>Ga0310694_10000031_pt1 | contig 216138 bp, 187 predicted proteins | sample 174DNAGHGhighgp2_FD_203884 | JGI IMG/M metagenome (GOLD analysis project Ga0310694, IMG submission 203884) | Sheep rumen microbial communities from Palmerston North, Manawatu-Wanganui, New Zealand - 1742 DNA GHGhigh gp2 (v2) (version 2) | ecosystem: Host-associated > Mammals > Digestive...
TGGTTGGATGCACCGATGGCAGTAAAACAACTTGTGGCACAACTGACATTGCCGAAAAAAGCCTATACATTCATTGTCATCACTTGTGGTGCTTTGACTAACAATGCGATATGGTCTGTTCGTAAATTGCTCAAACAGAAAGATGTACGGGTCTCTTATTCTCATAAGATCCGTGTTCCCGACAGTAGTGCGCTTGCGTTCGGTCGGAATCCTAATGCACAAGCATGGAAATTTAATAAGTATGCTTCTCGTATTGATTTGATAGCCAATGAGATACTTGAAGAAAAACAGCGGTTGCATTTTAGTGGATTTGATCCGTTTGGATGGATTTTGAATACTTCAGTAGTATTCCGAAAGGTGAGTCGGTGTACATTGCCAGAAGTGAATCTGGATAAGTGTGTGGGATGTGGAATTTGTACAAAGGTCTGTCCGCAAGTAAATATCCAGCTTTGCACGGGAAAAGCTTTTATGGGCGATCGGTGTACCATGTGTTTATCATGTGTCCATTTTTGTCCGCATCAGGCCGTCGAGATGGCAGGGAAACCTACGTTAGTCGAACGGCAATATCATCATCCATCTATTGTGATGAATGATTTGATTCGAAGACGATTTTACAATCAAGATTAAAAAATACTAAAAAGATATGCCAACTACAAAATCTTATGCAGAGTTCATTCTTGAGCAACTCTCAGGATTGTCAGAGGTTACATCCCGACAAATGATGGGTGAATACATTCTTTATTACCGTGATAAAGTTATCGGAGGAATATATGATAATCGTTTTTTGGTGAAACCAGTGAAATCAGCACGGGAAAAAATGCCGGAGGCTTCTATGCAGTTACCTTACGAAGGGGCTAAGGAGATGCTTTTGGTGGATAATGTTGATAATCGTGATTTCCTTGCGGAGTTGGTTACGTCCATGTATGATGAGTTACCGGAGGTGAAGAAAAAGAAGAAATCGTAACTGTCTTTTGAAGAAGAAGAGGGTTGACTTACCATTATAATTAATAAGTGAGTATATGAGAATAGAGGTGAAGGAGACGAATCCTTATGTGATGGGGATCATCTTTTTGATTTTAGGATTAGTATCGCTCGTTGCAATGTCTGTTGTCATCTACAATGGAGTTGGAAGTGATGATTTTTTTATGTGAATGAAACCGTGGGAGGTGTGACAAAAAGAGCCTATCTCTGGGTATTGTTATATTGCTATTGACATTTTGGGGACTGGCTACTGCGGCATTCATTTTCGTAGGTGTGAAATTTTTACGTTCTAGAATGAAGAAGGCATTGGAAGATGAATAGTTTTCAAGGAATATCGAAAAAGCGTGAGTTATTACAAAGAGATATCACTAAATCGACGAAAGAAACGTCGAATTCTGTTCAACAAATGGAAAAAACGGAACAAGAAGGGCTAGATACAGAGGAAAGAATAAATAAGACGGTTGAGCAATGTTTTGTAAACCAGTTGTTTCGTGATGAAATGGGGAAAAATTCAAATAAAAATACAGAAAACGATTGGCATTTTAAAAAAAAGATGTACCTTTGCATCGGGTAAGTCCTATACGACCAGCTCCCTTCTAATCCCCCAGGGCTTGACCGCAGCAAGGGTACGTCGGTTGTAGCGGTGCGATGTAGATCGCTTACCTACTTGCCTCTTTAGCTCAGTTGGCCAGAGCACGTGATTTGTAATCTCGGGGTCGTTGGTTCGAATCCGACAAGAGGCTCAAAAGGGAGGTCAGTGAAACTGACTTCCTTTTTTTTATGATAATACCTATTTGCTTATGGTTGAAGAATTCACATCAGAGACTGATACGATTCATGATATGAAAGCTAATAGTATGCCAGAAGGTATGGAAATATCGTAATAAGGAATGTTCCATAAGGGATGAGAAAAACAGAAAACAAGCAAATAGTTTGCAAAACTCGCAATTTATTCTAAAGTTTGTGATGGATTGTTGGCATACGGATATGATAAATGGCAAGAATAGCCGACAACCCTATAAAAGTCAATATAAAGCAACTGCAGTATGGATAAAACGACAACAAAGAACATCACGTGCCATCTCTATCGTTGGCTATTTTTCCTCGCCTTCATGGTATTACCCGCATTGGCGAACGCATTTGAAAAGGGAGAGTATATCTACACGGTGACAGACTCCGTGAGACACACAGTCTCCTTGAAAGCAAAACAACCCCGAAATATAACTGGGAATGTTAGTATTCCAGCTAAAGTAGAATACGATGGGGTGGAATATAAGGTCACAGCCCTCGATGAATATGCGTTTAATTATTCTGAAGAGCTTATTTCTGTTACTATCCCCAACACTGTCACCTATATTGGAAATAATGCATTCTATTTTTGTAGAAAGCTGACATCCGTCACTATCCCTAACTCCGTCGTTACCATAGATAGTTATGCTTTTTCAATTTGCAGTAGCTTGCAGTCGCTTACCATTCCCAACTCTGTTACCACGATTGGTGCTTGGGCATTTGAGAGCTGTAAACAACTGACATCTGTCATCATTCCTAACTCTGTCACTTCCCTTGGAAACCATGCGTTTACAAATTGTACTGGACTGACCTCTGTCACTATTTCCAACACCGTCACTATTCTTAACCGCACATTCGTGGATTGTACTGGACTGACATCCGTCACTATTCCCAATTCCGTCACTTCTATGAATGGAACGTTTAGTGGTTGTACGGGACTGTCCTCTGTGGTCATCCCTAATTCCGTCACTTCTATGGATGGAACATTTGAAGGGTGTACGAAACTGACTAGCATTACCATTCCCAACTCCGTCACCTCTATCCAAATGGCGTTTAAAGATTGTACGGGGTTGACCTCTGTTAGTATCCCCAATTCTGTAACTAATATTAACAACGCGTTTCGAGGCTGTACAGAACTGACTAACGTTACCATTCCCAATTCTGTCACCTCTATGACGTATGCTTTTTGTGACTGTGCAAAACTGACTAACGTTACTATTCCTAACTCCGTCACCTCTATTGATGGCACATTTTATGGTTGTACAAGTTTGACCTCCATTGAAATTCCTAACAACGTCACCTCTATCGATAGAACATTTTATGGTTGTACAAGTTTGACCTCCATTGAAATTCCTAATTCCGTCACCTCTATCGATAGAACATTTTATGGTTGTATAAGTTTGACCTCTGTTGTTATTCCTAAATCTGTCACCGTTATTGGATCTTATACATTCTATGACTGTTCACAATTAGCCTCTATCGAAATTCCAGATTCTGTATCTTCCATCGGTCAAGGCGCTTTTCATAATTGCAAAAACTTGCCTGAACTTATTATCCCAGACAGAGTCGCCACAATCGGGGAGAGTGCATTTTCCAGCACATCGTGCACAGTTTATTATGGCGGAAATGCTACAGGAAGTCCGTGGGGAGCGAAGAGACTCATTCGGGGAAGTGTTATCGATGGTGATTTTGTATATGCCGACAAGCAGAAGACAAAATTAGTTGCTTATTTAGGATCAGACTCTGTGATTACCATTCCTGACAATGTGAAAACTATTGCAGAGAAAGCATTCTACAACAGTACAGGACTGACATCTGTTGTCATTCCAGAATCCGTTACATCTATTGAAAAGCAGGCATTTTATGGATGTACTGGACTAAAATCCATCGTTATTCCAGACTCTGTCTCTACAATCGGCGATGAGGCATTCTATAGTGTAAAACGCATCTACTACGGAGGCGCAGCGACAAGAAGTCCTTAGGGGGCGCACTTTTATGTACGAGGTTCTGTTTTCGATGGTGATTTTATATATGCCGACAAGCAGAAGACAAAATTAGTTGCTTATGAAGGGTCAGACTCTGTGATTACCATTCCTGACAATGTGAAAACTATTGCAGAGAAAGCATTCTACAACAGTACAGGACTGACATCTGTTGTCATTCCAGAATCCGTTACATCTATTGAAAAGCAGGCATTTTATTATTGTACTGGACTAAAATCCATCGTTATTCCAGACTCTATCTCTACAATCGGCTATGAGGCATTCTATAGTGTAAAACGCATCTACTACGGAGGCGCAGCCACAGGAAGTCCATGGGGAGCGATATGGCACATTCGCGGAAATATTTTCGATGGAGACTTTGTTTATGCTGACGAACAAAAAACAATACTAGCCGGATATATTGGATCGGATTCCATTGTCGATATCCCTAATCAAGTGAAAATAATTGGGATTGGGGCATTTCTGCAGAATCAAAATTTATACTCCGTCAACATGTCAAATTCGGTTGTCTCCATAGAAGAAGAAGCATTTAGGGAATGTCCCAACCTGACTTACGTCGCCTTATCTGATTCTATAACATCAATCGGAACATACGCATTCTTCAACAATAAAAAACTAACATCTGTTACTATTCCAGAATCTGTTACTACCATAGAAGAATGTGCATTTGATGCCTGTAAAGGAATCTCTTCTGTTATAGTGCCGAATCCTCTTGCTTCTATTGGATCCTATGCATTCCGTAGTATAGATACTCTCTATTTCGCAGGGAGTGTCACTGGTAGTCCATGGGGAGCGAAGTTATGGGTTCGGGGAACTGTTATCGATGGCGATTTCGTCTATTCCGATGAACAAAAGGAAAATTTAGTCTTCTACAGAGGAAACGATTCAGTTGTAATTATCTCCGACCAAGTGAAAGTCATCGATGAATATGCATTCTATAACAAAACAAAACTAAGTAATGTCATCTTCCCAGATTCTCTCACATCCATCAAAGACTATGCGTTTTATGATTGTGTACTTCTATCCTCCGTCTCCGTTCCAAATGACGTCAATGCCATCGGAACTTACGCATTTCGTGGTGCGGACACCCTCTATTATGGAGGAAACGTCACAGGTAGCCCTTGGGGGGCGAGACGACACATCAAAGGAGTAGTTTATGATGGAGACTTCGTCTATTCTGATAAACAAAAGACAATATTGGATGCATACCTTGGCAACGACAGTGTTGTTACTATTCCAGATCAAGTGAAAGTTGTCGATGAATATGCTTTCTATAACAAAACAAAATTAAGTAATGTCATCTTCCCGGATTCCCTCACTGCCATCAAAGACTATGCGTTTGATAATTGTGTACTTCTGTCTTCCGTCTCTGTTCCAAATGACGTCAATGCCATCGGAACTTACGCATTTCGTGGTACGGATACCCTCTTTTATGGAGGAAACGCCACAGGTAGCCCATGGGGTGCGAGACGATACATCAAAGGTGTAGTTTATGATGGAGACTTCGTCTATTCTGACGAACAAAAGACAATATTGGATGCATACCTTGGCAACGACAGTGTTGTTACTATTCCCGATCAAGTGAAAGTTATCGATGAATATGCTTTCTATAACAAAACAAAACTAAGTAATGTCATCTTCCCGGATTCTCTTACCACCATCAAAAACTATGCGTTTGATGGATGTGATCAGCTGTCTCTCGTTATCGTTCCAAACACCGTCAATACTATCGGAACCTACGCATTCCGTGGAACGGATATACTCTGTTATGGGGGAAATGCTGTAGGTGCTTCATGGGGCGCAAAACGGTATCTTAAAGAAAGCTTTACAGATGGAGGCATCGTCTATGCGGACGAAGGAAGAACAAATATAATAGCATACGTAGGCACTGCTTCTGTTGTCGTCATTCCTAACTCCGTCACCTCCATTGATGCGAACACTTTCTCAGGAATTGAGACGATCTATTACGCAGGAACGGCCACGGGTAGTCCATGGGGCGCAAAACGGCATAAAAGAGGTCTTGTCGATGGAGACTTCATCTACGCGGATGAAGGGAAAACGAAATTAATCGCATATGCGGGGATGGACTCTGTTGTTGTTATTCCTAAGCAAGTGAAAACCATCGGTGACAGCGCATTCTACGGAAACACAAAAATAACCGCCGTTACCTTCTCTGACTCTGTCTCCGTCATCGGAGTTGCAACATTCAAGAATTGCACAAGTCTATCATCGTTGATTGTTCCAAATTCAGTTACCAAAATCGGAACAGATGCATTTAGTGGTATTGACACTGTATGTTATCTGATGGAAACTGACACCATCCTCATCATCAAAGATTTCTATATCATCCACAACCTCCAAGAACTCTTGACATATAGGGATATAAACCACAATGGATACCACCTGAACGGAAGACTTGACGCCGACATCGACCTCAGCCCAGTCTGCGGCATCATCAATGGCGAAATTGTCAACTGGGAAACTATCAATCTCGGTGATGCCATGTTCGATGGAGGAAATCATACCATCACCAATCTATACATCAATAGGTCAAGCTATTACATAGCTCTATTAAACGGCAGACATATAGAGAATTTAACCGTAAAGAATGCTTATGTGAAAGGAACTGATGCTGCAGGAATAACATCCTGTACTTCCCCTCTTCTTCTTGTGAATTGTCACTTTGAGGGGGTTGTTATCGGCACCGATTTCGCAGGTGGATTAAACTTATATGGGAAAGCCAGTACCTTGGTTAATTGCAGCAATTATGGATTAGTAGTTGGAGGTAAAAACGTAGCAGATGGAATATATGCTCAAAAACCTATCAATTGTTACAATAGAGGAAGAATTGTCAGCAACGAAAGTACAGCGAAAGGAGTCGGAATGTATTGTTGTTGCAATCCAACGAATTGCTATAATGCAGGAGCTATTATATCTACGGAAGCCTATTCCATCTATGAGGCATACAAAAGTTGCTTCAACCTAAAGATAGAGGGCATCAACCTATTTGATGGGGAGAACGTCCAGCAAATGGATTCCAGCGCATTCCTTTCAGGAGCGGTGACTGATTCGCTGAACAAGTATGTTGCACAAAATCCGAAGACATATGACGGGTGGACAATAAAAGATTCAATTCCATTGCTTCCGTGGGTACAGGGTGAGGACGGATTTCCTCGCTTCGAGGGTGTGGACTTGCAACCGACGCAGGGCTATGCCGTACGCTTCACAGGTGCGGTGAACGACATCGAGGTCTCAAGGGATGGCACAATCGCCTTGCCTGTCAGCCCAGACGGATACACCTATATTTTCGCAAATGACTTTGATGGAAAGAACATTGTGAGCGACACCACCGTCACAGTGGCAAAGATACTGAATCCTAACTTCCTAGAAAGAGACAAGGACGAATACTATCTCATCCACAACGGGCATGAGTTGGCCCTCTTCCGCGATGTGGTGAACGACGGAGCAACCACCATCAACGGACGTCTCGCGAACGATATCGACCTCAGCCAAGAATGCAAGGATAGCGTTTGGATTCCTATCGGAGTTTATAAAAACAGAGGAGATTATATAGCTTTCGAAGGAGTTTTTGATGGTGCCGGACATTCAATCGAGCATTTATATAACATAACAGATTCACCATATCAAGGGGAGTCCACCCATTGGTATAGAGGATTGTTCGGAAATACAAAAAATGCCACCATACAGAATGTCGTGGTGAAGAATTCCCGTATCACTGGTTTCTGCGTTTCCGCCATTGTGGCCTCGGCCGAGAATACAACCATCGTGAACTGCGGAAGTGAAGCGGAACTGTACGGCTATTCCGATCATGGGGCGGCATCAATGTGTGCAATTATGGAAAGAAACACAAAAGTCATAAATTGCTACAACCTCGGAGTGGTGGGAGGCGAATATCAGGCTGCCGCTATTGCCTGCCATGCCTATGGCAATCTGGAATTGGTGAACTGTTATTCCTCCGCCATCATAACATTGAATTACAGATCTGGAAATGAAGAAACCGGTCCTTTCTGCAATGTCGAACATTGTGTCCGTTGTTTCACAGATTCTGAGATATGCAATTTTAATTATGAGATGGAAGGCGTGACCAAAACCTCGACGGACTACATCAAGTCGGATGCCTTCCTGACGGACATGAACGCTTGGGTGGACTCCATGAACGCAGCACAGTCTGAGATCGTCTTCGCCCGTTGGGTGCGCGACGAGGTGGACGGATACCCTAAGCTACAACAAGCCGACTCTTCATCCGTCTCCACGAAAGAGTACTCAACCACACCTGACGGAATCTCCGTCTATGCGTTAGGCGGAACCATCTACATCCGCTCGGCACACACAGGGGAAGCCACCCTCTACGATATTCACGGCAGGGCGGTCGCAAGCGTCGCCTACACGGCTGGGCTCACCACGGTGGATGGTTTGGCGAGCGGTCTTTATGTGCTGAAGGGGATCAGGGTACTTGTGAAGTAAGGTGTGTCGTATAAATTGCATGGATTGGAAAAGACTAACAACAATGCATACAAACGTTTGGTGGTGCTCCACTCATACGAATTGGCCTATTGCGATTGGCCAACCACAGCGAGCGCTGGGCGCCCAGTTGTGTGTGATGAAATTTTGGAATATATTGATTCCAAGATAAAGACCTCCACCAACAAAAATATTTTGTTGTGGATATTTAAATAGCCCTTTCTAAAGTTTACGAGAAATCAAAATCACCAATAATATCAGTCCCGACAACTTCTCCTTTGTATTCATGAACAGTGATTCTTTGTGCTGTTGCAGTCACCTCTTTTTCAATGAGTTCGTCTGGTAAGGAGTTGAAGAAGTAGAGTTTCTCTGCCTCGTCTTCGCTCGATTCGTCTACATGGATGGAATGTATGTTTCTGTAGACATATAGTTCGTCTTTTGCGCGGGTTAGTGCGACATACAAGCATCGTCTCTCTTCCTCGATGGCCTCTTCTCCATTTTCGATGGCCCTTGGTGTGGGGTATGAAGCGGGTGAAGCCTTCACCAGATAGCAGTAATTGGCTTCCAAACCCTTGGCAGAGTGGATGGTCGTCAGTATGCATGCATCTTTAGGTCCGTTCTCGCCCTCTTTTACTGTCGTTTCTAATTTAGGATCCAATACATATTCCGAGATAAACTCTTGTATGCCTCCGGTGTTGAGTGCCACTTCTTGTAGGACTTCAAAATCATCCTTTCTCCATTTCCATTCGTCTTTGTACAACTCCTTTAGCCTTTTCTCCATTGTTTCCAACGTCTTGGCAATCGCCTGTGCTGGAGCAAATTGCATGCGACTGATGTTCTTTAATGTGAGTGTGATCTCTTCCTGCAATCCTTGACCGGATAGTTTGTCGAGACATTTATCCAACGTCTCCTCCTCAATCACATTGTTGATGATTCTTGAGGCGGATACTTCTCCGATACCTTTCCACAAGAGCAGATAGCGCATCCATGCTAATTCGTCTTTGTAGTTGGCTACGATTCGCATGGGGGAAACGACATCTCTTACGTGCTTTGATTGCATCAGAGTGGTGCCTCCGAAAATGATGTAGGGGATATGTTTGGCAATGCATTGCGATTCGACCGTCCGTAGTCCGTATAGCGAACGTGATAGCACCATGTTGTCTTCCCATTTAGCACCTTTCTCGGGTAGGCTTCTTAGTATCTTTTCCGTCACATCGTTTGCTTCGTCCCACTCATTGTCGCAGGTGATGAAGAGCGGTTTTTTACCGTTTCCTCTGGCTGCTACCAGTTTCTTTTGGTAGTCGAGTGATGATTTGGATAATACCCAATTGGATAGATCCAGAATCTCTTGCGTGGATCGGTAGTTGATGGTTAGGTCGATTCGCTCTGAATCGGGAACAACCTTGGTAAACCGATGCATGGTTTTGAAATCTGCACCTCTGAATGCGTAAATACTTTGTGCGTCATCACCCACACAGAATAGGTGACTGGTTTCGTAAAAGGAACTGAGCAGTTCATATTGAAGCGGATTGGTGTCCTGCATCTCATCCACCAAGATATGGTCGTAGCGGAGAGCGATGTATTTGCGCGCCTCTTCATTCTTTTTCAATCCCTTGGCCACCACGTTGAGAATATCGTCATAGTCCATGTATTTATGCACGGTTTTATAGGCAATATATCGTTTGATGACCTCTTCATACACGGGTCGGTTCAACTCGATGCTATTGTTCACTTTCACATCATTAGGCGATGCATTGTCGTAGATTTTCATGCGAATGGCATCCGAGAGTTTGCAACAGGCATTGATGGCGTATGAATAGACGTCGATAACACTGCTGGGATTGATGGCATGGTTTTCTTTGTCTTTGAATTTCTTGCCGCATAGCAACTTCATGCAACTCTCTCGATCATCTTCATCAAGTAGGGTGTATTCATGATGCATGAAGACTTTTGGATTGTTCATGATAATGTCCATGCACCATGAGTGGAAGGTTTGACCTCTAAGTCCATCAATCGTCGTTCCTCCAATTTCATTTTTGATGCGTTCGACAATCTCTCGTGCTGATTTGCGTGTGAAACTAAGAATTAAAATACGGTTGGCAGGTACTCCATGTTGTATCAGATATTTGGCTCTTGCAATGATGGTACGGGTCTTGCCTGTACCTGCTCCTGCTACTACCAATAGGTGTTTCCCGTCATATTCTACAGCTCGTTGCTGCTGCTCGTTTAATTCTTCGATCATAGAGTCCGTGCCTTATTTTGTTCGTCGCAAAAATAATGAAATCAGCGTTTTGAAAAGTCGTTTGAAGGGATAAGTTATTAACTTTTTTATCGAGAATTCTCTTTGATGCGGTTTGCTATGAGATGCAGATTGTCGCTTCCTTTTAGATAAACGGCTCCTTGTTGCGCAAGAAGTTTGTTCCCTTGTGAGATGACTGCATTTCGTGTGACTTCGTCTTTGAATTGGCAAACGAATAGATTTTTCCCTGCATTCAGCGTGGCATTAGCCACATGCATCGTGCCGCCCTCCACGCCAGTCTGAATGACAATGGTGGTGTGTGACAATCCGGCTTGTAGGCGATCCCGACTGATGAAGTTGTACTTGCTGAAAGGTGTGCCAATGGGGTATTCCGAAAGTAATAGTCCCTTGTTGTTAATTATGTCTTGAGCTAAGCTTCTGTTTTCGGGTGGAAATATGGTGTCTAATCCGTGCGCTAAAAAGGCAATGGTGCGACCGCCTACGCTTAATGCCCCTTGATGTGCATAGGTGTCGCATCCCAGGGCAAGACCAGAAACAATGCACAACTCCTCTTTGGCAAATTGCTCTGCCAAATAAAAACTGGCACTCTTCCCTTGCACTGTTGGCTGACGTGTGCCGACGATGGCAACGCACGGATAGTGGAGTGCGGAAAGGTCTCCTTTGTAATAGAGTAGGAAAGGATGGTTGGGCTCTCCCTTTATGTTTGTAATCATTTTCAGCGAGGTTGGAAAATTGTCGTCGTAATAGGAGAGAAGACGGATGTTTTGTGCATGACTCTGTTGAAGAATCCACTCTGCCTGTTGCTCCGCTTGTGAGATATGACGTTGCTCAATGGGAATGCTGCGTCCGTTCTCCTTTATGAAAATATGGCAGGCTGAGAGCCTCTGCAAAAGAGTTTCGCTATGCAGTTTTTCCACCTGATACAATAGTTTACTGCCGACGCCGAAAAGCTGGTTTAACGTGATGATTTCTTTGATAGAAAATGACATAGCTTGATGTGTGGTTATGAAAAATAGATTTGGTGTTTTTGTATGTGCAAAATTATGATAATTCTGTCAACAATCCGCCTAATGACAAAAACTATTTGTATTTTTGGTGTTTGTAAGCATGGTGATTTTTTTATTCACCTAAAAATATAGTATGAATTGTGGGTTGATAAACATTTCAGTGTTTTTGTCTTTTACTAAAAAAAAGAACCCACCTAAATTTTTAAAGTATATGGATTCTGTTAACTGTAAAGTAAGTACTCCTAATTTGCATGCAGCTTTGCCGTATGTGGCAAGTGATCAACGTTATGATAACATGCTTTATCGTAGATGCGGGAAAAGCGGTTTGTTGTTACCGGTCATTTCATTGGGATTGTGGCATAATTTCGGTAGTGTTGATTGTTTTGAAAATTTTGAAAAGATAGCCTATGCGGCTTTCGATAATGGTATCACGCATTTTGATTTGGCGAATAACTATGGACCAGTACCAGGTTCTGCAGAAGAAAACTTCGGACGCATTCTGAAACATGGACTGGGTGTCTATCGTGATGAGATGATTATCACCACAAAAGCAGGTTATGATATGTGGCCTGGTCCGTATGGAGAGTGGGGTAGTCGTAAATATCTGATGGCTAGTTTGAACCAGAGTTTGAAGCGCATGGGACTTGATTATGTGGATATCTTCTATTCACATCGTCCAGATCCAAATACCCCATTGGAAGAGACCATGGGGGCATTGGCAGATATAGTACGTCAGGGAAAAGCCTTGTACGTGGGTATCTCCAATTATGATGCAGATCAGACCGAGAGAGCATTGTCTATTTTGAAAGAGTACAAGGTTCCATGTCTGGTACATCAAGCTCGTTATTCCATGATGGATCGATGGACAGAGCCTGCACTTTTGCCACTTCTAAAGAAAGAAGGTGTGGGTATGGTGGCATTTTCACCTTTGGCGCAAGGATTGTTAACCAATCGTTATTTGAATGGAATACCAGCAGATTCACGAGCAGCGAAGAATTTCTTCCTGCAAAAATCAACGATTACACCAGAATTGGTGACTAAAATACAAGCTTTAAATGATATAGCTTTGCAACGGGGACAGACATTGGCAGAGATGGCATTGGCGTGGTTGTTGAAAGATGAACGGGTGACAAGTGTGATTGTGGGTGCTAGTTCTGTTGATCAGTTATTAGATAGTTTAAAAGCATTGAATCATTTAGAATTTTCAGAAGATGAATTGAAAATGATTGAAAATGTTTTGGAAAAATAAAGTGAGTATTTCATTTATACTTATCTTTGCTAATAAAACGTGAGTATATGAAGATAAAAAGTGATTGTATCGTTAGTCCGGAGGGCTTTTTATTAAATCCGCGTAGTGGGGAGAGTTTCTCTCTTAATGCGTCAGCGATGGATCTTTTTTCTCTGTTGAAAACAGAACAGACAGAGGAGAGTTTACTTTTGTATCTTCAGGAGATGTATGATGTTGACCTTCCTACTTTGCAGGCAGATTTAAGTGATTTTCTATTTCTTTTACGATATAAAGAGTTATTGGATGAGTAGGCAGTTAACTATAGCGGTGAGCGGACTTAATGCAATAGATAATCCAGGTCCTGGTGTCTCTGTTCTTCGAAGTTTACGTGAGTCGTCTTTCAAAGATGCACGATTGGTGGGACTCTGTTATAGTCCGTTGGAACCAGGTGTCTATATGAAAGATCTGGTGGATGTCTGTTATGAGATGCCTTATCCAAGTGAAGGTGCGGATGTGCTTTGGAATCGATTGATGTATATTCATTCGAAAGATCCGATTGATGTTATCATCCCTAATTTTGATTCGGAACTGCATCCCTATATCAAGTTACAAAGCCGATTACGAACGGAGTTGGGAATTCGTTTGATTATCCCAACACCGGAGCAGTTTGATGTGAGACAGAAAAGTTCATTGCCTGAGTTGGGCGAAAAAGCTCATATTGCGGTGCCGTCCAGTAAGAACTATTATTCGATAGACGAACTCTTAATGGAGAAGGAGAAGATGGAATATCCGTTGGTGGTGAAGGGTCGTTATTATGAAGCATCGATAGTGTATGATAAAGAACAGATGTATTCTGCATTTCATAAGATATCTTTGTCATGGGGATTCCCTATCATCATACAAAGATATGTGTCGGGTACAGAGTATAATCTTATAGGCGTAGGAGATGGACGAGGCGAGTTGTTGTCTGCTGTATCCATGCGCAAGATGTTTATCACGGATAAAGGGAAGGCATGGTCTGGAATTACCATTGATGATAAGCCCTTGATGGAAGTTGCTCGACGCTTTGTCGCTGCCACTCAATGGATGGGATCCTTTGAGTTAGAGTTGATGAAATCGAATGATGGAGAGTATCATCTGTTGGAGGTGAATCCTCGGATTCCTGCCTGGTGTTATTTGGCTACAGCAGCAGGACAGAATATCCCTGAGTTGATTGTGAAGATGGCGCTCGAACAAGATGTATTGCCGTATCAGTCCTATCAGGTTGGAAAATTGTTTATACGATATTCATGGGATATGATTGTTGATTATTCGGATTTTGGAACCTTTTCAGTAAAAAGTGAGTTGTCTTATGATCATGAAAAAGTGAATGCTGAGTGATATGAGAGAAAAGAAAGTATATGAAAGGCCTTTGTTGAAGAGTATAGAATCTTCGATGCCAGGGAAGGCAGGTATGCCGGCATCTGTTTCTGTTGTTTCGGAAATAGATGGTGTCTCTTTGGAGTTATTAGCCTCTAAGAATGGTACACCGTTATTTGTTTTTTCAGAAATGCAGATTCGCTCTAATATTAGGAAAGCTCGTCAGGCTTTCTTGACAAGGTATAAGTCGGTCGCATTTGCGTGGTCATACAAGACCAACTATTTATCGTCTATATGTCGCCTGTTTCATGAAGAGGGCAGTTGGGCGGAAGTAGTTTCGGGTATGGAATATCAGAAAGCAATTGATAATGGATGTGACCCGACAAAGATTATATTTAATGGGGCAGCAAAATCTGAAACTGATCTGATTCGAGCTGTACAGAACGACTCTCTGGTACATATTGATAATAGTAGGGAATTGTGCCTGCTTGTATCAATCGCTAAGACGCAGAATCGTAAAGCAAGGGTGGCTGTTCGTGTGAATATGGATGTTGGCACCTATCCTCGTTGGGATCGTTTTGGTTTTAATTATGAAAATGGTTCTGCATGGCAAGCCATCGCTCAGGTGATGAAAGAAGAGAACTTGGAGTTGGTGGGACTGCATTGTCATGTGGGAACTTTCATTCTTTCGACAGATATATACCGGAAGGCAACCCATAAGATGGCTGATCTGGCATGCCGTATAGAACGTGAATATACTCATTCACTTTCGTACATTGATATGGGAGGTGGATTTGCTTCTAAAAACACTTTGAAGGGCTCCTATGAGAATGGCGCTGAGTTGGCTCCTTCCATGGATGAGTATGCGGAAGCAATTACTTCTGTGTTGATGAATACTCCGTTCCCTTCCAGACAGATGCCGATGTTGATTTTGGAGACGGGAAGAGCCTTGATTGACGATGCAGGCTATTTATTGTCATCTGTCCTGACAACGAAAAGGTTGGCAGATGGCCGGTCGAATGTGGTGATAGATGCAGGTGTGAATTTGTTGTTTACCTCGTTTTGGTATAATCATAAGGTGTCGGTGGTCCAAACTCCGACGACCTGTATTGAGGAGACACGATTGACAGGACCGTTGTGTATGAATATAGATGTGATACGAGATCGCGTATCTTTGCCATTGCTAAATCCTGGTCAGTTTTTGCTATTCCATTATGTGGGAGCATACAATGTGACGCAATGGATGCAGTTTATAGAATATAGACCATCGATTGTTATGGTGAAAGAAAAAGGAGAGGTGAAAATAATACGTCGTCCGGAAGATTATGACTATGTGACGGCATTAGAAGAATGAAAAAATGATAATGAAATCGTATGAAAGAGGCATTGAATCTTTTTCTTAAAAGTATAGTCTATAGCTATTCAGCCATTTTCTTTTCACGAAGCAGATGGTTCGGAATACTATTGCTTTCGCTTACTATGTTATATCCAGCGCAGGGTGTATGCGGGTTGTTCTGTTGTATGATGGTTAACTCCATGTCGATTATGCTCAATCTGAATAAATATAAGATAGAAACAGGATTATATGGATTCAATGCAGTGTTGATAGGCATAGCGTTAGGTGCGTTTTTTACATACGATGCGTTGTTGATTGCTCTTATTTTTGCTCTGTCCGTATTGGTGTTGTTGCTGACGATTGCCATGGATGGATGGTTGCAAAAATATGGATTGCCCTTTTTGGCTTTCCCGTTCTTGTTATGTCTCTGGCTTGTCTTATTGGTGTTCCAACAAACGGATGGATATGTGGATGTTAATGTCTTTCCAATGACAACTCAGCATGCAATTTCAATCGGTTGTTTTTCTGTCGAGGCGGTCGAGGAACTGACTTTCTGGCAATATCTTCCACAACCGATACTATTTTATTTGAAAAGTTTAGGATATGTCTTTTTTCAGTCTGATATCCTATCCGGAACATTATTGATGTTGGCTCTGTTGTGCTTCTCTCGTATAGCATTTTGCTCAACATTCTTGGGCTTTGTTATGGCTTATTTCTGCTATGGATGGTTTGAGTTTGACATCTTCCATATCCCCTTTATGTATTTTGGCTTTAACTTTATATTTACCTCTTTGGCTCTGGGCGGATGTTATTTGGTGCCATCTAAATCAACGTATGCCTGGATATTGTTATTGATTCCAGCACAATACCTTGTAGTCTTTTCATCTACACGTCTGTTATCTTATTTTATGTTGCCAACCTTCTCTCTGACGTTCTGTCTTGTGAGCGTTTTGTTCTTGTACTTGATGAAACGAAGAGAGGTGCTGACAAGTCCCTATTTCTCTTGTTTCTTGGAAGCTACACCAGAAGATAATATTTATTATCATTCGGTCAATAAGGAGCGGTTTGATTATCTAAACTATTATCCATTTTCACTTCCGTTTATGGGTGAATGGAAAGTGACTCAGGCGTATGATGGTGAATATACACATCAAGGCTTGTGGCGACATGCCTTGGATTTTCAATTGGAAATAGATGGAGCTATTTATAAGGATGATGGATATATGTTGACAGATTATTATTGTTATGGTAAGCCTGTTATTGCCGTCTCATCTGGTAGCGTTGTGGATCTGCAAAATAATGTGGTTGATAATCCGATAGGAAAGAAGAACGTCGAACAGAATTGGGGTAATTATGTGTTGATAAAACATACTGATACTTTATATTCCTTGGTGGCTCATTTGAAAACGGATTCTATTCGGTATAAGATTGGTGATACAGTTCGGAAAGGGGATGTATTAGGTTTCTGTGGAAACTCAGGTCTCTCACCTTATCCTCATTTGCACTTCCAATTCCAATCTTCATCGTATGTGGGTGCCCCTACGTTGGAGTATAAATTATCTTCTTATTTCTGTAGAAATGAGTTAAACTTATCTCTCCCTGTTTCCGCTGGTATCCCGAAAAACAATGATATCGTATCGAATATGATATTTGATTCTGCCATGGCTGATCGATATAAGTTTATCGTAGGCAATCGCATGACTGCCTATTCAGATAAATTTGGAGAAGAGACGTGGGAGGTCTGCATGCAGTACGGATATAATTATTTATATTGTCATCAGACGGGAGCAAAAGCATGGTATGCGTATCGGGAAGAAGACTTCTGTTTCCAACGATATGAAGGCGAAAAACGCTCCAATTTGTTTTATTTCTTCTTGTCTAATTACAGAGTCTATTTTGTGTCAGAAAAATATCAGTTGGAAGAGAAATATCCGCTGACATTGAAAGCGAATACCCTATTGGGATGGATTCAGGATATATGTTCGCCCGTTTTTTTCTTTATGGATTACATTTATAGGGTGGATTCGATGGATGGCAGTGCATTGCGGACAAAATGGATAAAGAAAATATGTAAAAAGGAGATATCCAATGTCTCTTTTGAAACGATGTATCAGTATAATCAGATAAAAAATGTAAAGGTGTCCGACAAACAGTCTGTATGGAACATACAAATTAATAAATGAATGAATAGAATAATACGAACATATCTTTTCTGTATGTTTTGTTCTTTGTCTCTGATGGCAGAGGATAAAGCTTTTTGTTATTCTATTGATAGCATTGCTCCGTGGAATCTGAAGTTTGAAGAGTCTAAAAGAATAGGTCTCACATGGTTGGATTTCGGTGATTATGCCAATGCTTATTATTACTTGACTAGTGCCTATGATCAGGATGGAGCTGATGCAGATGTACGGGTAGGTTTGGATCGGGCATCTTATTACATGAATCGGAAGAGTTTTGTGAGCACATATCAGAAGAAGCAATCGGTGTATGCAGAGTGTTCATGGCTTCATCAATCGCATGAATGTTCGGGTAATGCAGATTATATATCATCAGGAGGTTATAATTTGAAAGATGGTATCTCGCTTCGAGGAGCGTATGATAGAAATATCAACCAACGCCTATCGGTAAGTCAGTCCATAGGTATCACAAAACAAGGGTATATCAGTTTATTTGATGTAGGAGAGGAGAATCTCTTTTCAGATGAATTAGATGCTCATACGTTCGATTATGGAACTGAAGCGAATTTGTTGCACAGAAATGGATGGCGCTTTTCTGTATTCGGTAAGATTATGATTTCGAAGCAGGAGGTGAGCGTTTATGATTTTGATTCGATAGCGTATGCCAATGATCAGCACAATAATAGTGCGGTAGATCCAATGCCAATATGGAATCCGTGGTATAATAATGGAAATAATAATCCGTGGGGCGGATTCTATAACAACAACTGGTACAATAATTTTTATAACGGATGGTCTTATAATCCTTATTCGTATGGGTTTGGATATTGGAATAGTTATTATGATTATTTCTACAGGGAATATATGAAGTATTATCAGAGTCAACAATATAATGAAAAAGACTATCGGGAACAATTGTTAAAGTATTATACCAACGAGAAAAAATCAGATAAAAGGTTTTCTTTTATATTGGGTGCTTCTGTAGGAAAGTATTATAAACACCATGATTTTCTGTTCCGTAGCTCTTTCATGAGATCACCCATGTATAATGTTGTACAGATCGGAGCATATTATGTATGGTATCCAAAAGGGGATTTGAGTCTTTATGTACAAGGGAAAATTATTTATTTGTGGCGAAAAGAAAAGAATAAAACAGAAACTATAGGTTTAGAAGACCTGCGAAATAAAAAGATCTCGAAATGCCCTATATTTGAGGCTTCCGTTGGACGAAGGATGTTGCCTTATTTGTGGCTGAAAGGATCTTTTTTGTATGGAGATTTAAGAGGAAGTGAGGATTGTGGAGTAAATGTTGTATATTTGCTAAGCGATGGAACACGTTTTCGATGTTCAGCACAAGTGATTGTTCCATTGCAAAATAGTTGGAATGTATATGTGACTTATCGCATAACAAATAGAATGGCTACAGTATCAAGTTTTGATGTAAATGCTTTTTATTTAGCCTCAGAGAATGTATATGATCATGTTTTATCAATGGGCGTAAAATGGGAATTTTAAAGAAACTTTTTTTTACAATTGTTGTGATGACTCTGTCTGTTGGGGTAATGGCTCAAGATATAAAAAGAGAGGCATTTCGAAAAAGTTATGCTTATGAGGAATCCAAACAATATGCAAATGCTATTAGTGAATTGTTGTCATTAAGAATGGACACCTATGCGGTCAATTTAAGATTGGGGTGGCTTTATTATATCAATGGCGATTATAAAAACTCTTTGTTTTATTATTCGCGAAGCATTCAATCAAGACCTACTTCTATCGAAGCTCGCTTCGGATATGTCCTGCCAGCTGCAAAAATGAAAGCATGGGATAAGGTTGCCGCTCAGTACGAAGCTATATTAAAACAAGACCCAAACAATAGTAAAGCTAATTATTATAGAGGGTTGATGTATTATAATATTGGAGAATATGCAAAGGCAGCTCCTTATTTTGATCGTATCGAATCTTTGTATCCTTTTGATTACGATATTGTTATACTTTCTGCTTGGAATTCTTATTACTTAAAGAAAATAGAAAAAGCCAAACAGTTGTTTAATCAGGCGTTGATTATACAACCAAGTAGTGAGTCTGCAATGCAAGGAATTAAAGCATGTAAATAGAGGACTTAATAAACTGTCTTCTTCGCTTGTAAATTATTTGACAAGTTTTAACTGAATTCTTTTCCGTTCTAGATCTACTTCCAATACTCGTGCAATGATTTGCTGATGAAGAGAGACAACATCGGCAGGATTGCTGACAAATGTATCAGATAGTTGGGAGACATGGATAAGACCATTTATTTTGATGCCTAAGTCAACGAATACGCCAAAGTTGGTGATATTGGTTACTATGGCTGGGTATTCAATGCCTATTTTTACATCTTCTATGGTTCGTAGAGAAGGGTCAAATTCAAAAACCTTGATTTTTTCTCGTCTGTCTCTTCCAGGTTTGTCCAGTTCTTCTAAGATATCCTTAAGCGTTGGTATGCCGACTTTATTTGTTATGTAGTGGGTTAGGTCTATCTTCTTTCGTTGCTCTTTGTCTTTCAGCAGGTCGAAGACTGTACAATGCAGATCTTTAGCCATTTGTTGGACGATAGGGTAGCTCTCTGGATGAACAGCTGTATTGTCTAACGGATTCTCTGCGTTTGAGATGCGTAGGAATCCTGCACATTGTTCGTATGCCTTATCTCCCAATCGAGGTACTTTTTTCAGTTCTTCCCGATTCTTGAAAGGACCTTTTCCTGCTCGGTAGTTAATGATGTTTTGGGCGAGTTGAGGACCTAAACCAGAGATATACGTAAGTAGATGTTTACTTGCCGTATTGAGATTTACACCTACAAGGTTGACACTGTTGATGACTGTTTGATCCAATGATTTTTTCAGTTTTGTTTGATCCACATCATGTTGATATTGTCCAACACCGATGGATTTGGGATCAATTTTCACCAGCTCTGATAACGGATCCATGAGTCTTCTGCCGATGGAGACGGCACCTCGAACGGTAACGTCGTAATCGGGGAATTCTTCTCTGGCGATAGCTGAGGCTGAATAGATGGAGGCACCGCTTTCACTTATCACAAACACTTGTATGGTGTGGTCAAAATGTATGCTTTGAATGAAATTCTCGGTTTCTCGTCCGGCTGTACCATTACCAATGGCGATTGCTTCTATTTTATAAGCTTCGACCAGTTTGGCTATTTTGCTTTGGGCTTTGCTCCACTCATTTTGTGGAGGGTGAGGATAAATCGTTTCATTGTGGAGTAGGTTTCCTTGGTCGTCAAGACATACCACTTTGCAGCCTGTCCTGAACCCAGGGTCAATGGCTAATACACGTTTTTCCCCTAATGGAGCAGAGAGTAGCAGTTGACGAAGATTCTCAGAGAATACCTTGATAGCTTCATCGTCAGCTTTTTCTTTGCTGGAATTGGCAAATTCAGTTTCAATAGAGGGTTTAAGCAACCGTTTATACGCATCTTCTACCGCTTCTTCAACCAATCGAGAGGAGAGTGTTTGGCCTTTTACATAGTAGGGTTTAATCCGATCAAGGACATTTTCCTCGTCCGGAGCAATGTTTATGCGTAGGAATCCCTCTTTTTCACCTCTTCGCATTGCTAATAATCTATGGGATGAGCAGCGGCGCAGTGGTTCGGTTAAATCGAAGTAGTTTTGGTATTTTTCAGCTTCTTTTTCTTTGCTCTTGATTAGTTTGGAGGATATCATTGCTTCATGTTGGAAACATTTACGCACACGTTCCCTTGTTTGTTCGTTTTCATTTATCCATTCGGCTATGATGTCCTTTGCTCCTTGCAGTGCTTCGTCAACAGATCCCACCTCCCCTTTCACAAAAGCGATAGCTTTCGTTTCTGGATCCCGTTCAATCTGTTTCATTATGATTTTAGCTAATGGCTCCAACCCTCTGGACTTGGCAATTTCTGCACGTGTCTTTCTTTTCGGTTTATATGGAAGGTATAGATCCTCTAGTTCAGTTGGTGTTTGACACTCTTGAATTCTTTTCTTGAGATCAGGTGTTAGACTTCCTTGCTCATCGATACTTTTTAGGATGAACTCTTTCCTTTTTTCTAGTTCTGTTAGCTTTTCATATTGCAGCTGAATCTCCTGAATAACCACTTCGTTTAATTCACCCGTCATTTCTTTTCTATATCGGCTGATGAAGGGTATTGTAGCACCATCAGAGAGCAACCTGAGGGTATTGCCCACCTGCTGCTCTCTGAGATTAAGATTCTTGGCTATAATAGCACTGAATTCCATTCGATATTTTTATTTATATCTATACTTCTTATCTTTTGTATGGTTCGTTAATGATGACATAACCTCCATTCACTGGCTCAAACCACGTGTCAGCACCGAACCAGTAAAGTTTTCCGTCGTAGATGACACGTTTGCTGCCTGCAGGTAACTCTTTTACGAAGTTGAGTGCAATGTCTTCATCGTAGCTTTCTGCATTATCTACTAATATATAACCACCTTCTACTGGTAAGAAAGTATTGTTCTCACCTTGGTAATATACAGTGTTGTCGATCACAACTTTTTTGCAGGTGTAAGGCAATGTCTGAATGAAGATTTCTGTTCTTGCAGGCATTGGTCGATTGATGATAACATATCCACCTCTTTGAGCACCGAACCATACACCATCACTATACCAGTAAGGAGTTGAATTAACATATACTTTTACACATGTGAAAGGAAGTGTAGTGAAGTATAATCCAATAGGACGAGCTATTAATTCGTATCCTAATGTTGCATGCCAATGATAGAAACAACCGTTGTGTACATAGTAGCGATCATGTCCGTGATAGAAATGATGAGCATCTATGTGAATTCTATCATAATATTTGTGTCCGTTGACAATCCTTGGGTGTCCAACATGACCTACAGGATGTAATCTTACGTAGTCGTGAGGACGAGGAGCCGTATGGTTACGGAAAGAACCTTCGTTTCTATGAGCAGGGGTTGGACCTGGCTTTACGGATGGTTCTGGTCTTGTTCCTCCTTGTCTTACTTGAGTACGAACGCTTGAGTTAGGAGCGGTTTGTGCAGAAGGACGGCTGTTGCTTCTTACAGAAGAAGATGCAGGACTTGCCTTTGAACCACCTGATGAGCGTAATCCGGAGTTGCTGCTTCTTGTTGCGCTAGAAGGAGCGGCTTGGCTGCGAGAAGAACTGTTGCTGGAACTTCTTGTAGCGCTAGAACTTCTAGTAGAGCTGGAAGGAGTAGAGTAACTGCTGCGAGAAGAACTGCTGCTAGAACTTCTTGTAGAACTTGAAGGTGAAGAGTAGCTGCTGCGAGACGAGCTGCTAGAACTTCTGGTAGAGCTAGACGGCGAAGAGTAGCTGCCGCGAGAAGAAGAACTGCTGCTAGAACTCCTTGTTGAGCTGGATGGAGCTGCATAACTTCCACGGGAAGACGAGCTGCTCGAACTTGAAACACTAGAGCTTCTTGTGCCTCCACTACGCTGGTTGCTCGACTCGGTGCGAACACCTCCGTCACGAGATCCACCACTTCTTTGCGCATTTGCTGGTATGCATACCATTACTGACATGGTAATGAGAAATGCTAAAATCTTATTTGCTTTCATATCTGTAAGTATTTATTTGTTCGACATTAATAAGGGTCAGCTCGTTTATTGCTTTCCTGTTAAAAATAGTTCAAATCCTGTGCCAAAAATATAGATAAAATCCTTATTTCACTACGGTTAGGTACGGATTGGAACTTTTCAATGACAAATGTTGTTATTCTATCGACGGATGCGTTCTATAGTGTATCAGAAAAATGCCATGATACTATGTTGCATTGGGTGTTTTTATCGAAAATAACATCTTAAATCCATCATAATTGATTGCGAATTTACACTATTTTTAGGAAATCGCTTAGTAATATGATATAAAAATTGGTGATGAGAATCTCCTTAAATAGGAATAAATCACAGATGGAAAAAGTGAATAGTCTTCGTTTATGTGCATAATGTGTATAAATCTTTTCTAGGATTGATCACCATGACTGGAACTGTACTTTTTGAAATGACCTTTTGTTCCTTGGGACCAAATAGAATATCATCCATACCATAATCGCGTGAGGCAGAGATCATTAAGAGTCCTGCTTGTAGTTCGACTGCTTTCTTCATAGCTTCTTTCTCAATCTTGAAACTATCTTTTTCAGCTGAAATGATATGATAAGGAAGAGAAAATTTATCCATCAGTTTTTGGATGCTCTCAGTGTTTTGCTTAGCTCTCGAACCATAATCCTTTGCTGGCATCAGTAAGATCTCGGAGTGGAATATTCTCCCCATACCGCTACAAAATACACCTTTCTCACGTTCTTCAACTAAGAATCCGATGGGAACTAAGACCTTATTGAAGTCAACTTGTTGGTCGCTCTTTATGAAATAATAAGGGATACGTAGTTCTCGACATAATCTGAGTGCCTTTTTGCAGTTCCTATATTCACTTTGTTCATTGAGTTCAAATATGATGTTTACAGCTTCGTTTCGTTCCATGAAGTCAGTGAAGTCATCCTCAAATGAAAGAATATGGAACCGTATTTTGCGGACAGCGTCTTTTTGATTCTGTTGGCACCAGGAGGAGAGTGTTGCTTCTGAGGAGTCAAGATTGGTGTCATCCTCTGCTAAAAGTAGAAAGCAAATGTTTTTTTCGTGAGCATTGGCAATTTTACAAGCTAACTCAAATCCTTTAGCTGGAAAGAAGTGGGCATCTGTTGCCACATATATTTGTTCTTTTGTTGAATTGTCTTCAATCATGGTATGAAAAACTAAGCTAAACTGTTTTTATGCGCAAAGATAGTTTATTCATGAATCATTTTAAATAAAATTAGTCGTAAAAACGTGTTTTCACTTGCTATTTTTCCAATAGTTAAATTGACTATTCGAATGATTCTGTTGTGAGATGTACGATAATGGGTACTAATAATTCGTCTAAAACGTAGAAAATCAGAAAAGAAAAATAGAAGGAATATACCTTTTTCATAAAATTGTCGTTATCTTTGCAAAGATAGTAGGTGGGTTTGTCGCTGGCACTCGGTTGTCAGAGGAAAGTCCGGGCAACATAGAGCACCATGCTTCCTAACGGGAAGTCGCTCGTGAGGGTGAACGTACGCAGAAGAAAATAACCGCCGGCTTCGGCTTGGTAAGGGTGAGAAGGTAAGGTAAGAGCTTACCAGGACGGTAGTGATATCGTTGCTGTGCGTGTCATGGGTTGTAAGATCAAATATACCGACGTATGTAGGGTTGCTCGTCCGATGTCGGGGGGTAGATTGCTTGAGGCTTATGGTGACATAAGTCCTAGATAAATGACAGACGGTCTCTTCGGAGATTACAGAACTCGGCTTATACACCTACTATTTTTTGTTTCTGATAGTATGGCGATATTCTAAAGAATAAGAATGATTGTGAATAGAAATTTTTTAAATTGGCTGAAAGGTGCAATGGATTCGATACCTGTTCATGTGAATAGCGAATCGAAAGTGGTGCATCTGACTTTATATCTATTCCGGTTAATCAAACTAATCTCTCGTTATTTTATAGAAAAACGTATTCATGTCCGTGCTGCCGCCTTAACCTATTATACTGCTTTTGCCTTGATACCTATTGCTGCTTTTGTGATGGGTATTGCAAGAGGGTTTGGCTTTGACTCATACATTGAAGAGTATTTGATTTCTCGTTATAAGGATCATGCTTTGATGTTAAGTCTTGTGATGGAGTTTGTTGATAATTATTTGAATCATGTTCGGGGAGGAGCCATCGTAGGAATTGGTATTGTGATGTTGCTATGGTCTATCTTCCGTATGTTTAATCAGATAGAGAGAGTGTTTAATGACATTTGGTCTATTCGAGCTAAAAGGCCATGGAAATATAAAATCCCTAATTATATTGCGATTGTCTTCTTTGTCCCACTATTGATTCTTTTTAGTAGTGCGATCTCCTTCTATTTTAAATATGCCATTCAATATTTCCAAGACTCATTTTTTATCAGTCCTTCGTTGGCATTGACATTGAAGATTTTCCCGTATTTCATTGCGTGGCTCGTGCTTACGTTGTTTTACTGGTTTATACCGTTTACTGAGGTGAAATTTAAGTATGCAGCCTTGTCTGGTTTATTATTTGGCTCGGCTTTGATGTTTTTCAAGTTCTTATATGTTCATTCTCAGTCGTGGATGACAACGTATAATACTGTATATGGTGCATTGGCAGCCATTCCGTTCCTGCTGTTCTTCCTGCAGTTCTCATGGATATTGGTCTTGGTGGGATGTTCATTTTGTTTTACCATGCAGTGTCTGAAACGATTTGAAAACGAGGATGATATACGAATGATGAGTCATAAATATTTTGAGTTCGCTTCATTGGTCATCGTAAAGATGTGTGTGGATAAACGTGTGCAGCAGAAAGAGAATCTGACGCTTTCAGAGATCTCTAATGTGATGCCTTATAAGATGGCAATGACATGTTTGGAACGCCTGACATCAGGAAACATATTGGAAAAGGTGGTTGATAATAAGACGCAGATACTGACGGCTTATCGTCCGGCAGATGATATTCGGGAGCTGACGATATCCAAGTTCTATCAGAAATTAGATGATGCAGGAACCCCGATAGAGAAATTCACCCTTCATCAATCATCTCCCTATGCTTATTTGTGGACGTATGTGGAAGAGTTAAGAGAGAATATGTTAAAAAAAGATGATAGATTGCTTAAATATTTAGGAAATGAATATTCAGTCGAACCATAGGTTGGGACAACTGTTGTTATTGGGCAGTTTGTGTCTCTTTTCTTGTAATGATAATAAAAGTAATATGGAAAGTGAAAATATTTTTTTTCAAGAGTTTAATACCCCCCATCAGACGATTCCGTTTGATAAGATAAAATTGTCTGATTACTGTTCTGCATTTAGAGAAGGTATAAAAAGACATGATGCAGAGATTGATGCGATTGTCAATAATCCTGAGGCACCTACTTTCGAGAATACGATTGTAGCGTTGGAACGCTCGGGTGAGTTTCTGTCTCGTGTTCAATATGCGTTTTATAATCTTCTGGAAGCGGAGACTTGTGACCAAATGGACAGTATCGCAAATGAAATCTCTCCTGAAGAAACGGAGCATAGCAACAATATCTCTTTGAATGAAGCTTTATTTCAGAGAGTGAAGTATGTTTATGACCGAAAAAATTCTTTGAATCTGACCGAAGAGCAAAAGACATTGCTGCAAAGAAGTTATGATTCGTTTGTTGATCATGGTGCAAACCTTCAGGGAGAGGATAGAAATAAGTACAGAGAGCTGAGTCAGAAACTGTCTCTTTTAGAACTTCAATACGGACAAAACGTGTTGGGGGCTACGAACCAGTATAAGATGGTGGTGACGGATGAAAAACAGTTGGAAGGCTTGCCCGTATCCATTCTTGAGGCTGCAAAGGAGAGAGCAAAGAAAAAAGGCGTTGAAGGGTGGTGCTTCGATCTTACGGCTCCTAGTTATGTTCCTTTTATGAAGTATGCGAACAACCGTGAGTTGCGCAAACAATTGTATATGGCATATAATACGAAGGCATTGGATGGAGACTTGGACAACCGTCCGGTGGTTAAGGATTTGGTGAATTGTCGGTTGCAAATCGCACGCTTGTTGGGCTACAAATGTTTTGCTGATTACAGACTGAAGAACCGTATGGCTGAGAATAAGGAGAATGTATATACTTTATTGAATGAATTACTGACAGCCTTTAAGCCTGTTTCTCAGAAAGAGATTCAAGAGGTACAGCAATATGCGAAAGAGCATGGTGCAGATTTTACGATTATGCCATGGGACTGGTCTTATTACTCTGAAAAATTAAAGGATGAAAAATATAGTGTGAATGATGAGCAACTTCGTCCTTATTTTGAGTTGGAAAGAGTGAAGTCGGGCGTTTTTGGATTGGCTACGAAGATGTATGGTTTGACATTCAAAAAGAATCCATCCATTCCTGTTTATCATCCTGAGGTGGAGGCATACGAAGTATATGATAAAGATAGTAGTTTCTTGGCTGTGTTTTATGTTGATTTCTATCCGAGAGAAGGGAAACGGGGTGGTGCATGGATGACAGAGTTCTTGTGTCAGCATATTGATGAAAAAGGTGTTAATATACGGCCTCATATATCGATTGTAACTAATTTCACCCGACCAACGGATAGTACGCCATCGTTGTTGACTTTTGACGAGTTAACTACGTTTATTCATGAGTTTGGACACTCTATTCATGGAATGGTTGCTAATACAACGTATGCAAGTCTAGCTGGTACAAATGTTTATCGAGACTTTGTGGAGTTGCCTTCTCAGATGTTGGAGAATTGGGCATTTGAAAAGGAGTATTTGGATGGGTTCGCTGTTCATTATCAAACAGGAGAACTTATTCCTGCCGCTTTGATAGAGAAGATACGTCAGTCGGCGAATTTTAATACCGGTTATGCAACGCTAAGGCAGTTAAGCTTCGGCTTATTGGATATGGCCTGGCATACACTTGAGGAGCCTTTTGAGGGAGATGTGATGGCTTTTGAAAAAGAGGCATGGAAAGCAGCTCAGACTTTACCATCGGTAGAGGGAACCTTGATGAGTGCACAATTCAATCATATCTTCTCAGGAGGTTATTCGGCAGGATACTACAGTTATAAGTGGGCAGAAGTGTTGGATGCAGATGCATTTTCAGTATTTAAGAAAGAGGGTATATTTAACCAGCAGACTGCAGAGCGTTTCCGCAAAGAGGTATTGGAGAAGGGTGGTAGTGAACATCCTATGAAACTGTACAAACGGTTTAGCGGACATGAGCCAACAATAGAACCGTTGTTAAAAAGATGTGGAGTGGTAACAGAGTAAAACTACATTTGGATTGTGCCATTTTGACATGTTTTTTAGAAAAAACATCTTTGGCAAATTTTTTGAGGTAGATTAAATAGAATGAAATAACTTATTGTTTAATTAAAATAGCAGAAATAATATGTATTATTGGGTATTGTTTGGACTTATTGCTCTCATGAGTTGGATTGTACAGAAAGTATTAACGCATCGATTCGACGAATATTCAAAGTCATCTATTTCTATGACAGGTAAAGAGGTGGCAGAAAAGATGTTGAGAGATAATGGTATTGACGATGTCAGAGTATGTTCCACATCAGGCAAATTGACAGATCATTATAATCCAGTGGATAAAACATTGAATTTGAGTGAAAGTGTTTATGGTTGTGCGAATATTGCAGCAGCGGCAGTAGCTGCTCATGAATGTGGTCATGCGGTACAACATGCAAGAGGCTACGCCTTTTTGAAAATGCGTTCCGCTATGGTGCCAGCTGTAAGCTTTGCGAGTAAGTGGGTGACATGGATCATCTTGGGAGGAATCATTTTAATCAATATATTCCCTCAGTTGTTATTAATCGGTATCTGTTTGTTTGCTGTGACAACACTCTTTAGTTTTGTCACATTGCCAGTCGAAATAGATGCCAGTTCACGTGCTTTGGCTTGGTTGAAAAACTCAGGAGTAAGTGATTTTTCTAATCATGACATGGCTAAGAAGGCGTTGCGTTCTGCAGCATATACGTATGTTGTAGCTGCATTAAGTTCTTTGGCCTCATTGATTTATTACATATTAATTTATATGGGAAGAAGAAACTAAAAAATACATAAAAAGATGGGATTGACAGAGAAATTACAGAAAAAGCAGGCTGCCATGCAAGAGGAGGCACAGAACAGAGTACAAGATTTCAACTCGTTGTTCGGTGTTTATTTACAAGCGACAATGGCTGTAAATCTAGGAATTGTTGATTTGCGTATGTTGCCTGATTTAAAATTGATGAAACAGAAGTTTAAAATCCCTACACAAGGACGTCTGGGCGTTGCGGAAAAAGCTTTTGTAAGTGAGTTGATGATGAATGAATATGGAATGGATGAATCCTTTTTTAAAGGAATAGATTCTTCTGCCAAAAAGAATTGTAAAAAGGTACAAGACATGCAGTCTTATTTCAGTATGTTGCAAGCATTCTTCCAACAGTTGTTCATGGCTTTATCATCGGAAATGGGTATGTCGCTTCGTCTGCCAGGTTTTTTCCGTAAGTTGATAAAATCTTCGACCAAGGATGCAATTCATAAGATCTTGACATCGAATGATTTCAAAGCAGCAGATGCAAGGCGCGCAGCCGTGGATGTGCGTGCATTAAAAGAAAAATTGGGATTCTCAGAGGATTGGATGGTGCAATATGCCTTCCCGGTTTTGATGATTTCAAAAGGTGCTAAGGTGAAATGATACGATTTGAATGGAAAAAATAGTAATAGAAAGATTCAATAATTTAGTAGCTTCTCCGGAACTGTCTTTGACAGATTCGGAGAAGTTGTCTTTAATTGCCATCTATCAACCTGTTTTTGAGGAAGAGTTAGACGAAGAAAAAACGGCTCATTATCATCAGTCGTTAGATGTTGCCTATATTCTGATGGAAGAGGCAAATATAGGTAAGATACCGGTGGAAAGTATTTTAGTCTATCGGGCAGTAAAGGAGAATCTGCTTCCGAAAGAGGATGTTAAAGAGAAGTTTGGCGGGCAAGTGGATTCTATCTTGTCTGGTTTGCTGAAATCGAGAGAGTTATATAAGAAAAATCCATCTGTTGAGTCAGAGAACTTCCGTAAGCTATTATTGACAATCGTGGAAGATATCCGCGTTGTCATCATCTTAATCTGTGAGCAGTTGTATTTGATGCGGACGATTGAGCAATATGACAAAGAACGTAAAGATCGTATTGCACAGGAAGCTTCTTACTTATATGCACCATTGGCTCATCGTTTAGGCTTATATCGTATTAAGTCAGAATTAGAAGATCTCTCTTTGAAATATACTAATTATCCGATTTACAAGGAGATAGCAATGAAATTGCATGAGACGAAGAGTGAACGTGAGCGATATATTGATGCGTTTATTGCTCCATTAAAAGCAGAACTGGAGAAAGCTGGTTTTACTTTTTCTATCAAGGGACGTACGAAGTCCATTTATTCTATCTGGAATAAGATGAAGAAGCAGAACACTGCCTTTGAGAATATATATGATATATTTGCCATCCGTGTCATCCTTTCTTCTCCGTTAGAAAGAGAGAAGGCTGATTGTTGGCAGGTCTATTCATTGGTGACGGATAAATATCAGCCCAATCCTAAACGATTAAGAGATTGGTTGTCTATTCCTAAATCAAACGGATATGAGTCTTTGCATACCACGGTGATGGGACCAGAAGGAAAATGGGTAGAGGTGCAGATTCGTACGGAACGCATGGATGAAATTGCGGAGAAAGGTTTCGCGGCTCATTTTAAATACAAAGGTATCAAGGGAGAAGCAAATTTTGATTCGTGGTTGTCCAATGTTAGGGAACTGTTGGAGAATCCTCAATCGGATTCGACTGAATATATGGATGACTTCAAATTGAGTCTGTACAAAAAGGAGATCTTTGTATTTACACCAACAGGTGATTTGAGGAAGTTGCCAAAAGGTGCGACCATCTTGGACTTTGCATTCGACATCCATTCTGGTTTGGGATGCCATTGCGTAGGTGGTAAAGTGAATGGTAAAAGTGTTACTATCCGTACAGAACTGCATAATGGTGATCAGGTAGAGATTTTTACCAATAATAGTCAGGAACCTCATAAGGAGTGGCTCTCTTTTGTTCAAACATCCAAAGCCAAGACGCGTATCAAGCAATATATACGTCAGCAAGAGGCTGTCAATATGGAAGAGGGAAAGGAGTTGATTAAGAGACGATTGAAGAATTGGAAATTAGTCTATGATGAGAGTGTTGTCTTCCGCTTGGCTCAAAAATGTGGCTATAAAGCCATTCAGGATTTTTATCAAGCTCTGGCTGAGGATAAATTGGATGTGTCGAAGCTGAAGGATATGTATGTCTCTTGTCAGGAGAAGGACGCTATCACAGAGACACAGAAAGGAGCCGAGAACTTTACTCAGGTAACCGAATTACAAACCATCTCTTCGAAAGAGGATGTGTTGGTGATCGATAATCATTTGAAAGGCATTGAATATACATTGTCTAAGTGTTGTAATCCTATTTATGGTGATGATATATTCGGATTCGTATCCATTCATAATGGTATAAAAATACATCGGACGGATTGTCCGAATGCTCCACAGATGATGTCCCGTTTTGGCTATCGTTTTATCAAAGCTCGTTGGGCAGGAAAATCATCAGACAAACTGTATGCCTGCACGTTACGTGTTATTGGAAATGATGATATAGGAATTGTAACGAATATCACGTCGTTGATTCAAAAGGAGACGAATGTGTCGTTGCGTTCTATTTCAGTCAATTCTGTCGATGGCTTGTTTCAGGGTAACTTAACCGTGAACGTCTCAGACATGAAACAACTGGAGCAGATCATTAACAAGATAAAAACGATAAAAGGCGTGAAATCAGTGAGTCGTAATTAAGTATGTCATAAATTGTATTAAAATTATAAATCGTATGTTTTCAGGAATCGTAGAAGCAACCGGAAAGGTGGTAAATATAAGAAAAGAGGAGGAGAACGTTCATATTACGATGTCTTGTCCTTTTGTAAATGAATTGAAGATTGATCAGAGTGTAGCTCATAATGGTGTTTGCTTGACCGTGGTTAGCAAGGATAATGACACCTATACTGTAACTGCCATTCAGGAGACGTTAAGAAGATCAAATTTGGGATTGCTTAAAGAGGGGAGTCTGGTTAATTTAGAGAGAAGCATGATGATGAATGGCCGCTTGGATGGTCATATTGTTCAGGGACATGTTGATACAGTAGCTCGATGTATAGAGAAAAAGTCGGAAGACGGTAGTTGGTATTTTACATTCCAATATGAGGCAGATCCTGTTATGGCAAAAAAAGGATATGTGACGGTAGAAAAGGGGTCTGTTACGGTTAATGGTACAAGTTTGACAGTTTGTGATTCTCAGTTGGACCGTTTTTCTGTTGCCATCATTCCTTATACGTATGAGCATACGAATTTTTGTCAGATTGAAGTAGGTACAGTGGTGAATATTGAGTTTGATATCATTGGTAAGTATCTAAGCCGAATGATGGCCATCTGATTCAAATTGTAAAACAGGAAGAAGTATATTTTTTCGTGATTATTTATCAAGAAGATTTTAATTTTAGGTGATAATAAATATATTTGCGAATATACTTCTTCCTTTTTTTGTCAGTCATGTGACTGACAAAGGCGAAGCTATAATGTGAGTGACATGAAAAAATGTTTTTTTATCACAACATCTATTCGTGTAGCCTTAATTCTGATGGAGCTTGTATTTAAATACTTTGGAGTGGGGCATGAGAACACGAGGGACTTTTGGAGTGCGGTGTTCATTCTTTGGCTGATTGCGCATAGTTTGTGGATGTTGGTGCTGGTTGGCATATTACGTTTTTTTTCTGTCCCTGAGCAATGGAAAAAACGTGTTTTTTTCATCTTTGATGTGATTGTTCCTCTATTACTTGTATTAGTGCTAACTATTGAAGGTGTAATTGTTAGTAGGTTATAAAAAAATAGGCAGGAGCAAGAGTATGAGAAATTGTATCAAGAAAGACTTTGTGCAAAATGCTAATTCGCAGCCTGGATTTTTGTTACTTTCAAAGCATATTTCCCCCTAACGTGAAGTCCAATCCCTTGCAAACATTCACTCATGCAATCCGTGGGAAATTCCCAAATAAATCCTATTTTTGTAAAAAAAAGACTATGGGCTTATATCTGAATCCAAATGCGGAGGCGTTTAAAGACGACAGAAACACGAGAATATACATCGACAAGTCTCTGGTCGTTGCGGAGCTGAACAAGTTGCTCAGCTCTAAGGAAGACTTTGTCTGCATCTCCCGTCCCCGTCGCTTCGGAAAGAGTATGGTCGGTAACCTTATCTCTGCCTACTACTCGAAGGGGTGTGATACCCGTGAGATATTCAGCCAGATGAAAATCGGGCAGGTGTCTGATTATGACAAATATTTGAATAAATTCAACGTTATCAAGTTGGATTTGAACGGGTGGTATCAAAATGCCAAGAAGAAAAACGAACATCAGAATCTGATCAGTCAAATAGACGAATGTGTTGCCGAAGAGTTTCATGAACATTTCGCGAATGTGAATTTTTCTGAGAAAGAAAAAAGCATCGATAGTTGTATATTGAAGGTTTACAAGGAGACGGGTGAAAAATTCGTCATCATCATTGATGAATACGATGTTTTGGTCCGTGAGAGAGTTTCCGAGGAATTATTCCAAGACTACCTTAGTTTTCTGAACGGACTCTTTAAAGATACTACATTGCGTCCCGCTATCGCCCTTGCCTACATCACGGGTATCATCCCGATTGTGCGTGATAAAGTGCAGAGCAAGTTGAACGAGTTTATGGAATATACCATGTTGCGTCCGCGTCAGTTTGCGGGCATGATTGGTTTCACGGAGGAGGAGGTGAAGGAGTTGTGCGAAACGTATGATATGGACTATGATGAATGCCTCAGATGGTACGACGGTTACAAGATGTCTGACACCATCCGAGTATGCAATCCGCTCTCTATTGTCACTGCCATCCATGACCGCGAATTTGACAGTTATTGGTCTGCCACAGGTTCTTTCGAGGCGCTTCGCGACTACATCCTCATGGATTTCGAAGGTATCCGTCAGGATGTAATCAAGATGATATCGGGCGGGAGTGTGCCGGTCAATGTCTTGAAATACCAGAACACAATGGAGAGCGTCAACTCGAAAGACAATGTGTTCACCTACCTTATCCACCTGGGTTATCTCTGTTACAACCGCAAGGATAAGACATGCTCCATACCAAACGAGGAGGTGCGTATCGAGTGGATTAACTCCATAGAGGACTCCGCTGACTACAAGAAGGTGATGGCGGTGGTCAACGCTTCGAAGAAGCTCCTAGACGACACCATCCAAGGCAACGAGGAGGCGGTGGCTCGTGCGCTAGATGCCGCCCACACCGAGGTGACCAACCCTCTGACCTACAACGATGAACACTGTTTCCAAAGCGCCATCTGCTTGGCCTATTTCTATGCCAACACCCGCTACACGCTGGTGAAGGAACTGCCAACGGGCAAAGGCTATGCAGACTTGGTGCTGATTCCTTACCTGCCAAACATCCCTGCCTTGGTCATTGAGCTGAAGCATAACAAGAGTGCCGAAAGCGCCCTGCAACAAATCAAGGACAAAAACTACTGCCAAGCCCTGAACCACTACAAGGGCGACCTGCTCTTCGTAGGCATCAGCTACGACGAGAAGACGAAGGAACATACGTGCAGGATAGAAAAAGTTAAGAATTAAGAGTTAAGAATTGAACGCTTAAATCATCATTTATGCGGGAATGTGTAATTCACGACGCCATGGGCCAGCGCATCTCCAAGACGGTGACCAACAAGAACACGACCGACGGTACGGACAAATTTGTGACCACCTACTACGTGCGTGACCTGCAGGGCAATGTGTTGGCGGTGTATGAACACAAGCATGGAGACTCGGACAACGGCACCTTCACCCTCGCCGAGCAGCACCTTTATGGAGCCAGTCGCCTTGGCATGAGGAAGCGTGATTTGGCGCTGAACGCCACCAATGCGAATGAATCCACAACCCCTGTGACTCACTACGAGCTCACCAACCACCTCGGCAATGTGCTGGCGGTGATATCTGATGAGGCATCCGACACAAACGAACCTACCGTTGTAAGCCTTTCGGATTACTATCCGTATGGTATGGAAATGCCGGGAAGAAGTTATAGCGAAAGCGATGATTATCGCTATGGGTATACGGGTCACGAGAAAGTGGAGGACTTGGCTGATGGTGTGTATATTACAGAATATAGATTGTTGGATACTAGACTTGGCAGATGGATGAGCCTGGATCCTTGTGCTTTCAGATATCCTGGACTGTCCCCGTATAATTATGGGGCAAATATTCCTACAGTTATGAATGACCCGAATGGAGATGTTATTATTTGTACTTCAGGGAACCATGATTATGTATTGGAATCTCTTAATAAGTTTATTTCTATTGCATATTCAGGAGACCCTATATTCTCTTGCAATGATCAAGGAGTATTTCTTTTGAATCGTTATGCACTTTACAAATTTAAGAATTATATACCATACTCTACTCATGATCAAATGATGTATGAACTTCTAATGCCAATTGTTGATTATTTGGTTTTATGTATATGTGATAGTCGTAATGTTGAATTTATATATGCTAACAAAAATGCGAATCCGACAGTATATCAATATGCAGACATGTATGGATGTGGTTATTCTGATACATATAGTCCAAGACCTTTTGCAAGACATACGTTGGATCCGTCATTGCATAACACAGGTCAAAGCTTTATAGCTGGTGCATGTGATGATTCTGATGAGGGAGTCGTGGAACTTTTTGTCCATGAAGTTGCTGGACATATTGGTGGAATTTTTGCGGGGTATGCTGAACATACTGATGAAAATGATTTATTGGCAGTGGCAATGTCTAATAATGTTAGAGCAATATATGGAAAACTGCAAAGTGAAGAAGATGTTAGAGGTAACGATGGAAACCATCAATTAGGTCGTAATGGTGTTGTATCCGATATTTTAATGCAAAGGCCGTCAGAAAAAGAACTAAAAGAAAACCCAGAACTAAGTGGACGTATTTCTTTCTATGATGTTATTGGATACGGACAAATAATAAAAAGAGATGATGCTGGAAACTATGTGGGGGGATCGCGCGTTGGAGTTCCTTTTAATGTCCCACTTCCAAAAGGCGCAAGACCAAAAAATGAAGACGAATTTGATATGACATGTCCTTATAATACGAATGAAAAATTTTGGAAAAGGAAAAGAAAAGAAAATAAAAAGAAAGAAAGATAATTTGTGTAAAAATATGAAATTATTATTTTTTATAATACTGATAAGTATTTCATGGCATAACTTAGTGGCACAGAATAATGATATGGTGCCGAGCAGTGGTGAAATTCCCAATATTCAGTGGCATATCAAGGATAGTGTTTTGTATGTTAGTGGGGAAGGAGATTTGCCAGATTATAAACAGGGATTTATTTTGCCGTGGAATTATGAAGTTAGCAATATTATCAAGGTGGTAATATCGGGGAATATAAAATACATTGGTGAATCTATGTTCGCAGGATATCCTGCATTAAGAAGAGTTGAAATGGGGTCATCAGTAGAGCATATAGGTCCTATGGCATTCCATGCTAATAGATTGTTAGAAGAAATTCAATTTTCGGATTCTCTTAAGACAATCGAAGATCTTGCATTTGCCAATACTGGATTGAAACGTGTTGTATTACCTAAATATACAAAGTGTGAAGGGGGGCCGTTTTGGGGTTGTCTTTCTTTAGAATATATATCCTTGCCAGATTCTATAAGGACAACACAGATGACAGGATCTGAGAAATCATTCATGGATTTTTTAGAGTTAGTGTTGTCTCCTGTTACAGATACGATAGCGTCATTTACAATTGGGGATGCCGATATTAATCATCTTGATGTGCCAAATTCAGTACGATATATTGCAGATTCTGCATTCTTTTTTGTTCCGACTAGTGCGTATATGCGCCAAGATATGAGAACAATTTATCTGCATTTCACAGAACAACAACTTCAGCAGATGAATTGGGGACCTCATTGGGCTGAAGGGTTAAAAAGAGATATAGTTACATTTATTGTCCCCAAGGGCTTGAAAAATGCCTATGAGGAATTCATCAATCGGAAATATAACTATAACTTTGTGATAGAGGAGAGTGATCAATAAAGATATTGAAAACATGAAACCTATGCATAGATTACTGGTTATATTAGGATTCTTGGTCGGAGGACTGCAGTGTTTCTCTCAGAGCGTAAGTGGTGAGCTGGATGGCCACCAATATGTGGACCTTGGCTTGCCGAGTGGTACGTTGTGGGCCACTTGTAATGTGGGGGCGACAGAACCCACTGGTAGTGGCGACTATTTCGCTTGGGGTGAAGTGAACCCTAAGGAGGATTATAGTTGGACTACATATAAGTATAGCGAAGGGGAAAATTACCATCTCGTCAAATATTGTTTTGAAAAAGACTTTGGCTCAGTGGACCAAAAGAAAGTATTAGAAGCGGTTGATGATGCGGTTTCATATCAGTGGGGAGTTAAGTGGCGAATGCCGAGTAAGGAGGAGTTGCGTGAGTTGATAGACAACTGCAATTGGAAGTGGATCAGTGATTTTGAGGGTACAGGGAAAGCCGGTCAAGTTGGTACATCCAAAATCAATGGAAACAAAATCTTTTTTCCTGCATCGGGACATCGAAACACTCCAATATACAAGTTTGCACAAATGCCAGGATTCTCTTTGCCTTCAATTGCTCCCTCCAACGGGATTGAATTTGAGAACGAATTCGGTGGATATTGGTCATCCGTTCTTTGTGATAAAGGGCCCATGAGTGCCTATTTAATGAATATCGGTGAGAGTTTATTGGAGATTGGTGAGTGCAAACGATGTATCGGTTGCACTATTCGTGCGGTGGTGAAGTAAATGATAGTATTTGTTTTGCTCATAAAAAGTTGTACCTTTGTTCAGTTAACTAAAAAAAAGAAAAAACATGTGCATGCCTGGAACAGCGCTATCGCGCTACATAAACATTTACACGGATTTCGCCTTCAAGAAAGTATTCGGAACGGAGGCGAACAAGGATCTACTGATTAGTTTTCTGAACCAACTCATGGGGCTTAACGGGGACTCCGAGATAACGGATGTGACCTACCTCAACCCGGAACAACTGGGTGATAACATCAATGAGCGTCGTGCGGTTTACGACGTTTACTGTTCGACCGGAAACGGCGAGCATTTCATTGTGGAGATGCAAAAGGCCAAGCAAGACCACTTCAAGGACCGTGCGCTCTACTATTCCTCCTTCGCCATCCGTGAGCAAGGAACGAAGGGTAGCATCTTGAAGCCATGGGACTATAAGCTGATGCCCGTCTATGTGGTGGGCATACTCAACTTCGTGATGGACGAAGAGGATGAGGAGGTCATCACGCGCGTCACGCTGAAGGACGACCGCAACAGGGAGTTCAACAAGAACCTGCAGTTCATCTTCATAGAGATGCCGAAGTTCACGAAGGAAGAGACAGAGCTGGAAACCTTCTTGGACAAGTGGTTGTATGTGATAAAAAACATCTCCCGCCTGGACGACAAACCTCAAGCGTTGACGGAGGGTATCTTCAAGAAACTCTTCGACGTGGCAGAAATCTCGCAGTTCTCCAAAGTTGATCGTGCGGAATATGAGGAGAGCCTCAAGGTTTTCTGGGACTTCAGCAATGTCCTCTCTACTGCGGAGCGAAAAGGAAGAGCAGAAGGAAGAGCGGAAGGCGAGCGAGACGAGAAACTCCGTAATGCTAAAAATCTTAAGACGTTGGGAGTGGAAGTGGAAACCATCTCCAAAGCGACAGGTCTCACCAAAGAGGAAATTGAAAGTCTGTGATGGTTGCCCTCAACAAGAACACGACCGACGGTACGGACAAATTTGTGACGACCTACCACATGCGTGACCCGCAGGGGAAAGTGCTGGCGGTAATTTTCCCCATTTATAGGCGGCGTGGCAATTTCCCCCTAACGTGAAGTCCAATTCCTTGCAAACATTCATTCTTGCAATCAGTGTAATTTCCCAAATAAATTCTATTTTTGTAAAAAAAGGACTATGGGCTTATATCTGAATCCAAATGCGGAAGCGTTAAAACAAAGTCTCAGAAATGAGATATATGTGGATAAATCTATGATTGTGAGCGAGTTGAATAAACTTGCAGAAACGGATTATGATTTTCTCTGCATCTCCCGTCCACGTCGCTTCGGGAAGAGCATGGTCGGTAACCTTATCTCCGCCTATTACTCGAAGGGGTGTGATACTCGTGAGATATTCAGTCAGATGAAAATTGGACAGGTGCCTGATTATGATAAATATCTTAATAAGCTCAATGTCATTAAGCTGGATTTGAACGGGTGGTATCAAAATGCCAAGAAGAAAAACGAACATCAGAATCTGATCAGTCAAATAGACGAATGTGTTGCCGAAGAGTTTCATGAACAGTTTACGAATGTGAAATTTTCCGAGAAAGAAAAAAGCATCGATAGTTGTATATTGAAGGTTTACAAGGAGACGGGCGAGAAATTCGTCATCTTCATTGATGAATATGATGTTCTGGTTCGTGAGAGAGTTTCCGAGGAATTATTCCAAGACTACCTTAGTTTTCTGAACGGACTCTTTAAAGATACTACATTGCGTCCCGCTATCGCCCTTGCCTACATCACGGGTATCATCCCGATTGTGCGAGATAAGGTGCAGAGCAAGCTGAACGAGTTTACGGAATACACCATGATTGATGCGGGTCAGTTTGCCCCTTATATCGGCTTCACGGAGGAAGAGACGAAAGCTTTATGTGAAGAATACGGCAGGGACTATGACGAGTACAAGCGTTGGTACGATGGATACAAATTGAGCGACGAGGTGAGTCTGTATAATCCTAAGTCGGTCACCACCTCTATAAGCCGAAAGAGAATGAGTGGATACTGGTCGGCGACAGGGTCGTTCGAGGCTCTGAAGGATTATATTATGATGGATTTCGCAGGCATTCGGCAGGATGTCATCAGTATGATATCGGGCAAGTGGGTGCCAGTGAATGTGACCAAGTTCCAAAATACGTTGGAGTCCATCACCAACAAGGACAACGCCTTCACTTATCTGATCCATTTAGGGTACTTGTCGTACAACTATGACGAGGGTACGTGTGGTATCCCTAACGAGGAGGTCCGTCAGGAATGGGTGAATGCCATCGACGACGAGGAGAACTTCGCTCCCATCATGAATCTTATCAACGCCTCGAAGAGGCTCCTTGACGACACCATCCAAGGCAATGAGGAGGCCGTGGCCCGTGCGCTCGACGCAGCCCACACCGAGGTGACTAACCCGTTGACCTACAATGATGAGCATTGCTTTCAAAGCGCCATCTGTCTGGCCTATTTCTATGCCAACACCCGCTACACATTGGTGAAGGAACTGCTGACGGGCAAAGGTTACGCAGACTTGGTACTGATTCCTTATCTGCCGAATATCCCTGCCTTGGTCATTGAACTGAAGCATAACAAGAGTGCCGAAAGCGCCCTGCAACAAATCAAGGACAAAAATTACTGCCAAGCCCTGAACCACTACAAGGGCGACCTGCTCTTCGTAGGCATTAGCTACGATGAGAAGACGAAGGAGCACTTGTGCAGGATCGAACGGCTGTGAAGATATAACATGTGTTAAAGAAAATTTGTATGAGAAACGAAATTTTTATTGATTCTTGTGACAAGGTACATCATGAGTAGATAATTTTTAATTTATATTAAGTGTAATGTTCATGAACGTAAAATCGTGTGTTCTATTTGTGTCGATTCTAAGTCTAATTTCAGAAGAAACCTATGCGAGTACAGAAGCTCAAGTTGATTCTGTCCGAGTGATTGACGAAGTAGTTGTAACTGGTACGCGAACCAAGGCTGATCTGCGCCTGCTACCATTGACAGTAAGTGTTGTAAATGAAAATAGATTGACCGAACGTGGTGAGATCAATATCCTACCAACACTCACGCAGGATGTCCCTGGTATGTTTATTACGCAACGTGGCGTGCTGGGTTATGGTGTGAGCACAGGGGGAAGCGGTGGTATCAAAATGCGTGGTATCGGAGGTTCTCCTAATACGGATGTATTGGTCTTGATCGATGGATTGCCTCAGTATGCCGGATTGTATGGTCACCCCGTGGCAGATAACTACCAGACGATGCTCGCTGAACGTGTGGAGGTGGTGCGTGGACCTGCTTCTATGTACTACGGTAGTAATGCAATGGGTGGTGTCGTGAATATTGTTACCCATCAACCTGAAAAGGATACGGTTCTGACGAATGTTCATGTACAAGCGGGATCTTATAAAACCTTGGATGCTGGAATTTCCAATCAATTCCGAAAGAATAAATTCTCATCTGCTGCAGGCTTCAATTATAGTCGCACGGATGGTCATAGAGAGAATATGGAGTTCCAAGAATACAATGGATTCCTACGTCTCGGATATGATTTCAACGAACATTGGCGTTTGGGTGGAACGGGTAATATCGCCTACTTTTCCACACATAACCCTGGCACGGTGACGGCTCCTATCGAAGAGAGTCAGTTCGATATCCTTCGTGGTATGGCTGCTATCTCGCTGGAGAACGAATACACGCAAAGCCGTTTCCCTACATCGGGAGCTGTGCGGGTTTATTACAACGGAGGTAAGCATGAGATCAACGATGGACACGCTCATGGTGCTCCTGCTCCAACGCAGGTCTATAATCATACCGACCTTATGATGGGTGCAAGTGCTTATCAGTCGCTGAAGTTCTTTATGGGTAACCGCACTACATTCGGTTTTGACTATCAACATTTTGGTGGACATGCATGGAATAGGGTGATCGCCAACGATACGGAAGTGGACATCATCGACCAAACACAGTCGGAAGTGGCTGGATATGTAGATTTTCACCAACAATTAGTCTCTTGGCTCGCTCTCGATGCAGGTATCCGTTTGGGCAATCACTCCGAGGCGGGCTTCAACTATGCGCCGCAAGGTGGACTCTCCTTCATCTTACCTCATGATGCGGAGATCAAGGCGCTCGTCAGTCGTGGTTATCGAAATCCTACCATCAGGGAGCTTTATATGTACAAACCAGCCAACAAGGAGCTAGATCCTGTTAGCCTTTGGAATTATGAATTCTCGTATCGTCAACACTTCCTTCAACGTCGTATGCGTGTAGGTCTCAATCTGTTCTATCTCCATTCTGATAATAATATCGAGACTCAAATGGTGGAGGGTAAACCTCTGAATGTAAATACGGGTGAATTGAAAAACGCAGGTTTCGAGGCAGAGGTGAATTGTCGTGTTTGGCGTGGCTTGCATATTGGCACGAACTACTCTTTCCTACACATGGAAAACCCTACGCTTGCGGCACCTGAACATAAGTTCAATTTGTCGGTTGGATACCATCACGATCGTTTCCGTGTTGGTTCCTCATTGCAATGTATTTCAGGACTTTATACGGCTCTTGCTACGAAGGATGCACCTGCTATCACGGAGAGTTTCGTGTTGTGGAATGCCAACGCCTCCGTACGTATCTGGCGTGAGTTGTGGGCGAATGTGAAGGCAGACAATCTTCTTGGTCAGGAGTATGAAATCAATGCAGGTTTCCCAATACCTAAAACAACGGTTATGGGTGGAATTAGTTGGACATTCTAATCATATGAAAGATAAACATGCATTGTTAATCGGTTTCGGATGGTTGCTGACGCTTTTCCTCTGTGCTGGTTGTAATACGAACAACGAGAGCGCACACATTGAGGAGGAGCGTAATTCCATAGCCGTTTTCTCGTTTTCTATGGATTCTGTTCCTGTTCATTATGTGGTTCTAAACACATTGGACAAAGGGGAATATCGTTATATGACTTGGTATGAAATCGGTATGGATGGTGAACGGAAGCAACCATACAGGTATCGATTTTGTATAAATAAAGATACGTTGTTTGCCAGTATTAAATATCAGGATGATACCATTCGTAAGACTTTGATGGTCCGTGACTCGTTAACACATCACTTTACGCCTCTTGTCTTGGACGAGAAGGGTGATTCAATCCCATATGATTCACTTGAGCATTATTATGAACATTCTGAACGTGTACCACCTCCTCCAGGTAATGACTTTGTCACAAAATTCAGGGGAAAACAAGTTATCACGTTGAATGGACAACCGTATGAAGCATATCGGTTCGATAAAAAAGATGTTGATGCCTTGTCCTATTCTCATGTGGAAAAAATATATTTTGATTTCCTGTTCAATATTCTTGCCGTAGAATGGATGGATGATGAGAACGCAAACATACCATATAATGGTTTAATTAATAGAAGTTGTATAATCGATTATGATGGGACATCTTCAATGATACTATTGGATTCGGTCCCGGAGGTGGTGAAAAGCGTTGTTGATTCTTTATCTATGAAGAAATAATAGGAGATGTTATCTCTCTATGGGTTATTCTGAAATATGCGGTATCGCTGAATTAAATGATATCAACCGTTTCAATGCGGATTTTAGATGGGAGGACGAACATACTGGAATGATAACGCTCTATTCATATGACCTAATCAATGAACTGATAATAGATTTCTATGAGGAGTATAATGAGTACTTCATAGATCTGGATTTATATGGATATAGGTGGAATCAATATATGTCCAACGAAATGTTGCTATAAGCGTATGAAGCTAACGAAAAAGAAAAAGATAGTATTATTGTTGATGTTTTTAGCCAGTTTGTTTCCCTTGTTTATGGTGTTTGTCTATTTCGTGCCGTTGAATGTCGTGTGGATTAGTGCGGACAAGGAAGTAGAGAGCCAACTGAAGATATATTTGTATCAGGGGAGTGAAATGACGGTTAGTCAATATCGTCAATATCGTCAAGAGCATCACAAGTCGTGCTGTTATGATAGACGTGAATTGTTTAATGGCGAAGGTTCCATCTTCCTGTTCAGAGAGGAATATGGGGAGCATCGTTTCCTGATGAAGCACGATTCTGCTTATAATGTTCGCGGCTTTTTCAAACTCAGGGCATGGTATGATATGTTTATACGGTTCCATTTTTACAAATCTGACGATAAGGTCTATTGCGATGTTTCCCAATGGTCATGGTTCCATCCTTTCTTTTTTAGGGATGATTACTATAAGGGGTTCCATCATGAAAAAGGAACCATCTGTCTTGATGGCGATGTCAGTCTGAAAAAGGATTTGGACGATTTTGCTTGTGAGGATGATTGATGTATGATTTTAATTATGTATTACAGAGTAGAGAATAGAACAGATAGAACTGTGGGAAATGTTGCTTCTCAAGTCACATTTGATGACATAAAAGAAGCCGGTAGAATATTGCATGAATTTTTAGATTTGTCTGTTTTGAATGCAAAATTGGATAGACGAGCCAAAGTGACAGATGTAATGTCTGATGTAACTATTCCAGCAGTGGGACTCTTAGTGAACAAAAAGGTTAGAGAAATTTTTGATCAGCATAATCTTATGTCACATAAATATTATCCGGTGGAAATAGAAGCGAAAGGAGATATTTTACATTATGATTTTTTTCAGCCATTTGACGAAAAGAATCTTGATAGTTATATTGATTTTGAGAAATCTTCATTTGAGTGGCGTGGATTTACGATAGAAAGTTCTTCTGTAAAATTGTATTCATATAAAGAATATAAGGAGAAAAGAAATACACGAGGAATATGTGATGATATTGTTCTTACAGATATCGTTTTGAAGAATACATTTAGCAAAGAATGGGATGTGTTTACTTTTTCACCTATAAGGGGTGGAAGATACTTTTTTATATCCGAAAAATTAAAGAATGCATTGGAAGCGAACAATGTATCAGGCATTGAGTATCATCCTGTAACAAATATTCGTTTTCAAGAAGAAATTGAATAATTCGGAAAAATATGATAAATGAAGGAATTGAAAAATACAAGTGTGATAGAGGACTTTTGAGTAGCGAGACAGAGGTGAAGAGTCTCATGTCCCAAAAGAAGTTAAGCGGTTATTACGATACCATAAAGCCATTGCTTCGTTGGGGAATTCATGTGCGACTAGTGGATGTCGATGATGAAGATAGTCTTTCTGTTGGAACTTCCAAACTTGGAGGAAGGCCTGATCTTCCTTTGAATATTGAATGGCCTCTGTCCGGATTTGATCAACCGATGGAGTTTATCGGACAGTTTAATCTAGAAGAGGTACATCAGGCGGATGTCGCAGGACAAATGCCCACAAAGGGTGTTGTTTTTCTATTTCTCAGTTTTGATTATGCGAATGAGGATGCATGGAGTCCGAAGACCTTCAAAGTGATTTATGTGGATAATGTTAGAGACTTGGTGCGCAGAGATTTCCCTGATGATGTGGAGAATTGGCAACAACCCATTAAGATGGAATTTGTTGATTACTTGAGCTTGCCTACTTTTGAATGGTATGAATTGGAAAAGATGGGTATGAATCAAGAGGAACGAGATGCGTATAATGAAATCAGTTCCACACAAGGACAAATGATCATGTTGGGTCATATTCTCACCATTCAAGCTCCAATGAAATATGAATGCGAAGAGCAACGACTCTATAAAGAAATGGGCGATGCTTTTCCTGATAGATATGAGGATAGAGAACCTTTGTTTACCCAATTAAACGATTGGATTCCGTTCTTTTATTATAACGAAAGTTGCATTGACGAGATGGGGGATTATCCTGATATCGGTTTCTGTATTAGAAAACAGGATCTTAAAAAGGGCGATTTTAGTCAGATGTGCTGTGTTATGCAGTACGATTGAATTGCTGGAGCGTGCCATGCTGCCCGGTTGTACGGACGTGGCGTGCCGCGTCCGCCTATATGTGCCATGTCGCGTCCTCCTGCTTGTATCTGACAATATTTCATATCCTCATTTGTTAGGATAAATGTCAAAAGCATACAGACAACTATAACTACAACAAAATCTTTTGTTTAATTTTGCTAAATGAATCATTCCGACAATATACATATGACTCCGTTACGATTAGCCATCATAGATTATAATGTCTTGATGTGTATAGGATTACAACAGTTGCTTAGCGATTTATTGCCGATGACTGAGGTAGTTGTATTTAATTCTATGGCTGAGTTGGAAAGAGAGAATGATTATCAGTTTGCTCATTTTTTTGTTTCTTCTCGTATTTATTTTGAACATACACAATTCTTCAGAGAACATTTGCGGAAAACTATTGTGCTGGTGAATGGTGCCATGAACATTAATGATGTTTATACACTTAATGTATGTCAGAGTGAGAAGTCGCTGGTCCGTGATATCATGGAATTACGTGGTAGGGGACACGGGCATGCTTTGGCATTGGCTCGTCAGGGTGGGTCTAATAATCAATTATTTTCACCGAGAGAGACTGAAGTGGCTGTTTTGTTATGTAAAGGATACATCAATAAAGAAATCGCCGATGTGTTAGGTTTGGGAGTTACAACGGTTATTACGCATCGTAAAAATATTATGGAAAAGCTACATGCTCGTTCTTTGGCTGATGTTATCATCTATTGTGTGGTGAACGGAATCATTAATGTCGAAGACATATAAAGCGGAGTACAAAACCCACCGTAAATAAAAATCTATCTTCCCATCTGTTTATCCTATAAAATGAGGATGTTTACCCCTTATAAGTAAGGAAAAAGTATCTTCTCTCATCGTCGTAATTTTGTAAAAAGAAAAAAAGGCGGTTAGCTGTCTTTTTTTACAAAATTAGTCGTATGGGTATGCCGTTGTTTACAAATGTATTAAATGGGTATAGAGGAACTAGACCTCCTGTATGGTATATGAGGCAAGCAGGAAGAGTGTTGCCTAACTACAGGAAGTTGCGTGAGAGATATACATTTGAAGAAATGATGAATCAGCCTCAATTGGCTGCAGAAGTGACGCTCATGCCTGTTTATGATTTGGGCGTGGATGCTTCGATTGTTTTCAGTGATATTCTGACGGTTCCTGTTGCCATGGGGATGGAGTTGATGTGGACTGACCATGGACCTCAATTTAAGAAGCCTTTGGTAAATGAAACGGATATTCATAAAGTGCTTCATCCTGATTCAAGTAAATTGAACCATGTCTATCAGACATTGGATTTGATAAAAAAAGAAAGCAGTGTTCCTACAATAGGGTTCTGTGGTGCTCCGCTCACAACACTATGTTATATGTTGCAAGGCACGAGTGCTAAACATGAGTTTCCTGACGCAAAAAGTTTTTTTTATACTTATACAGAATCCACTCGGTATCTTGTTGACATGCTGACAGATTTTAGTATCGAGTATGCACTTAAGCAGATTGAACATGGAATTGATGCATTCCAACTGTTCGATACTCATGCGGGAATTGTCCCTCAGTCGTTGTTCGAAGCCATTTTCCTCCCTGCTGTGAAAAAAATAGCATCTGCAGTTAGACAGCAGCAAATTCCGTTTATTTATTTTCCGAAAGGGTTAGGAACAGGTCTCTCGTTGATTACACCAGAGGTCTGTGACTTTGTAAGTATCGATTGGCAGACACCGTTGTCAATGGCTCGTAAGATTGTCCATGCGGATGTGGGGTTACAAGGGAATATTGATCCGTATTTGTTACTTTCTTCCAAAGAAAAAATAGTGGATGTCATGCATGCTGAATATGTGCCATTCTTTCAGGAGAATGATAAATGGATCATTAATATAGGACATGGAGCACTGGCTGCTACTCCTTTTGAGAATATTAAGTTCTTGACAGATTGGATAAAAGATGAACAAAATTGGAGGTGATATGACTATGTGTGATGGTAGATTAAAAGTGATTGCTCGCTCATCTAGATTGTCGGTCTGGCAAGTAAAAGAGGTCTTCTCTTATATGGAGGGGATGGAGTATGATTTGATTCCTCTTGAATCGTATGGTGATAAACATAAGGAAATCTCATTGATGGATGCCAATATCCCTGCGGATTTCTTTACGAGAGAGATGGATGCAGCTGTACTGGATGGAACGGCAGATGTTGCAATTCATTCGGCAAAGGATTTGCCTTTCCCGATTCCGAAAGGCTTGGAGATCTATGCGTTAATGCCGGCTACAGACAAGACAGATTCTTTGATCAGTAAAGATAATCTGAGTTTACGTCAGCTGCCTGCCGGTGCAAAGGTCGCTACAAGTTCGTTTAAACGGAAACAGGAATTGTTGAAGATCCGAGAAGACCTTGCTTTTGTGAGTGTCCGTGGCACTATTGAGGAACGTATCGCTCAACTGGATAATCATGATTTTGATGCTCTTATCGTTGCTACGTGTGCTTTGCAACGGCTGAATTTGAGCCATAGAATAACAGAACGTCTTCCAATGGAAACACATCCACTGCAAGGACATATCGCTGTTGTCGGAAGAAAGGATAATGCGACCTTGAAGGATCGCTTCTCAAAATTAGGATTTCTCCGTTTGGCTGATTCGTCAACACGGGCATTTTATTTAGAGGGACGGGAAGTGTCAACAGTTGCACGTCAGCTGTTGGATATGGGCGTTGAGGCTTCTACACCGGTTCGTCTTATCTGCTCGATGGGGAATGACCCCAAGAATTATCATTTCTTTTTGAATGAATTAAACCATACGGTGATACAAGCTTCCGAACCAGTCTTAATGCTAGTGGGAGATTCTATAAACGTTCAAAAGAGTGAACGAAGAGTCTTGGTTACGGGTACATCCATTGAGTGGGGTGCAAGTCGTGGTGTTGTAACACATACACCACTTATCTATACACAAAAAATTGTCAATGAACGAAACACTACTGTGCTTCAGAATATTGATAGGTTTGATTATATCGTCTTTACCAGTCGGCATGGTGTGAAGTGTTTCTTGGAACAGGTGAATAAAGACGATTTCGCTACACAGTTAGCAAAGGTGAAGTTGATAAGCGTTGGAAATGTGACTACTCAGTCGTTGAACGCAGTTGGTTTGACACCTGAGTATGAATCAGATACCGAATCGGCAGAGGGAATAATCCATTATTTCAAAGAAAAAGATATTACAGGAAAGAAGATTCTTCTGCCACGTTCTTCGATAGGAATCACCACATTGCCACGGGAACTTGAAAAGATGGGTAATGAAGTCGTTGATTTGCCTATTTATGAAACTCTTATTAATACAGATACAGATTTGATTGAGGATATGTCGGTTTTCAATGAGATCCTTTTTTCTTCCCCTTCGGGTATAGCTGCATTTAAGATCCGTTATGGAAGATTACCCAAGGATATACCTCTGACATGTAAGGGGAAAACGACAGAGAAAGAAATGATTGATTCACTATAAATATGTTTTTAGCATGAAACGATTCAGACCATTACGAATATCACAGATTGTACGAGATCAATATGCGGATGTGCCAGCTATTCATCCGGATACATTCATTTATCCTTATTTTGTCATGGATGGTTCAGGAATAAAAGAACCCATAGCAACCATGGAGGGGATATATCGCTTTTCCATTGATGAGCTACTTGTTGATATAGAAGATCTTTTGACACTTGGAATAAACAAAGTCTTATTGTTTGGAGTGATTAAACAAGAAGATAAGGATGCGTGTGGTACGGCAGCCTATCAGCCTGATAGTATTATTAGCAAGGCTGTTAAAGCAATCAAGTCACGTTTTCCTCACTTATTGGTTTTTACCGATGTCTGTTTATGTGAATACACTTCCCATGGACACTGTGGATTACTTTGTGATTGTGATGTAGATAATGATACAACCCTTCCGTTATTGGCAGAGATGGCGTATCAGCATGCTTTGGCAGGAGCTGATTTCGTGGCACCATCGGCTATGATGGATGGACAAATAGAGGCCATTCGACAACGACTGAATCGGGAAGGACTCCATAATACAAAGATTTTAGCCTATTCAGCTAAGTATGCATCGGCTTATTATGGTCCGTTTCGGGATGCAGCTGGTAGTGCTCCATCTTTTGGTGACCGTAAAACATATCAGATGGATTTCCGAACAATGGACCAGGGAATTGAAGAGATAGAAGCTGACATAGAAGAGGGTGCTGATTGGATTATGGTGAAACCTGCTCTTGCTTATCTGGATATCGTTTGTCGGGCGCATCAGAGATTTCCAGACTATCCAATGGTTACATACCAAGTGTCGGGTGAATACTCTATGTTAAAGAATGGAGCTAAACAGGGATTCTTTGATGAGAAACGAATATTCTTTGAGAGTCTGGTTGCGATGAGACGTGCGGGAGCTGATTATATCATCTCGTATTATGCAAAGGATTTTTTTAGATGATAGCCTTATTGCTTATACTGAAAGGAGAAGATGATAGAGAGTAGGATAATCAATAATAAGGAGCATGGATTGCAGGAACGTGAGAGGTTGATTACAGAGCTTGTGATTAATAAAAGTATTCCTCATGTCTTGTTGGCAACGTGCAACCGTACTGAGTTATATTGGGGAACTGGTGAAGTCCCATTGTCGATGGCGGAACATCTATTCCGTGTGGCTTCTGGGTTGGAATCATCCATAGTAGGTGAGAGGGCTATCCAAGGTCAGTTGAAACAAGCCTATTTGGAAGCTACGGAAGCCTATGACTTATCGGCAGGGTTGAACCGTCTGTTTCAACATGCAATGCATACGGGAAAGCGAGTTCGCACGGAAACAAAGATTTCAGAAGGAGCAGTCTCGCATAGTCAGGTGGCAGTTGATATCCTCAAAGAAAATAAGATAGATTTACAGAACAGTCGAATCACGGTTGTAGGAGTGAATAAGCTGAATGAGGATATCTTGAAATTCCTTTCCTCTAAAAATGCACGCAATGTTGTTGTTGTGAATCGACATGAGGAGAAAGCACTCGCCTTTGCTGCTCCGTATGGTTATGAAGTGAAGAGTCTTCGGCAAAGCAATGAGTGGATGCAAAATACGGATGTGTTGATCAGTGCAACGTCGGCACCACATGCCATCTTTACAAAAGAAGATTTTCATGAGAAGAAACATATATTGGTGATTGATATTGCCTTCCCTCGGGATGTGGAAGAAGATGTGGCAGCTCTTCCGTGGGTTACATTGCATAACATAGAAGATATTGAGGCCTATGCCAAACAGAATATTCGTCTGCGATATGACGAGGTGGGAAAGGCTGAAGTCATTATACAAGAAGAATTACAAAAGTTTATGAAATGGCAGTCTTATTCTCTGATGAGAGACTGACGTGTCATTGATTAGAATTTAACAAAAGACACATAGTATGGAGAGAGTAAAATCTAAGATGGCTTACGAAGAGGCTGTCAACTATATTCCTGGCGGAGTGAATAGTCCCGTAAGGGCATTGAAAGCTGTTGGCGAAACCCCTTTGTTTGTTGATCATGCAGTAGGAAATAAGATATATGATATTGATGGAAATGTATATACCGATTATTGTTTATCATGGGGTGTCTTCTTATTGGGACATGCTCATCCTATGGTCAATAAAGTTGTATTATCAGCTGTGAAAAGAGGTACAAGCTATGGCATACCCTCTTTACAGGAAACTGAACTAGCTAAGTTGGTTAGGTCTTGTTTTCCTTCAATGCAACGTGTGCGATTTGTGAATTCGGGTACAGAGGCCACCATGAGTGCTATTCGTCTGGCTCGTGGTTATAAAGGTAGAAACTATATAGTGAAGTTCGAAGGAAATTATCACGGACATGCTGATCATCTGTTGGTTAGTGCGGGGTCGGGTGTTGCTCGTCTCGGTAAATCCTCTTCGGTAGGTGTGCCCGATAGCTTTGTCTCACAAACCATCGTGGTTCCTTATAACGATGAGAAAGCAGTAGAACAGGTGTTTCAGGAAAAAGGAAAAGAGATAGCTGCAATTATTGTAGAACCTGTTGCTGCAAATATGGGTGTTGTCCTCCCGAAAGAGGGATTCTTGAAGTTTCTTCGAGACATCACACGAAAGTATCAGTCATTGTTGATATTTGATGAGGTGATCACTGGGTTCCGTTTATCGGTTGGTGGGGCGCAGAAACTATTTGGAATAGAGCCAGATCTTACGGCTGTCGGAAAAATTGTAGGAGGAGGATTCCCGGCTGCTGCTTTTGGTGGCAAGTCGGATATCATGCAGATGCTGGCACCTGATGGACCTGTATATCAAGCGGGTACGCTTAGTGGTAATCCTGTGGCTATGAGTGCTGGAATTGCGACCCTTACGGAGTTGATGAAATCAGACTTCTACGAAGAACTGAACACTAAGGTAGATGCTTTTGAACGTAAAATTAAGAAAGCAATAGAAGGCAAAGGAATTGTGTTGAGTAGGATTGGTCCAATGTTTACCTTGTTTTTCAAAGAAGGTAAGGTGGAGAATTTCTCTGATGTAAAACAGACTGATCAAGAGCGTTTTGCCCGTTTCTTCCGTTACATGTTGAATCATGGAATCTATGTCTCGCCTTCACAATTTGAAGGTAACTTCATATCAATCAAACATACGCAGAAGGATCTGGATCGTTTCGTCCGTTTGGTAAGAGACTTCAATGAGTGATCGTAGAATTTTGTGTTGTATGAGTATGAATCTTGTAGAAAAGTATAACGTGTCGGTACCAAGGTACACAAGTTATCCACCAGCCAACTATTTTAAAGAGATGGATGGTGCGACTTACCTTCGTGCCGTGGATGCATCCAATCAGGTAGGAAGTCGTAATCTCTCTTTTTACTTACACATGCCTTTCTGTAAACGATTATGTCATTACTGTGGATGTAATTCCTATATGATGAGAAGTGATGAGGTTGTGCAGCAATATGTTGAGGCTTTGCATAAGGAGATTGACTTGGTTGCGGCTCATTTGGACAAGAATCGTTTGATAAGTCAGATTCATTATGGAGGAGGAACACCTACATCAATGCCTGTTTCAATATTAAGAGACCTTAACGAACATATTATATCGCTATTCCCCATGATGAAAGATGCTGAGATTTCTATCGAATGTCATCCTGGCTATCTTTCGCATGAAGATTGGGAGGCCTTGACGAGAAGTCATTTTAATAGGTTCAGTATCGGTGTGCAGGATTTTGACGAGAAGGTGTTGACGACTGTCGGACGAACCTCGCCAGCCATACCCATGAAAGATATCATGGCGATTCTGCGTGCTGCCCATGTGGGGGTGAATATGGATTTTCTTTATGGTTTGCCGTTTCAAACCCCAACATCCTTTATGAACAGCATTGAAAAAGCTATTGCCTTGCGTCCTGATCGGTTGGTGACGTTCAGTTATGGTCATGTACCATGGGTCTTTAAACGACAGTTGATCTTAGAGAAATATGGACTGCCAGATGCGGATAGCAAACAGCAGATGTATCGAAATGCTGTGTCGTTATTGAAAGAAGCAGGTTATAAGAGTATCGGGTTGGATCATTTTGTGTTACCATCTGATGAACTCTTTTCTGCCCTTGAGAATGGACAACTGCATCGTAATTTTCAAGGATATTGTACCCTGCGTACAACGGGACAAGTCTATGCTTTAGGCGTGACAGGAATAAGTCAGTTAGACTCTGTTTATGCACAGAATACTAAGGATATAGAGGAGTATATAAGTGAAGTGAAGGCGAACCGATTACCAATCAGAAAAGGATATTCGTTGAATGATCAAGAGAGAGTGGTGAAGACGGTGATCGATTGCCTTATGTGTAATTATCGGGTGATATGGAAGTTGCTTGCTGACTCTTTACAGATGACTGTTGCAGAGCTGAAAAGTCATCTGCACTATGATGAGTCACTATTCGAAACGATGGCAAAAGATGGTGTGATACTATATAACGAAGAAGAATTGAAGGTGACTGAAATCGGACATCCGTTTGTACGGAATGTGGCGGCTGTTTTAGATCCTTTGATGCAAAATACAACCAAACAATTTTCAAAACCTATATGAATATGAATGAGTATGATATAGTAATTATTGGAGCAGGAATAACAGGATTGACATGTGCATTTCAATTAAAAAGGAAAAATCGGGATGTGTTGATACTGGAGTGCAATGATAGAGTGGGCGGACAAATAAAGACAGTAGAAGCGGGAGCGTTTACATTTGAGAGTGGACCGAATACAGGTGTAGTGAAATACCCTGAGGTGGCAGAGTTGTTCGAACAACTATCAGGACGATGTGAGATGGAGACGGCATTGGAATCAAGTAAACGTCGGCTGATATGGAAAGGCTCCAGTTTTTGTCCGTTACCTTCGGGTCTTATGAGTGCGTTGCGTACACCGTTGTTTAGTTGGTATGACAAATTCAGAATCTTAGGAGAACCATGGAGAGCCAAAGGCACAGATCCGAATGAGTCTGTCGGTTCGTTAGCCCAACGTCGTTTAGGAAAATCGTATGTTGATTATGCAGTAGATCCATTTCTGTCGGGTGTATATGCAGGCGATCCGTATAAGCTGCCGACTCGATTGGCATTGCCTCGTCTCTATGCGTTGGAACAACAATATGGTTCGTTTATACGAGGAAGTATAGCCAAGGCCCGTATTCCCAAAACCGAGAGAGAGAAGAAAGCGACGAAGAAAGTCTTTTCTGCTAAAGGTGGCTTCTCTAAATTGGTTGAGTCTTTAGCTGATGCGATCGGACATGAACAGATAGTGACATCAGCCTCCGATATAACCATTCTTCCAGATGATAAGAACGGTTGGAATATATGTTATACCAAAGGAGATGAACAGATTCAGCTACATGCCAATCATGTGGTGACAACCTGTGGTGCCTATTCGTTGCCAACATTGTTGCCTTTTGTGAAACCTGAACTGATGAGCGATTTGAACAATCTTTATTATGCACCAGTTGTACAAATAGGAGTAGGGATGCAGGATTGTGGAGAAAACCAATGGAAGGCATTTGGCGGATTGGTTCCATCCTGCGAGAATAAAACATTGTTAGGAATACTTTTTCCTTCCGCTTGTTTCCAGCATAGAGCTCCGGAACAAGGAGCAGTGTTTTCATACTTCATAGGAGGCGTTCGTCACCCAGAGTATGTCAAAAAGAGTGATGCAGAGTTGACGGAGTGGGTGAATAGGTCATTGAGTGAGATGCTTAAGTATCCGCAAGGGAAGAGAGCGGAAGAGATCATGATCTTTCGTCATGAACATGCAATTCCACAGTATGAATTGACGACAGATGCACGTTTACAAGCCATAGAACGATTGAAAAAACAATATCCTACGTTAACGATTGCTGGGAACTTGAAAGATGGTATCGGTATGGGCGATCGCATCAAACAGGCATTTGATGTATCTAGCCAATTTACGTAAAAAGAATTAGGGTGCGTATTAAAATTGATATGCCATTTCCCTGTTAATACACGTAGAGACGCACGGCCGTGCGTTTCTATCCTTATCATGGCCGTGCGTCTCTATCCTTATCATGGCCGTGTGTTTCTATCCTTGTATTTCATGTTTATCTGTGTACTTGAATTTTAATACATTCTTTTAGATAATTTCTATCTTAATTTGATTTGATGTTAAGATAATTTTTCGGAAATTTGCACCCAATTTCAAAAAAAATTAAAAATAGAGATTATAATTCTTTAATTTGTACTTTAATGAAGAAAATAGTTTCAACCTTATGGTTGTTATTGTTGGGGTTGGGAAGTCTATATGCGGCTACTGCATATACAGGCTGTCCTGACTTTACTGATCTTACGGCAAGTTATGTGGAGCCGTATGCATCAGGAGTAGGGAATCAATTGGTGAAAGGAAGGCACTCTCTTATTGACAAACAGGGGGCAGATCCGAGGACAGGAAACAAACTTCAACTGCTACCCGAAGGAGTTGATAAAGTGATTCGTTTAGGAGATGAATTTGGCGGAACCCAGAATGAGAGTTTGACGTATCATCTTATTCCAGGATGGGATGCTTCGCTTATTCTGTTAAAATATGCGGTGGTTTTTGAAAATCCTAATCATAAAATTGAAGAACAGCCTTTTTTCTCTATATCTGTTACCGATAAGGATGGAAACTTGTTGCCGGAAACATTCCAATATTCAGTGTATGCCAATAATGGATTGGCAGGCTTTGAGGAATATGTAGATGGAAACAGTACTGTTATGTGGCGTGACTGGACAGATGCAGTGGTGGATTTAAGTTCTTATATTGGTCAAGAAGTATTGATAACATTCCATACCCGTGATTGTTTGCAGAATGGACATTATGCTTATGCGTATTTCACATCTGTTTGTACTTCTAGAGGTCATGTGAAATTATTCTGTAATGAAAACAATATATTATTGTCCATGATTGATGGTTTTAGTTCTTATCATTGGAGTGATGGAACTGATTCTAAAGATTATGAAGGAAGTCTTGATCAACCAGTTTGGTGCGATGTGACGTCTGTTGTTGGAATGGTTACAAAAATTTTTGTGGCGCTTGCGGACAATGCCACGTCATCTATGGCAGATGTTGTCTATGACAAGGTATGTGAAGGAGAAGACTATTCTTGGTTAGGTCATTCAATCGATACTAGGTTTAAAGGAACCCGTAAATTTAATGGTGTAGTGGTGAATAAGGATAGTTGTAGCATTTCGAGTAAGATATTGATGCTGACGACTATACCTACGCGTTTTACGTTCAATGAAACCATTTGTGAAGGGGATGATTATTTCAAGAACGGATTCAAGTTTAAGAATCCACCCGTGGGAGAATATAATGATTCGATAGAGGTGGACTCTGACACTGAGTGTAAACATTGGAATGTCCTTAAATTGCGGGTGGTTCCAAAAACAATTTCTCCAATATTAAAGGGCGAAGAAACACCATGTATGAATAGTAGAAATACATATAATGTACCTGGAGACTATTCTTGCGAGTGGATATTACCTACGAATGCATTGTATGAGGAGGGAAAGACACCTGATTATGCTTATTTGACGTTTACAGATCACTCTGAGAGCGTTATTTCTGTTACATGTTCCAATGGCTGTGTTTCAAAAACAGTGACAAAGACTATTCGCCCAATTCAAACATATAAAACGTATGTTATAGATACAATTTGTCAAGGTGCCACTTACGAAAAAGATGGATGGAATTTGGGAGTACAAAATAGGTTAGGGTATTCTACATATATACGTCAATTGGGTGATTCTTGTGGAAGTACGGATGTATTGGTACTTTATGTACAGCAGTCTCCTAATATACAAGTATTCTCTGTTCCGGATGTTGTTTGTCCTGGTGATGAGGTGAAATTATCGACATCCAATAAGAAGAATGATAAAGATGTAGAGTGGGCAATTGGTGACGTGTGGTGTACAGATGGTTCACTTGTGAAATTGAAAGATTATCCAAATAGCGGAAAGATTGCAAAAGGAATTGTATATAATATTGCATTTAGTTATGATGATGAAGAAACAATAACAGAATTTTATATAATCTCGATTGTGGATGAAAACAATGGGAATGCTGTTCCTTATGATGTAAGTACAATGGATAATAACAACAATATTTTCAGTTATCGCAATTACAGTCCATATTATGCATTTCAAAGGATATGTTTTCTATTGAACAACTATCTGAGTCAGATTGAAGGTGCAGATTTATTGAGTGGATTATATTGGACAAGATCTTACGAAAATGGGTTCCAAGATACGCATCGAGATGTAATGGGATATGTAGATGGGAATTTTGTCGAAGAGTCTATTCCTATGAATGAAACAAGTAAAATAAGGTACTATTATACAATAAAAAAACGTATAAAAAAATGAGAGCAATTTATATAGCTATTTTTTTGTTGTTGTCAATAACATTACATGCTTATCAATATGGAGATGTTGTTGTGACCAAAGAGGGTGACAAAGGAATCGTCTATTATATAGACCAAGAGAAGGTTCTTTTGATGTCCTTATATGAAAAGGAAACAAAGTTCTACACTAGAGCGTCTGTCGATGTGATTTTATCTCCTGATAATGTCATTAGTACTTTTGCTTTCCCACCATATTTATTTAATGGTCTTGAGTGTACAAAGCGAATGATTGAATTGTCAAAAAGTTCAGATCGTGTATTTCCTATTCTTGAAAGTGTCCCAGTTGATAGAGGTTGGTTTATCCCTTCGTATGCTGAAATGAATATGTTTGGATTGGGTTCCTCATTTTCGAGAAATCCATTAAATGATATAATTATAGCCATGGGTGGAGATGGCTTTAATCATTCTTATTTTACTACAACTCAATACACTGGTGGAATGATCGTGACGACAAATGGAGGGGGAAGGGGTACAATTTTTGGAACTGACAAAGCATATGTCCGTCCCATCTATCAAATCAATTTGGCGGATGAAACAGATGAAAGTCAAATAACTTATTTATGGAATACCGGAAGTACAGAAACTCAAATAACAGATTCTCCAAAGAGTACTACTACTTATACTGTAATAGCCACAAATACGTTAAATGCTTGCAAGAGTACAGCAAGTCGTAAAGTGCTCGTGGCAGGTGAACCTCAGGAAATTTATGAAACCATTTGTGATGGAGAGACCTATTCTGGTTATGGTTTTAAAGAGAATACAACGGGAACTTATACAAAAGAAGTCGGGGAGCAAAATTGTATTACGGAAGTTTCTTTACATCTGACCGTTGCTCCAAAATACAAACAGGTGTTTGATGATGTCGCTTGTATGGGTCAATATTATAATAAACATGGTTTCTCTTTGACTCCTTTTGTGAAAGGTGCGTTTCACGATACATTGTCATTCCTTAGTCAGTTGGGGTGTGATAGTACCGTGATACTAAACTTGAATGTGAAACCAACTACGTACGATACTATCACAAGACGCATCTGTCAGGATGAAACTTATAAGGACCCTGACTTCGATATAGAAGCAAATCATAGGGCAGGATTAACTTATTATACGGTTGAAAAAACGAATGAAGAGGGCTGTAGGGCTTATCATACCTTGGCTCTTCAAGTCGATTCTGTTTATCAGGTTACGACCTTGGCAACCGTTGAAGAAGGTGCTGCCTATAATCAACATGGATTTAATATCGATAAGGTAATACCCGGTAATGCTTACCGTCTAGAGTTAAATGCTGTCAATGGATGTGATAGTATAGTGACACTCTATTTCCGTATGCTTTCTGGCGGGGAAATAGAACCAAATCCAAATCCTAATCCAAATCCAGAGGGTGAGGGACTAAAGGACAACAGAATCATTCCTACCGCTTTCACTCCTCATTTCGAGGATGATATGAACGATCACTTCATGCTGGGATATGAAGTTTATATCTATGATCGTTATGGTAATTTGATCTGCCATTCTGAAAATGGTTGGGATGGTACTTACAGAGGTAAGGTGGCGACTCCGGGAGTCTATGTCTATACCATATTTATGAAGGATGGGGAGATTCGTAAGGGAACCATCGAAGTTGTAAAGTCTAAGTGATGAGAAAGATGAAAAAGATTGTGTTTATACTTAGCTGCTTGTTAGCAGTGAATGGTAATGCGGTGGAACGATCTTTCCAAGATGGATATACAGTGGAACCATCCCGCATCAATACCAAAGAGGCTGAATCTGGGCTCTCTTTGTTGAAGAATAAATTTGCCTTCTCCCGTGATGGAAAGGTCTATGTGGCTACTCTTAATGATAGCTTTGATATAAAAGATATCAAGGAACAAAATGATCTGTCGCTTCTCGGTATCGAAGGACAATTTGCTCAATACAACAACCAGCTTGTCTATTCGTCTAAAGGGGTTCTTTATTGCGTCACGCTGAAGAATAATGTGTGGAGTAATCCTGAAAAGTTGATGATTGATGGTTTCATGGCATCTCGTGAACAGGAAGAGGGCACTACCTTCATCTCCCGTCGTTGGACCTATAAGAAGAAACCTGCGGCTGGTATGTATAATCCCGCATTTGCCAATAAGGGAAAACGTATCTATTTCTCTTCTCAACTTGATGGGGGCAAGGGTGGCTCTGATATCTGGTATATAGAGCGTAAACCTGATAATAAGACATGGTTCGCTCCTAAGAATATGCCTGATGTCAATTCCGATAAGAATGAAGACTTTCCTCAATTGGTGGGCGATACGATGTTTTATTTCACCTCTGATAGATCGGACTCTCTTAAGGGTAACAATATCTACAAGAAGTTGATGAAGGGGAAAAACGTTCATACTCCACAATTGGCCATGGGGAAATTCAACAGCGACGCGGATGACAAGAATTTTGTTGTAGCAGAGAAGACACCATTCTTGATCTCCAATCGTGCAGGTGGTGATGATATTTATCGTCCTAATATTTTTGTGTCAGAATCTGAGCCTGTGGATACTACACCTGCGGATACTACACCTCAACTGAAGGTGGTCCGTAAAGATTTTCGTACTTGCATCTTCTATTTTGAATATGACAAGACCTCTATGATCGATTCTTATGAGGCTGAGTTTAACTATATCTATGACTTCATCAACGAAGATTCAACTTCAGTTGTCAAGATTACTGGATATACGGATGAACGTGGTTCTGCAGACTATAATTTGACGCTCTCCAAAGATCGTGCAGGCGTGGTGTTTGATAGATTGGTGAAGATGGGTATCGACCCTAAACGTATGCGCTTTAATGGTGCAGGAAAAGCTGATCCTATTGTCAAAAATGCTACAACAGAAGCCGACCATCAAAAGAACCGTCGTGTGGAAATTGTTAAACTAGAGAATAAAGAAACGAAAAATGAAAAATAAAAAATATATATTGACGCTTTGCGTCGCATTGTTGACACTCTCTTCGTATGCCCAACAAGACTTGATGTTGTCTCAGGAAATCTTTTCTCGTGTAAACAAAAACCCTGCGGCAACCGGTAATACCAATGATATCGATATCTTCCTTCATGGACGTATTCAATGGGCAGGAATCGATAATGGTCCGAAAACGACAGTTCTGAATGTGACCAATTACTTGGAAAAGCTTCATTCGGGTGTTGGATTCACGATGTTCTACGATCACATGGGTATTGGTCATAATACAACGAACATGAAATTGGTTTATGCTTACCAAATCGATCTCAGTGAACGATATATCCTCTCTATGGGTTTGGGTGCTGGTCTTCAAATAGCAGGTTTCGATTATACATCTAATGTGATGGATGATGTGAATGAGTATGGGCATGATACCTATCCTTATGAGAAGGAGGTGCGCGTCTCTCCTGATTTTGACCTTGGATTCGAATTCTCTCATCCAATCTGGACTGTTGGTGTTTCGATGACTCATCTGACGAATAAAGAATCTACCACATTCAAGAGTGGCAGACATCTATATCTTTATGGTATCGGTAATTTTCATGTGTGTGACCAATGGATCTTGGCTCCTGTGGTGAACTATTTTCATCACGATAAGACCAATGTCATAGAAATAGGTTCTTTGGCTTATTTTAGAAGAATGTTTTGGGGAGGTTTAACCTGGCGTCCTGATTTCCATAGCAAGACGAACCCTTCTATGCTGGTCTTTACTCTTGGTTTGGAGTGGAAGAAGTTTAGATTCGGTTATTCGTATGACTTAGGACTTGGCTCTAATGATTGGTTGCCTTCCAATACGCATGAGGTTATCTTGTCGTATGGTATCGCTAAGAAACAAAAGAAATAGGGTGGAGACATAGTCATTTAGAATTAATGACTGTCATTCTGTCGGTAGATCATGTTATGTGAGAATAGGAAGTTCTATAAATCAACCCGTGATTTTTTATCATTGGTCATTTATAGAACTTTCTTTTTTATTGTCCTTACTTAAAATGCATTACCTTCTTCAGAGATCTCCTTAAGCTTTTTGTTTCTGAACCCGATTGATATGCCATGTTCTTCGTCGGCTTTACATTCACCCGCTAGGAATATTTCGGGTATGTGTTCACATTCTTCTGCAAATTTAACATTTAAGTATATGGAGTTTATCGAAACCTCATCGATAATATCTTCAGCTTCTATTCTTTTGTCGCACCACATCTCGTAGCAGACATTGCAGTAGTCAATCACATTCTGTTTGATTGTTTCTGTGTCGAGCTCGGTTGTCAGCCACTTTAGGAGTTCTTTTTCCTTTTTGGTAAGTTCTTCATCGTCTTCCTCATCTATAGAGGCGCAGATATTTACTTCTGTGATTTCTCCAAAAAGAGTTAAATATGTGCTATCGCCTATGTGCCAATTCTTATTTGCCCGAGACGCTATTACTTCGTTCAATGTGCCTTCCAGTTCTATGTCGAAATGTGTTTCTTTGAAGATAAATCTATTGGTTGATTTGCATATCCACTTGTCCTTTCCATTGAAGATGATTGTGCCGAATATCTCATCTATATGCTTGACAGCATTCGAAGGAAGGATAAGATTGTTTCTTTTCAGATAATTTAGTCTTTCTGTTGCGTTTTGATTACCGTTCTTTATCGCTTTTCTGTACCATTTTGCGGCTGTTTCGTAATCTCTCATTACATAATCGCCATCAGAGTAGAATTTGCCTAATAAGACCTGTGCACCAGCGTGTCCTTGTTTGGCAGCTGTTCGAGCCCACTCAAAGGCCAATTTGTTGTTACATTCAACACCATTGCCGTAGATATAGCACAGAGCCAGAGAAAATTGCGCAGGAAGATAGCCTTGTTTGGCAGATAAAAGGTAACATTTAGCGGCAGCCGCATAATTCCTTTTTGTGCCTTCTCCTTTGTTATAGCAGTCCCCAAGATCTTTCTGTGCTTTCGCATCTCCTTGTCTCGCTAATTCCCGAATGGAATTGAAATCATTTTTTGTTATATTCATCCATGGAGATTCGACTTTTAGTTCTATGTCCTTTGTATTATTGTGGTCTGTAAAGTGTTGACCATCAATTGTTTTATTAAGCCTATCTATAATTGTTTTTTTCTAAATTAGTATTGTCCGACATGTTTTTTCTATTTGTTTGTAAGTGTGTTAGATGACCATGATAGGAGAAAAAACCGTTTTAGATTAGTTGACGATGGAGTATATTCCAAAATCAGTTTTCTAAAACGGTTTTGCATTTATGTACTCAAAACGGAGCAATTAAAGCACTTTGAGTTGGTTTGTGAGATCCATTCTTTAGTCTTTAATGAATTTCACAATTTGCGTTCCTACTTGAAGTAGATAAGTCCCCTTAGCTAAGGAAGATACATCAATGAGTGTCTTCTCTGATGCTTGTACAGTTTTTAATAAGATTCCTTGCATGTTGTATATTCGAGTGGTTTCATTCTTTTCTAATCCGTCGATGACGATGACGTCTTGCGTAGGATTAGGATAGATGCATAATGTATTCTTTGTTGTCTCTTTGTTATTTGAGGGTTCTCCATCGAATACTATTTTACGAATACTTTTAAGAGACGTTTGTGCCAATAATTGATTGTCATTAGAATATAAATACATATCTTCAGAAGAGAATGTTATTTTTCCAACTATCGATAACAATTCTCTTTGTTCAGAATTGTCCAATTGAACGATTCTGATTGTGCTTTCTTCTTTAGCATTAGCTGCTAGTATCAGAAGAAATAAAGAAGAAATAAATAATGTAATTCTTTTCATGAGAATGTAGTGTTTTGTGGTTAATTATTTCTACAAATATATAAATTTATAAATGACAAATCATAAAATTTTGAAAAAACTAATTTGGAGACGTTTTTATTCCTTGATTACTTTTGTTGTTTTATCATTAAATAAGATAAAATAGATTCCGGGTGTCCATTGTTCTCCTGTGGATAGTTGTCCGTTCACAGTACCTTTTTCAACAATCACACCTAATAGGTTGGTTACAGAGTATTCTCCATTTCCTGTTAGTGTACAACTGAAAGTGAATGGGTTGGGAGAGACCTGAAACTTGGTTGAACAGATTTCATCAACGGATGTGCTTTGTTTCTTACATTCTGTGTTGTCAATGAAACAGTTCCATGTGGTTTCTTGATGATTTTCTGAAATCTCACCATAGATGATACCCAGACCGATTGAACTCATGTAGAAACGACCGTAGGTGTTCCAATCACCAATGACGAAATCACCATTTCCTGGACCTCCGAATTGGTTCTTGTCATCATTGATCCGTTGCCAGCTTTCTCCTTCATTGATAGAACGATATAATCCTATCTCACAGCCATTGGCTTTTCCCCAAATATAGATGGTATAGGAATCGTCTGACGTTCCTTTCCCGCATCCGACAGCAGAGCATTGGGTCACATATTTTATGTTATTCCAGCTCTTTCCATGGTCTGTCGAGACTTTTAGACCATTTCCTCCACAAGGTGCATAGATGAGACCTTCGTGACCTGGAAGGATTGTGATTCGTCCATGTCCGTCGTTGCTGAAACTACTTGCAGTGAAACTCTCACCATAGTTGCTACTTGAGTAGAATGTGTTATTACCACCAGCATAGACATACGCATCATTGACAGGATCTACTTGTATGTTTGTGGCATTCTCCGTCCCTGTGATTTTAGTCCAAGATGCTCCGTTGTTGTCTGAATAGTAGATGCCACTTTCTCCAGGGCCAGGGATTAAGAAGAATCGATACTGATCATTTATTTTTGTGATGGCACATTTCCCTTCATTTGACGGAAGAGCATCACAGGTGTTGCAGTACGGATTCGTATAGGCGTAATTGGTTTTAGCCATGCTTTTCCAACCAGAATGACCTGTGGTGGTATAGTAAAAACCGCTGTTGGCAACACGCATCATGACGTTTGCGTTTTTACTATAATAATTAACACCTCCTGTTGTGCCAGGTGCAGGATCATGAATCGGTGCAAACTCATGAATGTTATTGTGTATAAATCCAGTATAATCACCGATTACAGAGAGAAGGTCTCCTTTTGGAATACTTACTAAATCTAATGGTACGGTTTCTTCTAATCCATTGACATCAAAATAAAATGTAGGAGTACCCTCACACCAGATGTTATTGCAGGTGAAGATACCATTTCCTGAGCCTACAGATACTTTTGAATCATCGTTTGCATCCATGCAGAGTGTACTCCAGTGTATCTGATAGCCAGGGATCCATGTCACATTGTTGTTGGTAAGTACCATATTGTCTTGTAAAGAACGCCATGTGACACCTCCGTCGGTTGAGGTCCAGTAGATATCACCATTTGGTGTTTGTCCGTTGTCCCATTTTTGTGAGATCCATGTGTTATTGGTACAAGCCACCAATTTGTTTGCATCCTTGTTTGAAACGACCACATCTCCGTAGGCTATGTTTGCACGAGGAGATATGTTGACAGCCGTTTGCGTGTTAGGGTTGTATCGGTAGATGGCACCGCTTGTTCCGTATGCTTTTTTGTTCGAATAGGCAATAAGTAGATTACCGTTTGGATCCATTCTCATCTTGCATGGAATAAAATCAGTAGGAAGACTTGTAACCGCCGACCAAGAGGCACCTCCATCTTCAGAAACATACACATTGCTGGCATTGGTACGTGAGATTCCTACAAAGATTCGTTGTGTGATACCGTTTTTCTTCTGAGATCCGTCGAATACAACAGCGGTTGTTCCGTTATCGTCTTCTGTTGTTGTACATTCTGTGTTTGCGTCCCAGCTGTTCCATTTCTTATTTACGGAATATACATTAGAAGGGAAAGAAGAAACAGCCGACCAAGAGGCACCGCCGTTTTCACTCTTAATTAATGGATTCTTTGCTCTACCTCCGCAATATATGATTTTACTGTTGTTGGGATCGACCGCAATACGTTCACCACAGTTTCGTCCATCACCATTCCCATGAGTATAAATCAGATGGCTTACGTTCGTAACATTAAAAGATTCACCACCATCATTAGAGTATAAAATGGCAGTCTTGGCAGAACTAAAGTATTGGGCACCAGCTAAAAGATAGATATTATTTTCGTTTTGAGGGTCGATGGCAGCTGCGTCAATGCTATAAAGACCTTTGTCATCTTCAGAGATGAAATTGGTCAGGGGCTTCCATGAACAGTTGGAGGCATTCCATTTGTATGCTCCTCCCACGTCTGTTCTTGCTATTTTGGTGTTTTCGCATGAAATGATTCCGGATACGAATCCACCACCACCGATGGCCAATGTGCCATAGGAGTAGGGTACATCCATACCATCACAAGAAAATCCCGATTGAGAAAGCTCACTTAACGCAACTAATTCGATATCATCCACATATATTGTGTTGGCACTACCGGTGAAGATGATGATGCTATTGGACGTAGGGGTTTGTTTTGAAAAATCAAACGAGACACGAGTCCATTTCTTTGCATCAAAAACCGATTGTTTTATTTCGTAGTTGGTTTGTCCATCGTACGCACGGGCTGCCACTTCACCAGGGTTCTCCAAATAGACTAAAAAGGTTAATCCGTATTTAGAATAGTCAGGTGCAGTAGAAAAGGTGGCAATAGCGCCCCACGTCTCTTTGAATGTAGCTTTTAAACAATTTGTACTATTGTTATTCTCTGTTGAAGGATTAGCAACAATGGAGATGTCTGCATCCCATGAATCGCCAGGGGTCTTGTTGTCTTCAAAGGTGTACAACGGTGCAGCAAAAACACTGGAATAGAGGCACAGTGTTGCACATGATAAGAGCAATGATGTTTTATTCATATTAGATTTATTTGATTTTATGGTTCATTAAAATTGAAGAGGCAAGGTGTTGCTTGATACAACACCTTGCTTTGTATTAGGCTAATATAGCATCAGCAAGAGCATTCAATTGAGGCTCGTCATCTTTTTTCAATGCACTTTTGATTGAAACAGTGGGTTCTACGATCTCAATTTCTTTCATGTTTTCTAGGGCGGTACGCATTATCTTTGCAGCTTGAGGCGCCCAAGTTCCATTTTCGATGAGACCAACGCGGCGACGTTGATATCCCTTTATGGTTAGTTTGTACAAGAATTGTTGCATTGGTGGGAATATGTTTCCATCGTATGTTGCACAGGCTAATACCATGGAACCCATGCGGAAGGCGTCTTCTATCGCTTCTTCCATGTCGTCTCGACTTAAATCCGCAACGGCTACTTTCGGAGCTCCTTTTTGTTTCAGTATCTCTGCCAGTTTCTTGGCCGCATTTCCTGTATTACCGTGTATGGAAGCATAAGCTACCAAAACACCAGGTGTTTCCACTCCATAGCTAGACCAGATGGAGTATAATCGAATGGCTTCAGCCATCTGATCTCCTTCCAAAACGGGACCGTGAAGCGGACATATCTTTTGAATCTTAACAGTGGCTACTTTCTTTAAAACGTTTGCTACATTGTTGCCGTATTTACCACAGATGTTGAAGTAATAACGACGAGCCTCACACGCCCAATCGTCTGGGTCAGCATTGTAAACACCAAATTTGCCAAATCCATCCGCAGAGAAGAGAGTCTCTTCTTTTTCAAGATAGGTCATCAGCACTTCTGGCCAGTGTACCATTGGCGCACTGTAGAATTTCAACGTTATATCGTTGCCCAAATCAAGAATGTCACCTTCTTTGACTATTTGAGATGTGATTTGTATGCCTTCATAAAACTGTTCCATGAACTTGATGGCTTTGTCACTGGCAACTATCGTGATAGCAGGATATTTAGCTAATAATGCAGCGATAGAACCACTGTGATCAGGTTCCATGTGTTGAACCACAAGATAGTCAGGTTTCCTATTGTTTAGTGCATTCTCTAACTTCTCGATCCATTCTTCTGTCTTGCGAGAATCTACTGTGTCCATGATGGCTATTTTATTACCTTCAACAAGGTATGAATTATAGCACATCCCCTCTGGTACATCATATTGACTTTCGAATAAATCTAAGTCAGGATCATCCACGCCGATATATTTTACTATACTCATATTGATTTTTTTATTTAGGTTATATTTTACAAATATACTTATTTTTTGTTAGAGTGGAGTAAAAAAAAGGAAAAGGTGATTCTTGTGTTGAAAATTTATTTTATTTTGTCCCTGAAAAAGATTGAAATAACGCTGATTTGGGTGTGAATATAAGATTGTAGAAACTCAAATTGAGATATTATGAGAATAAATCGTATTTGTTCTTTTATTTTTATACTTTTGTAATAGTACTAATTCGATTCGTATAGGAATGAAACAGTTTTTTTTAAAACAGAATATTGTTAAATCTTTATTTGTCATTTTTCTTCTTTCCTGTGCCATGAAGAGTGTCGCACAGAAGTCGTATTATGAGATAAAGATTTTTAAGGAGATTGGTGCTACGTCGTGGACCTATTTGAAGAATGGGTTGAAAGAAGCACAAGAAAAACAGGTGGATGCAGTGTTCCTCCATCTGAATACGTATGGTGGACAGGTTGATTTCGCAGATTCTATGCGTACTGCGATACTTAACTATTCAAAACCTGTGTATGTGTTTATTGATAATAATGCTGCATCGGCTGGAGCTTTGATTTCCATCGCTTGTGATAGTATTTACATGCGTCAAGGCGCAAATATTGGTGCTGCAACGGTGGTGAATGAAAACGGAGAAAAGATGCCAGATAAGTATCAGAGTTATATGCGTTCTATCATTCGTTCGACAGCGGAAGCTCATGGTAAGGTGACGGTAGTTGAAAATGGAGATACACTTCAGAAATGGTTTCGTGACCCTAAGATTGCAGAAGCAATGGTGGATGAGTTTATCTATATACCTGGGATTATTGACTCTACCAAAATTTTGACATTTACGGCAAGTGAGGCTATTGAACATGGTTATTGTGAAGGAATCTATGAAAATATTGATGCAATCATACAGGGAGCGTTGCATGAGTCTGATTATGAGATATCCTCATATTCTCCTACGCTTGGTGATGATTTAAAGGGCTGGCTTTTGAATCCAGTGTTACATGGAATATTGATTATGTTGATTATCGGTGGAATCTATTTTGAAATGCAGACACCAGGGGTTGGATTTGCATTGGTTGTGTCGATCGTAGCGGCTATTCTATATTTTGCTCCGTTGTATATTGATGGGTTGGCAACAGCATGGGAGGGTGTCATGATTGTTGTTGGTGTGATTCTCATTCTGTTGGAGGTGTTTGTCATACCGGGATTTGGTATAGCTGGAATAGCAGGAATCATATTGCTAATATCTGGATTGATACTGACATTGATTCCGAATGATTTCTTTACGTTTGAAAAAGTTTCTGGCGAACAATTATACATTGCTTTGGCAACGGTTCTTCTCTCGTTGATTGGTTCTACGATCTTGATTGTTTATCTGTCGTCAAAAATTGGTGTGGATGGTGTGTTTAAGAATTTGGCATTAAACAAAAGCATTGATGATGAATATGTAGGGGTGTCGAAGAAAGAAAATAGTTTGGTGGGAAAAGAGGGAATAACAGAAACCGTTCTTTGTCCATCTGGTAAGGTAGTAATAGAAGGAGAGTCTTATAATGCTGTTTCGGAAAGTGGATATTTGAATGAAGGAGTGAAGGTGATCGTGAAGAAATATGCAACGGGACAGATTTATGTTAAAGAGGTAAAATAAGGATGATCGCGATTAATAAATTCACATTAGACAACGGACTTCGAGTGGTTCACCATGAGGATAAAACATCCCCGATGGTGATTGTGAATACACTCTATGATGTGGGTTCGAAAGATGAGACAATAGATAAGACGGGATTCGCACATTTATTTGAACATTTGATGTTTGGCGGCACTCCGAATGTCCCTTCGTTTGATGATCCTATTCAGAAGGCTGGAGGAGAAAATAACGCATGGACATGTACGGATTATACAAACTATTATGTGGTGATGCCTAGAAATAATGCGGAGATAGCTTTTTGGTTAGAGTCGGATCGTATGAATTGTTTAGATTTCTCACAGAAAAGTCTGGAGGTGCAGCGTCATGTAGTATGTGAAGAATTTAAACAACGTTGTCTGAATCAACCCTATGGAAATCTTCATCATTACATAAAAAAATTATGTTTCGGGACCCATCCGTATGGATGGCCTACCATCGGGTTGGATTTAGCTCATATAGAGCAAGCAACCATCGAGGATGTGAAGAGCTTTTTCTACTCTCATTATGCTCCGAATAATGCTATATTGTCGGTAGTGGGGAATATCAGTTTAGAAGAAACGAAACGATTGGTCCATAAGTGGTATGATGCACTGCCAGCAAGAGATATAACCCAAAGAGCAATTCCAAAACTTGAAAAACAGGAGGAAGAGAAATATATGGAGGTGGAAGAGGATGTCCCTACCACCTATTTCTGCCGAATGTATCATACGGGCGGACGTTTCTCTTCTGATTTTTGGCCATCGGATTTTGTTTCGGATGTGTTGTCTAATGGACGATCTTCTCGTGTGTATCAGTCGTTGGTGAAAGATAAAAAACTCTTCACTCAAGCCTCTGCCTATATCTCGGGTGATATAGAAGAAGGATTGTTTTTCTTGACAGGTAAATTTGCAGAAGATACGACCTATTCGTTGGCTGATGAGGCATTTGAGGAGTTAATAGATGAGATAAAAACATCTGTCGTTACTGATTATGAAACACAAAAACTGCGAAATATATTCGAGTCAAAAACCATAACGGACAATATGGTGTTGATGGATCTGGCTAGTGATCTGGCCTATTATGAGCTGTTAGGAGATGCGGAGGCGATTAATCAACAGGTGGCGTTATATGGGGCGGTTACGCCTGAGATGGCTCAGCAATTTGCCAGAGATACATTCGTGCACAATAATTCTAATACATTACTATATAAAGCAAAAAAATGAAACTGACTGAGGATGTTCAAAAAAAGAGATCACAATATCTGTTTATGATATTGTTCTGGGTATGTACCATTACAGCATTTATCTCTGTAGATATGACAGTGTGGCTGATGGAGGTGCTGCCTGCTTACTTGGGATTTCTCGCTATATTCATCTTGTTGGATAAGAACGTGAAATTCTCATTGTTGCTGCATATAATCTTTTTTGCTCAGATTATCGTTTTGACAATAGGAGGAATCTACACGTATGCGAAAGTGCCTTTTTTTAATCCTACAGATTGGTTAGGGGAGACGCTTGACTGGAATCGAAATAATTATGATCGATTAGGTCACTTCATGCAGGGTGTGACTCCTTATTTGGCAACCAAGGAACTCTTGGTAAAGAAAAAAATGGTTAAAAGAAGTACGATGCAGGTTTTCCTTTGTATCAGTGTCTCATTGGCTGTTAGTGCTATATATGAATTGTTTGAGTATCTTACTGTTTTGATATCGTCAGACTTTGCACAAGATTTTGTGGCTTCGCAGGGAGATCCTTATGATACACAAAAGGATATGTTGTTTGCTTTGCTTGGCGCTATTTTTGCTGCTTGTGCTTTTGTGAATTGTCGATATCGGGAAGAAGAGGAGATGAATATGAATTAAGAGTTTAATGATAAGAGATTGAAGTTGAGAATCATGAGTTGTTGAGGTGAGCGTTATGGTAGGTTCTATAAATTCATTCCATGGGATTTTTGAATTTATCTCGATTTTTCTCTAATTTTGCATGCTGATGAAACGATGGATTTTTATAATTGTATTGTTGCCTTTCTTTTTTGATTCTATGGCAAAAAAAAGAGAGGCTGTTGTTGTACCAGATTCTGTCAGTGTTACGTTAACTCCTGATTCTATTATTTTAACAGAAAAAAAAGAGGATAAACTTGATAAGAAGGTAAGTCGTGATATTGTTTCGTGGAAATACAAGGGAGCATTAACCGAAAAAGAAACCGCAGGATTGGATACTTCCATGGTGGAGTTCTACATTAATAATCCAGCACAAAAACAAACTATAGCACTACAAACGTTGGGAAATCTGGGTTCTCCTGCTCAGTCAGCTATTTTCATGGATAGAGTGGAAAAAACTGATTTTGTCTTTTTTAAACCCTTCCAAATCTACTATAAACCTAGCGAAGATATTCTTTTCTTTAACACAAAAAGACCATTCTCATATTTGAATTACTATGGTGGAGGTACGCATAACCGCGATAATAGGCGGTTGGACGGCTTGTTCTCTGTCAATGTTAATAAAAAGATGAATTTCGGTCTGTATGGGGATTGGACAAAGGCTTATGGATGCTATAATTCTCTATCTACGAAGAATTATGGTGCAGGTTTCTTCGCAAGCTATGATGGTGTTCATCAGCAGTTTGGTACATCCATCTCCTTTAATGGTTTTGAGAGTTACGAAAATGGTGGATTTACCAATGATCGAAATATTACGGATCCGAAAAATACAGGACGAATGGATCCTATAAATATTCCAACATTCTTTTCTGATAATGATTGGACGAAGGTGCGGAATTGGAATGTGGCCTTTAATTATCGCTACAACATTGGATTAGAAAAAGAGGTGGAGGTTAAACCAGACTCTTTTACTGTGGAGGTGATTCCTATTACTTCTATTATCTATAATTTCAGTTCGGAGAGTGATTGGCGTAGATTTTATGAACGTAATTTAGTCTCTGTCGGTTTGATGGTGGATAGCTTTTATCATCGATACAATCTAAGTGACAGCTTGTATTATAACAAAGTTTCTACTTCTGATTCCACTCGTTTTTGGAAGATGAAGCATACCATAGGAATCTCACTGAACGAAGAATATAATACGCTCATGAAATTTGGCTTTGCTGCGTATGCATCCATCACCACAAAAAAATATACTTATTTGGATAAGGCATTGACGACAGGGTCAGGTGAAGTCACACCTCACAATGATTCGTTAGGTTTCCGATATAATCCTGCTTATAGTTCTATTCTACGTCATCGTTTTGGTGTCGGCGCTGTCTTGTCGAAACATTTAGGAGAGGCTTTTACCTATAATTTCTACGGAGAGTACTATTTTTTGGATGAGAAAAAAACAGCAAGTACATTTGAAGTAGGTGGTGCGATGAATAGTAAGGCTAATTGGGGTAAACAGTTAGTGAAAATTGGTGCGTCGGCAAAGTTTGAACGGTATTGCCCTGATTTCTTTGAAGAGTATTATTATAGTAATCATATCGAATGGCAAGAAGATTTTGAAAACAAACAGGATCTCTCTATCAATGGTTACTTGTCGTTCCCAAGTTTTGCTTTTTATGATGGCTTGGGACTTGATTTTACAGCGGATTTTAAAAACCTAAATAATTACGTTTTTTGGAACGAGAAAGCGAAGCCGGAGCAATATACTGAAAATCTTCAGGTATTAACTTTTGCTTTAAAAGAACGGGCTCGCATCTGGCGTGTGCATTGGGATAATGCTCTTACCTTCCAACAAACAAGTAATGATAAAGTCTTGCCTCTTCCTCAGTTGAGTTGGTACTCTTCTGCGTATTTCCGCTTTGATAAGTTATTCAAAGTGCTAAATATACAACTGGGAGTGGATATGCGTTGGAACTCAGCTTATTATGCGCCTAATTATTTGCCTGCAACAGGACAATTCTTTGTTCAGGATCCCAACAGCATAGATTATCAAAAGTATGGTGATTACGTTTATATGGATGCGTTCATCAATTTTCATCTAAAACGTGTTCGTTTTTATGTGGAGTTCAACCATTTGAACAAATTGTGGACGAATCACTATAACTATATGTATATGCGTGGTTATGCTATGGATCCATCTTACTTGAAGTTTGGTTTGTCTGCAACGTTGGCAGATTAATCGAATAGAATGTTTATTAGGGTGGAGTAGGCTATCTATGTTAATTGATTTATGACCTGAGAATGTTCCATGAAGATTTTTTAGATTTTTTTGCTGAATTTATAGGGATTTTTGTTTAGAATAAAGATTATTTTGTATATTTGAACTGCTATTGTATAAATGTTTAAAATTATGAGACGTTTTTTACCCATACTAATAGGGGTATTGATTCTATATCCGTTTCAATCAATCCTTTCGGAAGCTTGCACATCGTATAGCATAGTATCTGATGTGATTAAGTTAACTTCTACGCTTTATATGGATCAGTACAATCGTGTTCCCAATAATCGTCGGGCTGTTTTAATTGATACGGCATATACAGAGGAGGAAAAATACGAGTCGTATAATCAGACATTTTATGATGTGTTGGATGGTTCTTATTTTTATCAGTTGGTCGATGAAGAGAGGTGTCTGGTTGTGATTGAGACACGTCGTTATATTAAGGCACAGAATGATACTTTTGGTATCGTTTTACCCTGTGAGGATGGGGTTTCTATTCCGACTGAAATGAATGTGTATGCGAATGATTATGTTTCATTGCATGCTTCGTTAAGTAAGGTGTATTTGAGAGATATTGACTATCCGCTTTCTGTTCGTTTGTTGAATGATGATACACGTTTTTCTGTTAATGATAATGGTGTAATATCGTTTACCCCTAATGGAGACGAAGAGGGATTGGAAACTTTTCAGTATGTGATTTCCTTGGATGAGTTATGTGACACAGCATCGTTTACCATAGTATATTCGAACAGTGTTTGTTCAGAGCCTAAACCGGAGGAACTTGTACAAAAAGTGTGGCTGCATGTTTCTCCATTCTTTTCGCCGAATGGGGATGGCGTGAACGAAACATTGGTGATTGATAGTCTGGAAAACTATTCCAACTACGTTGTTGATATTTATGACCGCTATGGTGAATTGCTGCAAGAATATAGGAACAATTATCAACCTTGGAATGGCGAGCATGATGGACTGCCATTACCTTCAGATACGTATTGGTATTATATTTATGTATATGATATAGATCGTTCCTTTGTGGGACACCTTACAATCATTCGTTAGTTTCACTTGCAATTGTTAGTGCTGATAGATCAGCATTGAAACTACCAAGTTTCACTTTGGTAAGGGTGTTTACTAGTTTCTCATCATAAGCTCTTTCTACACAGATATAGTTAGGCGTGAATCCCTTCATGATATGTTTTTCTTTGCGTTCTTCCCACAATACTTCTGCAACATTGCCAATCTGAGATCGATAGAAGGAGACTCTTTTTTCTTCGGATAGCTGATGAAGTATCTCACTTCTTCTCTTTTTCTCTTGTGCGGTGACTTTGTTGTCTATTTTCAGTGCTTGTGTGTTGGGACGTTCTGAATAGCTAAACACATGCAGTTGGGATATATCCAATTGCTTTATGAATTGGTATGTCTGATTGAAGTATTCTTCCGTTTCTCCGTTGGTGCCTACAATTACGTCCACTCCAATAAAAGCATTGGACATTGCTTTTTTGATGGAGTCGATTTTGCTGGCAAATAGGGCCGTGTCATAATGTCTTTTCATTAATGCTAACACTTCGTCGCATCCAGCTTGCAAAGGGATATGAAAGTGAGGTACAAAGTGTTGAGAGTGCGCACAGGTTTGAATAATCTCTTCCGAAAGTAAGTCGGGTTCAATGGAGGAGATGCGATAGCGGTAGGTGCCTTCGATTTTGTCGAGTGCTACAATAAGATCGTGGAATGTCTCGTTGGTGGATTTGCCGAAATCTCCAATATTCACACCTGAAATGACAATCTCTTTTGCCCCCATATTGACGGCATATTGAGCTTGCGCTACTGTATTGACAATCGAGTCATTTCTACTTTTTCCCCTTGCTATCGGTACGGTACAGTAGCTACAGAAATTATCGCACCCATCTTGTACTTTTAGCCAAAAACGAGTACGGTCGCCTCTTGTGCAGGATGGAGAAAACTTGTTGATTCCACTTCGTTGTGTATGAACAATCTGTGGGTTATTCTTTTTCTCAATATCATCCATGTAATCGAGAATATCAAACTTGTTCTGTGTGCCTAATATCAAATCGACGCCCTCTATTTTTGCAATGGCTTCAGGCTTTAGTTGAGCATAACAGCCAATGACGATGATATAAGCGTTCGGATATTTAGTTATGAGTTGCTTGATGGCCTGGCGGTCTTTTCGGTCGGCCACTTCTGTTACGGAGCATGTGTTGATTATGCATATATCAGGTACCTCATTCGGCTCTGCTTTTTGGAACCCAGCTTCCAATAAATGTTTGCCTATGGTGGAACTTTCCGCAAAGTTCATCTTGCAACCTAATGTATGAAATAGTATTTTTTTGTTTTGAATGCTCATACTCAACTTGTTATGTTTGATATATAGGATTAGTTTATTTGAGTTATCGCAGAAAGAGCTTTATCTAATGGTAGGAATGGGTACTCTTCTTGCAGTTGTTTGATGCTTCCAATCGTCTTCTCTTTGAATTGTTGATATCCTTTGCTTTCAGGATTAAAAGGTCTGTGTTGGAGTGCTAACATGATTTGTTCAATCTTGTGATTGATCTGTTGAGTATTGTCACTGAAATAGCACTCTTCGAAGCGTTTCCATATATAGTTTTGAGCCTGTTCGCTAGGATGTAGCATGTCATCAGCATAAAAACGATAGTCTCGAAGATCGTCCATCATGATTTCATACGATGGAAAATAGTAGCAATCAGAGTAGTTGTTACAGATATTGTCGATAGATAACAGCAGGATTGATTTGCTTAATTGATTGCCATGAGCACCATCTTTCCAATGACGGATGGGACTGACGGTAAATATTATCTTTATATTCTCTTTGATAGCTTTTAGCTCTTGTAGAATAGAAACGAGGACATTGCTACATTCACTGACGGATATACGTCTGCGGTTGAAATGCTCGGGCGATACTTTATGGCAGTTCGCTACAACTTTATTGCTTTCTATCTCTTCGTAAATCCAGGATGTTCCTAAGGTGATAAATATATAATCACAAGAGACAAGGTGGAGATGAGCCGTTTCAATAATTGAATTGATGTTGCTCAGATATTCATCCTTGGATAGGCGAGCAAACTGACTGTGAAAATCGAATGAGTTCCAGACACCATCTGATTCAAACAACTCTTCTGCTTTAACCTTTTGATTGTGGATAATACGATGAATAGCTTGTTGTATTGAGATCGGATTAAATAGTATTCCCAAAGGATTGCAAGAAACAGGGAAGAGGTGATAGATCAGTTTTTGCCCGATATTTTCAGTAAAACAAGAACCAAACATCATCATCTTGTTTTGATGGGTGATGTTTAGTTCTTGCTGTATGGAGATTTCTGTCCGGAAAGAATTCATTTCCGACAGATTTTATTTGTCACTATTTAACATAGCCTCTAACAATTCATCAAGATTAGGGCTAAGAATAATTTCTGTACGTCTATTTTTGCTACGAGATTCAGAGGTGTTATTGTCGTTGATAGGACAAAATTCTGCACGTCCGGTAGCTGATATTTTTGCTGGATTAACATCCTTGTTTTCCAAAAGGATTCTTACGATAGCCGTTGCACGTTTGGTACTTAGATCCCAGTTGTCCAAGATATATCCATTTCCTCTATAGGCAAGGCTGTCAGTATGACCTTCTACTACGACATTAATATCTTTGTTTTCAGCTAAAAATTTTGAAAGTGTATTTAGGGCATTACTACCTTTTTCATCCACTTCCCATTTTCCAGATTTGAACATCAGTTTTTCATCCAAGCTCACATAAACTTTTCCGTTTTTGTTGATGACTTCAATTCCTTTTCCTTGGAAGCTTTTAAATGCAGCATCCACTTTGGTACGAAGGTCTTTCAAAATACTGTCTTGTTTGTTTATGATAGCGCTCAGTTCGTTTACTTTCTTCTCTTTCTCTGCAAGTGATTTAGCAGACTTTTCGAGAGCTGCTTGTGAACTTTTTAGGTTCTTTTCAGATTCGTTGAGGGCATCCTCTCTTTTTTGTAGTTTCTCTTGTGTCTTTTGAAGATCAGCAAGTAAGGCTTTGATTTCAGATGAGTTGGAAGAACCAGTTACACGTTCAGCTAATTGTTTGTTAGCCTCTTTTAGATCATGGATCTCCATCTTGGCTTGATGCAGACTTTTGGACTGTGTGATAGAGTCGTTTAAAAATTTGTCTATTGCTTTTTGAGCGGCAGCCGAGTCATATTGTAACTGAGTGATATGTTTGCGCATATTGTTGATGTCTATGTTTTGAGCTTCTGTAGTGGCTTTACAGCTGTTGAGCGCAGAGTTGGCATCCGTTAACTCTTTTTTACTTACGCATGAAGTTGCGATTGTCGTTCCAAATAAAAGAAAAGCTATTAATTTTTTCATCTGATATTCTGTTTGATAAAACTATGCAAACTTACATAAATTATGTGAGATTTAACTATCCTAATGTAATATTTTTGCTAAATTTAGCTTGTAATTTTCTCTCAATCTACTTTTTTTGTATCTTCGTGCAATTTTATAAACGAGGTGTTTTTTGAATGAAGAAAACACAATTTATATGACGAAATAATTATAATAATGTCGGATTCTGTTGGAGCATTATTGCAGATGGTTGAATATCCTTCTGATTTAAAGAAATTGAGGGAAGATGAATTGCCACAGTTCTGTCAGGAATTGCGTCAGTTCATTATTGATGAGTTATCTCATAATCCAGGCCATTTAGGTGCAAGTTTAGGAGTGGTAGAGTTGACGGTGGCTCTTCATTATGTGTTTGATATGCCGAAAGATAAGATTGTATGGGATGTGGGACATCAAGCATACGGACATAAGATATTGACAGGCCGGCGGAGTTTATTTCATACCAACCGTCAATTGGGTGGATTATGTGGTTTTCCTAATCCTGCGGAAAGTGAGTATGATTCTTTTGTTGCAGGTCATGCTTCTAATTCGATTTCTGCTGCATTGGGAATTGATATTGCAGCAGAGAAGTTAGGAGAGAAAGATGTGCATACGGTAGCTGTAATCGGAGATGCTGCTATCAGTGGTGGCTTGGCATTTGAGGGGTTGAATAATTCATCTTTCTATAAGAATAATCTGTTGATTATCTTGAATGATAATCATATGGCAATAGATAACCCTGTGGGGGGATTGAGTGAGTATCTGGTGAAACTGACCACCTCTAAAGCCTATAATAAATTAAGAAATCAGTTCTCTTTGTTCTTGCAGGAACATGGATTGATTAATGATGACAAGAAGGGACAGATGATTCGTCGTAACAATTCGTTGAAAGCAGCATTGACGAATCAACATAATATATTTGAAGGATTAAATATTCGCTATTTTGGCCCTGTGGATGGTCATGATGTGCAACAATTAGTGAAAATCCTTCGAGAGATAAAAGATTACAAAGGACCGAAAGTTCTTCATTTGAAAACAACGAAAGGAAAGGGATTTAAACCCGCAGAGGAATCGGCTGCAGAGTGGCATGCTCCAGGAAAGTTTAATAAGGAAACAGGAGAACGAATCATTCCACCGATAACGAAAGACACCCCTCCATTGTTCCAAGATGTCTTCGGACATACATTACTAGAATTGGCGCGTGAGAATAAAAAGATCATAGGCGTTACGCCAGCTATGCCAACAGGTTGTTCTATGTCTTTTATGATGCATGAAATGCCGGATCGTGTTTATGATGTTGGAATATCAGAAGGTCATGCGGTTACTTTTTCTGCAGGTTTGGCAAAGGAAGGTATGATGCCGTTCTGTAATATCTATTCATCTTTTATGCAACGAGCTTACGATAATGTTATTCATGACGTGGCCTTGCAGAATTTGGATATGGTGTTGTGTCTCGATCGAGCAGGTTTGGTGGGTGCTGATGGTGCAACTCATCATGGGGCTTTTGATCTGGCCGCTTTCAGATGTGTGCCTAATATGACAATTGCTTCACCAATGAATGTGGTGGAACTACGGAATCTGATGTATGTGGCTTCTCATCCAGGACATGGTCCGTTTATGATTCGTTACCCTAGAGGAAAGGGCGTTTTGTTGGATTGGCATCTTCCTTTTGAAGATATTAAGGTGGGGAAAGGGTATTGTGTGACAGAAGGAAGTGATTTGGCGGTGTTGTCAATCGGACCATTAGGCTATAGGGTGCAAGGTGCAATAAAGATGGCACAGGAAAAAGGTATTTCTGCCGCACATTATAATATGATCTTTTTAAAACCATTAGATGAGGAGCTGTTGCATGAGGTGGCAGGAAAGTTTAAAAAGATCATAACGGTCGAAGATGGTGTGATTCGTGGTGGATTTGGCTCTGCCATTTTGGAATTCTTGGCTGATCATGAATATACAAATATTCAGGTGAAGCGTGTCGGACTGCCCGATGAATTCGCCACTCATGGAACACAAGATGAATTGTATCATCTTTATGGAATGGATGCAGAAGGAATATTAAAGGTTATAGAAGCTTTTATGAAATAAGAATATGGAAAAGATTGCTAAAATTATTGCATTGATTGTCGTTGTACTTGTAGGTATCTTCCTCTTGTTCAATTTCGTATTTACAGAAACTATGGAATACTATTCTGCAGTAAGTGATAATACGGTTATGGCGTATGTTGCATTTCGAGATAAATATCCAGAGAGTAAATATGTGGAGAGTGTTAATGAACGAAAGGCCTTGTTGGAGGAACCTTATTTCGAAAAAAAACATGCAAAAAATACAATCCAATCGTACGAGGAATTTATCCATGCTTTCCCTGCTGACAAATATACCTCAGAAGCAATCCGTTTGAGAGATTCTCTTCTGCAAGTGGAATTAGATATTGAGAAATATGGTAAGAATGTTTTGCCTCAGGGTACGTGTCCATACGAGCCCTATTTTGGTAAAAATAGAGAGTCAAAAGCTAAATATAATTCTGATGTTGTGGTGACCGCACCAATCGCTTTTGATATGGTGGCCGTCATTCGTGAAAAAGATGAAACAGGAAAGGTGGTGGCTCATGCGTATGTCAGAGCTGACAGCACCTATACATTCAAAGTGGATAATGGAAAATATCAACTGTTCTTTTATATAGGGAAAGGGTGGAATCCAAATAAGAAGATGGAAGATGGTGTCTTCGGTGGCTTTGTTCGGAATGAAACCTATTCTAAAGATGATCCTGTCTATCTGGCTAATGAGGTGATTACCTATCAGTTAAGTATGAAACAAAAGAAGAAGAGTTATAAGCCAAGTTCCCGCTATGAGGTGTTTAGATGATTGGTTCTTCTGCAGGGTTGGCTTCTGCCGCTAGAAACTCTTCATCCTCATCTGCCTGATTATATGGAATAGGGGAGTCGCTTCTAAATTGATTTAAATAGGCTTCGTTAAGCCAATAGTTTATCTCTTCTAATGTTTGGGCTCTTCTGGAAGGCTTGAGTTGACATTCCCATATTATTAAGGTATTCCAACCCATCATCTTCAATTGATTTCGTACCTCCAGGTCACGTTCTTGATTTTTGGTGAATTTCTTTTCCCAAAATTGTGTGTGGGTTTTCGGCATTTTTCCTCTAAGGCACTCATGTCTGTGCCAAAAGCATCCATGAATAAAGATGACTGTATGATATTTCTTGAGTACAATATCAGGTGTGCCAGGAAGTGATTTTACGTTGATACGATAACGATAGCCGTAGGCAAATAAGAAACGGCGGACGAGCAGTTCCGGCTTTGTGTTTTTGCTGCGGATCCGACTCATATTCCAACTCCTTTTTTGTGGAGATACACTATCCATGATGACTGTTGTGCTTTTGCTTTTTTTCGTGAGCAAATATACAGAATTTGTTTCGGAAAAGAAAACCTAAGATGGGGTGTGAATCGATTATTATTTTGATTGTTAGTGACTAATAAATGTGGAATGAACTATGAAGACTAGAATTTAGAGAAGCAAATTTTTTTGCTGAAAAATTATGGTTGTTTGCTGAAAGTTTTTATTTTTTTATTAAAAAACGCAAAATAATTGAAAATATTTTCTCATCTTTGTAATCGGACAAGAATGTGTTTAATGAAAATGAACCGTTATCGTAATGGTTTTTAAGTATGAGATAAGATTAATATGGTAGGGAAATAGTTTCATGCGATTGTTTTGTTTCATACTAATTGTTTGATGTGATAATTAAAAGTTTTTTATAGAAAAACATAAAAATAAATAAAAATGTCCTTAAATCTAATTTCTGGAAAATTCCAGACAAGAAAAATAAAGAGGGTGATAATCTTAGGATTATTGCTTAATTCATTAAATCTGTTTTCTCAATCTCAAGATACTAATATCGATACGCCTAATTTGAGTTTCGAAAAGGGTAATTTGTCAGGTTGGCAACAGTACGTCGGAGGTTTTTATTATGATAGTGTAAATGACGAGTATAAATTTCAGCCTTGGCAAGAAGTTACAAATTCAAACAGAATTTCGGTCGTAAATGGTTTCTCTGATTCGAGTGACCCAGTCATTCGATGCTGGGATTTCTTGACTAATCCAGAGGGTAAAACCACGGTTAGAATAGGTTCTACAGGATTTCCTGAGAACAATAATTCGGGAGGTGGAAAACCAGCTGCGGCTGAGCGTCTTGTGTATAAATTCACGGTGACGGAGAATACTACGTTGTTTACATATTGTTTTGCTGCAGTTCTACATTGTCCTGACTTGACGAATGGTGCTAGAACAAGAGCTACGGCTGAGCATACGGGAGAACAGTTGCCTACGTTTGCTATTGCGGTTACATTGTTTGATCCTGCTACGGGCTTGGATACGAAGTTGCCTTGTGGTGAGTTTACTGTCAATGCAGATGGTCACAATGCAGATGGTCTTGAATTGGTGGAGGAGCAACCTGTTACAACTTGTCGTGGTTCTGCTGATGCTAACAATATTTCTCAATATGCATTCCGTCGCTGGACGTATGGTAATTTTGATTTATCCAAACATATTGGTCAGGAGGTGACAATTGAAATCATTGTGCATGACTGTTTAAGAGAGAGCAATGGCGAGATAGGACCTGGCGGACATCGTGCATACGGTTATTTCTGGGGTGAGACTAAAAAACTTGAATTGAAGGTGAAGAACTGTATCGGTGAACCTGCGAGAATTATGGCTCCTGTTGGATTCGGTACATACGAATGGTCTCGTGCCGATGGTATTCGAGTTGAAACGGATCCTGATGATCCTTCTGTTGCTGTTATTCCGAATGACTTGAAAAACACTTCTACTGAGTATATTTGTAAATTAACGAGTGCTCAGACGGGTTGTGCTACTGTAGAATTGAAAACACAATTGCAAGAGATGGATGCCGTGTTAGATTTTGACTATGAGAATGATTGCGATGGCTTGGTGCATTTCAAAGATATTAAAGATGATATTATAGGTGATAAGGTCACAGGTTATTTGTGGGATTTCGGTGATGGAACGACACAGAATATAAAAGAACCTGACGCAAAATACATGGCACCAGGAAATTATCCTGTGACCATGACAATTAAGACTGATTTGGGTTGTACCAAATCGTTTACAAAGGATATTGAAGTTCGTTACTTTCCAAGACTGCAAGTTAGTTCGGAAGGTGAGGTCTGTGTAGGTGAAGAGGTGCAACTTACTGCTATTGGAGCATCCGCTAAGAGCCGATATAAGTGGGATACAGGAAATCCTGCTGATACAACATCTTCTATTAAGGTTGTAATCAATGCGTTGTCACGATTCAATGTTGTTGTGGAGGATGAATATCTTTGTGAGTACAAGGCAGACTGGACTATTCGAGTGAAAGAGAGTCCTCTGTTTATTATTCAAGGTGATGATGAAGTCTGCTTGGATGATACTGCACATTTGACAGCTTTTGAGTATCTGACAGGTGGTCCGATTTCATATATTTGGAATACAGGAGAAACATCTGCAACCTTGAATGCCCGTCCATTGAAAGATAGTACGGTGTATAGAGTGACAGGTACATACGGAAACGGATGTTCTACTACGATGGAGAAATTGGTACGTGTTAATCCACTACCAGTTTTGACCGTGTCGGGTGATGCTCAGATATGTGAAAATGATCCTGCCAAATTGGTTGCTAATCTGATTTCATGCAATGGAGCTGCAGACAAGGTAACCTATGTGTGGGAAGATTTGTTTAATGGACAGGATCGTACAGAGTACCCTGATAGTACTACAACTTATTCGGCAACTTGTATCGACCAAAAGAATTGTAAGTCACGTCCTGCTACATTTACAGTGAAGGTGAAGCCGTTGCCAGATATAAAAATTACAGGAGATTCCGCCATATGTGAGGGTAAAAGTACGAAACTTACAGTTAACGGTGTGGGATCTAATGTTGAGTGGTATGATGGTACCATTGGTCAGACGACAATCACACGAACACCGAAGCAAGATACTATTTATTGGGTAGAAGGTGTCTCAAATGGATGTAAGGGTAGGGCAGATTTCTCAGTTAAGCTTTTGGATGTTCCGACGGTATGGATTGAAGGTAATTCGACCATCTGTCAAGGTGATTCAACGAACTTGATTGCCCGTGGTGCGGATACTTATGTATGGAATACTTCGGATGTGGTGGATTCAATATGGGTCTCTCCTTATTCTGAGTCTGAATATTCTGTGATTGGAACCGTTAGCAATGGAGGTTGTGTAGGATCGGCTTCTTTCAAGGTGACGGTCAATGAACCGCCAGTCCTTAGCTTGTCTGGTAATTCGGATGCTTGTGAGGGAGAAGTAGCGAAGGTTAGTGTTTCAGGAGCTAACGAGTATTTCTGGAGCAATAGTGCGTATGGTCCTAATGTGTCTGTCAATATAACAAAAAATGATACGTTGACTGTGCGTGGTGTGGATGTCAATCTCTGTGAAGCGACTGCAACATGGACGATTAAGATGAAGGAATTACCTAAACTTTCTTATACAGGAGAGACAGCCGTATGTGCGGGTGATATTTTGACGATTACTGCTACGGGTGCGAATACCTATGAGTGGCAAGATGGATCTGGTACTTCTGTCTTTAGTAAGGTGTTGGAAAATGATATGGAGTTGAGGGTGAAGGGATTCATTAATGGATGTTCTTCCAGCATGTTGATTCCAGTCAGTGTCTTACCTGTTCCTTCTTTATGGGTTTCAGGTACGGGTGTGACGGGTGTTTGCGCTGGAGATCCTGCAACATTGATCGGACATGGAGCTGATCGTTATCAATGGAGTAATGGTGAGACAGCTGATACCATAACTATCTATCCAACAAATTCAACCAGCTATTCTTTGTATGGTTACTCAGAGAAAGGATGTGAGGTGATTATTCCTGTACCAGTAAAAGTAAATCCAAATCCGATGGTTTATACCAAAGGAGATACGAAAGCTTGTCTTGAATCAACGGTCTCTATCGAGGCATTTGATGCAAATGGAGAGACAGCAAGCTTCTCATGGGATACAGGTAATTTAGGTTCTATTATTACTCCGAAGATTATGAATGATCAGACATTCACCGTAACGGCTGAGAATAAATTTGGATGTAAGAGTACGGCAACCCATATGGTTACGTTGACTGAGGTGCCAGAACTCTCGTTCTTGGGGAATACGACCGTCTGCTATGGAGAAACAACGACATTGCAGGGACAGGGAGCTTTGAATTATGTATGGAATGATGGTGTTAACGAGTATAGTGGTTCGTCAATTAATGTTAAGCCATCGTCAAATACACTTATCCGTATGACCGGAAGCAATGTTGGAAATTGTCCTGCAACCATCGATATACAATTGGTTGTGCTTTCATTGCCATCTATCCTAATTACAGGAGATACGGCTGTATGTCAAGGAGGTGAGTTCAATCTCTATGCATCAGGTGCATCTTCGTATAAGTGGAATACGGGAGATGAAACAGACCATATAACCTATAATACAAGTTCTGCTTCAGAATATACGGTTTATGGAACGAATGAATCTGGATGTACATCATCAGCTTCACGTGTTGTGATGGTACGTCCTTCTCCTATCATTCAAATAGAGAAAGGACCGCAGTCAGGTTGCTTGAATAAACCTGATACCATTCGTCTTCATGCAAGAGGAGCCTCTTTGTATCAATGGACAAGTGAGCCTTATAACGCTAGTGTGGCCAAGAATGGACTTACATCTGATTTAATTGCAACGATTGAGGAACCAACCTTAGTGATGGTGGAGGGAACAGATGAGTTTGGTTGTAAAGGACAGGCAGAGATTTCCATGGAATTGATGCCTCGTCAACAGATAGAATTTGCGGTATTCCCAACATTCATTGAATCAGGTAGCTCAAATGTACGATTCACTGGTATGTCGCCAAAAGATAGCCGATGGTTCTGGGAGACGGATGATACCTATACTATTTCTGAGGGTGTCAATTCATCGCATTACTTTGATCCAAATGCGGCAGATTCGTTTGTCGTAAAAGTAAAAGCTATAGATAAATTCGGATGTGAATATACAGGTCGTCAAGCCATTTATACATGGCTGGATTTCTGGGCACCAGAAGGCTTTACTCCGAATGGTGACGATATAAATGACTCGTTCAAATTCTACGGTGGAGAATATATGGATAGTTTCGAGTACATTATTTACAATAGAATAGGTGAAATCGTATTTGAAGGTAAGAGTATTACCGACGAATGGGATGGAACCTTTGATGGTGTACCTTGTCCTTGGGGCGTATATGGATGGTATTGTAAATATAAAAGCAATTATATGGGAATCGATAAAGATGGCGAACGAAAAGGATTCGTCTCACTTATTAGATAACCACTATTACACATTTGACTTGAAATGAAAAAGATATTAGTAATATTTGCCTTGGGTCTTTGCGGAATGCTTTCCGCACAAGACTTTTCGTTAGTGAACCATAATTTGACCCCTTTCAGTATAAATCCTTCACTGGCAGGTAATGCAAAGGATATACGATTCGGCCTTAATTATAGGCAACAGTGGATGGCATTGGGAAATCATTATCATACGATACGATTTTCTTTTGATGAGAGTTTCCATCAAAAAAAGTGTTCAGCCGGTTTTATCTATTCGTATGATAATATGGCAAATGGTGTCTATGATGTAAATGAGTTTTCTTTGGTATATGCTCATTGTATTAAGTTGAAAGACGAATGGACGTTGCGTCTAGGTGTTGAAGGAACACTTTTCCTAAATCGTTTCGGTTACGATAAAATCAAGTATGGTGATCAATACGATAAAAATACAAGGAAGCCGACATTCGAAACGTTGGAATCATTTGATACGGATACTCGTAATTTCTTTGACGTGTCAGTCGGTGCTTCATTTATCATAGAAAACAGATTTACGTTGGGTGCTGCTGTCTATCATATTTCAGAACCTAGTAATGGCTTTATGGAATTGAATGATAATACATTGTATCGTAAATATGTTATTCATGCTAATTTCCTTCAAGATCTTCAGTATAGTAATGGCTTGTGGGGAAGACAGAGCCTTTCGGGTAACTACTTATTCGTCAATGGTTCATACCAACGTCAGGATGATTACCAAATGTTAAATGCCGGTGTCGGTGTTGCTTGGGATCCTTTGGTTGCAGGTATTTGCGATAAAAATTCATTGAGCGGAGTGAATGTTATCGGTTTCATGATCGGTGCTCATTACAAAGGTTTACAAGTTTTTTATGTGTATGACCTCTTCACTTCTTCTAAAAAGAATGGCTCATGGTCGCATGAAATATCTTTTATCTATATCATCAAGAAGGTTGAGAAATATCCTTGTCCGGTTACATATTGGTAAGTAAGAATTGAAAAATTAAAATTAGTTTGAATTAGGAATATAGAATAAAAATAAAGTGGTTGGACGTGTCAAAATGAGAAAACATAAATTTCTGCGTTTTGACACGCCTTCTTGTTTTATTAATGATAGATTCTATTTCTATAAATAAATCATTTTGAAAAGATAAGTAAGTTTTTTATTTTTGCGTAAACTAAAACTCTATGCTTATGGATTCAGAAGAAATAATATACATAATAATCTTTGCTGTAATCTTTGTTTTCAATGTGATAAAGAATGCAAAGAAATCTGTTGCTCAGACAGAAACTAAACAGCGGAAAAGCGCTGAGACAACTCGTGAGGTTTTTCAGGAGTCTTCTGAATCTACTAGAGATGTCTTCCCTGATTATGGTAGAAACGATCGTGAAATATTTCAGGATAGAACAGATGAATATCCTTATGTGGAATCAGAAAATCCTCGGGATACACATACAGAATGGGAGGAGACAGAAGAATATTCGGATGAATACGATGAAGAGGAGTATAAAGAAAAAGAACCTGCACGTGATGAAAAAGAGGAAAAGCTTAGGGAGTTGTTAAAAAAGGCAGAACAGATTAGCAATCAAAAGCAGAATCAAACAGGATCACCTTCTGCATCGTCTTTCGTTGAGGGCGAACCTGTTATCGTAAACATAAAAGAGAGAAAGGAACCTCAAACGCAGGTTGTAGCGAATGAGGAACCTGTTATATTGAATATAGATGATGCTGATGAAATACGTCGGGCTTTTGTCTATTCGGAAATTTTAAATCGTAAATATTAGGCTGGACTTAATAGTACATAATTATGAAAAAGAAATTAGTTGTCCTTACAGGTGCTGGTATCAGTGCCGAAAGTGGTATTCGTACTTTCCGTGATTCAGACGGATTGTGGAATGAATATAGAGTGGAAGATGTGGCCACACCAGAAGGCTTCGAACGAAATCCTGAATTGGTCTTGAATTTCTATAATGACATGCGAAAGGAACATCAACTGCATCAACCTAATTATGGACATATTGGGTTGAAAGAGTTGGAGTCTGACTTTGATGTACGCATTGTCACACAGAATATTGACGATTTGCATGAACGGGCTGGTAGCAAGAGTGTCTTGCATCTTCATGGAGAACTGATGAAGGTACGCTCTGTTCGTAATCCTAATCTGGTGACGACTTTAACGGATGATAATTGTGAGATTCATTTAGGTGATAAAGCTTCAGATGGTGCTCAGTTGCGTCCCGACATCGTATGGTTCGGCGAGGCAGTCCCTAATTTTGAACCCGCAGTCGAATTGGCACAACAAGCGGATATATTCCTTATTGTGGGAACCTCTTTGAATGTCTATCCAGCCGCTGGATTGATTAATTATGTGCCTTACGAAACACCTATATACATTATCGATCCGAAAATCGTTCCAGTTCCGTCAACGAGAAAGATTACCATGATTCAAAAAGGTGCCTCAGAAGGAATGAAAGACTTTATCAAAATGGTGAAAGCATGAGGAAACTGGAAGTTACAGAACTGAATCGTATCTCTACGGAGGATTTTAAAAAAGCAAAGAAACTACCGTTGGTGGTGGTTTTGGATAATGTGAGAAGTTTGTATAATGTGGGCTCCGTCTTTCGTACGAGCGACGCATTTCTAGTTGAAAAGATTTGTCTGTGTGGTATCACCTCTACACCTCCTAATCCAGAAATACATAAGACTGCCTTAGGCGCTGAGTTTTCTATGGATTGGCAAGCGTATGAAACAGCTCAAGAGGCTGTGCGTGAATTGCAATCACAAGGATATTATGTCTTCACCATTGAACAGGTGGAGGGCAGTATTATGTTGCCAGACCTTCAGTTGGATCCGAATAAGAAATATGCAGTTGTGCTGGGTAATGAAGTGAAGGGTGTTCAACAAGAGGTGGTGGATCTCTCTGATGCGTGTATTGAAATACCGCAATATGGTACAAAACATTCTCTGAATGTGTCGGTCACTGCTGGCATCGTTGTTTGGAGTTTTTTTGAACAATTGAGCAAATAGGTGAGGTCATGGAGAGTAGGGAAAAATCCATCGTTAAAGTGACATTGTTAGGAACGATTGTCAATCTGTTTCTGACTGTTATAAAATTAGTGTCAGGAATTATCGGACAGAGTGCTGCAATGGTAGCAGATGGAATACACTCTTTGTCCGATTTGATTAGTGATGGCATTGTGTTATGTTTTGTTCGCATCTCATCGAAGAAGAATGATCGAAGTCATAGGTATGGACATGGAAAGTTTGAGACGTTAGCCACGTTGATAGTGAGTGTGATATTGCTTGTTGTGGCGGTGAAACTTATGACATCAGGTATTACTTCAGTATGTCAAATTTTAGGAGGAGCGGAAACGTCACATCCAAGTTGGATTGCATTTGCAGTGGCAATCATATCGATTGTTTTTAAAGAGTTTCTGTATCAAATCACGTGGCGCACGGGACGTAAGGAGGGAAGTCCGGTTGTGATGGCCAATGCATGGCATCACCGTACGGATGCATTCTCGTCTATTGCATCAGCAATCGGTATTGGCGGTGCAATCTTATTGGGAGAAAAGTGGACGTTGTTGGACCCACTTGTAGGTTGTGCGATAAGTATCTTCATCATCGTGGTGGCAGTGAAAATGGCTTTGCCTGCTCTTTCGGAATTGTTGGAGGCTTCGTTGCCAGAAGAGGAAGAGAAGAAGATCACGCAGATCATAGAGTCGGTAGAAGGGGTGGAGGATGTGCATGAGTTGAAGACACGTCGGAATGGTCCGCATGTGATCATCGATGTGCATGTGGTGATGGATCCTCAAATCACGTTGGTTTGTGCACATGATATCACCATTCGGGTGGAAGAAGCCTTGCGGAAAAACTATGGACAGCTTACGCAGATAAGCATACACGCAGAACCTTCGACGGATGCGTTGTAGAACTATCTAATTGGGAAAATTTATCCTGTTGATTTTAAATTGAATTCACGTATGAATAAAAAAATTCTTTTGGTAATTATTATTGTCTTGCTCCCATTGGCTTATCATTTCTTGTCCACATTTTTAGATCCTGCAAGAGATATAAAAAGATTAAACGAAAAAATCAAGGAGTATGAATATGTGGGTAATTTTCATGAAGGTCTTGCAGCTGTTGTAAAAGATGAAAAGATAGGATTTATCGACAAGTCTGGTGATTTGGTGATTCCAATGAAATGGAATGTAGATGCTTCTAAGTATGATGAAATTATGTTTTACAATGGACGATGCTATATACCTCATACAATAAACTCTAATGTGTTTCCTCCTACAATAAACACAAATGCATACATAATAGACAAAAATGGTAATGAATTATATTCTGGCAAAAGTATTGTTATTAATAAAGAGACTAGAGATTTTGACGTTATGTATGTTGACAATGATTCTGGACATAGCACTTATTTTGTGAAAAAAGATACTGTCATAAAGATGGAATCGTACGAAAATGAATATCCTGTAATAGTAACAAATTGGAATTACAATAATCCTGAAGATTGTGAACAAATTTACTTTTCATTGGAAAAACTGTGTGATGGAAACCTCGTAGGAAAGGAAACATTGGAAACAAAATATGGCTATACAGTTTCTCCATCTTTGAATTGTAGTTTTGATGGCGTTGGTTTAATTACTCTTTATGATAATAAGACAAATAAATATGGAATTGTCGATGAGAAAGGTAATGTTGTTGTGCCGTTTCAGTATGATAATAAAATATGTTTGTGCTATGGGTTGTTGATAGAGAATATCTATGTTGTTGAACAAACATTTATGGAAAAAATGGTAGTTTGTTGTAATATTTACAAAGATGGATCTTTGTTGTATAAACATATTCCAACTACCAATGAACTCTATGCAAGCATGGGAATGTTTTGTTTTAAAGCTGCTGATGGTGCTGGGGATAGAAAGTGGTGGAGTGATATGCTTGGTTGTGATGAAAGTAAGATTCCTGAGATAAATAGTGAAACAAAATGGCTAGATATGAACGGGAAGGAAGTCTCACGATTTCAATTAGGGAAGAACTATCTGCGTCCTGACGATGATGGATATTGGCAATTGGAAGACGAAGGCGGAGATCTTGTTTATCCGAATCGGTTTAAACCATTTCATCGCTTTCAAAATATGGTTGAGATAGGCTTCCCTGATACATATGGAGAAGGTTTGCTTCTTACTGATACTGGAGATACTATACCATCTCAGTATGCCGATTATTTAAAGGCTGGTATTGTTAAAATGACTAATTTGCCTAATGTCGAATTGCTATGTAATTATAAGAAAGAATTGAGTGATATGGACAACTATCGGAATTGTCATTTTTATTTGAAGAAATCTTATCAGAAACTGAATGTTGTACGTTGGAATGGTGCAGAACTCTTGCCATTTAATGTGGATGAGGTCGGTTACTTTTCTGAAGGTTTGCTTCGGGTAAAATTAGGCAATCGTTATTTCTTCATAGATGAAGAGGGAAATGGGCTGATAGAAGATTAAGATAATTGTTTTCTGTTGATCCCCGCGTAGAGATGCACGGCCTGCAAAAAAATAAAATTTATATTTTTTTAATATACCCACAAAAAAATAGGGGTTAGTTCGTGAAAAATACCTATTTTTGCAAAGTGATCCCTAAAAAATAGGGGGGGATTTTTGAATATTAAACAGATTTGTATGGCAATAATGAGATTTAATGCGTTGCGTGAGTTATCTCGCAGACGACCAAGAGAGATTGAAACACCCTCAGACCGATTGTCCGATTATTTTGCAATCAATGTATTTACGAAAGATAAAATGCGTGAGTATCTTTCCAAAGATGCTTTCAATGCTTTTATTGCAGCAGTAGAACAAGGTGTGTTGTTCGATCGAAACATAGCCGACCAGATTGCAACAGGAATGCGCAAGTGGGCACGCGAAAGAGGTGCCACTCACTATACACACTGGTTTCAACCCTTGACGGATGGAACAGCTGAGAAACATGATGGCTTTATCGATTTTGATGAAAATGGTGATGTCATCGAACGCTTTTCGGGTAAATTGCTTGTTCAACAAGAACCAGATGCTTCATCATTCCCTAATGGTGGTATCCGTAACACCTTTGAGGCTCGTGGATATACAGCATGGGATTTATCATCTCCTGCATTTGTGGTAGGCTCTACCTTGTGTATTCCAACGATTTTCATCTCCTATACAGGTGAGGCATTGGATTATAAAACCCCATTGTTGAAGGCCACTTCGGCTGTTGACAAGGCTGCTGTTGCAGTTTGTCAGTATTTCGATAAGAATGTTACGAAGGTAAATACCAACTTGGGTTGGGAACAAGAATATTTTTTGGTCGATTCAGCTCTTTACAATGCACGTCCCGATCTCTGTATGACGGGTCGCACGTTGATGGGACATGCTTCGGCAAAGGATCAACAATTGGATGACCACTACTTTGGTTCCATACCAGAGCGTGTGACTGCCTATATGCGTGATGTGGAGTTTGAAGCACACAAACTGGGTATTCCGTTGAAAACCCGTCATAATGAGGTGGCACCTAATCAATTTGAATTTGCACCTATCTACGAAGAGGCGAATTTGGCGAATGACCACAATCAGCTGATGATGGATTTGATGAAACGTATCGCACGCAAGCATCATTTTCAAGTCTTATTGCACGAGAAACCATTCGCAAGTGTGAATGGATCAGGTAAACATAATAACTGGTCGTTGACCACCGATACAGGTATCAATCTATTGTCACCCGCTAAAAATCCGAAGGGAAACATGTTATTCCTCACCTTCTTGGTGAATGTGATGATGGCTGTTTACAAACATCAAGATTTGTTGCGTGCCTCTATCATGAGTGCAAGTAACACCTATCGTTTGGGAGCGAATGAAGCCCCTCCAGCTATTCTTTCTGTCTTTTTAGGCCAGAATCTATCTGCGATGTTGGATAATTTAGCCAACCAGGTGGGAGATAGCAAGATGACACCAGAAGAGAAGACGGCGTTGAAGTTGGGTATCGCACGTATTCCAGACATTATGTTGGATAATACAGACCGAAATAGAACCTCTCCGTTTGCCTTCACAGGAAACCGTTTTGAGTTCCGTGCAGTAGGTTCATCTGCCAATTGTGCAGCATCCATCATTGCCTTAGATGCTGCGGTGGCACATCAGTTGAATGAGTTTAGGAAAGAGGTAGATGGCTTGATAGCAAAAGGAAAAGGTAAAGATGAGGCCATCTTCCAAGTCTTAAAGAAACTGATAGTAGAATCCAAGGCTGTTCGTTTTGAAGGCGATGGCTATTCAGATGAGTGGAAGAAAGAGGCTGCCAAGAGAGGTTTGACCAATATTACCAGTGCACCAGAAGCCATTGGAAAATATTTGGATAAATCATCCAAAGAGGTTTTGATTGGAGAGAAGATATTCAACGAGATTGAGTTGCACGGACGTGTAGAGGTGGAGTATGAGAAGTTCTCTAAAAAGGTTCAGATTGAATCACGTACATTAGGAGATATCGCGTTGAATCACATTGTTCCAACGGCAGTAGCCTATCAAAACCGATTGATAGAGAACCTATGTGGTTTGAAGCAGCTCTTTTCAGAGGCAGAGTATGATGAGTTGTCGGAGGATCGTAAAGATTTGATACGAGAAATCTCATTGCATGTGACCGCCATTAAGAAACTGTTGAAACGGATGACGGAGGAGCGCAGAACGGCCAATACGTCAGGTTCAGAAGAAGAGAAAGCAATTATCTATGATAAGGTGGTTCGTCCGACGATGGAGGAAATCAGAACCCATATTGATGCATTGGAATTGGTGATCGACGATGATATATGGCCATTGCCAAAATATCGTGAATTGTTATTTGCCAAATAAATTAAATGTTTAATGTAGAGATGCACGGCCGTGCGTCTCTACCAACCGTGCGTCTCAACGTGTTATATACCCCCTTGAAAGACATATTCACCTGGAAAGAGGTGTTTCAGGTCAGTCGGTTGGGTGAAGAAACCATAGACAGAGGAGCCAGAGCCCGACATGGAAGCATAAATAGCGCCATTCTCGTAGAGTTTTTCTTTGATTCGCTTGATTGTCGGATGGTTAGGAAATATGCTTTGTTCAAAATCATTTACAATATTTTCTTTCCATGTTTCCATTGGTTGTTGTATCTTTTCACATACGGATACACTTGTTTTTTGTGGGTGTACGTGAGCGTACGCTTCTTTTGTGGAGATATAATCATTGGGTTTCACTAAAACCATGAATATATTTTTCAGGGATAGTTGAATAGGAGAGAAAATAGTTCCGATGCCTGTAGCATACGTAGGTTGGTTTCGAATAAAGAACGGACAATCGGCACCTAGTTTACTGGCGTATGCTTCTAACTGTTCGGTGGATAAACCTAGATTAAACAGCTGATTAAGTCCCATTAGAGTGAAAGCGGCATCTGACGAACCGCCACCTAAACCAGCACCAAAAGGAATGATTTTGTCAAGATATATATCTACCGCAGGGATTGAAAAATCGGTTGCAAGAAGTTTGTAAGCTTTCATGATTAGATTATCCTGGCTATCACCATCAATCGGAATGCCTGTAAGATGGAGTTGTGTCTGTTCAGACTTTGAACTAACAATCTCTAAAATATCTTTGATGGGGATAGGATAGAAAATGCTTTCGATGTTATGATAGTTATCAGGTCGTTTCTCAGTTATATTAAGACCAATGTTTATTTTTGCGTTTGGAAATAGAACCATGTTTATCAAGAATTTAATATGGACGAAAGGGGACGGAGTGTGTGAATTTGACTCGGCAACCCTGTATCATTAAACAAAGGTACATAAAAATTAACATTTCTCAATGAATTACCTATGATTTTTTGTACCTGAAAATGTTTTTTTTAAAATATAATTTGTATTTTTGAAACATCTTTGCAATCTTGAATTTGACATGTCTAATTCGGAGGGAAAATTTATGGAAGACAGGTTGGTTACATTAGCCACGCATACATATGAGAAAGCACAGATATTACGGTCTGTATTAGAGATCTATGGGATTGATGTGTATGTACAGGATGTAAATCCGTTGTTACCTGCGATGCCTTTTAGTTATAAGGTAAGAGTCAAGGAGAGTGATTTACAAAGAGCCTTGAGTGTCATAGAAAACATGAAGAATTCGGAGCAGAGTTCGCAGGAAGATGATGAGAAGGGTATATTATTGATGCCTGTAGATTTTTCCGAATATACTATCAAGTTATGTGAGCTGGGGTTTCAGATGGCGGCTGTCATGGGGTTGCGGGTGATTGTCTATCATGCCTATACGGTGCAGAAGACCGTTATGGCGACGATGGAGGTGTATGAGACGAAGCGAGATGAGGCGAATCTGAAGCAGATGGAAGCTCAAGTGAATGAGAAGATGAATCACTTGAGGTCGTTGATAGAGGAAGAGATGGCATCAAATAAGATTCCAAGAGTGGAGTATTGTAGTATGATGCATGAAGGCATTCCGGAGGAGAAGATTTTGGATTTTGCAGAAGCCGTAAAGCCAGTAGCCATTGTGATGGGTACAAGAGGATGTAGCCAGAAGGATTTGGATTTGATCGGAAGTGTGACGGCGGAGGTGATGGAACGGGCTGATGTTCCAGTGTTTACGGTTCCTCAGAATACTCATTTCATGGGGTTGAGTGGTGTTAGACACCTTGCATGTTCAACGAATTTTGATGATGGAGATTTAGAAAAATATGATAAACTGTTTCATTATATAAGTGAAGGGTTGTTTTCATCGGATGTGACGATTCATTTTATTCATTATGAATCAAAGAATGATGTGTGGGCGTTGATTAAATTGAAAGGTTTGAAAGCCTATTTCTTGGAAAAATATCCGATGTTGACGATAGATGTACATTTATTGAATGGTCCAGATATCTTGACCGCGTATGATGAATTTATAAAAAACAATAATGTGGATGTCATATCGTTGACAACGCACAGACGTAGCTTGTTTACAAGGATGTTTAATCCTAGTATGGCTCGTAAAATTGTTTTTCATACCAATACGCCGATGATCGTGTTTCATGCAGACTGATAAGTTGTAAAGAGTGAAGATGAAGTATTTTGTGAGATTTATACCATTCTTGTTGATGGTTGTATTATGTGATTGCTCAAAAGCGGTGGAGTCAAAGGACTCGGTGAAAATATATGAGGATTCGTTAATGCAGGTGAATTATACACCACAAATTCCGAAATCTTTTTGTATATTTGGCGAAAATGTTGATTTGAGTAATTATTATTTGAGAGAACGTTTTGATCGAGAGCTGATGAGTTTTAGTTATTGGCATTCTCAGGTCTTTTTGATCATAAAAAGGGCAAATAAGTTTTTCCCTATTATTGAACCTATCCTCAAGCGAGAGGGGGTGCCGGATGATTTTAAGTATTTGGCTTTGATAGAGAGTAATTTGGACCAGAGAGCTTTATCACCTGCGAAGGCTGCTGGAATATGGCAAATATTGGCTACTACGGGACAAGAAAGTGGTTTGATAGTGAATGATGATGTGGATGAACGATATAATTTAGAGAAAGCTACTGTGGTGGCTTGTCAGTATTTGAAGCGTACGTATGAGCTCACTCAGAGTTGGGCATTAGCGGCGGCTTCTTATAATTCTGGTAGAGCAAGGGTGTTGAAGCAGATGGAGGTTCAACAAACGAATGATTATTTTGATATGCTTTTTGGAGAAGAAACAAATCGATATGTTTTTCGTATCATGATGGCAAAGTATGTTATGGAGAATCCTCAACAGTTCGGTTTCATGATGAAGAAGGATGATCTGTACTATATGGTGGAGTCTGATGTGGTGAAGGTGGATTCGACAATTGAAAACCTGACAGATTTTGCAAAGTCTTATGGTATAACATACCAATTGTTGAAAGATGCTAATCCATGGTTACGTTCAAATCGTATTTTGAATAAAGAGGGGAGAGAGTATTTTATTAAAATACCAAAGGTGGATGATTTACGTTATTCTCCAGAGAGAATTAAGGTTCACGATAAAAGGTGGATCATAAATCCATAAATGTGTCTTTATTTAGATTATGAATAAAATAGTTAAATATTTAGTAGTAATGGGACTGCTTTTGGGAGTAACTGCAGTCTCTGCCCAACAGAATGCGAACTTCCGTTCGTTTCGGGAAACAAAAGGTGTTATAACAAGCAAAGATAAAGGTGTCTATGTTTGGGGCCCTTGGCAACAAAGTTCAACCGTCTTTTCTTTGAATGTAACAGAAAAAAATGTGATGCTGAATGACCAGCTGAACAACAAGGTGATTAAGTACGCTATCATTGATAAACCATCGAAGTGGACTGTGAAGAAGGATTATAAGTATATCAATTTTGAGTGTATGGAGTCTAGCACCTTGGAAAAGTATTTCATTCGATTGTATGAGTATGACTCGGGTGAGTTCAGAATCACTGTGATGTCTCCTACAAACGCTGTTCGTTATTCTGTCGTTTACATGAAGGACGAGGAAATGCAAACAGTCAATTTTGATGATGTAAACTAAAAATATAAAAGGAGAAGATGAGTCTATGAAGCATCTTCTCCTTTCGTATGCTGCCTTAGATGTTAGTTGATTATGGAAATTACAAAGGAGAAAATTGTTTGTACTATAAAAAAAATCGTAACGAATAAATATTTACTGGCTTGTACTATTGCTTCTTTATGGTTTTTATTTTTTGATTCTCATACCATTTTAGATTATTACGAATTGTATATGAAGAAATGTAGTATCGAGAAAGAGATTTCATACTATTCTAATTTAAGTAGGGATAGCAAAGAAAAAATCAATCAGTTGGAGTCTGATATGTCTAGTCTGGAAAAGTTTGCTAGAGAACAGTTCTTGATGAAACGTCCTGATGAGGATATTTTCTTGTTTGAAGATGAAGATTAATTTCAAGCTCTCTTCTCGTATGTCTTATGAAAACACATATAAAAAGTAAATATATATGGGGTGTGGGTGCAATCTTGTTGATCGCTCTAATTGGGTCCGTTTATTCTTATGCGCAATTGACGGATTCAACCTCTAATACTTTACAATCACCTTCTTTCGAAACCTCAGACTCTTCTCTCCCTGATAAAAACGATTATATGATAAATGATCAAGAAAATAGAATCATTAATCGCTATGTCTGTTTGGATAAGGATTGGGAGAGACCTTATTGTGATGATTATTCTCAATGGTTACTTAACCTTGAGTTGTATCCTGATGGACATGATGTGCGCTATTACAACGGTATGTTGAAGTCTAATGCCAGTCGTATCAATGTCGGCGTTTTGAAAATGGATCTGGTAGGCACCTTCAATTCGAACGGGAAGGAGGTCTCTGCTGATCTCCAACAGTGTGCAGACGCTTGTATGCGTTTATGGGCTGAATATCTATGGGAGAAAAAGCAATATAGTAAAATACACTTCAAAGGTGGCAATGGTTTTGTTTATGAATATGCTAAATGGGCTGAAGGGTATAGAGTGCATTTTGATAAAAATTGGCATGCTTCATGGCGTAAAGATGCTCAACTAGATTATGGATACACTTGCTTTCGGAAATACCTCTCCTTGGTCTTTATGTATTGTGGTACGTTGACATTAGCTCATGAACTGAAAAAAATTGCAGCGACCGACGTGCGTCCTGGTGATATTCTTATCTACGGAGGTAGTCCCGGTCATGCCTTGACGGTCATGGATGTGCTTCGTAATAAGAAGACGGGTCAGCTTCGGGTGATGTTCAGCCAAAGTTATATGCCTGCTCAGGAGATCGAAATTCTCACCAGTCCGGATGATGATTATGCTCCATGGTTTACTATCGATATTGAACATAAACCGTGGGTGAATTCTCCACAATGGTATTTCGATTTCAATAAGGGGAGTTGCTTCAGACGATGGGTCGGAAGGTAAGAATGAATAGAGAAGAACAAGGCAATTAGGTATTTCCAAATACAATTATTTATTGTCTGATTTGAGACTTGTTTGAATAAGGTCGGGTCTGAACTCAAAATGCATAGTGTCGAAGTGATACCATCTTGCACCCGAGATGAAACCATGTTTTTCAAAGATTTGTATGATCTCTTTTGGAATCCTGTTCATGTATGAGAGTGGGGCTGTTTCGCTTTTCCCAGGATTCTTCCATCTCCAGTAATCTGAGAATTTTGTACAGATGTCAATGGCGATACCGAAACTGTGTGCACTTAGTCGCTTGCTTCCTCTGACAGTCCGCCAGTAGAAGGTGGAGGAGTTGCTGAAGTATTTATGATAGGAGGCAGGGAGCTGAGACAGTTCCTTTGCTACGGCTTGTAAGCTATCAGATGCTCCGTTGATGTTCGTAAATAGAAGTTGCTGATTAAACCATCTGACGCGGACAAGATGTTTCCGTACTTCCTGTTCGGTTTGTCCATACATATATTTCAGTAATGCTTCGTTGCGGACTCGTCCAGGATCATAATTGCGGGAAGGAAGCCATACGCTGGTATCGTAGGGTTGTGTGAACATATCCTCCACATCGGCTTGGTCCATTCGTTCTATATACGTTTTCTCTTGTTGATCGTCGTAAATCAGTGTGGTTCCATCCGCCAACAGAAGATGATTCTCGCTGTACCCTTTGATGAAGGTCGGGTATTGGTCCATTAAAGCTTGTGCTCCCGCTGGAATCACGGTTTGTTCCCGATGTGTGATTGTATCGGCTTGCAGGGGAGCAATCTGTTGTTCTGTCGCTTGTGAGCATGCACTTATGCTGAGCAAAAGAAATAGCGTGATATGTAAAAAATGAGTTGTATGCATGTTGCTGTTACCGTTTTATATTTCAATTGTTAGTCCGTCATAAGCAAAATGTACATGCTCAGGTAACTTCTTTTGAGCCTCTTCATGAAGTCCTATGGTGTGACTCATGTGTATGAAATAGGTCTCTTTGGGCTGAACTTCACGGACGAGTGCCAGAGCTTCCTCTACATTCATATGGGAAAAATGATCTTCCCAGCGCAAGGCATCCATGACCAATACATCCAATCCCTTCAGCTTCTCTGCCTCTTCTTTATCAATGGTTTTTATATCTGTGATATACGCAAAGTTATTTATTCTATAGCCAAAAGTGGGTAGTTTATAGTGCCAGATTAATACGGGGGTGACACGTATGTCGTCAATCATGAATGGCTCGTTTTTGATTACGTGCGTCTCCAATTGCGGTATCCCTTTGTAATCGTTGTTGAAACAGTACGAAAACATTTGATGAATCGCATCATTGGTTTCTTGATTAGCATATATCCGTACTCTTCCGTAGGGTCTCAGATCATCTAGTCCTAAGGTATGATCCACATGTTTGTGCGTTAAAAGCACGGCATCGATTTGTTTTAGATTTGCAGACAATGCTTGTTGACGGAAATCTGGACCGCAATCCAATAAGATATTCTTTCCGTTTGTTTCTAAAAGAGATGAGCTGCGAAGTCTTTTATCTCTTGGATCTTTTGATAAGCAAGTCTCACAATCACACCCTATGTAAGGTACGCCTGTGGAAGTTCCTGTTCCTAAGAATGTTAGTTTCATCATTGTTCAGTTGGTTTATAGAGTGATGTAATGGATGAATTAGGGTAGTAGTGGAGTAGAATATCTTTATATGAAATGCCTTGATCGGCCATTACAGCGGCACCAATCTGACAAAGACCTACTCCGTGTCCCCAGCCAGCCCCATGAAGCGTGAAAAAAATGTCATCATTGAGAATGGATTTCTTTACGATAAAAGCAGAACTATATAAATGACTTTTAGAAAGAGCCTTTCGTATTTCCAACTCTTTTCCGATGATCATGGTTTTATTTGTGCCGATGATTTTTAGTTCTATGATACGTCCGGAAGCCCCTCTTTTTATAGGAATCAGATCCTTTATGCTACCGAAATTAATACCTGTCTTTTCTTTCAGTAGTTCAGATAACGCTTGTTGTGAATAGGTGATTTTCCACCGATAGAAGTCGGCAGTCTCTTGATCGTAATTATTGAGGACCTGCGTAAGTATCTTTTTATCCTTTGTGTTGCAATAGGCAACAGGTTCTGATAGAATCCATTTCTCTGCCTCTTCTTCTTTTGTCAAGTCGGGTAGGATAGCACTGTTTTCTCTATCGGCAATAGGTAACAGATACGGATGATGTATCTCTTCCCAGCAGTTCTCGAAGAGCTCGGTCGCTCCTCCGCAGGATTTATAAAAACGAGCATCACAAATTTCGTTGTTATAGGTGAGAACCTGTCCGAAGGTTATTTTTATAGCATCACGAACGGCTTGAGTGCTGGCTTTTGAAATGCCTTGGTAGCGTTGACAATGATCATCTGCACAAACATCAAAAAGCGTATGGTCTTGATGATCATACCATTTGATGATGATGTCGTCCGAGAGGGTCATCCCATTGGAACAACTCGTTTTCTTATATTCCAGTTTGTTGAGGAGCCAGCTTCTGGAAATCACAGCATGAGCCTTTAAAAGTTCCATCGAGGAAGTGGCACTCATTTCAGAAGAGATGACGCTGGTAAGATATCTCTCCACCGAAATGCAGTTGATGGCTTGTATTTTGTTATCGATGACGATGAGCTTCAGATCTCCGTTGAATCGTTGCGTCTCTTTTCGTTCCCAATGGAAATGAATTCCTATGGTGACATCAAGAAGATCGAAATAATCAGAATCAGAAGATGCCGTAAAAAGAATTGAATCATAAAGGGATCCATCCAGTTCAACCTTTCCGTCGCGTATGGTTGCACATTTTTCACCGACGTATTGTTGTCCGTTGAACTGGTAATGTCCATATAAGGAGAAGAATACCTTCTCTTGGAGGAGGATTCCGACGTGTATAGAGGGCTCTGTTGTATATTGTTTCATTCTGTTAATATTATAGGGGATTAGACCTTAACCCAATCTTTCATCGGAGAGCGGTTTGTCCCATAAGATTTTCCCCTTTTCGGGTTCTATCTGTTTATTTATTGTGTCTTGTAAAGAGTCGAGCAATTCTTTTTCTCTCTTCTTTGAACGTCTTCCTTTCCCTTCGTAAAGTGTTTGACTGAAGTAAGCGTCGTAGGATATGCGATAGTCTTCTGCATCTTCATGAGGGAAGAAGGAGACGGCTGCCGAATATTTTATGTTGCCGGCTTCAGAATCGGAGATGAGCCATACAGCGGCACCTTTGCGTTTCACACCGTTATATTCAAAATCAGCTTCAAAATAGCGTTGATAAACATTAATTTCTGCCATATAGTTTGAATTAAAAGTTTTACTTGTATCATACCATCCGAAGCCTTGATTATCACATAAGGAGCAAAAAGTGCTTCGAAAAGCGTTGTTATGCAAATATAATAATATTTCTGTTTATGCGAAAAGTAGAAACGCACGGCCGTGCGTCTCTATCCCTATCCTATACGTTCGCATTATTATTTTGAATGGATAAAATTCTGCAAATTGAATAGAAATGCATAATTTTGTGTATCCACATTGGAGAATTGGTGTGAATAAGGTAAGTCAGACGAAATGGTACTGATATATTATCAATCATAGCGTTAGCTATACAAAAGATATGATTATGACAGAAGAGGAGTTAAATAAATACAGGCTGACCAGCATGGAGGAGCCCTCTGATGAAATGCTTGCCTATATTATGCGGGAGGCGGCTGAAGATGCTCGTAAAAGCAACGAAGCTGCACTCAAAAAATATTTTGGGGAGATAGCGGAGATGAAAAAGAAAACGCAAAAGATCAATGGATAAGAAACCCGTTATGATTATTGTTGCAGGTCCGAATGGCTCTGGAAAAACCACGGTGACGAGTAAAATACTTCGGCACCAGTGGCTGGAGGATTCTGTCTATATAAATCCCGACAATGTGGCTCAAGAACGTTTTGGTGATTGGAATTCCGAATCGGCTGTGCTTAAGGCTGCGAAGTATTGTGAAGAGTGACAGCTGAAATCCTGCAAATTACATAGAAATGCGTAATTTTGTGTATCCATTATTGGAGAAATGAATTTGAAAAGAGTCTGCAAACTGTTTTTTGAAAAGAATCGGTCTGTGATTTCAGTAATATTACTCTACAATCAGCGAGCAGAATATGGCAAGCAGATTGTGAAGAATCTGTCCGTGAAATTGACTAACAAGTATGGAAGTGGATGGAGTTATGAAAGTTTGAAACATTGTCTTCGTGTTGCGAATATTTTCACGGAAGAGGAGATTGGATACGCACTGCGTACCCAATTCAGTTGGACGCATATTCGTTCGCTTTCTGCTTTGACAGACCCACTTGCTCGTCAGTTTTATATGGAGATGTGTCGCATTGAACATTGGGACACACGTACGCTTGATGCAAAGATTGATTCGCAGCTTTATGAGCGAACTGCCATCAGTAGAAAGCCAGAGGAACTGATAAAACAAGAACTTGACAATCTGAAAGTTGACAATATGTTGAGTCCCGACCTTGTTTTTAGAAGTAGTTATTTCCTTGATATGTTGGGTTTGCCCGATGTCTTTTCAGAGAAAGATCTTGAATCGGCTATAGTTTCTCAGATGAGGGAGTTTATTTCAGAGATGGGAACCGATTTTGCTTTCATAGCTAGGCAAAAACGCATCACGGTGGATGCTGTGGATTATTATATTGATTTGTTGTTTTATCACCGTTCTTTGCATAGATTGGTGGCTATTGACTTGAAACTAGGTAGGTTTAAACCAGAGCACGAAGGACAGATGCGTCTCTATTTGCGTTATTTGAATAAAAACGAGCGTCGAGAAGGAGAAGAATCGCCCATAGGATTGATTCTATGTAGCGAAGGTAATACCGAGCATGTTGAGTACTTGATGTTGGATGAAGAGAGTTCAATTAAGGTTGCCCAATACTATACGCAATTGCCAGACAAGAAATTACTTGCAGAAAAACTGCAACGTGCGATAGTTATTGCCCGTGAACAATGTGTTGAACAAAAAACGAAATAGTTCGGGAAGATGAAATATCGCAAAATAAATAGAAAATTATGCTATAAATAATTGAAAATTAATAAGATGTAATTTTAAGACAATGGATAAGAATTTGATACCAAGCAAAGAAACGAAAATTTTTCAGACACTGTCTGAAAAATTGCCACGTGTTCCGTTAGAAAAATTATCGTCAATGGAAGGCTTTTATCTCAACGATTTTCATCGGCAGAACAGTATGGCTTCGATGCAGGAGGTTCGTCGCATGTCATTGCATCTTTACTCGCGGGAGCAGAAGTTGCAGCAAATAAAGGGGATTAAGAAGCAATCGATTGACAAGAGAAATGCAAACGAGGAAAGGAGCAGGTAGCAATAATAGAATACATTGATTTAATGGAATTGTGTTTTTATTAATTTGTTTCAAATGTGCAAGTGCCTCTTGCACAAAATGATAGAGAGAATAGTGTAGGTGTCGCTTACAATGCACTTGCATTTACGAAACCATCCGTTTCGCAATTACAGACACAAAAAATCAATTTGCCTATATTTCAGATTGGATGGGCTCATAATGTGGTGGTAATGGCGTGATTGGGTACGCAGTGCGTATCCAATTCTGTTGGACGCATATACGTTCGCTAGTTGCTTTGACTAACTGTTCGAGAACAATTTGTTGAACAAAATAGATAGTGAAGATAAAATATCGCAAATTAAATAGAAATGCATATTTTTGTGTGTCCGCAATGGAGTATTGACGTGGATAAGGTATATCAGATGAAAATAGTACTGATAGATTATCAATCATTGCGTTAGCTATACAAAAAATGTGATTATGGCAGGAGGGGAGGTGAAAAAAAGTATATGAAGTATTTGGTAAATATTGAAGAGGTATTGACACGCGATGTTGTTGTTGATGCAGAAAATGAAGAGGATGCTGAAATTAAAGTAAAACACTTGTATCGTGATGAAGAAATAGTATTAGACTATGATGACTTTATTGGACAACCAACGATAAGGTGTATACAAAGATGCAACGAAACAGTAGATCGCACATAGTTTGATTAGAATGAATTTTAGTTTTAACATATCATTAGCTGAGTCATATCATAGCTCTACTCAGAGAGCACGAGTCTTGACAGAAGATTGGTTAGGTAATAATATGTATTGTCCTGTCTGTGGTGCGTCAGTGCTAAACCATTTTGAGACCAATAGACCTGTTGCTGATTTCTATTGTAAGCATTGTAAATCAGAATTCGAATTAAAGAGTAAAGAACGTACATCAAAGGGAATAGGAGATAGGATTGCAGATGGTGAATATAATACGATGATAGGACGTATTACTGCTCTTAATAATCCTCATTTCTTTTTTTTGACACATTATAACAACGAGGTGCGAAATCTTATCCTTGTCCCGAATCATTTTTTCGTTCCTGAAATAATCGAGAAACGTAAGCCTCTATCGGAAAATGCACGACGTGCTGGATGGACGGGTTGTAATATTAATTTGACTACAATCCCTGAATACGGTAAGATATATATCATTCAAAACTCTGTCGAAATCAATCCTGAAACTGTTATAGAAACATATCATAAGGTAGAAAAACTTCGTACGAATTCTCTTGAGAGTCGTGGATGGTTAATGGATATTTTGCAATGTGTAGATAAATTGGATGATGAGTTTACCTTGGATGAAATGTATTCTTATACGAATTTGTTACAATCAAAGCATCTTGGAAATAATAATGTTCAGGCGAAGATAAGGCAGCAATTGCAAATATTGCGAGACAAGGGATTCTTGGAGTTTACATCAAGAGGTTGTTATAGAAAGAAAAAGTAAGCAACAATAATATAGAAAACAAGAGTTAGGCAACCCTAAAGAACATATTTTTATTTTATCAAAAGATTATAAGAAGTAATCAAAACAAATACATCCATGATAGATCCCCAAATAAAAGAAACATTACTCAATTCAATAGCCGAAATTAATGCAGAGCGAAAGGCATGGTGCGATACTCATGGCGTGCCTATGCCTGAACCGATAGAATCTCTTGATCTGATTCTGAAAAAGGAGTTTGCTTTGCAGATTCTGAAAGGAGAGAAGAACGTTGAGTTTAGATCGATGACACAACATTATATGAATCGTTTGTTTGATAAGAAACTCGGCGACTTCCTCGATAAACATGCCGATAATGCTGAAATCGTTGCGGAATATGGTATGTGGGGCAATTGTGATGAACTATGCCCTGTCAAAACTATCCATTTCCACAACTACAACAACGATTGGTATTTGGATGTCGAAGTGCTATACAATGGGTATGCTATCGCAAATAAAGAGGGCGCAGAATCTCTGCATCTTTATGATTGTTACGATTTGGATGATTTGGTCGAGGAACTGGATCAAAAGGACGAAGTGGATCGTCCCGTGTTTTTTACCTTTATTATTTCAAAAGTATTAGCAACCAATCTGGTAGTGTGATATGTTATGAAATCGCACAAATCCACCCCCAAAGAAAACCTCCGTATATAGTCTGTTTATTCTACATTATAGAAATCTAATCTTTTTCCCTATGTTTTATCGTCGGATTGTAAAATAACTCCTAATTTTGCATACGTGATTGTGTGTGTGATTGACACAGTCTATGAGGTTAATTTTAGGTTGATAATCAAACTGATATGGATAAAAGGTTTTCGTTGCAGATTTTGCTTTTTTCTTTGTTTTTCTATTCTTGTGGTAATAGTGGCTCGTCGAATGTTCCTGAATCCCCTGTAAATGATAGTACAGTGGTTGTGTGTGATTCAGACTCGGTGGTGAAGACAGGGATTGTCACAGATTCTCTCACAGTGGTGAAAAAGGATACTAGTTGGATCAAACGGACTCCTGTGGTGAAGGGACCTTTGTTAGTTCCTACAGTGAAAGTGAAAGGTATCTATGTGACGGGTCCGACAGCAGGTTCAAAACGAATGAAGGAAATGGTGGATTTGATTACTTCCACCGATATGAATGCGATGGTGCTGGATGTGAAAAACGATGGTGGAAATATAACCTATAAAATAAACTACCAGTTGGCCGAGGAAACAGGAGCCTGCATGAGATATGTGCGCGATATGCCTGCATTGATAAAGGAACTGCATGAAAAAGGTATCTATGTGATTGGTCGTATCGTATGCTTTAAAGATCCTTATTTGGCAAAACACAAACCTGAGTTGGCGTTGTGCAAGCCGGATGGAAGTCCAGTAGCCGACGGTAAGGGGTTGCCGTGGGTGAATCCATATAAAAAGGAGGTGTGGGATTATCTGTGCAGCTTGGCCGAACAGGCAACCTTGGATGGCTTTGATGAAATACAATTTGATTATGTACGTTTCCCCATCGGAAAAGATGCTAACCAGGCTGATTATGGGGTGGATCTATCAACCTATTCGAGAGAACAATGTCTTACGGACTTTTTTGCCTATGTGCAGAAACGTCTCCATGCTAAGCATATCGTCTATGGAGCAGACCTCTTCGGAACCATTATCGGAAGTGAGATTGACAGAGACCGTACTGGACAGGATTATGTGGAGATTGCCACAATGATGGATGCTGTTTGTCCGATGATTTATCCTTCGCATTACGGACATGGTACCTTCGGATTAAATGTACCTGATGCAGAGCCATATCAAACCATTTATAAAGCTCTGTTATTATCAAAAGAACAGTTGAAACGAACTGATTCGATTCCTACTGCTGTGATCCGTCCGTGGTTGCAATGTTTCAGTGCACCATGGGTAAAGGGACATATAACCTACGGCAGCAAACAAATCAGACAGCAGATACAGGCAGTTTATGATGCAGGATATGATGAATGGATCCTATGGAATGCCGCTAATAAGTATGGACAAGTGAAGAACGCACTTACCAAAGGAGAAGAAAGCAAGGAAGACGAAAAAGATAAGGCCGTAGAAAACAAGAGCAAGGAAGAAAGCCCGAAGGCGAATGATACGACGAAGACCGTAAGAGATACGGTGGTACAGGGGGATTGACAAATATATTTTGTCAGTTGTTAAATATCTATTAAATTTGCTTGATAGTTAGGTGCGTTACCGAATCAAGAAAAAATGTAAATTAAAAAGATATGAATAGAGAAGAATTATTTGAAAACATCAAACGGAAACAATCATTTCTGTGTGTGGGATTGGATACGGATGTAAACAAGATACCAGAGTTTCTATTTGATAGAGATGGAGACGATTTGGATCCGATATTTGAATTCAATAAGAATATTATAGATGCCACGGCTGATTTATGTGTGGCATATAAGCCGAATATAGCTTTTTATGAATCGCTTGGTTTGCAAGGATGGGATGTTTTGGAACGCACGGTGGATTATATTAAGAAAAACTATCCAGATCAGTTTATCATAGCAGATGCAAAGAGAGGAGATATTGGAAACACCTCTGCAATGTATGCACGTACCTTTTTTGGCTCGTTGGATGTGGATTCCGTAACTGTAGCTCCTTATATGGGTGAAGATTCCGTATCACCGTTCCTGACAGAAGAATATAAAGGGAAGTGGGTGACATTATTAGCCTTGACATCCAATAAGGGCGCATTTGATTTCCAGTTTATGGAAGATAAAGAATCGGGAGACCGATTGTTTGAGAAAGTATTAAAAACATCTTTGAAGTGGGGAAATGAAGATAATATGATGTATGTGGTTGGAGCCACTAAAGCAGAGATGTTGTCCGATATACGTAAGATTATACCTAATCATTTTCTTTTAGTTCCAGGTGTAGGAGCACAAGGCGGCAGTTTGGCAGAAGTTGTTAAATATGGAATGAATAGTCAGTGCGGTTTGTTGGTGAACTCATCAAGAGCAATCTTGTATGCATCCAATGGAGAGGATTACGCAAAGGCAGCTCGGAGTGAGGCACAAAAGGTACAACAACAGATGGCAGAATTCTTAAAGAGCCTTTAATCTTTTTATCTTGTAAATGTATAATAAGAAAAAGATAATCAATGATCCAGTTCATGGATTCATAACCATCCCGAGTGAGATGTTGTATGATCTGATACAACATCCCTATTTTCAACGTTTGAACAGGATTAAACAGTTAGGCATGAGCTTTCTGGTCTATCCTGGCGCTCAGCATACACGCTTTCAACATTCGTTGGGGGCCATGCATTTGATGAGTGAATCAATTGCACAGCTAAGAGCCAAAGGTATAGAGATAACAGAAGATGAATCATCAGCTGTTCTGGCTGCAATCTTATTGCATGACATCGGACACGCACCCTTTTCTCATGTGTTGGAGAATACCCTTACGAAAGATATTACGCACGAAGAGATCTCCTTGCTGATGATGCAGAACATTAATCAGGAGATGGGGGGTGACTTGGAGATGGCTATCGAAATTTATCAGAATCGATATCATAAGAAGTTTCTTCATCAGCTAGTGTCCAGTCAGCTGGATATGGATCGGTTGGATTATCTGATACGAGACAGTTTCTTTACGGGGGTAGTAGAAGGTGCTGTTGGAACTGCTCGAATCATCAAGATGCTGAATGTCTATGATGATGAATTGGTGGTAGAGGCAAAGGGCGTTTACTCAATTGAGAAGTTCCTAATCGCCAGACGAATGATGTATTGGCAGGTCTATCTGCATAAAACCTCCGTTTCGGCAGAGCAAGTGTTGATTAAGACGTTGGAAAGAGCCAAGGAATTGTCTAGAAAAGGTTTTAGATTATTTGCCGCACCACAGTTGGAGTATTTTTTGAAGAAAGAAGTTACGAAAGAAGATTTCTTGGCATCAGAAGAGCCGCTTGATTATTATTCAAGATTTGATGATTCAGATATTATGAGTGCCATAAAAGTCTGGTCAACGTGTGATGATAAAATATTATCTCTTTTATGCAATAATTTAATGAATCGTCGATTGTTTAAGATGGAGGTGCGAGAACGTCGCCCAGCCAAGCAAGAAGAGAATGATTTGGTGAAAAGAATTGCAGACAAGCTGAATATTAGTGAGAAAGAAGCTCGTTATTTGGTGACATTGCATCCAGCATCAGCCTATACATATCGTCCTAAGGCCGATTCGATAAAGGTGTTGTATGCAGAGGGGGAGTTGAAAGACATTACAGAAGCATCAGACATCTTAAATTTAACACTATTGAGTAAACATGAAAAGAAGTATTATTTTGGATATGTTAAAGAAAAAGATTTATTGTAAATGAAATAGTTGTAAATAAAAACATTCTCAAAGTTTAAAATTTTCTAAAAACAAGTATAGTAACTAATTGTTTTTCCTTATTTTTGCAAAAAAATATATTTATGGAGTTTTCAGCGCAACAAATAGCCGATTACCTAAAAGGTAAGGTGGTTGGAAATCCAGAAATTAAGGTTTCTAATTTTTCCAAGATAGAATCGGGTGAACCAGGAACATTGACGTTCTTGTCCAATCCGAAGTACAATGACTACATTTATACGACGAAGGCGAGTGTCGTTTTGGTGAATGATGATTTCGAGCCAAAACAAGAATTGAATTTGACACTGATAAAGGTTGCTAATTCGTATGATGCGTTAGCTTCGTTGTTGACGTTAGTTGATAGTTATAAACCCAAGAAAACAGGTGTTTCTTCATTAGCTGTGATATCAGAGAAAGCCACGATAGGGGAGAATCCTTATATAGGGGCTTATACAGTGATAGAAGAGGGCGTGAAGATTGGAAAGAATGCACAGATATATCCTCAAGTATATATTGGAGATAATGTTCAGATTGGAGATAATGTGATATTATATCCGGGGGTGAAGATATATAAGGAGTGTGTGATAGGAAATAACTGCACGATACATGCAGGTTCTGTGATTGGTTCGGATGGATTTGGTTTTGCACCAACAGCAGATGGAAAATATGACAAGATTCCGCAGATAGGAATTGTGGAGATAAAAGATGATGTAGAGATTGGAGCCAATACGACAGTTGACCGTTCTACGATGGGAGCCACAGTGATAGGAAAAGGTGTAAAAATCGATAATCTGGTACAGATCGCACATAATGTAGAAGTGGGTGAGAACACAGTAATGGCAGCGTTGACTGGCATTGCAGGATCCACGAAGATTGGTAAGCATTGTATGTTTGGTGGACAGTCTGGAGTGACGGGACATTTGGCAATAGCTGATGGCTCTATTATGGCTGCACGTTGTGGCGTTGCTAATAATATTAAGAATCCAAATGGAATGTATCATGGATATCCTCATATGGATGCAAAGTTGTTTCAAAAAGCTTACGCATGTTTTAAGAGTTTCCCTGTCTTCCGTCAGGATTTGATGGATCTACAGAAACAAGTGAAAGAACTTCAGGAAAAATTAAATAATAAAGAATAACCATTATGCCTAAACAAAAAACACTAAAAGAATCATTTTCTTTAAACGGAAAAGGCTTACATACCGGTTTGAATGTGAACATCACTTTTTTGCCTGCACCTCCTAATTATGGATATAAGATACAGAGAATGGATATGGAGGGTCAGCCTATCATTGATGCATTAGCTGAAAATGTGGTTGAAACATCTAGAGGGACTGTTATAGCAAAGGGCGATGTTAAGGTGAGTACGATAGAGCATGCAATGTCTGCTCTATATGCGTTGGAGATAGATAACTGTTTGATTCAGGTTGATCAACCTGAGTTTCCTATATTGGATGGTAGTGCCATTCAGTATGTAAAAGAAATCGAGCGAGTTGGTATTGAGGAACAAAATATCGAAAAAGAGTATTATACAATAACAAAGAAGGTTGAGTATAGAGATCCTAATGGAGTATCGTCCATTGTGATCCTACCAAGTGATACGTTCAGTTTGAGTGTATTGGTTTCTTATCCTTCATGTATCTTATCGAATCAATATGCAACATTGGATTCATTGTCTGATTATTCAAATGAGATAGCCTCATCTCGTACATTTGTGTTTGTACGTGAGATAGAACAGCTGTTGAAGTTGAATCTGATCAAAGGTGGAGATTTAGACAATGCGATTGTTATTTACGATAAAGAGATGCAGCAATCGGAGATAGATAACTTGACAGGTTTGTTGGGTATGGATTCTATCTCGGTTTCTCAGTTGGGATATTTGCAGAAACGTCCGTTGGCATTTTCGAATGAACCAGCACGTCACAAACTATTGGATGTGATAGGCGATTTAGCCTTGATAGGAAAACCTATTAAGGGTCATGTGATTGCAACATGTCCGGGACATACCGTTAATACTGAGTTTGCAAAAAAGATTCGTAAAGAGTTAAGACGACAGGATATTATCTTCCCTATATACGACCCATCTAAGGCACCGATTATGGATATTAACAAGATAAAGACTTTGTTACCACATCGTTGGCCATTCTTGTTGATAGACAAGATTATAGAATTAAAAGAAAGAGGTGTCGTAGGAGTAAAAAATGTAGCAGGAAATGAACAATTTTTTGTAGGACATTTTCCACAGGAACCTGTTATGCCGGGCGTTCTGTTAGTCGAGGCGATGGCTCAGACAGGAGGTATTTTGGTATTAAGTGGATTAGATGAACCAGAACGTTATTCAACTTATTTCTTATCGATAGATAAGGTGAAGTTTAGAAATAAGGTGGTTCCCGGGGATACGGTAATCTTCAAGTTAGATTTGCTTACAGATATAAGACGCGGGTGTGCATATATGAAAGGTTATGCAATTGTTGCAGATAAAATTGCAGCAGAGGCAGAATTTTTGGCACAAGTCGTGAAAAATAAATAATATTTATGATACAAGAATTGTCTTTTATTCATCCAGAAGCGAAAATTGGAGCCAATGTAGAGATTGGTCCGTTTGTTTACATAGATAAGAATGTAGAGATCGGTGATGGATGTGTGATTATGGCGCATGCCACAATCTTAAGTGGTGCAAGAATCGGAAAGAATGTAAGAGTTTTTCCTAATGCTGTGATATCAGCCATACCTCAGGATTTAAAGTTCAGAGGAGAAGAAACAACAGCAGTAATTGGTGATAACACCACAATTAGAGAATGTGCTACAATCAATAGAGGAACTGCATCGAAAGGTACGACGATAGTAGGTTCTAATTGTTTGTTGATGGCATATACCCATATTGCACATGATTGTGTATTGGGTGATAATATTATCATAGGTAATGCATCGCAGATAGCGGGTGAGGTTGTTATTGATGATTGGGCTATCCTTTCAGGTAGTGTATTGGTTCATCAATTTTCTCATATTGGAAGTCATGTGATTATACAAGGCGGTTCCAGAGTAGGAAAGGATGTCCCTCCATACGTGACTGCAGGTAGAGATCCGCTTATCTATGTAGGATTGAACATGGTTGGATTGAGACGTAGAGGATACACCAATGATCAGATCAAGGATATTCAGGATGTATATCGTTTTGTATATCAATCGGGCTTGAATACGACACAGGCGATAGAGAAGATTATTGCAGAGGTGCCAGAAACGACAGAAAAGAAGACTATTGTTGATTTTATAAAATCATCCCAAAGGGGAATTATCAGAGGATGTTTTGAATAAATTATAATATAAAACAAATATTTATGTCTGAGGTGATAAGAATAAAAAAAGGTCTGGACATCAATTTGAAAGGAAAGGCAAAAGAGATCTCTGCGAAAGTGGAGACCTCTGAGTTGTTTTCTGTCAGACCTGATGATTTTCACGGTATCACGCCCAAGGTGACTGTTCACGAGGGTGATAAGGTGAAAGTCGGGACCGTTTTGTTTTATAGCAAAGCGAATCCTGAATTAAAATTCGTTTCTCCTGTCAGTGGTGAGGTGATCGCTGTGAATCGTGGAGATAGACGAAAAGTATTGGACATTCGTTTGAAATCAGATGGACAATTTGCTTCTGAGTCATTTTCGAAGGTGAATCCTTCTAGTCTTTCGTCGGATGAGGTGAAAGAAGCATTGTTGAATGCTGGCTATTTCGCCTTCATAAAGCAACGTCCGTATGATATTATTGCAAATCCGAACGACTGTCCTAAAGCTATTTTTGTTTCTGGCTTTGATTCTGCTCCTTTGGCTCCTAATTATGAATACCTTATGGTAGGTAGAGAAGAGGATTTCCAATTTGGGGTAAATACATTGGCTAAATTGACCAAAGGAAAGGTTCATATTGGTATCAATGCTGAGAGTGCATCAAAGTTGTATAAAGGTACGCAGGGCGTTGAGCTTCATGAGTTTATTGGACCTCATCCTGCAGGTAATGTAGGCGTTCAGATTCATCATGTAGATCCTATTAACAAAGGAGACATCGTATGGGTGGTTAATGCACAGGATGTAGCTATGATTGGTGCTGCATTCAGAACAGGTCAGATTACATTCGGACGTTCCATTGTAGTGGCTGGTTCATGTGTAAAGAAACCTGCATATTATCGAGTTACAGTAGGTGAGTGTATTAGCAACTTGGTAGCTGATAATGTAGAGGGAGAGAACCTCCGTTACATTAGCGGAAATCCATTGACGGGTACTCAGATTCCTTCTGATGGTTTCTTGGGCGCATTTGATGCTCAGATTTCTGTCATTCCTGAAGGAGATAAAAACAATGAGTTTTTAGGATGGATCATGCCACGTTTAAATAAGTTTAGTGTTAATCATTCCTATTTCTCTTGGTTGCTCGGAAAAAATAAAGAGTACGATATAGATACGAATATTAACGGAGGCGAACGTGCCTTTATCATGTCTGGAGAGTATGATAAAGTATTTCCAATGGATATATATCCGGAGTTTTTAGTGAAAGCTATTTTAGCGAAGGATATAGACAAAATGGAGCAGTTAGGTATCTACGAAGTAGCACCAGAAGATTTCGCATTATGTGAATTCGTATGTACCTCAAAGATTGAAACACAACGAATTGTGCGTGAAGGATTAGATTATCTCCGCAAAGAGTTGGCATAAAGATTGAGTAATATTTAAAATGGTATAAAATTGAAAGCGTTAAGAAATTTTCTCGACAAAGTGAAACCGTCTTTTGAGGAAGGCGGAAAATTTCACGCATTTCGTTCTGTGTTTGATGGGTTCGAAACGTTTTTGTTTGTTCCTAACACAGTTGCGAAGAGAGGAAGTCACATTCACGACTGCATCGATTCAAAACGTGCGATGTCGATTGTTGTGATAGCATTGATGCCAGCTCTTTTGTTTGGTATGTACAATGTTGGCTTCCAGCATTATTTGGTACATGGAGAAGAGGCTTCATTTTGGGCAACATTCTTCTACGGATTTTTGGCAGTCTTGCCTAAAATTGTCGTTTCTTATTTGGTTGGCTTAGGAATTGAATTTACCGTAGCTCAATGGAAAGGAGAGGAGATTCAAGAAGGTTTCTTGGTATCTGGTATGTTGATTCCTTTGATTGTGCCAGTTGAATGTCCGTTGTGGATTTTAGCTGTGGCAACAGCATTTGCTGTTATTTTTGCCAAGGAAGTTTTTGGTGGAACAGGATATAATATCTTTAATGTAGCCTTAGTTACTCGTGCATTCTTGTTCTTCGCTTATCCAGCAAAGATGTCAGGTGAAAATGTATGGATTTCCCAAGATACGATATGTGGATTGGGTAGCAATCAGGCATTAGTGGATGGCTTTACAGGAGCAACACCTCTAGGACAAGCCGTTTCTTCTACTACTATTACGGACGCAATAGGCGCAGGTATGTCACCAATGGATATGATTATTGGTTTATATCCAGGATCAATAGGAGAGACCAGTGTGATTGCGATTGCTTTGGGTGCTATTATATTGTTGTGGACAGGTATTGCAAGTTGGAAAATTATGATATCTGTTTTTGCAGGCGGTATTTTGACAGCATGTATGTTCAATGCCATTGGAGCAAATGAAGTGATGAACTTGCCTTGGACAGAGCACATCTTCTTAGGAGGTTTCTGCTTCGGTGCAGTCTTTATGGCAACAGATCCTGTAACATCACCTAGAACAGAGTGCGGTAAATATATCTTTGGTTTCTTGATTGGTTTCATCGCAATTGTAGTACGTTGTTTGAATCCTGGATATCCAGAAGGAATGATGTTGGCTATTTTGTTGATGAATGTATTTGCAGCACTAATCGATTATTGTTTCGTGCAAGCAAATATCAAGAGAAGATTAAATCGTGTAAACAAATAATCATTAATATCGTATAAGTCATGAATACAAATAGTAATAGTTATACTATCATATATGCTTCGGTAATGGTGATTATCGTGGCGTTTGTCTTGGCTTTTATTTCTTCATCATTGAAGGATAGACAAGATACAAATGTTAGGTTGGATAAGATGAAGCAGGTTTTGTCTTCATTGAATGTTTCAGCAGATGAGTTAAGTGATCCTGAACAAGCATATAAGAAATATGTACAAGCAGACCAGATCATAGATATGAATGGAAATGTTGTATCAGAGAGAGGTGGTTTTGATATTGAGTCTAAGAAGATTGATAATCAACTTCCATTGTATGTATGTAAAGTTAACGGAGAGACTAAATACATTGCTCCATTGTATGGGGCAGGTCTTTGGGGACCAATCTGGGGATATGTTAGCTTTAATAGTGATAAGAAAACTGTTTATGGAACATATTTCTCACACGAAGGAGAGACTCCAGGATTAGGTGCGGAAATAACGACAGAGAAATTCCAGAGTCAATTTGCTGGCAAGTTATTGCAAGAGAATGGCAAAGTGAAGCTTTCTGTGGTTAAGAATGGTAAGGTTCAAGATAGCGCATGCGAAGTAGATGGAATATCAGGAGGTACAATTACCTCTAAGGGTGTTGATGCTATGTTGCAGAATTGTCTTGGTAAATATGCTAACTTTTTTAATAAATAGGGAGGAACGATATGGAATTATTTTCAAAGAAAAATAAAGAAACCTTTTTGACACCTCTTGGATTAAACAATCCAGTATCAGTTCAGGTTTTGGGTATTTGTTCCGCTTTGGCTGTGACTTCCAAATTGGAGCCCGCATTGGTGATGGGACTTTCCGTAACAATCATTGTGGCACTTGCGAATGTTGTGATTTCATTGTTACGTAAGACTATACCTAATCGTATTCGTATTATTGTACAGTTGGTGGTAGTTGCTACATTGGTAACTATCGTAAGTCAGGTTTTGAAGGCCTTTGCTTATGATGTAAGTGTACAATTGTCAGTATATGTAGGTTTGATTATTACAAACTGTATCTTGATGGGTCGCTTGGAGGCTTTTGCTATGCAAAATGGTCCATGGGAGTCATTCTTAGATGGAGTAGGTAGTGGTTTAGGATATGCCTTAATATTAGTTATTGTAGGATTCTTCCGTGAGTTGTTAGGTTCTGGTACACTGTTGAATTTCCGTGTGATTCCAGAATGTGCATACGAATACGGATATTTGAACAATGGTTTAATGGTTTTACCACCAATGGCTTTGATTATCATGGCTTGTATTATTTGGTACCAAAGATCAAAGAACCCTGATTTACAAGAGAAGAACAATTAATTCCCTAAAAGAGTAAAGAAATGGAATATTTAAGTTTATTTGTAAAGTCCATTTTTGTGGACAATATGATTTTCGCCTACTTCTTGGGAATGTGTTCCTATTTAGCAGTGTCGAAGAATGTAAAAACAGCTTTAGGCTTAGGTGCCGCTGTTACATTTGTGTTGTTGGTGACGGTTCCTGTTAACTATTTGCTTGAAAATTATGTTTTGAAAGCAAATGCGCTATATGAGACTTTCCAGATTGAAGCATTAGAGAATGTGGATTTAAGTTTTCTAAGCTTTATCTTGTTCATTGCGGTAATTGCAGGTATTGTTCAGATTGTAGAAATGGCTGTTGAGAAGTTCAGTCCTTCATTGTACGCATCATTAGGTATCTTTTTGCCTTTGATCGCTGTAAACTGTGCAATTATGGGAGCTAGCTTATTTATGCAACAGAGACATTTTGAAGGAATAGGAGAGGCTGTTACGTATGCATTTGGATCAGGTATAGGATGGTTGATTGCTATTGTTGCATTGGCAGCAATTCGTGAGAAGTTGTCTTATTCAAATGTTCCTGCTCCTCTACGTGGTTTGGGTATTACATTCATCACAGTAGGGTTGATGGCAATGGCTTTTATGTGTTTTTCAGGTTTAACCATTTAATAAGGAATATAGATAATGAACGGAATGTTAATTTTAACTAGTATTGTAGTATTCCTTGTCATCATATTGGCGTTGGTTGTACTCTTACTTGTTGCTAAGAAGTATTTGGTTACTTCAGGAGCTGCAAAAATTACTATCAATGGTGATAATGTAGTAGAAGTTGAGTCAGGTTCTACTCTTTTAAGCACATTGGCTGAAAATGGTGTTCACTTGCCTTCCGCTTGTGGTGGTAAAGGATCTTGTGGACAATGTAAATGTCAAGTATTAGAAGGAGGAGGAGAAATCCTTGATTCTGAGAAAGGACATTTTTCTCGTAAAGAACAGATGAACCACTGGCGTTTGGGTTGCCAAACAAAGGTGAAAGGTGATATGAGCATTAAAGTCTCTGATTCTGTTATGGGTGTTAAAGAGTGGGAGTGTACTGTCATTGGAAACAAAAATGTTTCTAGTTTCATTAAAGAGTTCAAGGTGGCTCTTCCTAAGGGGGAACATATGGACTTTATTCCTGGATCTTATGCACAGATTAGAATTCCTGAGTACGATATCAATTACAATGATTTTGATCGTTCATTGATTGGAGATTTGTATGTTCCTACATGGGAGAGATATGGTATGTTCGGTTTGCATCAGAAGAATACTGAAGCTACAATACGTGCTTATTCCATGGCTAACTATCCGGACGAAGGAGATATCATTACGTTAACAGTACGTATTGCTACACCTCCATTTAAATCAAAGTTTGTTATGGATTCAAAGACAGGTAAGCCAAAGATTGATCCAAAGACAAAACAACCTATTCCTGCACCTCCATTGAAACCAGGAGAAAGCCAGTTTCAAGATGTACCTTGTGGTATCGCTTCAACTTATATCTTTAGTTTGAAGCCAGGAGATAAGGTGGTTATGTCAGGTCCTTACGGTGAATTCCATCCAATTTTCGACTCTAAACGAGAGATGATTTGGGTCGGTGGTGGTGCCGGTATGGCTCCTCTTCGTGCACAGATCATGCACATGTTGAAGACACTTCATACGACAGATCGTGAAATGCATTATTTCTATGGCGCACGTGCAATTGATGAAGTATTCTTTATGGAAGATTTCTTGGAGATGGAGAAGGAGTTCCCTAACTTCCACTTCCATTTGGCACTTGACCGTCCAGACCCTAAGGCAGATAGCTTAGGTGTGAAATATACGGCAGGATTTATTGCTCCAGTAATGGGTGATACCTATCTGAAGCAACATGAAGCTCCTGAGGATATTGAGTATTACTTATGTGGACCTCCAATGATGGCAAAGACTGTGTTGGATTTACTTCATAGTCTAGGCGTAGAAGATGATATGATTTATTTTGATAACTTCGGAGGATAATGATTATAAGGGAAAGACAATGTGTTTCGCTTTGTTTTTCCCTTTTTTTCTGCTTTCTCTGAAGAATAACGTTTATAAGATATGAGAAAATGTTTTTTTATGATATTAGCATGGACTTCTGTGGGCTTATGTTTTGCAGGAGATGCTGTGATAGATAAATTAAATTGTACAATCACGAAGGATGGTAAAACATTTCCATTGTACGGAAAAGTACAAATAGTGAATAGCTTCCCAGATATAAAAGTACAGATTGTCAAGAACTTTTCTGATGTGCAGGTTCAGGTAGTGAATAGTTTCCCAACTGATTGTGGAAAAGTGCAGATAGTGAATAGCTTTCCGGATGTAAAAGTACAGATAGTGAATAGCTTTCCAGATGTGAAAATTGAGGTGGTGAATAGTTTTCCTGGCATAAAATAAAAAAGCCCCTTTTTACTAACGTTATGATAAGATAAGAATGTTTCCCCGAACATTCTGTTATTGCAAACAAAAGAGAATGATGAATTTATAGTGCAGGTTTTGACAAATAGATATATATTGTTTGGTTTTTGTATCAAAAAGTTTTTGTTAAAAGAAATAATAGACTTTTTGTTAAAAAAAACACAATAAAAATTTTTTTGTGTTTGTATAAGTTTATATCTTTGCACTGTTTTTGAAAGAAAGGATGATTAATAGTCACATTCTTGAATAAATGAAAAAGGATATTAATGAAAAAAATTATATAAACTAATTAAGATTTACTATGGATGCAAAAGTAAAAGAATTCATGGACAAAGTGATCGCCAAGAATCCAGGCGAGGCACCATTCCATCAAGCAGTTCAGGAAGTAGTTGAGTCATTGATGCCATTCATCGAGGCTAATCCTAAGTACAAAGAGGCTAAGATTCTTGAAAGAATGTGTGAGCCTGAGAGAGTAATCATCTTCCGTGTGCCTTGGATCGACGATAAAGGAGAGTTCCAAATCAACCGTGGTTTCCGTGTACAAATGAACAGTGCTATCGGTCCTTACAAAGGAGGTATCCGTTTGCACCCTTCTGTAAACTTGGGTCTTTTGAAGTTCTTGGCTTTTGAGCAAGTTTTGAAGAACTCTTTGACTACTCTTCCAATGGGTGGTGGTAAAGGTGGATCTGACTTCGATCCTAAGGGTAAATCAGACAATGAAGTTATGCGTTTCTGCCAAAGCTTCATGACTGAGTTGTTCCGTCACATTGGTGCTGACACTGACGTTCCTGCTGGTGATATAGGAACTGGTGCTCGTGAGGTTGGTTTCATGTTCGGACAATATAAGAGATTGAGAAACGAATTCGTAGGTGTTTTGACTGGTAAGGGTCTTTCATTCGGTGGATCTTTGATCCGTCCTGAGGCTACTGGTTACGGAACAACTTACTTCGCACAATATATGTTGGAGACTAAGGGTGATACTTTGAAAGGTAAAACTGTTGCTATCTCTGGTTCTGGTAACGTTGCTCAATATGCAGTTGAGAAATGTACTCAATTAGGTGCTAAGGTTCTTACCGTATCTGACTCTAATGGTTCTATCTACGATCCAGACGGAATCTCTAAAGAGAAATTGGATTTCATCTTCGAATTGAAGAACGTAAAACGTGGTCGTATCAAAGAATATGCAGCTAAATATCCATCTGCTAAATACTTCGAGAACCAACGTCCTTGGCAAATCGCTGACATCAAATCTCTTGATGTTGCTATGCCATGTGCAACTCAAAACGAGCTTGACGGTGATGATGCTAAGGCACTTCTTGCTAAAGGTGTTAAGGTAGTTGCTGAGGGTGCTAACATGCCTTCTACTATCGAGGCTGTTAACGCATTCATCGCTGCTAAGATCCTTTACTCTCCAGGTAAGGCTTCTAACGCTGGTGGTGTTGCAACTTCAGGTTTGGAGATGTGCCAAAACTCTGGTCGTATCTCTTGGACAGCTGAGGAAGTTGACAACAAGTTGAAATGGATCATGAAGAATATCCACGACAACTGCGTTAAGTATGGTAAAGAGGCTGATGGTACTGTTAACTACGTTAAGGGTGCTAACATCGCTGGCTTCGTTAAGGTAGCTGACGCTATGCTTGCTCAAGGTTTGGTATGATTTTATACGATAGATAAAAATCCCCGTCGTGTTTTCGCCTCGGGGATTTTTTATTAAATAACAAAAAAAATAGTACAATGGGAAAACTAAGAGTTGCTGTTGTCGGTTATGGCAATATCGGACGCTTCAGTGTGGAAGCGATCCAAGCAGCACCAGATATGGAATTGGCGGGTGTCGTTCGTCGTGACCCAACTTCAAAACCAGCAGAATTGTCAGGTGTTTGGGTGGTTGGTAGTATTGAAGAGTTAGGTAAGGTGGATGTTGCCATCCTTTGTACCCCAACTAGAAACATTCCTGAGGTGGCAAAATCTATTTTGGAAAAAGGTATCTATACAGTGGATAGTTTCGATATTCACGGACAAGTATGGGATCTTCACCAATCATTGGATGCAGTTGCTAAACAACATAAGGTAGCATCTATCATCTCTGCAGGTTGGGATCCAGGAACAGATTCTGTTGTTCGTACCTTGTTGATGGCTATGGCTCCAAAGGGTTTGACTTACACAAACTTCGGTCCAGGTATGAGTATGGGTCACTCTGTAGTGGCTCGTGGCAAGAAGGGTGTTAAGAACGCTCTTTCAATGACTATCCCTAAGGGTCAAAGCATTCACAGTCGTATGGTTTATGTAGAGTTGGAACCAGGTTATACCGCAGAACAGGTATATGCTGAATTGAAGGCTGATGACTACTTCGCTCATGATGAGTTGCACGTTATCCCTGTTAATAGTGTAGATGACTGCAAAGACATGGGTCACGGAGTATTGATCGAACGCAAAGGTGTATCAGGTAAGACTCAAAACCAATTGTTTGAGTTCCGTATGCACATCAACAACCCAGCATTAACAGCTCAAGTATTGGTTTCTTGTGCACGTGCAGTTGTGAAACAAAATCCTGGTTGCTACACATTACCAGAAATTGCTCCAATGGATTTATTGGCAGGCGACAAAGAAACATTGATCAAGAGTTTAGTATAATAAACACACATAGATGTTTTTTAAGCCCCTTGCTTTGCTGGGGGCTTTTGTTTTTACTGACTATTTGTTTGAGGATTGCTTGAATTGTAAAGATAAAATTTATAGCGTTTTTAGATACGAAATTTGATTTTTTTAAAAATATATAAATAATTAGATGAATATTTTTGTTATATGAAAAAAAATTATACTTTTGCAACCGATATGACCGCTCACGCTTCCCATTGAACAGCGCACCCGAGCGGTCTTCGAGTTTTTTTCTATCTATATTTTGTTTTATGCAATACACTAAACAACCTTTATCTGTTGAAGAGCAAATATCTAAATTAGAGAAACGAGGTTTGCATTTCTGTAATAAGGATTTATCCACTAAATACTTACAGAATATAAGTTATTATAGATTACGTGCATTTACGTATCCATTTCAAAATAACACGGAAATCGCTGATCATGAATTCATCAGGGATGACATTGATTTTATGGATATTATTGATTTGTACGTATTTGATAAGCGATTACGTTCGTTGGTCTTTAGTGAGATTGAAAAAATTTGAAGTTGCACTACGCACAAAACTATCATTGTATTATTCTCTTTCTGAAAATGACGCATTATGGTATGAAAATGAGAATATCTATAAATCTTCGATAAAGTTTCAGAAAATATTCAGTGATATTAAATCTGATGTTGATAGAAGTGATGAAGAATTTATTAAACATTACAGACAAAAATATGATACATCGTTAATGCCTCCATCTTGGATGACATTGGAAGTTGTTTCTTTTGGAATACTTAGTCGATTGTATAATGAGTTAATTTCTAGTGTGGTGAAACGTAAAATAGCAAATCAGTTTGGCATCGGTAATGAAAGAATTTTTGCCAATTGGTTACATGCATTTAACAATTTGAGAAATTGTTGCGCTCATCATAGCCGAATCTGGAATCGACGCTTTCTTATCCAAATCAAATTGCCATAAATACGACGTCTGCGTTTATTTCACGTAAGAAAATAGCTAAAATTAGAAATAACAAATTGTTTGCAATGCTTTCTGCTATCAAGTATGTTGTTGATATTATTAGTCCAGATAACTCTTTTAAAGCTAATATGCTTCAATTACTCAATCAGCCTAATCGGCTTCTTTCATTAAAAGAGATGGGATTTCCTCCTGATTGGGAGACTTTACCTGTATGGAAATGATGAAATTTATTTTGTCATAACGAAATAAATCCATATTTTTGTCCCAATATGACCGCTCACGCTTCCCATTGAACAGCGCACCCGAGCGGTCTTCGAGTTTTTACTGGAGGTGAAATCTAGATTTCAAGATTTGAATAATTTAACTGATATGATAAAGCTATTTAAGAGAATCAAATGGAAATGGTTATTGTTTGCGATGATCATCGTTTCTTTTATGATGATTATTTCAAATCGTGTTATTTCTAAGGCTACAGCAGAGTCTATCTATACCTCGGTTGAAACTATTCCATATAATAAGGTGGCTTTGTTATTAGGTACTTCAAAAACAATTTCGAACGGGGCTATTAATTATTATTATCAATATAGAATTGAGGCGGTTGTGGCTCTTTATAATGCTCATAAAGTGGATTATATCATTGTCAGTGGTGATAATTCACGGAAGGAATATGATGAACCGACAGATATGAAAAATGACTTGATCGCTGCCGGTATTCCTGAGAATAGAATCTTCTTGGATTATGCTGGCTTCAGAACATTGGATTCGGTGGTGCGTTGTAAAGCAATTTTTGGACAGAATAGTTTTACTATTATCTCGCAGCGTTTTCATGACGAGCGAGCCATCTATATTGCTCATCGGTATGGTATTGATGCAATTGGGTTTGCCGCAAAGGATGTAAAGCAAATGGCAGGCATAAAGACACGTATCAGGGAACGTTTTGCGAGGGTGAAAGTGTTTCTTGATTTGATGATGAATAAGCAACCTAAATTCTTAGGAGAACCTGTTGTTATTGAAGAGATTTGATGTAGGTTATTTCCAAGCATCGCCCAATATCATGGCTCCTCCAAAATGTAGATCTTTTATCTCTTGTAGTTTGTCGAAGGTGACACCGCCTAAGGCAAGTACCTTTGAGTCTATGATACCTGTTTCTTTTGCATGCACAAGTTCTTCGTGTGAAAATGCAGCATGATATCCTTGCTTGGAGATGCTATCGAATATAGGGGAGAGAGAGACATAGTTGCATTTCGGTTTCCACTCTATCACTTCTTGAAATGAATGACAGCTTCTGCTGATGCTTCCATGCCATTCAACGGGTGGAGTAGGGTTTCGACTGTTTAAATGGATTCCGTAGAGGTGATATTTGAGGGCTAGTGTGTGATGATCGTGCAGGACCAGACGGTTTCTTAGATTAGCAGGAATTTGTAAAATCAACGCCTCCAACTCCTCATAAGAAGCAGTCGGTTTGCGTAAATGAATCAGGTCAACATCTCCACGAAGGAAAAGTTGTACGATACGTTCAGCTTCTCCTTCGAAAAATGTTGGTAGGGTAATAACGATGGTCATACAATCATTTTTAGATGATCAAACGATTCATCCCAGTCTTTCCATACGGGTTCTATTCCACGATCTTTTAGAGCTTGAGCGACTTGCTCTACTGTACGATCGTCGTTTACTGAGAACTGTTCAAGGGCTTGTGGATAGCTATGGTAGCCACCTGGATTGACTCTGCTGGCTGCCGACATGGTAGTCACGCCAAGTTGGCACATGTTATTGCGAATGAACTCTGGTTCGCGAGTAGAGTAGGAGATATCCACATCATGGTCGAAGATACGCATGGCAAATGTAACTTGAGCCAATTCGCGGTCTGATACAATACAGTTTGGCTGAAATCCTTCGTTTTGCGCTGGTCTCATGCGAGGAAAGTTGACGCTGTATTTGGTTCTCCAATAATGTTTCTGTAGGTAACGTAGATGGTATGCCATCATGGTTACATCTGTTTTCCACTCTTTCTCCAGTCCGAGTAAGGCACCCATTCCGATTGAGTGAACCCCTGCCATGCCCATTCTATCAAATCCGTTGACTCTCCATTCAAATTTGGATTTCATGCCACGAGGATGATAGATATTGTAATTAGCTGCATTGTAGGTCTCTTGAAAACAGATCACACCATTCATGCCATGGTGAGTGAGCATTTCGTAATCCTCTGTAGATAGAGGCATCACCTCGATTTTCAGATTAGAAAAATATTTTTTTGCACGGTCTAAGGCTTCTGCAATGTAGGATGGTCCCGCTTTAGCTGGATTTTCTCCTGTTACAATCAATAGGTTTTCAAAAGGACCCAGTTTCTTTATCGCTTTGTATTCATCTTCACATTGGTCGATGGTGAGGATGGTACGAGCCATGGGGTTTTCTCTGTGAAATCCACAATAGATGCAAGAGTTAGTGCATGAATTGGTGATGTATAGGGGAATAAACATTGACATTGTTTTGCCAAACCGTTCTTGAGTGTATTTTTGAGAAAGACGTGCCATTTGCTCTAGATAGGGCTCGGCTGCTGGTGAGATAAGAGACATAAAGTCTTCTACATCACAATGTTCCTTGGCAAGAGCTCTACGCACGTCAAGATCTGTTTTTGAGGCGATTTTTTTTGTTGTATCGTCCCACGATATTTGTTTTAATTCATCGCTGAACATAATTTAATAGTTTGTGGGGTTTGTTTATTTGTTATTTGGAACATGGTTTGAAAGCATATTCTTTGAGTTCTGTGATAGTTGGATGTGTACCGCATATTGCACAATCTTTATTTGGTTTGAAGCTGAAACGACAGAAGTTCATGGTTTTAGCATCAAACGTTAATAAGGTGTCGGTCAGTAAATCACCACCTATGAAATACTTGATACATTCTGTTGCTAGAAGTGTACCGCAGATGCCAGCTATGGATCCGAGGACACCTGTTATAGCACAGGTCTCCACCTCTTCTAGTGCGGGGGGCTCAGGGAAAAGACAGCGATAGCATGCGGAGCCCGGTATATGCGTCATCAATTGTCCTGTATATCTTGATATGCCACCCATAGAGAAAGGTTTCCCGAGTATGATACAGGCATCGTTGATGAGGTATTTGGGAGAGAAGTTATCCGTTCCATCGAGTACATAGTCATAGCTCTGAATGATCTCTAGCGCATTTTGTTCTGTGAGGAACATCTCATGAGTGATTACATTCACATCGGGATTGATATCCTGTATCCGACGGGAAGCTGATTCTACTTTGGGTTGATTAACATCCTGTGTAGCATGGATAATCTGTCTTTGCAGATTGGATAGACTGACAACATCGCCATCAATAATGCCGATGGTCCCCACACCTGCAGCGGCAAGATATAGAGCCATGGGAGAGCCCAATCCACCTGCACCTACGATGAGAACCTTGGCATTGAGCAGGTTCAACTGTCCGTTCAATCCAAATCCATCCAGAATGAGGTGACGATTGTAACGTCTCTTTTGTATATTATTTAAGCTTTCGTAAGTCATGAGTCAGTTTGGCTGCACAGAAATTAGGTCCACACATAGTACAATATTCACCATCCGTATGTCCTGCTTCTTCAAAATACTGAAGAGCGCGTTCTGGATCGAGAGAAAGATGAAATTGATCTCTCCATCGGAATTCAAATCGTGCTTTTGACAATGCATTGTCACGAATTGTGGCACCTGGATGACCTTTGGCAATATCGGCTGCATGAGCTGCGATTTTGAAAGTTACAACACCATTTCGTACGTCTTCTTTGTTTGGAAGTGCTAGGTGTTCCTTTGGTGTGACATAGCATAACATAGCAGTACCCAGCCATGCAATTTGTGCACCGCCAATAGCGGATGTGATATGATCGTATCCAGGTGCAATGTCTGTTACAACAGGACCAAGGGTATAGAATGGTGCTTCGTGACAATGATCCAATTGTCTCTCCATGTTCTCTTGTATCTTTTGCATTGGAACGTGTCCAGGTCCTTCAATGAAGGCTTGTACGCCTTTTTCCCATGCACGGGTAACCAATTCTCCCATCGTATCTAATTCTGCGAACTGGGCTTCGTCGTTTGCATCGGCCGTACAGCCAGGACGCAATCCGTCTCCTAAAGAGAGGGCTGTATCGTATTGCGCTACGATATCACATATTTCATCAAAATGTTCATATAGGAAGGATTCTTTATCGTGAATCAGACACCATTTAGACATGATGCTACCACCTCGGCTGACGATGCCACAAAGACGTTTGTCTGCCAAATGTACGTTGTGACGACGAATACCTGCATGGATAGTGAAGTAATCAACCCCTTGCTCACATTGTTCAATGAGGGTGTCTTTGAAAATCTCCCATGTGAGGTTTTCTACTTTCCCTTCCACTTTTTCTAAGGCTTGGTAGATAGGAACTGTACCGACTGGTACAGGACAGTTCCGGATGATCCATTCACGTGTCTCATGTATATTTGCACCTGTAGAAAGATCCATCAAAGTGTCTCCGCCCCATTTACATGACCATACAGCTTTTTCCACTTCTTCCTCAATGGATGAGGTGGTGGCTGAGTTACCGATGTTGGTATTAATCTTTACTGAGAAGTTGCGACCAATGATCATTGGCTCTGCTTCAGGATGGTTGATGTTGCAAGGAAGAACGGCACGTCCGCGAGCAATTTCCGACCTGATGTATTCAGGTGTGATGTGGCTTTTTATGCCTAGTTCCTCACAGTTCATGTTTTCTCGGATGGCAACGTATTCCATTTCAGGTGTGATGATGCCTGCTTTGGCATAATCCATCTGCGTGATATGTTTTCCTTTGATTGCACGGCGAGGAAGCTGAATATGTTCAAAGCGAAGCGCATCCAACTCTGGGTTGGCAAGACGTTGTTTGCCATATTCACTTGTCACCTCACTCAATTGCTCTGTGTCATTTCGGTCGATGATCCATTTCTCACGGAGACGAGGTAATCCTTTTTTTAGATCTATAGTTATGTTGGGATCAGAAAACGGTCCACTTGTATCATAGATATATACAGGTTTGTTCTCCTCGTATTTTGGAACTCCGTTTTCATCTTTTGTCACAGTGGGAGTGAGGTTGACTTTGATCATTCCCACGTTTATATCAGGGAAGAGTTTTCCCTTCATATAAGCTTTTTCTCTTTTTGCGTAAGCTTTATTATCTTGAGGCATAATCGGGAGTGTTAAGAGTTTAAAAATGCGGTAAGAGGACTGGAAGCATCAGCATGGTCACATACGGATCCTAAGCCAGCTTCGAAAGCTGTGCGACCAGCGATGATGGCTTGTTTGAAGGCTTCAGCCATGCGAACAGGGTCGCCGGCTACTGCAATAGCGGTGTTGACCAAACAGCAATCTGCACCCATCTCCATGGCTTCAGCTGCTTGACTAGGCGTACCGATACCAGCATCAATAACTACGGGAACAGTAGCTTGCTCGATGATAATCTGTAAGAAGTCTTTGGTGCGAAGACCTTTGTTCGTACCAATAGGAGCAGCGAGAGGCATTACAGTTGCAGCACCAGCCTCTTCGAGATGCTTGCAGAGAGTAGGGTCAGCCTGACAGTATGGTAAAACGACGAATCCTAACTTCACAAGTTTCTCTGTTGCTTTTAATGTTTCAATTGAGTCAGGCAATAAATAACGAGGGTCGGGATGTATCTCCAACTTCAGCCAGTTCGTGCCAAATGCCTCACGAGCCATTTGTGCAGCAAAGACAGCTTCCTCTGCATTTCGAACACCAGAAGTGTTAGGTAGCAATTGAATATTTTTATTTTGAATGATATGCTGAAGCAAATCATCTTGTTTGTCTTGTAATTCAATACGTTTCATGGCTACAGTAACCATTTCTGTTTCAGATGCTTTGATGGCATCCGACATTACTTCATTGTTTTTGAATTTTCCTGTACCAAGAAACAACCGAGAATTGAATTCTCTGCCTGCAATTATTAGTTTTCCCATTTGATATTATTGTTAACTTGTTTATTTTTATATTTCTCTGTGATTTCAATGATTTCTTGCATCGTTTTTATTGGATCATCAGCTCGTAGGATAGAGCCGCTTAGGGCGATGCCAGAGATGCCTGTTTGCATGATGTCGGGTATGTCTTCGATTGTGATTCCACCAATTGCCACTATCGGTATGGTGATGGAATGACGCTTCATCTGCTCGATAATATTTTTATATCCTTCGACACCTAAAATAGGGGATAGGTTTTCTTTTGTGGTGGTGAATCGGAAAGGTCCGCAACCTATGTAATTAGCTCCCGCTTTGTAGTGAGCTAAGAGATCTTCAAATGTATTGGCTGTTCCTCCAATGATATAATCGGGACCGAGCAGTTCACGTGCATCGTGTATAGACATATCGTTTTTTCCGAGGTGCACACCATCGGCATGGATTTCTTTTACTAACGCAACATGATCATCGATGATAAATGTGGCACCAGCCTCTCGGCACATCTTTTGAACTTCCAACGCAATCGGCATAATCTCTTCAGGAGACTTCTTTTTCATTCGAAGTTGAATCCATTTACAACCACCGTCTAAAGCCAAACGAATGCTGTCTAGATACGTATATCTTTCGTTATAATGACTAATGAATTGTATCATCCTCCACAAGCAGCTTTGATTATTATGATATCGTTCATCTCTTGGATGGCTGTATTAGACCACTCGGCACGAGGAACCATTTGGTTGTTGATGGCTATGGCAACACCTTTCTCAGGAAGATTCAGTTCAACTGAAAGTTCTTGAAGATTAGAAGCCGTTGTCTCTGTGTTTTTGTTGTTGATAATGACTACCATTGCTTATGATTTTTTATCATCAGCAGGAGGTGTTAGTTGAGAAGAGATAAATGATAGATAAACATTGAACAGACACTTTGATGTCAATCCCTACGACAGCATTACCTGCATCAGGTCAATGGGTATAATCTCAGCCAGTAAACTAGCACCCCTTTCGATGTTATTGTTTAAAACAATGCAAAGGTATAATTTTTTTTATTAATAAAAGTATAGAAAATAGTTTTGAATGCGGATTAATATTATTAAATTTGTTTTAATAATGATATGGTGAATGAGAAAGATGACGATGATTACATCCATACGAAAGGGTATTTTCTTTGCTGTTTTAGCAGCCGTTTTATATGCGGTCAATGCTCCGTTTTCAAAAATTGTTCTAGAACAGATACCGCCGATTTTGATGGCTGGTTTTTTATATATAGGTTCAGCCTTGGCGATGTTGATGGTTGGCGGTGCACGATTGTTGCATGGAAGGATTGGATTGGAAAAGAAATTAGAAGAGAAGGAGTGGCCGTATGTTCTAGGTATGATTGTATTGGATATGGCAGCACCCATCTGTCTGATGATAGGATTAAAAAGCACTACAGCTGAGAATGCCTCTTTGTTATGTAATTTTGAGGTAGTGGTTACGGCGCTTATTGCATTGTTGTTTTTTAAAGAGAAGATAAGTCGGAGATTATGGGTTGGCATACTTTTTGTGACGGTATCCTGTTGTGTATTATCGTTTGAGGATACGGATAGCTTTGTGTTTTCGAAAGGTTCTATCTTCGTTATTTTATCGGCAATATGTTGGGGATTGGACAATAATTGTACCAAGATGATTTCTGATAAAGATCCTCTTCAGATTGTTTTGTTGAAGGGATTGGTATCGGGCAGTTGTTCGTTGGTGGTTGGTTTTATGATGGGAGAGAGGATTGAGAATTGGTGGTTTGTTGTCGCTGCATTGTTGATAGGAGCTGTTTCGTATGGATTTAGTGTCTATGTAGATATTTATGCGCAGCGATTTTTGGGCGCAGCAAGAACGAGTGCTTATTATGCTGTTTCTCCATTTATTGGTACAGGACTATCGTTGATGATGTTTAGACAGATGCCTCCCAAGGTATATTGGGTTGGTTTGTTCCTGATGGCAATTGGTGCATGGCTTTGTTCCCGTGATACACCGCTGATTAACATCAATCCGAATCGTTCGATGGAGAAGAATCTGGTTGATTCGTAAATAAAGAGATTTTTGAAAAAAAACTACAGGAATCCACATGAACTAAGAGCTAGATTTGCACAAATTACAAACTTGGAATCTGATGTATGGAATAAACTTGTAGATATTCTTGAAAATAATGGTGTGCCAGTCACAGATGTTACTTTTGATAGTTGATGAATTTCCCAAATATATAACTGTTTTGCATAATGGTCGCATAGTTAGGCATATCAGATCCTTCTGTTTGTTTTTCCCTGCTTTTTTATACAAAAAAGAGGGCATATCAATTTGATACACCCTCAATGTTAAATTATGATTTACTTAATAATCTCCATTCCCTTTTTCAAGGCAGCCTCATTCATTGGAATGAGGTGGTGGTGACGTTCAGGAAGGGTTTTCTTCAAACCTTTCAATACGTTTTCTAATTCCACGATAGGTCTGATTTTCAAGAATCCACCTAATAGAATCATGTTGAATGACTTAGCTGCGTTCATTTCGATGCAGGCATCCATTGCATTGATTTTGTGGATGTTGATATCTTTTCTGGTTGGTTCGGTTGTGATTCCGTATGGGTCGTAGATCAAAGTACCACCAGGTTTGATTGTCTTTTCAAACTTGTCTAATGATTGTTGGTTCAAGATGATAGCTGTATCGTAAGAGTTCAAGATAGGAGAACTGATCTTCTCGTCACTTAAGATAACTGTTACGTTAGCTGTACCACCACGTTGTTCAGGACCATAAGCAGGCATCCAAGTTACCTCTTTTCCCTGCATCAAACCAGAGTAAGCAAGAATCTTACCCATAGAGAGAACGCCTTGTCCTCCGAATCCAGCTATGATAATTTCTTCTTTCATTTCGTCTGATTTTATTTGTTAGCGTCTTTATCTATTAAATCACCAAGAGGGTATTGAGGGAACATGTTCTCTTCCATCCATTTATTGGCCTTCTCAGGAGTAAGTTTCCAACCAGATGAGCAAGTAGAAACCACTTCTACAACGCTTGTGCCACCCTTACCATCCATGCAGTTTTCAAAAGCTTTTCTGATCGCTTTCTTTGTCTTACGAACAGCGGCAGCTGTTTGAACGCTTTGACGAGTTACATAACGTATTCCTTCCAAATCCTTCAATTGATTTGTGATTTTCAAAGGATAACCGTTTAACTTCACATCACGTCCGTATGGACAAGTAGCTGTTTTCATACCTTCGATTGTTGTAGGAGCCATCTGACCTCCAGTCATACCGTAGATACCATTGTTGATGAAGATGATAGCAATGCTTTCACCACGGTTGCAAGCGTGGATGGTCTCTGCTGTACCAATGGCAGCTAAATCACCATCACCTTGATAAGTGAAGACGAGTTTGTTAGGACGAAGACGTTTGATGGCAGTAGCCAAAGCTGGTGCACGACCGTGTGCTGCCTCTTCCCAGTCGATGTCGATGTAGTTGTAGGCAAATACTGCACAACCTACAGGGGTAACACCGATGGTGTCTTCTACTAAGCCCATCTCTTCGATTACTTCTGCAACCAATTTATGAACGACACCGTGGCTACAGCCAGGGCAATAGTGCATTGGATTGTCGTTCATGATGTCTGGTTTCTTATAGACCAGATTTTCGGGTTTTATTATATCTTCTAATGCCATTTTTCTTTCCGATTAAGTGAATTACATTAATTTAGTCTTCACTGCGTTAACAATTTCGTCTGGAGTAAACACGATACCACCCAAACGACCATAGTGTTCAACAGGAACCTTTCCGTTAACTGCCAAGCGAACATCTTCTACCATTTGACCTGCATTCAATTCTACAGACAACATAGCTTTTACCTTGTTTGCATAGCTTGCAATCACTTTAGTAGGGAATGGCCACAATGTGATTGGACGAAGTAAACCTAGTTTGATTCCTTCTCCACGAGCCATTTCACATGCTTTTTGACAGATACGTGCGGAACAACCGAATGCTACCAATAGATATTCTGCATCATCACAAAGGATCTCTTCGTAACGTACTTCATTTTCTTCAATTTGCTTGTATTTAGCTTGGAAACGAAGGTTGTTTTGCTCCATTACCTCTGGCTTCAACTCCAATGAAGTGATGATGTTGTTTTTACGAGACATCTTTCTTCCGGTAGCAGCCCAAGGACATTGTTTTTCAACCTCTTCGTCGGTACGTCTTGGTTTGTAATCAGGAAGCACCACTTTCTCCATCATTTGTCCGATAACACCATCGGCCAAGATGATAGCTGGATTTCTATATTTGAATGCTAGGTCGAAAGCAAGACCTACGAAATCTGCCATTTCTTGTACAGAGGCTGGTGCTAATGCGATTAAACGATAGTCACCATGTCCACCACCTTTTGTGGTTTGAAAATAGTCAGACTGACTAGGTTGGATGGTACCCAATCCCGGGCCACCACGCATTACGTTGACGATTAAAGCAGGTAATTCAGCACCAGCTAGATAAGAGATACCCTCTTGCATCAAGGATACTCCTGGACTTGAAGAGGATGTCATTACTTTTTTACCTGTGGCAGCTCCACCATACACCATATTGATGGATGAAACTTCACTTTCTGCTTGTAGCACTACCATACCAGTCTCTTTCCATGGCTCCACCTCCATAAGGGTCTCCATTACTTCTGACTGAGGAGTGATAGGGTAACCGAAGTAACCATCGCATCCGCAACGAATCGCAGCGTGAGCAATAGCTTCGTTACCTTTCATTAACTTTACTTCTTCACTCATCTTATCTTAATCTATTTTCGTTTTATACACTGAAATACATCCGTCAGGACATACAATACCACAACTTGCGCAACCAACGCACGCTTCTTCATTTGCCATGATGGCATAATTGTAACCTTTTGCATTTACTTGTTTGGACATTGCCAAAACTTTAGCAGGACAAGCTACAACGCACAACTGGCATCCTTTACATCTGTCTTTGTTAACTACAACAGCTCCTTGAAATTTAGCCATTTTTACTTGTTTTTAATGTCGAGAATTTATATTTGCAAAGGTATAAAAAAAATCTAAAAGTAAATAGGTATTTGCTTTTAGATTTTGTTTTTGTTATTGTTATTTGAAACGACTCTATTTGGCTTGCATTTTATCGTTAATCCATCCGATGAATCGTTTTTCAACTGGAACTATATACTTGTTGGTTAACCATATTATAAATATGGATAGTAAAACTATTCCCAATGGATTGGTTGGTTGAATCAAAATTCCAAAGATTGCGGCAAACTGTGTCACAATGGTTTTTATAGCATTCTCGCTACCATAAAGGTAGAGTGAATTGGTTCCTATATTTCCACACAGTTTTAGATCTTCTAATAATTTTGATAATAGGATGAAAAATAGAATGATGATACCCGTTAAAATAATAACATAATATAGTTGAAGGATGAAAAGTGGTGAATTTGTCATAAATGCAAATAAATCTTTTCCTCCTAATAAAGCGATTGAATATATGCTGGAAAATGCGAAGAAAATGCCGAATAATGTCTTTTTCTTTGTTGTGTCAAATTTAAATAGTTCAGTTATCCATGGATAAGTAATGAATCCTAGTGCATAAAAGAAAATATAAAACATTGCACTATCCACATTCCAATACCAGCTAGGCGTGCTGAGTGGTTTGATAGAAGAAATGATTTCAACCCATAGAAGTAGGCCAAATGAAATGATAAGCATTAACCATTTATATTTGACGAGTCGAATAAAATAAAATAATAGTTGTACTACAAATAAACAGGTCAAAAACCACATGTCTCCAGAATATATACTATTTCTAATAGATCCAGTACATACCGATAATGTGATATTGTGTATAAATGAATCGAAAGATCCTCCTTGTAGAAGAGAAATAAACTGATTGATTATAATAAAAAACAAGGCAGGAATTAATAGTTGCTTTGCTTTTTTGATAGCATATTTAACAAAAGGAAGTTCTTTGCTTAAATTTTCAGTACATCCGGATAGGAAGAAAAATAGGGGTACATGGAAAGAAAAAATAAAACTGTGAATATTTCCCGTTATAACTCCATAATGTCCTATGAAAACGGCAACTATAGCAAAACATCGAGCTATGTCTATCCATTGAATTCTGTTCATGTGTTCTGTTTTTTTAAATGATACCTATTAAGTCAACTGAACGTTCAACAATTTCATATATAAGAACGTCAGGTTTTTCCCTTTCCAACAATTCTTTGTTGAAATAAACATATCCTATACCTTGATTGTAAAATATTTCGTGACAAGATCCTGCTATCCACATATATAAGGCATTGCAGAATGAGTCTCCTAATAGTATTATTTTGCCTTCTTTTATCTGTTCGTTTTTCGCATGGGATTTAAGTATTTGGTATTGCTCTCCAAATTTTTCTTGAGTGGCTGATTCTATCTGCTCTACATTGTTTTCCTTTAAAAGATACAAATCAACATATTCTGAATCGTCAATAGATAACATCTTAGCTAAATCCATTCCTTCGTGGAGTTGATTTTCTACAATTGTGATGTCATCTAGCGTTAAACATTTTATGTTAGGAACCAATTGATGTACTTTGGTGAAAATTTTGGAGTATGCAGGCCATGCACCGTGAAAATTCCAGTGAGAGTCTTTTTTATAATAGATGTTTATAGTGTCGCATATTTTTTTTTGTACTTTTAACGTATCAATGATATTGATATAATTAACATCCATTGTTTTTAATAATTTATCGACTTGCTCAATTCTGCTTTCTCCATATTTCTTATAAGGATAAAATTCTGTATAAATACTTTGTTTGTCTGGTGCTAATGTAATAATGAACTGAATTCCTAAAGAGTCGCAAAACGCTTTTTTCTTTAGTATGCTCTCTTTTATTTCTTCTAATTCACTTTCTGATAAAGGCCTATGTCCTGAATTTTTATCGACTAGTAAAGAGTATTCGTTTCCTAAATAGAACCATCCATCATTTCCTATGACAACTGATTTTTCCAACGGATTGGTCTTCGTTTTTAATTTTAATACGTTGTATAGTTCAGTGAATTTGTTCTTTAATATGTAATTGTCGTTATAATATTGTTCGTATTGGTGTGTATAGTTTCTTATAAGTCTATTACATGAAATAGAATCGTTGAACAGCTGAAATGTGGGTTTTTGTCGCAACTCTCTGTTTTCAATATTTATTTTGTTGATGTCAGGGAAAATATATTGAAGAGCAAAAGGGGCGAGCAACAATATTGCAAATGTGAATAGTATAAAATGTTTTCGAATCATAATTAGAATCTAAAGTATATGAATGGATTGTAATTGCTAGCAGTTGTGAAAATAATGGCAAGGATAAAAAAGGCGAAGATGGCTATTGTTCTAATCCATTTCGTATTTTCTGTTTGTATGAATTTGTCGCTGATAGTGACAAATAGTGGCATGGAGAAAAGCAAAGCCAGTGCAGCAATAATGTAGTTGAAGTTGTTTAAAAGGGTCAATTGTTGTATTCGACATATTCCTTCATTTCCTGCTGTAAAACAAAACATCGTCTTGATATAGTGCAATGCAGAAGTTAAATCGTCTGCGCGGAAGAATACCCATCCGACCATCACAACCAATATTGTATAAATATGTTGGATGGATGCATGTGTTTTTTCTAATATTTTGCCAAATCCAATTCTTTCAATGATAAGGAATAATCCGTGGAAAAGTCCCCAAACAACAAAGTTCCAACTGGCTCCATGCCATAGTCCGGTGATGGCGAAAACGATGAAGAGGTTGATGTAGGTACGATGTGTCCCTTTTCTGTTTCCTCCTAATGGAATATAAAGATAATCTCTGAACCAAGAGGAGAGGGAGATGTGCCATCTTCTCCAGAATTCTCGGATGCTCTTGGATATATAAGGATAGTTGAAGTTCTCTAAAAAGTTATATCCGAACATTTTTCCTAGTCCTATGGCCATATCTGAGTAACCGGAGAAATCAAAATAGATCTGCATACTGTAAGCAAAGATACCTACCCAAGCTAATGGAGTAGATAGGTCAGCATGATTCATGGCGAATATTTCATCAGCCACGTGTGAGAGAGGATTGGCAATGATAACTTTCTTTGAGAAACCAATCATAAAACGTTCCACTCCATCTGCAATCGAGTCAAGGTTCGGTTGTCGATTACTAAATTGAGCTTCAATGTCCACATATCGTACAATCGGGCCTGCCACCAATTGAGGGAACATGCAGAGATAGGTGGCAAAATTGATAAAGTTATGGTTGGCTTTGGTTTTTCCGAAATAAACATCCAAGCAATAGGAGAGCGCTTGAAATGTATAAAAACTGATACCGATTGGAAGAGCTATGCGAGGAAGCTGTTGGATAGCTTCTGAATGGATTCCAATGAGTTGTAAAAGTGCATTGAAATTATCCATTGTAAAGTTGAAGTATTTGTAAAATCCTAAACAACCCAGATTTACAATGATGGCAATGGCGACAGATAATTTGTCTTTTTTTGTTTCAATGATTTTTGCCATGAAAAAGTTGAAAATGGCAGAACCTAAAAGTAGAAAGACTAATACCCCTTCTCCCCATGTGTAAAAAAACAAACTAGAAAGAAAAAGAATGAAATTTTTAAATTTATTAGATGTAATAAAATAGATTGTTAAGACAATCGGTAAGAATACGAATAAAAAGATTAAACTACTGAAAACCATATATAGTTTGTTCTATTTGGGTGAAAATTGTTGCAAAGTTATAAAATAATACCTAATTGTACAATGAAGCGAGTTCCTTATTTAAGTTTTTCAATTTCTCTTTCGACAATTTCATACAATACAACATCGGGCTTCTCTTGTATGATTTGCTCCTTGTCAAAATAGATACCTCCGACACCTTGACAGAAATATGTTTCTCCCACGGAAGCGGATGTCCATAAATAAGTGTATTTAGTAAAGGAATCTCCATATATAGCTATTTTCCCGTTGAAATTTGAAATCTTTGCGTGGTGTCTCACTAGATTGATGAATCCTGGGTGAGCTTCGTCTTCCATTGTGTTTACTTCTGGTGAGATTTTTGGGTAATATACGTCTATATATTCACAAACTTTCAAGGAAATCATATTTGATAAATCCAAGACGGTAAAAGGCTCTGCTTTAATATTAACATTTTCTTGTGTGAGGTAGTGGATGGAAGGACATGTTTGTTGTATCTTTTTGAAAATCTTTGTATAGGCCAGCCATGCTCCATTGTAATTCCAATGTGAGTCGTTTTTATAATAGAGAGGCATTCTGTTTTTCTCTATTCGTAGTGTGTCAAGTATGTTGATGTAATTTACATCGGTCTGTTTTAATAGTTCATCCACTTGCTCTAATCGACTGACGTTGACCTTTTTCAAGGGAAGGTATTCTGAATAGATACTGTGTTTGTCTGGCGCTATTGTGATGAAGAAGGGTATCCCGAGAGAGTCACAAAAAGCTTTTTTCTCCAATACACTTGTTCGTATTGCCGACAATTCTTCTTGAGACAGCGGACTGAACCCTAATGTTTCGTTCACTATGTTGGAATGTTCATTTCCTAAAAACAGCCATCCGTCTTGGCCAATGATTACTTTTTTTTCTAAAGGACTAACTTTTGTAAGTAGTTTGAGCGAGTTGTATAGCTCTATGAATCTGTTTTTGAATACATAGTTGTCGTTATAATATTGTTCGTACTCTTTTGTGTATTCTTTTATCTTATGATGCAGAGAGCCTGATTCATTGATTCGATGAAATGAAGGTTTTTTCTTCGTTTCCCTTTTCTCAAGGTTGACACTGTTACTATTTGGAAATAAAATTTTTAATGGAATAGCAGCAAATAGTAGTAAGCCAAATGTGAATAATATGAAGTGTTTTCGAATCATGTGAATTGTTTGTCGCTTATTCATATATGGAGGAATGAAAAACATCATTCCTCCACAGTTTATTTTGTTTAAACAGACGCATCGACGGCGATTTTATAGATGTTTGCTATGTCATTTGCTTTTAAGTGAACAAATCCACCTGTTTCTCCATCACCGATGCCGAATGTTTTTACTAAGTGCGGTATGTCAGACTCTTTTGCACCTAGTTCCTTGAAATTAATTGGCATACCTATGCTATGAAGGAACTGACGGAAACGTTTGATGCCTTCTTTTGCGGTCTCTTCGGGGTGTGTGAAGTTCATCTGACATCCCCATACACGGGTGGCAACTTGAGCAAAACGCATTACATCGTGGAGCATCACGTATTCCATCCACGATGGCATAATGACAGCTAAGCCAGCTCCGTGTGCGCAATCGTAGAGAGCAGACAATTCGTGCTCTATGCCGTGACTGTTCCAGTCTTGTTCGCGTCCTACACCTACGATGTTATTGTGTGCCACCATTCCAGCCCACATGATGTTTGCTCTTGCTTCGTAGTTATTAGGGTTTGCAATGACTCTTGGCGTTTCTTTTATCATTGTTAAAAGAAGAGCTTCACAAAGACGGTCGGTAACTTCCACTTCCTGGGTATTGGAGAAATATCGCTCGAATATATGTGCCATAATGTCTGTTGCACCACATGCCGTCTGATAGGCTGGAAGGGTACAGGTTAATTGAGGATTTAGAATAGAGAATTTAGGTCGGATGCAGTCTCCGCCAGCTCCTCTTTTTAACATACCTTCTTCTTTGGTGATGACAGAGTCTCCTGATCCTTCACTTCCAGCTGCTGCAATGGTCAGAACGGTACCGATGGGAAGGGCTATTTCAGGGTCCTTTCCACTATAAAAGTCCCAGAAATCACCTTCGTAAGGAACACCCATGGCAATGGCCTTGGCAGAGTCGATTGCCGAACCGCCACCGACGGCCAGGATGAAATCGATATTTTCTTTCTTACAGAGTTCAATTCCTTTGTAAACTAGACTGTCATGTGGATTAGGCTGAACACCACCTAATTCTATATATTCGATGCCTTCTCTTTTCAGCGATTGCGTGACACGATCCAGTAAGCCAGATTTCTTAGCTGAAGAAGACCCGTAATGCAGTAGGACTTTTGTGCCTCCAAACTTGTGGACGTATTTTCCACATTCATTCTCTCTCTCTCTGCCGAATACAAATTCGGTCGGACTGTAAAAATTAAAGTTTTCCATGTTGTTATTATTCGTTCTTAGAAAATTTATAGGTGTGAAGAACTCACTTCTTTATTGTTAATTATTATTTCTTTTTAATGGAATCGGGTAGGAACTCGATCATTTTATGGGCATATCTTTTTCCCAACTCTCTGCAACTGGATGTGGAGAAATGAATATTGTCATCATTGCCTTTCAATCCTTCGGATGAGATGATGTAGGAATTGTTGATGAATGTGGGAATTTTTGCTATTGTATCATTTAGTGTAGAGAATATTCCGTTCTGAAGTGTTTCTCCCACTAAAAAAGGCACAGAATCACTGTTCAGATCTAAATCGGTTATGATGTTTTCATAAACTTTTTTTACCCGGAAGATCCATGTACTGTCATTGATATCGGATTCACCTTGTTGAAATAGGATGCCTTTGAGATATCCTTTCTTTTTTGCTTTTTTCCCACAGTTGATAATTCGTTGGTAGCAGTTGTTAGCATATAATCCTGCGAATAATTTCTCTAAATCACTGGCTTTTTCTAAGTAGTTAGTACAGCCGTCTTTGTCAAATAATTGAATAGAAGCTGAACCTGCAGCTACAACGATTACACCGATTTGAATATCATCGTTGGTTAGTTGTGTCATTTCATTACCGAAACTGATCATGGGTGATAGAAAATTGTAATGATGGGCTAATGGAGGAGTGGCAGGATACCATTTATAGAGCTTCCTTTTGGATTCAACGGAGGAGGTAGCCATCATAAGAAACCGATCGTTTTGTATTGAATCTTGCTTTTCTGGTTTGTTTACTCCTTGCATATTGGATTGACCAATACATAGATAAATATGAAAGTTAGGATCGGGTTTAGCCGAACTGATTTGAGATAAAGTAATATATGTTATTAATAAGATTAATATTTTTTTCATGTTTCAATAAGTTAAATTGATATCAGATTTATGGCTGATAATTATTTTTGTAAAATTAATTTCTTTAGGTTGATAAATCAAACTTTTAACTTTAAGATTTCCTATTTTCTTATGATTTTATAATATTGGTTCCTGATGAAGATAAAATATAGGTTGTCTGTATAGTTTGTCATATCAATTGTGGTGGGATTGCTGATGGATTTTGTTTGATATATTTTTTGACCGATGGTGTTGTAAAGTGTTATTTCTTCGTCTGGCTCTATCCCGGCAATGTAAAGTGTTTCATGAACAGGATTAGGATAAATCATTAATTCAAATTGCTTGATAGTAAATACATTTTGTAGAAAATAAGAGCTGTTTCCATGGACATCACTAAATGTCCATAGTAGAATATTATCACCGATGGAGAAGGAATCGGGTAATGTTACGTTGCCTTCTATTGTTTCGTTACAGTTATCTGTAGCAAATAGGGTAGGAAGTTCGATTTCATCGGATGAAATGTCGTTGACATTTAATGGTAGTGTTATATAAAGAATATTCTCTGCATCTGGTTGTACCACAGGAGCATAATAGTCTGCAATCGTAATGGATTGGGAGCATAGCGATTCATTGCCGTAGCTGTCGGTGAAATGCCAGTCGATAGAATGGTCTCCAATTTCAAAATAATCAGGGATCTCAGCATAGCCTATGACGATGCTTTCGCAGTTGTCGATTGCGTATGGTGTCTGTATGTTGAGCAGTTGACTGTTGATGCCACAGTCGCTAGTGAATATATTGTAGGTCAGAGGGGGAATGTAATCACAGTTGACAACAGGTGCCGCTTTGTCTAATACAGTGATGGTTTGCGGACATTGAGAGGTGTTGCCTGCGCTGTCAGTGAAAGTCCAGTAGATCATATTGTTGCCAACAAAATATTCTTTTGGAGCAGAGAGCGTTCCGATGATGGCTGTTTCGCAATTGTCAGAAGCAATTGGTGAAGCAAGTTGTATTTCAGAACTATCTATAGAACAAGTTATTGTGTTTAAATCAAACGATAAGTCGGGTAATTTTTGACAATCATAGTAAGGAGCAAAACGATCAACCACCATGACGTTTTGTGAACATTGAGAGGTGTTGCCGGCACTGTCGGTGAAGGTCCAATAGATTGTATTATTGCCAAGGTTGTATTCTTCTGGAGCAGAGAGTGTTCCATCTATGCTTATGTCGCAGTTGTCTATTGCAGTTGGATTTGGGAATGAGACTTCAGTGTTGTCTAGTACGCATTTGTTGGTCGTGATACTTAATTCAATTGGCGTCAGTTGCTGACAATCTATTTCAGGAGCACAACTATCGATGAGTACAACGGTTTGAGGGTAGTGTAGCGTGTCTCCAGAGAGTGTGACCACATTCCAATCTATTGTATTGGTGCCCATAGATAATAGTGTATCGATAAGGAAACCTTTATAGGAATTGCCTAGCTGATCGTGAATCAAAGGCGAAGAAAGCGATAATTCATTGGCAGAAAAAGAGCAGAGAGGTTTGTCAATGGCTTGTGTTATAGTAGGAAGCGTGTCACATGAAACGAAAAGCGTGTCGGTGATATAAACGTTCTGCGCATTCTGAGGAATATGATACAATAGGTTGTTTGTATGGAAGACGTTTTGTATGATCGAATCATTTAGTCGGTAACGTACAATCCAGTAGGAAGATGTCGGAACCGTATCGATGGACACGGTAAACGTATCGGCATCGTAAGAGAACGAGTTGGAATCGTGCGAAAGGAATAAGTGTCTTTCCTCGTAATATTTTCCGCTGAAACGGTTGTTTTCTACTTTTATGTCGTTGAAATAGAGCTGTTTGGATTTGTGTGATTCAATGACAAGAGAGGTGGTATCTCCAAGGGAGAAGAAATCTTGTAGATGGTGATAGAAATATGGAACGCGATTGGCATACCAATATTTTAAATATTCGATTTGATTTTTCCATTCTTCGTATGTTTGGGGTAATAAAATTTCACTCTCAGTGTTAAAATAAGGTATTTCTGTCTCTATGTTATGTGATAGACTGTCTATAAGTTGAGCGACACTTTTGTATGATTCAAATGTCGCGAGATAGACAGTCGATTTGTCAATGAAAGATTTTTTGAATTTGTGATTATCAAAAAGAATTTTATAAATTAAACATTCTGTATCACTGTTGGTCGAAATCTGTAGGTATGGTTCTTTTTGTAATATAAAATTCAAGTAAGGAAATGTGTCTTCCGCAAAATAAGATGTTATAGAACTACCCATTGCGACATCAAAATCGTTTAAGATCCACCTCCATTTTTTTATAGAGTCGTTTAGGTTTAACCATTTTATATTGTTGTTTCCAGGGAAGTCAAGGTTAGCATATATTGAATTTAAAATCATATGGTTGGAGAATTCATCTAAATCGATGATAGAATCTATTTTTTCGTATGATGAATTCTTGTCAGAAATAATGGCTTTTAGTTTTTGAAATTCGATGTCAGGACCTTCTTTTGTTAACCAAGTATCAGCTAAAACTATATTTTTAGTATTATAATTGGCCAATAAATAATCTTCATTGTGTCTTTCCCTGATATTGGTTATTCCGTAATAATTTCCATTGATTAAGATTATTGCAGGTTGATATGCACACCAGTCTATATTTACATGATTGCCCATTGTTAATTGAATCAACGCGTCTCTTAATAATGTAGAGTATAAATCTTGTCCGCTATTTCTAAAATATAAAGATTTATTTTTTGTGACATTTGGTTTGGCATCCCAAAATGCATAGTTGAAATTTTTTTCTCCAAATCTTTCGTTTGCGTGAAGTACGAAGGATTTTATATGTTCAATTCTAGAACTGTTTCCTCCTATGTTTATTTCACATATCTGATTGATTTTTTGATCTTTGTTGTAATATTCAAAATTTATAGGTCGTCTCCAAGAAAACAGGTAATTAAAATTATTCCCCCATTCTGGAATTTCAGATATGGCATCAGGATGATTTATTCCATAAGTTCCTTTTGTATAAATGCCTATTTCATCGTCCCATAAATATAAACTATCTATGGCAATAGATATAATGGGTAGGTTGGTATTTCTTCCTAGAAATATATAGCTTTCTGTTTTTGAAGGTTTACTTAATGCACTATCGCTAAATGTCTTGGCTCTGATGATTGTCGTTTTGTCAATGAATAGAGAAGGAGGTGCAATTGGACTCTCCTCCGTTGGTTCGCTTCCATCGGTGGTGTAGTGTATTGTAGCATCAGAAGGGTATTCACCTTTTAGTGATAATTGAAGCTCTATGGGAGCTGTGTATATGCCTCCTTTTATGGAGAAGTCAGGTTTTTTCAGTACCCAATCGGTATAAAACCCTTCGTTCTTTTTTAGCGGTGTTGCTGTTTTAAAGAAAGAAAAAGTATCGCATCCATCGTGTATCCTGCCGTATGAAATATTAGGTGTTTTCATGGCAGGCAATTCAATAGTTTCTATGATATTTCCATCTGGGTCAAATAAAAAAAGTTCAGATGGGTCATCGACATCTATACGGAAGTCCGTATGATTAAGTTGCTCTTTTTTATCGCAATAGATTAGAAAATATCCTTTTGCTGGAACAATTGTATCATAAAGCAAGGGCCATGAATCGGCAAAATCGACGGTTCTTCCGATACTATAGTTAGCAATGTTTATGTCAACTGTGTCTGCATTATATATCTCTACCCAAGAATCAGGAAATTCATTTAAATCATCTATGATTCCATCAATATTGGAGTGCATCACTTCATTGATAAGAAGCGATTGCGCATGAACTGAGTGATAGAAACTCAATATACTAACAATAATAGATAGTTGTATAATGGTCTTTCTCATAGGGATGGAATGTACACTATTACACTTTTTGGGGTAATGTATTAGACATGCAAATATATATAAAAAAGGCGGATTGTCATAATCTGGCTTTTGTAAAATCAATGAAATCTTTGTTCGTTGTTCCTTTTTGAACTGTTGTTTTAATCGTTCCCTATATTTTTATGATTTTATAATATTGATTTTTGATTAGGATGAAATAGATTTTGTCAGTAAAATTCGTCATATCAATCGAGGTGGTATTGCCCACAGATTTTGTTTGGTATATTTTTTGACCAAGAGCATTAAAAAGCGTTATTTCTTCGTTTGGCTCTATTCCAGCAATGAAAAGCGTTTCATGGACAGGATTAGGATAAATCATTAATTCAAATTGCTTGATGGCAAATACATTTTGAAGAAAATAAGAGCTGTTTCCATGGACATCACTAAATGTCCATAGTAGAATATTATCACCGATGGAAAAAGAATCGGGTAATGTTACGTTCCCTTCAATTCTTTCATCACAGTTATCTGTGGCAAATAGAGTGGGGAGTTCGATTTCATCGGATGAAATGTCGTTGGCATTTAATGGTAGTGTTATATAAAGAATATTTTCTGCTTCTGGTTGTACAACAGGAGCATGATAGTCTGCAATTGTAATGGATTGAGAGCATAGCGATTCATTGCCGTAGCTGTCGGTGAAATGCCAGTCGATAGAATGGTCTCCAATTTCAAAATAATCAGGAATATCTGCGTATCCTATGACGATGCTTTCGCAGTTATCAATCGCGTAGGGTGTCTGTATATTGAGCAGTTGACTGTTGATGCCGCAATCGATAGTGAATATATTGTAGGTTAGAGGGGCTATGTAATTACAATTTATTTCTGGAGCACAACTATCGATGAGTACAACGGTTTGAGGATAGTGCAGCGTGTCTCCAGAGAGTGTGACCACATTCCAATCTATCGCATTGGTGCCTATAGATAATAGTGTATCGATAAGAAAACCTTTGTAGGAATTACCCAACTGATCATGTGCCCAAGGCGATGAAAGCATTTCATTGGCTGAAATGGAGCAGATAGGTTTGTCGATAACTTGTGTTATGGTAGGGAGCGTGTCCCACGAAACGAAAAGCGTGTCGGTGATATAAACGTTCTGCGCATTATGAGGAATATGATACAATAGGTTGTTTGTGTGGAAGACGTTTTGGATGATTGAATCATTTAGCTGGTAACGTACAATCCAGTAGGAAGATGTCGGAACCGTATCGATGGAAGCGTTAAATGTATCAGCATCGTAAGAGAACGAGTTGGAATCGTGCGAAAGGAATAAGTGTCTTTTCTCGTAATATTTTCCGTTGAAACGGTTGCTTTCTACTTTGACATCATTGAAATAGAGTTGTTTAGGTCTGTGTGATTCAATGACAAGAGAGGTGGTGTCACCAAGGGAGAAGAAATCTTGTAGATGGTGATAGAAGAAAGGAACCCGATTGGAATACCACCATTTCATCCACCATACGTTACCAAACCAGTTTTGGTAATTTCTCATGCTGTTTAATTCCATATTGATAATTTCATCATCTATGTCATTTGCCAGACTGTCAATTAGATTTGTTACGGTTGAATCAGATAAAAAAGAGGCGAGGTATATAGCCGATTTGTCAATGTATTCATTTCGGAATTCATTGAAAGACATTAATTTCCGATAACGATCGCATGCTTTTTGAGGATTAGAACTTGGTCCTGCATCAATGAATGGGTCAACGCGAAGTATAAAGTTCAGATAATTATAATCATATTGATAAACAGAAAGGCCTAATCCGTAGTCCAAATCTTTTAGAAGCCATCTCCATTTGCTGTTGTTTTTCTTTTCTCTCCATGCAACGAAATTATTGCCAGGAAAATCTGTATTGCAGAAAATGGATTCTATTACCAGATGATTAATAAATTCATTCATATCTATTTTGTCATAGAATGATTTGTATGTTGTTGTGTCGGATTCAAATAAGTCTTCTAGTTTCTCCCATTCGACTAAATCACCAGCTAAAATTTCGTTTTTATATCCATGAATTTGAGATATCATGTCAATGTCCTCTAATTTATGATGATTTTGCCACACATACTGTTCGTTAGTTCGTTCTCTTAGATTCATTAACCCAAAGTATTTCCCGTTTATAAAAAGGATTATAGGTCTATATGCAGACCAATCTATATCAACGTGCTCTCCAGCTATGGTACTTATAGCTGCATCTCTTAAGAATGTACTCATGTAATCTTGACCTGAGTTCCTTAAATAGAACTGTTTGATTTCGTCAATCTCTTTGTTTGGCCAGAAGTGGTGTGAAAAAACTTTTTTCCCAAATCGTTTGTTTGCATGGAATACAAGTGATTTTAAATCTAAGAATCGACTTGCGTTGCCTGTAATATTAACTTCTGTTAGTTGATTTAATATGGGTGAATTTTCTGAAAAATATTCAATATTGCATGGTCTTCTCCAATTATAAAAGAAATTAGAGGAATAATCATATTTGTTGCTTGTGTCTTTTTCTGTCCCGCTCGTGGCGTAATAATAGTTTCCTTCTGTATAGATTCCTATCATGTCATCCCATAAATATAAACTGTCGATGGCGATGGATATAATGGGTAATTTTGTTTCTCTGCCCATAAATATATAGCTTTCTGTTTTTGAAGGCTTGCTTAATGCACTATCGCTAAATGCTTTAGCTCTGATGATTGTCGTTTTGTCAATGAATAGAGAAGGAGGAGCAATTGGACTCTCTTCTGTAGGTTCGCTTCCATCGGTGGTATAATGTATCGTAGCATCAGAAGGGTATTCACCTTTTAGTGATAATTGAAGCTCTATGGGAGCTGTGTATATGCCTCCTTTTATGGAGAAGTCAGGTTTTTTCAGTACCCGATCGGTATAAAACCCTTCGTTCTTTTTTAACGGTGTTGCTGTTTTAAAGAAAGAAAAAGTATCGCATCCATCGTGTATTCTACCGTATGAAATGTTGGGTGTTAGCATGGCAGGCAATTCAATGGTTTCGATGACCTTTCCATCAGGGTCAAATAAAAAAAGTTCAGATGGGTCATCGACATCTATACGGAAGTCTGTATGATTAAGTTGTTCTTTTTTATCGCAATAGATTAGAAAATATCCTTTTGCGGGAACAATTGTATCATAAAGTAAGGGCCATGAATCAACAAAATCGGCGGATCTTCCGATACTATAGTTGGCAATGTTTATGTCAACGGTATCTGCATTATAGATTTCCACCCATGAATCTGGAAAATCATTTAAATTATCCATGATTCCATCGATATTGGAGTGCATCACTTCATTGAAAAGAAGCGATTGCGCAGAGACAGAATGACATAGACCTAATGCATAGGTAAGAATAAAGAATAGTTGTATAATGTTTTTTTTTGCCGGCATTACTTTCATGACTATTTTTTTCTGTTCCTTATGTGGTGTTATTACACATATATTCTGATAAACAAATATACAAAAAAAGGTGGATTTGTCAGACAATCCACCTTTGCTATTGTTGATAAATTTTTTTGTTCGTTTATTTTAAAACGGATAAAGCATTCTTTATGCGGTTGAAGGCTTCTTTTAGGTTCTCTTCTGATGTAGCATACGACATGCGGATGCAGTCAGGATCACCGAATGATTCGCCGCCTACACTTGCCACATGTCCCTCTACCAATAAGTACATTGCCAAATCCAATGCTGAATTAATCACGTCACCCTTTGGAGTCTTCTTGCCGAAGAAAGATTTACATTGAGGGAAGACATAAAAGGCGCCGTCTGGTTTGTGACTCATTTCCAATCCTGGGATGTTCTTTATCATATCAACGACTAGGTCACGTCTGCGTTCAAATGCTTTTCTCATGGTTTCCACGCAACTTTGGTCGCCGGTATAAGCTGCCTCAGCTGCCTTTTGTGTGATAGAACTGCATCCTGATGTGTATTGACCTTGAAGTTTGTTGCAAGCTTTTGCAATCCATTCTGGAGCGGCGATCCATCCGAGACGCCATCCTGTCATTGCATATCCTTTTGAAACACCGTTGACGATGATGACACGATCTTTGATTTCAGAGAATTGTGCGATACTTTCATGTTTGCCGATGTAGTTGATGTGCTCGTAAATCTCATCAGCCAAAATATATACATTCGGATGTTTTGCCAATACTTCAGCTAATCCTTTTAATTCACTCTTTGAATATACACTACCAGTTGGGTTTGAAGGTGAACATAGAATTAACAACTTTGTCTTTGGTGTGATAGCTGCCTCTAATTGAGCCGGAGTTATTTTAAAGTTTTGATCCATGCCTGCTTTTACGATAACATTTGTACCTTCAGCTAATTTCACCATTTCGATGTAGCTCACCCAGTAAGGAGCAGGAATAATCACTTCGTCACCTTTGTTTACTAAACATAGAACAGCATTACAAACAGATTGCTTAGCACCTCCAGATACAATAATCTGACTTGCTTCGTAGTCCAAACCGTTCTCTTTCTTTAACTTCTCAACAATGGCTTTTCGTAGAGGCATGAAACCTGGCACAGGAGAATAGAAAGAAAAATTGTCGCTGATAGCTTTTTGTGCAGCTACCTTGATGTGATCTGGTGTGTTGAAGTCTGGTTCACCTACACTTAAGTTGATTACATCGATGCCTTGAGCTTTTAACTCCTGACTTTTTTGCGACATAGCTAGCGTTGCTGACGGTGCAAGTGCTGCTAAACGATCTGATACTTGATTCATTTTATAGTTAATATTTTATGTTTTAATTCTTTAATTTGTTGAATTAGTGAAGTTTATATGATTTTTAACTCCGTATATTTCAGAATGCAAATTTATATATAAAATGTAATTCATGCAAAAAGAAAGCAAGGAAAGTGTTTTTTTATCAAAAATCATGCTTATATACCGATACGTTAGCATTCTGTTGCGGCTTATTTTGTGGTTGTATTTATGGAACTCACCTATATAAATTAGGTCTTGCAGTTTGATTGTTGGGCATGTTACAACGGATGTGGCACGCCACTTTAACGGACGCGGCACGCCACGTCTGTACAATTCAAAAATCCTACGAGATGAATTTATAGAACCCACCGTTTATGAGATGTGTAATGCTTCATCTCATTTTTTGTTGACGAACAATAAAAAGAGACAAATTTTTGGAAAAACTTAAGTTCGCTGAAAAAAATAGTCACTCGTTGAAATAAATAGGTGATTCTTTTTTCTGGTTCTACTTTTACATCGTGAATAAGAATGTGCACTCTTATTATTACGCTAAACTGAATAATATAAATTTAAGAATCATGAACCAGAAAATCAGTAAAATCAAGGGAGACATTTGTGTGTTGTTTTTCTCTAGTTTGACGATGACAGCATCGGCGGCAACAGCAACACAAGTGTTGGTGGAACAAGAAGGTTCCATCGAATCCTTCATTATTTATGATGGAGGGAAAATGTATTTTTCCGACAATCAATTGATACTCGACACACTTGGGAATGGAAGTTTTATGGTGAAACCGTTGTCGGCTGTGAATAAGTTGCAGTTTGCTACGGTCGAGATCTCATCAATGGGAACGATGGAGGTCTTGAACTCATCGTTTTCGGTCACTATCCATCCTAACCCAGTTGTCGATTATATGATTGTCAGAATGAATCAGGAAGGTTCTTTTCCATATCAAATTTATAATATGAATGGACAGGTGGTCTTGCAAGGAAATGTTGTCAGTGGTGAGGCGATTGATCTCAGTTCTCTTGCAATGGGTGTATATTTTATAAAAATAGAGGATACATATTTCAAATTTAGTAAGCTATGAAACGCCATATATTATTTCTAATTTCAATCATCGTCGGACTAGCCATGCTTGCGCAAAGTCGGATGAATTTTCACCTTACAACGCAACAAACCGACTCTTTCAATTTGTCAGACATTGATACGATTCGTTTTCAGGAAGGTTATGCCCATGTGGAGGGGAAAAATGAACGATCCTATTCAATCGAATCCATCGATAGTGTCACATTTACGTTGGAGTCAGGCGCATCAGAGGGTGACACCGTTTTTGTTACATATAATGCATCGGAGGTGACGGTCATCAATCCATATCCTTCGGTTTCTGTGGAGACAAACGGAGCCGATGTAACAATCATATCATCAGCAGATAAGAAAGGAATTGTCTATTATCTGACGGGAGCGTCGGACAATGGTTCCTTTCAGCTCACACCAGACAGAGGTTTTACGTTGGTCTTTGATAATCTTTCACTATCAAACAGTAATGCTCCCATTGTCTTGAACGAGAGTGAGAATGCAGAGTCGCATACAGCCAATCTCCATCTGATTGGTTCCTCTTCGCTTGCCGATTCTGAGACGAATAATCTGAAATCTGCACTCTACACAAAATCTAAGATGTTGATTAATGAGGATGGCTCTGACGGATCGTTATCCATCAAAGGAAATAAGAAACATGCCATTAATTCATCTAAAAACATTGAGCTATACAATGGTAAGATAGTTATCACTGGTGCGGCTGGGGATGGTATCAATGCAGATGCGCTGAAGATGTATGGTGGCGCTTTAGAGATTGCTGGCACGTCTGGCGATGGTGTTGACTGCAGTGAAGAGATCCTTATCGAAGGGGGAACCATCACTTTAGATGTTTCGGCGGATGATGCAAAAGGCTTGAAGAGTGATAGCCTTATCAACATGACGGGAGGCTCTGTTGTCGCAACCGTGAAGGGCGCTGGTTCTAAGGCGATGAAGGCAGACAAGGGTGTTGTCATCCGTGGAGGTGTGCTGACGGCGTACCTTATGGCGGAGACCCCTTTCCAGGAGACCGATGCTTCGTCGGGTGAAGTGAATTTCAGCTATAATGCAGCCATCTCATGCAATCAAGAGATTACGATTCAGGAGGAAGGAAAAGTGATTGTGGAGGGAGCCGGAATTGCTGCCAAAGGATTGAATGCAGATGCCAATGTCAATATTTTGGGAGGTGCACTTCAATTGAATCTTACGGGTAAACATTGTGTTGAGACCACTGGAGATACAACATCTGTTTGTGGTGTCAAAGCAGATCATCAGGTGCTGATGACATCAGGGTTTGTCGATATGACTATGGGTACTGATGCCAATGCGTCGAAAGGTATCAAGGCTGAATATGTGGATATCAAGGGAGGAACGGTTTCCATCACGAATAATGGAAAATATTTCTCCACGTCAACCACAACGACATCCTCTTCGTCTAATCCGTTTGGAGGTGGTGGTCGCCTTGGCGGCGGTGGCTCATCAACCATTACAACGGTTAATTCAACAGTAGCAAAGGCCATTAAAGGAGATCGTGAAGTGAATATCACGGGAGGTACACTCGTGTTGAAGGTTCCGTCAGGGAAAGGTATTACTTGTGATAGTCTGATTACAATCGGACAGAAAAATGGAGAAGATACAGATTTGAGTCTGACGATTGTTGCCGGTTCACAAAATGAATCCACTTATAGCAATGGAGGTGAGAATAATCGTACGAAATATACATGTGTTCCTAAGGGAATCAATTGTGATGGAGAGGTGGTCATCAATAGTGGTACATTGGATATTACATCCTACGATACAGGCATCAAGGGCAGATATTTGACGGTCAATGGTGGTAAGATTTCAATCTGGGCTTCATACGATCAAGGTCTTCATGGCGAATATGAGTTGACAGTTAATGGAGGCGATATCTTGGTGTCGGAGTCATACGAAGCAATGGAAGGTATAAAGATGACCTTTAATGGAGGTGTGACCTCCAACTATGGAAAGGACGATGTTTGGAATTGTTCCAAGGCCACCACGGGATCGAATAATACGATTCAGCTTACTGTCAATGGAGGGTATCACTATCTGAAGATTATTGGCAGTGGAGATACAGACGTGATAGATTCTAATGGTTCATTCTCCTTCACGGGAGGTGTGGTGATTATGGAGACAGGGTCGGGAAGTACCTTAGATTGTGACGGAACGAAGAGTTTCTCGGGTACCCCTATCTTGATGCTCTTTGGAGAAAAGACAGAAGGTGTGCCAAGTGGATCTGACATATGCAATAAGATGATTAAATCCATTTCTGCGAATACCCGTTATTCTGCTGTTGTAGATAATCGTGTGCAGGCATCTTTCACAACCACGGCATCAGCCAGCTCATTAATGTATTTTGCACCAGGCTCCCCTTCATTCTATTCAGGAGGAAGCGTGAATAACAGCAAGGTGGTATATTTCCGTAGCAATGAAAATACAACATTGACATTCAGTTATGATGGAACAATTTCCAATGGAAGTCAAATAACGAATGTGACTAGTGCTACTGCTTCGTCTATGGGCGGTGGACCAGGCGGACCTGGTGGCTGGTAAATTTCAAACGGTGAATAGATGGAACTCACTATAAATAGAATGAAAAGGTCCCTAAGCTGAACTACTTGTTGTTGTGCAACAAAGGTTGATTGAAGTACACTTCAGTCAACCTTTAATTTTATAGGTGGGTTCTAGTCCTTATAGTTCTTCCTGAGACGATACAGTTCTCGAAGACTTTTCTCGTCCTCTGTTAGCACATTCCGTTTTCATATACGGAATAGTAATTATAAAACTCACCTAAAGGTATTTGTTTGTTTTTTTCTTTACCTTTGCATGAGAAGAAAATCTTATTTTTTTTGAGTGAAAAGATTTTTCTATAAATTTGGAAAAAATTTAATTAAATAACATATGGTATGAAGACAGATATTATTTTGTCAGGTGTGGGCGGACAAGGAATATTGTCCATTGCTGCCGTGATTGGTGAGGCGGCCATTAAGAATAACTTGTATATGAAACAGGCAGAAGTGCATGGTATGAGTCAGCGTGGAGGTGATGTTCAGTCTAATTTGCGTATATCCGACCAACCGATTGCATCCGACCTTATAGCAAAGGGCGCTGCTGATTTGATTATTTCCTTAGAGCCGATGGAGGCTCTCCGTTATCTTCCTTATTTAAAAGCTGATGGATGTGTTGTAACCAACAGTACTCCTCTAGTTAATATTCCAGATTATCCAGCTATCGAGGATGTTTTAGCTGAGATAAAAAAGGTAAAGAACAATGTTATTATAGATGTTGACTCGATTGCGAAGGAAGTGGGTTCTCCAAGAGTTTCTAATATTGTAATGTTAGGTGCTTCTTTGCCGTTCTTAGGTATTCCTTCGCAGATGATCGAGGATGGTATCCGTTCTATCTTTGGAAGAAAGGGTGATGAAATAGTTAATTTAAATCTGAAAGCATTAGCTGCTGGTGAAGCTGCTGCTAAATAATTGTACTCCATGTTGCAACGTATTCAAACTGTATATTTAGCGATAACGTTTGTGTTATCCCTGCTTTTGTTTTTTATTCCTTTTGCTGGATTTGACCTGCTTGGCGTGACCAGCAAGGCGGGTGAGGTTTTGTCAGAATCCTATTCGTTTACAGTTGTGGGATTGCATAAGTCGTTGGTGGGAAGTGATGCGGCGGCTGCTACTTCCACTAGTGTTTATGCATATTCTATTTCGTTGATGATCTTGGAGATAGTCATTCTGTTGGTGAATATAATCGGTATTGGATTGTATAAGAAGAGAATATTCCAAATGCGTTTTAACACGTTGAATATTCTGTTGAATCTAGGATTCTATCCTTTGTTCTTCCTTTTTGCATGGACCGTATCGGAACGAATCGCATCAGATTTGGGTGTGTCCGTTTCTATTTCATATTATTTCCCAATTGTTTTCCCTGTTGTCAATATGTTACTTACGTATTTGGCTATACGTGCAATAGGGAAGGATGAGGCTTTGATTCGCTCACTCGATAGGATTCGCTGATGACATTGGTGGGAGATCAAATATCGCTGAGAGCTGTAGAACCATCCGATGTAGATACACTTTATAAGTGGGAAAATGATGCTTCGTTGTGGAACGATAGTTGTGCTGTCGTTCCATATTCAAAATATCATTTGCAGCAATATATAGAGACGGCTGGTGATCTATATGTGTTACGTCAGTTGCGTTTGATGATAGAACTGAAAGATACGCATGAAACGGTAGGCTGTATTGATCTGATAGACTTTGAACCTCGTTTTGAACGAGCAGAAATCGCAGTGTTGGTGGATAAAACATTCCAACGGAAAGGATATGCTACTGAAGCTGTGGAAATGATGAAAAAATATGCTTCGGATTTTCTTCATCTTCATCAGTTATATGCGTATGTTGGAGAGGATAATGAGGCTTCCTTACGTTTGTTTGATTCTACGGGCTTTGAGAAGAGTGTCTTACTGAAGGATTGGTGCCGTGATAAGAATTGGCGTAATTGTTGGTTGCTTCAGCTGATTTTTTGAATTAGGTTGTATGTAAAACGATAAGATATGTTAGATAAGAAAATTGTACAGTCGGTAATTGATGATTTTCATTTGCCGGATTTTAATAAGGCGACGATACGTGAGATTGTAGCGATTGCAAACAAAGTGGAAGCTCTCACAGGTGAGAAATATGTCCGTATGGAGATGGGCGTGCCTGGCTTTGCTCCGGATAGAATTGGAACGAAGGCTGAGATAGAGGCGTTGCAGGCGGGTGTGGCTTCTAAATATCCTATGTTAGATGGACATCCTGAGTTGAAGAAACAAGCATCCCGTTTCATCAAGGCATTTATTGATGTGGATGTGAATCCAGAAGGGTGTGTGCCTACATCGGGTTCGATGCAAGGAACGTATGCATCGTTCTTGGTATCAGGACAGTGTGATAAGAAGAAGGATACGGTATTGTTTATTGACCCTGGTTTCCCTGTACAAAAGACGCAATTATTGGTATTGGGACTGAAGTATGAATCGTTCGATATGTATCAATACAGAGGTCAGGCGTTGATAGATAAGATAGAGGAATATTTGAAGAAGGGTAACATCTGTAATATCATCTATTCCAATCCAAATAATCCGTCATGGTTCTGTTTAACCGATGAGGAATTGAAGGGAATCGGACAATTGGCTACGAAGTATGATGTTATTGTGATGGAGGATTTAGCTTATTTTGCGATGGATTTTCGTAATGATTTAAGCAAACCTTATCAGGCACCGTTCCAACCTACAGTGGCTAAATATACTGACAACTATATATTGCTGATTTCTGGGTCTAAGGCCTTCAGTTATGCCGGACAGCGTATTGGTGTCTCTGCTATTTCAAATAAGTTATATCATCGTTTCTATCAAGGATTGGCGGATCGTTATTCTATTGGCGAGTTTGGTACTATTTTTGTCAATCGTATCTTGTACGTATTATCATCAGGAACGGCTCATTCAGCGCAGTATGCCTTGGCGGCTATGTTCAAAGCGGCCTGTGATGGAGAATATAACTTCTTGGAGACGGTTCGTGAGTATGGTAATCGTGCAGCCAGGATGAAGAAGATCTTCTTGGATAATGGTTTCCATATTGTGTATGACAAAGATATTGATAAGGAGATTGGCGATGGCTTCTATTTCACAGTCGGCTATAAAGATATGAAGGGTGGTGAATTGATGAAGAAGCTGTTGTTCTATGGTATCAGTGCTATCAGTTTGGATACTACGGGTAGTAAGGAACAGGGCCTTCGTGTCTGCACATCATTCATTAAAGACAACCAATATGAGGATTTGCAAAACCGATTAGCGGAATTTGCAGCCGAGAATTAATAGGAGAGGGTTGACGACGTAAAATAAAAAAAGAGTCAGAGTAGATTGCTCTGGCTCTTTTGTAATGTTTATATCAGTTTTGATACACCCTCTCTTTTCATCTTTTCAACTGCTCCTGCTATTCTGAATAGGGTTGATACTCAACGGGATCATGTATTGGATTCTCGCCATTGAATCCTCTTGGTCGTTTTACCTTGTCATCGTATTTTGTGCGACTAAAGATTCTGAAATCTCCTCGCTCGTAACTTTGGAAGGAGATGTGGCAGAAAATAGGGCCTTCTGGTAAATACTCACTGTTCGAGAAAGTTCTTGTCCCTGATGTGTACAGATAGTTGTAGTATTTACCATTTAACATGATATGAAGTGCAATATTACCGACCGTAAACCATCTGCCTTTTGCCAAAATGTTTTCTTTGTATGTGTCGTCATAATCCATTACCACAAATTCGGCATCTCCGTTAGGTGATAGATGAAACCTGTATTTGTGGTTTCCTCCACAGCATCTTCCATCCATAAACCATGTATATCCATCATCTGCCATAATTCTTGGGTCCCGAACAGTTGTGTCCGGATGTGCCAATTGCTCTGCAGTGACAAATCGTTCTGGTTCTACTGCCTCGATTAACTTCTCTAAAGCAGTAGGATTTGTTATTGTCGGAATCGTCGGCAGTGATTTGGATTCTGATTTTGCTTTTTTATATAGTCGGTATGGCATACCTGCGTCGTTGATCATTGTAATCTCGTCTTCACTAAACACGTAGTATGCATAGGTCGTTGTGACACCTTTGCTGGAGACAATGTTCAAAGAACGGTTGTTTAATGTGTACCATTCTCCTGACACTACGGGATACCCAGATATGGCCGCTGCTCCATCTTCTTGCAAGAGTAGGGTGGCACTTTCGCCTACCCATGCTTCATCTTCTCCTGTAATCAGACGACAGTCGCGATATTCACTTCCGTCACATTTGGTTGCTTGCGGATTGGCTGCCACACAGGGCTCTTTCATGCCATCAAGCACAGTTGTAGATAATCCTAAGCGAAGTCCCATACCAGCGGCTCCGTCTCTTGATCGAATGGCGCGACGACTCACTCTGGCAAAATCCTCTGGTTCATCATAACTGCCCCCTCTTCTCGTCTTGTTACCTGATCCTGTCAGTTGCACAGGATTTGTTTTAGCCTCTTCTGTATAGCCAATCAGCCAGTCATAGACCCATTCCCATGAGTTGCCACTCATGTCATATAGCCCTAATTCGTTAGGCGCTTTCGTGCCCACTTCGTGCGATTGACCGCCACTGTTGTCGGCATACCATGCCACTTCATCAATGTTGTTACTGCCCGAGAATTTATGATTCTTGGGTATGCCTTGGTTTCCTCCTCGTGCGGCAAATTCCCATTCTGCATCCGTGAGCAGACGATAGTTCCTGCCCGTCAACTCGTTCAGCTTGCAAATGAACTCATTTGCACCAAACCAGTTGACCCCAATCTTAGGAGCTTTCTTCTTCTCCCAAAAATTGGAGGTGGTTCCCATTACGGCATTGTATAATTCGTTGGTCACTTCGTATTTGGCGATGTAAAAGTCGCTAACTGTCACCTGATGACTAGGTGATTCGTATTTCTTGTCCACTTCTGCACAGTTGTCACATCCACGAATGTATGTGCCTCCTTCTACATATACCATGTCTATGATGACACCATTTACCGTATCAGAGAAGTTTTTTGCTTCCATGGTCTGATTTAATGTAAAGGTGGCACTGTCAATACTTGTGATGGCGTAATTCTTTCTTACCTTGCCTGTCACATTGATTTCTCCAATAGGGAAATGTATTGTATCAATGTCTGCGATGTTAATACTCTCTTTTTTACCATTGTTGAAATGGAAGTTCATGCTGTTTTGTGCTAAGGCTAATGAAATGATACACATAGCTATAGCAAATGTTACTATTTTTTTCATTGTTTAATAAATCGAAGGTTCTGATTGTTAAATTTAATTTCATAAATTCCTGTTGCTAAAGATGCTACGTTGATAACTTCTCCTGTCCGACTGCGTCCGGAAGAAACTAATTTTCCATCAACAGAATAGATGGAATAATAGAAATCCTCCTCTTCGTCAGAGAGAATGATCAACTGCTCTGTTACCGGGTTGGGATAAATCCGGTTTGATAGTCTTTGCACATCCTTTATGCCAGAACTGCTGAGGGGTGAAAACTGCAGATTTTGAATCTCTGCCAACTTGACCTTTTTCAGATTACTATCACCCAAGGGGTCTAATACTAAGTAATCTTCTGAAAAGTACATTTTACCTGAATCGTACATGTTGTACTCTGTCGATTCTTTCTCTGTTTTTACGATTACTTTGGTGGTTGCTGTGTCACTCGCCCCAATGGCTCCTGTGCACAATAAAATTCCTCCAAAGAAAAGAGTTTTTTTGTGTGTAAACATGGTTCTCAACGGTTTAAATAAAAATAATAAAATTTTTGCAATCTACTAATTTTTTTTGAAATATGTGTTATTTTGCATAAAATTTTATTTTCTTTGTTGCGCATATAGAATTTTATCTTTAATTTGATGCACAAGGTGGATGAAGATGAAAAAATGATAAAATCATTTATGGAAAAAAGAAATAGTACAATTCTATTATATATTTTTGCTTAAAACTAAAATCTATTACGTCTATGAGAGATGAAAAGAAAATATATGAATACATAAAGGATATAGCTGAGTATTCGATAAGAAACAATGAAACAATTTCCAGAGCGGATGTTGCATATATCCTTCGGACGGATAAAAAAGTGAAATGTTCTGATGGCGCTGAATTGAGCGGAGTCATCTATCGTGCGTATAAGGCGTACGATTCTTCAGAGGCAATCAAAAAGGCCATTGTCACCAACAACGGTACGATGAGCTTGGTGGATCAGTATGAGTTAAATGCACAGTTGGAACTCGGTAACACGAGTGAGGCTTTGGCATTGGTTCAAGATGATCTAAATAGCACGAGTGATTTCATTAATGAGGCAAAACGTAGTGTGAACGATGCTTTCTCTATCGAACTTGCCAGCGACCTCAATTCATTACATAAATGGTTACAAGGGACCAATGGAATTGATGCCATACGTACAAAGAGTAGCGCTCTGATGCAGAATTATGGGAAGATGGTGGATGGCTATGTTAGTGCCGAGTTGAGTGTTAAGAATATTGTTCATGATTTTGTGGAGCTCCGTAATGGCGTTCAGTCTGTTTTCTTACAGTACTCTAATGCGTTAGTGGATGTGTTTGGCGACGCTATCAAGGTGGTTGCACCAAAGTTGTTTGATTTTGATTCGATTCAGTGGTTGGATGTGAATGCTATGCAGAAACAGATTCAGCTGGATTTTAATAAGTTGGATGAAAACTGTACGTTGTTGTTAGGTGAAATAGCAGATCATTATCAGAAGACAGTTGACCAACTGCCTGTCTGGATGAAGATGAATAAGGCGATAGGTCCGAAAGGTGGAATCTATGGTACTTTGGTGATGGGTGTGCTTTCTTATCTTCATCATTGGATGGATGCTCAGGAGAAAACGGTTCAGATGCAACGAGAGTATGTTGAGTTTGAAAGCAGTATAAAGAAAGACCGTCAGCAGATCAATAGCGATTTGATGCGTTTGGCTACGATTCATAAGGTGTTGAATGATCTCTATATTCCTAAAGCGGATGCCTTCCTTCGATTGTGCAATAGTGTGCTTTCTGATGATTTACAGAAGTTGTTGGATTCTCTCTATACAGGTGGTTTGGGAACAATCAAGCAGGAGAGGGAAGCCGTCTTGAAACGTATGGCTGAATTGGAGTCGAGTATCAATGACCACATGGAGAATATTGCTCTATATGATAGTCAGTTAATCGAATGGCAGGGAATGTTAGATTCTCAGAAAGATAATTATGATCGGGTTATAAATGATAAACCGAATGAACCAGGGGTGATGAAACGTCTCTTCACATTGGGAATGGCTCAGAAGAATTATCAAAAGGAATTGTCAGAATGGAATGACCAGAATGGCCGTTTTGTTTCTGCCTACGAAGAGACGATTATGGATGTGTATGAGGGTTCTGAAGATAAGAAATCTCATACGGAACAGTTGAAAAAGGATAAAGCAGAATATGAAGCATGTAAGAATCAGTTAAAAGCCTTCCGGGAGAAGATAACGGAGCAATTGGAGTGTTCTCCTCAACAAAAGTTGGAGATTCTGAAGAGCCTGAAGAATCTGATATCATTGTTACAAGCTGGCAAATCTATTATTGAGAGTAAGTTGGATGAGCGACTTGTTCAGGTGACAAGCGAGACGAATATAGCACCATTGTCGGCTGAAGTGGAAAGCAATCTTCGTCAGTTTGCAAAATCTGTTTTTGAAGAGATAAAAGAAGAAGGAGGAACTGTCACACATGCTCTATTGAAAGATTTCGGCCTTTCGGAAGGAGATGTTACGGTAGAGATAGATCAGTCATTGAGTGATACAGTAGAGAAAGCTACTGAACTGGTGAAGAATTGGAGCTATCTGCAGACTGAACAGATGAAGAGTCAGTTGGAGGATGCTGTTTATCGTCAGGAGATGGAGCGTATGAAGCAAGAGTTCCAGGCAACTATGTCAACAATCGATAAGAAGAATAAAGTATTGTTGGAGGTTCTGAAGAGAGCAAACACGGCAACCGATATAGATACGCTTCGTAATGCTTTGATTGATTTGGCAGGGGTTGAGTCTGAACAACTTTCTGTAGCTGATCTTGAGGCCATCTTGAAAGGTGAAAAGAAATTAGAGATATAATGTCGAACAGTAGGAGAGAGAGAACACGGGCGAAGTTTGGTTTTGATTCAGAAGAAGAAAAACTTAAACAAGAACGTATCCGAGAGAAGTATCGTCAGAAAAAACAAGCATGGGAAGCAAGACGGTCGGTCATCGAATCGTCCACCTATTACAAGACCCTGATAAAGGGAGCTGTGGGGTTTGATGTGGCGGATGCCTTGTTGGGCTTTTTAGAGATTGGAGGTGATTTGCTCTCGAGTGTGCTTGGCTTTGCGTATGTAGGTTTGTGTGTCAAGGTGATTAAATCGGTTCGCTTAACGTTGGCGGTGACCTGTGTCGTCCTGGTTGACTTGCTGTTAGGATTTATTCCAGGATTAGGTAGCGTGGTAGATATCTTTTTCTGTGCGAATTATATAAATAGATATTTGATTAAGGGGTATGTTGAGAGAGATGAGTCGGTTATGAGAAAGCTCAATATTGTAACTCTAATCTGTGTCTTGATAGTTGCAGGACTTGTTTGTCTTATCTATCGAATGTTTTGGACATAATAGTTTGTTTATACACGTCATAATACTAAGAGAGGCTGTTCGTTCGGAACAGCCTCTCTTATTTAAGATTGAATCAAGCCTTATTTCTTTGCTTTTCTTAAAGAAGCTTCTATCTCAGTGTTTCTGTATGCGTTCTTGTTAGAAGAGCATACCAAAGAACGAACTTCAGTTATGTTTTGAGGAACCCCTGACAATGTGTTTTGAAGCATAAGAAGAGGTAATCCGTTTTCACTTGTAACATAGAAGAAGTTATCGTCTCTGTTTCTGTCACCGATTTCATTGGTTGGATCAGCTATCAGTGCCAAGAAGTATTTTCCATCAGATGCTTCAGCAGGAATCTCGTAAGAGTGGGACAATGTAACTGTCTCGCCAGCCTTGATAGTCTTGCTTTCAGCTTTATCCATTACGATATATCTTTCAGCAAAGTGTTTAGCTTTGAAAAGAATATAAGAGATAGGGTAGTTGTCTGTGGAGATTGCAGATGAACTGTTGTTTGTGATGGTGTAGGTCACTGTACGTAATGTAGAAGTCTCTGCAACATCAGATAGAACAGACACCTTTATATCTTTAGCAGAAGCTGATTTTAAGCTTGCTGAAGAGGTGGATGCTGCTTTGTTAGAAGCGCTCCATACACCGAAGCAGAATTGTTTTACGAAGAAGTCGTAATCCACCCAGATGGAACCATTGTCACCCCAATCGTCTGCGCCCCATGAGTTACGTACACGGAATGCGTTTTTGCTGTCATCGTAGCCTACAAGTGTCATAGCGTGATAAGCATGTTGACCATTGTATGTCTTATCATCATACGTGATTACGTTGCTACCTTTCCAGTTCATGAAACGGTTTCCTAATTGAGCACCGATTACCAATGGACCCTGTTTTAAGTAGTATTTGATGTTGGTGACATTCATACCATAAGCCTTACCATTGTTACTCATATCTGCATTGTAAGCAACAATTCTGAATTGACCTAATTTGTTAGATGAACCTTTTCCTGTAACATTATCACAAGTCATTTTGTTTTGTGAGAATGGAACCTCAGACATGGTAGCAACACCTTTGTCTATCATGGCTTGAAGTGCAGGCTCAAAGTTTGATCCATTACATTTAGTACTTTTACCAGATGCTGGAATTAAGTGCCAAAGGTCGATTGGACTACATTGGTGAGACGCACTGCTGGCAGAAGACCATGTGCCATCGATCACGTTCAATGTTGTCTTCATTCCGTAAGCAGTTGCCCATGCTACACATGTACCATAGCTGCCTTGGTTACCGATAGGCGGACATTTAGCTTCCCAACTAACTTTTGTGTCAGTGATTACTGCATCTGACTCATCGTCAGCTGTTTCTTGATCCTCCACATCCTCGTTTTCCATGTTGAAACCAAAGATGTTTAAAATCTCATCTACTACATTCAATACGGTCTCTATTGTTTCATCGTCACAAGAGGTAAACGTGATACAAGGAATGAGTAGAAATGCAAAAATTTTACTTCTGAATTTGTTCATTTTATAAAATGTTTAGTTTTAATTTATTTGTATCGTTGACGCAGGTCTTGTTTCTATCAAGATTGGTTCTTCGTTGTTTCTTTTTATTTCGTTCATTTCAGGCACCTCAATAAAGATTGCTCCTTGAGTGCTGATTTTATTAGCAAAAGAGGATTTGTTCATTTTCACCATCCCATAGAAATAGGAAGCCTCGAGAGATAAATCACTTTCGAAGGAGGTCTCGTTGATGCTTACGCGGTCGAAGAATTTTGAATAACTCAGGAACGCCTCTCCTTTGCATTGACTGTAGTTGAATTGTAAGATTCCCAGAAGGGTCATGTTAGAGAGATCCAGTGATTTTTCTATTTGGGTATTGTTCAATATCAAATTCTGTGCAGTTAATCCAGAGAATGATAATTTATCTTGAAATTGAGCATCCATAAAGTTGAGATTTCCGCGAACGGTGCTATAAACGAAGCTAAATTCATTGTTCGCATTGATTTTTACAAATTGACTTTGTGTTCCGTTGACCAATATATGATTGAAGGTTGTAGTGTCGTTGAACTGTGTTTGAGTGAAGTTCAGATTGCCATCCACGGTTGCTTCATTGAAATTTAGAGCTTTTCTGAAGTCACAATTATAGAAACAGACTTCTCCACCGAAATGAACTTTTTTGTATATAGGGAAACGACTTTTTATACGTGTCATACGTTCATACGTAGATACGCGTCCCATGAAAACACAATCCTGAAAATAAATCTGTCTTGGAATCTGAACTGTCACTTCGTTTGTAGCAGAAACAGCCTGATCTTCTACGGTAGTGAAATCTAAATCGTCATAGATGATAGCATTGACGATAGAGACATCTTTCCCTTTGTTTATTGTTCTAATAATCTCAGATGCTTTTATCTCTTTGAGCGCACTTTTGTCTTTTGCATGAGAACATCCAACAAAAGAAAAAAGTACAATCAGACTAAATATTGTTTTACTCCAATAATTATTCATTCTATACATTAAATTTTCACTGGCAAATATAGTTTAAAAATAGATAAAATATTTATATCTTAGCAGAAAAAATAAAAAAAGAAAAAATGATGAAATTTAAATTGATTCTCATTCTCTTAGTAGCTCTTGCCGGTGTAATGGCATTTACTAATCCTTCGATAGATATGCATAAGGATGCAGTGAAGGAAAAACTTGAAAAGTCTATGCAAACAGCGATAGATGATCAGGTTGATAAGAATAGTAAAAATAAATGGGGCGATGTGTTAGGTAAGACGTTAGGATCTTTGGTAGGAAATAAGATGGTTGATAATGCTGTTGACTGCCTTGTTTCCAGAGAAAACCACATAGTACTTTCCTTGACGAAGTGTAAGTGGAATGGGGAGAACCAGACCGTTGGAGTAGGTGCGTTTGGAAAAGTATATGTTTCCGATAAGTTAGAAACAGTATTCCAGGAATTTATGAAAAATAATAAAATTAGGTGATTGAAATGAATACATTTAATGAATTAGTAAAGACGAGAAGAAGTATTCGTAAGTTTCAGGATCGTCCTATTGAGGAGGATAAACTGAATGCTATTTTAAAAGCTGCTTTGATGGCTCCATCATCGAAGCGTTGTCAGCCTTGGCACTTTGTTGTAGTGGATGATGAGGATAAGCTATTACAGATGTCTGTGTGTCGTGAAATGGGCTGTAAATTCTTGGATGGCGCGCCTGTGGCTATTCTTGTAATGGCGGAAGATACTCTTAGTGATGTTTGGGTGGAAGATGCTTCTATTGCAGCTGCTTATATGCAATTGGCTGCCGAGGATTTGGGACTTGGATCTTGTTGGATACAAGTACGGAACAGAATGAAGTCTGATGAACAAACCACAGAGGATTATCTGAAGGAGATTGTCAATGCTCCTGATAATATGCGCATTGAGTGCATCATTGCCATTGGTTATAAGGCAGAAGAGAAAAATGCGTTTGACGAGACCCGTTTGAAATGGGAAAAAGTGAAACGTAATAGCTTCTGATTGTGATTGATTAGTGGATACGAGGAGATAAAGAAACAAATTATTGAAAAATATAAAATTGATATACTATGGATATAAACAAAATAAAAGAAAACATATCTAAGAGTGAAAAGAAAGATAAACGCACTCTTTGTGGTATCGCATTTGTATTTTTTGGATTTTTATTGCTGTTGCGGGAATTAGGAGTCTTATCTGAGGATAATTTTTTATTAAATCCTAAGTGTTTTCCTTTTTATCTGGCAGCTATCTTCTTGTATGGTAAAGAGTTGAAGGTGGCTTCTTTGTTCGGAATCATTGGATTAGTTGTTTGTTTCCCAGATATAGCTACTTATATAGGTAAGTTTGCTAATTTTATCTGGCCATTGTTATTAATCGGCATTGGGGCACTTCTAATCTATACGGTTAAGAAGAACAAAGACTCGGTTTCTGCTAAAGCATCTTCGAACGAAAAGAAGGATGATGTGGAAACGGTAGAGGCAGAGGAAGTGGAATAGGATAATGAGGATGATGAATATATGGTTCAATCGTGTAAAATAGTTTTTATTGGAAGCGGACGTTTGGCTACTCAGTTGGCTTGTGCGTTGCATGCTATCGGATACTCTATTTTACAGGTATATAGTCGAACTGAAGCATCGGCAAAGGAGTTGTCAGACAAGCTGGATTGTGGTTATACCACGCAAGCGAATTGTATTTCAGATCAGGGTGATTTGTATATTTGTGCGCTCAAGGATTCTGTTATTACAGAGGTCTTGGATCAAGCTCAAAAGAATCTAAAGGGAAAAGTCTTGGTTCATACGGCAGGCAGTCTGCCAATGTCTCTTCTTGAGAAATATACAGCTCGCTGTGGAGTCATCTATCCGATGCAGACGTTTTCGAAAGAAAAGACGGTCGATTTTACGAAGGTCCCATTTCTCTTAGAAGGTGCTGATGACGAGGTGTATAGAATGTTGAAAGAGACAGTTTCCTCTTTGTCGCAGAAACTTTATCAAGTTAGTTCGGAGGACCGAAAGGAGATACATCTGGCGGCTGTGTTTGCTTGTAATTTTGCCAATCACTCGTATGCTTTGGCAGGAGAGTTGTTAAAGAAATGTGGTGTGCCGTTTGATGTTTTACTGCCGCTGATTGACGAAACGACCGAGAAGGTGCATACGATGGAGCCGGTGAAGGCTCAGTCAGGACCAGCGGTGCGTTATGATCAGAATGTTATGGAGATGCATAAGATGATGCTGCAGGATCAGCCTATGATGCAACAGATTTATGAGCTTATGTCATTGTCGATACATCAGTTGGCGGAACGTCAAAATTAGTAGTTAAAAAAAGAAAAAAAGAAGATATTGTGTTTAAAGATGAATTACAAAAAATAAAGGCGTTGGTGTTTGACGTGGATGGTGTTCTTTCTTCCGATTGTGTTCCTTTGCATCCGTCAGGAGAACCTATGAGAATGGTGAATATTAAGGATGGATATGCAATTCAGTTGGCTGTGAAGAAAGGGTATCGTCTGGCGATTATCACGGGAGGAAACACAGAGTCGGTAAGAAAACGTTTTGTGGCTTTAGGAATTAAAGATGTGTATATGGGAGCTGCTTATAAAATCAAGACGTTTGAGGAGTTCTTAAACAAGTATGATTTGAAGGCGGAGGAGGTTTTATATATGGGTGATGACATACCTGATTTCCAGATTATGAAGCGGTGTGGTTTCCCTTGTTGTCCTGCAGATGCAGTTCCTGAGATTAAGTCGATCGCACGTTATATTTCCCCTAAAGAGGGAGGAAAAGGATGTGGTCGGGATGTGATTGAACAGGTGATGAAAGCGAATGGCGATTGGATGGATAATACAGAGGCATTCGGATGGTGATTTAGGAAAAGGATATATTAGATATGGAAACGATAAAGAATTTAAATAGATTATTACATTTTCCCACGTTATTGCTCATAGCTGTAATGCAGGTGGTTACGTATTACTTTATCATTACACCAATGTTGGCACAATACGGAATGACACCATTGATGTCTGTTATGGATCTGGCGAACTTGGTGCTGGCATCTGTCTTTATGGCAGCGGGAGGTTTTGTTATTAATGATTATTTTGACTTAAAGATAGATGAGATCAATCGTCCGTTGACGCGTGTCGTGGGACGAGTGATAGAAAAGCATACCGCAATGACCTTGTATATTGCTCTGACGGTGGTGGGCGTTCTGTTTGCCTTGTGGCTCTGTTGGCATGCACGGTCGTTTGATTATGCATTGATGATGTTGTTCTTTACAGGTATATTATGGTTCTATTCTTCCACGTATAAGCGAATCTTAGTGTTAGGAAATCTGGTGGTTGCTATCTTGATGGGGTTGGTTCCTATGATGGTGACGATCTTCCAAAATTATTTCCTTGTTCAGCATTTCGTAATGGATCCAGATCTCAGTCATCTGCTATCGGAGTGTTTATCTTATACCGTAGGAATCTCTCTCTTGGTTTTTGCTTGGACCTTTGTGGTTGAGGTGATTAAGGATTTGTCAACAGAGAAGGGGGATCGTGAGTTGGAATGTCATACGTTTCCTATTGTTTGGGGTGAAAAAAAGACGAAGATATTGCTTTATGTGTGGATCACACTTATATGGGCAGTCTTTGGATATATAATATATAATACACCAGCATTGCATAGCTCGTTATCATTACGCTTGTATGTATGTTTTACCTTGATACCGGCATTCAGCCTTTATTATGTTATTGCCAAGGCTCGTAATGCAGGGGATTATCGTTTGTTGGTGAATTATTCAATTGCGATTCTTGCGTTGAATGTGTTCTATAGTTATGCATTGTTTCATAATTGATTGATTATGAGAACGAGGACGGAGCAGGTTGATTTATTAATATTATAAATATATAGGTTATGGCAGTTTTGTATATACTTGGAATAGTTATTTTTGTAGCTTTCTTCGTTGGGGTATTTTATGTATTGGTTTCGGTTCCTTTTTCGTTATGGTTTTCTGCAAAGAACCTTGGCATAAGTGTTCCGTTTAGAAAGGTTCTTTTGTTAAGTATGCATAATACGGCACCAGAACCTATTTTGAAGTCATTGATTGAGGCGCATAAGGCTGGTTTGAAACAAGTGAATCTGGATGATCTGGAGGCGCATTATTTGTCAGAGGGGAATGTTGAAAAAGTGATTCATGCAATGGTGGCCGCTTCTAAGTCGGGATTTGATTTGAGTTTTGAGAAAGCAACGAGTATTGATTTATCAGGACGTGATGTCTTGGATGTTGTTCAGACAACGATTCATCCGAAAGTGATTCGTACCAAGCCCATTGTAGCCTATACGAAGGATGAGATACAGGTCAATGTGAATGCGGAGATTACAGTACGCACGAATCCGGACAGAATCGTGGGTGGAGCAGGTGAGGATACATTATTGGCACGTGTATCGGAATCTGTTATAAAGATAATAGGTGGTTATGATTCATATCAGGAGGTTGTCGGTCACATAGATGATATTGTGAATGAGTTAATGAGTCAGCATCTTGATTCAACCACGGTGTATGATATTATGCATATCAATCTGTTCATGCAAAAAGCGGATGTCTGGGGTGCATAAAGAAAGAGAAAAGAGATCAGAAGGAATTAAATTATAATTAAAATTTTATAGTATGACTGGAGTATTTTTATTTGTTGGAATAGCGTTATGTGTGATTGGTTTGGCGCTATTCTTCCATTTCTTCCCGGTGTTACTTTGGTTATCGGCTAAAGTGTCGGGCGTTAACGTGTCTCTTATACAGTTGTTTATGTCACGTATTCGTAATGTGCCACCTAGTTTGATTGTACAGGGATTGATCGAGGCCCATAAGGCTGGTTTGAAATCCATAACAAGAGATGAGTTGGAAGCTCACTATTTGGCAGGAGGACATGTGGATCGTGTTGTTCATGCATTGGTATCTGCATCAAAGGCTAATATTGAGTTGGATTTTAAGATGGTGACAGGTATTGACTTGGCAGGTCGTGATGTCTTGCAAGCTGTACAGATGTCAGTTAACCCTAAGGTGATTGATACACCTCCTGTAACGGCGGTAGCGAAGGATGGTATTCAGTTGATTGCCAAGGCCCGTGTGACAGTTCGTGCTAACTTGCAACAGTTGGTCGGTGGAGCAGGCGAGGAGACTATCTTGGCTCGTGTAGGTGAAGGTATTGTATCCTCAATTGGTTCTAGTGAAACACATAAGTCAGTTTTGGAGAATCCTGATTCTATCTCAAAATTGGTTTTACGTAAGGGATTGGATGCAGGAACGGCTTTTGAAATTCTTTCTATTGATATTGCAGATATTGATGTTGGAAAGAATATCGGTGCACAATTGCAGATAGACCAAGCACAGGCTGATAAGAATATTGCACAAGCGAAAGCTGAGGAGCGTCGTGCAATGGCTATCGCCGCTGAGCAAGAAATGAAGGCTAAGGCTCAAGAGGCTCGCGCTAGAGTGATCGAAGCAGAGTCTGAAGTGCCAAAGGCTATGGCAGAAGCCTTCAGAAACGGTAATTTAGGTATTATGGATTACTATAGAATGAAGAATATGGAAGCAGATACATCCATGCGAGAAGCAATTGGTAAACCTGCTCAGAAAAAAGAAGCATAACTTACACAGGAAAGAGGGATGGAAATGACTATTTTCATCCTTCTTTTGTTAGTTTTAACAATTAGTTTTAGAATCAAAAATGGCAAAACATCCTAAAGGCCTTTACCTATTATTCGCAACGGAAATGTGGGAGCGTTTTAGTTACTATGGAATGCGCGCTCTGCTGGTATTATATCTTACTGAATCTTTGCTTAATGGCGGATTGGGTTTCTCTGACGAAAATGCCTCTTTGTTGTATGGTGTGTTCACAGGTTTAGTTTATTTCACTCCGTTGATAGGTGGTTGGTTGGCCGATAATTATATCGGTCAGCGTCGAGCAATAGCGATAGGGGCCATCACAATGATGATGGGACAGTTTTGCTTATTCTATGAAACAAGTCTTACATTCTTGTATTTAGGGTTGTCCCTTTTAATCATCGGAAATGGATTCTTCAAACCCAATATATCTGTTATTGTGGGTAATCTTTATGAACAAGGGGATGCTCGTAAAGATTCAGCTTATACTATATTTTATATGGGCATCAACATTGGCGCCTTTTTTGCACCGTTGCTTACAGGCTACTTCGCAGTTCATTATGGCTATCGTTACGGTTTTTTAATCGCTGCTTTGGGTATGTTAATTGGATTTATGATATATAATTTGTTAGGAGATCGATTATTAGGTGATTTGTGTAAAAAGCCAATCCGCTCCAGTGAGTCGGATCAATATGGGAATACACCTCTTTCTCCTGACGAGAAGGATAGAATCTGGGTTATCCTTGTTTTTGTTCTGTTCAGTATCTTCTTTTTTGCTGGATTTGAGCAAGCGGGTAGTTCGATGACGCTTTATACAGAGAAGTATATTGATCGGTCGGTTTTAAATTATGAAGTGCCAACGGCTTGGTTCCAGTCTATTAATCCTGTCTTCATTGTTATTTTAGCACCTATCTTGTCGGTCGTATGGCAGCGACTTGGAAAGATCGGAAAGGAACCGAATGTACCGACTAAGATGTCGATGGGAATGATACTCTTGGGTGTCGGTTTTTTAGTTCTTGTCGGTGCAGTGATGCAGCGTGGCGGAGATGTGGCTGATGAGGCTGTGAAAGCTAATATCTTATTTATGATTTTTGCCTATCTTTTTCATACGTTGGGCGAGTTATGTTTATCTCCTATCGGATTATCTATGGTTTCTAAGTTGTCGCCAGTGAAGTTAGCCTCATTGATGATGGGGTGCTGGCTCCTTAGTAGTTTCTTTGCCAATCTGATGGGTGGTTTCTTAGCTTCTTATGTTACGAAGTTAGGAGCAGGAACGATCTTCCAATTCTTGTCTATTTTCTCTATTGCAATGGGCTGTTTGTTGTTCAGTATGAGAAAGTGGTTGGTTCGGCGTTCACATGGGGTATTATAAAATACCCTCATGTGCATCCATTTGGTTTATCAGAGCATCTAATGTCTCTTCGTAGTTATCATCTATACAGACGAATTTTTCTCCGTTAGCTTCACATCCTTTTTGGTAGGTGCGGTTATCTGTTTTTAGTGATTGAAGGGAACAGGAATCGATACCTTTCCTATGTTCTATCACAGATGCTTTGTTTCTGATTACATCAAAGTGAGTGTCTATGTAATGGTCTGTCATGACAAGGCATACATAGCGGATAGAGGAGAGATACTTCTCGGGGAAATCTCTTTTCCAATCAAAAGGAATATAACATCCCTCAACAATTAGGTTTTGTTGGTTCTCGATTGCTGTTTTGATGATCTCACGGACCACCGGCCAGAGGTATTCTGTAAGAGAATCATCCTCTTCCGGCGTGAGTGGGGTGTATCCGCTACGGATCAACCCCATCTTCAGGTGGTCTATGCTGAGAGTGGGATACTTGAATTGTTCAAGTAACCGTTGTGCAAGTAAGGTCTTGCCTGTATGAGAGGCTCCTGTTATTATGATTATCTTTTCCATGCTCCGATGATTTCACCGATATAGATGGTATGGATGCCTGCATCAAAATTGCTGTACCACTCTTTGGGAGTGTTGTTGCGGAAATCCTGTTCTGTCTGGTGCCATGCCGTCATGGTTTCACATTCGATGACCATGGAGGCTTCCTCGTAATAAGGCGTTCCGTGTTCAGTATAAGCTACGTGTAAGTTGAGGGCTGCGGCCTTGTCTCCGTCTCGTCCGCTTTTGGTTCCCATGTATTTCCATATTGCAGGGTTGTCAAACTGCATAATGGTGAATCGAGGATATTTCTCCATGAATTGGTAGGTGTAGCGTGCAGGAGCAACATAGACGGTTACGGTAGGACGATTATGACCAATATAGTTACCGATGGAGCCCCATCCGATGGTCATGGCATTGTTTTCGGTTGTGTCACCGCTACATAGAATAAGGTTCTCTGTGAACCATGTGAACCCATTTTTCTCAAAATCTTCTTGTACGTTGAAGGCTGTCAGTTCGGTGTTAGCCTTGTTGGGTTCCGTGTTGCTTGATTTCTCTTGTTGTGTTGTGTTACAGCCGATCAGGGTGATACACAAAATACTGAATAATAACTGTTTCATGATGTATGAATAATTGTGTTAAATATGCAAATATAAAGATTTATTCGTAGTTTTATGGAAAATATTTTCAGTCTGAGAAGGGTATCTATATTTCGAAGAAGCAAGTGATATAAAAAGTTAAATCCTTTAGTTGAATCATAATCGACCATACTGTCTGATAAGAAAATTAGGATTATTAAACGCTTTTTTTATCTTTGCATTTGGTTGAGGAATGAATCTTGAACTCGACAAACAGAGATTGAATGTCATTCTATTATTTTTCAAACGTTATCTACTCAATTAGTACGTATGACAAAAAAAGAATGCTATAAAAAGTTATTATAACCCAATAGAAATTATGGATTTTTTTAATCAGAACAGCATGAATTGTGATGCTTCTTCTATTTCTATGGAAGAAGAACAAAAGGAGTCAGTATCTACAGAGGTGTCAGATTATGATCTTGACTATGCCATTCAGGATGACGATGGTGTGATGTACAGTGTTGATGGAAAAAGATTGTTGGATGCACAGGGAGCATTGACTTCAGAATGTTACCACATCAAAGAGGGTACGGAGGTGATATGTGATTTTGCCTTTGAAGGAAGCTCTATTGAACAAGTGGAACTACCTGCATCCATTACAACGATAGGAAATAATCCTTTCGAGCCATATAAATGTAAAGTAGAGAGTAAATCATCCCGTTTTATCGTTGAGAATGGAATGTTGATAGATGTTCAAAAAGGACGTCTGATATCATTTTTGGACAGTGATGATCAAGATAGAATCATCTTTCCAGAATCAGTTAAAATAATTGGTAGTTATGCATTTTCTGAATGTACTCTACCAGATAAATTTGTCCTTCCATCAACTATCAAGAGTATTGAGAAATGTGCTTTCTATGATCCTGATGGAAAGGAGTTGGTATTGCCTTCATCGCTCACGAATATTGACTATAGTCCATTCGAATACATAAATGAAACTCCATTACATATTATAAGTGAATCAGCTCGTTTCGTTGTACGGGATCAAATGTTACTGGATCTTCAGGAGGATCGTTTGATAGTTTATTTTGAGAATGAAGGAGACGAAAAAGTGAGTGTTGTCATTCCTGAATCTATCAGAAGTATAGCTCCTTATGCTTTTGAAGAATGTAATTCAATCTGTCGAATTACACTTCCTTCTTCTCTTATAAGTATTGAGAAGTATGCTTTTGAGGAATGTTCCAGTTTGATAAATATTAATCTTCCGCCGGCTCTTGAAAATATTGGAAATTTTGCTTTTGAGACATGTGATAATTTGAAGAAGCTAATATTGCCGGCATCCCTTAAAAGCATAGGAGATAATCCTTTTAATTGTGGGGTAGAAATAGTGAGTGAATCGTCTCGATTCATCATGCAGGACGGATATTTGATAGACCTTCAGGATGGACGTCTTATTTCTTGTTTTGTACCTGTGTCACAGTTGAGTATGAAAAAGGATTGTGTCATTCCTGAAATCGTTAAGTCCATTGGAAATAATGTGTTTTGTGATGATGCAGATTTGAATAGTATCACATTTCCAGCTACTCTTACAAGTATAGGTAAGAGTGCATTTGAAAATACATGCTTAGAGACAATTTCGTTTCCGGAATCACTTACAAGAATTGGTGACTATGCATTCTTCGGTACCCATTTGGTAGAGGTCTCATTTCCTGATTCACTCACTAGTATCGGAAAACGTGCATTTCAATTAACACCAATAAAAAAAATTGTTTTTCCAGCATCTCTTGAAACGATTGAAGACTATGTTTGCATAGAGTGTGAAAATCTACGGGAGGTTGTTCTTCCGTCTTCACTTAAAAGTATTGGAGAAGGAGCCTTCTCTGGTTGTACTCATTTAGAAAAAGTGGTTCTCCCGGACACTTTATTGAGTATTGGGTATGGGGCATTTTCATACTGTAAGAGTCTAGTTAATATCAAACTTCCATCCTCTCTCGAAAGCATAGGTGAAAATCCATTTCAGATGTCAGAGGGACTTAAAATAGAGAGTAATTCACGTCAGTTTGCTGTTCGGGATGGTATGTTAATAGACACCAAGGCAGGACATCTTATAGCGTATGTTGATACTAAACAGGTAGTTACCATTCCTAAGACGGTAAGTAGTATCGGTAAAAACGCCTTTTATTGCAGTCGTGATTTGAAAGTCGTTATTATTCCGCCATTGGTCAAGAATATCAGCGAAGATGCTTTCCATCAATGTGCCTCATTGAAGATGCTTATCATTCCAAAAGGATCCAAGAATAAGTTCAAGAAGATATTGCCGAAAGAGTTGTCAGAAAAACTTTATGAAAAGGAATTTCCTATTGATGGAACTATGCCGAAATATTATCCTATTATTGATGGAATAGGATTTTTTATTAGTATGTTTCGTAAGTAGGAGTAGGAGAGAATGGCGTAGGTTATGAATGAGATAGTTCTTGCGCCATCATTTCCGCCTGTTTTAAAACCGTCTCCGTCGCCAGCAATTGCATATCTGGTGGATAACCATATTTACGTAACAGACGTTTAACAGCCACCTTCATCTTCGCACGGACATTCTCCTTAATCGTCCAATCAATCGAAGTGTTCTGCCGAATGGTTTCGGTCAACACAACTGCTAATTCACGAAGTTTATCTTTCCCCATCAACTCTTTTGCACTTTCATTGTCAGCCACAGCGGAATAGAAAGCATATTCGTAGGTGGTCAATCCCATGTTTTCCGCATCCTTGTCCTTCTCCACGATGGTTTTACTGAGTTTAATCAGTTCATCGATAACTTCGGCGGCAGTTAGGATCTTGTTATGATAGCGAGTGATGGAACTGTCCAGCATCTCCATCAATGTCCGTCCCTCAACCACGTTGAATTTGGAACGAGCTTTTATTTCCCCCTCCAGTAGTTTTCTCAGCACCTCCAAAGCAATGTTTTTGTGTTCCATGCCTTTCAACTCCATCATAAACTCTTCCGAAAGGATGGAGATGTCAGGTTTCTTTAAGCCTGCCGCATCAAATAGGTCGATGACCTTCTCCGACACCAATGCCTTGTCAATCACCTGACGGATGGTGGTTTCTATATCTTCGTTAGTGTGGTCTATACCTGTTTGGTCAAATTTGCAGAGTCGGGCTTTCACGGCCTGAAAGAATGCCACTTCTTCTTTTGCATCCATCGCCGCATCGTGGGGAATTGCAATGGCAAACGCTTTACTCAAGGCTGTCACCTCATTCACAAAACGTTTTTTACCATCGTCCAGCCCCAGGATAAAGTCTTCAGCCTTTAATATCCACGAGAGTTTACCCGAAGTGTCGGCGGTGAAATATTGCTTATATTCGAAGCCATAGAACATCTGTTCCACCACTTCCAGCTTCTCCTGCATCATGGCTACGGCTTGCTCCTGCTGCTGCGTCGGATCTCCCTTGCCACCCGAGTCGGAATAGAACGACAGGGCTTTCTTCAGATCCGAGGCAATACCGAGGTAGTCAACCACCAATCCTCCTGGTTTGTCTTTATAAACACGGTTCACACGTGCTATGGCTTGCATGAGGTTGTGTCCTTGCATAGGCTTGTCGATGTATAGCGTATGCAGACACGGAGCGTCAAAGCCTGTCAGCCACATATCCCGCACAATGACAAGCTTCAGTTCATCGTCGGGATCTTTCATACGCTCTGCTAAAGCACGGCGCTGTTCCTTGGTCGTATGGTGCTTAGCGATTTTTGCACCATCGGATGCGGAGGATGTCATAACGACCTTGATGGCACCCTTCGACAGGTCGTCGGAATGCCACTCGGGGCGTAGTTTGACAATCTCTTCATATAAATCAGCAGCGATTCGACGGCTCATTGCGACAACCATTGCTTTGCCTTCAAACACCTTCTGGCGTTCTTCAAAGTGCGCCACAATGTCTTTTGCAATGTTTTTTATACGATTCGGGCTACCGATGAGCGCTTCCAATTGGGTCCATTTGGCTTTGGCCTTTTGTACATCGTTCATGTTTTCGGTTCCCAACTCCTTATCGAGATCTTGCACCAATTGTCGCCCTTCGTCGCTCAATTCAATCTTAGCGAGACGACTTTCGTAGAAGATGCGTACGGTGGCTCCATCTTCGACAGCCTGTGCGATGTCGTATACGTCAATATAGTTACCAAACACTGCCGGCGTATTCACGTCGGTCGATTCGATGGGCGTTCCCGTGAATCCGAGGTAGGTGGCATTGGGAAGCGCGTCACGCAAGTATTTGGCAAAACCATATTTGATTTCGGAGCCCACCACCTCGTCAGCCTCGTTACGCACCTCCACTGTCTTAGCCTTGAATCCATACTGTGTACGGTGTGCCTCGTCCGCTATCACGATGACATTACTACGGTTAGTAAGCGTATCGAACACATTGCCTGATTCGGGCTGGAATTTCTGTATCGTAGTGAAGATAACACCTCCAGACTGCACCGCCAAAAGGCTCTTCAGTTGCTCGCGGCTCTCGGCTTGCACAGGTGTCTGCCTAAGCAGTTGTTTTGCACCTGTGAATGTATCGAAGAGCTGGTCATCCAAATCGTTGCGGTCGGTGATGATGACAATAGTCGGGTTGTTAAGCCGTTGTACGATTTTGCCCGTGTAGAACACCATGGTAAGTGATTTACCACTACCTTGCGTATGCCAAACCACTCCGGCACGGTGGTCACCAGTTTGTTGGTCTTGAACGGTCTTATAGCCATAGTGGGCAGGAGATTCCGCCACCATCGAATCCATATTGATTCCTGTGGCGCGCAAGGTGGATTCCACGGCTTTGTTGACGGCGTAATATTGATGGTAAGCGGCGATTTTCTTCACCGTTTTGATGATGGTGAGCCCTGTTTTCAAGTCTTCTTGCTTCTGTTTCTCGAACACAGTGAACGACTGCACAAGGTCGAGCAAGGTGTCTTTGTTTAGCATACCATTGACCAGCACTTCCAGTTCGCCTACGAGATGCGAAGCGATGGTTTCGCCGTCGGTGCTTTTCCACGCTGTGTAACGGCTGAAACCTGCTGAAAACGAACCTGCCCGTGCCTCCAGACCATCAGAAATAACCGTCAAGGCGTTGTAAGTGAAAAGCGACGGAATCTGCTGTTTGTAGGTCTGAATCTGACGGTAGGCGCTTTGCAGCGTAGCGTTCTCATCAGCTGCATTTTTCAGTTCGAACAGGACCAACGGCAGACCGTTCACAAATAGTAGCACATCGGGGCGACGGTTGTGACCGTTCTCGATGATGGTGAACTGGTTGACCACCGTAAACTCATTGTTCCACGGGTCGTTGAAATCAATCAACCAGACCCGGGCACCACGCTCCATACCGTCTTTGTGAACTGACACCGGAACGCCTTCGGTCAACAGGCGGTGGAACTCCTCATTGTTGGCCAGCACATCAGGCGAACTGATGCGCAGCACCGTTTTCACCGCCTCTTCCTGCACAGCATACGGCAACGAAGGATTGAGTCGCTTTACCGAACTTTCCAGCTTGTCGCGCAGCACCACTTCCTCAAAGCTGGCACGCATCGGCGTATCGCCATCGGGTGCGATGTCGGGGCCGTAGAGGTACCGATAACCTTTGGACTTCAGTTGATCTATGAGCATCTGCTCTATGTCGGATTCCGTTAGCTTGGTCATATCTTTTTGTTTATTAATTCAACTTCCAATATCCGTTCTTGTCTGCTCCTTCACGAACAATCAATCCTTTCTTAGTAAGAGAAGCAAGTATTCTCTCCGCTTGCCTTTGCGAAATATTTATTGCTTCGGCCGCTTGTTTTGCTGTAATTTTGGGATTCTGTCTTATTATTTCAAGAATCTTCTGCTCCGTTACACCGACATTTACACCGACATTTACACCGACATCAATAGGTTCTCCCTGATGACTACGCACGGTATTTAGAATCTCGCCAAGCATAAACTCTATAAAAGGTCCACTTTCTCCCTGTTTGGTGCTAAGAGCAATGGCATCATAATAGGCTTGTTGGTTGGAATAAACCATGTTCTCAACAGGAAGATGGGCGAAAGCAGGATGCCAGCGGCTGAGAATCAGCGACTGCCAAAGGCGACCCATGCGGCCATTCCCGTCGATGAAGGGATGGATGAACTCAAACTCATAGTGGAACACGCAACTGCGCACTAAGAGATGGTCGTCGGCATTCTTCAGCCAGCCGAACAGATCGGACATCAACCCATGTACCCTGTCGGCAGGCGGGGCCATGTGTACCAAGCCCTTCTCGGAATACACTCCGACACCACCATTGCGGAAATGCCCGGCGTCGTCGGTCAGAGCCGACATCATCAGCCCGTGAGCACACAATAGGTCGTCCATCGAGAATGGATTGAGTTTTTCAAACGCCTCATACACCTTGATAGCATTCTTCACTTCTTGGATTTCGCGGAGGGGAGCCACCACCGTCTTGCCGTCGAGAATGTCTGCCACCTGACTCTCCAACAGATGGTTTCCTTCTATGGCCAACGAGCTGTGGATGGTCTTGATGCGGTTGGCCTTGCGCAGACGTAGGGCATCGCTTTGTTCCATGCGTATGGCGAACCTCTCCATCTGAGCGGCAATGTCCGCCACCATCCCCACAGTCTTCGCAGAAAGGGTAAATGGGGGCTTGTAGCCTTGGTGTTTTGTCGTTCCTTTCGCCATATTCAATTCATTTTGCAAAGATAGTCAATTTTCAAATATGCTGGCTTGATGAGCATCTGCTCTATGTCGGATTCGTGGAGTGGGGGCATAATAACTTTACAATTTAACAGAAGGAATATATTTCGTGATATCTACGTTAGGTAATTTACTTCCTTTGGAGATTACATCGGTAATGAATTTTGAACATTCTGCAGATGAGAGTTTTTTTCTCTCATAAGCATAATACAAGAAATCGAGGGTTGTCAAGTAAGTTATACTTTCCCTTTCACAGTATGCTTTGATGTCCTTCAGATTGCTGCTGCCAATCACATTGTTGGTAAACTTGCAATAGGCCATGCAGGCGCTTTCACCTTTTCCGAACGTATTCTTTAATATTGCATATTCTTTCAAAACTTCTCCTGTGGGATTGAACGTCTCCAATACTATATTCTTCAAGAAGTGGATCTGGTTATCGAGCTGACCTTGAATAGTTCCTATTTCCTCGTAAACAGTACTAAGCACAACATGGTCGTATTCCGTCAATATTTCGGGCAACATACTCAACATATTGGCTTTAGAGAAATGAATCAGCACATCAGCATCCAGCACTATCTTGACCTTCATACCCAATTAAATTTAACAATTCAAGATAATGTCCTTCGGAAATTTTTCCCTCGTCAAACAATCGTCTTGCTTTAGAACCGAAATCGCCAATGATAAGCCGTTCTCCATCCCCTTTTTTGTACAATCGATCTTCGTAGCCACGCAACGCCGCTTCTTTTATAATGCTAAGTTTCAAGAGCGATTCTGCACATTTGGGAGTTATTATTCGTAGCTCCTTTAGACGCACTACCATGGTCTGATGTGAAATGCCATAAAGTTGTTCCAATCGGATAACGGTATCAATTCTGATTTGTTTATCTTTCAATTCCTCCGCGGGAATATTCATGAGCAGACCTTCTTTGGGCATCAGGAAGGCGGAAGCAAACATATTTGCAGAGCGTTCCACAGGATCTGTAATTTGAAGTTGCCCGCAAAAATGAGGCTGCGGATTTTCGTCGAAATAAAGATGATACAGCTCGTGGGCGATGGTAAAATGCTGCCTTCCCTTGGTAATGCTGCTATTAACAAGCATAAAACGGCTTTTTCCGTCAGTGGAGCTCAAGGAGAGGCCAAAGAGATTGTCTGATAACGGACGGTAAACCGTCATGATATTAAGTTGACGGAGCGCAGTCTTCGTATTGACGGGTTCGCTGCTTGAAATTCGTAAATATTCACTACGCATTTTAGCGGCAAGGTTCTCGGCTGTTTCAAAATCAATTTTTTTCATTCCGCAAGAAGTTTCCCCATTTTCAAATAATTCAAGACAAGGTTTTTGAACTCGGCTATTTCCTTCATATCATTGGTATTGATGTCGTCGGCACGGAAGGCACAGGTCAACATTTCATCGACGACATTTTTGTCTTCCTCGAACAAAAGGCCAAGTTCGCAGCCGAATAATGCCACGGCTTTTTCAAGAACTTCAAGAGGCGCTTCGCGTTCACCACTCTCATAATTGGCGTATGCGGAACGGTTGATTCCCAGAAACTCCGAAACCTTCTCCTGCGTATAGCCATTGGCCGTACGCAAGGATTTTAAGTTTCTTCCAATAACAGTTTTCATAAAAGACTTTTGTTGTTTTATTATTACTTTAATGGAGATTGTTTATCCGTGGCAAAAATACAAAATAAAATTAAGACTCGTGTAATTTTGCCACAGAAAAATCAATATCATTATCGATGAGCATTTGTTCTATGTCGGATTCCAAAAGTTTGGTCATATTCAAATCGATTTGTAAAGGTAGCCAATTGTTACTACAGATTTTGCACACGCGTGTTCACAATTTCACCTCCCCACTCATCAGCCTCGGCAGCAACCCGTCGCGGGTCTGAATGAGAGTTTGGATTTGCTTGTTATTGTTGTTCATTTTAGACACCATAGTATCTATTTCACTGTTAAAATATGCGATAGCGGTTTTATCAGGAATATTAATGGGGTAATTCTTCAAATTATCAACATCCACACGTTGCCTTCCTGACGAGCCTGACATACAAGATTCTGCATAGTCTCTAAAATCTTGATATTTAGCTATTACATAAGAGAAAAACGAATGAATTCCTAATTTTGAGTGCATAACAATAAATTCTGTTGAGCCCCAACCTACCTGATTTTCATTTAAAAAATCAACATACGCCGTTTTTCCATTTTCAAGGCAAGGTGTGATACGAGCTAATAATGTGTCTCCATTTTGGAATTTTGAACCAGAACTAAAAGCACGATTATACCAATATGTTGGTGCGTATGTAGAAGTGCTCAAATTGGACATTTCTAAAAACGGGGCAATTGTTCCCTTAACAAGTTTTCTTGTTGGATTAAACTCTACTAAATCAGCGACAGTTCCTTCCTCCCAATCCTCCTTGGCATCCTCAACAAACCATTGTCTGAACAGCGTCTCCGCCATCTGCTCCAAGGTGGCGTTCTCGCGGTGCAGAAGGTCTATCTTGTCGTCGAGGGAAGAGAGGATGGCGGATATGCGGCGCTGGATGTCTATCGGAGGCAAAGGAATAACCACATTACTTAATATCGTTGTGTTAATAGAAGGCATCGTAGCACCTACAGCTATTCTTCTAATTGTTTCTTTAAAATCCTCAAGGCCAAAATAATATGAAAGAAATTTGGCATCAACCTTTTGAATAGGCCTTACTCTTAAACAACGCCCCGAAAACATCCATCCATCTTCATTGACACTTACATAAGCACGTCTATCAACTGAACCAACCCTACTGAAGACTATATCTCCTTCTGCCAACACATACTTTTTCAATCTATTTTTGTCTTCTTCTCCTACTAAAGGCAAATTATTGTGAATGATTCTATTATCACCCAAATGCTCAACTGTAATTATAGGAGTTCCTTCATTTTGATAATCACTCATATGAAGTTGACTACCAAAAGGCCCAGTTTGCACATCTGCAATCTCCCCCAACTTATACTCTTTCCACTCGCTTTTCTTCTCATAAATCGCAATGCCCATACGGCGGATATGGTCGATGAGGGCTTCGTTTTTCAAGGTGTGGAAGATGGAGATGTCGAATTGGTAAGGCAGCAGCAGGTCGTCGATGGCAAGGCTGATGCGGTTGAGGTCGGTATGTGTCAGCTCAGCACCTTCCAAGGTGATGTCCACATCCGAGAAAGGCTTATAATTGCCCTTGGCGCGCGAGCCGTACAATACCACACGCTCAATCCGCTCGTTTGCGGCAAACACCTTGCTCAATTTCTCCAATTCTATGTCTTTCAGTCCGTAGGGCATAGCGTTACTTATTCGTTTGTCGTTTCAAGTCTTTTCAGCATCACTTGCTCGTAATCCTCGAAAAGTGGATAATACACATTGATGATGTTGGCGACAATGGTCTGAGCCGTGTCGTCATCGTAATTGTGAGAGGTCAAGTTCCGATCGCGAATGGAATCCATCCAACGCTCATCGCTGATGATTCCCGCCTGCAAAGTCTGCCGAATGGCATCGCGCGAACCTACAATATCGGGAATTCCCTGATATTCCAAATAATCTTTCATCACTTTCCAAGCCAGTTCGTGCGTATATTCATATCTTTGTATCAAACCTTCCTCCATAAGCATATCTTCATCGCCTCTGCTTTTCAGAGCGGAGACTATGTCCACAGCCTTGCCCAATTGAAGCAATGCCTTGCGGTAGTTGCTGAACCGCTGAATCCATCTGATGTCTTTATCTTCCATAACTCAAATATGTTTATATGTTAAACTTATATTCTTTCCACTCGCTCATAGTTCAATCTTTTAATTCACGTTCAATATCCTCGATACTCGGCAAGGTGCTCTTGAAGTCGGCAGGCATCACTTTCGACATTTCAAAGCCAGAGATTCCCAACGGCTGATTGTATCCCTCCAAAGAATATTGCGCAAAGACATTGTCCTTGTCTTTGCAGACCAACAGCCCGATGGTGGCGTTGTCGGCAGGCTTCTTCAACAGGTGGTTGACACAAGAGACATAAGCACTCAATTGACCGAGGTGTCCAGGCTCAAACGAGGTCACCTTCACCTCCACAACCACGTATGCCCGCAACTCGACATTATAAAACAGCAGGTCAAGAAACTGCTCGGTATCGCCCACCTGTAAACGATATTCTTTACCCATATAGGCAAAACCGTTGCCCAATTCCAACAGGAACTTGGTGATATTCTGCAACAAAGCTTCTTTTAACTCCTTCTCGCGATATGGCTCGGTCAACCCAGCGAAGTCAAAACAATACGGGTCTTTGGTCAACTGCTGCGCAAGGTCGCTGTCAACTGCTGGCAGTGTCGTTTTGAAATTGGTAATAGCTTTCCCTTGCCGTTCATAGAGGTTGGTGTCGAGAAAGTTCAACAAAACGCCTCTACTCCAGTTATTCTTTATTATGCTATTGACAAAAAACAGTGCCTTGTCCAAGTCATTACTACATTTGTCTATGATATATCGATGATGTCCCCAAGGTATCATTTTTAATTGTTCCACAACCTGTGGAACTTTTTCCCCTTGTTCATATTGTTCCACAAGTTGTGGAACTTTTGAATAGAGTAGGAAAAACCTTTTACAGTAATACAAATTAATCCTTGAAAGTCCCTTTACGCCAGGCAATAAAGCTTGTAAATCCTCGCTGATAGAATCTATCAAGTTGTCTCCATAATGATTTGTTGCCTGTCTGTCCACAATATCACGCCCCAATTCCCAATAGAATTGTATCAGTTCACTATTCACCTTCACCGCCGCCTTAATTTGGCTTTGGCGGAAACGTAGGCTTAAGTCCTTAATCCAACCGGCGTAGTTGTCGTCTATTTTTATCAGTTTGCTCATACCTTATTCAATTTTATCTTCTCCAGATTACCTTCCACCCCAAAAATATATTCTTTCCACTCAGTCATAGGCTTTTATTTTAGGTTTTCCTCAAGCAGGCGTTGCAATTCCTCCTTGCTCGGCAAGTAGGTTTGATACTTGCTTGCAAAGATTTGGTTGTTGTCCTCGGACAGGTTGATTCTATGCGCATCAGTTTCAGGTAATGCGACCAACTGAGGGTGAAGTGCAATTCCGCAGACGGTGTCTGAGGAATTTGAGAATTCCGCAAAGGTGTTGCGGAATTTGTATTCTCAAGAGAATTTGATGATACTATCTTCAAATTTTTAGAATTCCGCAAAGGTGTTGCGGAATTTGAATAAATCAAATAGAACTTCCTCATTCTCTCAAGATTATCAACAGAATAACCCTTTCCAAATCGAGCGATTAAATACATAGAAACATTTTTCAACGTTTCTTTTCCATAACTCGCATAGGTTGTTCCTTTCTGCTCGTCATCCACAATCATCCTGCCTATCTCAAAATAGGTATAAACCATCGCCGTGTTGACAGCGTCCACGGTGCGTTTTCTTGCTTCTGCAATCAGCCGTTCTATGCGTTCGGCCAAATCGGTTTTCATTATCTCGCTCATACCTCATTACATTTTTATCTTCCCCAAATTCTCCAAAATCACTTTATTCAAGCGTTCCTCTTCCTTCAGTTGCTCCGCAAACTCGGCTTTCAGGGCGGTGAAACGCTCGGCAAAGTTGAAGTCATCCTCCTCCTCGGGCAAACCAACATAGCGTCCGGGTGTGAGCACATAGTCCAGTTCTGCCACACGGCTTACGGGCACCGAAGCGCAGAAACCTGCAATATCTTGGTAATCGGTGGATTCTTCTCTCCACAAATGATAAGTCCGTGCAATCTCCTGAATGTCTTCTTCCGATAGTTCACGGGTGCGACGGTTGATAAGGTGTCCCTTGTTGCGGGCATCAATAAACAGAATTTCGCCAGCACGACGGGTGCGGTTGCGTGTCACAAACCACAGGCAGGCAGGAATCTGTGTGTTCAAAAAGAGTTTGGCGGGAAGATTGACAATGCAGGCAATCAGTCCCTTGTCAATCAACGTCTTGCGAATGTCGCCCTCGCCGCCCGTCTTTGAAGTTAGCGAGCCTTTGGCCAGCACAAAACCAGCCTGTCCGTTTGGCGCAAGGTGGTAGATAAAATGCTGAATCCAAGCAAAATTAGCATTGCCTGCGGGTGGCACGCCATACTGCCAACGGGCATCGCCACGCAGTTGGTCGCCGCTCCAGTCGCTGTCGTTGAACGGCGGATTGGCCATCACGTAGTCGGCCTTCACATCGCGCAAGGCATCGTTTAGGAACGAGCCTTCGGTGTTCCACTTCACCTGCGAAGCGTCGATACCACGAATGGCAAGATTCATCTTGCACAGGCGCCAGGTGGTTTGGTTGCTCTCTTGCCCATAAACCGAAATGTTCTCAATCCTGCCTTGGTGCTCCTTCACAAACTTCTCGCTCTGCACAAACATTCCACCCGAGCCGCAGCAGGGGTCGAGCACACGGCCCTTGTACGGCTCCAGCATATTCACAAGCAGTTCAACAACACTGCGCGGCGTGTAGAATTGTCCACCCTTCTTGCCTTCGGCTAAGGCGAACTCGCCGAGGAAATACTCAAAGACATGTCCAAGCAAGTCGGCACTTTTGGTGCTGGTGTTCTGCAAGGTGGAGTTGCCAATCAGGTCAATCAATTCGCCCAACGAAGTTGGGTCGAGGTTAGGACGGGAAAAGACTTTAGGCAGCACACCTTTTAGCGATCTGTTCTCACGCTCGATCTCATCCATCGCATCATCAATATATTTGCCAATCTGCGGACTCTTCGCATTATCGGTCAGATAGTTCCATCGAGCAGTGGGGGGAACATAAAAAACGTTTTCGGCAGCATACTCCTCGCGGTCTTCCAGGTCTGCACCTTCCGACTGCTGTGCCACCAACTGATTATAGAGCTGTTCAAATGAAACAGATATATATTTCAGGAAAATCAAACCCAACACAACATGCTTATATTCAGCCGCATCAATATTCTTGCGGAGTTTGTCGGCAGCCTTCCACAGCTGCTTCTCAAGCGGTTCCTCTATCAATTCCTTCTTTTTTGCCATACTAGAAAAATAATGTTTCCCAAATGTACATCTTTTTGATTGAATATTCTACTAGATACTCTTTGTCAGACATAGCCCATTCACGAAATAGAATATTCATGCGTAAGAGTAAAGATTATAATTATACAAAGATATATTTTTTTGCAAAATCCAGAATACTATTCAATAAAATGCTGAATTTTAATAAAAATAAACTAACTTTGCAATTTCAATAAAATAAGCACGGTAAAGTAGAAAAATAGAAATTTAAAATAGATAATCAATATGGCTTCTCAAGAAGATGTTTTTAAACAATTAGTATCACATTGCAAGGAATATGGATTTGTATTTCCTTCTAGTGAAATTTATGGTGGATTAGGTGCTGTTTATGATTATGGTCAGAACGGTGTTGAGTTGAAAAATAATATTAAGAAGTTCTGGTGGGATAGTATGACGTTGTTGCATCAAAACATTGTAGGTATAGATGCTGCAATTTTCATGGATCCTACTACATGGAAGGCTTCAGGACACGTTGATGCATTCAATGACCCATTGATAGACAATCGTGATTCGAAGAAGCGTTATCGTGCAGATGTTTTGATTGAGGATCAGATAGCAAAATACGACGATAAGATTAATAAAGAGGTTGAAAAAGCAGCTAAGAAGTTTGGTGATGCTTTTGATGTTGAGAAATTCAAATCAACGAATCCTCGTGTGTTGGAACACATAGAAAAGAGAGATGCTCTTCATGCTCGTTATGCAAAAGCATTGAATGACAATGATTTGAATGAGATGAAGCAGATCATCTTGGATGAGAATATCGTTTGTCCTATCAGTGGAACGAAGAATTGGACAGATGTTAAGCAATTTAACTTGATGTTCAAGACTGAGATTGGATCTACTGCAGATAGTGCTACAAGCATCTATCTTCGTCCAGAGACATGTCAAGGTATCTTCACTAACTTCTTGAATGTACAGAAGACGGGTCGTATGAAGATTCCTTTTGGAATAGCTCAGATAGGAAAGGCTTTCCGTAATGAAATCGTTGCAAGACAATTCATCTTCCGTATGCGTGAATTTGAGCAGATGGAGATGCAGTTCTTTGTTAAGCCAGGTACTGAAATGGACTGGTTCAAGCATTGGAAAGAATTCCGTATGAAGTGGCATAAAGCTCTTGGCTTTGGCGACGATAAGTATCGTTATCATGATCATGATAAGTTAGCTCACTATGCAAATGCAGCTACTGATATTGAGTTCTTGATGCCATTTGGTTTCAAGGAAGTGGAAGGTATTCACTCACGTACCAATTGGGATTTGTCTCGTCACAGTCAGTTCTCTGGTAAGAAATTGGAATACTTTGATCCAGAAGAGAACAAATCATATATTCCATACGTTATCGAGACTTCTATCGGTGTGGATCGTATGTTCCTTTCTGTTATGGCAGCTTCATACAAAGAGGAGGAATTAGAGGGTGGTGAAAAACGTGTCGTTTTGTCTTTGCCTCCTGCATTGGCTCCAGTTAAATGTGCTGTTTTGCCATTGCTGAAGAAGGATGGTCTTCCTGAGAAGGCTGCAGAGATCATGAACGAGTTGAAGTTTGATTACAGATGTGCATACGAGGAGAAGGATACCATTGGAAAACGTTATCGTCGTCAAGATGCAATTGGTACTCCATTCTGTATTACCGTCGATCATCAGACATTGCAAGATAATACTGTAACATTACGTTACCGTGATACTATGCAACAAGATCGTGTAAAGGTAGAAGAGTTGCACAAAATCATTGGTGATGCAGTTAGTATGCGTAACCTATACAAGAAAATTGTTGGATAATCCAGAATATAATAAGAATGAAGAAGAGGATTCAGCTTTGGCGGGGTCCTCTTTTTTCCGTAACTTCAGACTGATATTAACCCTTTATTCCTAATTCAATATGCAGATGTATGTGGATGTCATATTGCCACTGGCTTTGGCTAATACTTATACGTATAAGATGCCGGAAGAATTACAGTCGGATGCAAAAGTGGGAGCTCGTGTTATTGTTCCTTTCCAAAAGACAAAATTCTATACAGCTCTTATCTATCGTGTTCATTTCACTGCACCGGAGGGGTTTGACGTGAAGGAGGTGATAAGTGTTTTGGATAATGAAAGCATTGTCCGTCCTCTTCAGATGAAGTTATGGGAATGGATCGCTACTTATTATCAATGCACCTTAGGTGAGGTGTTTAAAGCTGCGGTACCATCGGGACTGAAATTGGAGAGCGAAACCTCTATCTCTGCTGTGAGAGACTTTGAAGCAGAAGCACCATTGAAGGAACGGGAACAGTTCCTTTTAGATTGTTTGGGTGATAAATCTTTGTCAGTAAGTGAATTGAATAAGATGATGGACATGAAAAATGTTCTTCCTCTTGTGAAACGTATGATGGAGATGGGGGCTGTGGAGATTACTGAGTTGATAGAGGAAAAGTATAAACCCAAGACTGAGGTATATGTGCGGTTGGCTGATTTCTACCATAAGGAATCGGAGTTGAACACGTTATTGGATGCATTGTCAAAGCATCCGAAACAGGAAATGATGTTGATGACCTATCTTCAATTATCACAGTTCTTACGACATGGAGAGATCTTGGAGGTGGCGAAAAAGGAGCTGTTGAAACGCTGTGATTCCATTTCAGCCTTTTCTTCATTAGAGAAAAAAGGCGTATTGGAGACGTATAAGAAAGAGGTGGGTAGGCTGAATGACCATGTGACCTCCATAAAGCCATTGTCTGCTTTATCTCCTGTTCAACAGACTGCTTATGAGTCTATCTTACAACAATTTAAGGATAAACAGACTGTTTTGTTGCATGGAGTGACCTCATCAGGAAAAACGGAGATTTATCTGCATTTGATCGAGAAGATGATTAAGTCAGGGAAACAGGTACTGTTCTTATTGCCAGAGATTGCTCTGACAACACAGATAACGAATCGTTTAAAAAGAGTATTAGGCAATAGCTTATTGGTATATCACTCAAAGTTCTCAGATGCCGAGAGAGTTGAGGTATGGAAACAATTGTTAGATGACCATTCTGATGTAAAGGTGGTGTTGGGTGTTCGATCGTCTGTATTTCTTCCGTTCAAAGATTTAGGACTTGTGATTGTGGATGAAGAGCATGAAACATCCTACAAGCAATTTGAGCCTGCACCACGTTATCATGCAGGAAATGCCGCTATTATCTTAGCACATCTGATGAATGGAAAGGTGTTGTTGGGATCAGCTACTCCATCTATAGAGTCTTATTCGAATGCAAAAATAGGGAAGTATGGATTGGTGGAGCTACTACAGCGGTATGAAGGTATTGAAATGCCTGAGATCCTAGTGGCGGATGTGAAGGAAGCACGAAGGAAGAAAGAGATGGTGATGCATTTTACCCCTTTGCTGTTGTCCCACATGAGAAAGGCTCTGGAGAGGAAGGAACAGGTGATTCTGTTTCAGAACAGAAGAGGCTATTCACCTTATATGGAGTGCCGAACATGTATGGCGGCACCACGTTGTACGAATTGTGATATAAGTTTGACATATCATAAGAATAGTAATCAGTTGGTTTGCCATTATTGTGGCTATTCAATACCTGTCCCTTATGTTTGTCCGGCATGTGGTAATCCTACTTTGTCACCCGTCGGACTTGGAACAGAGCAGATAGAGGATGAAGTAGCAGAGTTGTTTCCTAATGCAAAGGTGGCGCGGTTGGATCTGGATGTAGCCAAGTCGCGTAAGAGTTATGAAAAGATCATTTCTCAGTTTGAACAAGGAGAGATTGATGTATTGGTGGGGACCCAGATGATTTCGAAAGGATTGGATTTCGAGCGAGTACGTTTAGTTGGAATCATGAATGCAGATGCCACGTTGAATTTCCCTGATTTCAGAGCATTTGAACGTTCTTTTCAGATGTTTTCGCAAGTCAGCGGACGCGCAGGACGAAAGAACAACAGAGGAATTGTTGTATTGCAGACAGGTTCGCCCGATCATCCTGTGGTGAAGATGGTTCAAAACAATGATTATCAAGGGATGTTTAACGAACAGATGAATGAACGATATGCATTCAAATATCCGCCTTATTATCGATTAATCAACGTATATATGAAATCAAAAGATATGATGGTGTTGGATGCCGCAGCTGATTGTTTGGCGAATGGTATGCGGGCTGTTTTTGCAGATAGGGTCTATGGACCAGATAAACCGTTGGTTTCACGCATACAGACATTTTACTTAAAAAAAATCATGCTGAAGATTGAATCAAAGGCATCATTTGAAAAAGCAAAGGAGTTGTTACGAGAGTTGATGAATGAACTGCTATCACAGAAAGCATATCGAAGTGTGATGATAAATGTGGATGTGGATCCTATGTAGTTTCTTTAATATCAATAATTTTCATAAATTTGCAATATATAGAGAGAATTAGAAAGATAAATAATTTGTATGAAATTTGATGAACTGAATTTAGAGCCCAGTTTAATGGATGGGCTTATGGCGATGAATTTTCAGGAGATGACTCCCGTACAAGAGCAGTCGATACCTTTGATATTAGAAGGAAAGGATATTATAGCTTGTGCACAGACTGGTACGGGAAAGACCGCAGCATATTTGTTACCTTTACTTAATAGGATGTTGACGACTCCACATCCAGAGGAGGCTGTCAATGCGATTATCATGGCACCGACGAGAGAGTTGGCACAGCAGATTGATCAGCAATTGGAGGGCTTCTCATACTTCCTCCCTGTTAGTTCGGTTGCTGTTTATGGTGGTAATGATGCAGGTGCATGGGAACAGCAGAAAAGAGCTTTACAGCTGGGGGCTGATTTTGTTATTGCAACACCTGGTCGCTTGATATCTCATGTCTCTTTGGACAATGTGGATTTTTCAAAGGTAAGTTATTTTGTGTTGGATGAAGCTGACCGTATGTTGGACATGGGCTTCTATGATGATATCATCCAGATAGTGAAGAGATTGCCACAAAATAGACAGACAATCATGTTTTCCGCTACAATGCCTCCGAAGATACAGAAGTTGGCAGAGTCAATCTTGCATGAGCCTGCCATGGTGAACATAGCCATCTCAAAACCAGCAGATGGAATAGAGCAGGGGGCTTATGTTTGTTATGAGGCGCAGAAACTACCATTGTTGACTTCCGTCTTGAAAGAAGATTCTTCCAAAACGATTGTGTTCTCTTCCTCAAAAATCAAGGTGAAAGAGATGGTACGTCTGTTGCGACGTCAGAACATATCGGTGGCAGAGATTCATTCAGACTTGGAACAAGAGGAGCGAGATGCCGCATTACTTAATTTTAAGAGTGGAAAGGTGCCTGTCTTGGTAGCTACGGATATCGTGTCGCGAGGTATCGATATTGATGATATTGAGTTGGTAATAAATTATGATGTGCCTCGTGATGTGGAGGATTATATTCACCGAATAGGTAGAACGGCTAGAGCCAATCGTAAAGGACGAGGCGTGACCTTTATTTCAGAAGAGGATCAGATACGATTCCTGAAAATCGAACGATTCTTGAATAAAGTCATAGATAAATTACCTATGCCTAAGGAGATTGGCAATGGTCCGGAGTATGCACCTAAACAAAATGCAAAAGAAGGACATCAGGGTAAGCACGGACGAGGAAATTTTAGGTCTAAAGGTTCATCTAAAGACCCAGAGAAAAAGAATCATGGTAGTCGCAGACAACCGTCGGATGAACATCGACCTAATTTCGCTACAGAAAAAAAAGGAAAGAAACCTTTTTGGAAAAAGAAAAAACAACATGTTAACCAGGAGAATTTGAATGGAACAGAGTCGAAAAACATATAATATCTTATTTGTATGTTTAGGTAACATATGTCGTTCAGCAGCTGCTGAGGCTGTGATGAAGGCCGTATTGGCTAAACATGAGGATGAACATTTTTTCGTGGATTCAGCGGGAATTTTGAGTTATCATCAAGGAGAACCAGCAGATTCCCGTATGCGTTATTTCGCAGGATTGAGAGGCTATGATGTGACATCCATCTCTAGACCGGTTAAAGGGTATGATTTTGAAAAATTTGACCTTATCATCGGAATGGACAATTCCAATGTAGATGAATTAAAGGAACGAGCTGCAACACCGGAACAAGAAGCAAAGGTTCATCAGATGACTGAGTTCGCTATACGAACGACGGAAACGTATGTTCCAGATCCATATTATGGTGGAAATGAGGGATTTGAACGTGTGATGGATCTGTTGGAGGATACATGTGAGGGGCTATATCAATATCTGATTAAGAGAATAATTTAAATGATATAAAGATGGAACAGCGAACGAAAAGTAACTATATAAATAACATTTTGGTAGATAAACGATTGCCATGGATAATCAGAGCCCTATTTTTTGGCTTCTGTTTCATTATTTTATGTGTTGTTTACAAAGATGTTTTGTATCAGTTCTTTTGGCGGAATTATTTTATTGATAATCCAGTTTTTGCCGAAGAAACCGTGAACCAGTCTGCAGGATGGATGAAATATATTGGAAGATACCTGAATCAACTGTTTTACCATCCATGGCTTGTTTCCTTGCTAATCTCAGTGATTCTATCATCTATTCAGCTGATGGTTCAGTGGCTATTCGACAAACAACAGAAGTATGTTCCCTTAACATATTTACCCTCTGTTCTTTTACTCATGCTCTTTTTGTCTGTCAACTATTCTATCTTTGCAGTCTTCGAAATGGGCTTTTATTTTGCCACCCTCGTAGGCACCCTATATACATTTATCCAATATAGTCTGTATCATAGGATAAAAATAAGCAAAGGGGAGATGACAGCGAAAAGCTATTGGATGAAAGCCTCACTTTTCTTATTGGTAGAGATTCTTTTGTACCCTTATATAGGAATTTTTGCAATTCTTCCAATGCTAATGGTCGCTCTTGACGAGGTACTTCAACAACAGAAATGGATGCTGGTTATACAGATTGTGTTATTCTTCCTGTTACCTTATTTCTGCATACAATTCAATTACAATGAACGATACTGGCATGTGTTGTTTTCTCCTTTGTCAGACCCATACTTTAAGGATCTGTTGATAATAAACGTTTCGTTTATGTTGAGCTTACTACTCATGATTTGGATGAAACACAGGACAAAAGGACTACCTAAAATTGGAACTGTTGTTGTTATATTGGCAGAAGTGGCTATTATAAGCTATGGAATAATGAACAAGACCAGTCAACAATTCAGACATGAAATGAAACTGGCACGTTTGGTGGATGAAAAAGATTGGAAGAGTGTTTTAAAGAATATATCCACAAACAATCAAATAACTCATACGGAAAATGCATTCCGTGTTGTAGCTTTGGCTAATACAAACCAACTGAAAGAACATCTGTTTGAAATGAAGATGCCTTTTCTTCCCAATCCATCGGACGTTTCCTCTGATATGATTATTTATTACAATGATTTATTCTTATATGGTTCTTTCCTTTCGGTTGCCCGTCAGCTAAATATGGAGCAGTGGGTAACTATTGGAGAAAATTATCGAGGATTAAGATATTTTATTGAATTGTCCATTATAATGGATGATGACGAGTTAGCTAAACGCTACATTGATATATTAAAACAGACTCTCTTCCTTTGCGATGCGGCAGATAAATATGAAGCATATTTGAAGAATAAAAAAGCATTTTATGCTGATTATCCTGATTACGCAAGAGTGAAAATTAATTTCATGAAAGAGGATCGTATCTTATCAGCTCATTCGTTTTTTGCTAAAAACTACCTCAAATTTAATTACTTGGATGGCGATAATATAGAAAGACGTTTACTGGCTGAATTGTATATGAAGAACTTAGATCATTTTGTTAAATATTTCACATTGTTAGCAAAAAGATATCCTAATGTGCCTCAGTATATGCAAGAAGCATTGATTTTGTATGCTTTAATGAAAAATGATCCATCCTATCTTAAAATAGCACCAATAGATCAACAACTATTTTATATGGTTAAAAGCTTAGTGGATGAGGTCAGCCGTTGTAATAAAGCTCAAATGGAAGCAGCTTCAGAACGACTGTATAAAAAATACAAAAACACATACGCATACTACTATGTGTTTAATACAGAAGATTATATAAATTATTCCCTCAAATAATCAACCATAAAAATTAGTGGAAATACAATGAACAAGATCATTAAATTAACAAGTACCATACTGACAGCTTTCTATATGATAGCTTGTACATCCACTGTCCCTGCTATTTTTCAAGAGACAAATGATTCATTAATAACGTATCCTGATTATCAGAATATTACGATTCCATCCAATATAATGCCACTAAATTTCGAGGTGTTAAATAAAGGAGAAAAATGTATTGTTCAATTAACAGCTGCGAATGGTGAAACAATTCTTTCTGAGGGAACGAACAAAACCATACAATTTTCCGAAAAAGAATGGAAAAAGCTTCTTCACAACCATGCGGGAGAACAACTGAATGTGGATGTCTATCTAAAAGACGAATCACAATGGAAGCATTTCCCATCTTACCAGTTAATCATTGCAAAAGATTCTATCGACAAATATGTCACCTATCGTTGGATTGAACCTTCATACGAGAGTACGGGTAATATAGGAATTTATCAATATGATATTGAAAATGGCGGGTTAAAAACATTAGCCGACAATCATTTATTTAAAAAGGATCCTTCCCTCGGAGCGCATCAAACCTGTATGAACTGCCATAACAAACAACGAAATAATCCAGAAAACAGTGTCTTTCAATTTCGTGCGCAAGGTGGTGGTATGCTGGTAACATACAATGGAGAGACCAAGGTTATTTCAACTAAAGTGGGTGATATGGAAATGCCTGCTATCTACGAACGTTGGCATCCGTCACTACCGTTAATTGTCTTTTCTAATAATACGGTACGTCAGATGTTTGGGTCAAGAGATCCTAATAAGATAGAAGCGTTTGATTGGCGTTCGGATATCCTTCTGTATGATATTGTACGCAATGAAATTAGTTATATTATAAAAACAAAATTGCAGAGTGAAACTTATCCTATATGGTCTCCTGATGGAAAATATCTCTATTATTGTTCATCAGATACGATTTTTAAAGTCCATAAATACAAGGCAATGAAATATGATCTGATGCGGATTCCTTTTGATGAACAATCAATGTCATGGGGAGCACCGGAGCGAATCTATAATGCATCGGAAAATAATAAGAGCGTATCCAAACCGCAGGTTTCACCTGATAATCAATACATAGCTATGACTATCTCCGAATATGGTGCATATCATTATACACATATAGATTCAGATGTTTATTTACTGAATCTGACAACACATGAATGTAAACCGATAGAAGCATTGAATTCTCCACAAGCCGAAGGATATGTCACATGGTCGTCAAATGGACGATGGCTGATGGTCGGATCCCGCAGAGAAGATGGCAGCTATGCCCGATTATATCTTTCCTATTTTGATACGACTGGGACAGCACATAAGGCATTCCAATTGCCTCATGAAGATCCACTCTTTGACAAAAATCTTCTGAAAAATTACAATTACCCCGAATTCGGTACGGTAGATGTAAAATATACTGCTTCAGATATATATAAAATATTAGAGGATAACGCACCTGTTATTCCTTCATATAAAGGTGATATGGAAAAAACGGACGGTAATACAGGCGCATCCATCATAAAATACGAATAACATTTCTTATGAACAAAAAGATAATAAGCAGGTTGAGCAAAGTAATATTCTTTATTGGAGTAGTACTCTTTTTAGGAATATATAACTACGATTTTCTTTATCAGGTCGGTTGGAAAAACTATTTCTTGTTCAATTCGTTTTTCACCCAACAGACCATTTCACAGAGTTGTGGCGTTCTGTTATACATTGCTCGTTTTCTGAATCTATTATTCCACTATCCATTGATTGGGGCAATAAGTGTGGCAGCCGTCTTGACTGGGATGGTCGCACTGCATGAGTACTTGTTTGATAAAAGAAAATCTGGCTTCTCTTTTCTGCCATCAGTTCTTCTGACGATGGTCATTGGTTGCGGAGGTTGGGCTATCTATGCACGATTTGAAATAGGAACTTTTTTTGCTTTAATTCTTGGTACTGTATGCTGTTTGATAAGCTATCTGCTGTATGATAAGTTTTTTAAAGGAAGAAACATGGCTTATGTGATGTTGATTGTTCAGTTGGTGTTGCTTCCTGTTTTGGGCGTCTTCTCGATGGTTTTCATTGTGATGATTGCTGTCGAGGAATATCTGGAGAAAAAGAAGGGATTACTACTACTTTGTTATTTATTATTACCTTTGGGTGTGGCAGTAGGTGAGATATATGTTGTTTCTCACTTCTTTTATGGTGAATCCTTTGCGTATGCGTTGAGAATGCCTTTGCCGGATCCTTATTTCATCAGGATGTTTGTATGTTCGCTATGCTTATTATGTTGCTTGATGGTATCTCCGTTGATTAAAATGATTGAGATACCTGTATTGGATACGTTTCATCGGAAATTCCCGTTCCATCCGATATTGCTTTTACTTTGTTCTTTTGTATTGGTTTATTTTGTATCCTTTCATGAAACGAATTACCGTTCGTTGATGAAATTCTCTCGTTTATGTGATGAGATGAAGTGGCGAGAAATTGTGGAGCGATGTAAGGATATAGCACATCCGACAAAAGGTGTTAATGCATATCGTGTCATTGCACAAGGAAACTTAGGCAAGGAATGTGAGAAACTATTTGATGTAAATATGCCATTATCTCCTTGTTCGTCTCCGTATAAGATAGAAGAGATTGTTTATGAGGCAGACCTTACCTTTTATGCTTCATTTCTGGCAGCAAGTTATCATCAGAATATGGATAATTGGGTGATTTATGGAGAATCGTTTCGTTATTTGAAGAATATGACTTTTATATCCTTATTAAGGGGCGATGATGAGTTGGCAGCAAGGTATATTTATTTAATGAAACAGACTTCTTTTTTAGATGATTTAGCCGATGAATACGCTACATATTTGAATAATAAGGAGTTGCTCTATAAGAAATATCCTATTTGTAAAAAGATAAAGGGAAACGAAGTCTTACAGGATGTTCCTCAGAATGTCTTTGCAAATCTAGCAGAGTATTATTTAGCCTATAGTCGATTTAATAATGATAATCTGAAAAGATGTGTGCTTGCAAAATTATTTGTAAAGGATATAAAAGGAGCTTTGAACGACTATCTTATTTATGTGAAAGATAAAAAAGATTTATATCAATATATGTCGGAAGCGGCAGTCTTGTATGCAACACAAACCAATGATGATACGTATGTCAAAGCGTTACAAGTGAACGATAATGTTGTCAATAAGGTGATAAGTTGCCTTCGAGAGTATTATTTGCTTCAACAAAATAAACAAACGGACACATCAAAGTTATGTCGCAAGTACAAAGGCAGTTATGTCTTATTTTATATTATGGATATACATAAATTTCAATCAATAAAAGAGTAAGATGAAGGGAAGAATACATACACCAAGATTATATAAAACAATAGGATGGTTCTTGTTGAATTTATCCGTTATGGTATCTTGTACATCGTCGTTACCAAAGCAGTATGTAGATGTACAAGAGGATACGTTGAAAATCTATCCTGACTATAAAAATATTATCATACCACAGAATATTGCACCATTGAATTTTGTGGTGGATAATCAAGCTGATTGCTGGTGGGTATGTGTTAAATCATCGGAAGGAAATGCTCTTTTGACAATGTCGGATGATGATAGAAAGTTCTGTTTTTCTAAAAAAGAATGGAATAAAATCATGTCAGAGCATGTTTCAAAAACATTATGGGTGGATGTCTATATGAAAAAGAAGAACACCTGTTATAAGTATCCAAGTTTTAAGTGGACAGTTGTAGCCGATAGTATCGATCCGTATGTGACGTGTCGGTTAATCGAACCGCTTTATAATGCAGTGGGTAGAATTACTTTGTCTCAGTTTAATCTTGAGAATGGAACATACAAAGACTTGGCTGATAACAAACGGTTTATAGATGATGTCTCGCGCAATGAAGGTCCTAAGTGTGTAAACTGTCATACTAAACAACGGAATGGTTCGGATAATGCGCTCTTTTTTTGTAGAGGAAAGGTGGGTGGTATGGTGTTGACATACAATGGTAAGACACAGTTTGTGGATACTAAGGTGGGCGATTTGAGAGTATCAGCCGTTTTCTCTGCCTGGCATCCAACGAAACCTTATATAGCTTTTTCTAATAATAAGGTTATGCAGTTGTTTATGTCAAAGGCTGATTCAAAAATCGAACCATTGGATTTTTACTCCGATTTACTCATGTATGACATAGAGAAAAATGAGGTCAGTTATATTTTACAAACTCCTCATCAGATGGAGATGAATCCTTATTGGTCGGCCGATGGTAAGTATGTATATTATTGCAGTAGTGATTCGTTGTTGAACAATCAGAATGTTCTATTCTACAAGAATATGAAATATGATTTGATGAGAGTTGCCTTTCAAGAAGATTCTTTGACTTGGGGTAAGCCAGAAATGGTGTATCATGCAACAGCGGAGGGAAAGAGTGTTTCAAAACCTAAGATTTCATCGGATAATCGCTATGTCTTATTTACCCTGTCTGATTTTGGAGGGTATCATTATTCTCATCCTGATGCTGATTTGTATATATATGATTTAGAAAAGAAACAAGCATTTCCATTGGATTCTATTAATACAGATCGTGCGGAAGGAATAGGGGATTGGTCCAATACAGGACGGTGGATTCTAGTCTCTTCGCGTGTGGATGGAACTTATACTCGTTTGTTCTTGTCTTATTTTGATAAAGAGGGGAAAGCTCATAAACGTTTCCAACTTCCTCATGAAGATCCTTTATTCGACCGTGATATGATGAAAAACTATAATGCTCCAGAATTTGGAACGAATGATGTTCAGATGACACCTGTTGAATTGAATGAATTAGTCGATAAGTCTGAAGTGCTAAAGGCAAATTATCGGGGAGAAATGATCTATCAGCCTGATGGATTGTCTGGCGCTTCTGTGATCAAATAAAAGAGATGATCAGATTCTTTTTATTGAATGATTGTAAATTTATTTATAAAAAAATTGTTTTTTATGAATAAAAATATTTCATTTGTGGGTAATTTTATCAAAAAAATGGGGATTTGTGGTTTGACAGAATATAGTGAGTATATTTATAAAAAGGTTTTTTATTATGAAAAAGACTAGTTTAATTCTTTTAAGTTTGATGGGGCTAGGAAGTTCCATGCTTGCGGGCATACCCGAAGGACCGTCTTTGGTAACGGTTGAATTCAAGGATTTAACAAAAAAAACATTTGTTTTCGACGAATCTTTGAATTTCCAGTATAAGAATGATAGTTTGGTAATCAATGGAGGTGTCTCTACGGCATATCCGTTTGAGCAAGTCAGAAAGTATTATTTTCAATATGGAGAGTCATCGGAGATTCCGAGTGTTGAAGCAAACGAGGTGCGCGTTACGTACTTAGACAATCAGCACATTCAAATTGAAGGATTGAAAGAAAATTCTCAAGTGGCTCTTTTCTCTGTTCTAGGACAGTTGATAGAGATGAAGACTTCTCAATCAGGTGAAGTTGTTCAATTGACCTTACCTAATACAAAGGGTGTCTATGTTTTAAAAATTGATGATCAAATCGTTAAACTTATAAAAGAGTAAGCGTATGAAAAAGAATATACTAACAAGCCTTATGGCTTTGATGTGCGTTGTTTCAGTTTCATACGCACAAACCATGTATGTTAATGAGATCTTGAATGGTGATAGTGTCAAACATGTTTATGATTTATATATGGTTGATTCTATCGCTCATGTCGATTCTTCTCGTCAGGTGGTTATCTTTGCCAATCAACATCGCAAATATGCATATCAAACAAAAAATCTGGATCGTATCTATTTCTCAAAAGAGGGTGTGAATGGAATGATATATAGCATTGGCGGCTGTGGAGAAAGTAAAGATTTGGACAATTTGATAGGAGATGAAGGCAATAGTTCTATGAATTCTTTTGTAACCGATTTTGAAAAAGAAAACGATACAATTCTCACTTACAAGTATAATCCAAAAGAGAAACTATTGACTCTTAAACTCATCTCTGTGACAGGAAACTGTTGTGGAGAAGGATGGAGTATGAATCTTGCTACTGTAAAAGATACTATAATGGTTCAACCCGTACAATTGGGAAATGCAATATGCAATTGTATCTGTCGGTATAATTTGGCGGTTGACTTGAATAATATCGAGGCTGTCAAATATTGTTTGAAATACAACGAAAATAATTATGACATTGATTTGTCGCAAACGCCAGAGGGATTCTTCCTTGATGTTCCAACAGGCGTGTTTGTGAAGAATAGTCCATGTAAACATGATCTTATAAAAGATGAAGATGATGCTGTTGAACATGATAATTATGTGGACATCTCATCCTTTGATGACGGATATTTGCCTAAGGGAGATACCTTGGTAACCTATACAATGGATTATGGAACATGTTTGGTTGTGTCACATGACAGAGAATTCAATTGTTGCCCAGGAAAGATAGACTCCAAAGTGAGAGTTTCAAAGGATACCGTATATATTAATTCGTATGAGTCGGAAGCAATGTGCGATTGCAACTGTTTGTATGATGTTACCACAATGGTGAAAAACTTGAAGGGCAAACAATACGTCTTTGTGGTGGATGGTACAGAGTTTGTTGTTGATATGACATCTAATGCGTATGGAAAAGAATTTGTTATTCTTAGAGGAGAAAGAGGTGCCTTCTTGAAAAGTAGTGAATGTAAGACTTCCTTGTTCGACAATGAAAAAGGCATAGAAATAGAAGAGCCTACGACGATAAGACATGAGAAAACTGACACGTTGGTTTCTTATTGGTTTAATGTGTTGACGGGTGAGGGTGAGGTTGTATCACACAATTTGCTCTATAACTGTTGTGCAGAATTGGATTCTAAGGTAACAATTCAGAATGATACGATTACTATAAATGCCATAGATAAGGCAGATGTGGCTTGCAAATGCATGTGTGCGTTTGATGTAACAACTAAATTATACGGCTTGCAACCTCGGAAATATCATTTTATTGTTGACGGAACGGAGTTTGATATGGATTATGCTCCTATTTCGGCGGTGATTTATAAGGGAGCAATCCTGAATGAGCCAAGAGGTGTGTTTATGAAGAGTAGTCCATGCAAAGGTGGCAGTGACGTAGAGGCGGATAAAGAGCCAAATCCGACAAGAGGAGGTATTATGTATGCAGGTAGTCGTTCGGAGAATGCGGATACGTTAGTCTCTTATAAATATAATCCTCAGACGAGCGAGTGTGTTATTGTCTCTTATGATGTAATGCTCACATGTTGTGGGGAGGTGGCATCTGAGACGACGTTAGAGGAAAATGCCATCGTTATCAAGGGATACCAAACAGGAGATATTTGTAGATGTCAATGTGTATATGATATCACCACGAAGGTGCAGGGATTGAAAAAAGAGAAATACCGTTTCATCGTAGATGGAACAGAGTTTATGTTTGACTTTTCACAGGTGACGGAAGGGGTAATAACCCGATGACGACGTGATATTATTATATAAAAAATCCGCAATGCTTATTCTTGTCCGCATTGCGGATTTTTTTTGTACTATGGAAAATACTCCTAACTTTGTATCATGCCTCTATGAATGAGATGAATTTATTAGGTGTTAAAACAATATGATTTCTTTATAAATGAATAGACACAATGGATAATAATCAATTAAAAGAATACGCAGAAAGTAAGTTAGATGAACTTTGGAAAAATGTCAGATCATTTCGTCAAAGTAGTAATTTTAAGGCGATAATGCAGGCCTGTGTTCGCTTTCGACATCTTGCACCCTTTAATTCTATGTTGGTGGAGATTCAACGTCCAGGTGCTCTTTTTGTGCTTACGGAAGAAGTGTGGAGAAAGAAATACGATAGAGGCATAAAACCTAACTCACGTCCCGTGATTATTCTTCTGCCTTTTGGTCCTGTAGATTTCCTTTTTGATATAAGTGATACCTATCCGTTGATGACGAAGTCAAACTGGATGTCGAATGATGAAATTTTACAAACCATTGAAGACCTCAATAAGACGAAGGGTGAAATAGCTGATATTCAAATCAGTCAATTGATGAAAAAACTATGCTTCCATGGCGTATATGTGAATAATAATTTGATTGCTGGATCCATGCTTTTTGCACAGATTCAGTTGTGTATAACACATTTTACATCTCTTTCTATTCCATACGATAAAACATTTATTTCTTGGCCTCCAGTTTTTTTGTTGAGTGTCAACCGGAATGTTCGTAAAGGTGAATGGTTTGCAAGTGTCTGTCATGAACTAGGACATTTATTCTGTTTCCATTTGCCAGCACCTGCTACATGGAAAGATTGGACGGAACGAAATATCTCGATGGAAGCGGCAGAGTTTGAGGCAGAGTCCGTTGCATGGTTGGTTTGTGAAATCTTGGGAATAAAAAATCCATCGGAGGTGTATCTTAGTAACTATCTGGATGATAATGATGAGATTCCAGAAGAGGTGAGTATAGATAGGATTCTTTCAGCAACGAAGGAGATTTTGAATCTGTGTTCGTCCAATTATTTAGGATGTAAAAATGGATTGCTATATAAACATGATATTCAGTTTATTAAGTATGTGGATAGTTTTCCAAAAAAGAAACGCAAGCCTACAAAAGAGTTGAATAATATGAATGATATACCTTCCCGTAATATAAAAGAAGAGGATTTACCTTTTTAGGTGTATTGGTGAAAAAGGCTGGTCATTTGTTACCAGTCTTCACATATACTTCAAATTCAATTATGGTGTATAAAAAAACTTCGGAGCAAATGCCCCGAAGTTTTTTTTATGTGGATTATCAACTTGATTAAGCTTGTTCCAAAGCCAATGTCTTAGTTGGTTGATCGCAAACTTCAGAAGGGCCGAAGTATTGGATAGGACCTGGGTAAACGTAAGAAGTTTCGATTGCCCATTTCTCGCGGTTAGCAGCCAATGCTTTGAAAGGTGCACCGTTCAATTCAACCAATGCTTTGCGAATAACTGGTTTTTGCTTACCATTACGTTGCTCCATGTTCATCATCATTGTGATAGGCACACCAGCAGCGATCCATTGATCAGCAGGCTTAGTAGTGTTCTTGATCAATGACATGTAACCTGATTTGCCAGAAGCGATCAAGTTAGCAGCGTTGTAACCCAAAGAGTAGCAATAGTCAGCATCGAAGTTAGAAGGAGCTGCGCAACGACCTTCGTAACCGAAGAAGTGACCAAGACCAGAGAATTTACCTACATATTTACCCTCAGCCTTCATTGCAGCCAAACGAGTCTTAACCATCTCGATAAGCAACTTCTCAGTTTCAATCAATGAAACTTGTACGTTACCGTGAGGGTCACGCTCCAAAGTCAATTGTTTTGCAATAGCCTCTGGAAGACTCTCGTAAACTGACTTGCTATTAGCAGAAAGTTTAGAAACAGCAGTCTTAACATCTGATTCAGTAGCCAACAAATCGTTCAATTCCTTGATTAACACTTTCATTTCAGGAATGAACTCGATCAAACCTTCTGGAATCAACACAACACCGAAGTTGTTACCTTTAGCAGCACGAGCAGCTACAGTATCAGCAATGTTGTTAACGATTTGAGCCAAAGTCATCTTCTTAGCCTCTACCTCTTCTGATACAATACAGATGTTTGGTTGAGTTTGAAGACCACATTCCAAAGCGATGTGAGAAGCAGAACGACCCATCAACTTGATGAAGTGCCAGTATTTCTTTGCAGAGTTAGCATCACGCATGATGTTACCGATTACCTCAGAATATACTTTACATGCAGTATCGAAACCAAAAGAAGTCTCGATTTGGTCATTCTTCAAGTCACCATCGATTGTCTTAGGACAACCAATTACTTGGATACCAGCTTTCTTTGCTAAGTAGTATTCAGCTAATACACAAGCGTTGGTGTTAGAGTCGTCACCACCGATGATAACTAAAGCCTTGATGCCTAGTTTGTTGCAAATCTCGATACCACTATCGAATTGAGATTCCTCTTCCAATTTAGTACGACCAGAACCGATGATATCAAAACCACCTGTGTTACGATAATCGTCGATGATATCTGCTGTTAATTCAATGTACTTGTGGTCGATCAAACCGCTAGGACCACCCAAGAAACCATATAACTTTCCTTTTGGATTCAAAGCCTTGATACCGTCAAATAAACCTGAGATGACGTTGTGTCCACCAGGAGCTTGTCCACCAGAAAGAATAACACCTACGTTAAAGTCACCCATAGATAATTTAGTAGCAGCAGCCTCGAATGTTACGATAGGCATACCATACGTGTTAGGGAATAACTTCTTGATTTCAGCTTGGTTTGCAACTGACTCAGTCGCTTTACCTTCTTTAAGAGCTACACCACCTTTGAAAGCCTTAGGCAATTTTGGTTGATAAGCAGCTCTAGCGATTTGCAATGCACTTTTTGCCATTGTTTATTATATTTTAGATGATTAAAAATTTAAATCTAACTATCTCTTGCAAATTTCGTAATTTTATTTGAATAAAACAAGTTGTGATAAAGTCAAAAAAGTGAAAGATTTGTTTTGTTTATAAAGCTTTATTATTACATTTGTAGTAACTGTAGAACTAAATAATTGTAAAGATATGAAGAAATTATTAACGATTTTATTGTCAGGTGTGGTACTCTTTGGTATGATGGTATCATGTGATGAAAAGGAGATAGATACGATTTTGAACGACACTCCAGAAGAAACGCAGAATGATTCTACTAAAATAGACGATGAAGAAGAACTAGAGGTGATTGTTTCGCTCTATACGGAAGAGGAACTGGCTATGGCGAATACTGCCGTCGATGTGGATTATTTGACAGAGGAGGAGAAAAAGGTGATTTTCCTTTGTAATTTAGCTCGATTGGATGGAGAACGTTTTGCTGAAGAGTATCTTACTCCCTATGTGGAAAAGAATAAATTGAATGTGGAGACGAATGAGTATCTTGCTTCTCTTTATACAGATTTGAGTGAAGTGAAAGATCATGTAATGTTACGTCCGTCGAAAGAATTGTGTGAGGCAGCTGCATATCATGCAAAAGATTCGGGGGAGAATGGTATCACAGGACATGTTTCTTCCGATGGAACGGAATGGGATGAGCGATTGGAACGTTTTTTGCCTTCTTGGTATGCTTTGGCTGAGAATTGCACTTACGGTTCTAATAGAAGGTATGCGATAAATATTGTAATGAATCTGTTAATCGATGAAAAGGTTTCTTCTTTAGGTCACCGAAAGAATATTCTTAGTGATAAGTACAATCATATCGGCGTTTCTATTATGCCACATTCATCTTATACGTATAATTGCGTACAGGATTTTGCAAAGCTTTAAAGATTAAAAGTTTAGTTTAGATACGATGAAAAGGCATTTGTGTCTGATTTTGACGTGTTGTGGAATGACTCTTTGTTTGTCCATGATTTCATGTGATAGCAAGGAGTCTGCCACGTATATTAATAGTAATACGGCAAATGTAGATAATATTGTACATGAAGAGTCGGGAAATGTATGGAAACCATCTAAAGCCAATTCGTTGTTTACAGCAGAAGAGCAGGAGATGGCCAATACAGCTGCTGCCGTGGATTATATGACTGATGAAGAGAAAAGGGTAGTTTTCTTGTGTAATTTGGCTCGCTTGGATGGTAATCGTTTCTTGATAGAGTACCTTAGACCGTATATCAGAAAAAATAAACTTAATATGACGGCTAGTAAAGATTTGCAATCGTTGTATTATGTTGATTTGAAAAATGTTAAAAACAGATATATGTTACAGCCGATGAAATTGTTATGTGATGCGGCTGCTTATCATGCAAAGGATATGGGGCAACATGGGCTCATCGGTCACTCATCATCAGATGGAACGGATGGTATTGCTAGAATACAGAAGTTTGTTCCGAAAGCTTCACGGGTGGGTGAAAATTGTCATTATGGTCGTGAAGATGCGTTGGATATCGTGATCCAGTTGTTGATTGATGAGAATTATCCTGATGTGGGACATCGAAAGAATATATTGGATGCATATTGGACAAACATTGGGGTTTCTATCCAATCACATTCACGTTATCGGTACAATTGTGTACAGGATTTTTGCCGTATGTGATAGCGTTTATTTTATTGTTAATTGATTTTCATTCATGCGCATCATGTATTGTTGTATGATGGCTTTTAATTCCCTTTCCATGGTGTTTTGTAGTGCTGTCTGATTCAATATGTTATTCTGTAGGATTGAATCAGATAGCGTATAGAAACCGATGGCTTTCTCTCCGTCAAATTGTAGCAGATGATTTTGTTTTACGTATTGGTATATGTCGTTGTTGTAATGTACGGCATATAGATCATCTGCTGGTGTGTTGAGTAGATCGCATCCGAAAGCTACGTATGGTTTATCGTAGTTCAGTAACCCTAAGAGGGTAGGCATAATATCTGTTTGTTGTGCGATGATATCTTTTATGCCTGTTGGCGTTTCTCCGGAAGGATCAAAAAGAATGATGGGAACGCAGAATTTTCCTAAATCAGTCTGGTAAAATGCGTGATCAGTAAGATTGGTATGGTCTGCTGTTAAAACGAATAGTGTGTTTTTATACCATTCTTGTTGGGCGGCGGTTTCAAAGAATTTTCTGAGGGCATGATCGGTGTATCGAATACATTTGTGGATGATTAGGGATCCTTCAGGAAAAGTATCCTTGTATTGTGATGGAATAACAAATGGATGATGAGATGAAGCCGTGAAAAGGGCTGTTATGAATGGTTCTTTCATCTCGCTCATCTTTTGTGCATAGAATTGCAAGAATGGTTCGTCCCAGATAGCCCAGGTGCCGTCAAAGTCTTTATCACCATCGAATCTGTTATCTTCATTGTATTCAGTTCTGCCGAAGTAATCCTGGAATCCAGTGGAACGGGCAAAGGCTTGAAAGCCCATCGAACCGTTTTGTGCTCCGTGGAAAAAGGCGGAATAATAACCTTTGGATGATAGTTCCTTTGCCAACCCGCTTACGTCATTCAGTGAGGCATCTGTTAGGAAGAATGGCTCAACGAACATCGGAATGGACGACAGAATAGAAGGCATTCCATCGATGCTTTTTCGTCCATTGCTATAGGAGTAGCGAAAAGTGAGACTTCGACTGACCAATGAATCGGTGAAAGGGGTATATCCATTGTATGCTGGTTCTAAATCTTTGTTCAGTGAACCAATATATTCTTTGCCGAAACTTTCGATGATGAGTACAACAATATTCTTGGGACGAAACGAGAGAGAGTCGTTGGGTGTATGAACAGGTGTATAAATCTGTTCCATCTCATCTTGAGAGAAATAGGTAGGGGTAACAAATGCTTTGTTATTAATTGTTCGAAGCATAGAGAAGGGGGTGTTCAGCACAAGTGCTGCCTCTGAAGGTTTGGAGACATATTGATTAGCATTGCTGATGGTGATGGGTCTTACTGCTGCACCAAAGCCGCCTCTCATGCCATTGACGGTGAGGTATATGATTAGTATGAAAAGAAGCGTCCGAATAGGGTAGTAATACTTCAATTGAACAGCCTCACAGTTTTTATATTGGGGAGCCTTGTATAACTTGTACAAGAGAAATAACAGGATAAAAGCGGATAAAACGAGATACCAATGACGGATTATCTCAACTCCGAAGATTGAACCTAGATTGTCTTCTCCAGCAAATTCATGGAAGACTGATGCGGTGGTTCTTCTGCCAGTGAATTTGTAATAGACGGCATCTGTAAGGTTCATTAGAATGCTAATTCCATTAAAGAGTAAAAAGAGAATTTTGCCGATTAATGCAGATAATTTATACTTTGTGTGAATGGGAATGGACAAGAGGACAATGAGGAGAATGTTGGTGTATAGCACAGCCGACAAATCGAATTTTAGTCCGCCGATAATGATTTGTGTCCATTGATCGAATGATATGTTGGTAAAACTACTATAATTTTCCGCCCAGTAGATGAAACGGCAAATCATATAGGAAATCATTGCAATCAGAAGATTCCAGGTTAGTACGAATATCTCGTTTATGAATAGTTTCTTTGAATCAGTCATGTTATGTTAAAATTGGATTGTAAAGTTACAAAATAGAAGCATATTTTAGGTAAGATTCATGGAGATAAAAAAAATATGTGTTTATGAAGAAAAAAATTTTTTATAAAAAATTATCGTATTCATGGGGAAAAATGATTTGTGAGAAAATAAAAGTCCTTATAAATTAGAGAATTAGCTTGTTTTATAATGAAAAAAATATTATATTTGCATGCAAAGAAAAACAAATCAAGCATATTAGTTTGATGAAACAGTAAAAAGTTTTGGCTCCGGAGGTCCGAGAGGATAACCGGAGTTCTTTTTTATTGGTTCTTGATATATCCTCATGATAAAATATAGGCAATTGTTCATCTAATTAGAGCAGAGAATGTATAATTTTGCATAAAAAAAGGAGGAAAGAATGGATTTAGAAAAGATAGCGAATCAAACGGAGCAGGTAATAAGTGCTTTGTTGAATGATCATCCGATGAAACGGGGATCTATATTTGTGATTGGTTGTTCTTCCAGTGAAGTTGTAGGTGGTAGAATAGGGAAGAATTCCAGTGAAGAGGTTGGCAAGGTAATATTTGAGACAGCGCATAAAATTTTGACGGTAAAAGGGATATTTTTAGCCTGTCAATGCTGTGAGCATTTGAATCGTGCGTTGGTAATAGATGAGGCATGTGCTGAAAAGTATGGGTATGAACCCGTATGTGTTGTGCCATGGTTGCATGGGGGTGGTTCTTTTGCTACTGCAGCCTATCATGGTTTTGAGAAACCTGTTGTGGTCGAGCATGTCAAAGCTGCTGCGGGATTGGATATCGGAGATACGTTGATCGGAATGCATCTGAAGGATGTGGCGGTGCCTGTTCATCCTGTAATAAAACAAATAGGAGAGGCTCATGTGGTAGCTGCCTATTGTCGCCCTAAATTGATAGGTGGAGAGCGCGCTAAATATGCAGAATAGATTGACACGATTGTTTCATGTTGGATACATAATGTAAAAAAATGTAAGGGGTGCTTCGATTGAAACATCCCCTTGGCATTACTATAACTAAAACATTTTTATTTATTTACTACCTCTCAGCAGTGTGTATGATTTTCCTTCTTTGTTTTTTAGAACATAGATTCCATTATTGAATAGTTCGCAATTCCCTTGTATAGTGACGGTTTTTATGTATCTGCCGAGCATGTCGAATACCTGATAGTCTCCATCTGGAATTCTGTTAATGTCAGAAACTAATATGTTTGTTTGGGTATCTTCTGCTTTTATTAGATTGAACTTGAAGTAATCGATGTCAGCCCAGTCACTTGTGATTTCCACTTTTAGTATATGGACTCCTTTGGTCAATTTGTTCAATTTAGCGGTTACGGTTTCGAATGTCTCCCAATTGCCTGTGTATGGCACATTGATAAAACCGCCAGGTGTTCCATCGTCGCCAGGGATGATGAAGGTATTATCCATGTAGAGCGTAAAGGCGGCCCCATTCTGATTGCCGCTAGCCACACGACATTCCACCTCATACTCACCATCTTTTTCCACCTCGACGGTATATTCGATCCATTCGCCTGTTTCCGTGTAACCGACAGCCGTGTTGCTCATATCTACGCCCTCATTACGATCGCCTCCATTGTTGTTTTTCTCGTCATTGTCATGATAAGCATTTCCTTCACCTCCGTAGTCAAATTCTTCCGCTTCTATTGTTCCTGGAATTTTAGCGGGAGAACCATTGAAAGGGGTTTGTGGTTTCATGATGGTAATCTTAATCTTCGATGTTGTGTACTCTTTGTTTTGGTTGTCGTAGCCGACAGCCCAAATAGTATGGTCTCCTTGCTCAACATCTTCCCATTCGTAAGATAATTGGTCGCTAGCTATCTTATTGCCATCTGCATAGATATCGACTCTGTTTATGTTGTCGTTTTCTTTGTTTAGAGAGATTTGAACTTTTCCTGGTTCTGATTCTACCGTAACAGCTGCAGAAATAGAGAGGTCAACTTGTTGAACTGGATTGTCACCTAAAAGCTCTAACATCTTTTCTGCATAACGTTTTCCTAATAGCTTATATCCGTCCACGTTAAAATGATATTGGTCTCCTGCAGCACCGCATCCGTCAGCAGAAATCACATGGGCGGTAGGTATTGTATTAGGCACTGTACGGATAACATTGTTATGTCCGCTGCAAGGACCCGTATAACGTACTTCACCTACCAATAGAGGTACCTCAGAAGCTTTTAAGCCAAGGTCGGACAACATATTGTCATAGACACCTTTCAGACGTCTCGGCCAATCGTTTTGACCGCTGTTTGTCTCTCCTTGATGAACGAGAATACCTTTGATGACACCCACTTCTTTAGCAATTTTTGCCATCTCGATGATTCGCCCATAAGGATTACTGCCATATTCTTTGGCATAATTCTGCAACCAGTCTGCAGCGGTATTAAGATACGATTGGTAGTTGTTTTTTTCGAACAGTTGAATGTCGGCGCCACCGACAGCCACAACGATGACTCCCACTTTGATTGCGGGGTCCAATTTCTCGACCAAGGTGCGTCCGAAGTAATCAATAGGACCGAATCCCATACTTTGTCCGTTACTTTGACTTCCGTGGAAACAACGAGCTAAAGGTGGAATGGCAGTGTACCATTGCCCTTTTTTGCGGTCTCCGTTCCTACAATCATTCGCAGAATATAGCAATTGGAATCTTTCATCTACATTTACTTGCTCAGAAGTTGGTACAGGTGCATTTCCTTCCATATTGGATTGTCCCCAACAAATATAGATGTGAAAATTAGGGTCTGGGTCAGCTTTCATGATGAGAGCAGCGCACCAGAAACATAGAAAAAATGCTATACGTGTAAGTTTTTTATTTTTCATGGTTCTTTTTGTTTTATGTTTGTACAAAAATAGTCAAATGGTTTTATTTGTTGTGTGATTTTTATTGCATAAAATGGGAATTTTTAGTCAGTTTAAGTCCTGTGTCGTTCTTCATATTTTGTTTCTTTTTTATCCGCCAATGAGTGGGGAAAATTTTCTGGGGAAAAAAGAAAGAGCGCTCGTCATCAATGTAAGGTAATACGATATACAGCATAACGATACGTTTATAAGCGATCAGGACTTAACGATAAAGTGTACGGAGACACTAAAATGAGCTATCCTCGCTCTCAACGCAATAGTTTAGAGAAGACCATTGGCCCCGTCTTCGGTGGGGCTTTACATTCGCCTGACGAAACGCTCTTGATGGTATTAAATCACGGATGTATTTAGCGATCCATGAGTTCTGTGCTCCAATTGGTCTCTTGAATAAGGTTGTCAGTCTGACGCAATTGTTTGCAGAGTGCATCCAACTTAAGTTGTAGTTCTCGTACATTCACGGTGCTGAGCACCTTGATTTCGGTGTGGGATGCACGTCCGGCAAGAATGCTTGCACTGTTTAGGAAGTTGCGGTACCGTTCAATTTTCAGTGTAAGGCAATCTTTCTCGGCAATCCATTCAGTCAATGATTTTCCTTTGACGATTGTTGCGCAGTTTGTTAGGTTCACTCGGGCGATTATCCACTGTAGGCGATCCACTGCAGCATCCAACTCAGCTAATAAGAGTTTGGGATCTTCGGCAGGTTGTTCACCCTCCTGCACAGTGGCATTATTGTTGAGTCTAGTGTGCATTTGTTGAATCTTACGGTTCAAGTCAGCACGTTCTTGTAATGCTTCCGCTAGTTTCATATGCGTTTAAAAATTAAATTCGGTATATGTGTGGAATTTGTTTTCCTTTCACCTAATGATAATGAGAGCTTTCCCTCTTTATTTCAGTTGTTTGCCGTCGGAAAAGGCGTTACCCACCTTGTCACCAAGCTTTATGTATGTATGCTGTACGGGGTTGTAGGTGATGATACCCATTTTCTCCACGTCGGGGTTGCCGTCGGCATCTAAGAAACGTTCATCGCAAAGGATGTTGATGACTTTTGCCACGAGGTTGTAGCCCTCTTCCGATTCGTCAATTTTACGTTCCACGCGGCATTCGAGAGTCATGGGGAAATCCTTGAAGAGGGGAGCGTTCACGTTAGGTGCTTTTTCTATAGACCAGCCTGTTTTCTCCATTTTGTTAGGGGTGTTTCTTCCGCTCACGATACCCACATAGTCGGCAGCCACCAAGGTGTTGGCAGTTGCGAAAGTGACGGTGAAGTCGGCATTTGTTTTGAGGTTATCAGTTGTAGCATGAGAACCGAGAGAGATGACTATTTCATGCATATCCCATTGTCCGCCCCAAGCCGCGTTCATGGCATTGGGTTTACCATTCTTATCATACGTACCGATGATCAGTACCGGTTGAGGAATCAACCACGATTTAGAACCAAAACTTTTCATTGTAATTGACGAATAAAAATTAATAATTGGTGAGTTCCGCTGATTCATTAAGATACTCTCCATATTTGACAAATGAATAATTTTTTTGTCACTTTCAAAGTTATAAAAAAAATTTCAGATATGCGGTTGCATGGATGAAGAAAAACAAATCAGCCCATTCCAAACTAAACAAGAACCGAATTAGAATAATGACTTAAAAATATACATAAACTCTTGTTTTGTTAAATATTATTTTATTTTTTTGCACTAAAATATAAAACGATACTTTAATATTTATGGTAAATAAAACTTTACTCAAACAAATTCTCCTCGACAATCGTCGAGAAATTGAAAGCTACAGGATTGTGCATAGAGACATTGTTGCGGATGGTTTTAATTGCTATGTTTTTGTAGGAGTGCGCAGAGCTGGCAAATCTTTTGTCCTCTACGAAAAAATACAGCAACTGCTTCATGAAGGACATAGTTGGGATGAAATGCTTTATCTGACTTTTGAGGATGAACGATTGGTTGGCTTTACCTATGAAGATTTTAATACCATATTGGAGTGCCATATAGAAATGACAGGCAAGGATAACCCAATGCTATTCCTTGACGAAATACACAACATTGACGGATGGGAGAAGTTTGCCCGTCGTATGGCTGACAGCAAAAGAACTGTTTGGATTACAGGTTCAAATGCAAGGATGCTATCCAAAGAGATAATGACTACGCTTGGTGGACGTTATATACCCATTGAAGTATATCCTTTCAGCTTTAAGGAATTCCTTCGATCACGCAAAATTCCTTACGACGAGGAAACGCTGATGAGTACAAACGGCAAATCTCTATTCCTCCGTGAATACGCAGAATACATGAGATGGGGCGGATTGCCTGAAAGCGTGCAACTTCCTGTAAAAAGAAACTATCTGAGCTCTGTTTATCAGAAAATATATTTGGGGGATATTTGCACAAGAAACAGAATAACTAATCCGAACCTTCTGCGTTTGATGGTAAAAAAACTGGCTGAAAGTGTGAAACAGCCGTTGTCCTATTCCAGAATCACCAAGATTCTGTCAAGTGTTGGTGGAAAAATCACAATACCGACAACGAGCAGCTATTTGGAATTCTGTGAGGATGCATGGCTTTTGCTCAGATTGCATAATATCAGTGCGACTTTTGCAGAAAGAGAAACAAACAGCAAATATTATTTTGTTGACAACGGATTGTTAAGCCTTGTTTTAGTCGATCCTTCAACGACTTTATTGGAAAACATAGTAGCTCTCTCTCTCTTTCGTAAATATGGAAATGACAAGGACAACGAGCGTGTATTCTTCTACAATCAAAATGTAGAGGTGGATTTTTATGTTCCTGAAGACGAATTAGCCATACAGGTTTCTTATTCTATTGAAGGCTTTGATACCACTGAGAGTCGGGAAGCTGGAGCCTTACAGAAGCTACCTAAGGTCTTGTCATGTAAACGAAGGGTCATCATCACATACGACGAAGAAAAAATCATGGAAGACAAGTATGGTGTAATAGAGATAATTCCATGTTGGAAATGGTTGATTCAACAATGATGATGTAGTCATGAAATTTTAAAGCATAAGATGACAAATAATAAATAAGAATGAAGTTGAAACAAATAACGGCAAAAAATTGATGCAAGAAAATAAAGACATACAACCACAGGCTGAACCATATATCGTGAAGTCGCACGATATTCATATTGATGCGGATTATGTAGATTGGATAGCGGACATTAAGAGTCGCTATCGTTCTGCACAGGTAAAGGCAGCTGTCAAGGTAAATGCGGAGAAACTTCTGTTCAACTGGCAATTGGGTCGTGACTTGGTACAGAAGAAAGCCGAAGAACGCTGGGGAGCAGGAGTTGTAGAACAAGTAAGCTTAGATTTGAAGCGAGAGTTTCCTAATGCGGATGGATTCTCTACTTCCAATCTATGGTACATGAAAAAGTGGTATCTGTTCTATACCGATGGTGATTCAGAAGGAAAACTCCAACGAGCTGTTGGAGAATTACAAAAGGTTGAAAATCAATATGTGACAAAAATGCACCAGGTTGGTGCAGAATTGAGTTCCGAAAAACTCCACCAGGTTGGTGGAGAATTTCCATTGCCTTTTGCGTTGGTGCCTTGGCGGCATCATGTTGAGATAATAACGAAATGTAAATCAATAGATGAAGCATTATTCTATGTCGGTAAAACCATTGAGAAAGGATTAAGTCGTAATTCTCTTGCTAACTGCATCAAGGCAAACCTCTATGAGCATCAAGGCAAGATAGTCAACAACTTTACCGACCATCTGCC
>Ga0310694_10000032_pt1 | contig 210240 bp, 286 predicted proteins | sample 174DNAGHGhighgp2_FD_203884 | JGI IMG/M metagenome (GOLD analysis project Ga0310694, IMG submission 203884) | Sheep rumen microbial communities from Palmerston North, Manawatu-Wanganui, New Zealand - 1742 DNA GHGhigh gp2 (v2) (version 2) | ecosystem: Host-associated > Mammals > Digestive...
AACAGGAAAATGGTAATCCAATTTATGGTTGGATGAACGGCTCCGCCGCAGGCAGACAAATTATCGAAACCGCCTTGGAAAAAACGGTTGAGAATAATGCAAGATATATGATTAAAAAATATATGACACCCGAAAACCGTCAGGAGTTTTATAAGTACGAATACCGTATTTATAAGGCGAATATATTTGAGGATGTTAGAAGATGGGACGGATTTGCATATTGGCTTGATAAAAACCGTGTAATTAAACGAATTTGGGACGCCGAAGGTTTTAAGGAATTATTTGAAAGATACACGGCCGCACGTGAGGCGATCAACGATTTTGCCGGTGTGAAAAATCGGAGTGTTATTTATATAATTAATAATTTTGACGTTCCGGGGGACCTTGTAACGAACTGCCGAAGGGTCGCAGTGGAAATGAATGTTTTTTTAATAAAGGAATTTTCCAAAATTGAGGAACAATATGGATATTTTGAGGTAAAATAAACCACACCACAATAAAACCCGGACCGGAAATTAAATTTTTCGGTCCTTTTTTATATATAATATTTAATATATGGAAATTCACCTCTAATACACATTAAATATGAAGTATACAAGTTTAAAAATTTCAACGACCGGGCTTGACCGGATGAAGGATGAATTATTAAGAATCGTCATAATTGAATTTGAGGTGGACGACTCCCTCAAGCCATATCAGGTCAAGGTTGTCCAACAACACGATATATTTATTAAACCGAAGGTGGACTTTGAGGTTGATCCGGAATACAATTCCTTTACGAAGGAGGATGTGCTGGAAAAAGGATATGAATTTACCCCACAGGTTTCGAAGGCGATAGCAAAATACATTGAAGGTAAAAATCTCACAGGTTTCAATGTCGACAATTTCGATATATGTTTCCTATATGAATACTATAAACGAAATGGGTTTACCCTCGACCTATCCGAAACAAAAACATTTGATACAATGTTGATGGATATTAAATTATATCCAAGAAATTTCGAAGGCATATATAAAAGATATACCGGTCGGCAAATAGAACCTGAAAAAACAAAGGATTCATTATTTGTGGCCCAATCAAATATGGACATATTTGCGGTGGAATTTATTCAATGCCGGGAACAGCAATTCTTACAGGATATTGGCCTCCCGGTATTATCACCGGAGCATTTCGTCGAGGATATAGGCGGTAGTATAGTATTTTGTAACGGCAAATACCAACACAAGGATGTCGCCGATATTTGTAAACAGGACCCCCAATATATCAAATGGATATTCTCGGTGGCAACCGACCGGACGAAGGAGACCATAAAAAATTATTTTTATAAAAAATATCCACAAACCCTAAAATAATGGATTAAATATGGTATTCTTTATATGATAGTTTAAGTTTAATTTTAATATTTATTTTTAATGACAAAAAATTTTATTCAGCATTGTGAGCCTACGGAAATCGAATGGCCACAATACCACAGTGAACAGGAAAGAATTAAATTATTTTCCGAAAAGTTCAAAAACACACCATTGGAGGATGCGTTCTCCGAGGTTTATGGTGTAAAAATCAATATTACAAACGATGAGGATAAGGATATAATCAATTCGTTACCTCGTGAGGTTGAATTAGGTGAAACCATCGCGGTTCGAATCCTTTCCGTCGGCAAGGAAAGCATCGGCATTGATGCCTATAATGTAAAGGAGAACATCGTTTGCAAAAACAACCTCTACAAATACAAAAAGTTCCAATCACCTCTACATGAGCCAATCGAGTGGTCCGCAAAGGTTATCAAAAAGGATAACAAACAGGTAATTGTGGATATTATGGAACCAATGATTGATTCCTGGAAGGAGGAAATCGCCCTACATCCATTGGATCAATATAACGTTGCGGAGGACAAGTCAACCTACGCGGTTGGATTAAAATTAATTAGCGGAGGATATTTATGTAAGGTTTGTGTTCCGGAGGTAAGTGAATTTATTGGTGAGGATTATTTCATCGATGCGTTCATTCCGGGTTCCCAAATCGTATTAAATATCGAAAATGATTTTTCACGTTGGGAAGGCAAATCGGTACGTGTATTCGTAACGAACTTTATGCCATCACCTTCGGATCCAAGTAAAATGGTCGCCGTTTGTTCCGTTAAGAAGTATTTACAGCATATTGGTAATGTAAATATGATTAATATGTTCAAACATTATACCGATGGCGTGGATGGAACGGAATGGTGGAAATCATTCACAAAACAACCAATTGGTGGTATCGTAACCGGAGTTATCAACTCAAGCAAACGTTGCGGTGTATTTGTGGAACTACCTGATTATCATATTACCGGTATGGTAATGTTGAAACCACAGGAAATTGTTAAGTATGCGCCACAAATGAAAATCAACGTAAACCTTACCGGATTCGACCTGCCAACATATTACAACGATATGGTTGGACAGGTACAACACGGTGTGCCATACGTATTCAATGACATTAATCCAAATGTATTGGAAAGATGTGATTTGAAACCGGTACTTACGATTGCCGATTAAACCTTTCCGGGATAATCGAAATCGATTTCAATATCATTATATTTAAGACGGAGGTCAAACGTTTCGGCTTGACGCTCCGCTCTTGAATATGAAAAATCAATACCATCGAGGGAATCAATTAAAATATCACGTAATATGATTTTACAGGTTACTTCCCCAAGTTCATTCAATATAAAAATCATAAGGTCGTCATCCGGCTGCACCGCTGGTGCCTTTGATTGTTTTATAAGGATGGTTTCGTATAACATTAAATAATTATAAAGGCCGACATTCATTCTAAACGTTACGGAAATGGTATCCTCAATAAGATTAAGTGTATTTGCCGGAGATATGTATTTTTGGGCCTTACTTGGTTCAATACCTTGCCCACGCAAATCCTCACGTCTTTGTAATCCATTAAAATTATTTCCGCCGTGTTGTTGTTGCTCCGCAATCAAATCACTTATACCCGGAAAATGAAAACCTTGAATGGATTCATTGAGATAATCAATTGGTGTTGTGATTACATTCGTATTTTCATCCAGGACCTTTTGATACTTTTCGGTAACCGATGGAGGTAGGAATGTTTTATCGAATGAAATACGAAATAAATCATAACGTGGGGATAACGATAAGGATATTGAAGTTGGCATTCTATAAATATTTTTTAAAAAAATAATATCGGTAAAAATTAAATTTTAATATGAAACTTATTATATTAACCATAAATAATTTTTAATTATGCTAATTACAAAAATTTTCAATGTTGAATCGGCTCACATAGTACGAAACTGTACAAGTGAACGCTGCAGTCACTCAATACACGGCCACAGTGCGGTGATTGAGGTAACATTTGAGGCAAAAGGATTGGATAACGCCCAAATGGTTATGGATTTCGGATTGATGAAGAATGAAATCAAATCCTTCATCGATGGTATGGATCATTGTTATTTACTATGTGATCGGGACAAGGATGAGTTTAGAAAATTTATAAAGGAAAATTGTGACCGATGGATAGAGTTACCATTCAATCCAAGTGCGGAAATGCTTTCGATGTTTATATATTATGGCATAACAAAAATATTGGAATCCATAAAATTTTCAAATGGTGAGAAAAATGTATCGGTTCATTCGGTCAAATACCACGAAACAAAATCCGGTTCGGCCACCTGTTTTAAGGACGATATGTTGGATATATGGAATCCATTGGTTGATAAACGTGGCGATTTCGAAATCAATTATAGCCCGGCGGTGGTACGTGATTGGAATTCACCTGAAATGGAGAATATATTTATTAATGGAAAGGATGCCGTTATTTTTACGGATGAAATAAAACAACAAATAAAACTTTATTAATATGACTCCAATTTGCGATTTATTTGTAAGCATTCAAGGGGAGGGAAAATATATGGGTGTACCTTCCATTTTTATTAGGGTAAGTGGGTGTAACCTACGTTGTGTATTCAAGGGCTCAATTTGTGATACACCCTATAGTTCATTCAAGCCGGAGGAAACCAAATATACGGTACAGGAGGTTATTGATTTTGTGAAAAACAATCCAAAAATCAGCCACGTGGTAATTACCGGGGGTGAGCCGCTCCTATATGCGAAGGATGAGGATTTCCGTACAATTATCCGGGAATTGAATAAAATGAATAAATTTATCACCATAGAAACCAATGGAACCAAACCAATGTTGGATCCATTAAATTTCAAAATTGGTTTATATAGTGTCAGCCCCAAACTATCCACGTCGGTTTGCCCAAAGGAATTATGTGAAAAATATGGTATCCCGGAACAAATGGCGGAACGACATAACAAGGAACGTATTAATATAGACGTTCTTACAAATATCGCCTTATATTCAAACGATTACCAATTCAAGTTTGTTTATAGTGGTCCGGAATGTGTGGATGAAATAGATGAAATATATAGACGTATGGCAAATAAAATCTCCGGTGAGGAGGAATTTACCCGTATGTTTTATTTCAATAACCATCCAAATAAGCATACAATGCTAATGCCGGAGGGAATCACAAACGAATCGATTGCCGAAAAAGGAAAGGAAATCACGGACATATGTATTTCCCGAGGATGGAGTTATACCGATCGTTTACATATACGTTTATTTGGTGACAAAAGAGGTTTTTAAGGTGGAATCGGAGGAAATTAAAAGAAATGGGTTTATTGAGGAGGTAACGAAAAAACAACTTCTTTACGTCCGAAAACTCAATTCCATCCTAAAAAGTTCGGAGGAAAATTTTAAACGATGGGATAAAAAATGGGAGGATTTAAGACAAGGTAATAAATAAAAATATAATTAACATGGGTAAAAATAGTGATATTAAGGTCAAGGACCTAACAAGGGGCTATGATGAAAACTTCAAGCCAACACAGGAGTATTTGGATTCAATGCCGGATTTACAAAACGGGGAATATATGGATATTCCAATCGAATTTGTAGGTATTCATAATTTTCACATCCCTATTCGCATACGTGAAAAGAATGGCGGTACACAGGAGGTTATGGCATCAATTACCGGTGAGGTTAGTTTAGGTGCCCAAAAACGAGGTATTAATATGTCACGTATCATTCGTACCTTTTATAAATCAAAGGATGACATATTCGATATCAAAAACCTTGAAAAGGTATTGACCGACTATAAAAAGGATCTCGACACCTTCGATGCACATATCCTTATGAATTTCAAGTATCGAATTTGGCAGGATGCATTGAGATCCACAAAAATTGTGGAACACGACGAATACAACCACACCATTAAGGAGGAGGTACCCGAAGGTGGATGGCAATACTATAATATCACCTTCGATGTAAATATGGATAAAATCGGTGAGGTGAAAAGAATTCTTTGGGTGGATTTTGTATATAGTTCCGCATGCCCCTGTTCAACCGAATTATCCCTCCACGCGGCATTAAACCGTGGTGTATATGGCATTCCACACTCACAACGTAGTATTGCCCGCCTTGGATTGGATTTTAATATTCCGGAGGATGGTAACATGTTGTGGATTGAGGATGTTGTTGATATGTGCCGTGAGGCGTTGACGACCGAGACGTTGGTATTTTGTAAACGTCAGGATGAACAGGCATTTGCAGAGAAAAATGGTGCCCAGCCAAAGTTTGTGGAGGATGCGATAAGATTTTTGGGTCATAGATTAAATGAATGTCCATTAATTGTGGATTACAAAATCATTTGTTCCCATCAGGAATCATTACATTCACACGATGCGGTTGCGGTAATGACCAAGGGTAAAAAGGATAGTTGTTTTAATCACCACGTAAGTTTGGGTGAGTGGCAATCAATGATGGTTTAGTACGGAAATGGGGGTTGATATTAAAAAATATATCAATTCCCCTTATTTTATATAAAAATAGATGAATATGCCTTTATGGAAACCCCGGATATAAATGAATTAAATAATAGTATACATATCAAAAACGAGGAGTTTTGTAAAACAAAATATCCTGAATTTACCGGGTTTTTGGAAAATAAATATCCAAACATTACACATATTGAACGTTTATATATGTATATACATCCATCCTGTCAACCAAAATGTGAAACTTGTGGGGGGAGTGTTAAATTTATAAATTTCAATAAAGGATATCGGAAATTTTGTTGTCCGGGTTGTGTATCGAAAAATTCCAATATAAAGAACAAAAAAATCAATACCTGTCGTTTAAATTATGGTGTGGATAATCCATCATATTCAAATGATATATTGATTAAAAAGCAAACAACAATGCTTGAACGATATGGTGTTGATAATACGTCAAAATTAAAGGATAACCGAAAAAAGGCAAAACAAACGATGTTGGAACGATATGGGGTTGATAATGTAATGAAACTAAATTCGGTAAAGGAAAAAATCAAATCAAACAATAATAAAAAATACGGTGTTGATTGGCCTTTATCGTTGGATGTGGTTAAGGAAAAATCAAATATTACATATATCCAAAAATATGGGGGGAGAGGTAATGCGTCCGATATTATAAGACAAAAAATGAAAAATACCTGTTATGAAAAATATGGGGATTTAAATTTTAGTAATCGGGAAAAGGCAAAACAAACGATGCTGGAACGATATGGTGAATTGGCCTACCATCACTATTGTATTCCGAAAGATACAAATATTGAAATTTTTGTACAAAATATATTGGATAAATATAATATAAATTATATAAAAAATAACAGGTCCATTCTCAAAGGTCGTGAATTGGATATATATATTCCTTCACATAAATTTGCAATTGAGATAAATGGATGCCATTGGCATAGTGTAAAATTTAAACCAAAAAAATATCATTTTGAAAAATTCAAGGAATGTTTAAATGAGGATATACAACTTCTAACCATTTGGGATGATCAAATCGTTGGAAATCCGAAATTGATTGAATCGATTATATTATCAAAACTTGGTATATATAATGAAAGAATATATGCAAGAAAATGTGATGTGCGATATGTTTCACCGGGTGATAGTTTAAAATTTTTATCGGAAAATCACATACAGGGGGGAGTGAATAGTAGTGTGCGTTTGGGTTTATATTGCAATGATGAACTCATAAGTATAATGACATTTGGAAAAAAACGTAAATCATTAAATCAAAAAGGACAGGATGGGGAGTGGGAATTGTATAGGTTTTGTAATAAAATAAATACACAGGTTATTGGTGGTGCATCAAAATTATTAAAATATTTTATAAGAAACCATAAACCGGCATTGGTTGAATCCTTTTCAAGTAATGATATAAGTATGGGAAATTTATATAAAACATTATCATTCAAAAAAAATGGTGAAAGTTTATCATATTGGTATGTTAAGGATTATAAAAGATACCATAGATTTAACTTTACAAAAAAACGTTTGGTTGGGATGGGATTTGACCCATCAAAAACCGAACAACAAATTATGTCGGAAAATAGATATGAATGTATATATGATAGTGGGCAAACAAAGTGGATTCTTGAATGTAAATAATTTATATAAAACTACCAAACCAATTTGGTTTGGATTATTATTTAGTAAATGTTAAAACCTGATTTATATGGAGTTAAATAAAATTAAAAAGGAACTTCGGTGGGTTAAAATGAGCGATTTGAAACCATACGGCGCCAATCCTCGTCATAACAATAAATCCGCGAAGGTTGTGGCCGAATCAATTAAGGCGTATGGGTATATAAATCCCATAATAGTGACGGAGGATTTAATGATCCTTGCAGGACATACACGTTTTAAGGCATTAAAATTATTGGGTGTTGAGGAAATTGATGTATTGGTAATCAAGGGATTAACCGAACAGCAAATCCACGGATTCGTAATTGCCGACAATCGTGTGGGTGAATTTTCGACGTGGAATTTCTCCGCTATGGATAGATTGTTATCAAAAAAGGAAATCGCTTCGGATACCTTGAAAAACTTGGGTATGATGTCGGTTGCCGATAATAAAAAGGAATTGGAGGACCTTATAAAGGATGCATAAACTTGTTTTTGGACTTGGAGGGGGATTTGTATATTCCTGCGGTGGTAACGGTAAATGGAAGACGGTACTACCCAAACTATTAAATACATTCGATAACTGTGTGCTTATATCCACCGTGGATATGTCGCAGGTGGCGGCGAAGGTAATATATGACACGGTAGGACAGGAACGACTTTATTTGGATAGTGGTGGTTTTACCTTATATAAGAAACAGGTAAAACTTGGAGCCGATAATCCGGAGTTCCACAAACTATGTGATAAAATGAAGGCCCGGTTTATGAAGATGTTATCGATAGCGAAATATAATGAGGTATTCGAACTCGATAACGAATATTTCCGCAAGGATCCGGATATGTTATCCCCCAAAAATTATTGCCGGGAGGAGGTAAAGGCCTTAACAGGTTCATACCCTACACCGGTATTTAAGATGCATCAGGGATTTGAATATTGGAAACGATTATGCGAAAGTGATTTATATCCACGCCTTGCCATTGGTGGTTTGGCCCAAACACGTGAATGGAATACCCACAGGGATGAGTTGACGAAAATGATGAGATATGCGAGGGATTGTGGTAAAAAGGTCCACCTATTGGGGTGTCAAAATGTGGAAAGTTTCAAAATGGTCCAACCTGATACCGTGGATTATTCAATATTCCAATATGCAATCAATTTAGGCTTCGTCAATGAGGAACATCCGGAGTTAACAACCTACGCCGAAAAGAAACAACAATGTGTATTATATGCGTTGGCGAGGGCGAAATCCCGAAGTTTCCTATATGATAATGATTGTAAAATTTTAAACGAAGGCGAGGACTTTAAGGAATAATCACAAATAAAAAAAACAATATAAACAAAGGTCCGGGATTAAATATTTCGGACCTTTTTTGTATATTAATGTGTAATAATGTTCCGATTATTATTGTAAAAAAGGTTATTACAATGAAAGGATTAAGTGATAAAATAAAGGAGGAATTTGAAGGTGGAAGTGGCAATGGAGGTACATTATACGCCACACCCGGTAATACGTTGGGAATGGGGAATCCATATGCCGACGCCGAAGGTGCATCCGAACCAATAACACCAATTCAAAAACCTATCGCCAATAATGGAAAACGCAAAAAAAGAAGATTTCCAAAACAATGAAAAAGGATATTAATATAATGTACGTCCACGGGCTGAACTCCGATGGAAATTCAATAACCGGGAAAACCATGGAACGGGTATTACAATCACAATTCCCGGATATGAATATAAATGTTTTTCGACCAACGTTTCCTAAAACCGGCCCGGAGGCATTAAACGTTCTCAATAAGGAAATACGTAAAAATAAAATCAATATTGTTATTGGCACCTCACTTGGTGGTTTTGTAACACTAAACGCCCACGGACCTTTCCGTATTGTGGTAAACCCGGCAATGCATCCATCCAAGACATTACTTAAATTGGGCGAACCGGAGGAGGTTGCGGCCACATATAAGGATATCGAGGAAAAATTATATTCGAACATTGATTTTGAGGATAAGGCCGCCACAATAGGCTGGTTTGCCGACAATGACAAGGTGGTTCAAAATGGAGGGGAATTTAAAAAATTATATGGCCGGAAAAGGGAATTTCACGGCGAACATCGTATGGATGAACGTGCAATTAAGGACATAATTGTAAGATCAATACGGGAATGGATTACCATGTGTGAAAATGGTACATTCGAGGATTTGACTTATTTTTCCAATATAAATAATTTATTATTAGATTAAAAATTGCAAGGTATGAAGAATATAACGGAGGCCATGAATAAATCGGACCGCGAACTTCCGATGGGAAATAGTTGGATTGAGGTATCGAAAGAGGCATTTCTAAAAATAATAAATGATTGTAATATAAGTAATGGTGATTTATACTGTGGTATTCGCGCCATTTCCGAATTGGAGAAATTTACAATTTTTAAGGATTTTGTTGATAAGGATGTAAAAAGAATATTAAAATTATCGTTGGAGGAAACCAATAATCCTACGGTATGGATTAATGTATACAAATCCGGTGAATCGTTCAAATATAATGTACAAATTGTAAAAATGGTTTTTTAATGTGAAACATCTATTTGATAAAATAAATGAGGCAATAAAACCATTATCATCACCAACGGCACTCGATGAGGGAAGTGATGGTGTTATTTTTGATTTGGGAAACGGAACGGTTAAAAAAATTCTTTTTCCTCCTTCCGATAATATGAGAAAAAAGGCCATCGATGTGGTGGAAAAATGGATTAATGTATGTAAAAAAGGTAAAAAATTGACGACAATCCCTAATATTGAGGTTGACAAATGGGATGAAGGGGAAATGTCATATATTATGCCAAAATACAAACTCAATACACCAAAATGTAAATTAATCAACGATGCGGTGTGGAAGTTCCTTATTATGAATGATATTGAAAATGACCCGAAAAAACTTCAGGAACATAAATTAAAAATGGAGGCCGTTTATGGAGAGGCCAAAACAAAATATGCAATGAAGTGGTGCGAGGACTTTATTAAGGACTACCGCCTGATTACCGGCAATGAAAAGGGCCATATGTCGGATGACATAAGACTCCCAAATCTCGGTGAGGATAAAAGAGGTAATGTTTGGTGTTTTGATTGGTATGACCCATATTGTGATTAAAAAAAATATTATAAATGAAACACCTGCATACAATTATAACGGAACAAATGATTTGCGAGGCGTTTGTCACCCTGTGGAAAAAGGATGGCGACGAGAATAGGATGCTCGAGTTGGAGGATGTTTGTTGGCCAATGATGAAGGATGCGTATGCGTATCTCGTTACGAAGGAATGCCCAACAGGGATACTTAATGCAAATTCCTGGAAGGACCTCGTTGATGAGGCTGATATGATTAAGGTTGGAAAGGCCGGTGGTAGGATTGTTGCCTGTCAATTATATAAGATTAAAGGTGGCAATCGTAAGGCCTTTGTTGGATGCTGCGACGGTTCGGCCGATGGTAAGCGTATATTCACCATGATATTCAAGGAGGATCTCAAGGTGGCCGGAAGAAACGGTTATATTGAGGTTAGTGGAAAGGCCGAACATTGGTTGATTGATAAGTTGGGGTTCAAGGAATTTTGCATTCCGGTTGATAGGGTTGAAATGATATTGGGCAAGGAAATCATACCCGGTGCGGATGGATATCACTACCAGCGTATGATCGGGGGTAAAATGTACGAAAAAATAATGTTGGGAAATATATAAATCCATTAAATTTTTCCTATATATTTCATATATTAATCCATACGATACAAAAATATGAAACAGGAAAAAATTACAACAAAAAGTAACCTCGTATATTGGAGGATGTTGGAATTGACGGAAACCCATAAGTCATTCCTTGTCCAACACAAGGTGAAATTAAAAAATATATATTCCAAAAATAACGTATATTGGGTACTCCAAAAACACAATGCCAATATGGATGATGGTGTATATATTAATTGGCCGGGCGTGGTACCTACGGATGTGGTCCCACTCATAGCATCACACGGATTTGTACAATTTAAAAAATAAATTTCATATCCTTTTATTTACTGTGGGGTATCCCTTAAAAAAGGGAACCCCTTTTTTATTTTTTAATAAAACCTTATAGTTATGTTTACAATTATTGTCATTGCAATCTTAATGTGTTTATTTGTAAGTGGGACGGTATCAATGTTTTTCGATCAATATGACCGCGGGAAATTTGACAAAATTCCCGGTACAATAATAATGTCCGCCGTTTCAATTTTCCTAATTATGGAATTTATTTTATTATTATAAAAAAATTTTTGTATGAGGCATTTAAACGAATGTATGAGAATATTAAATTCCGTGGCAATCAATGAGGCGGTATCCAACGCCGATTTTGAAAAGGCACGGGCACTATGCCGTAAGTTTTTTACAAAATATGGTATTGGTGTAATGACCGACATTAATAATATTTCCGTTGATGGAAAACATTATTATAGTTCGTTTGCATATTGTATGTCCACAAACCTGGGATGTGCATTATTGTGGGCACAAACCGATAAATCATCCGAATTGGATGGAATTGTTTTCTATGACGATATTACAAAGGTGTTATTTGGAGCCGATGAGGGTGAAACCGCAAAATCGGAATGTGGTATGTATACCAATGGCATTTCGTTAACAAAACTTATTCCTTTGATTAAGGATATGTTAACAGGTAAACTTTCGATGGACAAAAAGACGTTGGAAAAATCATTGGAAGGATACCAAATTACGGAGGATTTTGAGACCGAAATGGGGGAGTTGATTAATGAGGATATTGAGGCACTCCGTAAGAAACGTAATAATTTAAGTGTAAAAATAAATAATGCCAAAAAGGCCGGAAAGGATTTTACCGCATTGCAAAAGGAATATGATGATATTCGTTCCCAAATCAATAGTATGATGGTAAGCGGCTCACAAAAGGTTTCATATAACACCGACCCGGAGGTTGATAAGTTGGAACAACAATTTGAGGAACGTGTCACCCCGGAGGAAAGATTTGCCGATATGGACGCATACGTAAGAATGGTATGTAATGGCGTTCAACCTTCGTTGGTTGTTTGCGGTGCACCGGGTGTTGGTAAATCATATAGAATCCTAAAACAGGTTGAAAAACGTCATACATTTGGTGATGATTACTATTTGATTAAAGGTAAATGTACTGCGCAAAAATTCTTTCAAATCCTATTTGAATACCGTGAGGAGGGTGATATCATCGTTTGTGATGATGCCGACGATATTATCCGTGACGATACAAGTATCAACCTTATCAAGGCCGCAACGGATTCGAGTGAAAAACGTCTTGTAACATATGGTACCACTATGGCACCACCTGCACCAATGGATTTGGTTGAGTTACACCCTGAATGGCCGTGGAACCGTATTGAAAGAAACGGTCGTGAGTTTGTAACATATCCAACCACATTTGAATTTAAGGGATCGATAATTATTATCTCCAATATGCGTGCCGGTATGATTGATACCGCGATCCGTAACCGTGCATTCGTTTGTGACCTGGACTTTACAATCGACGAGGTATTGAGTATATTACGTGGATTGATTCCTGCCATTATGCCGGGACGTCTTGGTAGTGAGGCAAAAATGAAGGCATTTGATTTTCTACAATCTTTGGCCGACGAGGGTAATTCAAATATGGAAATATCAATACGTTCATTTATTACGTGTGCCAAAATTTATGAGGACCTTCCACCTTCGGAGGAAAAGGCGGCCGAAAGACGTATCAAGGAGCAAATGAGAAATCAATTTGCCCGTGGTGGTAAAAAATATTAATAATTATATTAATAAATTTCAAAAGGAGTTGGATTTTTCAACTCCTTTTTTTATTATATAAATAAAATCTTTAAATGAGACTTTCCGAATTTATTAAGGAATCATTATTAAACGAAGGTGGACAATCCGGTCACCTAAAACATATAATCGATTATAGTGAGTTAACATTCGACCAAATAAAGGGCATACTTTATTCCCTATTTAATGGTAAAATACAGGATATCACCGAGAAAATAGATGGAACCAATATACAGGCCTCGATGAATGATAATGATGAGGTTGTATTTGTAAGAAACAAAGGGGATTTGAATAGCGAACGTGGTGGTATGTTCGTACAGGATATGGTTACCAAGTGGTCCGGAAATCCAAAGGTACAGCAAACATTCGTTGAAAGTGGGAAAATTTTGGAGGAGTTATTCAAAAAGATAGGAAAACGATTCTTTAACCCGGATTCCAATACAAGAATATTCGCCAACTGTGAGTGTATGATTGAAGGTACCACCAACATTATGCCATACATTTCCTCGAAGGTAAACGTCCACGATTTGTGGGTATATGAAAAAACACCATCCGGATGGGAATTGAAGGAAACCACCAAAAACGGCCTGAAAAAATTACAGGACGCTATGGAAGGAATGGATAACGTCCAAATAACCCCGAATGTAATCGTTGACGTAACCGAAAAGGGTCAGGATGCACTGAAAAAATATATGAAGGATATAAATGACATATATAGGGCGGCCGGATTAAAAACATCCTCAACAATAGAGGAATATAAGGAGGTTAGGTTTGCCGAATATATGGGCAAAAACGAATCGTGGTGGGAATCCAACCCGGAAGGCAAACATATTCTTTTTGAACGATTTATAAATCAGGATAAATCCGTGAATATCAGGGACATAAAGAAAATGTATCCGGATAATGTGGATGATATTACCCGGATTGATAAGAATGGATACAAGGCCATTTATAAATTTGTTATGAATGACCTGGATACATTATTCCTCAAAATAGGTAATACAATAATAGATATGTGTTATGGTTTCATTAATTCCGGCGGTGAGGCGAAGGTTATTGCCGAGTTGGAGAAAAATCTTGAGGATGTAACGGCCGAAATAGAGGCAAACGGAAGTGAAAAGGCAAAAACAAAACTTGCCCAACAACTTGCCCGCCTTGCACAATTGGATAAATTGAATGCCACCGAAGGTATTGTATTTAGATATAAGGGAAGAATAATGAAATGTACGGGGGCGTTTGCACCTCTTAATCAGGCACTTGGAACAAGATTTGAAAAATAATTATATTAGGATGAAGTTAAAGGAATTTATAATTGAAAAATTGATAATGGAATCCTCATTTTCAGTGGAGGATTGGACCAAAACAAACCATACGTACGGTCAGGATGTAATCGATAAATTGATTGGCGGCTCCCCGGTACGTTTGGGTGATAAAGGTACCGACGGTGAATACACCGCCACACCGGAGGAAATTGAAAAATTAAAAGGTCTTAAATGTGACTATTCAAAGGATACATTAAAACAATTTAATGATATTTTCGATCGAAAAAATATGTGGCAATCCATTTTTAAAGGTGATTTTTCAGGTTATTCCACAGGAAATACCGAAGGTCAACAATATGAGTCGTTGGTTTGTTATTTATTCAATGACGACAATGCCGATGTGGATCTTTGGTTGCAGGTCAATGGTTTAACCGGCGATGAGTCGTGGATTGAATCCTGCCGTAAAACGGTGGCAACCATGAATAAATATGCGGATTTCAACCATAAGTGGACCAATGATGATTATGTGGCATGTCACGTTGATGGTAACGATTTTAAATTGGGTGCCGAATATGAATTTGCCCGTGAATTGACCTCCATATTTTCCGGCAAGCCTGCAATGAGACAATTATTTGGAAAAAATATAGAAAACATTTATTCCGGAAAAGGTAAGGATACCTGGAACAAGGCCGATATCGTATTGATAAACAAACGTTGTAAAAACCTTTTAAAGGAAATGAAACAGGTTGTTTCCGATGGTGAATCATTAAATAATGAATTATTAAAACAATTAACCGAAGGAAATATTATACCAATATCATTAAAAAAAATTCCAGGCAATCAAAAGGAGGGCCACATTGAAAAGGTAAATATCGATGACGCGGAGGATATGAATGATGAGTTGGAAAAATATATGGACGGTGATATTTATATTTCATTGCCTAAAACCTTGGAAAACAACCGTTATCAAGGTACAATCGATATGCTTTGCTCCCACCTGGATAGTAAATACAAAATCAGTTTCCTAAAGGCAACCTCCGGCAAAAATAACCTAAACGTGGAAACCACCATAGTCGGGTCGGTATCACGTGCCGGTAAGGCGGTATCAAATATCAAAACCGCATTAAAATTAGGAGCCGGAAATGATTATTTCGTTATAATGGATGATAATGACGATGCAATTAAGGAATTAAGGAATTATGGATTTGAAATCCAAATGAAAAAGAATAATAACCTCGATAAGGCGGAGGAGTTTAGTCCGACATTTTGTGAACGTCCTTGTATTGCCGGATTATTGGGTTTATTAAAACAATATGAAAAGGTTAAACACCCGGAGAAAAAGGATTTTTGTCAGGATTTTGCCGAATTTGTATATATGTGTTCGGTAAAAAGTTCGGGAGCATTTTATAAACTATCATAAAAATAAGGATACGATAAATGGAAAATGTAAATATATTAATGGGTCGGTTCCAACCAATAACATTGGGCCATATAAAATGTGCGGAGACGGCCTGGAAGGAAAATGGTGTAAAAACAATCCTATTGGTTGTTGAAACCACGAAGGAGGATGCCAAACATCCATTTGCCACAAGTATGTTATTACCTACATACAAAAAACTGGATAAGGAATTTAAATTTATGGCCGGGGTTGTTGTTGTAAAATCCGCCGATATAGTTAAGAACGTGGAGATATGCCGGGACAATGGATTTGAACCGGTGTCGTGGTCGTGCGGTACGGATAGAATCGATGCCTACCAAAAAATGATTTCAAAATATGGTCCACAAATAGGCCTTACCGATGATTTTAAGGTGATTGAAATCAAACGTGGCGATGATGATATTTCGGCAACACAGGTACGCAATGCCATATTAAAGGATGACAAAAACACATTCGAAAAATTGACACCAAAAACAATACATTCCCTGTATTCCAAATTAAAGGTAAATGTGGATAAATATTGTTCCATTAAGGAGGGAAAACTTTCATTAAAGGAATTTATATTGGAACGTATGGGTGAACTTTCGGTGGAAAAAATGTTCAAAACATACCATTCAAATATATCCTTACACATATTAAAACAGGGCAAAAAACCTGCGGTTGTGGATAAACTTATGGATGCCATCGACGGTTGTTATAATGATACCTGTATATCCAATAATAGAATATACTGGTTTTTTGATGATATGAATGAAAGTGATGATGTGTGGGTTAAATTCCAACGAATCCTATCAAAAAAACCAATCAAGGATTTAACCGATCGACAGGTAATATCGGACGATTCCGTTGAATTGGTATATGCGGTTAAATAAAATTTATTCAATAAATTATTATATATAAAAAAAATAATTAAGATATGCCATTACCACATATAGAAAATTCGGAGGTTGGTATCAATAAGATGGAACCTCTATACAAGTCCCTATTTGAGGTGACTTTTACACTTCCAAAACCATTGGAGGAAAAGTTTGGTGCCGATCTTGCACTTCTAACCTCGCAGGTAACTAAAATCGGAGGATTGGAGGTAGCGAAAGGTGTTGAGGCCGGTACGGTACAAAAATTTATGGGTACAACACGTTCATTCCTTAACTCAAAAATGGATGACACGTCGTTTGAAATTACGGTTACATTCAACCTCAACCTTCGTAACGGAACGGACAACTTCGTTTATAAATTATTGAAGGCCTGGAAGGATTTGGGTTATAATCTTGAAACCGGTGAAACCGCATTGAAGGTCGACTATTGTGCCGATTGGTTAAAATGCCAGGTAGGAAACCGTGCCGGTGATATATACCGTGAAATTATTATGAAGGATGTATTCATTTCCGGAGGTTTGGAAGGTTTGGGTGATTATGACTATGAAAATGGTTCGGATATCCAATCGGTTGATGTAAAATTCAAATCGGATTGGGCGAAGGAATATTAATGGTACCCAAATACCTATTATTAAAAGGATTGAATGTTTATTCAATCCTTTTTTATTTTATATAAAAATACATTATATATAATGCCTGCAAAATCAAAATCACAACAACGCCTATTCGGAATGGCCCTCGCCGTTCGTAGAGGTGAATTAAAACGTGGGGAGGTAAATGATGAGGTCCTTAATATAGTCGATTCCGATATGACGGATAAGGAAATAGAGGATTTCGCCTCAACATCACATAAAGGTTTGAAGGAACACCTACTCGAATCCCTAAATCATTGATTATCAGATAATTAAAAAATCAATATACCGGGAACGTATTATAATAGTAGATATTCAAAAAAAAAAAAATTAATAAAAAAATGATTACTGAAACTTCACAAAACAATTTGGTCAGCATATTGAAGGAGGATCTTCACGTAACTGACCCTTACAAATTGAAATGGATGAGTCAATATGCACAAATCCACGAAGCAAGACAGGACAAAGGTTACGGTAGATTGTTAACGGAAGGTTTACAACCATACGCTGACAACGTATCGAAAAGCATCTACGCAACTCCATTGAACACCGTAGGTATGGGTAACCCTATGGCTCCACTTGGTGTTCCAGGTCCTGATGGTTTTAACGCAAATGGCGGAAATGGAACAGGCATTGGTAACACAGGTGCGGATTTCCATAATCCAAATTACCAAACAGGTAGTGGTGATATCCCTATGTCTACATTACCAATGGCATTGGAAGTAGCCGCTATGACAATCGGTTTGGAATTGGTTCCTATCGTTCCTGCAACTGGCCCTTGGCATATGTTGACTTGGATGGATACTCCATACGCCGGTGGTAAACTTGGAAAAATCAACGAAACTTCATTCGATGGTAAAGGTCCGGGTAGCGAAAACAAACCTATTTACATCACTGTTAATGCCGACTTCACATTTGGTTCTCCAAGTGAAAAGAAATTCATCCAAAAATATGACGAGGTAGTTGTAGAGGGTGAAGGTGGAACATTGAATGGTAAATTTATGGGATGGAACCGTTACAATGCCGACATTATTATCAAGGTTGAGGATTGCGGTGATGAGGAAACTTCAATCAGCGATGTATTCTCACAGGAGGCTGAAGTTACAATCAACTTCAAGGGTGGATCAATCACTTCGGCAAAGGCAAAAATGCGTCCTGATCTTGTAGGTTCATATGGTAACCACCAACAAGGTTTCTCTAACTTCTTCGAGGATAGCGAGGATCCAATGACAAGAGCACAAAACGAAACAGGTGTAGGTAATACAATCGGTGTTCGTATGTTCTCAAAATGGATCCAAATGGGTTCCTATGAAGTAACAGGTGCGGTAACCCGCCAACAATTACAGGATATGCCTTTATATGGTGTTGATGTTGTAGGTAAGGTATTGGAGGCAATGCAAAACCAAATTTCACAGGAAATCAACAACCGTATCCTTGATAGAGTACGTAAATTGGGTGTAACCAACGCCGTTATTCAAAAGAAATACCAAAACGTTGACTTGAACTTGACTTTCGATAGCACCGAAACAGGTTACAAGGATCTTACTGAATTTGTTGGTTCGGATAAATTCGTTGGTATTGATAACCAAAACAAGGCTGAAGGCTGGGGACGTGTAAAGGTAGCCGTGGATAATACAAACTATGAAAACTATATGACTCACCAACGTCGTATTTCATCACGTATTTTGGCTGCTAAAAACTTGATCGCCGTTACATCACGTCGTGGTGCAGGTAACTTCGTGGTAACAAACTCGCAAGTTGTAACTGCATTGCAGGATAACGCTCAATTCGTTCCTTGTCCAATGACTAACACATTCGTACAGGATAACTCTAAATCAATTTACTTCGCAGGTTCATATGCCGGTACAAATGTTTACTGTGATCCTTACCAATTGTGGGATGACACACGTGTAACAGTTGGACGTAAAGGTACTGAAAACGAACCGGGTGTAATCTTTATGCCTTACATCCTTTGCGATACAATCCAAATTACCGCAGAAGGAACTATGGCTCCAAAATTGTTGTGTAACTCACGTTTCGCATTACCTGATATCGGTTGGGCTCCTGAACAATCATACTTCACATTCCTAATCGATGGTGATGGCGCAGCAATAATCTAATTAACGGAAGTTTAATTTAACAAAAAGGCCGGTCGAAGGATACGGCCTTTTTTATTTCCCATAATTTTGAATTTATCCCGGGGAAAAATTATTATTTAATAAAAATTCCTATATGACAATAGATTATTCGAATATAATGGAGGCGGAGGAAATTAAAAACCTACCGGGCTACCATATAACGGAGGCATCCAAAAAGGACAACGAGAATGAAAAAGAGGTGGAGGACAATATTGAGGATACCGGGAAAAAACAAAAGGAAAAGGCACAAAATAAGGATGTTTATGATGTTATTTATGCAAAGAATGATTATACCAATATTTTCAAACATATAATCATTTTCACAAACAACCGCGATCCAAAGGAAAACAAAACATTGAAAAATCTTTACGATGCGGTGGATGAATTGAAAAAACATAAATGTCCGATAATCCCCGAATTACACGTATTCATAGCCGCGCAGGTAGTTGCCGACGAGGATGAAAAGGAAATTACAATTTCGGATGATAAAGGTGAATTTGTTATTAAGGAACAATCAAACCTTGATACATTAATATTCTCACGTCTTGGTGTTCAAGGTGAGGATGAATGTGAGCACATAGTAAACATTTTGGTCGACCGCGGTTTCCTTGTATTGAATCCCGTAAAATATAGTGAATTGGCATCCAATAAATATGAAACGGCCGTCCTATTGCAAAAAGGTGAAATACCACAACCAAACTTTTGCCTTATGACAAAGGATGTTCTTTACGATGAGAAACTTTACCTTGATGCCATGAAGGAGGTTTATCCCGAATTTACCGGCGATGGCGATAAGGATGAAAAACTCCAATTTGTCATCAAGATTTTGGACGGACATGGTGGTACCGGTGTTGCCTTGATTGATGGCAAACGTATATTGGCAATATTCCAAATGATATTTGCAATCGACCCGGAACGTCAAATAATAGTTCAAAAGAAGGAGGAGGCCGATGGCGGTGATATCCGCGTCCACGTATTGACATTAAGAAACAAACAGGTAATCCTTGCCGCCATGAAACGTATAAAAATTGCATCGGATTTCCGTTCAAACGTATCATTGGGCGCGGAGGCCGAACCTGTTAATTTGACGCCTGAACAGGAACAAATAGCATTGAAGGCCGCCAAAATATCAAAACTACCATGGTGTGCGGTGGATATAATGCCACTTGTAAAGGGGTCGAATAAGGAATTGGGCGATAACGTTGTATTGGAACTAAATGCCTCACCGGGGACGAATGGTATAACGGACGTGATGAAGGAAAACTTCGTCAATATATTATTAAGCGAATTAAATGATCCGGGGGAATTTTACCTCCAAAATAAGGTGGCCGGATATGTGGAGGCCGCACAGGTCGTATTTGAGGACGGTGATGAACCTATATCGGTGCTTGCCAAACTTGATACCGGCAACGGTGCGAAGGCATCCCACATTGAGGTAGGTAAATATGAGGTAAATGATAAGAAGGTCTCATTCGAAATTAATGGAAAGAAATATTCCTTCGACATTGTGGATGAATCCCACGCAAAAACAGGGGATGAGGAACACAACCGCCCCGTAATCGAAATCAAGGAACTTACCGTTGGTTTACGTAAGGTACAAAACGTCCGTATGGCAATTGTCGAGGTCCGCGACAAATCAACCAATATGCTTATCAATCGTGACGTTCTTGCCAAGTTGGGTTATGTAATTTCATCAAACGAAACCCACCTATTGACGGAGGAAATGGAAAAGGTTAAAATAGTATAAAAATTCCATAACAATAATTTGTTTCGTAAAGGTGTTTTCGGAAAATTTCGGAAACACCTTTTATTTTGCATTTTAAGGTAGGTTTAAGGCATTTTCGTGTCAAAAATATATAATTTATAGGGTAATGTGAAAATCCCTCGTTATACATTAAATTTTTAATGCAATTTTTATATATTAATTTGTAAAAATAAATTGAATATGTCGAATATCTTTTTTACATCGGATACCCACTTCGGACACAATAAGGAATTTGTATGGAAGGCAAGGGGTTTTGAATCGGTTGAGGATCACGCGGAAGGATTGATTAAAAATTGGAATTCCGTGGTGAAACCGGATGATATTGTTTACCACTTGGGTGATATGAGTCTTTCCACCGAATATGAGGAAAAATCATTACAATGGGTTAAACGTTTGAATGGAAACATTTGCTGGATTGTTGGCAACCACGATTCGGAACGACGTATTGGTGTGTTTGGAATGTGTGATAATATATTTGAAATACAAAAGGTTGAAATTTGTAAAATGGATAAATTCAACTTATATCTATCACATTATCCAACAATTACATCCAATACCATCGGACACATCAAGGAGGCTCCAAAACCCAATTCGATATTTAACCTACATGGTCATACACACCAATCAACGAACTTCAATCCGGAGCTACCATTAACCTGTTACCACGTTGGATTGGATTCACACAACCTTACACCGGTTTCATGGGAGGATGTCAGGAGGGATTTGTGGAATATAATTAATAGATAAAAGGGTACAATATGAAAACTTTTGATGAATGGAAATCAATTCCTACAATTGAGGATGGTGATAAGGAATTTTACGGAAAATATGTGAAAATTCCGGATAACCAGCAATTTATTTGGAGGACTTCGCTTGCGGATTACACGATGATAAAGGTAAATGCCAAGTATGCAGTGATGTTGCGTCCGGATAGTGATAAATTTTATAGTAATATCTACCGTATCTACCGGGCACAAACGAAAACATTCAATGCGGTCTCCGATGGAGGTATTGTTGTGAAATATAATACATTTGTGGAGGCTTTGGATGCCATTAAACAAATATATGACGATAAATTTTAAGGCATAAAAAAAGGAACCTCGCGGTTCCTTTTTTGTTGTTTGAATAAATGGTTTAGGCCAATTTATTTAGGTCCGCCGCAATCTTTGCCAACATGGCAAGTTTCACAGGGTCGTTTTTATATTGTTCCGTTAACTTTTCGATACGTTCGCGGCGCGCCTTCATCTCATCCTCGTGAATGGATTCCAATACCTTTTGTTTTTCCTCCGCCGTTTTTGTTTCAACAACCTTTTCGATTTGTTCCTGATAGTGTTCCTTTAAATCGATATTTGTTTGGTCCTTGATGTATTTTAATGCCTCGACAACGTCGGCCTTCGCACCCCACGTGTTATTCAACGATTTGGTGTAAATTTCACCATTATGTTCGATAACAATAAATGAATCCTTTTGTGATTTGATTACACGGACATTATCAAGTACCGATATTGAATCAAAGTTTTCGACCAATTTTGCAAATGCCTCCAAAACGAATTGGTTTGCCTTTGTTGTGCGTGTTTGACCTAATGCCGTAATATACATTTCATTATGTTCACGCAATCCGGCGGTATTAAATTCCTCCTCCGAAACAACCTCACCCTTTTCGTTTAATTTTTTCTTTTTGCATTTATCGCATTCCTTTGCCTCATATACGTAGTTACCTACCTGTACCGAGAATGTATCGTTTTCATATTTAATATTATTGGATTCCAATAAACGGGAAACAGTGATAAAATCGTTTGAAACCGAATTTACATTCTCCTCCAAAATACCATTTTCACCGATACTGAAAATCATTCCCAATACCTCAAAGAATGTTTTTCCATTATTCGATTCGAAGAATGATATAGGGGTGATCGCCGTATATTCCGGGGCGGATTCAACCAATGGAATATCCTTGAAAATTGATTTTGTGATACCACGGAACGCCTCACAAAACATAACATTCTTTAATGCCCCTGCCTTGATGTATTTAACCACATCCTCCTCACTTTTACCTTCCAAAAGGTCCTCAACCTGTTTGCAGGCGTTTTTGTTAAGGTAATCAAATTTCGATGATGAGTTAAGAATACTTTCACAGGCGGATGCGAGTTGCCAAGAATATTTGTTATCATTTATGTAACCACAAACGGTACCTGTAATACCGGCAACGGCGTTGTCGAACATGCAATTGCGGGCCTCCGCGATAAAACCATTGACGGTTTTGTATGAGCATTCGTTCACAAGTAAAAATTGTTGATACTTTCTAATTAATGATTGACCGGCGGCCGTTTGAACGTCCTTCGATGCCTCGGTCAAAATGCGGGCGAAATCCAGGTCCGCCAATAGTTTTAATCTTGACATAATTTTTTGGTATATTTTTTAATATAATAAATATTTTGGTTTTGTTATTAAATTTTTGTCTACCACTTTATATTTTAGATAAAAAATTTATATATGAATATACTTATAATACCGGATGTCCACCAAACAGGGGGATGGAAATATGCCGTGGCAAATTATTATAATGATTACGACTACATTATACAGGTGGGTGATTGGTTCGATACGCACGATCCAAACTTTGATTGGGAGGCGAACGATCCTATTGCCAACTTCCGGTCGGCATTGAAAACCACGAAGGAATATCCGAAATTTAAAATATGTTTTGGAAACCACGATTTTTCATACCTATTAAAATCCCATTGTAGCAACTTTCAGTGGGATCATTATAAGGAGATACGTGATGTTCTTATGGAGGCCGTGCCGTATGTGAATATAGCATACGAGGTGGATGGGTGGGTAATTTCCCACGCCGGATTTACCAAAACGTGGATGAAGGATAATGGATTTGAAACCATCGAACAGGTCAACGAGGCATTTCACAAAATGAATTTTGATATATTCCAATTTTGCGGATGGGACATATATGGCGACGACCCCTCAAATGGACCTTGTTGGGTTCGCCCGGCATCATTATATCGGGATGCATATTTCAAATATCAGGTTGTGGGCCACACACCGGTGGATAATGCACCACTTTACCTCGATTGTAAGGAGGAAATTACGAAGGTTTTGAAACCATCCATCGAAGGCCAAAAAATTATTTTAATTGATAACGATAAACACGACATTATTTTTAGTCTCGATACCGTGGAGGATAAAAAATGATTAAAATAACATATAACCCAAAGGATTTAAGATTTATATTTATATTGGGGGACAATAGTGATGAATTAATTGAATTGGAAAAACACTTCAATAAAACCCCCTCATATATGTTCCTGCCTTCATTCAGGGGAACGCCTCGTCCGGAGGTGTTTATCCATAGGGAGAAAATGAATGGAGGTACCATTTTTTGGACCTACTCCGGGTTATGGAAGAATGTATATGACTGGTGTAAGGATAACAATATACAGGTTACCGGTATTGATGATAATTTTAAATATCGGGATTTTAACGTTCCGTTTGGCGACTTTAAAAAGGAGGTGCTTGGATGGAACCTGAACCCAACGCCACGTGAATACCAAATTAAATCGGCGTGGTTAATACTTAAATATCGCAGGAGTTTATCACAACTTGCAACCCGTGCGGGTAAAACCCTATTGGCATATATGGTATTTAGATATTTGTTGGAACATAAAAAGGCCCATAATATTCTTATGATTGTTCCCTCCATTGGTCTTGTTAAACAAGGTGTGGATGATATGAATGGATATGCGCCGTTTTTTACAAGCGAATCAATATGGGCAAAGGGTGAATATTGTGAGGGGGCAAACCTTACAATCGGTACATTCCAATCGTTGGTAAACAGGCTGGATAAACAATCCAAAAAATATAATCCCAAATTTTTTGATAAATTCGACGCCATATGTGTTGACGAGGCACATACCGCCACATGCAAATCCATTAATAATATATTAAGGCAACCATTTGTCCGGGATGCAACCATACATTTTGGTTTTAGTGGTTCATTGCCACAGGCGGAAACAATCGAATCGTATGGTTGTCAATCAATTATAGGACCTATGATTCAGGATATCCGGACGAAGGAATTGCAGGATGCGGGTTATATAGCGAAGGCCGAAATACACCAAATACGTATTCCATATACGGAGAAGGAAACAAAGGATGTATATATTAAATGTGCCGAGTATCTTTGTTCCAATGATGTGAAGGGAGCGGATGGCGAGCCGGAGAAACTCCCCGTGGATCGGCGGGAGTTTACAATCCAGCACGTTAAGAAACTTCCGCAGGCCTTGAAAAAATTAAAAAAGGTCTACACACCGGAACAATATAGGGATTACCTCATCGATTTGTGTAAGGCAAATGGGGCAAATTTACTCCTATTGGAACAAATGTTGGTACACCGGAGTAAACGTAGGTTAAAAATAATCGATGGCATTATATCCAAAATAAATAAAAATGTCATTGTATTTGCCCACCATACGGAGTATATTAATTTATTGGAAAGGCATTTCAAGGAAAATTTCCCCAATAAGCAGGTATATAAAATAAACGGGGCGACCAACGATAAACGCCGCGATAAAATCAAGGAGGCATTATTAAACACCAATGATGCCATACTTGTGGCAAGTTATAAATGTGTGGGTACCGGGTTGACATTTAAGAACCTCGATTATGGTATTTTCGCCCAATCATTTAAATCACAAATTATAAACAAACAATCCCTCGGTAGAGGACTTTGCCTCGCCGAAGGTAAGGATAAATATGTTTTATATGATATAATTGATTGCCTGCCAACGGGTAAACTAAAACAACAAGGGGATGCGAAGGTGCGGTTATTCAAGGATGAGGAGATCCCAATCGATGTCACATATATGAAATAAAAATTTATTATATAAAAAAACATCAAAGGTGACAAATTTATACGAAAGTTTAATACGATTCTTTGGTCCGCGATATGATGGACATATACATACATTTGACCACACCGGCCGGTTAAATATGCAAATACCGGATTATTTTAAGGGTGTGGTTGGCTTTTGCGATATTGATTTTGACGCCATTCCGGAGTATGAGGATAGGGGGTTATTACATATATATGATTCGCATATTAAATACCTCAAAAACAATACATTAAAATACAAGGAAATATTATTGGCAACCGGCATATCACCAAAACAGGCCATTGAGGTATATGAAAAATATCCGGAGGAAATCCGTGGTTTCGGGGAATTAAAGTGTTATGCCACACATACAAAGGGGGATGAGTTGGTGGCGAATTTACCCTATGCAAATCTCGATTATTGGATGGAATTATTTAATTATAATATTGATAAACGACTACCAATATATATCCATTATAATCTATCCACAAGGATACAAAAAAATCGATTTGAAAAATTATTAAAGGAATATACAATGTTCCCGATTATTCTTTGCCATTGCGGGATGAGTTATAAAACCGGTGATAATGATGTGGTATTTGATTGGGTTGTTGATATGGCAAAGCAATATAATAATCTTTATCTCGACGTGTCATACGCCGCGATGGATTATTTCCTGGCAAATCCAAACAAATTACTTATGTTACCACAAAATCGGACGTTTATTGGTTCGGATATAAACATCAAATACATAAACCTACAAAGGGATCCGCAGGTATGGTATAATAAATGTCTTAAAATTTATAAATATATACCGACAAGTGATGCCAATATAAAAAAATTATTCAATATATAATGGATTCATTAAAAAACTTTATAATGGAGAGTTTGGCTGATAATATGATGAAATTGTCACCATCAAATAAACGCAAACTAATTGAACTCGATAAGGAATTTAACCGGTTGGCAAAACTCCGTAAGGACGATTACGGTGGCAATGATGTATTGAATGCCGATGCTGAATGGGAAAGGTTTATTGAAGCCAAAAAACACGGGGGAAAATATTTTCCGGTATTAAAAGTGAATAAAAATCAATATGATACGGATGATATTATCCCGGACCTAAAAAAGTTATATAATGAATTTGCGGGGTTCCGTGAGTGTTTCCTTTCAAAATATTATATGGATGTAATTATGTGGATGCTGCATTATTGCCAATTCTTTATTGACAAGGAGAAAAATAAAAAATTAATATACCAGGACAAAACATTGGATGAAAAAACATTCGACGAGGCATTAAAAATAATATCCTCCACAAAGGTTACACCAACAGGTGATTTGCATCGGGATAAGGATGCAAAATATGCCGCGGATAAAATTAAAAAGGCGTTGGATGAACTGGGTTATGATTGGAAGGTGGTTATTAAAAATAATATGATGCCCCGGATGAGTGTTGACTCTTTTGGAAATATTAAAATCAGTAAGGATGCCAAGTTTAGTGATGTGGATATCGATAGTTTAATTGCCCACGAGGTAAAGGGACACGTTGCACGCCGTTATTATGGATACCAAACAGGTCTATACCTTTTCGTACACGGCCTATATGGACGCAATATCCTTGATGAAGGCCTTGCCATTTGGAATTCATTGAACCTGACCAGGAAACAAAAACCCAACGTATTATTTACCATAGCGTTAAAATATGTAATTGTATACCTATTCAAAACACGAAATTTTTGCGATGTATATGATTACCTCGATGATTTGATTGATAAAAATTATTCAAGAAAAATCCTATTTAAATCGATGATTCGTGCAAAACGGGAAAATAGGGACTGCTCCTTGTTAGGCGGCTTGGCGGACGATGCCGAATATTTTTACGGGTATAAATTGGTAAAACGCATGGATAAAACGGAGAGGGAAAATATATTAAAATATAACGTTGGTGTGGAGCAATTATATGATATTGATAATATCAAAAAATTCCTCGATATTAATAAATTTGAACCATTAAAAATATAAAAAGTTTAATTTGGGTTATATATTAAATTATTATAAAATAAAATAATTTTTTGGAATGAAAACAGGTAAATCTATATTTGACTATTGTGTTGATGAGGCCAAGAAGGAAACCGTTCCGGCCGGTAAGGAATTTTATTCGGCAAATGGGGAGGTTGTTATAGGCGATCCCGACAAACAGGCGAAAAAGGATGCGGAGGATAATGACTCCGATGGTATTTGGGAGGTTGAGGCGCCAACCGATGATGATTTGATGGAGGATTTGGATATGGAACATGCCGACCATAACAAACGTAGAATTGTTATGAAATTGAAAACAAAACGTCCATTCTTTATCCAAGGCCGTGCCGGATGGGGTAAAACAACGGTTATCACAAAATTGGCCAAAAAATTCGGCCGTAGTGTAATTACCGTTTATTTGGATAAGGCGGAGGCAACCGACTTGGGTGGCATCCCTGTAACCGTTAAGGAAAAGGACGGAAGTGTGAGTTATCGTACCGCCATGCCGGGATGGGCGGCAATTATGGCAAAACACCCGGACCGTCAATATCTTCTTTTCTTTGATGAGTTAAACCACGCAAGCAATGAGGTACTTCGTTGTTTGATGCCTATCGTTGAAAAACACGTTATTTGTGGTCATAAATATGATAATTATATTGTGGCCGCGGCCGGAAACCTTAATTCGGAGGAGGAACTGGAGGAGTTGCCTAACGCTTTGGAATCACGTTTCAAACCTATAATCCAATGGGAAACAAACACCACCGCAACCTGGAACTCCGCATTTAAGGAAATGCACAAAAAATGGGACAGTAAGGTTGGTGAGGACCTCGTAAATATGGTGGAAAATGTATGTATCCTTTTTGAAAATCCACGTGAAATCGAACATAATATTATTGAATTTTGTTATGAGTTGGTTAATGAGGGCGATAATGAATGGATGACGGTTGACGATATTAAGGAGCAAATTGAAGGTCTTGTTGCCGAGGAACACGAAGGTATTTCACACTATGAAGGTAAGACGAAGGAGGAGAATATTAATAAACTCGCATCGTACGTACACTCATATATCCAATCCGGTGGTAAAAACGCATTCACAAAACCACAGGGTAGAATGGCAAAACAATCAGGGACATCAAAACAAAACGGTACAATTGACGCCGAATTGTTGGAGGATATAAAGGACTACCTCGTACAAGGTTTCGTTCGTGATGGTGGAAAACGTTATGGTGTGGCAATTGAAAACATCCAAAAGATAGTTGCCAACCCGGATGAAACACCATTAACGGCCGAACAGGTTACCTGGTTGAAAAACAACCTGAAAACATTAGGCATTAAACCAAAATTTCAAACCGTTGCCGAATTTAAGAAGGCCGGATATTTGGAGGAGGGTGAATAATATGGATATTAATAAGGAAAAAAAGATAATCCAATTCGCGGATGACGGTGAGTTCACAAAATGGGCCGTCATTCCGTCATTGGTATTAAGATGTACCGGTGAAAATAATGATATATATTATTCGGATTTTAATTTTTCCGACGAATATAAACAATACCTTTCGGATGGATATAAATTCCAAATAAAGGATAAAAATTCGCAGATATACAAACATCAGGCGGTTACATTTAGAACCATAACAAAAAAAGTTCAAAACCTAAAAGCATATTATGGACGCTAATTTTTTCTCCGGGCCGGAAATGCAGGCCTTACGTCATAGTCTTTACTATCAGGTGGATGAAAATACCAACTTCCGTGAAAAGGTATTGAACCTTATTGATGCGGAATCGTTTAATCCACAGGATGCATATTTCTATGACATGATCCCGGCAATCCGGTTTCTATATAACGACAAAAAACACGTCGCCTATACAACACCAAATAAACGTATATGGTTGAATGTACCGCACGAATATAACAAGGTTGATTGGTGGGTATTCATTTATTACCACGAATGTTTACACCAATTATGGGATACCTTCGGTGTTGAGGATGAAATCCGGAAATCCGGTGTAAAATGTTATCCTAAACTATTAAACCTCGCATCCGATTGTGTTATCAACGATTTTCTTGCCAATATACGTAAGAAAAAGGAGCCACCAAATCTAATCAATCCTGAATGGGTTGAGAAGGAGTTTGGTGTGAAATATGACCGCTATGTCGACAATCAATTATCCCTATATATGAAAATGCTCCAATCACCCAAAATGAAGGATCAGGAGGAAATTGAAAAGATGATTAAAAAAATGTTGGACGGAATGGGTGATGCCAATAGTGATGAGGACGGTGAAGGTGAAAACCAATCCGGACAAGGCGATGACGAAGGACAAAATGGGGGAGGATCAAATGGTAACAATCCTGCCGATTCCGAAGGAGGTGAAGAAGGCGAAGGTGGAGGTAAAGGAGGGGAAAATACCGCCGGTGGAAAAGGTAAGAGTGGTAAAGGTAGTCACGGAAACGAAGGTAAACGTGGTGAAGGGGGACAAGGTAGTGGCGAGGCGGCCGAAATTTCCGATACGGATGCACCCAATGCAGGTGCGCAAGGTGGAGGTAAGATGGATAAAAGTAAGAAAACCACCGATGGTTTTAGTTACGATCCAAAATATGACGACCTTGCCGATAAATATATTCAGGATATTTCCAATCAATATAGAAATAGTCTTTCCGGCCAAGTTGGCGACTTCGTATCGAAATGTAAAGGTTCGGTAAAGGATATTTCCAAATTGAAGGATATGGGCAAGGAGGGTATTACGGCACACGTCCACGAAGGTGGTTCCCGAAATTGGAATAAAAAATTCAATATGACGGTTGAACGTTTTATTGCCCAAAGATTCAATAAGGCAAGTCAACAAACCAAAAAGACGTATATGAAACCACCCCGTAGAGGAGGTATCACACAAATAGGTGCCCCGGTAATGCAGGGTAAAATGCGTATACGCGATGGTATAGTAATATCCATGGCATTCTATGTGGATACATCAGGTTCGATGTCGGGTGCCCCAATAGCCAATGTATGTAAGGCCGTAAACAAAATTGCACAGGATGTTGAAGGCAAATATAAAAGAAAACTTGCCGGAAAACAAGGTAGTGGATTCAATTTCGAAGCCTGGTCATTCGATGTTTGTTTCCATAAGGAGAAAATGCCGTTAGGCATACCTGCAAGACAGGCCGATAATATTGACCTTGATGAGTTATTGATTGGTATGCAGGAAAAGACCAAAACAAGTTGGATAAACGTTATCTTTACGGATGCGGGGTTCCCGGTTGATCCTTCCGTTTGTGTTCCAATTATTAAAAAATTTGAGGGTGTGATTATATATGTTATTAATGGTAATAAATATGAGAGTGAATATAACGAAATAGCAAATAAATGTAAGAACTTTATTTACATACAGGCCGATAATGATTTTACGGTATAAAAAAATATATATTATATGAAACATATAAAAACAAAAATAAATGAGGGTGTAAACCTCCTATATCGTGCGGCAATAAATGGTGTAAAGGACGACACCGGGATGGATATGGTAATAAATATTGAGTTGGGTTCACCTTCGGATGTAAAGGCATTCGAAAAATGGATAAATAAAATGGAAGGTGATGTATTCTCCCACGCACAAGGTGGCAATATTGAATATTAATTTTAAAAAAACCATAATTATTATGAAGGCAAAAAATATTGAGGAATTTTTCGGTACGCTTTTATATTCAAAAACGGAGGCACATAAAAGTCACCTTGAAACAGGTGTTCATCGTGACCATGTAACATTAAATGAATTTTATGACGACATTGTCGACCTTGTCGATTCATTGATCGAGGCATATCAGGGTCTACACGGTAAGGTTGAGGATTACAAAAACATATTGGTCACAAATGGACCTGATGCCGTGGGTTATTTTGAGGACCTCCGGGAAATGGTTGCGGATGGACGTGAAAAGTATTGTAAGGAAAGCGATTTACAATCAATATGTGATTCCATTTTGGAACTAATTGATTCCACACTTTATAAATTGAAGGAATTTACGGAATCGAAAAAACCATCCAAAATGAGATCATTATATGAGGTATTGGAGGAAAATATGAAAAAGTAATAAAAATTACGTTCATTTATTTCGAGGGGTTTTAATGAAAATTAAAATCCCTTATTTTTTGCCGTTTATTTAAGCCCTACCGGGAGATTTCCAAAAAATAATATAATTATACATCCCGGAAAAGATCTCCTGTTAAAATCAAAATATTTATTAAAAAAATTTTTATATTCCATTAAATTTTTGGGCAAATCCTCATATATTAATATGTAAGTTTAATTTGAAGGTTCAAGGATATGGAAATGCAATTCAAAATCACAAAAATTAATCACGAGGAGTTAACCGATCTTCTTTCGCTTATGGAAGGTGCGCCCGAAATGCATTTGGGTATGGACGATGAGGTATACGAAAAATACCGTAAGGAAAACGATTGTATCGAGGATGTTTGGGCTCGTGCACTACTTGCCGGTGAAAAAATGTATTTTTCGGATGATGCCTGTGACATTGAGGGTATCGAGGATGCAAACGAACCGGCACCAGGGGTTGAAATGTCGGCCGCAATAACCGAATATGAGGAATTACGCGGAATGGTTATCGATGGAATGGTTCGTGACCATATTGCGAATAAAATTGAAAGTGGTGAATATGTGGTAAAACCGGGATCCGTTATTAACGGTAAATATGTGGAACCGGTTGTTGAAATCATAAAACAAACATCAATCCGTTACTACTTCGGTTTGGACGAAATCCTGAAAGGTATGTCGTCATCAAAATGTTCAAGGGATGTACAGGATTTCATTAATGAAAATGGCGATATGTGGACCGGATATAACATTTTCCAAACAATTGCGTTTGGGGAACCAATCTACGGATAAGCCGCACTTTCCTTATCCTTTTAATTTACAAAAGAAAAAGGCCTGAAAATTTCAGGCCTTTTTCAATATTTATATATGGTGTTATATTATCCAAGACGGTTTCTAATGAATCCTCTACGAATGCCCTGTACCCACATATCATTTGATTCGGTTACCGTATTTGAAGGTGCAACCTGCCAATTTACAGACTCCCAAAAATCCTGTATTGAATTATTTGCGAAGTTATAAACCTTTGCACGGCGTTTGATTGATTCCTTAACACCTTCACTCGCAAGGTTCCATTTTACTCTCGCATCCTCCGGCATTTCTGCGATAAATTTAGGTTCCTCCGTTTCAACAATACGTTTGTAAACAGGTTTCTTTCCGGCCCTTTCCTCAAGTAAATCCAATGTTGCATCGATATCACCTAACGTTGTTTTCTTTGACTCTGAAATTTGTTTATCCACATCGGTCTTAATCGATTCAACCAATGATTGTTTTTCACCTTCAAACCATTGATTTACACCATCACTATATTCCTCAACAACCCATTTTTCAATGTCGTTGGCAATTTCAGGTGTATAATCCTCAATAACCCATTTTTCGATTTCAGGGGCGAAGTCCTCAACAATCCATTTTTCAACTTCAGGTGAGTATTCCTCAATAACCCATTTTTCGATTTCAGGTGAGTATTGTTCGACAATCCATTTTTCAAAACCTTCGGAGATTTGTTTTGTATAATCCTCCATAATCCATTTTTGTATACCATCGGCCAATGTTTTAAGATCGAAATCCGATTTACTTTCCTTTAATTGGGCAACCTCCGATTCCAATGCCTCAATTCTTTCCAATGCCTCATCAATATTCATATTGTTATCGTTATTTTTATTATTTTCGTTATTTACATTTGTTTCCGGTGTTTTGTTCTCATCCGGGTCAGGATTTTTCTCCTCATCAACAACAATAAAACAATTATCGTCGAGGGATTCACATACCTGTGATTCGTTTAGATGCAATTTCGCCTGTGAAAAACCCGGGGAACCCACAAGGTCATACGTTTTAAGCATTTCCAATGTTACGATTCCGTTTTTATCAACGTTACCCTGTGCGCGTGATGAAATGAATAATGGCAATCCACCACGGACAATTTCCTGTGCGATTTTTCCCTTTGGTGTATTTAATAATGTAATCTCACCTGTTACAACACCATTTTCATCTATATCGATGGAATTAATTTTGTGTGAAATATTCTCCAATGTAATATTCATTGTTGCGGGGTGTTCCAATTCACCGGGGCATCCTTCGGCTTCAATACGTTTTTTCATTTCATCCACCATCGCCTTATAATTCTTGGTCTCATAAATACGGTGGTTGTTATTCCGAACACCACAAACCCCAAATACACCGGATAACTTCATAAAATCGCCGTCCTCCTTAACTGTCATTGTTTTGACCTCGTTAAGGGTTTCAAATAATAAACACTTTTTAGTTTTAGCCATTTTATAAATATATTTTTAATCTATAATAATGGTAAATTTACCCTTATTAAAATTTTTTTTCAATTCTAATTTATTTTATCGATTTTTCCACACAATATCCTTATAATGTTTGATGATATCCACCTGTTTTAGGAGGAATATTAAGGATTTTTCATAAAACATATACATAGGGCGGAGCACCGGGCTTTTTGATTCCGATATCCTATGTGACATCAACCGGTTCAGTAACCCATAACGTTCATAATTATATGGCTTATTCAATTCGTGTGAATAATCCTCATAAATTTTATATCTATTATAATTGTCAAATACCAACATATCATTAATCCAACGTCACGTATGACGAACATATTTTTTCTATTTTTTTATCAAGATTTGGTTTCATTGTATTAATAATCGTTGCGATAGGTACCGTATGTGGGACTTCATTCGCAATCGTTGCAATGGTATCAAACATTAGGGATATATAATCCAATACATCCGTTAATTTATTACCTAACACGGCAGGTGCCGCGCTCGTCCCCTTCGATCCCAATGAAATACCATCCTTATTGATTTCAATCGTTTTATGATTACCCAATACCGAAAGCGTTATGTCACCATCCTTATTGATACCAATATAGGAACTATCGTTGCGTATAATCCATCCGGTTCCGTCGGAGAAAAATATTTCCGCCCACGATGCACCACTCTCCCTACGTGATAGGATTTCAAGGTTACCATTTACGGCCTTGTCCTCCATACCCATATCATAGTCGGGTTTGCGGATCCAAAATAATTCCTGCGGATTATCCTGTACGGATAGCAGCCAAACCTCATCACCAACGACCAATTCGGAGAATGAATTTTTCGTCAATTCAAGGAATGGGTATACCGGAGGTAATAGATCCGGGTTGTCCGTGGTTGAAAATAAACCCGGGGCGCTGACCTTAATAATATTCCGGTCAAGGACCTTAACAACCCTCGCAGGACGCAATATACATTTTTGTAGTTCCATATTTATATATTTAATTCGACCCTATCCTTATTTGCAACAATTATTTCACTTTTCATTCCGGATATAATCAAATCATTTTCAACGGCCGTCGATCCATCATATACCGGGAAATTTGTTTCCAATTCAATATCCAATTCTATGGTTCTTGCCTTTTGTTCGGTGGTACCGCCATCAAATTCGATATTCTTTTCCGGCGATGCGGATTCCGGTAATTTATAGGAGCAAAGTATATTTTGTCCCATATATGAAATACTAAACGTCCGGATAAAAATAAGTTTGGATATTATTTGTTGTACCACCGAAAGACTATCCGTAAACGTATCGGTATAATATTTTAATGTTACCGATGTTTTTATAGGTATACGGCGGTATTCCGTTGTAAATGAAACAATTTTATTATCATATTCCACATTCAATGCACCCGTTGTAAAAGGATTGGTAAGTTGGTCCGTAAGGATATCGATTCCTCCGGGGTTTACCGCACAACGTGGAATCATACTATATACATATTTCTCATTCGACACCTCCTGCGGCTCGATGGAATGATCCTGTCCCTTAACCTCAAGATACATGGTATCATCGCCGGTGTTTATAATATAATGTGGTATTGAAACACCGTGGAGGAAAATGGTTTTGTTCAGGTTGAATATGAGTCCCTTATATAAAAGGGAAAAGAAGTTCGACATATTATTTATGTCGATCTCCCCCCTGTTTATTTTATGTCGTAAATCCTTTTCCATTTATATTAGTTTGTTTTTATAGGTTGATATACGTTTCCGGCCGTCGTTAATTGAATTTCATCATTAACGTTGTAATCCTTGTTTGCCTTTACGGTGATCTCGAAATTGATTGGATCCTTGTAAAGTGACGTACGAATATCGATGGAAACCGTTTTTTCGATCGAATCCAATTCATTGGTATCAAGTTTATATTCAAATATCAAATCCAACGATAAGGATTCGTTTGGTGCCAACGATTTATATTCAAACCCATCGCCGGTACCTTGAACCTGTATTGATGCAAAGTTATCAATCATTGGATATAAACTTGCCCCGGCTCCAACCTCCTGATCCGAACCGTGATCCGGCATTTGCATTATTTTCCTCATAACATCCCTCATAGATACCGGATAAATATTATTATTACCCTTTGTATATGCACCGCCGAGATTTAGATTATTTTTGTTATATATCCCATTATATTGCCCTTGGTCATATGCCTCCATACCACCATCACCAATCAATGTTGTCTCACGAGGAGACCCCCCACCTTCACGCACTATCATATCCCCATACATTACCGGATTTCCCTCATCATATATTGGTAATTTACGAGCATCGTATTGCTCGGTGGTTGCATATGGATTATTATATGGTGTATTTAAACGGAAATATAATAATTGGGAATAACGTTGGTTGAATACACTACCTTGTCCTTCACGTTGTCCACCGTCGGGGGTTGTTTGGATACCCTTATAATTTGTACACCACACCGGCACACCATAACCAAATCCGTGATGCCCATCACCATAAATTGTTGAATAATTTGATACATCCACCGCGCCACGTGATGAACCGGTAAGTTGTGTTTTGAAATTTCCCGGAAATATTGAATAAAGTTTTATTGTATGCGATGTTGGATTCAATATGTCCATATGAATGCGTTTTTGAACAATACCATAATCCTCCTCCTTCAGTGAGCCCACCATATCATTATATGGCGTAACAAGGAATGTATTTTTGGTGTTTGAATTAATCGTCATTACCGTTGAATCGCACGAAAGTTTAATAACCGGTTGATCCAAATTGATACCAAAAACCTCATCATTTAATTTTACAATCATATTATTCAATTCCTGCAACTTATCATACAAAGGAACCACACGGCGTGATTCGGTGTAGAAACCACTTGCGATTGATTGGGGTTTATGCAGGTATGTAATATCCTGATCGGTTACGGTATCATTTACGTGTTTTATGGTACCGTTCTTTTCGAGGATGTTATTTAATTGGTTGCGTTTGACCTCATTATTATTTTCCTCGATAATATCCAATACCTCAACATTTTTCTCAAATTCCTCCGGGAATAATACCTCCACATTATCCGACCATCCGGATGTACATTCAATGAATGGATATCCCAGGTCATAAACGACCTTCATACGAATTTCGACCTTTTCACCTTGTGTAATAGGAATATCTATTTGATTAAATGAAATTTCATTATCCAACATTGTATCCGCGGGGTAATTGAAATGATATTGGTTATCGGCTGTACCATACTCCGGTAACTTAATTAAGCCCGGAACGGCCACCTCATTCCACTCGCTGAATACAAAGTTATTATCTATTGCCTTCAAACCGCCTACCGTTGAATCCTGATTTCTATAACGGTATTGAACGTGCAGTTTTACAACCGTTGTAAAATCTATGGCATTATCCGCGAGAAATTTTTGATAGTCAAAATAACCACGGATTCTATATTTTGCCCCCGAAATAGGTATTGTCGCATCGTTTGCATTTTGCGATATTTCATTCACCAACGATTTTATATATTCGGTGGTCTCCGTCTTTTGTGATTGGAGGGTTTGAAGTTGTGACTCATATATTTGACGATTTTGGTTTGTATCCTCAAATGAATTTGTTTGCAGGATGGTATTAATATCGTCAATTTGTTGTTGTATGGTCGAAAGTGTTTGTTGATATTCCTTCTTTTGTGAATATAATGACCTGATATTGTCCAACTTGGCCGAATCATTTAGGTGTTCATTTATATTTACCACCTTTACAACCACATCATCCACCGCAGGTTTTATCCCCGTTATTTTTGTGAAGTTTTCGTACGATGTATTATTAATGGTATTATTAATCATCGTGGTGATTCCATACAAGGTATCACCGATATTATTTACGAAATTTTTATAATAATCCAAATAATTATATGCCACACCATCAACAACACAGGTTAACAAATTGGTATCCACCGCCAGGCCATAACTATAATCCGATTGAATATTAAGTCCATTTATTGAGGCAATAAATATAATACAATTATCATCCTCCTCCAACGTAACCTTTGCATATTTTTCCTTATCGAAATCAACGGTACTGCGGAATTTTAATTTACAAAATTCCTCCGCATCATTATCGTGATATGATGTCAATGATACATACATACCGGATTTTACCTGCGCGGTAATCGTTTGTGTTGCATAATCCACATTCGTAACGGTTAGGAGTACCGTATCGGTATAGTTTGTCAACTCATCGCCAATTTGTATATAATGTTCTATTGTTCCATCATCGGTTGTATATGTTAACGGTCCGTCCACGGTGATAACATATGTTTCCTTAAAGTTATCATCAAGTTTATCCTCAACGATTTCCTCTATAAGGTACTCACCATAACCTATCGCCCGGTGAAGCGGCAGACGCTGGATGGTATCATATTCAACATAATCCTTATCCTCCTCATACAAATCCAATTTGGCGCGGACATCACCATATGCCATTGCCGTGGTTGGTTCCTCACCGGTAAAAATGGCCTGACGCAATTCGGAGTTTTTTATTATAATTTTTTTAATATTAATTTCCTTTATATCATTCGGTAAATCAACGAGATCCAATTTGATATATGGGCAAGGTGTAACCAAATCCTTCAATATATCATTTTGATCAATTTTAAATTCGGAAATGGAAAGGTTACCCAAATCGATGGCACCCGGTTTATTTGAAAATCCCTTAACATTTATTAATTGGGAATCGCCATCGAAAGAAAATGCGGCCTCGCCGGTACGCGGGGCATTTACAAGATTTTCAAAGTTGGCCTGTAATGTATTAATTTTATCCTCCAAACAAAGGAACGATGGTATGGCGAATAATTGCTGATTATCGCCGGATCCAATCATGGCGCTTATATGTTCGGATTTGGTATAGAAACTTTCATTTAAAGCCTTCAATATTGAAAGGTTTTGTTCCGTAATTTCCTGTAAACGATTCAGGTATTCGGTCATATTTGCCATATACGAAAAACTATTTTTAATATATAATAAAATACGTTTACGTTTTAATAAAAAAATATTAAGTTTATTTTTTATATAAAAACCACACCAATGGCAGGGTTTAAAAACGTAAAGGAAAGTATAAATAATACATCATCCGGATTGAAGGATAGGGTTAATAATTTCAAACAATCCGTAAATGATAACGTTGTTAGTCTCAACGGGGCCTCGAATATGCAAAAACAATCCCGTTCATATAATAAAATGTTCGGGGCGATTCCGAATAGAACCTCACTTGTAAACTCAAACAATCCGATGGGTTCGTGGGTGAAATATGGGCGTTATAATATACTCCCAAGAAGTGTGGCATTCGAATTTAATACGTATAAAAACTGGGCTCCATTTTCCATTCTTATGGAACCCAACAATTATGAAAATGGGGAACCCGGGGAACATATAGATAGTTATACCGATGATCTTGGACGTAAAATTAATGAAATATATTACGATCCTCTCATTAAGGATTCCGGTATTATTGGTAGAAAATCATTATTTAATCCATTCGCGGCCGTAAATGAAACCAATGCGGTGAGAATGTCAATTAATGCCCCCTTACTTGATAGTCCACAGGCAAGTATCGAACGGGCGGCCGCAAATGATTGTGGTATAAAGGCACTCGTGGATGCATCCACATCGGGTAGATTGGGTGTTGCCACCTATTCGTATGCCGATTTTATGTATTGTAAATATTTGGGCAAATGTAGTAATGAATATTTAATTACATTGCGCCGATTTGCATATCCTCCAGGTGACCATATCAATACGGTTGATTATCAAAATACCGGCATGGAAAATGAAACCCAACATCACACAAACGATATCGGTAGAATGGTGACCTGGATGGGAACCCCGGGAAATGAGATGGGAAACATCCTAAAATATTCGGTTAAAATTCCGTATAAGGAATTTACCGCAAAAATGCAGGAGGTTGATGAAAATAAATCGACAAGCGATGGTATTCTTGCAAGTATAATGAATCTCGGTGACAAACGTAACCTTCAACTTATCGAGGAGGGTTCCGGTGGCGCCGGGTCAACAAAAATGCTTCAAAGTGCATTGGGATTAATACCTGGTCCAATTAGTAAAATGAGTGGATTTGTTGGTGATCCGCCATATACATCCGATGATTGGAAAAAGAATTACGATCAAAATAAATCATATGGACCGTTGGATGTAATAACCAAGACGTGGAAGCGTGCCGGCGCGGACGATGGTGATGGCCTTGAATTTGATCAGGATATAACACTCCAATTTGATTATGAATTACGCTCATACGATGGAATAAATGGTAGGGCGGCAATGATGGATTTATTATCCAATATTCTTGCCACCTGTTATACAACCGGTAAATTTTGGGGCGGTTCCACCCGTTTTCTTGGTGCATCACAATCAAACGTATATGCCAACCTCCCTATATTTATGAGGGATAATGGGGATCAAAAGCCCGGTGATTTTGCATCATATTCAAAACGTATAGCGGATTCATTTAATATGGCATTTAGAGGTGGAAATGACGAGGATTCCGTTGAAAAACGACGTAATGCGGAGATACATACATATAAATCCGAAAATAAGAAAAAACAAAAGAATTCAAAGGGCTCCGGGGTGATCGAAAAGGTTACATCCATATTTGGTGATATTGGTTCCTTAATACAAAATGCGGGCTCCGCATTGGGATCATTATTATACGGTGGTTTGATAAACAAATTAGGTCGTCCTGCGGTATTGGCAGTTAACTCCCTATTATCGGATGCACCAACCGGATTATGGCATTTAACCATTGGTAATCCAAAGGCACCGATAATGTCCATGGGTAATATGATTATTGATAACTGTGAAATTGAGCATACCGGCCCGCTTGGTATTGATGGATTCCCAACAGGTCTTTCCGTAAAAATCAAATTAAAACACGGTAAACCGAGGGAAAATACCGCCATAGAGCGTATGTATATGCAGGGTGATTATCGTATATATAGCCCTATGGGTGATAAGGTATTAAAAATGTATTGGGGAGCCCCTTCGTTGGCCATGATGGCCGCATCCAACGTACGGCAAAATCAAATAAATGAAAGGAAAATCTCGGAGGAGGATTACCGTAAATCCCAATTTTATGTGGATGATTATGTGGATGATTTTTCAAAGGTTGCCCCAAAGGATTCCACAACGGATACCATAAACCTTGCAAGATATTTTGGTACGGTTGCAACAATCAAGGCCGATACCGCCACATCACCAACCGTTTATTTGACAAATACCGGTAAGGAGGCATTATTTGGGTCAACCTCAACCAAACAGGCACAAAATAATGATAAACGTGATGAACTTTTGGAGAAAAGATATAAGGCATTGGGTGATCAGGTTGAGGAGGAAAAGAAGTTAACGGAGGCAACGAATAACTTAACGGCGGCTAATGAGGATTTAAATGCATTCAAGGAGGTACAATCGGAAGGAATTGGTGGCCATGATGTATATTTATGGAGTTGGGGTGTTAACAGGGATTCACTTAAAGTAACCTGGGAGGCCGCAATGGGTGACAGTGATTTGGGAACCAATTATTCATTTGAATTTACCGGGGATCCGTCAACCTGGATGGATCAATATAAGGAGATGGTAAGTAACATCAAAGGACATAAAAATTATAATAACAGGAATGATGATGACAAATGGAAGAAAAATTTTGATAAACAAACCTCCGATTTTGAAAATACACTTGCGGGTATAATTGCCGCAAAACAAAGTCAATTAAAATCACAGGAAACAATAAACGAGGTATCCGCCGCAAAATCAAACGCCGGATAAAAAAATTAATATAAAGTTAAATTTTTGGATATACCATTTTATTATTAAAACAAATTAATGCAAAAATGCTAAACCTGAATTTACATATGATATCCTTTGGAGGCATTCAAACACCCAAACGTAATTGGGCGAATGAAAGCGTCTATGATATCCGGATATGAAGGTTTTGTACAATACCATGAACATTTTTAGAATTGGGATAAGCGCTGAAAAACCTTCAAATAAAAAAAATTTGAAGGTTTTTTTATTTTTCGTTAAATTTTTTGAAAATTGTTTATATATTAATTTGTAAAATTTAGAAAGAGAACATTGACAGAGGTCGAAAGACCCAAACGGGAAATAGGAAATTGACGGAAGCATTTACGACAATGATGCTTGAGGTGAAATGGATATCGGTAAAACGAGCCATCCGTGACCAAAAAACCTCAAATTTGCCTCGTTAGTATAGCCGGTTATTATACCTGACTTGTAATCAGGGGACCGCGGTTCGAATCCGTGACGAGGCTCTCACGAGAAGATGGAATGATATCACACTTCCCCTGACAATCAAAAAGTGATATCAATTTACAATTTGTGCACACAATTGTAGGAATGGAGATCTTGAAGGATGGTACTCCACGTTAAATACTAAAAGACCTCCTGCCTATAACAATGAGTCATCCATTTAGTAGGATCCGGAAGTACAGGTTTGGATTCCGGAAAAGGTGTTGCAAATACATCCCATTGTATTCTTGGGCTTGTCGTATAAAGGTAATTACGGGTGCCTGTTAAGCACTTTATGGTGGTTCGAGTCCACCCGAGCCCGCACGGTTTACTGATCCTTCCATAAAAAGGATGTACATAAATTTGCGGTACGATAGATTGTCAACCGTGGGTGTGAGGGGTTCTACCGAAAATCCCCGTTTTAGTAGAGCAGCAGCTGATCAGGTTCTACGGAGTGAGGTCGAAAAACTCTTTTCTAAAATTGCGTTATGTGGGAATGGCTGACCAGCATCCACAATTTGCCGGACGTGGGGCGTGTGTGAATAATCCGGAAGAACAACACACAATGATTGGTACGAATCCCACTGACGTAATAAATTTAATTTGGGCCGGTAGCATAATTGGCTAATGCGCTTGACTTGCAATCAGGAAGATAGGGTTCGAGCCCCTCCGTGTCCACAACAACAATGTAGTTATCATATAGACTCCGCCCCGCGTGAGGATTCCGTAGGGGCAAATGGGCTTGTGGTGGAATTGGTAGAGCACGCCTGACTTAGGATCAGGTGCCGAAAGGCGTGAGGGTTCGAGTCCCTCCAAGCCCACAAAATCAAATCCTAACTCAAGATTGACACTTGAGGGTTGTGAAGTAAAGATACGGATATAAACCGCGCGGTGAAGACGGTGATACTTCGGAAAGATGGAATATAAAGCAATGGCCATAAGTAAAATCCATCCCACGATGGGTAGTACCATACGGATAGTAAAGATTTGGTTTTAATACCGGGATATCCCCTCTATCTTATACATAGTGGAAAGGGTAGTTGGTCACAGGTGGGTTCGATCCCCTCGCCCGGTACAAAAATTGATATTTCGCCCCTTTGGCGTAGTGGTTTAGCGCGCCTGTTTTACACACAGTGGGTCGGTGGTTCAAATCCATCAAGGGGCACAAAACAATACAACAGGTGGATGACACAGGTTGAAGCCCTGTATGGTGATCCCATTAGTTAAGTTAGACTTTAATATTCGCCTGTTTCAATACAAATCGGTCAATCTCCATTGTGATCCAACTGATAAGTGAAGGAGTGTACATTTACGAGGGACTTGAGGATGAGAATGGTTTATTAAGGGTTGATTTTTGAAGGGGTAAGTATTGGGAAGGTTGCAAACGAACCAATATGGATCCGGATGACTTGAGGATGTGAACGGCCTGCCGATTTTTTAGGATTATAGCGGGATGGACTGGAGATGGTTACCAGCCCGGTCTCATAAGCCGGATGACGTGGGTTCGAATCCCACTCCCGCCACAAATAGGCTGGCAACACATAAAATGTAGTGCCTGTTTACAAGTCACATTATCTGCAGTAATATGATTTGGTTTTCTTGATTGTAGTTTAATTCCATTGTGGAGGTAGAGCGACGGCTTTAATTCCATTGTGGAGGTAGAACGATGGCCAGTTAAGCCGAGGGTAATGGTTCGAGCCCATTCAATCAAGCAAATGGAGTTGGTAGTTCAGTTGGTAGAACACCGGTTTGTGGAACCGGTAGTCGCGGGTTCAAATCCCACCCAACTCCCTAATGCCGTGGTAGCCCAAATGGTAGAGGCAATAGACTTGGAATCTATGTAGTGAGAGTTCGAATCTCCCCGTTCCCACAAAGAAGTCTCCTTATTTGGAGCATTATATGATTTAGGTCTCACTAATTGTGTGAATTTACGGTGAGAGAAGTTAGGTGATCACACAACACCATGAACTTCCGTGGTATTCTAATTGAAACCCACAACGGTACGTGAAGCCGTTTTATTGTTGCGTAATTCAATTGGTTAGAATGTCAGACTTTGATTCTGAAGGTTAGGGGTTCGAGTCCCTTCGCAACAACACATGGAGTTGGTAGTTTAGTTGGTAGAACACCGGTTTGTGGAACCGGTAGTCGTGGGTTCGAATCCCACCCAACTCCCTAATGCCGTGGTAGCCCAATTGGTAGAGGCATTGGATTCAAAACCCAATCAGTGTAGGTTCGAGTCCTACCTACGGCACACATGTCTGCGCGGATGGACTTTCTATCACGTGAGTGCGCATAGTTTGGTAGAAGGGAGCTTGGAAAGCCTTATCATCTATTTTTGTCAATATTCGCGATATTGTTGGCAAATATGAGGTTCGATTCCTTACGTAGGCACAATTTTGGGGAAGCGGCTACGATGGTGGAGTGGCACCGGACTGTAAATCCGGCACATAGAAACACAGGGGGTTCGAATCCCTCCTTCCCCACATTATTCCCCGATCGTCTAACGGTTAGGACGCCAGGTTTTCAACCTGTAAATCCGGGTTCGATTCCCGGCCGGGGGACTATGACCTCGTAACTCAATTGGCAGAGTACCACCCTTTTAAGGTGGGAGTTCCGGGTTCAAATCCCGGCGGGGTCACAAAATTATGGTCTTGTAACTTAATTGGTAGAGTACCTCACTCTTAATGAGGGAGTTAAGGGTTCGAGCCCCTTCGGGACCACGAAAATCCATCGGACAAGGCTTTGGCGATGAGGATTATTAAAATGGTGGGAGGGCAAATGACAAACCTTTGGGTTTAAAGGTGAACCGGTGGCCCACAACCTTTATGGATAAAACCTATAATGCCGGTACAGTGTGGACGAGGCTACCACACGGTCCATTTGAACCACATATAATAATCCAACAGGTCGGTGGGACGCGGGTGGATGGGTTTTTAATGGGCATTTAGCGCAATTGGTTAGAGCATCCGCCTGATACGCGGAAGGTTGATGGTTCGAGTCCATCAGTGCCCACAATATTGGTCCACGGGGATGCCTGGTGTGTCCGCCTGCCTGTCACGCAGGATATCAGTCCGGTTCGAATCCGGAGTGGACCGCAATTGGGCCGGTAGCATAATTGGAATTAATGTACCTGGCTACGAACCAGGCGATTGGGGGTTCGAATCCCTCCCGGCCTACAAAATTTTTATTAATTATGGAGGAGAAATTATTTGAGTGGTTGAAATTTCGTTTTATACGGGACAATCATAAACGGTATCACAAATATTTTGATGAATGGATATCAAACATCACACAATCCCAAATTGAGGGATTTAAAAAATGTATGTTTTATGATACCGAAAAGGTTTTAATGCGGGGTTAGCACAATGGTTAGTGCTCCGGTCTTCCAAACCGGAGATGAGGGTTCGATTCCCTTACCCCGCTCGATAATGGAATAGTGCGGCACTTGGACGAGTTTCGGGGATCTCGTCCCAATGAAAATAATAAAACCCCGTCCCAGGGTAGTGGAGGAGTTAGGTCAACCTCGCTTGGTTTGGGACCAAGAGGATGCTGTAATGGCTGGCGCCGGTTCGAATCCGGCCTACCCTACTATGGAGGTGTGGCAGAATTGGTTGATGCACCGGTCTTGAAAACCGGCGGGTACATAATATGGCCTTGGGGGTTCGAGTCCCTCCACCTCCGCAGAACTTGGGTATATGATTCCAACCACGAATTGGATGATTATATGAGGTTTATTCCAAATGGTGTGTTTCGTGGACATCTACATTTGGTTTGAATTGTTCGTCTAACGGGAGGACAGGGGCCGGGACGGCCCCGAATATTGGTTCGAATCCAATACAATTCCAATTTTTTGGGGGATAGGAGAATGGTATACCCACCCTATGTTGATTAGGGAGCCCACTAATAGTTATCGAGGGAATAAGTGGGGGTGGTAACACCTTGATGGTTCGAATCCATCTCCTCCAACGCAATTGCGGCCTAACGTGTTTAACACAGTAGGAGAAAGCAAGGTACACATAGTCGCATATAAATGCGGAGGTACACGGAGCCTTGCCAATCCTATTTGTTAGGAAAACGTGTCGGTGTATATGGCATATGGCCGGCGTATATTGGCTCATCAATATACAATCGACAAAGTCCGTGGAACGGGATGTGCGATGGCGCCGCCTTCCCTATTTGGACCTTTGGTGTAAGAGGTGTGCTCACCGGACTGAAAATCCGGAGGTTGTGGTTCGACTCCACGAGGGTCCACGTGAAAGGGTGTAGTGTATGCTTTCCACCATTGGTCCCACGGGTAGATGGCTGGGGGTTCCTCATTATGCACCAACCAACCTTTGGGGCGGTATCGATTCTGAAAGGAGGACAAAAGGAACCAAATATGGAGGGGTAACCCTAATTGGTAAGGGAGCGGTTTGCTAAACCGCCAGTAGTCGTAAGACGTGCAGGTTCGAGTCCTGCCCTCTCCGCAACCTGGCCGGGTGACGTAATGGTAGGCGTAGGGGACTTAAAATCCCCTGAACAGCAATGTTCGTGTGGGTTCGAGTCCCACCTCGGCCACAATACGGAGGAGCGGTTCAACCCCGCGTTCGTTGAATAGGCTGGCGCAATGCTCGCGGAAAAGGTCAGCAGTAAACACGATAATGGTGTAACGCAAGCACGCCGTAGGACAACATTGAAAACACCTGGGAACAGGCGAGAAGAGAGGTAGTAAGTATCGTGGGACATCAAATGCGCAAAAAATCCACACGATTCTCTGCGAAATCCGCATAATTGAGGCCTTGAGAAGCGGATTCATAAGACCAAGGGAAATTGATGATTGAAGCTGGTCTACTCGTTTCAATGTTTTTTTATTTGGCCTTGTCGAATAAGGGTTAGTTCACAGGATTCTCAATCCTGTTATCCGGGTTCAAATCCCGGCGAGGCTACTATGTGTGGTGGCCGGGTCGGTTTACGGGCCGGTCTGCAAAACCGGTTAGGTTGGTTCAATTCCAACACCACACTCGATGATGGGTCGCGCCCATCTTGGACGAGTATGAGTTCGGGGGACCTCGTCTCAACGAAAATAATAAAACCCCGTCCATAGCCCTGTCGTATAACGGTTATTACATCGGGTTTTGGACCCGAGAATCGTGGTTCGACTCCACGTGGGGCCACACATTGGTGCTTGGTGTTAGTGGTTAGCATCCCGGTCTCCAAAACCGGCGGGGAAGGTTCGAGTCCTTCAGCACCTGCTTTTCATATCCTTTTACTTACATCGCCGGGATTTCCTTCCCGGTAGGAGGGTGTTACACTTATGGGCCGGGCCACCGGCCGGTCGCAATACACCCACAGGTATACAATACGTGATGTTGCCCATTTTTACCCTGTTAATTCAATTGGTTAGAATACAGGTCTTCTAAACCTGACATATAGGTTCGATTCCTATACGGGGTACGAAATTTCCTATTTCCCAAAATCCGTATCGTTCGGTGATGGTCGACTTATCCGAAATCGAAATACACCGGCCCATCGCAAGGTGGTCCAAATACCGGTCCAAATCGTTGGTTGGCCTTTTTGGTGGTTTATGGGTAGATTTACAAAACCACCTTTTTTATATATAATATATATGAGGAAATTTAGGGTATTACAAAATAGGAATTATGAGTGGCCGGTTACCCATATGTGGTATACCAAGAAAAAAGGTCAAACAATCGAGGAGATTATCGACACCGATCCCGAGTTCTTTATTTGGATGGTGGAAACGTTCCAAAACGTTACACCCAAACAGGCCTCACATTTTCGCCAACGTACCGGCATAATTGTTCCCGGTATATTCATTCAGGACGTGGAACCTTACGACCATATACCTGCCGATCCTGATAAATTATATATGGAACTTTGTGATACACAGGACCTTCCCGGTACATTGAAAAAATATCGGGGTGTACAATTAAATTTATTTTAATTTGTGGTTATATTATAAAAAAATCAAAACTATGATAGGAAATAAAAAATCGGCAATAATGATTATCCTTGAAAAGGTTCGGGATAACGTAATTTCGACGGAGGATGCATACACCATATTGGATGCATTGTTAAATGATAATACAAATTGGATTCCACCCACACAAGGTGGAGGTAATATTCCAATCGGCATTAATCCAATATATACAATGACCGGGTCATCAAAAAAGTTCCAATACCCGGCGGATGAAATGGAACATACAACAACACAAATCATTAATAACTAATGGGAAATCCAATAACGGTTCAGGAGGTACTCCAATTATTATTAAACATCCGGGTCGGCTACCCGAAATTTGCGCAGATGGTGGATGTGGATGGATTTATAGAGGTATATTCCGGTGTGGAGGGAAATGATATACCAATATGGTTGTGGGAGAGGACTATGTGGATAATGACCCGGTTCGCCCAATTCCTATATAAATTTCCAATACAAAGTGAAATGGATGCGCGACCGCATACATTTACTGGGAACCCAAACTGTCAATGTTAAATTAATATAATATAATTATGAAAGGTGTAGACGAGGAATTTAAGAACATTTTATTCAAGGTATACGGTACCTTTGGATGTGGAAATTGTTTTAACCAATGGAGAATAATTCAGGAGGAATTTTTCGATTTCAAACGCGAAAAGGTTAACTGTAACGAATTGGATGAGGATGAGTTGAATAATTTAAAAATCCGTCAGGTTCCTGTTGTGATGATTTATGACGGCGATGCGTTGATAAAACGTTACAACGAGTATACCTCAACGGATGCCATAAGGGACTTTTTATATGAATACAAAAAAACAAAACAAGGCAGGTAATTCCATTTGGGAAACATTCGATACCATTACCGGCAAGTATAAACTTGGAAAACTTAAAACCGGGGGTTTTGAGGTGGTGAATTATAATGCCATAAAAAACTACCAACAAAAACGCATAGAGGTAAATTTCGAGGTCCTTTATGAGGTGGAGAAAAAGAAGTGGGGTATATGTAAGGATATATCGTGTATATATAACAACGAAAATATCGACACACTCGAACCAAATATCAAACAACTCATTAAAACGATGAAAACACAGGATGTCATCAAACCCGGAATGAAACGTGAGGAATGCCGTACCGGAAAAATTAAACAGGCCGGGTGGTATATTTATTACCTAAACTAACCGGTTGATCGTATCCTCCGTGAAGATTTTAAAGGAGAGGTTGTGTTTATTGCAGTAATCCAATGCATAACGCCACTTCTCCTTATTTTTTAACCATTGTTCCCAAGCGTATGTGTTTTGATTTGACGGCTTGTGGGTTTGATTCTTCGGCTTGATTTCAACGACCCAAATTGTTCCGTCCGTCAATTCAACCACGAAATCCGGATAATATGTATGAAATGCGCCGCCCAACATATATGGTATCCTCATACATTCCGACCCCCACCGTTTTACCTTCGGGCTATGTTCCAGCCAATTAATGAACCTCCATTCATATGAGGAGCGATATATTATTGGTTTTCCCTTTTGGGATTCAAATAATTTATGGCAGGTATCCGGGTGTACCGCCCCTTGACGATAACGCGACTTTTTATCCGGCCGTAGTTTCTTTATATCCATATATAAAAAATCGGCGAAAACATAATAAAATTAAAAATTAATTCCGTGGAATTTTATTATTTGTTAAATGAATGTGATTGAATGTCCTGCGCAATAAAAAGAATAATAACATTGAATACCGCCTTTGTTTATGGGCCGATTTCGATATTTAATGAATTGAATATTGATATATCCAAAAACTGTTTTTATTCTTGGTCCGGTGATGGTGTTTGTTGGACGAATTGGGTAAATTACAATGACTACCATCGGCTATGCTCCAATATTGGGACCGATATGTTTTGGCGTGTTATGATCGCCGATTCGTTGAAGGCCGTCGTGGTGGATGGAAAACCAACAACGTGTTATACGGTCACACTCGACGATACCAATCCATTTTTGCAGGAATTTTGCGGTGTTGAAACACTATTCAATCCTTATGCCAACCTCGACTGTGCATTGTTGATGTATCAACAAATGTCGGATTCGATTATTTGTATGTTCGGTATTCCTATATATTACTTCAAGGTGGATCCAAATGCGGAAACCGCCGACTACACATTTAAGGAATACCTATTACATAACGTCACATCCGTAAAACAAATAAAACTAATGATTCCGGACGGTCAAATGCCAAGTTCGAAACCGGTGTTTATGGACGATGACTTTAATTGGGAGGTTGATTGGGAGGTCGAGATAGGCAAGACCCAATTTGCGAGGGCATTTGGCGATAATGCCTTCCCAAACCAACGTGACATTATTTATATACCATTAATGAAACGTTTGTGGGAGGTTAACTCCGCCTGGGATGAGAAACAGGAGGGGTTTATGTGGCAATCGATGACGTGGAACCTTGCATTGATAAAATATAACGACAAGCCGAACGTGGATGAAGGCGAATTTTCAAATATAATTCAATCATTTATAGATAATTCCATGTTTGAAACATTCGGCAAACTTGAGGACCTCGAACAGGAACGTAAATCAGGTACCACGCAGGCCACCGATTTAGGCCACGTACCTAACTCTTTATATAATATATCCATGCAGGATGCCATTCGTAAGGAGTTTACGAAATCGTTGGCAATCAAGGAAAACCAATACCATCAAAAAAGTGTAATAGCAAGTCACCATAAATATCAATTTATGGACGGTGATATGGTTATATACCAACGCAAGGCCTGTACCGATTGCGGTGCCGTGTCAATATTGATGAACGATTCCATCGCCGTGGAACCAAACCTGACCTTGTTTGAAATGGGCAATGTTAAGGTCGAATACCATTATGACGAGGAAAAACAATGTGGGGTAATAAAATTCGGCAACCTATCGCATCCACTATATTATGAATATAAATACCACGACCAAAAACAATATGTATCGGATTTTGCCATATTAATACGTTGGAACAAGGCCAACTTCACAATCGACCTGAACGTTTATCCTTATGTACATCGATTGGACGTTCCGGAGGATAAATTAAAACCTCATATGTGGTATTTTGATTTCGATAACCCGGTTTGTACCTTGACCGGAACCTACGATACCGAATATGCGACCATATCGCCGGTTGAGATGGTATTGCGTGGATGTTATGGTATGTCGGTATCCGGATTGAAGGTTTTCAATCAGGCCATTGATTTGAAGGAACTTCAATGTGAGGCGATTAAATACACCACAAATAATGCAAAATGTATGGTAAATGATTGTATCAAGCCGTGGGCTGATATTCTTGGATTCAGTTCAAAATAAAAACCGCGCAAATTTTTCATTTTAACGCGGTTTTAAAAGGTTTTTATTCAAAAATGATATAAATGTTCGTCTTCACGAAAAAAATTGTTTATATCGCATAAAAATCATTAATTTATTTTCACATCGAATGGAGCAATATTAAGATTTCCGGTTATTGATCCCGAACCTGCAGGCGTACTGATAATTAATTGATCGGATGTGGGGTTGACATTGTGTTTGATTGATATGGACTGTGCCTTAATCATTTTTTCAATCTCATTGGTAATGACTTCGTCAAGCGCGCTTGCAAACGCGTTGGCAAACCTATCGGCATCATCACCCGGTTTTGATGGTAATGTGGCCTTGTATGCCTTAACGAGGGCATTATGCAATGCCGTTTTTGTTTGTGGCTTTTGATTTGCCAACATAATTTATATATTTTATTTTTTAATTCTAACCCAAATTACATTGCCTTGACTGAAGAAATTTCCCGGCTTTAAGTTCAAAAGAATTCTTAACAAATTGTCCTGTTCACTTTCCTGATACGTTTCAATGGCCTTTTCCTTCGAGTAGTAGCGGACCATTTTTGAATCCGTATTTATTATAATAAACTCCGAGTCGGACGTTTGATTGTCCATTGGCTGCACCGTGAAAGTTTTCAAGGCCTCATTCAATATTGTCTCATTAATATGCCTCATAATTATAAAATTATTTTATTCTTACATAATATCTATCCACATCCGAATTGGGAAGTATATCGGTTTCATTAATAATATCGCCAATATTGGATTTTTCGAATGCCTTTTTTACATCCTCAATATCATCAGTTAATGGATTGAGATAATCGGCTATTTCATCCACCTTATTAAATGTCAATATTTCACCTTGGTTTACCCGCGGGAATATTGCGGCGAAGGTATATTTTTTATTACCTATGCTAAAGTCGATCGTAGACAAAGATTCTTGTAGTATTGATTCGTTTATATGTTTCATATTTCCAAATTATTTTACCAAAAAATACTTATTAAAAAATTCCCTTTCTATTTTATAACCATCAACAATAATGAGGTTATCATTGGTCACTTCGGTAACCACATATGTTTTACCTTTACGGAACAAATTTCCCATATTCGGGTGGGAAAATGTTTTTATGCAAATTACCTCCTTGCCGATTAGGTCACGATTTTGTTTTAAGGTTTCATATAGGTGTTTCATACATTACAATTTTTTACATCATAAATTCCGAAGGCGGTCTACGATTGGTACATCCACGCACCTCACATTTCATCCGGTCCAATTGTTCACAACGTACCTTTTCATCCATTAATTGGATTCTTAACTGTGCCTTTTCATCACGATGTTTGTTGAATAAATCCTCCAACTCATCCCGCTTACATTGTAGTTCCGCATACTTTTGTTCCCAATACAGTACCCGTTCCTTTTCCTCCTCATATAATTTTTTCCATTCTTCGCCTTCAAATGCCTCATTTTCAAGTACGGCCCTCCGCTTGTTTTGTTTATACATTAATATCGTGGACCCAAAGAATGCGGTCAGGGCCGTTACGATATAAGGTAATATCGATGTGATTATCTCCAACACTTTTCCGTCTTTTTTATATTAAAATAAAAAAATCCGGGGGTTGTTGTTAATCAAATTCACATATTGCCAAAAAGTATGCGTCGGCGATATCATCCACCTTCACATTCAACGGGTTCCGGAATCCGGTGCAACGTTGGAAGGCATCAATGATGACATCCTTATCGGCGCCGCCGTTGCCCACCGCGGCCTTTTTTAATTGCATCGGCGATATAATATTGAAGGAAATATTATTTTCCAACAAAATATATCGCACCTGATAATTCAATCCCGCAAGACCAACCACGTCACCACTTGCCCCAAAGGCAACACCCTCAATTTGTACACATACATCATCCGCCTTATGGATTTTGTATATGGTAAAAAGAATGTCCTTAATGATTGTGGTTATTTCGTGGATATTATGTGTCTTGCACTGTTCCTTTTGAATATAGGTGGCATCCTCCGCGGGCGACCACTTATCATAACAGTGGTATGTGATATAATCACATTGTTCCTGTTTCCGGGTCAGTTTGCCGGTAATTATGTGATAATTGATTTTATTACCCACAATAACGGTTACCCCCGTGGAATTAATTGACAGGTCCAATCCGACGCGTATGTTTTTGTTTTTTCCCATAATTATATATAAAAATCCGACAAATCATTAAATTTTTAAGGAAATCCTAATATATTAATATGTAAAATTATTGTTAAACATTAAAAATATTGGAAAATGAAAAAATAGGAGGTTAATATGGAAACAGGGGAATTAAACCGATATTTGGTAAGAAACCGAAACGGTTGGGAATTGGAATCGTTTAATGAATTGGCGGATGCACTCGATTGTATCGATAACTACGAAAGAATGGATATATATGAGGAGGCCTATGAACCGGGATTCTATGAAATTTATGATAATGAAAAAGGTAAGATTATTTGGCCATAAATAAAAAAAGGAACCGTTTAGGTTCCTTTTTTGTTTATACAAAGTACCAAACATCAAACCAATAATGTCGGCCCGCTTTGGGTGTAACAAATATAATCCAATCCGATGTGGTTGACAAATATATCCAACCGTGTTTTTTCCAATCGCCATCATCATTTGGATACCACGCGGCCGGTACCTGGTTATTTCCATCACTGTATATAATTGGTGATGATCCCCAACCATTACCATCATTCGACATTAATCCACCAATAACCCACAAATCGCTAACGGCACCGGTTGTAATGGGTCTTTTATATACACCATTTAATTTACTTAATTTACTAATATCAATCATATAATTGGTCTTGTCATTAATATAGGTTTTGATTTTTCCATATAAATGGGCAAATCTCCCATATTGTTGATAATATATTTGAAATTCATCCCAGGTCGCGGCATTTACTCCGGTTCGCCATCCAAACGAACCATCGGTTGTCCAATTCATTAAATTGAGATTCCCGAGTTGAATTTCCGATCCTGTGTGATATCTCAATACATATCCAAAAATATTTCCATACACCTCACTACCATATGATGACGCAAATTTAATACCCGTATAATTATATGTGGCATCCTTAATTTCCACCAATCCGTTATTTGAGATTAACGAAATTTTCCCTGTTCCATCGCCGGATAATGATAATTTCGCACCATTTGCTTCAGCGGATATACCGGTTGATTCAAGTATATTAACATTTTTGCCATTTATATTTATTGTGGTTTTACCCGATTTACCAATATTAATTTCATTATCAAAATTTATATCCGTATTAATATTTATTGCTTTAATTTTTGCTCCAAGTGAAGTATAATTATTTGAATCCAGCGATATTTTAAATACGGTAATTGAATTTAAGTCCACCGAAAAATCACCTTTTGATTGTAATCCCCCAATTACCGTGGTCCCGGTACCATCAATCTTAATGCCATTTGTTATTAATGGGTTAATGTTAACATTACCGGTAATTGAACCATATGCCAATACAATACTATTTCCGATCATTAATTCGGTTCCTGGTGTATGAAACATAATATGATTTACCGACTCATTCTCATTATTTCTAAAAATTATATGGGAATTTCCATTTCCCATTTTAAAATCCTTTGTTCCACCATCGTTGTTTATCCACATATAACCACACTCCTCATTATTTTGTTTGAAATTAATGGTTTGGTAGTTATGGATATTAAGTGTGGTTACACCATCATTAATGCCAATACCGATATCATTCTTTTTTGCATACCCAAAATTGGCCTCCGTACAGGTTGATTGGTCCGTTGTTCTCCATAATGCGTGGATATTGGTTACGGTTTCATTACCAACCCCATCCGCAGGAATATATAATCCGGCCGGAATTGTTTCCCGAATGGATGCCTCCATTGCAGGTCGAATTTCATCCATCATGGTGTCGAGGGTTTTTGCCTCTATTGATGCACCCTGATAATATAAATGAACGTATGGAGGATTGGCGGCTTTATCAAATCGCTGTATTGTTGTTATTTCAATACCGATTGGTGTTGTGTTTTCATCAACCCCATTCTCATCCGGGATTATATACACAATACTTGTCATACCCTCCTGCAATTCATCCATATATATTGGATTCAATGATTGCCACCCACCACCGGAATAAATGGCAACCGCATTCCATATATTACCCGAATAAAACGCCTTAAACATAGGGATATAAAAATGGGCATCCGCACCTTTTAATCCTTTTACGATGATATTGGTCAACTGACCATTAATCTTCCATACATAATCACCCATGGCGGTACTCCACGCTATTGTTGGGAATTGTTCCGCCTTGACATATGTATATGTTTTATTTTCGGCATCCCATTCGAATGATACAAAACAGGTCATATCCTCAAATCCTTCGGTCGTATCGGTAATATCCCCGACACGTTCGTCCTGAAATATATATAATTGTGCAGGTGCCAATAACGTTTCCTCCACATTGTCGAGATAAAACATTAAAATTTTATCATTGGCCGTAAAATAATCGACCGCGGATTTGGAACCTATTGGTTTGTATTTATTGATACCGGCAAGAATCGTTTTTAATGATTCAAAACTGCCATCCCATTCATCCAAATTGGCATCCTCGAATATTACCTTAACGATTTTTTTACCTTCGTCCGTAAATTGGTTTCCATCCAAAATCGCAACCTCCTTTATTTTGGTATTCTCACCTTGTTGACCACGATAGATAGGGGCGGAAACAATTTTTTTGAAGTTATCGTTTATTAATGCAAACGCCTCGTTAAGGGAGTCGGAGAACCGTTCGTCGGTTAAATCCGGAGCCACTATTTCATTTATTATCTTTAATGGATTATCACTCATCGTTATATTGTTATTTTAACGTATATGTTATGGTGTAGTTGTTAACTATTTTTATTTTATTGCCGGTCTTTTCCGGGATGCTTTCCAAAGTAATTTTTTTATTATATAATTTTATAATATATTGCCTTACAAAATTCTTCAAATTATCATCAGGATTATCCTCACCATACATTTGAATACAAAAATCCTCCAACAATATATCCTCATTATTTATGTCATCATCCTGTTCGGTTATGGTAATTGAAGGTTTTAATTTCCTTAACATTGAGGCCTCATACCATTGATATTCAGGCACATAATCATATGTTTCGTTTGTTGAACGTTTTTTATCCGCCATTTTTGCATCATAATCATAATAATTTATATGGCCGTCCTCCTTATTCAACGAATCGTACCCGATACTTGGATATGTGGGCTTATATTTCGATGGGAGATTGTCAATAAATACACGTCCCAATTCCTCTCCATAATAGTCCGTATATTGTTTTACCCAATAACGAAAGTTGTAATATGTTTTATCCGCACCATCCTCCGGCCGTGTAGGAATAAACATAGGGTAAAGGTTTCCACCATAACGATATAATTGAACACAAAAGTCGTTTCGTTTTATATATTCAAACTCGGTAACATCAACCGTTGGCCCCCCAATCGTTTTATAATTTAATGATTTATTAATCGTAACCTTTGTTGGCCGCACCACCGATTTGGATAATGCAACCATTAATTTTCCAATCTTATCCTCATCGGTTTCAGGGCTACCGGTTGGGAAAAGTTCATCGGCGTGTGATATAAAATAGTTTAGGGATAATCGTTCGGATGTTTTACCTACATTTATAATGATGTATTTATCCTTATATGTTTTAATAACACAACTATCCTCCCTATATTTACATAAAATATTAACCATATATATTTCAACATCACCACCAAGTTTTTCAATGGATCCGGTAAATTCCCTTGAATCGGATACATCATATTTAATTAAATTTTGCCAAAAAACCTTTGTATCCTTATTAATTATAAATTTACTATAATATGGCTCCACATATTGGGCAAACCATACATCATCCGGTATTACCTCCTGTTCATTATTTGAATTTGTCAAAAATGAAACCAATTGATCATTTGTATTACAATCATAAAAATTTACCCAATCATTGGCAAACATGCCCGGTGACGAGGACGTTGTCGACATTATTGGCGTGGCATCAAACATACCGTCATTATTTCCGACCAGTTCACCTGATTTATATACATCATAATTCAATCCCTTATAAAAGTTGAATATTTGATCCGGATTGTCATACAAACGCCAATAACAGGTTTGTTGATTTATCTTGTTTTCGTGGATGACATCAATACATTCGTAATCACGGAGATAATCCAACGCATTGGTATTATAGTCCCCGTGCGGCGTTGCCATGGAGGTGCGGTATTTACCCCCAATAACATTATCAATATCAATACGTTTCTTTCCAATAAAATCGAAATTGGTAAGGAAATCATATAACTTAATATTGGAGCATTTCATCCTAACATCAAAATCCGGCGCATTCGACATAAATACACTATAAATCATCGGTGTATTTATAAGTGTTTTCCGTGCGGATTCATCCAATATTAGATCATCAACGTCAAAAAAGAAACGAAAATTAAACAACTGCTTACAAATGATATGGTTATCCGAAAATAACTTCATTATCATATTCATTTGCTCCAACATTGGGCGCTCCCTATATTGCAGGTCGGCAATAATATTATTTACACCTTTCGTTACCACATCGCCACTTTCACAATCGATACCGCTTATGGTCGCCGTGCGTTCGGATAGGTTTATGTTTATGAGGTCTGTATTAAGATTTATGGCCTCGATATATTCCTTTATGTAATTATATATTTTTGTATTATGCCCCTCGCCTATCCTTAACACCATTTTAATACCATCATTATTAGGCGAAAGAAGATCCTCCGTCGAGCCGTGTGTATATTTTACCTCCGGTGAACCGGGAATGGTTGCCGTATCCGGGCGCGTCATACAAAAAACGAAACGTAGGCCATTTTCGGTGAAATCCTTGATGGAGTCCATCCAAAAGGGACAAAAGAATGAGAATTGTTTCCCATAAAGACCCACGTTCTCCCTACGGGCACCCATTTCATATTGTTGTTCCATGGTTGCCGTTTGAGGTGATTTGGTTACATCATCCACGTGGATGGGGTAATCCGTTTTAAGTATTGGCGTGGTCTTTTTAAGGAAAAATTCACCCGCGATTTTTTTATATAGTTTTAATATATTATCCCGGTGCGGGTAATTAAGGGTATTTTCACTTACAAAATTATTATAAATAATATTCCGCGATATGGGGGCAATGTGGAGGTCCTTTACAACCAATTCACCGTTACGATATCCAAGTATGAAACGCCACTCAAGTTGTCCGCCGAGAACCACGTTGGTTTTTGCAAGTTGAAGTATCATCCAATTATTTTTTAATATATAATAACAAATCCGGCCGAAATTAAAAAGAATATTAAGGGATGTTATTATTTCAAAAAAGGTTTTTTGTGGAGCATATATATGAATATTTAATAGGCGGGAGGAAAATGGGACGGAAAAAATCCGCTGAAACATTCGGTGAGATTGAAAAGGGTTCCGCCATATATGTTTATACCTTCGATGGTAGTTGGGGTAATTTGAACAAATCCGAAGGTGTAATTACCAAAATAAATTTATTACATAACGCCGCCAAACAATTTGAGTCCGAATTATCGGATGGGATAATTGATTCACCCACACCGAAAAAGTTCGATTTCTCAATGTATGAAACGATGTTTAATAAAGATATTTATGTAATGAGTCAATATCAACGATGGTATAAATATATAGTTGTATCATTATGTAAATTGAATGTGGATAATGCCATTGAAAATAAAAGAAAATACGGGGGTATTTCCCAATAGAATTAAATTTTTATAAAAAACCTAATATATTAATAAAAAAAAACAATTGGAATGAGACATTTAACGGAGTCAATAAAAGGCAATTGGAAACCAACACTTTCCCAACCTATAAATCCAAAGGGATTATATTTATTTTGGCGGGCAAAAATCGATACTGATAATGGTATTGAATGGGAAAGCGGCTATGCGAAGGATTATATAGTGGTTAATGGGTGGACACAAAAATACCTGCCTTCGATTACGTTACTTAAAACAAAACTTACCAACGAGTTCCAAAAGAATCATTATACGGAAATAAATAACCTCGTTATTCAATCACATCCAAACTTTAACAATATCGATATTCAATTTATCCCGGTATTTGGATATGAAATACACAACAATAAAGGTTATGAGGTTACATACAATAAATGTTTTGGTACCAAAAAAGGTGCGGTCAATTTGATCGGATTCGATTGGTCCGGGTATAAAAAATTGGAGGCAAAAGGATTCGAGGACGAGGCGGAGGATGCCGAACGTAAGCGTGAGGAGAAATACCAACGTGAAATGGAGGAAAAGACCAAAAATGAACGTGAGCGTAAGGAAATGGAGGAACGCCGGGAACTTGAAAAGTCCTACACCGACGCCGGTTGTATGAACGGATGGAGTGATACCTACCCGGATGAAAAAACGAAGGAACTTGTCCGCAAGGCACAAAATGGGAATGCATATTTTGTCCGTAGTTTAGGCCGCGGATATAATGAATATGTTTCCGATAAGTATAAGGTTATTTGGAGAGTTGATTCAACGGATTAATTAATATATTATGAAACTTGACGATAGATTAAAGGAATTGGATGGCCAATGGTCGGTGACACGGCTCATAACACCTATAAATATACAGGACTCGTATGAGGATCGTATGCTTGTAAATTGGGTACCCCAATATAAGGAGGTTGAGTTCGATAGATTATTGGATGCCTATAATGAGGTGTTGGAAAACATCGACTCATATGAATTTGATGAAAAATTGAGGATACATTATGTGGCAAAAATAAACGAATGCCTTGAATACCTTACCGCATTTAAGGACCGCGACCCGATGGCGATAACAAATATCCACGGAATTACCGATCTTGGGTTTCTATTAAAACATAAAAAACGGTTGGATGAAATTTGTGAACAAACCATAAATTATACATATCCGACAAATACATATGCACCGGAATATGCGACCGGTTACCTTCAATCGGTTCTTGACCAACGCCACCTGCCATATAGTTGTGAAACACGTGATATAATAGCAAAGGTTACGGTACAGCATAGTACCAATAAGGTGTATATAAATGGTTCCGCAACGTATGGACGTAATGAACTCCGCCGTCTTACGGAACACGAAATAGGTACACATATAGTACGTGCCATGGCCGGGAGTGAAAAGGGGTACCTATTCAAAAAAGGTTTTGCCAAGTATATCGAGTTGGAGGAGGGTCTTGCCATTTATAGTGAGGTGGCGGCGGGCTATCCGGAGGGGTTGGTTAGAACATACCTACGATTGGTTGCCACAAACCTTTGTATGGAAAACACGTTCGAGGATATGTATAAAAAAATGTGTGACCAATTCCCAAATATTGACAAACAGCAAATTTACGATATATGTTTCCGTATAAAACGAGGTCTTGCCAATTTCAATGACTTTGGGGGATATACGAAGGATCGGCTTTACATTACCGGATACCTCAAACTTTGCGATATGACAAGGAGTAAACGTAAAATAGAGAAAATCCGATTGGATGGAAAGACAAATTTTGATTATTATAAAAAATAAACCGTGAGAACAAAATTCGAATTAAACGAGGTGGAGAAAAAACGGGCGGAGAAGTTTATAAAAAAACATCTCCATCCGGAAACAAACCACGGCGCCATTGGCGGCCATATCTCATACACATTTATTCCAACCGGAATAGGCAATGCCGTTACAATAAAATGTGGCGATTGTGATAAGGAGGAAAATATAACCGACTACGATTGTTGGTAAAAAACGTTAGGAAATATACCCTAACGTTTATTATATAAATATAGGAACATTTCAACGCCCGCCGCGAAAGGCCCCTAACACGGTGTGATGTTTTTTGAATGGACCGCCGTAAATTTAATTTTTTGGAAATGTTTTCTTGTAAAAGGTTGGAAAAACTTCCAACCTTTTTTATTTTATATAAAATATATATTCAATATGCCCGGAAAAGTAAAACGTAAGCCATCGATGATTTTGACACCAAGTGAGAAAACCAAAAACTTCAACCTATACGAGGACATCAAAAAATCCCCGTTATATAAGAAGCCGGTCACCAAACGCGATGACATCGCACGTGATTTCCTTGAAAAGGCCGCCGACCGGATTAAGCCGGGCTCAAGGATTGTTCCGGGTCAATTACTTATGTTTCAATACTTCAATCCAAAAACAAAGGAGGAACTTGAATATTATGATGCCGCACCGGTAACCATTTTCTTCGGTATATACACGGCAAAGGAGGGCAAACGTATAATTGGATTCAATATCCACTATATACCGCCACGTACCCGCTGGCGTGTTATGGATGCAATCTTTAGATTATATCGGCCAATATTCCTCAAATATTTTGATTCGGGTATTTATAAGGAAATTGACGCCTTTGATTATCAATATCTTATGGAGGAACTTGAAAGGGCAAAATTAAAATTTTGCGTCCGCCAATATGACCCACAGCGTATGGCAAACGTATTCAATATCCAGCCACAATGTTATACGGCGGCCTGTTATACGGAGGGATGGTTTAAGAAACAAACGCGTCAGCAAATTTTAAACCATTGGTCGAAATTGAAAATGAAATAGACAAAATTTATTATATAAAAAAATATTTTTATGGAACATTTATTTGAGTATTTAATAGGTGGAAAAAAGATGGAGAAATCAAAATATAATTATTTCCCAAAGAATGTCGAGGAACTAAAAACCTTGATTAAGGAATTGATTAAGGAGAGGGGGAATAATGCCGATCTAAATGATATTGACACCAGTGAAATCACAAATATGTACGCATTATTCAAGGGTATGGATAAATTCAATGGTGACATATCCCGTTGGGATACCGGTAAGGTAACCAATATGAGTTATATATTTAGTGGGGCAAGTAGTTTTAACCAGGACATATCAAAGTGGAATACTGGTAATGTGGAAAGTATGAGTAATATGTTTATGGCAGCAAGTAGTTTTAACCAGGACATATCAAAGTGGAATACTGGTAATGTGGAAAGTATGAGTTATATGTTCTGTGGGGCAAGTAGTTTTAACCAGGACATATCAAAGTGGAATACTGGCAGGGTAGTCAATATGCGTTATATGTTCTACGATGCCAAGAATTTTGATCGGGATATTTCAAAATGGAATATAAGTAAGGTAATCAATACGAAATCAATGTTTGAGGGATGCCCAATAAAGGAGAAAAATAAACCTACATTTAAACGATGAAACAGTTATATGAATATTTAATAGGTGGATCCAAAAAGGGTCGGGCATCGGGTTATAAATTTCACCCCCAAACAAAGGAGGAGTTAAGCGATCTTTTAGAGGAACTTATAAAGGAACGCGGAATGGAAGGTGATTATAATGATATCGATACCTCACAAATTGAGGATATGACAAATCTTTTTGCAACAATGGATTTATCCGGGTTTAACGGCGATATTTCGAAATGGAATACCTCAAAGGTAAAATCAATGCACGGTATATTTTCCGGCTGTGAAAAATTTAATTGTGATATATCCGATTGGGATGTATCAGGGGTTGAGGATTTTGATACCATGTTTTGGGGTTGTAATAAATTCAATCAGCCGATAGGACGGTGGGATACCTCGAGGGCAAAAAAAATGCACGGTATGTTTTGGAACTGCACCAAATTTGATCAGGATTTATCACATTGGGATGTTTCAATTGTTGAGGATATGTCAAATATGTTTTACAATGCCATAAATTTCGGTAAAACCGGTGGTAATATAACCAATTGGGATGTAAGTAAGGTGACCAATATGACCGAAATGTTCAAAATGGCCTACAAATTCAATCAGGACCTGAATTGGGATTTAAAATCGTGTAAAAGCACGTCTATGATGTTCCAATCGGCGAAAGGATTTAATGGTGACATTTCAAAATGGAAGAATACCCTACACATTAAAACTATGGAGAGAATGTTTTATGATGCGAAATCATTTTATCAGGATTTATCCGGATGGAAAATACAGGATAAGGCACCAAAAAGTGAAATGTTTGGAAAAACACCAATGGAATTTGAGAAAAATATGCAGCCTCAACGGGTATAATGAAATAATGACCAAAAAGTACCGTTATTTTTCATTTTAACGCGGATTTAAAAGGAGATTTGGTAATTTGTATATAAATCTACATAAAAACCAAAATCTCCTTTTATATTTAATATAAATTATATTTTATGGAATGCGTGTGTAAGTGTGGATGAATTTATTACCTTTCCATCCAATGAATAATCCAATTTTATCGAATAATACCCACGAGGCAGGGGTGTACCTTTTTCGACGTGGTCGCCTATTGTATAAATTATTGGCTGATTTACCGGCAAATCATCCTCGATATATTCATCCAATGTATCGAATGTCATATCATCCACGACATAATGCTTTGGTTTGAATGAAATGGTTTTCCCGGTACTTTCGTTTACAAATGTCCACGTTGCGGTTATATCCTTGTTTTTTAATGTCATTGGGATATTTGGCACGGCAACGACCAATTCATTATCCGACACCTCCATTTTACCCTCCAATTTTTCCAGCGTATGGAATATTGGGAAAATTCTATATTCGGAGATATAAAAACCATCCTTTTCCTTTCCGATTGGCGTGCCTTGGGGGGTTACCGGGACGATTTCAATCCGACCGGTATCCAATTCGCCGGAGGATGTTATGTTTTGGATGTATAAATCCTCATCCATTAGATTGAATACACTTTTTGAAGGTGAATATAATAATTTAAAATGAAGTTTTATATCATTCGTTTTATAAAGGTTTAGCGTTGGTTGTAGGTTTATTGTGGCCTTGCCGGATTCATCCAACTCAACCGGTATGGTTCTTGACTTTCCTACCACGGAACATTCAACACCCACCCATTCGATACCAATACCTTCCACCGAAAATTCCAACAGGTATGGGTCGGCCTGAATGACCGATATATGTGCGGTTTCACCGGTTTGTTTGATGAATATTTCATTATTATAATATGGGATAAAACCTACATCGTTTTTAAACGTTGGATTCACCGCAATTAAATAATGGGCGGGAGGTGTACAACAATCCTCATATTCATCCACCTTATAACCGGAATTTATAAGTATTGATTTTAATTCCGGAATGGAGGCCATACGTCCATTTACATTCACATATTCAATCTCATCCGTATTAATTTTAATCATATGGTTTACACCAAATGAGTTACGTAACGGATTTGTGGTATATGGAAGGAATTGTGAATATTTGGATAATTCCATCGTTCCCCCTGTTCCGTAACGGTTTGATTTATCCTGTTGGGAATAAACGAAGTTATTGAATGTGAATATGCCATAAAGTTCGTTTGTATCCGTATTGGCAAGTATATTGTTTTCAATACGTTTAACCTTATATAGCTCAATAGGCTGCCAGGAATCATCCACAATGTTTAACATCAACCGTTTGATTAGCATTTCACCTCCATTGGTGAAGAATACAAAACGTAATTGATGTGGACCCGGTGTTTTAATTAATATCGTTGCCGATATATTTATATCGCCTGTTTCCGAAGGGGTATATATATTATAATTATCAACCGGCTCCTTCGAATCATTATCATACAATAATGTATGGATGACCATACGTTGGGAATCCTTGTTTGATATGGTAAAATTGATTGGAACCACGGCACCTATGCCACCAAACATATTTGCCACGTACGTTTTTACATCGGCCTTTTTACCCGGTGTCAAATCAATACCAATAACATCGATATTTTCATCCTCGCCATATTTATCCCAATTACCCCCATCATATTGATGTGAAAAAGGCGTATCCGGATAGGTATATGCAATAACATCCTGTAACCTATATATTGAATTATCCAACACATCACAATAAACACCGGTTGTTTGGTCGATGGTGTCTATGCGGGAAAGGTCGCAGGCGTGGAGAACCTTCAACGCGTTGGTATATACCTTATTTTCCAGGGCGGCGTGGATGAGGTCGAGGTGTATTGGCATAAAATATGTCTCATAATAACGACCCAAAAGGGCCATCTTTAAGGCAAGGTCGCGGAATCCCCACATAAATGAAACCTTTTCAAGTTTTGGGTTTTGTTCATCAATAATATGAACACCCGGACGTCTTATTCTATGGAACCAGGCACCGGAGGTTTCACCTCCCTCATATTCATTTTCGTCACTAATATAATTATATCGGTTTGTATTTTCATAACCGCCTATTTGCAACACACGGTGTTCGGGTGCGGTCTCATTATTAAGGGCACCGTTTGTAAACGCCGAATGAGGTGCATTCTCCCCGCCTTCCAAATATGCCTCGTTTGCATTAAAATGGTCCTCATATTCAATATCACCATCCTCAATCTTTAGTTTATCCAAGGCGGCAAAGAGGCCTATATATGTGGTTTTAATATAATTTTTCAATTCGGTTTGGATTTCCTTTCCGGTGACACCCATTAAATCGAATGCCCTATACCAATCCTTGTCGTAATTTACATATTTCCAATATTCCTGCAAATAAACGAGGTCACCCCACTCAAACCATTCCAATGAATTTATGAGCGAGTTGTAGGAACCTTTGTTGGCGATTATGTTTATATATTCCAATAATAATTCCTTCCATTTACGGTTCATAAGGATATTATCTATCGCAGGCTCCTTGACATTGCTTTCATATATGGCACGTTGGACGTATGCGGGAATTTCCACACCGAAGTTTTTAAGGTTATCCAATAACCGTTCGTCCTCGATATAAAAATCGGCACCAATGGAATACGATTCGCCATTAATGTTTACTGTTCCAATAAATTCACCGGCATCCGCGGACGAGGCAATAATATAAATCATATGGACGTAACCCATACCTTCATAGTCATAACCTGTTGAGGTTAATTTGTTGGTCCTCAATGTGTCGAGGTCGAGTTCCTTGCGGGTGTTGTTTATGTTTATTTTGGATACATCCAATAACATAAACACCGGAAGGTCCTCGTCCGGGATATTAACCTTTACATTTTGTTTCCTGGTGATAAAACAAATTTGTTTAACGTATTGAATGTTAACACTTTGCCCCTCATCAAACCAAAATACATAGGGGCGGCTTCCATCAAAAACGTTACTTGAATTAATATCTATAAACTTCAACTTTGCCATACGTATAAATAATAATTACTTAAATACAATTATTAATGGATCCGAAATGGAACCTTCGGTTTTTTCCCAGGCAAGATTATCATCCTTTGAAAGGTATGTCCAACCTCCCTTTAGAATAGGGAACTCATTGTCATTGTCGAGGTATATATTACCGTGTTCGTCCATACCTAAACCGGGATCCTCGCCGGGATATAAATAAACAACCTCCTCCGATTTTTCGTATTTTTGTGTGCGGTAATTATATGTTTTGGTTGGTATTTTATAATAACCATTCTTCAACGCACGCTCATTTTTCTCACTTAAAAAGTATGCATCCACGGAATCAATTTCCGGAATATTATTTTTAATAAGTTGGATTATATCGGATTTTGGAATGAATATATCACTATTCACATCGCTGAAAAATTCACCCACAAGGTTCCGGATATTTGCCTCGATGGATGCCTGATCGTATGCGGAATCCTTTAGCGTTATATATAAATATAAGGCATACCTGCATAATATCGGGTCAAAGATATTAAATACCGACCCCGCAAGTTGTTGACCTGAATTTGTTATGGAGTCTATAATGGATTGTTTTTGGGCGTCCGTTAAAATAAAATCGGACTCATCAAGGTTGAAGTAATCCGAACCATTTTTAACCTTCGTCCTATAATTTTCCATTATAAGTGAATTTACAACGAGTGATCCCTCCTCACACCACGTTCTATTATAACCGCAAAATGAGAAACGATTTATATATACCTTATAATTTTTTGGGTCACTCAAACATAATGAACGGGAATTATAGCCGATCATTTCCTTAACCTGTAATAAACTCTCCGCGTTGGTACCACAATATAGGTGGTTGGTTTTATCCAATTCGATTGTAAATAAATCGGCTCCATTAATTTCATCACCCACATTATTAATCAACTTATCCTTAAATACAAATCCACAAGGCTGGTCTATATCGATATTTCCGGCCGAACCGGTATGGATAAGGTATTCCACCACCATATAATCACCATCACGTATTACGCGGCCGTGCTGTCCATTACCAAATACAATATCGATACCACCTGATATTCCGGCGCGGACTATATATTGATTTCCATTTGCCTCCATGTCATAAATGGATTCCACACGTTCCCACATTTCACCGTTTACGAATAAGGTAAAATAATCCAGGTCAATATTACCAATAATATTCAAATTCTTGGACCAAAGTTGTCCGCCGGTTGCCGTAAACGATTGTGATTCAAAACGTCCTTCCACAACATATAGGTATTTATCACTCACATCCTTATCGGTTGAAAGGTGGAGTGTTTCCTGCGGTAGAATAAGATTATATATCATACTATTTTGACTACACATCAATTTGGAATGGTCCGGTATATTTATTGATGTATTTCGGATATTGGTTGGCTGAAATTTGAGTATGACATTACACCCGGCCGCCTTTCCAAATGAGGGTGCATATCCTGTTAGTTGTGCAAGGCCGTTTATTGATGTCTTGCGTTGTGCCGTGGTTTTATTTTGTTCCGTAAGCGCATCCTCCAAATAAAGAAGCACGTTTTGTACGGCGGAAATCATTACGTTTACCAACTGGCCAAAAATGGTATTATTCCCGAATGTTATATTATATTCGGAAAGTACCTGTGAAATCTTATCCTTAACAATATTGGCGAACTCACCATATTTTACCTGTACCAAATCAAAATATTTCATATATCGTTATTCTATTTTAAATACCCTATTATACATTCTATTTCCACTAAACAATGCTATATTAACCAATATAATATCGCGTTGGGTTCCCGGTATGATATCCACACCTACATTCATTGTGACACCCATAAGGTCGACATTATTTCTAATGGTACTTTCGATATAGGCCTGTATTGATGCATTCGATTGGTTCAATTCATATAGGAACTTTTCAAAATCGTGTCCATAATCCGGATCACCAAGAACGGTACATTTATGGGTACACAAAAGCATATCCAATTGTTCGAGTACGATATCAATGTTACTCGTCAATACAACACCATCATCGTTATAATTAAAATCCATCATAATTATATATAATAATAATTTCCTGACGTTACCAATTCATTATTGCCATCGATAATATAATATTCACCTTCGGTCTCCTCCTGTGGAAGTTTGGAAGGAATGATTTTAAATATTACACCGCTATTATTTCTACCAACCTCAACAAAATCAATACCTTCAATACGCAACCTAAACGCATCCACCTTTGATTTGTATGCATCGAGGTTGATTGCCACATTTTCACTTACATCCGTGTGGATTTGGATACTGCCGGATTGCTGTGAGCGGAAGAATACCGGCCGGATAATATTGGATTTATAGTTATCACTACGTTCCACATTAATAATTTTCTTTTCGATCCGGTTCACCGCCGAAATATTAAATACGTTCATATCGTCTATATTTTTATAATTTATCTTTTCATTCCAATCCTCATCGATAATAAAAAATTTGAATACCTCCGGGGTTATAAACAGGCCTTCCGAGATAAGGTATAATGATAATACATATTCATCCTCACGTTCCTCCGGCACCCAATTTTCCAACGATGCATTTTTTGGAATATCGTTTTTATTAAAATAAATATTCAACGTAACCTTAAATTCAAGTCCGGGTGTAAATTCCTCCCAACCGGTAAAATTGATATCCTTCCGGCTAAATTTACGCACCGGTTTCCAATCACCGGTAATAACCTCCATATCGGTTTTCACCTGTTTCCAAATATTCTCCTTATCCTTGACAACAATTTCAAATTGGGCATATAGTTTCGTTTCATTACAGTCCAATCCATATGTTTCCAAAAGGTATTCCGAAAAGGTGTCATATACCTGATTATATTGTGTGTTGACATCTATGCAAGGTTTATATTTATAATTATTTATAAACGAAATTTCCAATTTCATTTTGTCATCCGGATTATTATCCAACATAACACTATTTATACCGCCGATATTATTTATCGACCGGGTCCAATTACCATTCACATCGAGGGTGACCGGTGTTAGGGAGAATGTAAGGAGGGAACCGGTATTATTCAACCTATCCGGTTCACATAGTATTGTCTGACGGAATCCCTTCCATTCATCCCCATAACAAAACAGAAATGGATCCACAATCCAAATATCCTTATATTCATAATATTCATTGGCAAGGCGTTTGATACATTTATGTGTGAGTGCATCCTTTTGATTTATAAGTTGCGTGGATAATATTACCTTTACCCCATTTATATATGTGAAAATTTCAAGAACAAAATTCTCCTGTTGTTCGGAATCGCTTTCAAGCGAATATACCGGGAATTGCACCCGTATCTTTTTTAATTTGACGGTTGACTCCGTATAATATTTATCGAATGGAATATATTCCTGTGGATTGATTGCCTTCCACGTATTATTATCCATTTGCTCCAATTCATTAAAATCCTGATGGATTATTTTCCCGACACATTCGCCGAAATATTTATACCTCAACTCAAACGCCTCGTCAAACCTGGTTTCATCCATATAATCGACATAGTATTTATATGACGAATTATATTCCTGTGAGATTACATTGATATTGGCGTTTAGTTCCATTTGTTTGAATTTTATAAAAAAATAATATCAATATAAAAATTTTATAAGAAGGATTAAATTTTTTCCGGCTGTATGATATATTATAAAAAATTTGGAATCAAATTATGTTAAGAAATAAATGTACCTTAATTGTTGACGGCAATTGGCTATTAATGTCGAGGGTGTGGGTGTTAAGGGATCGTTTCCTAAAAACCAACGATGAGGACCAAAATAGGGGTGCCGTCGAGGAACTAAAATCATTACTTGCGAGGTCCATATCGGTAACGCTGCAGCGTTTTGGTACCTGCGTGGATAATATTGTGGTCGTATCCGATGGAGGTACGTGGAGAAAGAAAATTAAAAAGCCAAAATCGTTGGAGGATGTGATTTACAAGGGAAACCGAACATCCGACGATACCATTAATTGGAACCTTATATGGAATACCGCCCACGATTTTTATGAAAATTGCAAATCACTTGGGATAACATATTCGGTAATACCGGGATTTGAAGGCGACGACCTTGTATACTATTGGTCGAGAAGATTGAATAATAATGGAATAAATTGTATTATATGGACCACAGATCAGGATTTGATGCAGTTGGTACAATATAAGGATTGTGTATTCACCGGCTGGTATGAAACCAAAAAAGGTCTATACATTCATGAATCCGCGCAGGAAAAACCTATTGATCCCATCGATTTCTTTATGTCCGGGCCGGTATGTGATACCCGCCTGTTGAAGGAATTAAAATCACGGGTGCAAATCAATTATATAAATCCCGACCTGATTGTGATGAAAAAGATTATTTGCGGTGACGATGGCGATAATATTTATTCCATCATACGTCAAAGGATGGGTAACAAAATCTATAAGGTAGGTGAAAAACAATGGGATTCCATCCGAAAGGAATTGAATCTCACCACCGTCAAGGAATTTTTTAGGAAACGTGATGAAATATGCGAATCCTTATGTGAAATGAAAAAATTCCAAAACATCGAACAGGTCAAGGAGGAGTTTGATTATAACCGGAAATTGGTTTGGCTTAATAGTGAGGTCATACCGGAGGATTTAATTAAAAAAGGCGACCAATTTGATTATTCTATATATGATGTAAACGTAATAAAAAACAACTTCAAGGTTCTTTCCGGTGATCCGGACTCGGACGTGGTTAAGGAGGTCTTTGCGGGTGCATTGCCATTTTAAAAAAATTAAATATTTATGAAAGGATCGGCACATATTAGTGGAATACAGGTTATGTTGATGGAAAACGAAAGACGTGAAAAACTTGCCAAATATTTTGAATCATTTTGTAATAAATATTCCGGCGTCGAGGCCGTATTTGGAAGCAACCGTGCGGAGATAACAAACGGTTTCCTTGACGAAACAAAGGAGTATGACAACCTACGCGAGGCGGTGATGAATTGGGAACAAAATCAGGCGCTGCATATAACATTGGAAGGCAAATATATTTTAGGACAGGTAAAACCATTCAACGAATGTTCAAATAAAATTTTTGATATTTCCGCCTTAAAATACTTCAACTAAAAATAATTTACATATTATATTATTTTTGTGGGTTCGTGGATTAAATTTCGCGGACCTTTTTTATATTTTAAAACCAAATTATAAAAATCAATATTATGAGCAAATATTCAGGCAAATGTGATTTCTATGATGTGGTCAATATTTGGGGGCCGGAGATTATTTTGAATTGTAATATCAAAATCGGCGAACACAAAACGTTGGTGGCGACACGATACGACGACCTCAAACCATACTTCAACCACATCATTTCATCCATGGGTATTTCGAAGGAAAAGGATCCCGATACCGGCAAGTATGGAACCATTTTTATTTGTGAAAAAAGTTATTGGGAACAACGCAAGGATGAAATCCGCAAAATTTATGCCGATAACCCAAAAATGATACAGGAACGCATTGAACAAATTGACGAGTTCTATTCCAAATATTCCGACATCGAGGAATTAAAGGTTCCACGTTATGAGGTGCATTACAATGATTACGATGAACCCGATGAGGAATATATCCAATGTTTTAAAACCAAATATGACGCGGAGGAATGTATTAAACACCTCGAACGTGCAAAAAACGTATATATGGAGGCAAAGGATGTCGATTTCAAGGGATAAAATAACGGTGGAAGGTGATACCTTCCAGCAGGTATGGCGCGATGATATTGTAAATAGCGTCGTATTCACCACCACGTTGGATTTATGCGGGTATAGGGGTCTTGACGATGCCATACTTATGTGTATGGCAAATGGAGGAAATTGGTTCTTCCACAGGATTATCAGCCGGTTCGGCAAACGGCCGCTCCATATTGAATACATCCGGCCACGTTCCTACGAGAAGGAGGAATATGTAGGCGTCGAGTTGGTGGAAGGCCCGGATGCGGAGAAAATAAAGGGGAAGGTAATATTTTTATTTGACGATATTATTGATACCGGTATGACCATTAAATACGTCAAGGACCAACTATTAAAAATGGGCGCGAAGGAGGTGAATATATGTGTGTTATGCAAACGTGATGGAAACCCCGCCAAAACGTGGAACTCACCCCTATTAATATCCGGAAACAAATGGTTGGTGGGATGTGGTATGGACCATAAAGGTGCAGGTAGAAATTTGGATGCGATATATGAAAAAATATAAGGTTGTAGGCATACGGAATTTTGTCGACGAGGATGATTTCATTTATGTTATGAAACTACTTGAGTCCACCGGATATACATTCCTATATCCGGTCAACCATATCATATCCAAAATCGATTGGAAAACTGCACGGATATTTTCCTCACCATCAAACCAGCAACAACTATTTGTCGTGGATGGGGATGACATTGGTTATGAGGTCGATAAGGAATTTGATATGAAAACCTATTTTTAATATTAAATTTTTGGATATTCCAAAATATATTATACAAAAACTAAACGAATGGATTGTATCTTTTGTAATAAAAATGACGGAGGCGTCATACTCAACACCCGTTTCTTTATTGCCAGGTATGATGAATACCCGGTTTCACCCGGCCATATCATTATTATACCCAAACGTCACGTGGAGGATTATTTTCTCCTGACACGATATGAACGTGAGGAATTATTCAACGAATGTATTCTACAATGTTATCAACTATTGGAGGCAAAATATAAACCGGATGGGTACAATATAGGCATAAACTGCGGCGAGGCCGCAGGTCAAAGTATTATGCATTGTCATATACATATTATCCCCCGGTATAAAGGCGATGTGGAAAATCCACGCGGGGGTGTTAGAGGTGTTATTCCATCAAAACAAAATTATTAATATTATGAAGTTTATGAAATTTAATTTTTTCGACAAGGTCAAACTTATCCGAATGATAATCGAAAGTATCCGGAGAATACGGGCGTATGCTGATAAAAATAACGTTACCTTGACGGTATCAACCGATTCACCGCAAATATGCAAGGCGTTAACAAATGCATTGCGCCGTAAGGGGTTTATAACGGAGGATGAAATGGATATATTGTTTTCCGGTTCATTGGGTATCCAATTGAAATATATAAAAATTATTACCGAAGGCCTAAAACGTTTTTATGAGGGCGACTGCATCAAAAATGGCTGGCCTGTATGGCGTGGTCCGGAAACCATCGTGGATGTATTTGAGTCATATTGTAAAACAAGGATACATAATATTTCCTTCGATAAGACTATGCGGCAAACCATAAATAAAAACTATAAATGTGATTTTGAAACGGATGAATATACCCTCCTAATGGATGGATTCGCCACATACAGAAATAGTACCGAATGTATCAACCTTATCGGTATGAAAATGTATATCCAATACCTTCGCTCGGCCGCAATATTGGATAAGGAATCCATCGATGCGCTCGAAAGAAGTTGGATATATGAATTTTCAAACAACACCCACGGATATACGGAGACCGAGGCGGTAAACTATCTTTATAATGGAGGAACACCACCATTTGACGTATATGAAAAGATAACCGTTCCTGAAATATTTGGGGCGATTGATGATGACAAACGTAGACGGAAAAAGAAGGACGAGCGCGAAAGGATGGAGAAAATTAGGGGGATACAGGAGAAACAATGTGCCGAATATTACGGCAAAATTATTAGACAAAAATATCAATTGGAGGATAAAAAAATATGAAAAAAACCATAGTTTTAAATCTTTTTGCAGGACCAGGTGCGGGGAAATCCACCGGCGCCTGCTATATTTTTTCACAATTAAAGATGAAAGGTATTGATTGTGAATATGTTAGTGAGTTTGCGAAGGATAAGGTGTGGGAACATAACGAGGAGGTATTAAAATGTCAATTTTATATTTCCGGAAAACAATCATATAAAATATCGCGGGTATATGGCAAGGTCGATGTCATTATAACCGATAGCCCCATACTTGTAGGTGCCATATATGGCGATTATGACAATCCAAAATTGGTTCCCGCCATCGAATATGAATTTAAAAAATATAATAACCTAAACATATTCATCGAACGGGACAAGCCATACAATACCAACGGACGTATGCAAACGGAGGAGGAGGCGAAGGAAAAGGATGAACAATTGCTGGAACTAATGAAAAAATATGACGTACCTTATTCAACAATAAAAGGCAACAAGGATGGTTACGACCTGATTGTGAATGAGTTACTACACATCATCAGTAATGGGAACCAGGAGAAATGTGAAATGAAACCAAAGGAGGACCATTATTTCACACCGGGAACACCCGGCCGCATAACGTCGGATTTTCTTGAGGCGTTGGGACTTAAATTGATACCGGCCGGAAACGAACGCTGCTACCGAATGGTATTTAAAGGGGATGATATAAGATACAATTTCAGCCTGACCCGAAACAATTATGACGACAAATGGATTTACTCCGATTACCGTAATAGGATTTTTGGTGTGGAGACCATAATGGATTTGGAGGACATACTCCGATTGGCCGGCATTATTGATAAAATTGGCAAGGAAAGATTCCTTAACATTGCAGGCAAATATATTTATGAGGTGGAGTTTCCAAGCGAGGAGGACATACAACAACTAATCCAATTGCAATCACAACCGGAATGGTTGCAAACCGACAATTCAAAACCTATTTTTATATCAAATAAATAATTGGAAAATGGGGAGGTTAAACTAACATTTTGGCAATGGGTGCGTATTTGGTTCAAATTACGCAAGGAATTGAAACAAATGGATGGTCCGGAGGAACGTCGTATAATGAAGTTCCTTAAAATTGGAATGCGTGCATGGGAGAAGGAGACCCATCCGGTTCCCGGTCCGGAGATAACATCAACGACGTTGGTGGTATTGAAAATGTTAAATATCATCGACCGCCCGGTTGAAACTTCGGACGAACGAATCGAAACCGTAAGACAATTATTAAATTTAAACCATACCTTAAATAAACGGACAAGAAAATGAAAAATAAGGGGATTTTATTTATATTTTTATTACTTATAATTCTATTCCTCGTCAATATTTTTGAGGCGAGCGGGCAAACTATTACCGATTATGAAAATATGTCGGTTTTAAAGGATTTTTATTATTGTAATTCGGACGAAAGTTATTATGCATATGTTTCCAGCAGTCAATACAATTCCGGGGCATTTAAGATTAATGGGGGATCAACTTATAATGAAGGTGAAAATGTCAATAAAAGGGATTATGACCAAAAATATACAATAAGTGCCAATAAAACAGGTTATTTAAAAATTAATGGCACAACATTATCATTTATTGATAATGCAGGTTGCCCTATTTCTTATTTGGATTTTATTGCCAATAATGTTATGACTATCCCCCCAAATATCACGGTCAATATACCTCCAAATGCCGAGGTTGCATTGTCTAATATAATTTTTCAGGGGGAAAGTGGGATTAATTATGGTAGACTTATAAATAATGGTCATTTAGAAATAACCGAAAGTTTTAATTTTTTAAATGGGACATTTGAAAATAATGGCATACTCGATTTTTATGGGGATGTGAATTTTATATGCCCATACTCTTATTGTAATGGTGAACAGGCACATCCTTGGCATTTTATAAATAAGGCACATGGATATATATTTTTGAATGGTGATAAGAATTTTCAACATCATTTTAATGTTGGAAACCCTACCTGTGGTCAAATATCTTTTGGACCAAATGATTATAATCTTTTGTATTTTGAAGAAGGTAGCTCCTTGGAATCAAATTATTATGATATATCCATAAATACAAATAATGGAGAAACAAATTTACAAACATTTACGGTTAAAAACGGTGATGTGGAAATTCATATAGATTCTAATGCTGGTGTCGAGGCTGAAACACTTATAGTTGATGGGACAATAACATTTAGTGGAGGCCAATATCAAAGTGTTAATATTGAAAAATTTGGAATGTTTGATTTTGTAAATAATAGTAGTGCGAGTCAATATTTGAATATAAATGCTGCTGAAGGAGCTAATATTTTTGTAAAACAAATAACATATGGAACACCAATATTTACCATAAAAAATAAAGCTTCTATGACATTATGTCAAAATCCAACAAAAGGAGTTGCTGATTGGGAGAACAGCAATCTCGCCACTCTTGAAGCTGGTGGAACATTTAATTACATAATAGATGAATATACTATAAATGGTAAGGAATACAATCCAACAAATAAAAAATTATTTAGTTCATTAGATGGTGAGGGTGATATTAATACACCGGATAATATAACAATAGAATTACAAAGATATGGAAAAACGATAGATGAAAATAGCGGTATAAGAATAACAAGTTTTGTGCAATTTATAAGATATATTATTAGTTTATTATCAACAAGAGATGGGCAAAAAGTATATTTAAATGGTGCATTTACCGATATGGAGGAATGTGAAGATACGTATAATAACCATAAATCGGAAATACTCCCAATCGAACTAACCTATTTCAAAATCACCGACGGCAACTTCGAATGGGAAACAAAAAGTGAAACGAATAATGATTACTTTATAATCGAATATTCGAAGAACGGGACCGATTGGACGGAATGCACCGACCATATCCAATCCCAATCAAATACCGGTTGGATATATTCCTACCCGGTACCGGAAACAACCAAGGGATCGGTGTTCTCATACTACCGGCTTAAACAGGTGGACCTCGATGGTACATTCTCATATTCCGACATACTTTCGACATCGTGGAAGGTTCCTACACCTCCACAGCCAAAGGCCGGATATACGAAGGCATTTATCGGTATTGATGGTAAAATTATATATGATAACTATAACCAATTACCATCCGGTGTGTATATTGAAAAGTCCGAAAATGGAACACGGCGAATTGTGAAACTAAAATAATTATATATAATGGATACAATATGCGGTATTTTATTGGCCGCAACCGCGATTATGCTTGTGGTCGTGGTGTGCGTCGGCTACGATGGAGATGATGAAGTAAAGTAATCACCTCCATTTTTTTATCCATATTGTTAAATTTTTCCCGGATTCTTTATATATTAATATGTAAGTTAAATTTAAAGGATATAGGAGGATAAGGATATGACACAGGATCAGGCATTAAATACATTAAAAAAATATGTAAGGGATGAGGTGGATTCATTTACATCATATCCTATAAAAGCAACTTTTCCGGATGTACCTATAAGTGTGAGGGTTGATTACCAGCATATCAATAATGAAAATATATATGGTATTGTATTCTGCACATCCACATATGATAGGTGGGGTGAAAGTGAATCGTATGATGTTTGTTTCTGCGATACCGAAGAAACGGCGGATGTTGTATACGGAACAATAAAATACAAAGGGTAATCAAAGGATATAAAAATGTAATTTAAATTGATAGGAAATTATGGGTATCAAAAACATAAAATCGGCAATAATAAATCAGGCGAGGAAATATTTATTAAAGGATCATTCCTCGCCATTAACAAACATCCTGCATCAATGTTCACTACAGGTGGAGATGCAATATCATCGGGATATTGAGACCGCATATCAGGAGGGTGCCAAGTGGGGAATGGAACAAGGCGATCGGGAACAAAAACGTATGAATGAGGTCATTATCGAATGGCTCGAAACCAACGTAAAGGATTATGTATTCGATTTCGAAGGTAACCGGGCATTTATTGATATGCCATCATTTATTGAGGATATACGTAAATTTTTGAAAACAAAATAAGAATATGAGAAAACGATTTACACAAACCGAATTGGATAAAATGGTTGAGGGCCATTTTAAGGCACAAATGGAGTGGCAGGACCACGGTGGACCCAAACCTACATTGGACCTGGGGGATGCCGATTTGATTGGTGTGCGATTTAATGCATCATTACTCCAAAATATTAACTTCACAAACTCATATTTGAGTGAAGTGGTATTCCCCGACGGGTGTAGATTGGATGAATCCGATTTTACAAATACAAGTATTGCCGACATCGAATTTATGGACGGAAGTGTATCAAGATGTAAATTTGTTGGAGCCCATATGGTGAGGGTAAAAATCACCGACACATATTTTTCCGATTCAAATTTTGAACACACGGTCATAAAGGAATGTAATTTTAAAAATTCCACATTTTACGGTGCAAATTTTTATACCTGTGATATTGATGGTACAATATTTGAGCGGGCAAATCTAATCCGTGCCGATTTTGAATCGGCAATAATTAGTAACACGTCATTTAAATTGGCATCGGCAAACAGCGCGATATTCACATCCGGTTCCTTTTATAATGTCGATTTTACCGATTCATATTTGCAACGTGCCCATTTTAATAATGTTTCGATGCAGAGTAGTTGTAAATTTAAAGGGGCATTATTGGATAATGCAAACTTCCACGAGGCAAAAATCGACATCGAGGACCTCAATAAGGTCAGAATCCCCTATACGGTAAACGGACTGAATATGGCCTGTCCGGAGGAGGGTGCATTCGTCGGGTGGAAATATGTGAGAAATAATCGGGATTATTACCTCATAAAACTATTAATCCCGGAGGATGCAAAACGTAGTTCGGCCACCACACGTAAGTGTCGCTGTGAAAGGGCGTTTGTATTGGATATTGTTGACCTATTTAATGAGGATATACACTTCGAGAAATGTGAAAATCCCAACTCAATAACATATACAGGTAGGAAAACCGTATACAAGGTTGGCGAGACGGTATACCCGGATAGTTGGGATGAGGATAGATGGGACGAATGCTCACACGGTATCCACTTCTTTATCACAAAACAGGAGGCGATAAATTACGCACTTTAAAAAATATATAATATGTTTTGGATTTGGCTTGGGACATCGGTTATTTTAACAACATCAATAATAGTAATAACCAATTTAAATAAGTAATTATGACAAAAGGAAAGGCAATACGCCTTATTAAGGAGGCGATCGAAAAACACGGTAAGGATTTTACCTTATATGGATTTCGCGACGTATGGAAACACGACCTTGATGAATTGAAGGATGAGATCGGGGGCGGTAGTGGAAGAATATGTTACGATCAGCCCAAATATATTTGTGGTACATTCACACTTGGCAATCTCCTTGATGAATTAAATAAGGATGATGTCACCTTAACGGATCGGCCACCATTCACTACCGGCGACCTGCCTTGTTATCGTCAGGTAATGGGAATGATTGAACGTAATATTGAGGAATTTACCCATATGGCCGCCATAAGAATGTATGTAGGCGAATCCCAAGTCGAATATGAATCGTATGTAAAGGACCACGCGGAGGAGGTTAAGGGAATCCAACAAAAGCATAAGGATGAATTGGCCGCACTTTTGGGTATGGCAAAACAATTTAACGTATCACCGCTATATGTATAACAATACCTTACATCTTGTACTCAAACATCGGTGGTACGATATGATTGCCTCCGGTATTAAACGTGAGGAATACCGGGATATGAAACCGTGTTGGGAAAAACAAATTTGGAACAAACGTGAGGAAATCCGGTACGTAACCTTCCATCGGGGGTACACAAACACCACGATAACAAAGGCCGTGGAGGATATCGTCGAATCCACGGGACGGACCGAATGGGGTGCCGAGAAAAATAAAAAATATTACACCATAAAATTATTGGATTAGTATCGGATAAAAAATATACCGTTATTTTCGATTTTTATGCGGTTATTTTCAATTTTCTTCCCAAAATAATATAATTAATCATCTTTTAAAAGATCTCTCCGTAGGGTTGAGATAAATGGAAAATAAAATGACGGACAAATCGGGTTTTAGGTCGCAAAATAATGGATATCTTGTAACGTGTTTATCCTTTCCAATCTTTTTTACCTCCGATTAGATATTCATATGGTTGTCCCATATGACTATTTTATTTTATGTTTTATGTCACCAAAATCAATTTCGTGTGTGGAATATGCATTATATGTAAATTTGTATTTAGGGAAGGCACCACCACTTGATTTTTGTTTAATTACCATAACGGATTCCTTCGGATGTTTACAATAAATATTCCTTGCATCGTTCCCCTCACCACAATATATCGTTACACTATCCTTCTCAATAAATGGCGCATCCGTCACCGGTAGTTCACGTTTATCCAACTCCTCGCCATCGGGTGAGAAGGTATAACAATATATTTTATCGCCTTCGACCAGGCCGTCGAAAGGTAATCCCTTTTTACCTATCTTTTTTCCACCTATTAAATATTCATATAAATTTTCCATTATACCTCAATTTTTATATTTTTATTTTCGATATTATCCAATATTTCGTCCAACGTTGTCGCATAATATTCCTTTATTTTTTGGGTATTGGTGCCTTTATAAAATGATTTTTCCACCGCATCGCCATATTGGATTACCACCAGCCCCTCATCGAATTGTATCAAATAACAAAATTGTTTATATCCGCCTTTTGTGATGGTATCCTTCGCCACCGCATATTCAATGATATATTTGTTAATATATCCTCGATCGTTACCCATCTTTACATACTTATATATGGTATCGCCCTTTTTTAATTCGGCGAACTTTTTTATGATGGATTTTTTACCGATCTTTTTTCCTCCTATTAAATATTCATATAATTGTTCCATTTGGATTATGGTTATTTTATTTTGAAATACACCTTAATCTCATTGATTAAATCCTTTTGATCCCATGGCTCGGTCGTTGCCGCGCAATAGTATGCGCCCGCAATATCGGTTGTCCACATACTTATATACTTATCCATCGGCCAAGAGGATCGACCACTTCCCCCTTTGGAACCGGTCGAATCAAAATGGATTTTTCCACCTGATCGTTTGATAACCTTATCAATCCTCCGATGATCGGACCTTGTCATATTTAATTTTTCATCAAAATTATATATGTAAAATACATCCCCTTCCCGAAGGTCGCCAAACGTGGACGCCTCCTTTTTTTGTCCTATTTTCTTTCCGCCTATTAGATATTCATATAATTGTTCCATTTGAATTATGGTTATTTTGTTTTATAACGTGCATTAATCGCATTGGCCAACGCCTTTTGATCCCACTGCTCGGTCGTCGCCGCACAATAATTTGCACCCGTCTCATTGGTTTTCCATATACTTATAACATCATCCATTTTCCACGATGATCTACCATTTCCCCCCCTGCGGGTTGAATCAAAAACGATTCTTCCACCTGATCTTTCGACGACCTTTTCCACCTTCCATTCGTAGGACAATGTCATATTTAATTTTTTATCAAAATTATATACGTAAAATACATCCCCCTCCCGAAGATCACCAAATGTGGGGGCCTCCTTTTTTCGCCCTATTTTCTTTCCGCCTATTAGATATTCATATAAATTCCCCATTATCCAAAATATTTTTTCCTAATTAATTCAACGGCATCATCATCCGGGTATTTCTCCGTGGACATCATACAATACGTTTTTCCACCGTTATCCACAACACTCCATATATATTCACTGCCCTCCTTGCTTGGTGTTGGATTACTTTTTTTACCGGTTTCCGCATTAATGGCCGGAAACGATATTGCATTAGGACCGTTCGAATAATATGGCTCCTCGATTATAAAATCAATAAAATTGGTACGTTTCCAACGAGGATTGAAGTTATATAAATATAAATGGTCACCGGGAACCAACTCCTTAAATTGCTTCGGTTTGTTTCGCGTACCGGTTTTTCTCCCGCCTATTAAATATTCATATAGGTTCCCCATTATGCGTTCATTGAAATATATTTTTGTATGGCCTTAACGTGCAGATCCACAATTTTATTGAATCCATCCTCCGTATTTAAAAGGTCATAATCCTTTTTAAAATCCATAAAAAAGTTTTCGGTAATCACACAGGGGCAATTCGCCTTATATAAAAGTGTATAATTTTTCTCCTTCGCCCCTCTTAATTTCTCCCCCGGAAATATTTTTGGAAACTCCTCACAAAAACAGGCCGCCAACTTATCACTATTATTTTTCGAGGTGGTCGACCATACCTCCCACCCGGTACCTCCTCCGGCATTGAGATGTACGGAGATGAGGATACAAGGTTGTTTAAGGCATAATTCATTTACCCTCCGGGCACGTTCCGTTAGGGGAACATCATTTGTTTCAGGTACCAACTTATATGAAGGTATATTGAGTTGAATGAGTTTATTTTGAATGGTCATTACCAACCTACGCGTATAGTCGTATTCATACAACACGCCACTCTCCCATAGAGGGGAACGTTTACCGGGGGTGTCCACCCCGTGTCCATTGTCAAGTATTATCGTTATCGGTTGTTTGTATTGCATTTCCTCATTATTTTTTTACCGTATATGTATTAACCTTTACACTTGTATTGGGACAGGATGATACCGCCGTGGTATGCCATACCTTCTCCCTCGGCCACAACCAAAATTGCCACCATTTGCCTACCTTGTCATAGGAGATAAAAACATCTATTTCGTCGTTGGAATTAAGTGCGAACGCCGCGGTGTCATCATTTATTTCAAAATCCACGGTAAGACATCCATCAGAATAAATACCGGTTTTATATAATTTATTATCAATAACCGTATCGTATAATGTAATGGTGTCGTGTATTGTTTTGGTGATAACCCCTTTTTGATATGATTCGAGGTCCTTGATTTTTATATTTAGTTCCTTGATCCTATCCTTCGCACCGTCATATAATGCATTCAATTCATCCATGGTAACCTCCATATTACGGGTTTGGGTAACAAGCGCACCTGTTTTTGTTTTCCACATCGAGGCGGAATCACACATGGCATAATAATTATTCGATAGACGCCTTGTTTCGGTTTTTAGGTCACGTATGTCCGAACATTGGATGAAAAATAATAGGCCCAATATAATAATTAGAACCTCCTTCCAATTCCCCTTTATAAACCCCCAAATGGCCATCAAAACACCTAAAATAGGTTCCATAATTATTCCGATAATTTTTATAAAAAATAATGGTTTCCGATTAAATTTTTTAGGGACGGTCAATATATTAAATTGTAAAATAATATAAAATACGAAGGATATGAAATACGAGGAAAAATTTAGAAACTTTTGTATTGAGGTTGATAAGGATTGTAATTGGGTATTAAAGGTAATTGATTCATGCCGCACCCAACGGCATTTCCGCAATGTTAGAAATCTGACGAACAACTTTTTCAGTAAGTGGATGAATAGGATCGGCCGGTTGGAATTTGCGAAGGAAAAATATGTCTTCGCCTTATACAATCACCTTATATCAATTGAAATGTTGGCAATGAAACAATTAAATATAAAAGATTATGGCGAGTTATAAAATTATGAAAATCAAGACGTTTAGGGCGGATACGCCAACGGATCTTGAAAGACAAATTAATGAATGGATCGATGTCAAGGGACAATCCCCCACATTCGAGGTTGTATCAATTGATTTCAAACCATTGGATAACCTCAACACGGTATCATTTTATGGTAATGTAATTTATAAATCATAATATTATGAAAAAAATAATTATGGTCCTGCTCGGACTTATGCTTATGACTACCTCCATTAATTGTTATTCACAAATAACGGCGGGGGTCAAAACAGGCCGGTATGCGGGTAAGAAACAATTCAAAAACAAGGCGACATACGGTCACAGCCGCGGTACCTACAGTCTAAAACCGTTTTACGCCGGGCGTAAGGCACCAAGAACAAAGTCAGGTAAAAATATGCCTTCGGCAATCCGAAGAAAAAATTAATAAATAAATTATGAAAACGTGTACAATTAAAATTTGTGGAATACCAAAGAATTCCACTTTCTTGAGTGACATCCGGGTATTGGATACCACGGTTATTGAATTGAAAGGTAAATTTTTTAAAAACCTTTTACCCGAATATAAAACCAATATAGTAAAAAGTGAGGTTGCAAATATTCCGGCAATAATGGATTTCATCACAAAGGGGACATCCGGCTGGGATATCGTTGATTATGGATTTATCCACGCAACACCCGATTTGATTACCGAAATACATAAATATCTCGGGGATACGATCGATGCGTTGGAGTTAAAGGATAACCCGGCGGATTACGAGGAAATGCTTACCTTCGTGGAGGTATTGAATGGACTTCAAATAATCCAACTGAAAAATCCGGATGGATACCGTGCCTGGACGTTAATGTTTAAAATCGAAACCGATGAGGCGGCGGGAAAACCATCAAAACCGGCACATAAAACTGTGGAGGAAAAAATCCGTGAATATACGGATAGAAGAATTAATGACCTTATCGGTCCCGATAGTGTGATTAATTTCAAGCAAATCGCATTGATGAATAAATTGATGGATACCATTTGCAACGATGGGAGTTATGGTATTTGTAAATATGACGATGATATGGCCTATTTTTTTCCACAGGATGAGGTTGACGTGGAGGCCATTAAGAATGATCTTGTTAATATCGTTAAGGAGGTTCGTGATTGTTTAATTGAACATTATAATTACGATGAGCCATCATATCACGAAATATATGATATCGATGACGATTGTCATGAAATGGATACCTTCCATCATTGGATTCAGGTAGGCCGTTGGTTTGTTAAAGGGGAATTGATGGTAAAAACCAATCGTGACGGCGACGAGTCAATAAATTATTTATGCATTTCGGCATATTATTTAATGGATAGTGATACCGACGATTGATAAAAAAAATTTACAACTATGGGTTTAGGAGCGATTTGTTTACTGGAGGCCGCAATACTTTTTGCCGTATCGGTGGCCATAACGTCAAATTTATAGTACATGAATATTGATTTCTTAAAAAACACGCAGGATGGTAAATGTGTGGTTATGGGTTGTGGACCAAGTGTCCTCAACCTACAACCTTATTTGGGTCAATGTTTTACAATAGGTGTGAACGATATTGGCGACTTTTGTGATCCCGATATGTTGGTAATCCTTGATGAGCCGCGCGCATTTACACCAACACGACTGGAAACAATTATCCACACAAGGCCCACAATGCTCGCCTCACAGGTATTATATTGGGATACACATATAACCGCCCCGCACGACTTTTTCCATCTTGATTTGGGTTCCCGTGGTGTGGGTAAATTCGATGATGACATTTCCCGAAATAAAATACCTATTGCCAATACGTCAACATATGTGGGTGTTGTCCTTGCGTATTATATGGGCTTCCGGAAGATCGGAATGATAGGTGTTGATTTTACAAAGGATCATTATAATAACGCCGATGGCGTTCATAAACTTAATAGTCGAATAAAGGACGTAAATGATTCATATATAAACATTTACAATAAGTTAAAGGAAAAGGGTGTCGAGTTTTGGAACCTTTCGAAGGAGTCCATCATCGATGTGCCTAAAATGGATTTGAAGGAATTTTTTAAATAATATAATTATGGGGGTTTATTGCAGATATTCATTCCCAATAAAGGGGGATTATGTGGTGGATATGTTCCAACTTAATAGTATTGTTGTGGGTGAATTTATTGACACCTATGGTGTGATGTATAAAAAAACCGAAACGGGTGATTTTGTCGATTGTTTCGGAAATAAATTTGAGCGCACCGACCTTTCACCTGCGGTGGCACCCAACAGCGATGCCATAATCGAAATCTATGTGGATAGGTATATAATCGACGCCATATATGAGGAGATTATTGAGGGTATATCCGCGTTGGGGTTCCATTATGATGAAACAACCGAACCGGATTTCATATCGGATTTAAAACAATTAAAAAATGCGTTGTGGAAAGGTTTTGGCCACAGAATGTATTTCGCCGTGGATTAATCATTATAGTGACTCCAAACATCGGCTTTCCATTTATACATGGCCGGATATCCAATCATATTATCATATACCCTGCCAATACAATTACATTTGGTCCCATTCCATAGTTTTTCATACGACCAACGGTTTGGATTGAATTTGAGTGGGTACACAAGTTTTGCGGCCGCCGGGTTAAACATAAATCCGTTTGTCCACGTATGTTTGTGGGGTGAAACATAGGGGGCGGCAACAACCGGTTCGTTTGTATCACAGACATTGAGGTACCAATCCTTATGGTTTATGAACTCGGATTTCCACATTTTTCTGACGGTTTTTTGCCAATCAAGTATTGAAACACCTTCGGGTGGGTAACATTCCGGACCTATATACTTGATTTCGTCCGATTTGGATAATGCCGGGTTACTGTTACCCGCCCCTTTGGTGTGTATGTATAGAACCGGTTCATTTATCCTCACCGATTCCTCAAGGGCATATTTTATCGCCGGATATTCATACCGGGAGCCATTATGTACCACCGGGATAATGAAATAATCCTCCTGAAATGACTGTATCAATTCATCCCCTATTTCCACCCCCCGGGGTGTATCAAGAATACCTATTACACACGTTGGTCTCATTTTAAGGATTTGAGTATTTTACTATGTTCCCAAATATATTTTGCCAATGGCACCCCATTCGTTAAAATATCATTTGGGAGTTTTATATATTCCCTGTTTTTGGTATTTATAAATAATATCTGTTCCTTTTGTGCAACAATTATTTTATATTTATTTTTGGATTTGAGAACATCACATATTTGCCTCCGGGTATAGTAATTTTCTCCGGGTTGAACCGATCCGAGTATAAAAATTGGTTCCAAATCACCCATACGTAATAATCTCTCATTATATTTGTTTAATATATATGTTTTAATATTTTTACTTTTAATATTGTGGTCAACATTATTTTCCTCAAAATTTATGGTATTATCGAAAATATAATGAGGATAAAATATTACCACTTTATTGTCTATAATAATATTGAATTTATCCGGATGTGATTTGTTGGGTTCGAGCCGATAATTATTGAAATTTATTATTTCATAATTGTCAATAAGATATTTTATACTATTATAATCAACAATACAATATGCAAAAGGATTGCATATTTGTTGATTTAGTTTATTTTTATCAACCATTATAAAACTTGCCGCACAACTATTACCTATTAAATTATGCATATGAAATAATTTAATTAAAATTAAAATTTTTATTAATTAATTCATCGATACAAAAATTATGTTTTTCACATCCATTCGCCTCATTTTGCAAACATAAACCCAAATTAAATACCTCCGGTGTTTGATCCACCACAAATTTATTTGGGTGCGGTACATACCGGATAATTATATGATTTTTTAATTCCTTATAAAATAAAAATATATCATCGGTTGTAATATATTTTTTTATGGTTTCGATATCCCCATCACCAATATTTAATATATTTGGGGGATATAAAACACCACCAACACCGGTCGGCATTAATAATCCGGATGGATTATTTGTTTTATAATCACGAATCCAATCCTGATAATGTTTCATTTTTTTATTTGAAAATGTTGGTTTATGTACCCGGTATGCGGATATATAATTTGGAAATTCAATATATGATTTCCATAATAATTCAACAAAATCCCCCGGGTACCTACAATCATCATCAATTGTAATTATAGGTACATCCGGATACCTTTGCATTGCATAAAAATATTTTAGGTGGGACCTCAAATTATTATCGGCAACGATCACCTCACATTTATTATATAAATCATTTGGAATATTTACCTCATCATCCCGATATATGGTTAATACAATTTTTTTCGGCGTATACCTACCACCCAAAATACAATCGATTGTTTTATAAACATGTTTTAATCTTTCGTGGTGGGATGTTAAAGAAACAATACAATTTACTTCCATAAATTAATATATTTTGTTAACCAATCATTAATACCGATTTTCCCCCAACTTCCGGCACCAAAATGAACAATATAATTATTATTTATTATTTTCGACATATTGGATTTTGCGGCAATTAAAAAATACCCACCGGTATCATATCGTTCACCTTTATCCGATACGTTTAATCCGTGCATATAATTTTCATTAAAATAATGAATCCCATTCTTTTTACATAAAGGTGTATTTATATAACAAATAAATGGTGATATTCTATCGGTACCCAAACGTTGATGGTGAATAATGTCGGCAACACAATATTTTGTCGGATTAATTAATCCGGAAATATCCTTTTTAAGTAAAATATCGGAATCAAGTAATATAAATTCATTTTTAAATATATCCATAAATTTTTCCACAGTCCAACAATGTTTTGCGGAACCACATTTATTTATTTTAAAACCATATGAATTTATGTGATTTGGATAATTTTTCAACCATTTATCAAAATCAATGATTTGTCCTTTGGTATTATCAATATAGTGGATTAAAGGAAATTTTTCATATGGGAATGGCCTTGTGGTACTATTATCAAATATATATACATCCGAATTGGGTGTAAATTTGCATATCGACATATATAGTGCGGTCGTAAGTTCCGGGGTATTAAAATGCACTATGACAAGATTCACCCTTTTTTTATTTCCTTGTCCAATATGTTGGGGATTAATCTCAAAATATTCGGAATCCCTCACGATCATTTTTGGAAGGCTGTGAACCCGATAACCGGTTTTCCATATACAATAATTAAACGATAATTGGTCCCGGTGTGAACCGTTTTTAATCTCATTCCACCACATATCATCCAATTCACAAACCCAATCGACATTATGACGAACCAATAGATTGGTTTCGTTCAGGCCGAAATGTACAGGAAACCCCTCATTTTTATAACGTTTTATTTGGGCCTCCGATTCAACACCGTTATCCTTTTTCATCCTCACACACACAACACGTTCGTCATATATACAATTGCGTTGAGGATGTTGTGGAACCGAAAAGTCCTTATTTTTACATATTTCGTTCACCAACTTCCACATACCCACCTTAATATGAATATTGCCGTCGACATATACCGACCATTCGTGGTCGGGTAGAAACCGGTGTGGTTGGGTTTTAATACATCGCTGGCGTTTAACCGGCGAAAGGTCCTTGAGTTCCTCCGGTATTGGGTGGATTTCCCAAATATTATTTATTATGTTTTGATCGGTAAAACAAATATACCGCCATCCTTTTGAAATTGTTTTAGGTATTTTTAAGGTATCATACGGTCCACTAATTATAGTGTAACATATATTATCCATATTTGAAATCAAGTATTTTTCAAATAATAAAATTCAGGACAGACTTATTAAATAAATTCCGGAGATTTTATATATTAATGTATAAATTAACGGATATGAAAAAATATTTTTATAGATTTAAGGTAATCGCCGGTGATTCAATCACCAAATATGACGGTGATTTACTTAACGAGGCCCAAATGAAACAAATGGAGGGTATCCTGTCGGAACAGGTTATGGAATCCCGTATCCGGGAAAGATTTTCAAAGGTGTATCCCGGTATGAATATCGAGGTGGAATTAAATTGGTATTCCTGTCTAAATACATACGGTCATTCGGAACGATTGATAAAACATTCTAAAATTAATATAAAATTGTAATATGGAAAGTATACATTTTCTCCCGTGGGCGTGGTTTACAACCATTATCCTCATTTTATTGAAGGCATTCGACCTTATCAACCTGGGTTGGATTTGGGTTTTTGCACCCGTATGGGCTACCGTGGCCCTTGTGTTGGTATTATTCGTGTTTGCATTCATTATACGCCTAATATTTGCCATATTAACCGACTAATTTCGTCCACAAAAATCGCGGTTTTATCGATATTTGAAAAAAATTCCCCGATTTTTGGATATGGTATAATAAAAATTAAATGTTATGAAAAGGTTTATTTTAACGATTGCGATATTTTTGATGTCCTTATTTGGATTCTCGCAAAGTATGGTACTTGTAGGTACGTCATTAGGTTTTAACCGGTCGATTATTTGTTCGACATATTCACAGGAACGTTGGTGTCATTATTGCGAATGGAATGGATGGAGTCATTACCACTATTACGACTACGTATATCCAACACGTGTTGCGACCACGATTCGTGTTTACCATTCGGCACCTGCCCACCACCCGGCACATCATCATCATTACGTACCTCCGAAACCGAAACCGACACCACAACATACGGGCACGCACAACGTGGCGCCACGTCCAAAATCAAGTTCGACGGTACGACAATCGGCACCACAACACAAGCCGTCAAGTTCGTCAAGTGTCCGGTCGTCAAGCACCCGTACATCCACACCACGTTCAACCACAAATACGAGGAGGTAAATTATGATAAAAAAATATTATGAAATTTCGTGTGATCATTGCGAATGTGCCATTAGCCACGTGGCCGAACATCCTTCCAGGAGGACATTACAGGAATTGGGGGTGATCGTATATAGGGGCAGGCATTTTTGTTCCGAACAATGTAAAGGGGCCTACCGATGGACGATGGGTGAAATAAATATTGGATAAAAGTAGGACCGGGATTAAATTTTCCGGTCCTTTTTTATATATTAATATGTAAGTTAAATTAAAAGACAAAGTTATTATTAACAATTAAAATTAAACAGTTATGAGTCCAGTAGTTCCACATTCGACATATACTCATCACAGTCATCATCAAGACAATTATAAACAAGTTTCGTTCACCTGTGATTCTTGTCATTCAAAATGTTATGTAAGCATAAAAGATGATGACAATATTCCAAATGTGTGCAATTATTGTCAGATGACAACCTGTGAAAAAGCTGTATATGGCGGATTTGGAATATTTGTTTTTATAATAATCGGAATTCTGATTGTAAAATGGTGCAGAGCATAAGAAAATCGGACCCGGGATTAAATTTTCCGGTCCTTTTTTATATATTAATATGTAAGTTGAATTAAAAGGATAAGGATATGGCAAAGGTAACATTTGATAATTGCGTAGGTCACACGGTGGTAATCATAAGTAACTATGACGGAAGTGAACACCGGAAATCGGTAATCACCGGGGTGGAGCATTGGCACGGAAAATATGCAATCGATGATAAGATATTATTCTACGGTCCGATGAAGGATCCGTTCACCGGTGAATCATATATCGGTCAGGTTTTTGCCGGTGATTATAATAAACTGCACGGTAAATCCGAATGTTGTTATAATTGTGTGACCTGGAAAATTATCGACTAAAATATAGGGGGATAAGGATATGGCAAAGGTATTTTATGTGGCAAGTGAACATCGTGGCAGAACCACGGTTTGGGCCGGAACAATCGATCAGTTGGTTAACGTGTTTGGATATACATTGGAATGCGGCCACAGCCGGAATCCAAGGATCAACCGTCATCCAAAAACAATAAAGGCATTAATTTCGGCCTTGGATAAGGCCGTGGATGCAACGCAGGGCGGTTGTTACGATCGTGATTGTTATTATGAAACAACGAGGGAGAATGCCATTGCAAATGGATGGAATATTCGCGAACAAAATGATTAAGGATATGGTAAAGTATGTAATTGAATACGACACGGCAAATTCATTATCGTATACATATACCTGCGATACACATTGTACGGAGAAATTTGATGATTTGGATAAATTCAGGTGTCGTGCAAAAAGAATCCGGGACGATAAGGGTAAACGTAACATTGAATGTTACAAGATAATTAAGGAGTATATTGATATTAAAGCATTTTAGATATGAATGTATACGAATTGAGATATGCCATTCCGGCCGACCCCGAAATGTGCAGGAAATTGTTTGTGGATGATGGGAGTATCGAATATAAGGAGTTTATGAAACAAGTCAATTTATATTTGATGAATCCATTAATAGCAACAAACTACCATTCGTATAAGGTAATTAAGGATGGAATAAAAATGTTTTCAAAAAAATAAAAATATGGAAAAATATAACAGTCACGAGGACTACGTAAGTTACGAAATAGGTGAACTCCTACAAATAAGTGGTTTTGAAGGAGATTGGCATAAACATTGGTATGGCTATCAGGGTAAGGAACGTGCATTCCTCACCAGCGGACTATATAATTACGAATATGACGTCCCGGCACCGACATTGCAGGTTGCGGTAAAATGGGTATATGAAACATATAAGGTCCACATCCAGCCGGAGATATATTATTGTGAGGATGGAATGTCGTGGCTTGTGAAGATTTTCAAGGTGGGACCATATAATACCACATTAATAAAAACAATCCTTCCAAATAATACAAAACAGGAGGCGATCGAAAAGGCATTGAATTATGTATTGGTAAAGATTAAAATAGAAGGTGAATTATGATGCTATATAGTACGGGCAGCAAATGTGCGAAAATATTTGAGGATTATGCCTCGAAACGGAAGGCCTTCAATAAAAAACTAATGGGGCAAGGTGTAAAGGCATTCCGGCCTAACGATGGGTGGGTAAAACGTGGAAGGTCGTGTGTAATATTTTTCAATACCCGTATTTATGGAAAGGATCCTCGCAGTACCTCGTATTACCATCCAAATACACCGTTGCAGGCCGGTGACCTGATATTTATAGGTGATTATTCGTGTGGCGGCCGATATGCAAGGATCGAAAAGGTTTGGATGAGGAGTGATTCATTTGCATACGAATATTCACCTCTATACGACTACGTGGATGGCCTCGATTATAAATACATAACGAGGAAAAACTATCCCCGCAAGGATACACCTCTGTGGGAACGTATTAAATATCGGTTGGGATTATATGAACCGGAGTTTATGACGGATATTTATGAATAAATTTTTATAATATATGGGAAGGAATAAACCGAGAACGGCCGTGGGCAGGGTTGTCAATCAAAAACTTGCCGAAAACGGTACCGAATGTGAATGGTGGGATGGTGGATATCCGGAATGTATGTTGAATTGGGCACATAAAGGGGACAAAGGTTGTAACGGCAATCCATTTGTATGTAGAAAACTTTATTACCAACATCTTGCATCATTAAGTGACGCGGAAAAGGCAAAAATAGGAGAATTATTTTTACATAAATTTGATTAAACTATTATGAAAGCATTTGATAAATATTATTTAAAAACCGCATTTCGGGGAAATATTGCATTTAGTAGTAGGGTACAAAGCATATTACAATGGTTCGGCATTGCCGTGCATAATCCCTGGAGGGACGAGTGTTGTGTGGACTTCGCCTGTTGTTCGCCAACCGGCAAGGAGCGTTGCTGGCTATCAATTCCGGCAAATAAACTACCATATCGCAGGGTTGTATGGTACGAACCTACGGCACCAATTGGGACACCGGGTAGGACATTTAAAAAGTGTACAAAATTAGTAAGACAATAACAATATGAAACCAACAATTGACGACATCAAACGTGCGGAGGCACAATTAAAACCGTGCCCATTTTGTGGGGCAAAACCAACAATAGTATTATGTGACGATGAGGGAAACATCCACGGGTTCGAATATCTCGAGGACCCATATTCAGGCATTGGATTTATGATATCACATCCTAAAAGTCCGAACAGTGACTGCCCGTTGGCAAGTTATTGGGAGGAGACGTTATTCCCTAACATATATGACGATCCCGAACAATTGGCCCGAATTTGGAACCGTCGACATTAAATTTTCCCGGAATCCTTTATATATTAATATATAAAAAATAAAGGATATGGATACAAGAAATTTTACAACGAAGGAACAAAGTGAAAGATTGATCGCCTGTGGTATTAACATTGAAACGGCTGATTATACAATCTCCGGAAAAACGATTGTTGACCACGAACAGGGAAATCCCCGTGATAAAAATGAAATTCCCTGTTGGTCGATGAATGCATTAATGGATATCGTACCGGAATCGATTATTGAAGGCACCAACCGCATTGAATATCCACTCCACATGACTAAAAGTGACGGAATGTGGACCGTTGGGTATTTTTCAGGTAATATGAAATTCTCCTCAATCGATCCGATCGATTGTTTGGTTAATATCATCGAAAGATTCAAGATTGAAGGGCGTGAGGTAAACGATTAATTGTGTGTAGGTAAAAATAGGAGGATAAAACTATGTATAATAAGATTAAGCGTGCAATTTTAAGATTTATACTTGGCAATAAGTTTTTGGATAAAACTATTGGGCGGACAAAACTATTTATAAAAATATGTGAAAAAGAAGCACATAAAATTATATGGGAATTGTAACTAACGTAAGTCAATTTAATTTAATCCAAATAAAACTATGAAGGCAAAGGAACTCGCGGAGAAATTATTAGAATATCCCGATTTTGACGTGGAATTTACGGCGTGGGAAAAAATCGCAAACAATGAAAGTGAAGGAGGATCGTTTCCATACATAATTAAATTCAATAATGTCGAAGTGGGAGATGTGGGGCATTCCGATAAGGTAATCCTTCTTACCGGGGAAAGTGATTAAAATGAATAAGACTATGAGAACAAATTATAACAAAATGCCAAAGGCTGTTCATAGAGACAACAAACACTATGTCAACCAAGGACATAAGTGGAATGACACCATCGGCATAGAGGAATCTGCAAACGATTTTGAATACGGCCGTCCCTGTGAAACGGAGCCCACTTCATTCGAAGACTATATTAGCAGAGTTCCGTATTTACGAAAAATTTAAAATAAAACGAAAGATAACAATGAAAAAGATACGCACAATATTTAAGCTTATTAATAATTTTGTATTAAGAAAACGAGAATTTTCACTATCATTCACGAAAGAAGATAGTAAATGGTACGTGTGTTTTTCAGACTGGGGATTCAAGAAGTCCCAGCTGGAGATGGTGAGTGGTGCAAACGTCATGCTTGACAAAATGGCAGGTGATGAATTAGAAGTGCACTTGACTGTCAAGATCCCAAAAGATAAAAGTCAGCATTTTGATGATTGCATAGAATGCAATAAAGTCGATCAGCTCGGATTGAAGTATGGTGCAACATACAAGACAAATTACGGTGATGAGTTTTGGATTTGTCCAGTGACATTGTTTGTACTCGGAAGATATCCTGAAGTCATGTACATTTCGAAAACAAGTAAAGATTATTTATATGAAAAAAATTGAATTTATACAGAATGACCTTTGTGTTGAAAGTACACCAACAGGAGACAAGTTATATCTCTTCAATAAGATAGAAGGTGATTCCGCTTACTTCCTTGAGACGAATATCTTTGGCGAATCGAAGCATGTCACGTTCCCTGTTGAAGGATTAGAAAACAGAATTAGGACGACAAAATACTTAAAAACTTGGTAATATATAAACTATGACAAACGAGGAAATTGCAGCAATGCTGGTGAATGAATTAGGTATTATCTATACTGAATGTAATCGTTCAACGATTAAAAATTTGTTAATTAAAATGGCGGAGCGGAAGGACAAACAGTTTGCCGAAGAAAACAAATGGATTAGTGTGAAGGATAAATTACCACGAATGGTTACAACGGAATCCGGTATCCGAAGGTCAAAACCGGTCCTTTGCAAAACGAAAAGTGGTGGGTATTGTGTGGCAAGATGTTTCCAATACAAAAATCAACCTCACTTTTGGCAGGATGATAATTATGAAAAATTGAATGTAAAATTTTGGAGGGGAATCGATAAATGAACGAGGTATAATACAAATACGTTTCGACGAATTGGATGCCGCATTTAAAGTGATAATTAAGTTAAACGAATTAGAATATTAAAATTATGGAGGTAAAAGGTTCGGTAAAAATGGAGATAATGCCTATTGGTTGTCCGTTGCAAAATATTAACTGTATTGCCTGTAAATATTTGGTCGATACATATCTTGAAGAAGATACGAAAGAAAACAAATTAGTGGCAACCATACTTTGTAATTGGAAAGAAGATACGAAAGAAAACAAATTAGTGGCAACCATACTTTGTAATTAGGGAGAAAAATAAAAATAATAAAACTATGGCAAATTTACCAAAAAATTTTTTTAGCAAGGTATGGGCGATAGATACCTATGGAAAGATAACGGAATGTGAAGTTTTGGAGGCCACACAGGAGAAGATTACGGTAAAAAGTTATTGGAGTGACGGAAGTCCTACATCGGATGATTATGTTTTTAATGGGAAAACAAATACGTGGGAGTGTTATTCGAGGGTTCTTGTTTTCGACATACACTCCGATGAGGCACAACAATTAATTAACGACCGAATAATCAAGCGTGCGCAGGATGTGGAAAATTCATATCGTAAGGCGTTTGATAGATACCTGACGGATATGAAGGAAATCGTGGCAATTAAGGAGTCGAATTTGAAATTTAAATAAATCCGGAGGACCAACCTTCCCATACGGTAGTATTTGGGTTGACAGACATATTGTTTGACTATAATAAAACCAAATATCGGTTCGATATACATCAATAACAGGAATTGTGGGAATAAAATTAAATATTGTGTTTAATTTTTCCATAATCCTTTATATATTAATACATAAGTAAAAAGTAGGAGGATAAAATTATGGAAAAAATACAAATACCTAAAGAAATAAAGGATTACATTTTGGATGAGTTCTTTTACGATTCGGATGAAAGGGAATGGGCAAAGAAAGCAATGGACTATATAGAGGGTGGTAATTACCCTTACTACTCCCAAGAGAATTATAACATCCAAAAAGTAAAGAGAGGACACTTTATTAGTTTTTCACGTTGTAACACTATTGACGATGCCATTAAGGTTCTTGAAAACTTAAAGTCACAAGGTTATAAAAGGTTAATACCTGATTATTGTAGTTTGGACGGGGAGGGGGATTTTGCATATAAGTTGGAAAACGAATCCAAGTACGAATATGCGAGGAGATTATGGGAAATAATCAAGGATGCAATCGAAGCACTAAAACGAAAGGAAAATGATAAAAAGTTGGAAAAGATAAAAGACCTGGAATCCCAAATAAACGATATAAAGAAAACAATCTATAAATAGAACCATGGTACAGGATGAACTAAATAAAATTCTTGAAAACCACCTCAAATGGTTAAAACATGAGGATGGAGGTGAGTGTGCAGATTTAAGCGATGCCAATTTGTGTGGCGTCAATTTGTGTGGTGCCTGTTTAATCAATGCCAATTTGTGTGGTGCATGTTTAAGTGGCGCCGATTTAAGTAAAGCCAATTTAAGGGATGCAAATTTGTATGATGCCGATTTAAGGGATGCAAATTTGTATGGTGCAGATTTAAGTGGGACCAATTTAAGGCAGGCCAATTTGAAGTTTGCCTACCTGGATGGAGTTAATTTAAAGGATGCAAATTTGTATGGTGCAGATTTGTTTGCCGCCGATTTAAGTAAGGCGGTTTTGACAGGGGCCAATTTAAAGCAGGCCAATTTATCCGATTCCGTCCTAATTGGAGCAAATTTAACAGGATCCTATATGGATACGGCCAATTTATCCTGGGCTGTTTTGGATAAAGGTGAGCAGTACCGTTTAGGTATGATTTTAACGGAACCAATAAAGGGTTACAAGAAAACTGCGGAAGGAAATATTATAGAGTTGGAAATCCCGGAGGGGGCAATTGTATTCTCCATTAACAACTGCGAATGCCGGGCAAATAAGGCCACCGTAACAAAATGCGAAGGCATCCAACATTCGTGGTTTGACCCGGGGTTCGAATACAAGGAGGGGAACACAATTAATATCAAGGAATTTAATTTACAATACAACATGGAATGCGCCGAAGGTATACATTTTTTCCGGACAAAGGAGGAGGCGGAAAAATATACAATAGTGGACTTTGGCATATAACAATAAAACCCGGTTAAATGCAATGACAACCAGGCGTGAATATTAAATTTTCCGGGTTTTTTTTGTATGTTAATGTAAATAAAAGGATAAAGTTATGTCAAACAAGGAAAAGGCACAGGAGATTGCCAAAAGATACGGGGTACCGTGTCACGGAATGGGGGATTGTGAATTTGAAGCGTATCAATCCGCATTGGAAATGGCTCAATGGAAGGACGGGCAAACAAAGGAAACAGTCATTGATGTATGGTTGTGCTCCATTATGAGTCAGGACCACGCCATATCAAATAAAGATCGTCAATACATCGATTTGGAGGTGTTAAAAAATATACTGGAGGATTTTTTCCATATTAAACTTGAAGAGGAATAGTTATGTCAAACGAGGAAAAATAACAATATACATACGAATATGCCAAATGTGTTGATGTGGTAAATTCATGTAGGACGGTCGACCAGTTGATTTCCGCCGGGGGTTTTATTTGGTTGTTTTATGAAAAATGGAAGGGTAAGGCGGACGATGCATATAGGAGATGGGACCTTATCAATACGTTAAGGGACAAAAAACTGAATATAATTAGCGGTGGTAAGTGGTTTTTTTGGAAGAAAAGGTAATTTATTTTGAAAATGAATAAATAATATGAGAACAATAAGGGAAATAGAGTACAATCCACTCGTTGAAATTGGAAAATATTATGCGTATGAATCGCACGGGAAACTATGTGTCGGACAGGCAATTAAAAATCCGGATCCCAATGGATATAGTTGGGCAATGAAAAATCTGAATACCGGAAAAATAAACTACCCATATAGTCAGGAAGTTTTCATCACCGAAGAACCTTGTAAAAAAATAATTCCTACATACGAAACACTATGACAAAAGAGGAACAACAACTTTTAAAAACGGAGGATTTATCTGCGAGATTACCGTATGGGGTATGTGTTGCAAAGGGTAATATAATATATCCTCTAACAGGAATAAATGTCGCATTGGGATACGTGGAATTGGCGGTATCCGAAAGAATTTCAATCGAGGAGGTAAAATATTATCTCCGCCCGATGGAGAGTATGACTGATGAGGAGAAGAAGGAATTTATCCACTGTTCCGGATATGAGGTTGAAGAATCGGTAAATGGAAGACATTATGAATATCATTTAAAGGATTATGTTGGAACGCCGGAAAAACCAATTTGCAATTACAATGCAATAGTTTGGCTCATCAAACACCACTTCGACTATCTTGGTCTTATTAAATTGGGCATCGCATTGGAGGCACCAAAGGGGATGTATGTATAATATAATTGATACCATATTATGAATAGATTTCAACTAACGGAAAAATGGGTGGTAAAACACAGGTTTGAAGAAGAACATCGTGGATATGAGGTCTATATGGAGGATGCGATGAGACGAGGTGAGTACCGCTATCCTGTTAAAAAAGAAGACATACATATTACCGATGAGGAAAAGGAGAAGAAACTGATGGAGACGCTTGGTCCTATTATGTACAAGGATTTAAAGATATATGGACTAATTTAGTTGTGAATATTAAATTTCCCAAATTATCTTTGTATATTAAAATGTAATTTTAAATTTAAGGATATGGGACCAAAAGAAGATTACGTAAGTATTGAAACCGCCCAACTCCTAAATGAAAAGGGGTTTGATGTTCCCTGTAGGGCTGCATATATATGGAACCAGGGTTATGAATTATGCACATTATTTTCAAAACCCATTCATTTCAACCGGGAAGGTGGACTGGAAGATTATGATGATACATCCGTACCAAGAATCTCCGCACCTACATTACAGGTGGTGATGAAATGGTTGAGGGAGATACATAACCTACACATCACAATAGACCCATATATCACCACTAAAGGAGTTATGTATACCTACAGGATTTATAACCTTGCACGGAATAAGGTATCGTTACTTAAAGCCAAGGGTGAATTTAAAAATAATGAAAGTGCATGTGAAGATGCAATTAGATATTGTCTTGAAACTCTAATTTAAACAACTATGATAACAGAAGATTATGTTTCGTTAGAAGTAGCGAAATTATTAAAAGAAAAGGGGTTTGACGAAGGATGTTTCAAATATGCCATAAATGATGAGATATATAATAAAGGTGACTACGTCATTTGCTCTACGGAAGATGTTGTAGTATGTATTCCAACTCTACAAATGGCAATGAAGTGGTTGAGAAATATGGGAATAGTTATAGAAATCGCAACGCGTTGGCCTTCAAATCCTGATTTTTGTATGATTCCCTATTGCTTCCGCATTGAGGATTATCGAAAAGAAAGGGATTTAACCCGTGAACACGGAAAATATTATACGGGATATTGCTCGAACGCAGGAATGGACGTTTTTTTAAAAGAGAATCATTTACTTTTTGACGAACTTGGTTTTGGTGAATTTCCTACCTACGAAATTACCGTCGAAGCAGCGATCAAATATTGTTTAAATTATATAATTAAATAGAAATATGGAAAAGTGCAAAACATGCAGGAATTTCGATTTGATGTTCAGGCCATTTTCGTGTGATCTATGGATGGAGAGACGATTGAAAGAAATGAAGACGAATGATGTCAATAAGGTGAAGGCGTGCAATCAGTTTTGTCACAAATGGGATATAATCTCAATCTATGATAGGGATAAATTGTGGAAATGGTGTTAAAACAATATAAGACTATGACAAACGAGGAAAAACAACTTTTGTTTAAAGATTTATCGGCGAGATCGCCGTATGGGGTTAAAGCCACAACCACCTCAAATAGGTGGAGTGGTGTTTATACCGTGTCCGGGTGTAAGAACAATAGAGTTTATCTTGATTGCCCGGTCCTTGACGAAGGTGACGATGAATGGTTAATTGAATCTGTAAAACCTTATCTCCGCAAAATATCAAGTATGACGGAGGAGGAAAAAATTGAATTTTCTAATATCTTTAGTAAGTGGTTTGATGAAGAATTGTTCATCTTATCAGAAGAAACTTTTTTGGAGTATGCTTTATCTCGGATAAACTATTCAATTAGTCATGAATTATTTGATTGGCTCAACGCACATCACTTTGACTATCGTGGCTTGATTGAAATGGGTCTTGCATTGGAGGCACCAAAGGGAATGTATAACTAATAAAAATTGCAGTTATGAAAACAATGGAATTATTTGGAAATATCTATGAAGAGGTAGAGGACAATAATGTGGAATCCTCGTGTGCATTATGTGCATTTCTTGAGATCTGTAACGAATCCCATATGTCCATTTTACCGTGCGAAAGAGTGGATGGTAGTTGTAATAGGTATTTTGTCCTTGCCAATGAAAAATCAAATAATGGGAGTAATTATGACGAGGTGGTTGATTCCGGCACGCGAATATTTTGATACATATGAAAGTACCTATGAAAATGTCATTAAACATCGTCTTGAAACTCTAATTTAATTTTATAAATATGGGACTGGATATTAGTTTACGTAGATTATATGGCACGGCCCAGGATGGGGAGGATGTCGATTATCTTATTCTTGATGAAGAAAGTAAGGATTTATTTTCGAAATCCAACCTTATGGATAAGGTATTTCCTCGTATGGAGGAATATTATGATATCGAGGGTTACCTAACAAAAGTCGCCGTGCCGGGTAGCCGGATGGAGGATTGGGGGTGGAGAATGACATTTTGGCCGGAGGAATTTGATGATATTTGCTGGGTGTTCCGTTATGTCCCCTCCGACATCTGTTATGAGGTAAGAGGCGCCAATGTGGGAATTTATAAGAAACCGGAGCAGGTGGTGTATTATGAAACCATCGGTTATCAGCGAAAGGGTATGAAATCACGGTTTTATAAAGATTGTGAGGAGGGTAAACTTAATTATTTCGTGTTGGACAAGGCAACACTCGAAATGTATAAGGAAACCTATGTAGTGGATGACATGAAGGGGTATTTCCAGGAAAATATCATCGATCAATTCGTGGAAGGGGAGATGGTTGTAACGTTTAGTTGGTAAATTATTTGACCCATATTAAATTTCCCAAATTATCTTTGTATATTAAAATATAATTTTAAATTTATATAATATGGATTATAATGAAAAATTAAGATTGGCAAAAGAGGCATTGGAATCAGGCTCCTATGATACGGAGACAATAGAATATATTTTCCCTGAACTCAAAGAGAATACGGATGAACGAATTAAACAAGCACTATTAGAATTCTTTTCAGCCGGGGCAAAGAATAATGAAACGACTTGCGGTATTCCTGACTCTAAAATCGTTTCTTGGCTTGAAAAACAAGGAGAAAAGCCGGTAAATAAATTGCAGGTAGGTGATGAATTATATGAACATATAAGAAACACATGTGCCTGTATTGACGACGCCATTAGTAGTAAGACACTTGCCGATATAAATGATTATCTTTCAATGGCGGAACGTAGTGCAAACAGTGCCTTTGATATGATTGAAAAACAAGGCGAACATAAAGAAACACCTTGTGATAAATGTAAGGGAGAACAACCTTCTCATTCATGTCAGGATATAACGGAATTAGGGAGATGTTATCTTGAACATGAAAAACAACGTGAACAGAAACCTGTTACTATTAATAACGTACAGTGGGCTGAATTAACGTGGGAGGATATAAACACTCTTGAACGTATAATCAACAATGTACATTCCGAGTTCAGAAACGGTATTGGGGAAGAGAGTTTCGGTAAAGAAGTGCTTGAAAAATTTAGGGAGACAAAGGGTGATGAATACATGGATGCATGTGGGCAGAAGCCTGCGGATAATGTTGGCCCAAAGTTCAAAGCCGGTGATTGGATTGCAGGTGAGGTAGTTCACGCGGCAAAGATAATAAATATTGACGATGATGAGTATGAGGTAGAATTTATTGATGGAAGCAAGGGGTTTCACTCTATTGATTTTATGGATAAATTTTATCATCTTTGGACCATTGATGATGCAAAGGATGGTGATGTACTTGTAAGTGGTGGTGGCTGCCTGTTTATTTATAAAAATATTAATGATAGATTGTCACTATTTTATTGTTGTGTAAGTACTGATAATGATTTCCTTATCGGTAATGATAGAAGTTATTGTGGTCCTAAAAAAACAGCCAAGCCTGCAACCAAGGAACAACGGGACTACCTATTCCAAAGAATGGAGGAGGCAGGTTATAAATGGGACGCGGACAAAAAGGAATTGCATGCAATATAATACTACATTAAATTTTCAATACATTTTATCTATTTTAATACATAAACTTTAAGATTATGGAAAAAAAATTATTAAATTCAGAAGAAGAATATTTTGACTTGTGCAAAGGAGAAAATATTGGTGACGTATCAAGAAGATATTGTTCTCAATATTGCTCTATTGAAGATGGTATTCCTTGTGATGTTTCACACGTTTGGAATGACGAAACATTACATATAACAACAAAACCAGCATCATATCCGTGTGTGTTTGTATGGCATTTGGAAGAAGATTGTAGGGACCACGATTATTTCATCGGTCAATTTATCTATGAAAAAGATTTTAAAGAGGAGGAATAGATTATGGAAAGAAAAGAAGCAATAGAAATAGTTAAAAAATATCTACCTAATAATGGTTTTACAATATCGCGTGAGGCATTGGAAACATTAATCCCCGAACTCCAGGAGAGCGAGGATGAGGATGACGATGACGGAATAAGAAAGGACCTTATTGAGTTTGTTCAACAATATGGTGATAACTATTATGGTCAATTTTCCAAGGCATCCGCAATTTCCTGGCTTGAAAAACAAGGTAAGAAGCAACATACGAATTTAAAAGAAGATAATACTAACGAAGAGACAAACGCTCCAACAGAATATGGTAAATATGTGGAAGAATGTCTTAATGAAGCGTCTAAACATTTCTTTTCAGAAGGAGAAGATAAATATTCTGTTGCAGATTTGTTTTATGCTGGCGTAAGATGTGGAAAGTCTTGGCTTGAAAAACAAGGGGGAATAGATTTGGAACACTATGAAGATAGTGAAAATGAAAAACGGAAATTTGTAGGTTACGGATTCCTAAAATGTAAGGGTGATTTTCTTTCCTTCAAAGAGGGAAAAACATATTGGCTTGAGTATGTAGGTAAAGATAATTATAATGTGAGAAGTGATAATCTTCTTGGACAAACTTTCCACATCAAACCTGTTGAATTATATACAGTTTTTCGTCCTACAACTTGGCTTGAAAAGCAAGGAGTGAATAGTTCAATGCCGCCTAAAGAAATAGCCAAATCAATAAGCAAAAGCATTACACTTTCACTTATCAATTATCTTGATAATAACAGATACGAGGGTTCCATGAACATGTCAAGCATGGAATGCGAGGATTTAGAGAACGCAATCCTTGATTTGGATTGGGGGAAAGTGTACCGTTATATGCGGAAGAAGCTTGAAAAACAAGGTGAGCAGAATGGAATAAATCTTATCGAAACACTAAAGCACTGCCCAAGAGAAACAGAATTATACTCTCCACTATATGGTAAACTTTGGCTTGCCGAAGTAGATGAAGAGAATGAAATAATTACATGTTATAAGCATTGTTTAGATGAAGGATGTACAAGGGCGATATTAGAACAAGAAGATACTGTTTCTTTTTACTCTGATGGAACTACAGGGTTGCCTGATTTTAATGTATCTAAAGATTGTATGTTATTCCTTTATGATATTACAAAGCAAGGTGAACAGAAATCCGCTAATACGATTGAATCAAAGTTTAAGGTTGGGGATTGGATTGCAGGTGAGGGAGTTTACACGGCAAAGATAATAAACATTGACAATGATAAGTATGAAGTCGAATTTATTGATGGAAGCAAAGGACTTTACCTTATTGATTTTATATATAAATTTTACCACCCCTGGACCATCAACGATGCGAAGGATGGTGATGTAGTTGTTGATAAATCCGATGGAGCCATTGGTATATTTCAAAGTATAGGACATCACCCTGATGGCGGTAGTTATAACGACCCTTCTTATTGTTTCCTGCATTGTCGTTATGATGATGGATTCCTTTATGCGGATTTTGAAAATGGAAATATGATTGATTCGGATGATTTAATCCCGGCCACCAAGGAACAACGTGACCTACTATTTTCAAAAATGGATAAAGCCGGATATGAATGGGATGTCGAAAATAAGGTATTAAGAAAACAAGGAAAACAGGAAACCACCAATAAGGTCGAACCAAAGTTTGAACCAAAGTTCAAGGTTGGTGATTGGATTGTTGCCAACGATGGAATTAATACCAACAATGGGACAAACACATTTTTAATAACGAATATCAATTGTAACCACTGTTCATCAGGAGACGTTGGAATTATTAGTATATACTGTGCATTAGAAGACACTGAAGGTGTTACCCATTATCCTTGCTTACTATCCGAAAACTTCTTCCATCGATGGACCATTGAGGATGTGAGGGATGGCGATATACTCGTTGATGAAGATAATAATATAGGCATTTATAAGGAAAAGGATGATTTAAATTTAAATTGGGGTTCCCACATTTATCTTGGTTGTGATAATCGTCTTCGCGGCTTTAGTATAGGTGGTTATCATAAGATTAAAAATACCAAGCCGGCAACAAAGGAACAACGTAAATTGTTATTCCAAAATTTGGGGCAGGTGGGTTATGAATGGGATTCCGATGAGAAAAGATTGAAAAATATAATGGAATGGTAAACTACGTAAAATAATTATTTAATTATGAAAAACAAATGTATAACAATAAAAGGCAGAAAATATGAATTGACCTATCATCAGGATAATTCAGCCCCTTGTTCAAAATGTGCATTTTGGGATAGTTGGAATGTTAAATGTCGTTTCCCAAAAAATAGAAAAAGGGGATGCAGAATCGACATAGGGACATCCAAAGGATGGAATACATATGAATACCAGGAAATTCCCAATGAACAAAAAATAAGTATTGAATAAAAATGAAAACCATGGAACCAACAAAAAAGACAATAAAGGATTACCCGGTCATTTCCGGCCTGGTTGAAAAATACTTCGGGGACTCCCGGTCGGAAAGTGAAAAAGCGGAGAATGAACTCATCAATATATGTGAACCCATTATCAACAGGTATTGCAAGGCGATCGAAAAATATATCGAACAAATTGGTGGTGATTTTAGATTAAGGGACGTTTATTTCGATTTTGATTACAGTTGTAGTCGTGGCGGTATCGATGATTTTGAAGGATATGATGAGGAGATCGGGGCATTGGAGTTTTGGTATAGTGATGGATGTAGGGGTGAAATATACGAATGTGGTGTATATATGCCCTTTGAATGGCTCGATGAGGACAAATTTGATGATAATATGGCGACAATCAAGGATGAAATAAAATCCCGCCTAATTGAATATATAACAAATAAAATTACCGAACAGGAAAAAACATTAAATTGTTTGAAGGAACATCTTGAAAAATTAAAAAACAACTAATTATGGCGGAATTAATTGACAAACTTAATATTATTGGCAACCTAAAAACGTCAATAAAATGTATCGAGGACAAAATTACGGATATTGTAAGGCTATATTTTGATATGCGGTTAAAAGGCCTTGTGGTTGATGGAAAGGCGTATTTCGAAACGTGGTGGATTCGACAGCCGGATAACCCGATGTTAAAACAAAACCCATACATCACCATCGAATATTCGATTGAAAATTTCAATTGGTTGAAGAATGATTTTGAAAAACGGGTACTGACGATCGACATATTAATTGACGACATCGATAAATTTATGGCGCATAGCAATGACAAACACAAATCATATTTAATAAAAATTTAATTGATATGGATACAAATTTGGAGGCCGAATTACGTTCGACCATATTTCATCAAAACCGGCGGATCCACGAACTGGAGGAAACCATCCACAGGTATGAAACCGGGCTGGAAACCATCAATACCACGTGGTATGCCTGGTGGGCCGATTATATGGATGAGGTTTCCCCGTCAAGGATGGAACGGTTCATCGATTATATTAATGAAAATATGACAAAAAAGTAACAATCGGGATTAAATCCCCTTGGAGTTTTTTATATATTAATATATAATTTAAAGGATTAAGGATAGGAGGTAATTATGGGTATAAAAAATAATACTGATTTTGATATTGATTGGCTGCGAAGTAAAGGATTTGTTGGTAATCGGGATACAGGTGATGAGGTGGATCCTGCCTGCCCGGAGAAATCCGAAACATTCCGTTATCGGGAATTGATGGATTATGAAGGATACAAGGAAATAAAAATCCTTATAGAGATTGATCTTCGTATTCCTGCAGTAAGTAGTATTTTATATCACTATAATCCGTTTGGTTCGCTAAAAACTCGTGAATATAATGGCGATATAACCTCAAAGGAAATGCTAATCCTGCTTTTGGAGGCAATTTGTCCTGAATATGTGAAAAAATTTAATAATTAAGGATATGTTAAAAGAGGATTACGTAAGTTTCGAAACGGCAAAACTCCTGAAAGATAAAGGGTTTGATGGATGTTGTTTTATGGTATACGACAAGTATGGCGCCATTGATTATGCTATGGAATCATATGGTGTGGATGAAGTTTGTAATAGTGAATGTAGTGAGGGCGATGTTGCCGCCCCTACAATACAAACGGCAATGAGATCAATACGTGAGAAAAAAGGCCTTTGTATTGAACCATATAGAACCGCGGCCGGATATCTTTATACCATAAGCCGTATACCAACAGGTAGTTGTTTGGCGAATCCTTCGGAAGGCGGTGATGATGAGGATAGCGGTCAATGGACGACGTATGAAGGTGCCTGCGAGGCGGCAATAAAATATAGTTTGGAACATAAGTTTTATTAATATATGGATAAACGTGAAAAATATATGGTCGATTAAAAATGGTGGGGGAGTTTGTCCATAAAAATATGCACATTCACACTGATTGGACCGGGTCGTATGCGGAGTCGATATCCAAATGTGAGGATCTTGACGAATTTGTTGAAAAATTGTGAAACGATATAAAAAATAAGGAGGAATAAAATGAAAGGTATAAATTTGGCCAATGCATTATTGAATGCACCAAAGGGGCTGGATGATGGATTAAAATTGTATAGTCCGTATTGTGGGGAATGTATCCTGAAATGGGTTGATGTGGTAAACTGCAATGAAATGTCGGTTATTACCGAAAATGGTGATGTTATCATAACCGATGGTGATGGCCGCCTTGCCGAAACCGATTGTATCATATTTCCTTCGGAGGACCAAAATTGGAACATACTTGCCCCCATATTTTCACAAACGTGTTGTTTGGGAAAGGTGGTTGTAATCGATGGTGAATTTTATATGGTTGATGGAAAGGGGTTGGTTGATATAAGGGGAGTTCATTGGAAATATACCGATGTTATGTTTGATGTGACGTTTAGATTCGCATCCGAAAAGGAATCAACCGATTTTGGGTATCAACTCAAACATTATGGATATCAATTCGATCCGCAAAAAATGGAGGTCGGACGGATTTTCAACGAAGGTGATTGGATCGTGACCACTGATGGATTATGTGTGGCGGATGGGGTTCCTTCAAAACTTTATATCGATAATATCACGTGGAGCGGCGACCTGAAGTGTAAATATATTGATTGTTTCGGTGAGGTGCAGTATTGGACGGTATGTTGCCCGTCGGACCTTGATAAATACCGTTTGTGGACCGTTGATGATATAAAAAATGGCGATATATTGGAATATTCCGGTACCGGCATTACATTCGTGGCCGATAAGGTTTGTAAGGATTTTATAACGGCGTTGGTATATTACAGTAAACATATGACGGAAATTAATGGTTTTCAGGTATTTGATATACCCGTGTCATTCTCACGGGATAATGTCAAACCGGTTGGTATAAATGATTATCTTGAGTTTTGCAATAACACCTTGAAATCCTATGGTTATGGCTGGGATTATTCAAAACGTACACTTTTAAAACTTCAGGAGGAAACCAAACAAGAGGAAACCAAACAGGAAACTCCTCAACTACGGCCATACGATAAAATCATTGTGGGCACCCATGCCGGGTGGGCGGCCACACATTTTTCACATTTCATAAACGGCAATATAATAACAACCGATGGCCGCACCCGTTCGGAATGTATCATATACAATGATGAGACCAAACACCTACTCGGTAAATATGGTGATTATACCGGCAAATATGTTGTTCGATATAAAATGGATGATTAATATGGAAGGAAAACTATTTGAATGTGATGGGTGTAGACATTTCTCATCGGAGGAAATATGTCAAAGGCGAAAACAGGACCTATCATGTTATGAGGAACAATTTCCAACGGTATCGTCCATATTCGTGCAATACATCAACGAACATACAGGGGGATGCGGTCTCGATTATGATAAATTGAAGGAAATTGCCAATAATTACGGTCTATATGTGAGACGTGCGTGTGCAAATGATATTGTTCCACTTGATTTTGAGGGTTGGTGCGAGGAAATGAAAAGAATAACGAATGTATAAATTGGATTATTTATAAATTAAAAATTTGAATATATAATGGAAATAACGCTTTTAGTATTGGCAACAGTTTGTATTATAGGTTTGGTGATTTGTTTTTATTTCGCAATGCGCAACAGGCGGGTATATGGGTTTCGATTAAAGGTAATCGATAATGTATTCGACAAGATCGATAAAAAACTTTGGTCCTATAAAGGTGACGAGGAGTTTACGGCACATTATAATGAATACGATGAATACCGGAACAAATTAATGAAAATACAACAAATGTATACCTATGACGAAATGTTATACTCATTAAAGCCACTAAAAATGGAAAAATGGTTTACGCCGGAGGAATTGGATTTATTGAAATAAAATACGGTAAAATAGAGGAATAATATGGATGAGAAACTTTACGATACGCAAACCACAATTCAAAGGATTCCTGATTCCAAAATATGGGATTTCTGTTCAAGGACATCCCACGAATGGTGGCAAATTGCCATGAATAAATGGAATACCTTATCGGATGAAGAACAGAAAAAATATAATCAATTTATAGGGTTTAATGACTTTAGTGATTATTTAATGAATATAATGGCCGGAGCACTTATAAAACTCCGGGACACAGGTAAACTTGATTACGAAGAAGGTTCATTACTTTTAGAAAAACAAAGGCAAAAACCTTGTGATATTGGAACTTATAATGACGTATCAATGATTTCGCAGGAATAACTTCGGATAAATTGTGGAAATGGTCTTAAACAATACGATAATGACAAAAGAAGAATTTGAAAAATTGCCAAAAGAAGAAAAGGATAAAATACTTTCGAGATACAATGAACATATAAACAATCTTGAAAATAGCATATGGGACCACGACCCAGGTGAATATGAATTAGAGTGGTTTTTGCTTTTTAAATGCAGAGACTATGATAAAGATAAATTGTAGAAATGAATAAACTAATCTTTTGAGTGATTCTATAAATTTATATTAGAAAAATAAAACTATGGAAGAGATGAACATTTCAGACACGATCAAGAGGATTGAAGGCGACTCAAAGAGTGACAGTAAGAAAGCATTGCATGAGTTGATTGACTTTTGTGAGCCATTGATTCAGAAGTACTACAATGCGATTGGAGAGTTTCTCGATGAAAATGCACATATGGTGTTTGGACACTTTATGAGCATATGGTTCAACAACTACAATTCAAGTGATGACATCAATGAGTTTCTTGGTTTTGATAAAGAACGTAATGTGTTGAGATTCTATTGCAGCTACAATGATGCAATTGTTGAAATGCCGATTCAGTGGCTCGATGTAGAACAATTCGGGATAAACATGAAGAGCATAAAAGAAAAAGTCCTAAATGAGTACATTGAAATACAAAAGAGACAAATTGACGACTATAGGCATTACATGGAAATACACGAAGAAGAAATCAGGAAGTCTAAAGCAAAATTAGAGGAGTTACATAAATAAGTTAGTTTAACATTATGAAATCATATACGGATTTGGAACAAAGTAGGAAATTGGCAGAGATATTACCAATTGAAAGTGCAGATATGGAGTATATACTTGAACAATGGAGAGACGAAGAAACGCATCGTCTCAAGAAAGGATATTCAGAATATCCTGTTGTAAAGGTTGATGATGATGATGACCAATTTCAAGTAATTACACTTCCCTGCTGGAGTCTTGCGGCATTGATGGAACTTTTACCTTCTGAATTGGAATTGCACGATACCTTTGAAACTACCAAGTTTGAAATTCGTATAAGAAAATATAATCATATTGTAAATGGACTAAACTTGTATCAAATTGCTTATGGTAACAACAAAGGACGTTCCTATAGTTGGCATGATCTATTTAATACATCGGAGCACGAAAACTTACTTGATGCAGTATTTGAAATGGTATGTTATCTTAAAGAAAATAAATTTATATAAGTTATGGAAAATTTTAACTATACTATGAAGAAAATCAATTTTAAATCTTTACGATGGAGGGTAACAATTCTATGGTATGGTCTAAAAGATCGATTGCTATATACTATTCGTAAATTGAGGCAAAAATCCATGATATCCGTTATAGGTGATGGAAGTAGACTTTTATGCAAGTTTCCAAATGAGAATCCATGTATTGTTGTAATTAAGAGAGTATGGGTTGAATTTGGTCATAATGGTGATTATGATAAGTTTTATATTATGGCGGACACGTCATTGGGAATGTCAACATTAAACGCTATACTTCAACATGCGGAGTATGTAGAAATTTTATAAATTGATATTGAAGTTTCATTTGAGTAAAAAGAAAATAAATTGATATAAGATTATGGCGAAGAAGTGTAAGTTATGCAGGAATTTCGATTTAATGTTCAGACCATTCTCGTGTGACTTGTGGATAGAACGGCGGCTGAAAGATGGTGGGACTGATGACGTCAACAGAGTGAAGGCGTGTAACCGGTTTGTTCACAAAGGAGATTTAATCTATGATGAATCATGGAAGTAAAATGAAACGTATAATATAAAATGTTTGAAGTTATGAAATCATATACGAATTTGGAACAAAGTACAAAATTGGTCGAAATTCTTCCAATTGAAAGTGCGGACCAAACATGGGAAAGAGTAGCAATAGCCGGGGCAAATCTTGGTATACCGGAGGAATTGCAATATAGACACAATGGAGACCTTCCGTTTGAAGCTTACAGTGGTATTGGAATTCCTTGTTGGTCCTTGGCCGCATTGATTGAACGGTTGGATGAAACTGTTACCACGGATGATGGTGACTTTGAACTCCATATTTATATAGAAAATGGCGGTTATTATGTCCAATATGATGAATCTTATGATGGAAGGATTCTTGTCGAATCCGGATTTCAGGAACGCCTGATAGACGCGGTATATAAGATTGTGCTAAAATTGGGCGAATTAAAACTAATATAAACAATATGACCATGGAGAATATACAGGAAATAAAAGGGTTGTTTGAGAATGGATTCTATGTGAATACCGGTGTGATTGATTATATCAATATGATTTTGGATGCCCCCGGGAATTTGATATGTATAGGGAAATTAAAGGAACCGGTAAGGCGACGTGAGGAGAGGAAAAAGTAATAAAAAAAACATATGTGATTATTATATATAAAAATAGATAAAAAAATGAAGCATTTGGATGAATCGTTATTAAATAATGAAAATTTTGAAAACATAAACGAATCCGCATTAATGTATTTGGTACAAAATGATTTTAAAAATGGTTTCAGGGATCTTCGATTAAATAAAATGTTCCCGGTATCGGATATAAATAAGGTTACCTGTGAATGTAGATTTAGATTATTTGGGAATTTTTTAACAATCTCAAAGGTATTGAATAAAATGATATCCGATAAAACCATTGATTTGGATACCTTTTATAATTTTGTGGTATCACAAAAAATGGTGGATCCGGAGAAAAAATGGACAGCGTTCGACGACGGTGACAAGAAATGGTTTTTAAATGAAAATACACGTGTGGGTGTTATGTCGGTTGCCCCTGTAATTGAAAATGTTCCATTAAAATTTGCAACGTATTTTTATGCACCGTGGTGTGGAAAATGGATGTCGGCAAAGGATTGGACGGATGAATTTGTTAAGGCGGTAACCAAATACTAAACAATAAATACATACGATATTAAAACCACAAACCAAAAGTTTGTGGTTTTTTTATTTAATTTTCCGGTATATCTTTATATATTAATATGTAAATTTTAAAGGTATAAGGATATGAAAAATGTATGTATGAAACCACGTAGTAAATCAGGATTAGTTAAAACATTAAAGGTACTCGTTTCACAACGTGGATTGTGTGGTGATTTTAATGACATCGATGTTTCAAAGGTTTTCGATATGTCCGGATTGTTTGGTGAGGATGAGGATTTTATCGGTTTTAATGGTGATATTTCAAAATGGGACGTATCGAATGTTACTGATATGTCGAGAATGTTTTATGGTTGTGTAAAATTCAATCAGGATATTTCAAAATGGGACGTATCAAATGTTACCAATATGTGGGGAATGTTTTATGCAGCGTATGAGTTTGATCAGGACATTTCAAAATGGAATGTATCGAATGTTACCGATATGTATCGAATGTTTTGTTCGGCGATAGAATTCAATCAGGATATTTCAAAATGGGACGTATCAAATGTTACCAATATGTGGGAAATGTTTGCACATACGGACAAATTCGATCAACCTATCGGTAAATGGGATGTATCGAATGTAAAAAATATGCAGGAAATGTTCTCTTTCTCCCGCAAATTCAATCAGGATATTTCAAAATGGGACGTATCGAATGTGAATAGTATGTATGCAATGTTTTCAAATTCCATTTTCAACCGGGATATCTCCGGATGGAACGTATCAAACGTGGAATATATGTCGTGGATGTTTGCGGATTCAAAGTTTAAAGGCGATATTTCAAAATGGGATTTTAATCCGAAGGTGGATAAGGAATCATTATTTTGGGAATCGTCATATTGTCCGGATGAATTAAGAAAACCCAAAATAATTGGATAATAATATTAAAACCACAAACCCGAAATTTGTGGTTTTTTTATTTAATTTCCCGGTATATCTTTATATATTAATATGTAAATTTTAAAGGAGTAAGGATATGACAAGGGAACAATTTTTTGAATTACCGCAGGAACAACAATGGGAAATTATTATGGATTACGGCCGTGAATGTTACGGTGCAGGTGTGTCCGATACAACGTCATTCGAATGGGGTGTGGGTGATTTTAGTACCAAAGAAACGTTTGAGGATTATATTAGTTGTTACACAGTATATGCGGATGGAATTGTTGGATATTAAAATATAAGGATATGAACAAGGAGAATAAAAAATATACGGCGAAACGATTAGGTAAAGGTCTCTACCTATACCGGGGATTCCGGATAGAATGTGTGGGATATTACAACCCCGATCACCGGGTTTGTTGGGAGGCCATTGATGAAAATGGCATAAACGGTTGGGCACATAGTTACACGTTGAAGGAGGTAAAACGGGAAATTGATGACGAATTGGATAAACAAAAATAAAAAATGATTAAAATAACGGCTACAACACAGGTTATAAACAAAAATACCGGAAAGGTTGAGCAAACCATTACGGAAACATATACCGGGTATCTTGCCCGTAAATATTTAAATACAACAATAAATATACCAAAATGGCAACGTACAAAATAGAGGATTGGCAACTAAAGGAGTTGGAGGAAATTGTCCGGGTTTCCCGGAATGTATACTATGGCCTGGATGCATTGATGAACGACGATGAAATTGCGGCCGCGATTGCCTCCAAACCGGAAACGTGTTACGTCCGGATGCTAAAGCATTGTAAGAAAATAATCAACGACGTTAAAAATCAAAAGGTATAATACCATGGATCAAAAGAAAATACAGGAGATTCGTGATCGAATTGATCAACTAAACCGCAAATTACAGGCAAATCACGAGGCGTTCATTAAAAAAATGCACAAATTAAATGAATGCAAACAGGAGTTGGAGGATGAGATCTTTAATGATATCCTCAACCAAATGAAGGAAAAATATCTTTGTAAGGCAATAAAGGTTGTTTCCCCCTTCGGAACGAAATATTATTTCATCGTCGATATTCAAAAGGAGTATTCGGTGGAACAATGCAATTTCAAGTTAACCGGCCGCCTTGTTTCCGATTATAATAATGGTTCCATTAATTTGGAGTCGCCGAATGAATTGGAGGACATATACCCGGTGGAATGTACCGAGTTGAATTACGAACTTGCGACAAAGGATGAATTATTGGAATTGAAGGCCAAAATGAATAAAACATTCGACACCATATTTTCCGGGCTCCTTAATTAAATTTTTCGGTATATCTTCGTATATTAATATGTAAATTTTAAAGGAGTACGGATATGAATAGAACGGTTTACGATGTAATTTTGGCCGATACAAAAGGCCGTTGGAACGCGGTTAAAAATGCATTATGTGCATTGGATTCCTACGAGGATATACCCGGTGTAACACCGGCACAGGTTGTCGCCGCCATGAGGGGATATCTTACAACACTGGCATCCGAGTTGGAAAAGGATTACATCCACGACGAAACGATGGCCAAAATGCATAGAAACATATGAAGGTAAAAATTAGACATAATGACGACATCGAGGTGGAGGGTTTTTATATTGAAAGTAACGACACCCTCTACCTCATAAAGGAACAGGCGGATGGAATCCACATAATCGAGTGTACCGATAAGGTGATTTTCATCCAGCCTCAAACGGCAAATTCATTGGTTTTAATCGATAAAAATAAATTGAAATGACAACAACGATGGCCTTAATTTTAGCAACACTTTTTCTTGGATTGATGCTTTGCGCCATTTTTTCGGCGGTGGAACTATTCCGGGACATACAACCGACGTCATTCCAGCCGGAAATGAGAATAAAACACCAGGTTCTAAAAATCAACCTAATAAAATTGGTATTATATGCCATCCTGTTTGGGTTGTATGTGGGAATAGGTATAGGTTTAATTTTGGTATAATATGAGGACATTTTATAATTGTGATCATACATACCTTATCCTTGAAATCCATCAAACCGGCGAGGTGAGATCCATATGGGTTAAATCGGTGGTGGATAATGCCGGTTGGCTTGAACTCTTCGACGAACACGATGAGTTGATAATAATGGTGGATCCATGGGATAAATTTGCCGATACCACATTTGATGATCAAATACGTTACTACGTCGGTTGGGAGGTATATTCCAAATATCATCAGGGTCAGGAAACCCCTGAGGTTTTCCACGCGCGTACCGTAACGGAATTTCATACAGGTTGTAGAACAATAAAAGAATAATATTATGGTTGATAAAATGGAGCGGCAATTTAATTCGGTAAAGGATGCACTTTATACCGTATGGCAAAATGGATATGACGAGGCCTGCCACGATATGTCGGCAAAAAACGGCTGGCATAATGCCGACGAAAAACCGGATAACGGCAAGAAAATCATCGTGGCATCATTGGATCCCGAATGGAATGGATGGGATTACTACGTAATCGATGTCGATACGAATGGGTATGCGTCATTGATGCCATCCGGCAACGATAAGTGGATGTATATATTTGAACCTAAACTATAAATCATAACCAATGTTATAATCCCGGTTCGAGTCCGGGTTGGGGGTCGTATGAAAGTACCGTCATAAATGGTTGGCGGCAAACCTCGATTAACAATTGGAAGGTTCCTCATTGGTTGTGATTTTTAAAATTTTTATATATGGAAAAAACGGATTTTTTACAAACATTGGAAGGTGATTTATGCAAGGTAACCGGGAAGCCGGTGGAGGTAATTTTGGACGATGGTAATAAGGCCGAGGTAACACCTACCGTACCGGACGCCCCTGTTATTATGGCCCCTATTATTGTGGATACCACACATCTCACAAAAACGGCTCCACTCACACCCATCTATACCGATCATCGGCCAGGTAAAAACCGCGGCCCGCAGGAGCCAAAATATACACATAAACAATACCAAAAGGCACGTACAAAAAAACGTAAGGCACGCCGAAAAGGCCGTCGATAAATATATTATTAATTTAGAATATTAAAAAAATATCAACAATGATGACCCCGGAGGATAAAAAATATTTGGAAACCCATAAGGATTCCATCGTGGCAATAACACAGGTAGGCAATTCCATCATATTAATCCACGATGATGGTGAAACCCATAAGATTGAATGCGATGATATCGAGGCGACATATAAGGAGGTATGTTCAATAAAAAATTTCAGACCTCATTTAATTTCCCCCGAAACTTATATATATTAATACATAACAAACATATAGGATAAAACCATAATGGATGCGAAATTAAAAAATATATTGGTCAGGGAAGTTTCCATGCGGCTCCCGTTTGCCACCTGGTTGGAATTTGATGGTACAATATCCGGTCGCATTGGGAATATTGAGGTTGTACCTCATTTTAATAATACTGATTTTCCACAGGAATTGGATGCATGGGTGGATTTATTCGGTGATGGGGATAAATTAAATATCGCCTATTTTAAACTCCTATTGCGCCCCACGTCGGACCTAACGGAGATGGAGCGTAAGGAATTGGAAGGATTAAAAACGGCCCGGGAACGCCACATGTTTTATCTTTCGCATCATATCGACGACGGTGAATTGATCCGAATGGGTCTTGCCAAACCGGTAACATATACATATTATTTCGCATAAAAACCCGAATATAAAATCAAAACAATTTATAAACATTTAAAAATCAATAAATATGAAGAAAATTTTTCAAAAAATGGTGCTCCTTATGAGCGTGGTGGTTATGATGGCAAGTTGTGCCGCAGTGGATTCCGGTGAGGTGGGAATCAAATTCAAAAAATTCAGTGTTGACGAACAGGGCGAACTTGTGGCAACCCCTTGTAGTGGGTGGAACGTTTACAACCCTTTCACGACAAGTGTTTATAAGTATCCGGTGTTTGTCCAACGAAAGGACTATGAATCATTCGATGTAACGTCCAAGGATGCGGCCGTATTTAAAATGGACCCGAACATTGCATATCAGTTGGATAAATCCAAGGCGGTTGATATATTTAAGAAATACCGTGTAAATCTACAGGACATTGAGGACGGATTTATGCGTACGGTCATAAAGGATGCGTACCGTATTACCGCCAATAGATATTCATCCGACTCGTTGATGTCCAACCGGGCACGTTTTGAAGGTGAGGTTCGTATTATGCTTGATTCATCCCTTGCAAAAGAAGGATTTATCGTTACGGAATTTACCTCACAAATTGATCCGCCCGAGTCCCTATCGAAGATGATCGAGGAGAAAAATGCGGCAATACAATCGGCATTGAAGGCTGAAAATGAGGTAAAAGAAGCGGAGGCCAATGCAAAAATAAAAATCGCAAGGGCTGAAGGTGATGCGCGTGCGATGAAAATTAAGGCCGATGCGGAGGCGTACTACAACCGGACAATATCGGCGTCCCTATCCCCTATGATAGTACAGGAGGACTGGATAGAAAAGTGGGATGGAAAATTACCCCACTATCAGGCCGGACAAAATGGGTCGATTATGATGAATTTTAAATAATATTATATAACACATCGAGGTGGGTATTTACCCACCTCATTAATCAACAATACATATGAATATTTTTGCAATAGTAATACCGGGGATTCTTAATTTCCTATGTTGGTTCCTACACCTGAATGCAACACATAGAATGAGTGTATTAAAGTTCCTTATGATTGTGTTGACATCAATATGTCCTATATTAAACTTTATAACATTGGTGGCATTCATAATTTGTGCGTGTGTGCGCGCCGGCGATATCGACAATTGCCGGGAAATAGGTTCAAATCATCCTTGGGGGTTTGGGGAGGAATATGACTATACCACATTCTGCGGAAGGATACTGTTATTTTTCACCCTGGATAGATAATACAAGGATAATATCAAATAATGACCTTCGGAATTAAATTTCCCGGGGTTTTTTTATATATTAATATGTAAATTAAAAGGAGGTAAATATGAAAACGATGGTTGAAATTTGGAAATCAATGGACAGGAACGAACGTGTCGAATATGTAATGTCAACGGTATGTTTCGTTGGAGCCGGATTCTTTATGTATGTAATGAGTTGGATTTTTTGTTAAAATATAAATAATTATGGATCAAATTGCCAAAAACATTGTGGGCATCGCCGTGGATTTTATAAAAAGCGGCATCTACGTATTTGAAATCAACGACACGGCCGGTAATAACATTCTTACCGCCGATGGATTCCTTGACACCTCATACACAAACTCCGACGAGGATTATTTCGACCATTATGTTGGTATCGGTATGGCCTGGAATCAAACCTGCTCGAATGAAGGTGTATGGGATGAGTTTGAGGAAAAGTTTTGTAAACATATACCCGACGAGAACGTACAACCCATACTTAATCCGGATGCATTCAAGGAACCGTACGAGGCAAAAAAGGCAACGTGTGTGGTTGATACCGATGGAAATATCCTGGGCGATGTTAAAATAAAATCGACATATATTGTCGTTGATGAACACGGGGAGATTTGTTATCTGCCTGATGGAATGTATCACAATTTAACAAAGGAAAACTAATGGCTAAAAAAATTAAACCAATATTACTACCAAATCGATACGGGGATAAGAATTATCTTGTCCCGTTACAGGAATGGAAAGGTGATGCCATCACCAAAGGCGCATATAAATTCGAAGGTGATAAAAACGCCGGGGATACAATGCGTTTCATTTTGGGTGACGATAATAAATCCATCGAGGCATTCGATCCATCCGGCGGTCCTATGTTGGGCATCGGCGATGAGGTAAGACCCGGTGAAAAAATAACCGGTATTGTATTTAAAAAAGGTGAAGGATTAATAATTTATACAACGATTGATTAAAATGTACGGGACTGTGGAAAATATATGGGATGCATTGAATAAACTTCGTGACGAAGGATTAATAAGTATTCGCCGTCACCCGGTATATCCAATAAGTGTCATCAAATACACCGCGGAGGCAATGTATGATGGATGGCTGAAAGGACCTGAATCCCATAATTATCCTTATACATTATTGCCATACCTGCGTGGTATTGTAATCGACGACAAAGGTAAAATTGTCAGCGGTTGTTTGAAAAAATTCTTCAACGTGGAGGAATTACCGGAAAACGAGGCCGATTATATTATGGCACACGCCAACGCCATTACCGAGAAGTTTGATGGTACCTGTATGTTATTGTCGGAATATGACGGTGAAAAATTCTTCCGTACATTGGGATCGTTTGATTCCGGGCAGGCCTTAAATTCAAATAAACTATTTCTCACCACCGTTTCCAACCTGAACACCCGGAAATATACATATATGTTTGAATATATATCACCGGAGGACCGTAAGGTGGTAAACTATGGTAACGAAACACAACTTGTATTTATATGTCGAATCGATAACGAAACAGGCCGGGATGAATTTTTTGAGGAGATTAATGATGATGATATATTTTCATTAATGGATTTTAAACACGTCATAATTCAACACCTGGATAAAAATATATCGGCATTAAAAGGTCTTGATATCGATAATGCGGAGGGATTTGTTATCCGTGCGGAGAATGGGGCACGTATGAAAATCAAATTCGAAAACTACCTTGAAAAATTCCGTTCAAAGTTCCAATATACCATCAACGATGCACGGATGGATTGGCTTGAAAATGCCGGCGGAGATTATGATAAACTTGCCGCCGAATATAAGTGGGACGAGGAAATGGCGACATATGTTAAAGGATTGTTTGCCCGCTGGGATGACCAATATGAGGCAACCCGGAAGGTGATATATGATATTTATGCACAATATAAGGATCTTCCAACGATAAAGGATTTCGCCATGGCGGTAAATGAAAATCCATATCGCGCGGCCTTGATAATGTTATATAAAAACAAAAACCGGGACTGTATGGGGTGGATAAAAAAATTCGTCATAAAATCAAAATAATATTAAATTTTCAATTCAATAGGAATATATTAATAAAAAATTATTTATAATATGAGAAAATTGGCAAGTATAAGAACAATTAGTTCAACCTACCCAATTAAAGGTAAGGATCGTGTTGAAATGGCCGTTGTCGACGGTTGGACCTGTATGGTAAGCAAGGCTGACAATTTTAAGCCGGGTAGTCCATGTGTATTTTGTGAACCCGATTCGGTTTTTCCACAAACGGAAAGATGGGAGTTCCTAAAAAAATACAACTACCGCATCAAAACACAAAAATTCAAGGATGAGGATGGCAACGCCATTTATTCACAAGGTTTGGTACTCCCAATGAGTGCGGTAACCGGTGGAAAGGTGGGCGACGACGTAACGGAACAATTAGGTATCACCCAATACGAGAAAACCATGGATATCGAAAAGGATGAACCGGTTAAATCAAAAAATCCTTTGATGAGATACAAATGGTTCCGTAACCTTAATGCCAAACTATTCGGCAACGTGGTTACCCGCGAACGATTCCCGGAGGAGGTATCAAAAACCGACGAGGAACGTATCCAAAACTGTCCTAACAAACCGGCATTGTCCGCGATTTGGACCATGACCGAGAAGGTTGACGGCCAATCGGGCACATTCCTATTGAGAAAACATAAGGGGTTGTTTGGTACCAAATATGAGTTTGTTGTTTGTTCGCGTAACTTTAAGACCAATAATAAAAATACCTCATATTGGAAATGTGCGGAAAAATACCACATTGAGGAGGCATTAAAAAATATTATTGGCGATAACGAATGGATTTGCCTTCAAGGTGAATGTCTTGGTCCTGGCATTCAAGGCAATAAGTATAAGTTTACCGACTATGAATTTCGTGGGTTTAATTTGATTACACCAAAGAAACGTTTGGGTAGTGGATATTCGGCGGAATTAATGGCGGAACAAAACATTCCGTGGGTACCAATACTTGGTGAAATTTCAGGTGATCAATTAATGGAATTGGGTGTTGATGGTATATTAAGGGCGGCAAATGGACCTTCCAAATTAAATCCGAATACCAAACGTGAAGGTATTGTATTTAGAAGTACCAATGGTACACTATCATTCAAGGCGGTTTCACCGGAATTTTTGATCAAATATAACGAATAATATGGAGACACAAAATAAAATTAGTGTTGAGGCAAAATATACCATTGCAGGATTAATGAAGGCGGAGGAGACCACCGCCCTTCATTTCCATCTTAAACCGGTATACATATATGTTGACGACGATACGTATGATATTATTAAGGAGATTGCAAATTTACCGAATGATCCCATACGTTCATCATTACGTAACAGTTTTAAGGTTGAAAATAATTTGGTATATTTTAATGATATAATTGTGATTCCGATTGAGAACCAAACGATAACGTCACCGGTCATGTATGCGGTGGGAAGGGTCAACGAAGTGTATGTACACCTCACAAAACTAACCGATGGCAAGTGGACGGTTGTATATGTAAACGAGGCATATAAACAAAAATAAAATTAAATATTATGGAATTTTTCGAACTGTTTTTTACGATTGCATTTATTATTGGATTTCCAATATGTGTATCAGGTAAGGTGTATGAATTATATACAAAATTGTATGGAAAAATTAGGAATATCGCCTGTTGATATAAAACAATTCATTTCCCGGTTCGGCGATAACAATTGGACGAGCGGTAACTGTTATTGGTTCGCGGTAATATTAAAGGAAAGGTTTGGGGGTGAAATATATTACGAATTATATAATGGTCACTTTATAACCAAAATCGGCGACAGGTACTACGATTATAATGGCGAATATTGTATTAAATATTTGGAAAATGAATTGGTACCGTGGGATAACTTCAAGGAATATGACGAACTGCAGTACGAAAGAATAATAAGGGATTGTATTAAATAAATTATATATTATGGAACGCGAGGAGATACTTAATAAATGCGATGGGGGGGCCGTAATATTGGAGCCCTCATATTTGGATGAGGCCATCGTTGGGGTTAATAACGAAGGTAAACTAATCTACGACTATGACCGATTGGTCAAGGCAAACATCGAACACGGAGGTATGACGTATAATGAGGCGGTCGAATGGATTGAATTTAATACCATACGTTCCCTACCGCATATGGGACGTTTACATCCGGAGGTTATGTATAAAATTGAGGATTAATTATATACTAATAAAATTTGAATATTATGAAAGGTTGTAAAAATTTTTACATCGACGGGAGACAAATATTTCTCGATGGAAAGGCAATCCCACAAGGTGGTGATAAGCCAACAAAAGGAAAGGTAATTATTTGTAAATTGGCGTGGTCATTGGATTCCCACTACCAATGGTTTAGTGGTACGGAAATCGGACGTGCGGAGGTTCACGATGATGACAATTTCGATTTCGACAAGGGATGTGATATCGCCTACGAACGTGCAAAACGTGCGGCCATCACAAAATGTATGCAAATTGTTGATAAACAATGCGGCAGGTTGTGTGAATTGTATAATGAATTGGGTGACGTAAAGGATTACTGTAACTACATCCTCACCGCCCTGGAGGCACGACGTGAACAAACGGAGGATTCGTCACAAATTAAGACAATCGCCACGACAAGATTGTTCTCATTGTTATCCAACATTTCAAAAACGGAGGACGAGGAACTCGAACGTATGCTGGCCGTGTTGGAACGTGAAAATTTCATTTAAACCAAAAATATTTTTATTATAATGGAAATGAATTTATCGAAACTAATTGATGTTTTATCTCAATTGGAATATGATATTCAAAAGGAGGCCGGGGATGGTGTGGAGGTGGCCATCCCCGTTATAGGCTCCCACGGAAAGCCCGTAACAATAAAATTGTTGAAGGATCCGGAGACCTCCAAATTGGTAAAAATAATGTTGGTATGAACGAACTAAAACTATTTTTCGAAGGATGCGAAATTGTGGCGATCGGCAATAAGGCCGTCAAAAAGGCCCAAAACGAATCACGTCAAAAAGGTGTACCAAATGTTTATTCAAACGATGGGAAAATCTTTTACGAATTGCCGTCAGGTAAAATTACCAAAAAGTCGCCATTTTAATTTTTCATTTTAAGGCGGTTTTAAGGCGAGATCTCAAAAAAGATATATAATTATATTATTTTTGCAAGATCTCTTGTTAAATCGAAGAAAAATGCGAAAAAATCGGATGTTTAAATTAAATATCCGATTTTATTTTTATATATTATCCAAAATCGGCAAAAAATGAAAAAAAATATTACATTCGAATATCTCCCGGTACACGGCGATCCTGCAACGGTTGGTATTGAAATCGTGTTTCCTGATTTTGAGGAATATACCGATGAGGTTGTTTTAAATGGACAATGCCTGTCCATAACAATCACGGTCGAGGATCAAATTATGGAATACCTCGACGATATGGATAAATCCGATATTATGGCAAAATATGATATGGAAATTATTATGGATTACCATATTACCCCACCGCCGGTGGATGAAATGGAGGACTTTAAAACATTCCTTTACTATTGGTGCAAGGTATGTCATATTGGCCCGGAAATGTTAATGTTGGTAATTGAATACGCCGCAAATTCAAAAACAATATTTGGATGCGGCAAGACCAATATTCAAAAACTTGCGGATATACTTGACGGTATCAACCTTTGTTTCAGATCGAAGGATGCCGCATATAAGGAGGCGATCCAAATAATGCGTGGTGGGGATAAAAAACCGGCCGGGATGTTAAATTTTTGACCGGGTTTTTATATATTAAATTGTAAATTAAATTAAAAGGATATTGATATGGAAATAAAAACAAAATTTAATCTTGGGCAAATGGTTTATGTGGTTCAACCATCGACGGAGGATATTTGGGAGGATTGCCCGATCTGCGGTGGCACCGGGTATGTGGACATAAAAGGTAAAAAATATGAATGCCCGGATTGGGACTGTCGTCAAGGTAAGGTGTTTAAAGACACGAGGTATAACCAATACAAAATCGCGTGTCATTCAAAAATTGGACAGGTACGTGTTGAAATTAATAAGGATTCATATACGGAATGCTATATGCTTGTTGCAACCGGTATAGGAACAGGTGCACTGTGGTATGATGACGAGGAACATGGAAGTAGAATGTTCGCCACAAAACAGGAGGCCGAGGAATATTGTAATGAAAAAAATAATAAAAAATAATGAATTATGATTAGCGAGATTACTTATGATGGTGGAAAATATGGGTTTCAAGCGTTGTCACACGTTGAATACCAACCAATGGAACCCAGCGGAATTAAACGTATCTATAAAAAAGGTGACCGTATCCACTATCGTGGCCTATTTGGTACCGAAAAGGTAAGCAAGGACAAGGTTTATGAGGAGGATGGATATACCGTTTATAATAGCGAATTGGAACGTATATGTCCGTATACCATCAAACAGTTGTTTGAAATCGGCCATATTGATTGGGATACACATATTATAATCGACGGGGAAATATACCTGAAACCATATATTGTAGTTTACTTTTTGAATGGTGATAAATTGATATCACACTTTAATACAGATGAGGAGGCGCAGGAAAAATATTACGAAACATTAAAATCAATGGAAACCAATGAATAAAAATTTAATCATATTACGAGGCCTGCCCGGGGCAGGAAAAAGTACCTTCGCGGAACTTATTTCCGGGGGCAATGCGGATATCGTTTGTACCGCGGACGATTACTTTATGGTCGATGGTGAATATAAATTCGACCCGGCAAAACTTGCCACGGTTCATTCATTATGCCGGGAAAAGTGTGAAAACCTTATGAAAAAGGATGCGCCGCTTGTTATTGTCGCCAATACAAACGTACGTGAACAACACTTCGAGGAGTATATCAATATGGCGAAAAAATATGGGTACCGATGGTTTTCCATCGTGGTTGAAAACCGCCACGGGGGTAAAAGTATCCACAATGTACCTGCCGAAAAGGTGAATTTATTAGGACAAATATTTAACATAAACCTATGAAAAATCAAAGTCAGTGGAAATATTTTAAGGATGGGTTACCAAAAGAGGGCAGTTATATTGAGGTTGCAAAATATTTTGATGGCGACCCTGAACCTGAAATAATCACATATACGTGCATTGACCGGGATGAAATAGAAAAATTAAGAAATGACGCCCGTAACAAGTGGTGTTCACTGGTAAATACGGAGGGAATAGACCCATATGGCATACGGAATGTATGTTTTTCACTAATCGACCCAAAGAATGCTGCTTGGGAACAATCCAAGAATGACCGTCTCAAACATGGGTTCGACCAAAGCGAGACATGGAGCCTTGACCGCACCATTATCAGATTCATACTCCCCCGCCTTAAAATGTTCCGGGAATGTACCATAGGCCATCCGACAAACTACACAGGGGAAGAATGGGATGAAATATTGGGTAAGATGATATTTTGGATGGAAAACTACGACATATGTCCTATGTATTTGCCTAATCCGGAACTGTTGTCAAAAATGGAGGAGGGTAAGAAATTGTTTTTCGAAAACTTCGAGCATCTTTGGTGGTAGAAAAATAAACAAACGTATATTAAATTTTTGGCCCATATTGCCCATATTAAATCATTAAAGGAATGCGGTACAGGCATTCACTTTTTCAAAACGAAAACGGAGGCGGAGGAATATGATTATTTTTAATGGATTATTTTTAATGGATTATTTATATGGAAAAAGAAGGAAAATGTTGCTTTTGTGGCAGTAAATATACCAACTATGGCAATTCAACGTGGGGATGCTGGTCCAGGGAGGAGGAAATGTTGGGTGTGGGTGAGAAAAAGAGATGTTGCAATAAATGTAATATTGAGGTTGTGATCCCCTCAAGAATTGCAATGAGGAATAAATTTTAACATAAAACAATAAGGATATTATGAATGAGCGGGATAAACTTATAATAAAGGTTGCAAACGTTATAATTTCGTTACAGGAATTAAATTTTGATTTTTCCTTTAATATATTAAAAACACTTGTTGATATGGACCGGGATAAATTGCAGCAATTTTATAAGGATGTCAAATCCATACCACTTAATGATGTATATGAAAAATATAATTTAACAAAACCATTATAGAATTATGTATAAAATAGGCGAGGAAAAAAAATCAAAATACAATGTCGGTGATTTCCTAACATTCACACGATTGGATGGTACAACCGGGTATATAAAGGTTACAAAAATCTCGAAATATCCCAACGAGCCAATATGGTACGAGGATTATGATGGTGATTACGTTGAGGAAAACGATATCGATGGCAAACTCGAAGGTAAGGAACTTGAGGAAATTGAAAATGAATATAAACTATATTTGAAATTAAAAACTAAATTTGAATAATTATGGAACCGGTGGAAATAATTTTAGATAAAAATACAAATCCAATAAACCAGGAGATACATATAGAAGTGCCGGCCGGATATGAGATAGACCGGGAAAACAGCACGTTTGAGTGCATTAAGTTAAAACCGGTTAAAAAATCCAAATTCAGCGACTATGATGGTACATATGAAATGATGGGATACTATTTAAATAATGATAAAGTTGATCCCCTACCAACCCACAACCGTGTTACCAGTAAGGATGTATTTGCCACCGAAAAATATGCCAAATCGGCATTGGCAATGGCCCAAATCAGCCAAATTATGGCTAATGATGAAAGGTTTGGTGGTGCCATCACTGACGGGGATTGGGAAGATGAAACTATAATAAAACATTGTATTTTTAAATATAACAATAAATTAACTATTGATTCATTACAAAACACATATCATCTCCTTGCTTTTTATACAAGGAATCAACGTGACCTGTTCCTAAAAGAGAACGAACAATTGGTTAAGGATTATTTAATGATAGACTAATGATTTCAAATTATATGACGTTGACATTTGAATTGTCACCGGAGGATGATGAGGTTAAAATTTTAACATTAAAAGGAATTAAAAATGAATGTTAGGGAACAATTAGAAGAGATTTATGCCAAGAACAGCAAGGAAAAGACTGCCGAGGATGTTCTTGAGGAACTTTACGACGAATTGATGTCGTTGCCAGTCACTACGATAAATGACGATAGCGACCCGAACACCACGATTATGTTGAACTGGTCCGGCAAGAACATACACCTACAGCATACGCTGGTCTTATTTGTATCAGACATAATTTACTACGAAAATGATGGAACACCAGCGAACCGTAGCTGGTCTGTATATTGGGAAAGTACATATACTCCGACGTTCGAAGACTTCAAAAAATGGTGTGGAAAGCATATTGAAGGAATTGTCAACAATAAAAAATGCTACATACCACGGAAAGTTTTGGAACAAGCCAAGTTCATCCATATATGCCAATTATGGGGTGACAAGTCGAAACAAATTCCCGTAAACTGTGGCAAGGGTGTTGACTTATGTGAGTATTTAAAAGATTTAAAAAATTTATAAATATTTATAAATCACTATGACAAAGGAATTTATTAAAAATAGGGACTCGTTCATACAAGAATTGTCGACAATTATAAATCGGTATTGTATGGACACTTTCACTGAAATGCCGGATTTCATATTGGCCGATTATCTTTGGCGACAAATTGAGTTGATAGAAAATTTTAACGACCTGAAGAATTGGTGGTCGGGAAAAAAGACCCAACATGGGAGGCCGGCAAATGCAGGTAACACTATAAACACAATATAAACATACCATAAATACATTTATAACGATAAGATTATGAACGAATATCCAAAACAGGTAAAGATAGGTGGGCAAACCATTAATGTAAAGGAGGTCAATTATAGTGATAATAGTGAAACCGATATGGGTAACGCCTATATGGGTGAAGGCCTTTTGACAATTAGTAAAAACTATAAAAGCGGCGGGGTACCGGTGGCACAATGTCACGATTCGAAGGTAAACACATTTTACCACGAACTTACCCACCTCATATTGATAGTGATGGGACGTTTCGATCTTAATGATGATGAGGTGTTTGTAAGTTGTTTTGGTAGTTTTCTTTGTGAGGCAATGCGCTCGGCCGGGGCAAAATTCCCGGATATGGACGGCGTTAAAAAACTAAAGGAACCAATCGATACACAAATAATCAATGAATAAAAATATATAATATGGGAAAACAATGTATTGATAGGATTAAGGCAATCCTCAAAAAAATTTGGGACGCCAAATGGAAAATTTTACTTGGTATAATTTTTGGGACAATATTAGGGGCGGTTTGTTGCGGTAGCGCCATTATGTTCCCGGTTTATAACCTTACTGCCGGGGTAATTGGATGTATATATGGTATCGCCATTTTCGTCACATACCTTGTGGCCGCGTGGTGGCTTTTTGGTGTAACACGGTCAATATCAATTACATACTACTATGTAAATCCCCGATGGTTATTTCAAATGTTTATGTGGGGGGCGATTTTTAGTATCCTTATTATAGGGCAATGCTGGTGGAGTGCCGTGGTAGGATTTTTATTTGGAGTAATGACAATGAACCCAAGCGTAAATGGAGGTAATATATATTTTATCCCCCATATGGTATCGGCCATTTCGGCAATAGCCATTGGTAATATAAGTTTAGGTGTTATGTATGGTTTGTGGTGGATGGTTGGGTTGCTTGCATTGATATTAGGACTTATTTTCATCATTACCCAAAATCGCAACCATGAGGAACATCCCCTGTTTAATAAGGAGAATCGACTATATTGGATTGAGGTGGTATCAATTTCATTCTATATCATTGGCCTAATTTTAGGTAATATTGTACCTTTCATTATATAAAAGTAACGAATAAAAAAATATATAATATTATGGCAACAAAGGTAAAAACATTCAAAACATCATATATTGGTGATTTGGAAAATACGATTAATAATTTTTTGGGCGGTCTAACGGAACAATCCGAATTGGTTGATATTAAATATACATCGGAGGTGACAAATATGGTTCCAACCGGAATCGTATATACCGCAATGGTTATATATAAGGAATAACCGGTCCAAAACCCTAATTAAATTTTTGGTAATTTTTTTATATATTAAATCAAATAAAAAATTTATATTATGAAGATAGGATTAAGAATGAAACAAAAACCGGTGTATGATGTCAAATATCTCATCGCCGAATTTGATCCCCGTTATTGGGAGGATACCGATGTCGAGAATCCTGAAACAGGTGAATTGGAACAGGAACCGGAGGAATTTGAAAAGGCAAGAATTTCCGGCAAGGTGGATATCAACGATGTGGCCGAAAAACCTCATTTTTGTGACAAATACGCCAAAGGTTTTATCCATTGGAAAATTGATTTGGAGGAGGGCAGAATCCTCGACTGGAATGGATTGGCCGCAAACGTATATTACAAACCTTGTGACTGTGGCCTTTACACCATCCTCGACGTGGATAATAACGTCATATTCGAATCGAAATCATATGTACCAGGCATATTGAGTATTGATGATCAAGGTTATGGGGATTATCTTTATATAACGGTTGACAAGGATGGTTATATTAAGGATTGGGTATGTAATGAACGTCTTGTTCAGGATATATATAATAATGGATCCGGTCACGATATGAATAACGATGATGACGATTATTAATCGTTAAATTTTCGGTAAAAATTATATATATTATTTCAAATCAAAAAATGACATGTCAACTACTGTAAATTACGTTGTGGAGGTTAAAAAGAATGGGGAATGGCAACCGGCCGTTCCCCTTTCATTCAAGGAAAACCCATACGATAATAATTGGATCCTTGAATGTGGAGGTACCATATATGAAATATTGAGGGAACATACCGCCAATTTAAAGGCATTCCCGGAGGATTCACCCATAATTTCCCAACTTGAGTTTATGTATCCAAGTGTCAATCCGCCTAAATGGGTAACCGGATTGAGAAACACCTGTATGGCCGCATACCAAAAGGTACCGGGAAAAATTGTCGGCAAGCCATTAATAAAGGCAATCAATAAACTCCGTGGGATGGAAAATGGTTGTAAGGGGATATTTGACGGTATATATGCATATTCATATATAACCATTTCCGAACTACAAAAAATTGGCGATGGTTTATTAAATGAATTGACTGATTCGATTGATACCTACGCCAACGAAAACAAACTAATTCAAATGGTCCGCGAGGCCATTGGAAAACCGGCGGATGATGGTTATTATATGACGATGGATGATATTACCGATTTTCCACTATATCGATATGGATTATGGCGGAGTTTATTGGCATCCGCATATACGTTGGCCGCAATTAACGGCATTTATGAACCTGATGATATTAGAATTATTTGGTGGGTGGAATAATGAAAAACAAGGATAAATATACACCAATAACATACGTATTCGATTGTGCATTCAACCTTGACATTCACAATGAATGGCTGGGGGAGAATACGTGGATGATTTGGGATAATTATTTTAAATGTTTCCGGTATTGGATTACCCACCAAAATGCGGATAATTTCCCATATGTTATTTTTGAATTTGATGATATAAGAATAAAATTATACTTTCGCAAGGAGGAGTTTACACATTGTTTTTCCATGTCCACGTTATATTTTATTGGTCAGGAGGATTATGAAATGTGCGCATATATCCGGGATCTTGCGAAGGAATTTAATATTGAATTAAAATTGGAGGATAAATAAATGTATATAGCGGTTGATTTTGATGGGACGTGCGTAACACACGCATATCCGGAAATAGGAAAGGATATCGGTGCGGTTCCTATATTAAAACGTATTGTGGAACGAGGTCATAAATTAATATTATTGACTATGCGTTCCCATCCAAAAAACGGTCAGGATTCACCTAACCTTAAACAACAAGGCCTTACGCCTATACCAAAAACCCGTGACACCTTAAACGAGGCGATCGAATGGTTTAGGAATAATGGTGTGGAATTATATGCGGTGAATGGAAATCCATCACAATATGGGTGGACCAATTCAAAAAAGGTATATGCAAATCTTTATATCGACGATGCCGCATTGGGTGTACCATTAAAATTCGATGAAACCGGACGTGGATATGTCGATTGGGAAACGGTTGAACGTGTTTTGGAATTATATGGAATAATATGATGATAATACAATACATACGAAATTTTTTCGGCCACCTGGGAACAATACTCAAACATAAGTATTATGTGGGCAAATATTGTTTCAAGGCCGGATTATATTTACAGGGGATTACCCACGACCTATCAAAGTTCCACCCGGTGGAATTTTTTGAATCCGTCCGCTGGTATGATGGTCACATATCGCCCATAGATAAATGTAAGAAGGCAAAAGGTTACTCCAATGCCTGGTTCCACCATCGCGGTAGAAATAAACATCACTATGAATTTTGGTGCGATAATTTCGAAAAGGGGATCACGTGTGTGGATATGCCATATAAATATGCGTTGGAAATGTTATGCGATTATATAGGTGCCGGGAGAGCATATATGGGTGGAAAGTTTTCATTTTCAAAGGAATATGAGTGGTGGTCAAAAACAAAACAGCCGGTTGCAAAAATGTCGGATAATACAAAACAATTTATTGATTCCTGTTTATTTTCATTGGCGCAGTTGGAGGAAAGATGGCCGGATGAGATTGATAATTTTTGGAAAAATAAAACATATAAAACAATTTGGAATTTAACAAATAAACAACAAAAGAATGGATAAAAGTAACGTTTTTAGATTGGAATTGGTACAAATCAAAAACACCGAATTACGGAACGCCATTATCGGTTATTTCGAGAATTGCGTGCCCGAATATTTTTGGACTATGCCTGCATCGTCGACAGGTAAATACCATCCGGATCAGGACTCCGGTGAGGGTGGCCTGGTAAGACATTCGCGTATGGTAACACAGGTGGCGATTGCGTTGTTGCAGTTGGAAATGTGGTCGACATTGAAACCTTATGAGGACGACATATATGCTGCCTGTTTAATCCACGATACGTGGAAGTTGGGTGATATGGTAACCGAATACGAACAAGGTAAAACATACTCGGTTCACGACCACCCATTATTTGCAAGCCACAAATTCTATGGATTTGTGCAGACGTGGCCCAACGCAAGCGATGAATTGAAAAAACATTGTCAAACAATATGTCAATGTGTGGAAACACATATGGGTCAATGGAACAAGCCAAAGTTTCCCGGTGCCGGGCAGGTATTGAAAAAACCGGAATCGGCAATACAAAAATTCGTCCATTTATGTGATTATATCGCCTCACGGAATTTTATAGGCAATTTGGATAAGATTGATGGTAAAATATAATCGTAAATAATTAAAAATCATTACCATAAATTTATTTTTATATAAATAACAAAAATTTAATAATTTTATGTATAAGTATATAGGAATACGAGGTCATCGTGGGTCGGGGAAATCCTCGATCGCATTGTTGATTGCATCCATTCTCGACACCTTAAAAACCGGTGGCAATGTGGATGAGGTTTATGGTAATGTGGTTGATTGTATCCACACCGGCAAGGATTGCGGCAGTTTCCATAACGTTTATATTGAAACATTCTCCGACACGCCAATAACATTAATTCATATGATATTTGGAATACCAATGGAGGATTGTTATGATGATTGGAAGAAGGATAATATGTTTATAAACCTGAAAACATATGAATATACCGACACGGTTCCGGAGGAAAGGTGGAATGCCACCGAATATTTCGAAAAACGATGTAACGAGGTGGATTGTGAGGCATCCCCCCATAAAATCAAGGACGATGTGTGGTTTTCGTTGCGTGAGTTGATATCATATTACGGCAACTATGTGATGAAATATTTTTTCGGCGCCAACGTATGGATAAAATCGATGAATGTATTTGAATCCGAAATGGAGGAATTTTATACCGGCGATGAGGTTGTATGGAAAATTTACTCGGACGTGAAGTTTACGTCGGAGGTGGATTTCATCAAAAAACGTGGCGGCATAATCATCAATCTAAAGCGCCCGCACAAGGATAAGGGGAACCTCGATACGTCCACCAACCTCAAATACGACAAACGTATTGACTTTGAATTGGAATATGATGAGATAGGTTCCGAAAGTACAATGAATAAAATCAAGGAAATTTCAACTAAAATTTATGAAGGTTAAGAAAATAGCCATCGATGGTTTCAAGTCCTTTTATAAAAGAACGGAAATCGATTTCGATGATGTGAAAGGTTTGTGGAGAATTTCCGGTGATGTAGGTGCCGGAAAAACAACCATTGGCGAGGCGATAATGTATGGATTATTCGGTGATGTTAAAGGTAAGAATAACGCCGCCCTTGTCTCGTGGGGCTTAAAAAAAGGATTTATAGAGGTATGGTGTGAAAGCGCCGGCCGGGACATATATATCAAACGTGAGTTTCGACTTCAAGGTCAGGCGTCATTATATGTAACCGTGGATGGTGAGGAATTAATATTCACCAACAAACGTGATGCGCAAGGCCAACTCGAAAGTGATTACTACGATATTTCCCGGATGACGTTGGAATTGTTGTGTATAGTAAGTTTTAATAACTTCAAGTCAATCACCACATTAAACGCGGCGGATACCAAAAAGTTCCTCGACCAGGTATTTGGTTTTTATATTATAACCCAATATGCGGACGCCACAAAGGATCTCCGGAATGAATCGATTGAATTGGAGGGGGAAATAAAACAATCCATTAATAACATCCAAATGCAAATCAATAAGATTATTGAGATGTCCAATAAAACCAAAATTGAGGGTGATATGGATAAAACCTTTGCCGATATGAAATCCCAAATATCATTGCAAAAACAGGCGAAGGAAAAATTCATTAAATTCCAAACCGAACAAAATAAAATACTCCGGGAACTCCAATCAAAATTGTCGGAAATTAAGACGTTGGGTCTGAATAAGAAAAAGGAAATTGATTTCATCAAACAAGGCATATGTCCTACCTGCGGTGCCCCGATAGACCAATCACAGTTGCCTATAAAGGAAAAGGAAAAGGAAATGTTGGGTGAACAATATAAGGAGGTAAATGAAAAATACCAAACGGTTTCCGGCAGAATCACGGACCAACAAACCAAGTGGAGTAAAATTGATACCGAGTATGGCAGTAAGATAGTGGAATTGAGTTCGTTATATAATCGTCTTTTGGATCAATCAAAACGCACAAAAATCAATACGTCCGAGATAGATAAGTTAAATGGCGATATAAAGGATTTACAGGATAAACTCCTACTTGCGGAAAAGGATACGGAGGAATGGAATCAATTATTCGATTTGTTTACAACAAACATGAGGACGAATACCCTATCGAACTTCATTCCTATCCTAAATCAAAACATTGCGCGGTATATGTCGCAATTGCACCAACCTTACGAATTGAAGTTTTCAAACGACTTCAAAAGCGAGTTGATAATCTTTGGAGTCGACCGGCCAATACCGGTGAGTTCACTTTCGACCGGTCAATTAAAAACGGTGGATATGACCGCGATGTTGGGTGTGTTGAGTGTTATTATGCATAATGTAAATTTTAATATAATGTTTTTGGATGAGTTAATTTCCAATATGCATAGTGACCTACGTGATATGGTTTGTGAGGTGTTGCGTTCATCCTTACATAAGGATCAAACAATATTCCTCATTTCCCATACCGACCTAAACAATACATACCTCGATGGCGAGATTGAGGCCAAAATGGAAATGACTAAAAAATTCAGTAGGGAAACCACAATAAAAATCAATAAGTTTAATTAAATTTTTTCCGGTTTCACAATATATTAATCCATAAAAATTCAATATATGCAAATAAATAGTGAGTTACCATTATGTATGTTAAATATAGGAACGGCATTAAATGACTATGATTTTGTCCTCCTACATTTAATGGATAATGAAAAATACCTCAATTGGGTATTACGTCAACGCCGGGAATGGCCGGATCGTTTGATGATAATGGATAATAGTGCATACGAATATTTTGTAAAAGGTGAGGAATTTAATCCAAAGTGGTATGCCGAAATGATTGGTATTGTCAAACCGGACTATTATATTCTTCCGGATAAATTAATGGATAAGGATGTCACGTTGGAAAGATCCATCGAATATTTAAAAAAATATTCAACGCGAGGCCTCGAACGACCACTTGCGGTGGCACAAGGCAATTCGGAGGAGGATTTGGTGGAATGTATCCTAAAATACAAGGAAATTGGTATTGAATACTTGGGTATTCCATTCCATCTAAAGTTCTACACCAAAATGGAACACGACTTCGATATTATAAAGGTTTTCAAGTCAAAATATCCGGAAATATCGGAGGATATATTATATGCCATGGGCAGGGTACAATTCGTCCGCAATCATATGGATATAATAAATGAATTTCCAAAGGTTCATTTTCTTGGATCACATTGTCCGCTCGAAAAGGTTTTTTACAAATGGGGCAATGCCACGATGGATACCGGTTATCCGGTCAAGTTGGCGATGGAAGGTATAAAGTTATTCAAGGAGACCAAAAAACCGGAAATTATCATTGATGATTTCCTATATAATAAATTAACGGACGAACAACAAGGTTTAATTATAAATAACGTAATGAAATTCAAATTGTTATGAGAATAATATTTACAGGGGCACAAGGAACCGGGAAAACAACGATTCTAAATCACTTTCAAGGCAAGCAACCTATTATAACGAATGTATGTAGAACGTTGGCAAAAAATGGGGTAAAAATAAATGAAATGGGCGATGACGAATCACAGGCGGCAATTTTTGATGTATATTACGACCTATTATCCCGAAAGAATTATATCAGCGACCGTGGTCTAACGGATGTGATGGCATATAGTAAGTGGTTATTTGAACACGGCCGTTTGAGTGAAAAGGAATGGAACCGTGAACAACGTATATTCAAAACATTCATCAAGGCATATCCGGCGATATACTTTTATTTCCCAATAGAATTTAGGATTGAGGATGATGGCGTCCGTTCCACGGATGAGGACTTCCGTAAGGAAATCGATACAAACATTCTAAAATCATTACAGGATAATCCGGAAATTCCGGGTCTTACGGTACACGGTAGTGTGGAGGAACGACTTGAATTTATCAACCGGATGCTACAATTTTCAACAAGATTAATTAACGCATTTTCAATAAATGGAAAAATTATATAATGAAAAATAATATGGAAAAGGAAACAACGGAAAAAACAACAACAGGCGGAATCTCATTTTGTGGATTACTTACAATTGTATTTATAGTATTAAAATTAACCGGATTTATCGGTTGGAGTTGGTGGTGGGTATTGGCACCAATATGGGCTCCGGTGGCATTGGTCCTAACCTGTTGGATAATATTATGGACAATTGTTGGCATAAAAATTGGAATGAAAAAATAAATATTAAATAATATGGAAAAAAAGGTAGTTTTAAGTTTAAGTGGTGGGTTGGATTCCACGTGTCTTTTGATGACCTATTTGGCGAAAGGTGCGGAGGTCAAGGCCTATTCATTTAAGTATGGACAAAAACATTCCATCGAATTGGAGAAGGTTGTAAAAAACATCAAATTTCTTCAGGAAAAAGGTTTCAAGGTCGAACATCACATTATTGACCTAACGTCGGTATTCAACGAAAGTTCAAGTTCATTATGCGGTGATGGGGGTGATATCCCGGAAGGCCATTATGCGGATGAAAATATGAAGTCCACCGTGGTTGAAAATCGTAACGTAATCTTTAGTTCGATTATATTCGGTAAGGCATTAAGTTGGGCAAAACATACTGATTCGAATGTGGTAATTTCACTTGGCATCCACGCAGGCGACCACGCCATCTATCCGGATTGTACACCACAATCACAACAGGCGGCCGAACATTTGTTTAAGATTTCAAACTGGGAATCGGAACGTGTATCCTATATGGCGCCGTTTGTAAATGTGGATAAAGGTGAGGTTCTTGGATTTGGATTGGAGGCAATGAAACAATTGAACTTTACGGAGGATGAAATCAACTTCGTATTGGGTAATACCCACACCTGCTATAATCCCAACGAAAAAGGTGAAAGTTGTGGTAAATGTGGATCCTGCACGGAACGTTTGGAGGCATTCGAACATAACCATATCAAGGATCCGGTACCTTATCAAAAGTAATAACAAACAATTAAACAATATGGAACAACAGGATAACAAACAAAAAATGGTATGGTTTTCCATACCAAAGGAGGCGATCAAAAATAAAACGGCAAAGGCGGTATTGATAGCATTTGGCGGACCGGAAATATATTCCCACAAGGATATTCCATTACAATATAAGTGTTGGCTTCCATTTTCGAGGGTGACCGTAACGTCAATGAATGCGAATATGATGAAGGTTGAGTTGCCATTATGGCTGGCCGAAAAAAGTATTGTATCACAATATGCAACTTTACAGGGCCTGAATTAAATTTTTTGATACAACCGTATATTTTAATAAAATTTTATATTATGCAATTAACAGGAAAACAAATAACCGAAAAACAAATAATCACCAACGTAGGCGAAAAATCCATCCAGCAACAAGGGGTGGATCTCCGCCTCAAACGTATAGGCCGCATTGACTATCGAGGCGATATGGGTGAAATGGGCTTCATTCCTGCGGATGGCAGGACATCAACGCCTAAAACCGAATGGTATGAATCCGAATTTGAACAATACTCCATAACACTAATACCCGGATATTACGAGGTTGAATTTATGGAGGGTTGCAATATCCCGGTAAATTGTTCCTTACAATTAAAATCACGTTCGTCGGTGGTGCGATGCGGCGGTGAGATTCGTAGTGGTCAATTTGATGCGGGATTTAAGACCGACAATATCGGATGTTTTCTAAAGGTGGAGATACCAATGAGTGTGGAAATCGGTGCGAGAATGGCGCAGGCGTTGGTATTTGAATCCTACCCGGTGGAAAACCTATATGATGGCCAATGGCAGGGGGATAAACAAAGAAAATCATAAAAAATCCCCGGAATTATTAACAAAAAGGAGGTTGAAAACATATTATTTATATGAATTTAATTTCCAAGTCAGTAAACAATTTTAATTAACAATATTATCAACTTTTAAAAAATTTTTAACATTATGGCACAAAATCAAAATGCAAACGATGATTTCGTAAACTCGTTAATGGATTTCGATCCACAAAACCTTTCAGTTTTCAAGGAACCGGAGAAAAAGGATTACAATGTAAACATCTACAAAACCAATCCGGTTAAGTTCTCAAAATCCGAAGATGGACACTACCGCTCAAAGGTACGTATTATTTACAATCCATTCAGTACGGAACAATCAATTGTACGTAAGGTCTCATACGCATTAACGGATGCAAATGGTTTCTTTATGGCCGATTCAAAATTGTCAACCGGCGACCGTTCCTGCCCTATATTCACGGCCTGGAAAAAGGTATGGTTCAATAAAAACAAACCGGAGGACGAACGTAAGGCATTCTGCAAGGAGGTTTTCCAGCAAAATGATGAAAACTATGTATTGGTGCAAATTTTGGAGGATGAAAACCAACCTGATCTTGTAGGTCAATTCAAGGTATGGAAATTACCAAAGGCCGTTTACGACATTATGGAGGCAAAAATGAATCCAAAGCCTGAATCAAAGAAGAAACCGGTTGCGATTATGGACTACCTATTCGGTAAACCATTGGAAATCGACGTTGCACCAGGACCTGACGATCCAAAACATCCTGAACGTAAACAACGTGAGATTTCATACTCATTATGTTCATTCGCGGACGACAGCGAGCCAATCCGTAAGATTGATAATACCCCATTATTTACGGAGGATGAACTTGAGTTGATCGAAACGTATATGGATGCGAAGGCAAAATACGAAAAGGCAAAGGAGGCCGATAAGGCAAAGAAATTGGCCGCCGCACAGGAATTGGTACCACAGGTGCGTGAGTTGTACAAAAAGGCGTTGGATTACCTACGTGAAAATTGCCTTGACATTGTTGAGGAGGTTGGATACAAGGAATGGTCTCCTGAATTGAGTCAACGTGTGGCAAAATTCATTGCAAATGCGGTACAATTCATCGATCCAAAAACGGTAATTGACAACCCATTACTACAAGGTGCGCCTGCATCGCCGGAGGAAACAAAACAGGTTGTTGAGGAAATGCAACCGACGGTTGTATCCGGAGGTGAAACCGACGACCTTCCATTCTAACAAGTAACAAACGAACCGGGTGGGAAACCATCCGGTTTAAAAAAAATATGTATTAATATGACATTTAGTGAATTAAAGGCAAAAATAATTAGAGCCTGCGGTACAACCGTTTTAAATCGCCAATTGATTGAAAAACCAACGGATGCCGGATTTAGGAAAATATTGAGGTCCTGTACAATTCCGGGATTTCAAAAATACATCCGTCAATATTTTGAAACGGTACTTGGTAAAATACAACCCGATCCACTTTCGGAAGTAAAAATTGTAACGGAGGATGAACCTGTTGAGGTTGAGGAAATTCCTACGGAGGAACCTGTAACCGTAACGGAGGATGAACCTGTTAAGGTTGAGGAAACCATTGAGGAACAAACGGAGGAAACAACCGAACAACCCGAACCTGTTGATGATCAGGCAGCGGATGTGGTTGAACAACCTACGGAGGTGATAATCCCCGACGAATCAATCGAGGAGCAACCCGAACCTGTTGATGATCAGGCAGCGGATGTAGTTGAACAACCTACGGAGGAACCTGTTGAGGCCGTTGAGGCAAAACCTAAAAAGAGAAAGGGACGTAAAAAATAATCGTCATCATTAAAAAAAAAGGTCCGGGAATTAAATTTTTCGGACCTTTTTTATATATTAATATGTAAGTTAAATTTAAAGGATTAAGGATATGAAAACAATATTTACATTCGGCGAAATAACAGGTGTTGATCTTTATATGAAAATTATACCAACGGATGAGTTCCGCTCGGTATGGGTTAAAAAGGTTGTTCGCAACGGCAATATGGTAACGTTGTATGACGCCCGCGATAAGGAATTGGTAACGGTTCCGGCCGATGCGACAAGCCATATCGGCAACAACTGCATCTTCTACTCGACCTACGGGGAAATCAATCAGGATAATCCAAAATATCAGGATGAATTCGGATATATTCGGGTTGCACGTTACCGTAACGGGGAGGAATTTTGGTCAGGCAAGTATTCATTTTAATAAAATAAAGGAGGATAAATATGGATGTGGAACCTAATTTTTTGGAAATACCATATGTGGACGGAATCTCATACATTCGAATGTGTAAGGTTTCAAAGATTGAGTTTGAGGTGGATGAAAATATTAACGGTGTAAACTACCGCATCACCATTCGATACGACGACGGAGGCATTGAGAGATTTTGCCTCCACGATGAAAACAAATGGAAAAAAATACGTGACAAATTTTTGGATTATTGTGAGAAGTTAAATTCAAATGCATAATACAATGTGGCAGGCGGATAAGGTAAAAATTTTCGATTTCAAACTCGATGATACATCGGCCGTACATAATCAAACGGAGTTAAATGATTTTATTGAAAAACATACGGTCACAAACGTCCTCGCAAATACATATACCATAACCATCCGCTCGGCGGTGTTCACATACATCCGCTATACGGTTTTTTATGAGGATAATTATTATACTCCGGAAAGTGACGAATAATCGAAAATAAAATTTCAAAATTAAGGCGGTTTTTCTTGAGTTTAACAGGAGATCCGCCTTAACATAATAAATTATAAATGCCATGATGAGATCTCGCGGTAGGGCTCAAATAAATGGCAAAAAATTTTTTAAGGAAAATATTAAATATTTTTCAAATTCTAAATATATTATGTTTAAATTTGTAAAATAATATGAACGTTTCGTTAGAGCAAAGTTTGCAGGCATATAGGGTTTACCATACTCCGGTAAATTTGACGTGGAAGCAGCATTATGTTACGGAACGATTTTCAAACGACAATATATTACTATGTCCGAAGGATGAGAGGGATAAATTCCTGGGCCGTTTGATGGAAGGTAATATAATGATAGCACCTAATATTAAGGCGCGTGAGGGTCAGGTATGTCATTTAAAGGATTTGATAAACACCGTGGTGAATCCGGCCAATAAAAATATATTGAAGGCAAACCGTAAGGTGGTATATAGTTCATCAACCACGGCACGTCCTATTGGTAAGGCCGCATTCGATTTATGGAATGGATTTCAGGTAATCGATATGGATATCAAGGATGCCGGGATTTCCAACCGATTGAAGTCGGCGTTGTTTGAACGATTAAAAAAATTCAATTGGTTTTTGGGCATCGCATTATCATCATCCGGGAAAGGCCTACACATATATACAAAAATACAAATACCGGAAAATGAAACCGACCCGGTTCAAAAACGTATATTATTCTTTACCAATTTCCGTCATAAATATTCATTTGTATACCTTGCATGTATGAAATTGCAGGATGAAATTGGTTTTAATACGGATCAACTCATTCATTGGATGGACCTTGCGATGTTTAAGCCACAGCAAGGTGCATTTATTGGTTATGATGAAAATATATTGGTTAACTCCAACTTTTTTGAGGATTTTATTTATGTCAACTTCGATAATATCGAGGATATTGGATACGATGGGGTAATCGATTGGGTTACGTATCCGGATTTAAAGGAGTTATTCAAACGTTGGGAATGGTTTGCGGAGGATAAGGATGAGGAGATAGAGATTAATGTTAAGGAGGCCAGGCCATTGGAGGTGGATACCCATAATAAATTCCACTATAAACACCACGAACGTTGGAGGCTGGCAAATACGCTGGTTAAACTTTATGGCCTACAAACAGGTACAAGATACCTTCGTATGATTTGTACCAACGATATTCCGACAAAGGAAATACAGGCCGACTGTGTTACCGCCTCGCGTCACCAAAAGCCAATAGATGTTTGGGCCGTAAACCGTTTGAATACACAACACGGTTTCAAAATCAAACTTGACGTTGATTCCGCGGAGGAAAAAAAAGATGAGGATGATGCGATGTCGGTGATGGGGAAGGTTGAGTTGATAGATTCGCCCACGGCGATCAAATCATCCAAATTTTATAAGGAATTTCATATAACAAAGGATCAATATTTGGGCGATATTAAAGGGGATTTATTAAAAAACGTGGGGAGGGTCACATTAATTGAGGCCGGGGCTGGTGTGGGTAAAACCGAAATGGTTAAGTCCCTCGTACGTGATGGAAAAAAGGTCATTATGGTGATGCCATTCACCTCGACGATTAAATCGAAGGTGGAAAATGTGGATGATTGGTATTATTCATATGGTAACCGCAAGGTAAAACTCGATGGCAGCAAGGGGTTGGCAATGACAATAGATAAATTTTCCCGCCTGAATCTTATGGATGTCAAGGAGTGGGGATTTGATTATATATTTATTGATGAGTCCCACCTTCTATTTCAATCCGAATACCGGCCTATTATGCCAAAGGTAATCGAAATGATTTGTAATACGGAGGTACCGATTATATTAATGTCGGGAACCCCTGTTGGTGAAACCATTTTCTTTGAAAATCTTATACATTTAAAGGTTATAAAGGAGGAAACAAGACAAAAGGAGTTCCGGGTACATATTACGGATAATCCCGGTCACCAATTGTTTTACCTATGTAATGCGATGGCGGAGGATATAGTTAACGGCCGCCGTGTATTATTTCCGACAAATAAGGGAACCGCATTTAAGGAACAGGTCGAGGCCGGGTTGAAGGAAATACTTGAATCCAAATATGCGTGGTTTGAGGACCTGAATGTAAACTATTATAAAAAATCAAACGTGGGTGAGGAGTTTATGAATAAGATAAATGTGGACAAAACAATCAAGGATACCCACGTACTTATGTGCTCGACATACCTATCCGTAGGTGTGGATATTTTGGATAAATATAAATTTAATATATATTTCGACGAATTATGGATGCCACAGGAGGTGGAACAGTTCGCCAATAGATTGAGGGCAAACGATTTGTTCATAAATCTATTTATAGCAAAAAATACCAACGAAGGTGAGTCCCGGAATATATATACATATCGTAAACTTGACCTTAATCTCGACCCTAATGAGGTAAAGGATGCCCACGCCCTGGTTCAATTGGCAAACGCCTCAATACAACGTTCTCCGCTTGAATATCGGTATAATACGTTGGTGTCCAATATTATTAAGGCAAGTAAGTTTATTGAATATGATGATGTGGATAATCGTTATAGAATCAACGCAATAGCATATAAGGTAATAAATTTTGAACATCGTTATCGGGATTATGTACAGCAACTTATGGTCCTCATCCGTGGGATGCAGGATTATGGATACCAATATTCCATCACCGATAAATCCGGTGAAAACCTCAATAGTGATGCTTGGCAGGCCTTCAATGTGGTAACACACGCGGCGAAGGATGAACGTGAACGTATCAATGCCAAACATATTGATGAGTTATTGGATATTATTACCGACGACCGCCTGGGTATATACAAATCGGTTTTGTCCGGTGAGTTTGATATCAAAAAGGGTGCGGATTGGACCGAGAATATTAGAAAACGGGAAATGACCGTAAAAAATATTGAAATATTTGAAAAGGTTATTCCGTTATTTGTGTCCATGACGAAAATGTATTCGGTGGATGATGTGAAGGAAATATTTTACTTTTGTCGAAAAGGTAATTTATACAATTTCGCCGCAATTAGAAGATTGAGAACATTAATTAACATATTTTATTATAACAAACAAAAAAGATTGGATATACCATTTGCCGATTATATGAAGGATGTATATGAATTGGCGGAGGAGCCGAGAACCAAACAGGAGATGTTTGATTTCCTCGAAAATGAAACCAATAAGTATGCCAAAAATGATTCCACGGAGGATATTGATATAACGAAATCACCGTTAACGATGGAAGGAATCAAAAAGGCGTTGGATGGTATATTAAAATGTTTATGTACCGTAAAAAGAAAAAATAAAAAATTTATATTGGAAAAAAATGAATTAATATGGAAGGAAAAGGAAACGGACTCCGAGTTTATAAATAAAAAATTCGAATTGAGTGAGTTCCTCGACGACCTGATTGTAACTATGGAGGAGGCAAAGTAAAATGGAATCAACCGACAAAAACATTATTCAAATTTATTTCAAGGAAATAAATGACATCTACACGGCAAATAATAACGACTATGATATAGAGTATTGTGCCGAGAATCGTGAGAAACTAATTCAAATGAACCTAAAATCGGTAATACATATTGCCAAAAAATATGTGGGTTTGGGTGTACCGTTGGAGGATCTTATATCCGCGGGCAATGTGGGATTATGTATAGCATACGATCACTATGACCCTAACCGCAATACATTAAAACAACAGGTTCTAAAAATCCTGAAGGAAAAGGACGATTTTATTCCATATGATGAAATGGGTGAGGTATTCACATTGATATCGTATGGTGCGTTGAGTAAAAAGTTTGCGGCCGATTTTCCGGAGGAGGGAATGTATAACAAACAAAAACTAATTGATTGGGTGCATAAGAATGTATTCTCCGCAAAATTTAATTCGATTGCGGCTATGTGGATTCGTGCCCATATAATGCAGGAAATTGATAATAACTCCCGCCTTGTAAGAAAACCGAAGGTGATAATTTATAAGGATAAACAGGAATCCAATACATATCAAACGGAAATACTTACGGACCTGACCGGGTTGGATAAGGATGATGATTATGCAGTGGATGGTAATACAATCCCGGAGGTAAAGGAATCATACAAAACATTCAAGGCAAACCTGAACCTGTTATTGGACGGTGTTTGTTCCCGCGATAGGGGAATATTGTTGAAAAAATTTGGTATTGGCCTTCCACGTCCAATGTTACCAAAGGAGATAGCGGATCAGGAGGGATTATCAATTGCCCGTATATCGCAAATCATCCAAAATACCACCGAAAAAATGATTGTGAATAGTAAAAAATACAATATAAATAGTAAACAGATGTATGACGATTTACAAAATATGACGTTCTAAAAAAATAACGGGGCTCACGCCCCGTTTTTTATGCATTTGGTTTATATTGAACCTTAACGCCATCGGCAATAAGTGTATTATTAATATCCGAAAGTTCCTCAAGAATATCCTTAAATACCTGCATTTGTTCCTCGTCATATTCCTTACGTTCCTTTTTCTCGGCATCACTTTCACCACCTGCAACAAAATCAACGGCGTCGCCGATAAAGCCACCAATACCCGATTTAACCCTACCGGCCATGGCACTGATCTTTGCACCCAAACCTTCACTGCCACCATTCGCATCCTCAAGGGCGCCGGAAAGTCTTTCAAGGGCGTTTATAAGTCTATCGCTTATGGCATCCGCAAGTTTATCAAAATTACCATCGATGGTATCGCTGAATTTTGTAAGTTTATCAAGAACACCGGCCAATGCATTTGCCTTACTTGTATCTATCTTATTGATACTTTCAATAAATTTGGTATTATTATCAATAAATTCCGGGAATCCATCACCGAACTCGGCATCACTTACATTTTCAACAACCCTACTTAAATCCTTTGATATATCGACCAATTTACCGGAAATATCGGCGGCCTTTTCAATATTATTAAAATCAACCTTTCCAACCCAATCGGATATACCGAGAACCATATTGGCCACATTTGTTGAAAGTAAAGGTAACTCCGACCGAAGCGAACCCTCATTGAATGCATCACAAATTGTTTGACAACCTTCCAACACGGCCATCAATCCCTCCATAACATCAGGAACCTCATCAAGCCCATCCTTCGCGGCATCCATATACTCCTCAAATACATCATCCCACCAATCCTCCGCCTCACTTAACTGCATACCCATTGCCATCGCATCCATAAAGCCAAGTATAAGTTGTTGGATTGTATATGTAATCATACCTTGATTTCCGTGTACCCAATCAATAAGATTGATGGTTTCACCATTAACCTCGATGGTACCCTCGGCAAAGTTTTTAACCATATCAATCAGGTCATAAACAGGACCGACACATTCACCCAATTCCTCCATAAAATCAACACGGTGGGCGACACGTTTACACGTTTGCCAGTCGATTGAGGATATGGCATTTGCAAAACCTGTTATTAATGTGGTAAGATTATCACCTATTTTATCCAACATACCATTATTGAACATTTCAATAATGTTATACTCAACCTCCCGGCCATCCCTTGTAAATGTAAATCTACCATCGGCCATATCCTTAATGACACCAATCATTTGGGCCAATGCCGCGGACGCAGGACCTATTGTCATCGCAATTAAATTTGCCTTAACAATGGCCTTTCCGAGGGATGCCAATGGAACCGAAAGGATTGCATCAACAAATGATGTTATCAATGTAGGAATATTTGCCATCGCCTCCGTAACCTTTTCCTTATTGGATGCAACTTCGACGATTATTTGAATTGCCTCCACAATCGTTTTTATGGCGGTTGCCAACATTAACGCCGCCGCTCCAATGGAAATAAATGCGGCAATTGCCAATGCTATTACCACCCCGCCTACCCCGGATGCACAAAATGTTCCCACGGCGATAAACATTCCAACCAACATCATTGCGGTAACAACAAACGAACCTACGGCAACAAGGGCCATACCACTATCCACCGATTCGGTTACAATTTTAATCGCATATGCTATCGCCAATACACCAACGGAAAGTGCAAGAATGGAGAATATTGTCCCCATATCAATATTGGCCTCCTGAATGGCCTTTTCCATAAATATCACGGCGGCCACAACACCTCCTAATATTAACATATCAATAAGGATTTGCCCGATTGAAATACCCTCAAACATCCAATTAATAATCCACAATACACCGGCAAGTAATAATGTGGCGGCGGTAACCGTTATAAGATTTTTGGCAATTTCCGCCCATCCGCCCAATACGTCATTTACACCAAATTGAACGAATTTTAATAATATTAACATACCAATGGTGATAAGAAGTAATCCGCCAAGACCCAACAAGGCCTTTCCAATATGTTTGGTATTTATCTCACCAAGTATATACAATACCCCTGTCAATAATAATAATGCACCGGATAATATCAATAACGATAACATTGGTTTTGTAAGGTCCTCCGGTTTAAGGAATTTACCTATCAGCCAAAATATTCCAACAACAATACCCATTATAAGGATGACCGCCCCAAGTCCAAGCATAATATCCTTGAAGTTTTCCTTTACGGTTAAACTCATAACCGATATAAGGAATAACGAGGTTGTAAATGAAAGGAATACAACACTAATCAATGCCATACTCTTTAATGCATTCCAAAGGCCTTTGTTGAACTTCTCATCGTTTAATGCCCCGCATAATTTTTCAACCGACCAAATTACCAAACGGAATACCCACACAAATCCTGCAAATACCAACGCTGCAGGGATGGCCACGATTGATAACAACCCCATAACAATCATTGTGGTCGTCATACTTGTAATTAGGGATTTAAATGAACCCCAACTTTTCTCAAATTCCTTTTGTTTTTTGGTCCAACGATTTGAAAATACGGTAAGTGTTGCAACCACCTTTTTAATGACATCAAATAAATTATCGATTGTTTTATATACCAATTTTGCGGCGATATTAACCGCAATTGATTTCTTACCCAATCCAATTACCGTTTGGGCAATATCCTTCATTGATGACATAATAATGGCAAGTTCCTTGAATGCACCTCCGGTTCCCGGCTCGATCCATTTTTTCTCCTCCGTTTTTTGTTTATTACCCACTATTTCGGTAACAACGGCATTCATAACCTTTTCGGTTTTTATGGTGGATAAAAATTCCTTGTTATCCTTCAAAATTTTATCCATCCCCTTGAATATATCCTTGAAAACAAGTTGAAGTTTCTTCATATATACCGGCATCAAAAATACCGTTTTCCAATCAACCAACTTCAACATTTCCATCGTACCGCTCACAATACTTACAAATGGTGATATAATGGATGCGATATTTCCTTTTTCATCGACCACAAATTTACCTTGTCCGTCCCGAAGGGCAAGATTTTTAACAAATTCGTTTACATCCAAAATACTTTTGGTATCAATTTCATTACATATATCCTTGAGTGAGCCAATGGCCGACATCAAACTTGTAACAATAATCGGAAATGTTCTTCCAAAGTTTATTGCATCCTTCACCTTTATACTTTTATTGAAGGATGTTACCAATTCCGATATGTTTGGTAACATTTTTTGGGTGAGATTGACAAGTTCGGTTATATCCTCAACTTTGGGTAAGTTTAATGCCATTATAATTTTACATATTTTCTTTAATAATAACGATAAAAATATTTATTATAAAAGAAAATAATTCAACACAAATGATTTTTTCGAAAATTCAAACTTATAATTCGATGCCGGTATTTGAATCACGGCCGGTAAATGAATTTTTGGGATTGGCATCCATATTTTTATTGATGTATTTTTCAAAAATGTTTGATAAGGACTCCGACAAAGGAAAGGAAAACGGCAAGGAAAGTGGTAAAGGTGAGGATGAAAAAACCGCAGGAACCGCAAAGGAACCAAAGGAGGTAGGAACCGTTGATCTTAATGATCAGGATTCGTTGGCATCGATGTTTGCCGCTATGCAAAAAAATATTGACAAAGGTGGTGAACTTTCTGATGAGGAACAAACCGAATATGACCTTATGACATCATCGGTATTCGATGAGAAAGGAAATATGCGTTCGAAGGAGGCACAGGAGGCCGCCTTAAAGGAAAATCCATATTTTAAAAATGCCGATGGTGAATTTGATGAGGAGAAGTTCAATAAATTTAACGAAAATATAAACACCAAATACAAACAGGCGGCGGACGATGGTTCATTGACAAAAGCGGAGGATGAGGCCTCAAAAATAACTCCGGAGGAACGCAAGGCCGCGTTGGATAAGGCAAAGGATCACGCCGCCGCGGTACACGAAACCGATAAACAAATCGCGGAGGAAATAAAATCATATTCCGAAAATAAAGAACAAAAGAAAAAGGAATTTGAGGATATGGTCGATCCTGAAAAGATGGAGGCACGTAAGGCGAAAAAACGTACCGATATGGAAAAGGCCATCACCGATGAATTGGCATCCGCCAAAAAACCATACGATGATGCATTAAAAACATATACGGACGATTGGGGTGGTCCCGAAGGCCAGGGTGGTAAGAAACAATCCGAATTAAATGATATCGAAAATAAAATTGCCACCGAGACGGATCCAACCAAAAAACAGGCACTTGAATCCCAACGTGACGCATTGAAGGCCGAGAAGGAATCCGTTAAGGCGGATTTTGATAATAAGAAAAAGGCATTTGATGACGCCAACAAGGCCGCCGATAAAAAACGTGGTGATATTGAGAAAAACGTTGACAAGGAAATCGCCGATGAAAACAAGGAGGCCACGGAGGCATTGAAGGATTTTGATAAATATTGTAACGATAAGGTTGCCGAAATCCAAAAACCTGAATATCGTAAAAAGGTTATGGACGATAAGAAAAAGGAACAGGAGGCCAAGAAACAGGCGGAGGCCCAAAAAGGTCAGGAGGGAGGAAATAAACAGGGTGGAGAAAAAACCAAGGATCCAAAGGAACCAAAAGACCCCAAAGAACCGGAACCAAAAGACCCTAAAGAACCGGAACCAAAAGACCCCAAAGAACCGGAACCAAAGGAACCAAAAGTAAAGGATGACGATGAAAAATTAAAACAGTCATATAAGGACCTTTTGAAAAAACAAGGTAAATCCGATGAGGACATTGAAAATATTATGAATGATATACCCACGGATGCAACCGGTGAAGATCTTGAAGCCGCAATTGATGCAAGTGCGGAGGAAAACCATATTGACACCAGTGACCTATACGATCCGGATTCCGCGCAGGAGGAGGAAAGTGAGGATGAGGTTGATGATGGGCAAGGTGGTAAAAAGAAGGTTAAAACCAAATTTAGAACCGTAAAGAAAAAGATTGGTAAAGGTGTTAAATATGAACGTTGGAGTGAACAGTCAAATGAATGGCAACCGGCCACAAAGGATGACTACAAGGCCTGGAAAAAACGACAAAAGAAACAACAACCAACACCAAACGAGTCGTTAAAATCATTTATTGGCAGATTATTATTGGATTAAAAAAAATGAATATATATTATGAAAAGTTTAGTTGAAAAAATAATGGAAGGACAGAATCCTAATTTTGAAAAGGTGAATGATGTATATGTATCAATAGATGACTCACCATCGGCATCGAAGGAATACAATAAAAATAAGGAGATGGTTGATGGAATGGTTGATATATATACCCGTTATTTGGGTGAGTGGAAAGTTCCGGTTCGTATAACGGTTTCCGGTGTCGGGATTGCATCCATGGAACATGATAGCCGTAAAAATGGATTCAAAAAATTTAAAATGGACTTTTATGAATCCCCCGAATTTAAGGAACTTGAAAAGTTTGTAAAAACATTCGGTTATAAAGTTATTCCGGGAGTTACATGGGGTATAAATGTATCGAAATAATCATTTTAATATAACCAAAATAAAAGGTTTCCAATTAAATTTGGAAACCTTTTTTTATATATTAATATATAACCTTTAAAATTATGACAAAATTTCAATGGTACCTTTCGGGGTATTTTCCCCTATTTCAATTTTTTTGCCGTTGGATTCGAGTATAAATATGACCTCGTTGAAATCCACCCGGTAGTCAACAATGACACCAACAACATCCATAGGGAATAAACAGGAACATTTATAATGGACCTTTTTACCCTTCAAATATTCACCAAATATTTCCTTAAACGTTTTCATTAATCCCCTTCGTAGAGGTCTATTTTGGTTTGTAATTCAAATATGTGACGTTTAATGGCCGCAATATTCCGGTCGATATATTTACACGCAAATACACCCACATCCGAACATTGTTTTACCTTTTCCAAAGCATCCACCTCATTTTGATATAATTTTATATCATTTTGGATCTTATCAATATCAATTTGAGTCATAATAATATAATTTTTTTTTTATACCCAATACATTGTTTCATATAACTTGGAAGCCCAATTATGTAAGGCGGTATATATGAAATTTTTATGACTATATGCCGTGCCATTAATAATATATTGATATGCCTGTTTTAATTGGAGTAGGATTGACCGCAAGGCCGTATCATCGGCGTTAACACAGGTACAATCGCAGTAATCCAAATTATTCAGATCAAGACGTGATTTTAATGGCAATCCGGCATTAAGTATACCATCAATGTATCTTATAATTAATTCACAAAATTCAACCTTTGAGGTCCAAAAATCGATATTACTAAACACCTCCATCATTTTCCCATAAATGGCGTCCCGGTAAAGTGATATAGGGTCACAATTTTGGGTTCCAAGTGTGGCCAAACCAATCTTAATCGATGTTTGATTACATTTACAGGCCGATTTGACATCCGTAGGACGTGGAATGGAGGCAAAATGTGTTAGGGCCATAATGGTGGCGTCCTCCATATTATTTGCATAATATTTTAACATCGTATCCGTTTCATAATCGTATCCGGATGAATCCGTTTCGTTATCATATACATCCTCCGTAAGTTTAATGAGTGACTCGGCCAACCACGTACGGAATCGTTTAAGGTTATCCAATGGGATTTCACCTACGTTATCATTTATGATTTGACATACATTTATTTGGTTATTTATACGCTCGGTGGCCATAATATCCACAAACGAGGAATATTCCTCCGTATCGAGATACCCAACACCGGTTGGTATTTCATTTAACCTGGATGCCTCCACATATAGGTCGGGGTCCATATCATCGAAGGCAACCGCCCATTTGCAGTTTACCCACCAGCAGTATTTCCCTTTGTATTTATCATTAAAAACATTATCGTCCGGTTTTATAACGTCCTTGAATTTTATTATATTCATAATCCTATATTTTTTATATATAACTATCATATGTACCACCTTTTTGTGTAATGACATATGTATTGTTATCCTGTTTTTTATTTTGATATTCCTTATATGTACGTTTTCCTACGGTTTCAGCACTTAAATTACGCAAATCCCTTACATTCGATGCATATTTATATTCAACAAATACCCGATGATTTGATTTATTATAAAGATCAAATATTTGTTGTATAATTTTTTCGGTAACCGAATTGCTATCACCAATAACCGAACCACTTCCAATTTTATCAGGATATGATGCGATGTTTGGTTTTGTAAGGTTTCCCAATAGCAAACATGCATCGGTATCCCCTGGAAAGTTTCCGGAGTGGAATAAAACCAATCCAAAAAGTCCTCCCGCGAGTGTAAATTGCCCGGCCCTATTATTCAGGTCACAAACACAAGGTTTTTCCGGTTGGGAACTTTTTGTTCTTTTAATAAGTGTTAACGGACGTTTGCCGGATGGTCTAAATTGAATTTTATATTTACCTGTTGGTATGGCGGTTTGTCCGTGAACCTTATAACTTTTAAGTTTAAATCCTGTTCCTTGAACAAATTTATTTGAAAGTGTTTTGCCATCCCAAATAAACCCCCTATCAAGGTCCTCACACGTATAACATAATGTTTTTCCATCCAACATCAATCTTCCCAATGTATAATCCTTACCAAGAACGATACGTTCCACCACAAGATTGACCCCATTTGAGACATCCACATTTAATGATGAATAATCCTCCATAATATTTGAAATGTCACCAACGGATATAGGGGTGGGTGTAGGTTCGGGCTGGGGCGGCATCTCCGGCATCATAGGGATTGCATCACCATAATCAACGGGGGCCAGTTCCGCGGGCTGTTCATCCGGAATAGGTAACGCCCCACCGGTTACCATGGAGGCCAATGCGGTTGCCTTATCGGTTGCCGCACCGGTAACCTTGTCAATCACTTTTTGTGTTATTTCGGCAACCTTTTGTGATATCCAATCCTCGATCATTTTTTCCACACCGGCGATAAAATCCTGCACTGCCTGAATAACCTTCATAATGCGTGAGATTAGTTTATTGATTTTATTCATTATATTGGTTAACACGGCACCTACGGCGGTGAGTGCCTTTTCCTTCAGGTCCTTTATTTTGGCATCAAGATATGCAATGGTATTGAGGAAAGCGCCAACCTTCGCATCATACCACGCCTTCAATTCATTATATTTATCATATGCCTCAATAATGGTCATTATCTATTAGGAAAATTTAATACCGTTTTGTGTTAGTATTTCCGATGAAATAATATTTTTTGAGAATAAACAAATACGTTTGCCATCCTTATAAACTGCATAATTGTTTTTTGGTGTAAGTTTTACCTCTATTGAATTTGGATCATCAACACCATAAACCTTCAACATGGCGGCAAATTGCCTGTATTGGCGTTCATCGTTGGAAATATTATTTTCCATTAGTGTATTAAATAGGTTTTTCATTTTAAATAAATATTTTTTTCTATTATTTTTCTATTTTTTGAATCACTTGAATGCATAACATTCCTCATATCATCCTTACCATATTTTTCCCTGATTTTATCCTTGAATGCACCCACATCAATTCCGTGGACGTTTATGCATTCAAAACCGGTTGAAGGACCTGATGTCATATAATCACAAAGATCCTTGTAGAAGTCCTCATCCTTGTGTGGAAAATAGAACTTTTCCGCCTCCTCCATATTAAGTGTTTTTGTGTTCCATTTAACCGGCATAAGACCTACGGACCGCATTTCATTCAATAATATAGGTGTAAGTTGAAGGAAACCGGGTTTGATCATTATAAACTCGGTCGATTGTTTTTTGATTCCTTCCAATATGAGGTTATGTAAATGTTTCATTATGGATTAATTTTTTTGCATATATACACCTTTACATCCACGTCTTGCCTCAAATTGTGGCAGGTTGGTAAATAAATTATTATCCAATTCCGGGTAATTAATTTGAACACCTTGCGGTATTTCAAACTTATCGTTATTATATTTATCCGAATCATCCGGGAATGTTTGTCCGAATACCTTTGAATTCAGGTCGTTAAACGAAATGAATAAATATCCCCCATCAACCTCCGTGTAATTGAATAATGGTGTATAAATATAATTAAGATTTAATAACCGGTTTTGTAATATTAACGTAGGAGCCTCCTCAAGCCCAAGTTGACGTTTGATTATATCGACCATGGAGGTTTCCGCCGATGGAATCCATAACGGTGAATATCCAATAAAATCAAAATATGAATTGTCGCCATTTTTAACATATTCATAATTCATAATTAATGGTGTAATATTGGTACCTGCCGCATATTTAACAACCGCAATTTTATCACCACCTACAAGGTAATCATATAACATTGGTGTGCCGCCCCTACGAATGGAATCAATCCTCGTCCAATTTCCGGTTGTAATTGAAATACCTTGGTTCTCGCCATCCACGAGGAATTTAATATTTATATCCTCATCGTGACGGATTGTTGAACGTATATATGAAAGTATTTCCTGATATGTATTGGTATTTGCATCGTATACATTTAATCCGGCCACCGACATAACACCTGTTCTGTCGATATCCATAACCTGTTTATTGAGTTCCGGATTCACCACCGTCAGCGCCTGTGTTTCAAGTTCAATGGTACGGGCGTCCATAACGATGTCATCAAAGTCATTATATTTCAACCACGACTTTGTCCCGGCAACGTTTTCAAATTCAACGGTATTATTATCATCCACATTTATGAGGTTGTTAACCTTTTCCGATGGATTGGCGATACCCATATCGCGGCCATTTACAAACCAATGGGTTACGCCTCCGACAACGCGGGTATATGGAACGTTTGCCCTATAGTTTGCAAACATGGCAAGGTGGTTTTTCATGGCCTGACTAAATTCGGTTTGGTTTACCACCATCGTCTCCATTAATGTTTGTGAATCCGCTATGGATGAAAGTAATGCACAATAACGGTCGGCCTCCTCGCCATTTAAACCGTTGATTTTTAATACATTAACATCCGTCGTTTGAGGCGTGCATACAAATTTGGTATTTATTCTTAATCCGTATGAGGTGCCTTGATTATAAATCAATTCATCCGCAACGACCTTGATGACCTCATTTGTTAAGGTTCCATCCGTTGGTGTACCGGTAAAGTAAATACCCATAGGGATATCCTTATATAAAATATCGGAATTTGAATCATACACGTCAAAAAATACAATAACGGTATTTATCCTAAATTCCTTTTGAACATCCCCCGAGTCATCAACGGATTGTGTTATAACACCATCGGCCATTGATGTCAATTCATATGGAATAATTGCCGCCGTTTGGACATCCTCCATATAGTAACCCTTTGTGTTGGTGTCATTAAAATCAATATATGACATACCGGTGTCCTCGTTGACAATTTTACCATTAAGGTCCGCGTTGGCGGTAGGATAGTTGGTACTATCAAAACCGCTGATATAATTATCCACACTACCGACAAATTCGGCATTGACCGATTGATTTTCCGGATATGTGGTGTGGTATCTCATTGCCTTGACATTATTATCCACATAACACCATAACTCATTATATCCAACGCCATCGATTTCCTCAAAAGGCGTCAGGTTGATATTGCCTATATAATGAAGTTCATTTATAAATGTAAAATTATCCTTCGATCCGATTGTTATAAATCCATATTTGTATAATGTTTTCCACAACAATTCGTTGGCAAGTTTTCCGGCGGTTAGTATGGATGAATCCTGTTTACGGAATACCGAGCAGGCATTCTCATAATAATTTTGGAATATTTCACCCACCATTTGAGGGGTTTTTCCCTCATAGTTTAGATTCATCATTGCATACCGGTTAGGAATAACACGATATTGATTCTCCTGAACATATGATTTGGTAAGGTTCTCCGCATACTCGGAAAACATAAAAAATGTCCCGTTTCCTGTCAAACTTCGAAGTAGGTTACATTTTGCGGTCATATAATTTTTTAATATTTTTATATATAATAATTTTGATACAAAATATATTAAAGATTGGCCGTTTGAAATGCTTATTTTTTTCACCGCCAAGCATTATTATTTATTAAAAAACTAACAAAATGGCAGAAACCAAATACGAAATCGGATTGTTGAATTATACCTGTGATACATACGAATCCGCCATTGAATTTCTTGATAATTTTGGAAAACATAAACCCGGGCAGCCAATATGTGTTTTATATGGTGAGGAGGGCAATTTGAAGGCGTTGTTCGCCGTCGGTACGGAGGCCGGTGATGGTTACGATATAGTTGGAAGTGTAAATACAAACGATATTGCCAGGTACGTAAAATGGTTTACGTTGGATGAGAATGGAAACCCCGTTCCGGATCAAAACCAATTACGATTAATCCATAATCTTCCCGACGATTTTGATTTGGATGAGTTATCAAACGGAAGTAATTTATTATTTATTCCGGTTAATGATGAAATTGGATATATATACCATAATGGAATATTATACGCCTCGCCATATATTGAGGATAAGATTACCAAAGGTGAATTAACCGTTGGTGAAACCACATATGAGGAGGGAACCCCTCTAACCGATATTATTGTGGATATATTAGGAAAAATCGATCCCGATAATATAAAGGTTAAATGGGAAAATATCACCGGAAAACCTGAAAAGGTCGAGGATGCATTTAATTGTTCCTCATTCCTAAAAAAGGAAAACAATTTAAGTGAGTTATTAAATAAGCAACTTGCGGCGAGAAACCTTTTGATTTGGGATGGTATGGTAAATAATACCATATTAAAAATCGAAAACGGTGAAATTAAGTGGGGTAATGTAACAATCGGCTGGTATCACGGGGATGATCCTATTCCCGGAACGGAGGTAAGATTTGTTAAAATGTCGAAGGCCGAATATGAGGCATTGACTTCGCCAAGTATATACAAACTATATTTTGTTGATGCCGGAGGCGGAACATTCGAATTATTTTTAGGTCCATATCCTATAAAACCAACATCATATAATATATATAAAAACCCAAATCCACCATCGGATTTACAGGAACAATATATGCTTTTGGATAGTGGCGGCAACATCTGCGGGTCAACCATAGACATACCAAAGGATAAATTCGTCACCCACGCCGAATTAAAAACGGTTACCGAACCTGATGTACCATATGAAGGGGCAAAGGTTGGGGATGAATATATAGATTTGGAGGTAATGTATTGTGAGGATCATATTTATATCCCACTTGGTGACCTTGATGTTCCCCAAAGTGACTGGGGTGAAAATGACCCAACCTCACCCACACATATATTAAACCGTACCCATTGGACGGATGAACCGGTTGAGGAGGAGGTTATCGTTGCCGAATATACCGGTGGTAGTGATGTAAATATTCCATTAAATGAACCATTGGTTGCCGGGAAGACATATACGGTTGTTTCATCGGGTTATCCTGATGAACAATACAATTATACGATGGAAATACCGGTATTATATTATGAGAGTGGTGATTATTTCGAAATCCCTTTGCGTTATGGTAATTTTCAATCCATCGAAGGTATTGATGTAATTAGATTGAATGGTCCTACGGAGGAGAATGCCAATATTGTGATCAAATATACAAAAACAACACAGGAAATCCATTCATTATCACAGGAATATATACAAAATCCTTTGGTTGATTGGGGTCAAAGCGATCCAACCGGTGCCGGTTATGTTAAAAATAGAACCCATTACGATGATGGAGGATATGATGATGTTATAGGTAAAACCTTAACATTTAATAATAGTGGTAATATTGGTGGTGCATATTTTTTCGATCCTTTATTTGAACCAAAGGAGGGTGAAATATATTACTTCAAGATAGGTAATTATTTGCAAAAATTAAATCCTATGGCATGGTATGAAAACAACGGACTCAAATACCTAAGTTGTAGCGGTGGAAATTATTGGGGAGGAGGAACATATTTCTTTTTTCCGGATGGAAATACCGACCCAAATTCGGGGGCTAAACGTGCGGTTGTTTCTCCGGGTGGAAACCCTAATTTTTTGAAAGGTCAAACATTTAATTTGCTTCGTAAAAAGGCTGACGCCACAAAGCCTCTTGATAAGAAATATATTCCGGCGGGTGCTTCCGATTGGAATCAAAATGACCCCACAAGACAAGGTTATGTGGAAAATCGTACCCATTATGAGAAAATAACGGATGAGGAATATGCCGTATTTGAAGGGACATTTACAGTTGATGGGAGTTCGTGGACGATTCCGGAGGAACATATAACGGATTATAAACTTTGGGAAACCGGTAATGTCGGTTATAATTTATTTGTATTGGAAATTGATGGAATTAGATATGGGCGTGCATCAACATATATTAGTAACACCGTTGCCTATGGTGGTGGAAATGCATTATATGATCCTACCGAAAATTATGGTGATGTGAGTTTTGGATCATTTAGTTTCGGTACGAATGGTAGTGGTTTTAATGCATACTTTTATTTTTATGCATCCGGTACAAATATAAATCCGGCAACACAGGAACCTATATTTGATCCAAATGAAACACACTCATATAAATTTTACGGTATAAAAACGGTAAAAAATATAAAGGAGATTGAAGGTAAATATCTACCTGCCGGATCAACGTATGTTGAGCACGTTTATGATGGTGATTTTAGAGCGGAATCCGGGGATTATAATAAATATATATACTTTAATTTGGATAAGGAATACGGATTAAAGGATGCCATATTTACGGTCAATTTTCTCGGTACCGAATATAAATTAAAGTTTACAAATATATATACATATACCGGGGATTATCACGAAAATATGGAAGATTGGTATGGATCCACCCAATATATATATTTTGATCCGAATAATAGTAATTCATATTTTTACATATATTATACGAGTGCATTTTCGACCGGGGATGGATACAATGCGTATTTATATATATCAAAAAATAGAAACACCACATATTCAGGTCACGCAACTGTTGATGTGGAATATGTTAAGGTGCTGAATGGAAAATACCTTCCACAGGATATGTTATCCAAATCGATTATTTGTAACACATCGATTTCATCACTTGATATTTCGAATGTGGTTGTTCCAAAGGACGCCAAATCGATAACCGTGGAATCGACATCACATATGATTATGTCAAATATATTTAATGGCGATGGTAGTTATCAACGAAATGGTAATAATCCGGGACTTAATATTCCTTCAAGAAGAATGGTTGAATATAACGGATATATTTATTGGGTTGGTGGTGAAAATGATATAAATATTTATAGAACACCAACATCCGGCACCCAATCAGAAACCATTTGGAAAACGTTGGATTCGACCAAATTTACATCAACGTTTAGTATTGTATGGATTTCCGGTTATCTTGTTGTTGCCGGTAATGCCTCACACCTGGCATTCATTTCATTGAGCACCGGTGAAATAACATATACCCAATTAAATGAAACCAATACAAAATATTATTGGGTGGGTCTTGATGCCGTGGATCAAAATACGTGGGCGATTTCAACCGGATGGGGTAATTATAATACATTGGCGGTAATGACATCCGATGGATTAAAACAAATTACACCATTAAAAATATATGGATTTAAATTCATTGATGACGTTCTTTGGATAACCCATCAGGGTGGATTTGGTATTGGCACGTATAATTATGGGCTTTCAAAATTGGACCTTAACAATTTGGAACAGGGATTTGTAAATGTTCTTAATTTCTCAACAACCGATATATATGGTAATATATATACAATTGGCAAATTCCCAATAAATTTCTTTATTGAGGAAATGCGTAATGCATTATATATAGTATCGTGGAAAGGATATATGCGTATAAGCAAGGATGGGGGTGAGACCTGGAGTCTTTATTCGCTTGGAACTTCAAGTTCCCAAACGGTAACAAAATTGGCTACAAGGTCGGACGGTACCGCATATATTTTTACAACGACATCCTATGGTATCACCATGTATAAATTAACAGGCCTTAATGGGACGAATTTTTCAAAATCGGAAATGAGAAATCAAAGTACAACACAAAATTATTCATTCCCTGTCCCGGTACAAAATGGAATATCATTCAATTACCTGTATAAGGAATATATGGGGCAAAATAGATATTCGGACACCGCATTATATTATTATGATTTTGATTATTATTCAAAATATAAATCAATTTTAAATCAAAGTGGTTCATATGATTCGAATAAATATATTATAATAGAAAATCTTATTGTATCGGATTATACCTATTACAATGTATTATGTAAAGTTAGAAACGCAACCACAACTTTATTTAACCTCGAATTATACTCCGGCCCAAATGAGATTTTATTAATAGTTGATTCACCAACATGGCCAAGAAATAATGGTAATGTAGGTTTTTATTCGGCCAAAAAGAACCAATATGCCGGTGTTGAATGGTCATTTGACCTATATAACGGCGAGGCGGAGGCAATATCGGAAAGAACATTACTTGCAACCGATGAGGAAATTGATGAAATATGTCAATAAACAATTTTATTATTATAAAAAATAGTTTGGTATGTTAGAATACAATCTTAAACAAACATTAATAAAATTTTGGAATAAGGCGAAACAAACATTCGCATTAAAGACCGAGTTGGCACAACCTGATTGGAACCAAAATGATGACACCCAACCCGATTATGTAAATAATCGTACGCATTGGGAGGAACCTGAAATATACAACGAGGTATTTAATGGGGAAAATCTTAATTATACAACCTCCGGCAATTTAACATCATATCAGGTAAATTCAAATATTCCGATTTTATCCGAGGGCAGACATTATGAATTAAATATCGGGGAATACAATTTTGATGGAATATGTAAAAAATATGAGAATGTTGCAGGTTCCTACGGTTATTACATAGGGAATGGAAGTATTTCAATACAAGGTGAACCTGATACCGGGGAGGATTTTATAGTTTATACATCGGGCAGATCATTATCCGCGCCTGAAATTATGTGGTTTATAATGAAAAATAACTCCCCTGCCGGAGAATATGATACATTATTGGCTCTCCACGAAGGTGGTGTACATCGACTTGATAAAAAATTCCTGCCTGATGATGTGGTGTATAGTGACGATATCACACAATCCGATTGGGATCAAAATAACCCCGAGGCAAGTGATTATATAAAGAATCGTACACATTGGGAGATACCTGAAACTGTAATAATGAATAAAACATTTCCTGCTCCTGGCGACGGAACAGTTTTCTTTAATTTGGATACTCCTTTAATTGCAGGTGAATTATATACTGTATCCATTCAAGGTATTTCTTCAGGATTTGATACCACGGAAGAAATAGTTGCTGCAGGAGATAGTGATGGTGCATATTTAACTAATTCTAAAGGACTTGAAATAGGGTATTCAGTTACTGGATTTCAGTCAGGATATAATGCTTATTATACAGGTATTGGAGCAAATTATGGTGAAGTTGTTACTGTTACAAAAAGTGGAGAATTGCATCGACTTGATAAAAAATTCCTACCCGAGGACGTGGTGTATGATGACGATATCGCACAACCTGACTGGAATCAAAATGACAACACCCAACCCGATTTCATTAAAAATAGAACACATTGGACAGAAACTGTGCACCATGAAGAACTTCTTTTTGAAGGAGATGTTACATATCAACATTATAATATGTATACAGCTTATGGAATTATATCTAATCAATTTACGGTAGATAGTCTCGAAGATTTATTAAGAATTGAAGTTTATTCGGATGGAGGACGTCTTGAAAAAAATACAAGTGAGGGGTATACATTTTATAGAAATAATAATTGGTGGTCTTTGTATTTTGTATCCTCCTTTGGAGGAACACCAAACAAATTAGTACATGATACAACAAATCCTATTACACCTACTATTCATTTAGAAATAGATGATAATTATAAGGATACTACTCATCATATAGTAATAAAAAAAGAGTGGGATGAACAAATATATTATACTATAGATGAGCATTATATTCCTGATACAATAGCAAGACAGTCCGAAATTGATTCCTTGGACTCTACTGCCGGAATTGCTTCTATTCAAAATGATATAATTACTTTAAAACAAGGAATTGTTCAAACTGATGGTTTGGTGGAAAATAATGGTGAACAGGATATTGAATTGGCAAAGGTTGCCAAAACAGGTAGTTATAATGACTTATTAAATAAAATATTTGTCAAAACGGATACCACCAATTTAACGCAGGCAATGAATCCAAATACATTATATGTTTGGACAAATGCACTGGTTGAAGGAAATATTCTTGCCCCTACATTGGTTGCCGCCACGGCCACCGATATTATTTCCGAATATATGGGGAAATTTACAACAGGTGCAACGGTTCCTACGTTGAGTTTCCCTGACAATATTATATGGCAAACGGGTATACCTACATTACAACCGCTTCACACCTATGAATTTTCCATTATGGATAATATAGGGATATTTAGCCCTATGGGATATGTTACGGAGTCCGAGGTGCAAACCATGATCAATGCAAATAAATTAAAGTGGACAGTAATAAATTAATACATTATGTTTGGTAGAAGAAGAATATTATTTCCTGCACAAGGAGTGGAGACAGGGGAGCCGGTTACCCCGGGTCCGAAGATACTTTATGATATGCTTGTAGATACATATAATGTAGTTACATCTTATAAATTATCGGATATACATAGTGATGAGGAAACACCCTGGAAAAAGTTAACATATACATTTAGTGCCCCCAACACATCCCTAAAGGTGGCCATGAAAACCCAGTTAAGTATAATTCAAAGAAATGCCGATGTTATATATGATGAGATTACTCATACAGTAACGGATTTAGACGGTTATACCACCACTAAAACAAGTCCTCTACTATGTTTAATCCATACTATAGATTTAGGTTCAAATCAAATAGGACGGGAGATTTTATTAAGTGATATGGTTGCATTGGATGGTATTTATGAAAATTTTCCTTTAATAGGCAGTAAACTTGCAATTTATGATACGGATGTATCCAAATTTCCTTATTATAAGCAAAATACAATAGAAGTTTATGAAAATAAAATAAAGATTATAGGAAATATATTACTTAATAAGGATTATTTTTTAGTAAACATGGAGCAAAAAAAGGCCATGCATTTTGTATTTATGGGATAAAAAAATTACAATTATGGATAATAATACGGATGTTAAATTTTATGCCTTATTAAAGGCTTCGTTGCCTACGGCACCGAAAGTTGATGGGGCATTTTATTTTTGCAAGGATACTGATGAAATGTATATATATGAAGGTTCCGTTGAAAGTGGCTCCTTTCATTATTTAGGAAAACAATCCGACTGGAATCAAAATAACCCCGAGGTGGGAGATTATATAAAGAATCGCACCCATTGGAAGGAAATAGTTGGAACCGACTATTCATCCGATATGGACTTTACCCAATTATATTATGGAGTCAATACGGATGATGGAGGTAAAATGGATCATTTTGATTACGGTTATGCAAGATTCGATGTGGTGAATCAGGATCCGGAGGCATTTATAGACCGTTCCTTCCACCGGGATTCAACAGGTGATCCGCTTGAAGGTAAAATAGAATGGTATGACGAGGTTGAGACCGGATGGTTTGAGATGTATGGTGATGGGTACCTTATTGCAGTTCTTGTGACCGACGATTATGATCCACAATCCGTTCAATTTCATACGGTTGATGAGAATGGTTTCCCGGTTGATTTTACAACAACACCGGGTCTATATGTGGTAAATGCCATAAATGGAAGCGTGGAGGATGGTGAAATACTTGGATTATTTGATTTCTTCATCGACCACGAAACAATATATCACACAATAGGCAAGGAATATTTACCTCCTGTTGAATGGGATGAAATCCTAAATAAAACACACGGAATTGAGGAAACGACAGGCGAAACCATTGTGATTGAGGCAAGTGCGTTTACCGATGATGATGAATTTTGTACGGCAACATTTGCGGATTCATATACAACCTGTTACCGTAAATTTGGTTTAATATACGAGGATGGATGGGTTGATGAATGGTATGGTTCATTAAAGATGCTAAAAGCCGGGGAGACCGAGTTTATTGATTGTAGTGATGGTATCCCAATGTTTGAGGCCGGTGATTTATTATTATTTGGTAACCCGCACCTATATGATAGTACATTTGAGGATAATGGTGAACTATATGTGGCATATGAGTTGGTTTCAAATCAGGATAACCATTGGAATATAAAAATCGATTCCGAATTTGCCTGGTTGGAAGAATTGACCGAAATGGATATTCAGGATATTGCAAATATCAAAAAACTTGATAAGGTATATCTTCCGTCCGATACGGTATACCAACACGACCTTGCACCTGTTGCAACCTCAAATGACTACAATGACTTGGATAACAAACCAACAATTCCGGTTCAACCTACCAAAACGAGTGATTTAATCAACGATGGTAATGGCGATAGTCCTTCAAATCCTTTTGTTACGGAAAATGATTTGGAGGCCGTTCAGGATCTTATTTCCACCGAGGCCTCGGAACAAAATAAACTTATATCACAATCGGAGGCGGAGGAAATGGTACAAACCTTATCACTCTCACCTATTGTTGCCGACAATACGGGTACAAAATCCTTTGATTTTGAATCGGTTATGTATTCATCGATGGTTCCGGATTCAACCAATCTTGAGATCGGTCCTTGGTATAAAAACGAGGGTTCGGGTTTTGTTGAATGTGGTTCCACATCGGGGGTATATGTAGGATTGAATGATTCCACGGTCGTGCTTAACGATGAATCACTATTCTATTACTTTGCCCACGGCTACCGTTATCAAAGAATAAAAATCGGTGTTGTGGGTGTATATGGTAAGATTAGGACACCATACGGGGAAAATGTTGACCTAATATATTCCGATGGAACGGGTTTGTCGGGTAAATTTGCAGGTGTACCTTGTATATATTTTTATGACGACCACAACCAGTTTGGTCATAATTCCCGTGTTATATATGTATGCAGGGTTTCCAACCTTGTATCCAAAACAAACGCGGCCGAGGAATACCTGATGGCAAACGCAACGGATACAATAAACGATATCGCGGGGGGCGATGATCCGGACGCAACATATGATATTATTTATCCTACAACAAAATATGTATGTACGCAGGCGCAAACGGCCTCATCCGACCCGGTATGGACATATTTATTCACCGTAAATGATACAACATTTTCCAACGAGGAATGGGCCGTATTGAAATCAAAGGCCACAAGGGAAAAGATAGGACAGATAGAAACAAATAGACAGGCAATTGAAGGTCTTGCGGATGTGGCAAGGTCGGGTTCCTATAATGATTTGAATGATACACCGTCCATTCCTACCAAAACGAGTGACCTGGTGAATGATGGTGAAGGCGATTCGCCTTTGAACCCATATATAAAATCAAGTGATTTGGTGGCAGGTCAAAGTGATTTGGATTATATAATGGGGAATTAATTATTATTATTATAAAATAAATACTATGGAATATGGCTTTGGATATAAATTTAAGAAATACATTAAAGGCAGTTGTTAATGAAGTAAAAACCTTTATATCAGGCACCTACCTCTCAAAATCAAACAATCTTTCGGATGTGTCAAATAGACAAACCGCCCTCAATACGTTATTGGGTGCGGATACAACAAAGGCAGGTAGTATTCCTTATGTGGATGCCACCGGAAATATCATATTGACAAATAGATACGAGAGTGGTGCGGGGATGGTTGCCAATGAAGTATCCATCCATGACCATAGAAATAGTCTTGTAGGACCGTCCGGGGATGTTTACGTTCCCATGATGTATTTCATACATAGGAATTCGATGGACAAATTTGAGTTGGAATTTTCCGTTTTTTCCGTCGACAATCAATCCCTACCTACATATTACGGTCGATATGTATTTAACCGCTCAAATGTAGTCGGTATGAGATTCTACTGCCTCGATTGGGTATGTAGCAACAATGCGCAGATGGACTATGATGATATTCTTGCAGTTGATTCAGGCAGCATCACCCATGATGGTATACAATATGATACGACGACAATCTACCGCAAAAGATCCAATACCCCGGATTTTGCCGCATATTGTATACATTCAATGTCCACATATTCATATGATTGGTCAAGGGGATACGTTATTCCGACATATTATACGGGCAATTATGACCATGTGCCGTTGAAGGATGGTGAGCAGATTCTTGCGACCACCGACCTAAAATCATTAAATGACCTTACAAATCCGGTTGTCCCAATACGTCAATCAACACAACCTGACTGGAATCAAAATGATAGTGAAGCAGCCGATCATATAAAGAATAGGATATGTTACAGTGAAACTTCCGGTAGCCCATATAAAAATGGTGATACTGATGTATCAGTGGAAGTCAATTTGAGTCAAACCGTAACATTTAAATATGATGTATATGATTATTTGGAATCCACTGATGAAATATTAGGTAGAACTTTGACACTTAACGCAATGGGTCAAACTATGGAATTAAATATAGATGATTCCGCCATATATGCTGAAACAAATGGTTCATTTCTTATTGTCCAGTCAGGAAATGAATTGCCATTTGTTGCAAACATAAAGGACTCATCTTTTCAATTTTATCAACTGTTTGGTAGAACAGGATTATTCATTGTTAGTGGTATGATAAACCCGGCGCAAGCAGATTATGAATATTATCTATCAGCACAGGAGACAATTCATAAAATAGATGACAAATATTTACCAACACAAGCGGCACGCGTCGGGCATGGCATAAACTCTGTTGAGGAAAGCAGAGGACTTGCATTTGGTGGGTATTCCCATGCGGAAGGTTTGAGTGATGTTTATGATACACTTGAATTGACATATAGTAGTACAAATACATATACTGTAGATTATGAGGTTGAAAAAGAATTGATTGGCCGTTATGTGTTTTATAATGGACAATATTATCAAATAACGGATATACAATATGATGACGCCAATGACGTATCTACCATCGAATTTGATGGACTCGATGTAAATGATACAATAGAAGTTGATGTTTTTACTGGAGCTTCCGGGGATTATTCCCATGTGGAAGGATACCGTACAACAGCAATTGGTAATAACTCCCATGCAGAAGGGAAAAATACAATCACAAGTGGAGGTAATTCCCATGCAGAAGGATACCTCGCAATAGCAAGTGGCGATGATTCCCATGCGGAAGGATATAATACAATGGCAAGTGGTGAAACTTCCCATGCAGAAGGATATAATACGGCAGCAAGTGGTAATTATTCTCATGCAGAAGGACAAGCCACAAAAGCAAGTGGTGAAACTTCCCATGCAGAAGGATACCTCACAATAGCAAGTGGTGAAACTTCCCATGCGGAAGGATACTACACAATAGCAGCGTCAGGCTCCCAACACGTTTTTGGAAAATATAATGTCGAGGATAATTATAAAACGGGTATTCCTGAATGGGTAGGCGGTACATCATATCAAGTGGGTGATAAAGTCCTTCGAAATAATGAATTATATCAATGCAGGACTGCAAATAATGATTCAAGTTTTGTTTATTCAAAATGGGATTATAAAGGAGACATTGGTACCTATATCGAAATAGTTGGTAATGGTACATCAAATAACTCCCGCTCAAATGCCCGTACACTTGATTGGGATGGTAATGAAATATTGAAAGGTAATCTTACAATTGGTAATGCATTAAATACCGGAACAAGTACTTTGACGGGAGCAAATAGTTTAACAATAACAAATACACAAGGCTCCTATCAAGGTTCAATTCAAAGTTTAAATATTATTAGTAAGTCGCGTTCGGTATTGAATATTCTTTCCGGAGGAACATCAGGTACAACATCAACAATAAATATTAGTACCTGGTCGGATGACCCTACCAATGTATCAAATATGGATTCAGGTTCCGGTGGGGGTATGAATATTTATACGGAGAAATTAAAATTATTTAATCAAACATCTCCTGCACAAGGTTTATTTATAAATACCTTTGGACACCTACAATCGTCCGGTAATTCATTTACGATTGAAAATACCGGTGAAGGACAAACCGCCACAAACCTATATCTTATCGCACAACCCGGTGAAGGTGCAACAGGTCCCGGAACCGCATATCTTCAAGGTAAAGGTAATCCAAATTCAGGGGCAGGAGGTTCGGTTTATGTTGAAGCCACCGGTTCCGGAAGTGGTGGGGGTGGTTACCTAAATTTAACGGCATCAGGCTCGCAGGATACGGCGACATCAGGATCAGGAGGTACGGTTAATATAACGGCAATTGGTGCAGGTAATGCCGGTGGAGGTACAATTAACATAACATCATACGCCGCCCAAAATGGAACAGGCCGAAGTGGAGGTGCGATTTATATTTCCGCACAATCGGGTACTTCCGACAGTTCAATAAGTATTGCCGCCGACACCATTACACTTGCCGGTGCGGTTAAACAACTTAAAAAGGCCATATCAACATCATCCTGTACACCGGATACATATTACTGTCCAACTGCGGCCATTGCCGCCCTTGTATGTGATGATACAGGTTTTACCGGTGATTACAATTATACATTCTCCGGTTGCTTTACTGCAGCCGCAGGTATGACACAAATGCCTACACAAACCGATTATCAATCAATAACAATGACCTGGTATGGTGATATCGGTATAGAGACCGGCGAGAGATATATGTTCTGCTCAACAAAGGTATCTGCAACGGAATATGTCGGGGTAGTGACAAAATTAGTATAAAGGATTATGAATGAGGTATTATTAACCGGATTATTATTGCGTAAGGCATTAGGAGGATACAAACGTATGATATATGGTACCACCCGACAGGCGAATAAAACCATCGGGTGCCGTTTTAACAATACGTATACATATAATACCAATGATAGAAAATGGGAATATACCGGAGGAACATTAATTACGGCCACATCGGATTCGGATAAGTATTTCGAGATAGAAATACCTGAAAATATGGCAATTACCAATTTTACATTCGATTCATCCTTTGGTGCACATCAGGATAATCCTGATCAAATAATAACGATAAACCTTTCGAATATAGGTAAGGTGAACCGGTTGGAAATGTTGTTGTATGCGTTTTCAAACCTCACACAGGTAACAGCCATAGCCGGATTCAATAAATTCGCACAATCACCGTTACTTACAATGGAAGGTTGTTTCCGCGCCTGTGAAAAATTGGTTTCATTGGATTTTACCGGCCTTAACACCGACGATATGGTGGCCGGTTCATCCGGGGGTAGTGCCCGTTATGGATTTCCAAACTGTTTTTATAATTGTGTTTCATTGGAGCATTTGGTTCTCCCAAAAATTCCTTCAACGTGTTATATGGGCGGGGGGACATTTTTTGGTTGTGAAAAATTGTCATCCGTGGAATGTAGTGGAGAGGTGGCCAACGACCTTTGGTTGGTAACACAATCCTCATCAACAGGTATAACCGGTGGTGCGCCTCTTACAAGGGATTCAATGAGAAATGTTCTTTCCCATCTTTCAGCCACACATCCGGCAACCTGCGAATTTTGGGACGCCGCGTGGTATTGGACAACGGCCGACCCACAATGTCAAACGCTGGTAACTGCCGCGGAAGGAAATGGTTGGACATTTACACCTACGTATCCGGTATATTGGTTCGATGATTGTAAAACATATGACCATTTCCATACCTCATCGGCCGGATGTTATCTTGTAGGCCTTGAAAAATCAACCGATGCAAATCCTTGTACATATATGGTTGGTAAAACATATATGATATGTAATGAATCCGCTTCAATGACAACACACGACCACGGTGAATATAGGTTTGATTCAGGTATGGATCTCACAAACGCCACCCAATTGGATATTGTTATAAAGGATTTTATGTGGACACAGGACCCCGGAACAGGTTCCTCAAATCGTATAGGTCTTACCCGTACAGGTATTGATACAAGGGATTCATCCCAAACCCGGCTGACAACGGTAAATGATAACTTCCCATTCTATATAAGGTGGGTTGATTCAAACGGAAATACCGGTTCCTGGACCCTTTTGGAGACCATACATACCACACAATATAGTCAATCGGACACAACAACAACACAAATAACGCATACCATTTCATTACCTTCGTCGGGTTTCAATGGTAGTTCCGTGGCAGGTTTTGATATAATGTATATGAAAACCGATGATAGTGCAAAGGAAAGAATAAAAGGTTGTTGGTATGGGTCAATAATTATTAAATAATTTGTATATAATTCCAATGGTCAAAATATGCCATTATTTTCAATTTTAATGCGGTTATTTTTGATTTTCTTCCGAAAATAATATAATTATATATTTTTTCCAGGATCTCACGGTAGAATCAATTTAAATGGAAAATAAATTTTTGTATTCCATTAAATTTTTTCCGGATTCATTATATATTAATATGTAAGTTAAATTTAAAGGATATAGGAGGAAATTAAAATGAAAAAAGTGGTTGTAAATTTTACAAAATGTAGCGATGATACGTTTGACAAATTGATAGGAGTTGCGATGCAAACCGGCGGGACCGTTATGGATGAAGGTAATCCAAAAGGAATCGTAATCGGATTCGATGACTTTAATGAGATCGGGTACGTGGAGGCGATTGCGGAGTTCCGATCGGCCGGCGCAACCGTGGAGTGCGTGGAATAGCCAATAAAAAATCAACACCGGAGGGTGCCTAATTAGGTACCCTTTTTTATTTATATACAATTTCCCATTTGGTATGGCCTGAATCATATATGCGGTAATATGGCAGATTCATCATAATATCCTTTTCGGTCATATTTGACGAGGTTGCATATTGTTTAATCCGGTTCTTTTGAAATGAGGTGCGGTGGTAACGTATATGTGTTGTTTTATGTACATACCAATATGATACGGTCGAACCTCCGTTGGTGAATCCTAATTTTTTATATAGCCCGCCGTTGCTTATATCATTAGATGAAAATGATACGATTTTTTTAGGATGGTAATTTTTATTAAAATATGTCAGTAATTTTTCGGCACCGCCAACAACCTGCATATTTATTTTTGTACAAAACCGGTTTAATTCCCAACAATCATCATTCATTCCTCCTGAAACCTTCGACCGGTGGTTGAATGTCATTACACCGACAAGTTCGGTATTAAAATATAATCCCATGCGAACCTTTGTTTTTGTGCGGCCTTGAATGTGATTGGATTCAAGAAATTCCATACAGGTTGATGGGTCAATTTCCTTTATTAAACATTGCCGCGCATATATCCGGGTTTGGTATATGCCCAATTTTGATAATGCAACCGATCGGGCTATATCCGGTGCGGTTATGATTTGATCCTCCCAAATGGTTATTAGTTGGATTCCTGCATCCCTACATTTAATATATTTATTATAATGATATTTATTATCCTTTTTTAAATCACTATGCCAATAACATCCGTTACATTCGAATGCAATCCCCCTATCCGGAATATAAATATCCAATTCGTAAGGTGATATGACCGACCGTATGTTGGTTTCATATTTTATATTATATTCATCCAAAATATTTTTTATAAACTTTTCAGGCCAGGTATCCATATTTCCCACGGATTTTATTGGAAGTAATTTGGTGCACGGCTCAATATTAAATTCCCGGCGTGCGAAAAATTGGTCGTTTTCTATTATATATGTTTTCTCCTTACATTTATCACATCCACTGTGCGGACACATACATATCCAACCTCCATCCTTCGTATATCCCACAATATTGGAATGCCCATTAATATACCTGACCTGATTGGACTTTTTTATTTTATCCTTTACATCCGGTAGGGATTGAACCCGTTCCACACCATATTTACGAATATTATTTTTTATTTGGGTCTCCTGGACCTGTTTTGATTGTGATGGATATTCGACACCATAACGTTGTTTGTTGGTATTCCTGATTTTTTGTTTAACATCCTCCGATTGAAATGGATTTTCCACACCATACCTTTCCAACGTGGTTTGTATGGCCTTTTCCCTATTATTATATGAGGCATCACCATATTTTAACACCTTCGTATTTATTATTTTTTGTACCCGGCCCGGATTCATATTCATACACTCCACACTACAACATTCATTGTATCCATAAACCGAATTACGAAATCCCACAGGTTTTCCACAATAACATTTTGGTCGTTCCGTAATATCGTGGAGTAGCCAATATATACCCTCCGAAAATGTTATATCCGGAAATTTAAATAATATATAATTGTATACGTCAGGAAAATGTTTACGTATATATCCTGCGGTTCTTGCATTTGGCTTGATGCCCAAAATTACATTTTTGTATGAAGCTATATCCATCAACCATTATTTTAATAAAAAATAAAAATTATCCATCACTTATTAAATTTTTCGGAAAGGATTTATATATTTAAATAAATTTTTTTATGCACATATATGATACTTGATTATAAGTACGATAATAGGGAACGAAAATTTGCGGTTTCCTATATTAACGAACAAGGGGCAAAATCCATATATGATTTCAATGTGGATAAATTTAAGACGTATTATTATACACCGGTCGGCAGGTTTATGAGCGATACCGGTGCAAAGTGTGATATACGTTGGACGGAGAAGCCACATAAATTCGATATTAAGACATACCTGATGGAATTGGATGATAAATATAAGCAAAAAATCAACCAAAAGGTATTTCCTAAATTATATACATTCGATATTGAAACCGAGTTTGTTCCCGGTGTAAAACCCGAACCGGAACTCGCACCGCTCCCAATTACAACAATACAAATCACCTCACCGAACCTGAATACCATTATTTTGGGTACGAAGGCATTGGATGAGGCCGGTATTAAGGAGGTTGAAACAAATATATCGGAATACCTCGACACCGTTCCATTTTATGAAACAATGGGTATTCCAAAGCCAAGTTTCAAATATGTTAAATTCAATACGGAGGAGGAAATGCTGCGGTATTTCCTTCAAAATATTGTTTCGAAGGTTGCGGTATTGGCCGGATGGAACTGTATTCTATTCGACTGGAATTATATTTATAACCGCATTCGAAATAATTACCCGGGGTTGTCAATCAATATGGCAAGTTGCAAGAGAACCACGTCGTTGAAAAATTATGTGGATAAAAAAGGTATGAAGATAAGTCTTCCAATGCCTGACCACACGCTTATCCTTGATATGATGCAGGTAATCGATGAAAATGACGTTGCCGTAATGCCCATAAAGGAATCGTTATCACTTGATTATATCGCGAGGGAATCCATTGGAGCCCATAAGATTGAATATTCCGGTTCATTGCAGGACCTATACAAAAACGATTATGGCAAATATGTTTATTATGGTGCCATCGATAGTATCCTTGTCCAAATGATTGACCGTAAGTTCAAGACATTGAATAACATATACCTTGAGTCCTTATATTGTAATGAAAAGGTAGGTAAATGTTTTAGTAAAATCCAATTGACGGAATCGTTGGTATTCAATGATTTTTACTCACACGGTATTAAAATCGTACCGGAGGAACGTGGTGATGTGGATCGTGGCAGATTGATTGGGGCGTATGTTAAAATCCCAATGAAGGGACTACATAATTATGTTTGTTGCAACGACTTCGCGTCCCTTTATCCATCAACCATAATCACCTGCAACCTTTCATTCGAAAACTGGGTTGGCGCCTTCTATGATACCGATAAATTGACCCCATACCTACGTGATCCGCATTATATAGTAATTGGGGGACTTGTATATAAGAATGCGGGGACGATTGATAAACCCAAATTGGGATCGTTTGTCAATAAGCTCCTGGATGAGGAAAAGTTGGAAAAATACCGCAAGGATCCAAACTATTTTGTATCGGTAAATGGTCACGTATATCGGAACGACCGCGACTATACCTTCCGTCGAATCCAAAGTACATTAAAGGCCACACGCGATATATCAAAATATTTGGCGAAGGATTTGGATGCAACCGTTATGTTGGATATACATAATATTTTAAAAACTGGTAAATGTAAAAACCAAACATATGCGGACGAATGTGTCAAGGTAATGAAGGAAATGGGGATGACGATAACCTGTTCCGGGGATCTTTTGAAAATGAAAAAATCCGAATTGGAGGATTTCTCAACAAGATTACAGGCCGAAATTGTTTACTACGTTTGTAACGAGCAAACAATGAAACTGTTGGGTAACAGTATGTATGGCGGATGTTCCCACGCCTCATTTTATTGGTATAATATGGGCCTTGCCAACGATATCACCGGCGAGGCGCGTAACCTTACACATATGATGGAACACCATATTCCGGGGTTTTGGAAGGATAATTGGTTGAAGATGAAGGATTTACATAAAATGCTGGGTCGTGAGGTCGACGAGGTGAAGGCAAAACAAATACTCGGAACCGTGCCTTACGTAACGGCCGAACAGGATCCGGATGCATTTAACGAACGTAGTTGGGTATATGCGGCGTATGGCGATACGGATTCATTATATCTTTGTTATCAATACCTGATGGAGACGTTGAAGGATTACGACACCATGACCGACGACGAACGTTTACAATGGCTGGTGGATCTTAATACCAAATTTTTCGACCAACACAATAAGGAATTTATCGCCGATTATTATGAAAAACGTCACGTCAAATCCGTACATAAATTTGAATTGGAAACAATCAACAAGTCGGGTATTTGGTTGGATGTTAAGAAACGATATGCACAGGTATTGTTATGGAAGGATGGTAAGTTCTTCCCGAAGGATGAGTTGCCAATAAAAACGAAGGGACTGGAAATGATTAAATCACAATATCCAAGTCTATCACGTAAAATCCTAAAACGCGCGGTACAATTCCTTCTAACAAATTCGGACGATAAATATATCGTTCAAAAAATCAATATGGAGGTCCAAAAAATGAAACAGGAATGGATGACGGCCGATATAGAGGATATATGTGAAAATGTAAACATAAATGGGTACACAACATACGTGATAAATAAGGAGGACGGTGTCGATTTTGCCAACCACGCCTCATTTGGTGTAAAATCGTTGGCAAACTATAATGAAATTATCCGGAAAAATAATTTACCGGATGATATGATTTACGGTGGCAAGTTGAAGTTATATATTGTAAAAGGTACCAATGATAAAAACCGTGTGGGATTTGCCTTTATGTCGGGCTCGTATCCAAAATGGGCGGAAAAATATGCCCCGGTAAACCGTCACGCCATGTTTCAAAAATATGTCCTCGATCCGTTGAATCGTATAACGGATGCGGCCAACCTGCCTAAATTGAATGTGGATGGAAGTATTCAAATAAGTCTTTTTTAAGGATTTCCATTAAATTTTTTAATGAATCTTTATATATTAATGTGTAAGTTAAATTTAAAGGATGGAGGATTAAGTTATGACAATCGAGGAATTAAAAAAGGAAATGCAAAACGGAGTCGTTGAGTTCCAATTTATTAAAAAGGATGGGTCAATCCGTAACGCAAAGGGCACGACAAATATGGGTATTATTCCGGAGGAAAACCACCCGACAGGAACTGATAAACCATTGAGTGACAACGTTGTACGTTTTTATGACGTGGAAAAATCCGAATGGCGCTCATTCTGCATTGCAAACTACATTGAAAATCCTGCAATCGAATAGGTATGGATATTAATAACGAAATAAAGGAAATATATGAGACCACCCTCAAAGGGGGTGGTTTCGAAGGTTCAATCGAAACCGGATTCACCCGCAAGGTAAAAAAGGTCGTAAGTACGATGATTGTGAATGGTGTAAAACAAAACCAATATGCGGAAATGACACTCACGGTTAAATATATCGGTGAAGGTTCGATTGAAGGAACCCCGGAGGAAATTATTTATGGCACAAATATAACCGTAAATAATTCCGATGGCGATGATTGGTGGTTTAATAAGGAGGACCTCCAACTATTTCTATCGAAAAATTTTGGAAATACAAATGAAAAATAATATGAAGATACGCGTTCCGCAGGTGGATGTCAGGAATTGGAACGCCGGTGAGATGAAATTTGACCCATTTTGGGCGGATCTTTTAGTACCACAAAAAACCAAACAACGATGCAAATCATTAATAAAATAAAAATCAAAAAGTTTTTTTATAGCACCTTACAAGGTATATTGCTATTGTATATCGCCATTTGTTCCACATTTGTAATTTGGAACTCATACCAATCATTCCAAATCGAGCATGATTATGATGCCTTATATGCGAAGGTTGATTACCTTGAACAATTAATAAAGATACGGACACAGGAGGTTGATGTATTGAGTTTGGAATTGAATAAGGACAACTTTTTCCGGGTATGTGCCTATTATAACGTCCAATTCGATAGCATTGTTTATCGTCAGGCCGTGTTGGAAAGTGGTAACTTTACCTCATATCTTTGCAGGCAACACAATAACTTTTTAGGTCTATACAACTCCTCCATCCACGATTACTATAAGTTTGACCATTGGTCGGAATGTATACGTGGCTATAGGGATTTGGTTCAATATAAATATTCCGTCGAAAAATATGGCGGGGATTATTATAATTTCCTTAAAAAACTGCCATATGCGGAGGATTCTTTATATATACAAAAATTAAAGGGATTATTTTAATGAAAACCGTTATTATTACCGATACACATTACGGTATAAAAAAGAATAACAAACTGTGGTGTGATTTCCAATTAAAGTATATAGACAAAACCATTATACCATTAATAAAAAAATTAAAGGCCGGAGGTGATGATGTCCGGGTGGTACATTGTGGTGATGTATTCGAATCGAAGGAGTTGCTGAACGTATATATTATGGATAGGGTAATATCCAAATTCAAGGAGTTGATACATTTATGCCCAATATATATCGTTGCCGGAAACCACGACTTTTATTCCATGACCGACGATTCAATATGCGCGTTGGATTTATTGTTCGGTGAAATCAAGGATGAAAACCTCCATTATGTTGCCCGTGGTTATATTGCGGATAAGTCCCGAAAGGAATTAATGTTGCCATTTTTTTCAACCGAGAATGTGGAAACCGCGGAGAAAATATATGGTGAACTTGACTTTAAGCCGGAGATTGTTTATTGTCATACCGACCTTGAACATATTAATCCACGTTTGAAGGCATTATTTGTCGGAAGCAATATAATTTCCGGCCATATACATATACCTTACATGCACGATAATTATTATACCATTGGTTCCACCTATCCATTGGCCTTTTCTGACTCCAATACCCCGCACGGATGTTATGTTATGGATGACAATAACGTGGAGGGTATGGTATTCATTGAAAATAATGATTCGATGAAATTTTGGCGTTTGTATGATAATGAAATATTTGACGATGCCAAAACCGGTCAAATCCGTACGGATGATTATATCGAGGTATACGTCAATAAGGCCAACCTGTTGGAGGATTTGTATATAACCAAATTGGGTGAACTCAAGAAAAAATATCGTAATTGTGATGTAATTCCTAACGATGTTGTTGTTGAAAATTGTGGAAGTGCCCCTATTGATTTTGGGGATTTTGATATACAAAGGATTATAGCCCAAAATATACCGGAAAAATTAAAGGGGAAATTTCAAATTATTCTTGAACGTATTAAAGATATTTCGTAATAGGATTTATTTTTATATTAAATAAATTCCTATAATGTTAAAACATAACATCATAATGGGCAAACCCCGGATATTCTCCGAGGAGGTTGGTGAACAAATGATTAATCTTTGTAGTCAAACGTTCCTCCTACCCCCAAACGCGGAATATCACCTATTTATTACGACACCGGATTATATCGGCCGTCCGGATTTGGTTTCCCAGTTCCTATATAATACCACGGCATACACGGATATTATTTGTAAGATAAATGGTATCTCAAATCCATTTGAATTAAATGCGGATAAAATCCTTGTATGTCCTACGGAGGCCAATATAGGTGATTTTTACCTACCTTCGGAGGATGATTATGAGGATGATGTAAATGGAATCCCATTAACAGGTAATAAACCCCAACCAAAACAGGTCGATGAAAAACGTTCGGCAAACGATAGTGTCGTTAACGATAAACGTTTCGATATCGATAAGGAAAATAGAGTGGTAGTATACTAATGGCGGCACCGGTGGTAATATTCGATCCTTCAATGGATCTTCCAAAAATAACGCACAACCTATACCTTTCGGGTGGCGACGGCCCGGATCCAAGTGTAAATTCCGTGGATCAAACGATGGTGGATGGTATTGTTATGCCATTAATTCGGTTGAATAATATGTCGTTGAACTTTGCACAGGTTTCATTTTTTGAATTGTCAAGTGTTGAATTTGTACCCCGTTTGCGCATTTCCATCAAGGATAGTGAAAAGATAATGAAAATCTTTAATAAAACGGAGGCGGATAATTATATTCAGGTACAAATATTACCTCCTTTTGATGGGGCATATAGAAAAATAAATATGGTTTTTTATGTGGTCAACCACGAAACCCACGGTGATAGGGCAACGTTTGATTGTATTTATAAGGCACAAGGTTTCCGGGATAGCCGATTGGAAAGTTTTGGTGAGTTAACCACGTTTGAATTATTTGAGAAAATTGCAGGCGAACTGGGATTGGGTTTTGTATCAAATGTTAAGGAGACCCACGATAAACGTTGGATATATTGTGATAATTGCTCATTTCAGGACCTAATTAAACGTGAAATGGATTATTCCGGAACGGCCACCGAGATATTTGATTCGTGGATAGATTTTAGGAATAACCTGACATTATTGGATATATATGAGCGTCAAAATACCATCGACGAAAACCTGACAATATGGACGACGAGGTCCAAGGCCGTGGCCGTATCCAATGAATTTGGCGATATCAATAAACCGGTCAAGGTACCGGCCACATTGACGAATCATTATACAATGAGGAGTACCCCACTATATATTGCCAGGTATGAGAATATTATGAATAGTGAGGGTTCCGTTATTAATGGTACGGATGAGGTAAGTATTTGTTATAGTTTTGATAATAGTGCGGAGGATAATATGTATCTTGCCGATGGAAGTATTGAATCGGATACCACCATTAAATATAAATATGTAGGCGAATACTTTGGAACATTTAATTACCTGACCCAACAAAGGGCCGTAAAAAAATTCAAGGACAAAATCAACAAGGATTGTATTTCCGTCACACTCCATACAATTTGTCTTGGCCTGATGCGTGGCGATAAGGTAAATATCCGATGGTATGAGGGAAGTACCACTGTTAACGATGCGGTACAAAAAAACAACAAGGATTATGAATCCAATATACCAACAGGTGAGGATGATCCAAACTCCGGTTATGAAACACAGGTTATAAATAAGGCCGTGTCCGGGCAATATTTAATAAAGGATATTATTATATCCTATAAGGACGCCACGTGGAATCAAAAGTTAACATTAATAAAGGTAAAAGGTGACATTGAAATGTCATAAAAAATATAAAATAAAATGGCTATTGAAAGTTTAACACAATTGGGTGATAATTTAAAACAATTAATGGGAAAGGATACCGCCGTGGATTCCAATCCACTTTCATATTCCCATATATTGGAGGACGTAAAACGATTCCGTAACCAAATGGATCGGGATTATGTCGGTGCCCAATTTGACGATCCGGGTAGATTTTATTTTAAGGTATTTTTCTATTTTAATAACTCACACCGCGATGATGGTTCGGACTCCAACCTTTTGGGCGTATCAATGCTTCCGGATCTTGATTGGGATTGGAAATCAAAGGGTTCGGGTAACCAACGTCACCAATATGGCGCAAACGCACCACAGATATGGAATAGTTATAAGGGATATGGCAACACGGCATTTGGATATTTAATGAACATAGCGCAGGAGGAACGTGCGCAGGAGTTGATGACATTTATATCGTTATTAAGCAATATATCAAACGAAACCCCGTGGATGATTAAGGAGGTAAGCGGATTGAAGGATGTTTTGACCGGATATTTTCACCCCATGGCCGGATTCAAAATCGAGGAGGAACCGAAGGTAATTACATTAAAAATGTTACAGGAGCCTTACGATATGAGAATTTCCACCATGTTAAATGCATATCGCGATGCGGTTGTGGATAGATATAGGAAATTGGTGGTCATACCGGAGAATCTACGTAAATTTGATATGGGTATATATATTTTCCCGGCGCCTTATTACCACCTGAATCGTATGGAACATACCGCAGTTGGTGGTCTTTCCGCATCACAAAACTATTATCGTACCGGTAGTTTATATATTGAATTACACGACTGTGAGTTTGACATCCTTAACGGTTTTGAGGCCATCGATACCTTATCGAACGAGGAGGGTAATATGTTGGAGTATTCAATAAATATAACGGTAGGTCAGGCATTGTTGACAAATTATAATGAGTTCCTTGATGCCTGCTTTGGCGACTATTTCCGTGCCGCCCCAAATCCGGAACACTCATTGAATAACGACCAATCGGTAAATACCATATATAATTTCCATAAGGGTATATTATCCAAAATGTTCGGCCAATTAATGGAAAAAGGCAAAAGCAAATTAAATAACTTCGTCAAGCGTGTTACACTTGGGAACCTGTATGGTCTATCGCCAAAGAATGTTTGGGATAACCTCACAAGTGGAAATGTGGGTCTCCAATCCATCGGACAGGTAAAAAAGGTGATGGATAATATGGGTGTCCGCCCGTTGACAAAAAAAGGTGCGGTCCGTAATTTATATGATAAGGTTGAACAAGGCGCAAATAATGCGATTCGTACCGCCCTCGATTGGGATACAAATAGACGCCGCGGTGGTAGGACCGGTGGGAAATTATCCGGATATCCGACACCCGATAATGCCGCACAAAATTTATTTGGGTTTTCAGTCGGGCAATCCGAGCCGGAAACAAACCCATTAAAAGGTGCAAAATTATCAGGTTATTAAAAATGTAATTTTTATTCGTTTTAACAGGAGATTTTTGAACGGATGATGTTTTATATTATTTTATGAAGATCTTTCCGTAGGGCTTAAATAAATGGCAAAAAATAAGGTGTTTCGGATTGACCAAAACACCTTCTTTTTTTTATTTGGAAAAAAATGATTAATTTTCCGTCGGCATAACCTGTAATAATTTGTACACGGCATCACCATTTTGTGTTCCATATTGTCCCGATAGTTGATACATTTTGAAAAAATCGGCCAAGGTGGGGATTTTTGTAGCCTGTTTAAAGGAATATACGCCCCAATTTTCGGCATTTATAAATTTATCAAAAAGTTCCGGTTGACGAATCATCGAACCGGTAATAACATAACCATCCTCGTGTTGAACCATATGGGTATCCGATACGGAACCCCATACGTTATTGTATAGGCGGCAAATTCCGTTGGAACCTGATGATTGTTCCTTAAATGTATCCGTTTTATACGGCGATTGTGCTATGCCTTGTTTTAAAAGTTCCGTAAATCTATTCATAATAATATTTTTTTATTTACGTATGCGCATATATGTGGTATATTCATCCGCCATATATGTTTCACCAACCTTCAATTTTTTAATTTCCGAAATGGGATCACCATCCCAGTCCATATCGGGATCGAAAAAGTCGGTTATGTCATCATCACTAAAGAATGACAACATATTGGTTTCAACATTAATCATTAAAAATTTTGAATCCTTATCCAGTTCCTGACCCAATTCCCAATTTGCTGAATTGATGCCTTCAAAAATATGTCTCATATTAATATATTATTTTTCACCAAATGATTTATTCAACACACCGATCAATTTACCCCAATCACCTTTATCGGCGGCATCCTTATTGTCATTTAGAATACCATCGATGGTTTCCTTCATTTGTTTTTCATCCAAATCATCACCGAATACCTCCTTGAATTTATTTTCGGCATAATCACGGAATGATTTTTCGTCCTTAATTGATTCCTCCGCCTTATTTGCCTCCTTTTCGGCGTCCTCGGCCTTATCCTCAACCTTATCAATTTTCTTTTCAAGTTCCTTTATTTTGGCATCATCCGATTCCAAAAGGGATTTTTTTAAACTTTCAACCAAATTCATCATCTTTATATAGTTTTTTTGTATTTTTGATATAATAAAGTTATTTCGGTAAATTTTTCCATAACATATTCATCCGGTTTTCTTATAAATGATTCCGTTGGATATATATTGGATAAAAATTCCTTAATTATTTTTACATTCTCCTTATAATTGGCATTCAGATATTCACCATTATTTTCGAGGAATGGATTAATCGTTGTTTCAATACCTTTTGATGCACCCTCAACCGCGCTAAATAACATTTCCGGATTTCTCCAACGGTTGACCTCCTCAAGCATCAAATATACATCGTCATTAAGCAATACCTCATACATTTCCTCGCTCGATTTGTACATATTGTTTGCCATTAAGGATTCACTATATACATCCAAAAGGTCGCTCAAAATATCCATTAATTCCTCATTGGATTTCATAAAAGGTATGATTTTCTTGGTAACTATATGTGTTACCATGGCCGGTGTCATATTAAACTCGGCGGCAATATCCTTTCCCTTTTCCTGCTTTTCCCCACCAAGTCCGAAATATTTAAGGAATACAATCACATCACGTTTAGAAAAATGTTTACCTAACTCATCAAATAAACGGTTCCATTTTTCCTGTTGTTCGGTGGCGCTTATTTTATCGGTAACACCAAGTGATGCCTGATGGTCCTGTGCATAGTCATCATCCTTACCCATAATACCATCAAGTGATTTCGTTAAATGTGTTGTCTCACCCTTTGTGTATGCATTTCGACGATCATTATAACTCATTCGGATTGTGCGTGAGTTATTATATATTTCGGATAGAATGGAGTAGCGGATCATATATGAGGCATATTGTTTAAATGAGGTTGTTCTTGCCTTTTCGGCGCCTTCCCTGTCCTCCTTATCCTCAACATCATTTGCCTGTACCGGTTTCTTATATGTATTTATTGCCTTTGTCAATCCCTCAAATCCGGCACTTATAAGTTCCGCCTTATCGAGGTTTTCCTTTCCAATAAATTGATTTACAATCTTATACACCAACTGACCATATTGTTTTACAACGGCCGTACGTCCACGCTCGGAATCAAGATCCATCGTCAGGTCATCCATGGCCAATTTTCCGGCCTCCAACTCGGCACGTTCGGCCTTTGACATTTTCATTGGTAATAAACGTATGTTTGTACCCAACGATGCAAGAATGGATTTAAGTTCCTGTAAATCCTGAATATTTAGGTTTAATTCGGCGGCCAATTGTTTTAGACGGGAATTATTTGCGGCCACAATATCATCGACCACAATGTCGCTCGTAATATTATATTTTTGTAATAAATATAATGCCTTTTGTACATCCTCCGGTAGTTTACGGGACATTTTCTTTGCATAATCCGCTATCTCGTGGGATAATAACGTAACACCATCGGTGCTCGTTCTCATTCTACCTTCGGAAATTATATTGGTGAGTTGTTTCATCTAACGCAATAAATATTTACCTAAAAAATAAAATGTACGGAAGGAAAAATTAAGTTTTTTCCGGAATACCTTAAAAAACATCCCGAAACATTTATTTTTTTCATAAATATTGAGGAAATGAACCTAACATTTTTCAGGTATATAAAACTTTCGAGGATGGTTAAACAAATAGTTAAAAACGAAAACCTCCTTGATAACCTTTCAAAATTATATGGATTCAATTTCAAAATTGATTGGGTTGGTAGAATTTATGCGGTCATTAATCCATTAATAAAAAATGGTGTATTTGATCAGGCCGGGCAAATCTATGGTTATGATGAATTGGAAGGCCGCAATACAAAGGATTTTATTAATAATTGGGTAATGTCCCGGTTGGATATTGCGCAGGAGTTTATATTTGAAAAGGATTTATTTAATATACTCACATATAACCTGACAAAGTTGGATGAAAGTGAAAATTATCTATTGGTGATGTCACCGATTGGTTATGATAATTTTAAGAAAACATTAAAATTTTTGACAGGACTTTTTATTGGTATTTTGTTAACAAGTTTATCAATAATTTTATTTATATAACAAATTAAATTTTTTTATATGGAAAAACAAAAGGAAATCAACGAAACGGTTCAGGAGTTGTTCAAACAAATGGACGAGGAGGTAAAGAACTACAAGGAGGAAATCGACAAAATTGACGAGGTATCCGGACTTGAGGAAAAGGAACAGGAACTCATTAAGGAAATGGATGCCAATGATGAGTATATAAAAGGTATTAAATACCCATTACAGGAAAGCGTCCAATTTGGCGGCCGTGTATATAAAAAGGATGAGGTGGCAAAATATATTGTCAACCAATTCAAAAAGTTGGAAATCAATTGGCAAATGACCTTGGGCTACCACCTTTTGACCGAATTTTGGAAATCAAATCCATCGGATATTAAATACGGTGAATTGGATACCACTTTGAGAACGTTACAACAATTAAAATTTAAAGGCCCTGATGATTGGAAGTCAATTTTGGTCATCAATGAATACTTCAAATTTAACCACGAGGATTATACGAAGGACCTTGCAAAATCGATGTTACTTGCCGAGAAACATAATATCATCCTTGATAGAATGAAATTAATCAGTAAGAAGGTTGATCCAAATGAGGTTGTACAGGAGGAAATGTTTAACGATGCCATGAAGCAGGCGGAAAAAAATAACCAATAATATGTTTACGGCAACAGCAAAATATAGAACGGATAATCATACCGAGTTTTACGAATTGGGGGAGGTATTCTCCATTTATGAAGGTGATGATGAAAAAATGGCCGAATATAAAAGCCAATATCCGGACGCAACGTCCTTTATGGTTGGTGCCAAAATTGCAATACCAATTATGAAGGATATAACCTACGAAATTTACAATTCAAAAGGTACCATTATTAAGACCCTTTATTAAAAAATTGTAATACAATTCATTAAAGGTGAGGCACAAAAAACCTCACCTTTTTTTATCCCCCAACCATTAAATTTGTCCAAAAATCTTTATATATTTATCCCAAAATTTATATTATATTTAAAAACGAAATTTATATATGAAGGTTAGAAAAAGGAACGGTAAAATCGAGGATTTCGATGCCGGGAAAATTAGAAACGTACTTGAAAAGGTATTTCGTTCAACCCGACATTCCGCCCCGGTTAGAAATGCGAAGGAGTTAACCAAACAGGTAATGGAATCGTTGGAACAAAAATCGAAGGATAAGGAAACAATCCTGCCCATCGATACAATACAGGATGAGATTAGGAACATATTGATGATAAATCAATTTTGTGACGAGGCGGAGGAGTTCATTACCTACCGAACCAATAGGGAACATATTAGATTCATAGCCAAACAACAGGATGACTTTATTAAAAAATATATGGGTACCCAAACCAACGCGGACGCCACGGTTGATGACAATTCAAACGTCACCACAAAAAATATCGCCACCATGGGTGCCGAAATGTGGAAACCACGTAATATAGACGTAAACCGGGAACGTGTGATGAATAAAATCCGGGAAATATGTCCTGATTTTGATGCGAAGGAATATGTCCGAATGTTAAAGGACCATATTATATATAAAAATGATGAAAATGGGCAAGGAACAAATCCGCCTTATTGTGTATCAACCTCAATGTATAGATTCCTCATCGATGGCCTGGAGGGTATCGATGGTAAGTCGGCAAAACCAACAAACCTTGATAGTTACTGTGGATTATATGTAAATTATATTTTTGCGGTATCCACCCAATTTGCAGGTGCGGTTGCCACAAGTGAGTTCCTATTATATTTTGATTATTTTGCCCGTAAGGAGTGGGGTGATGATTATTATAAACATACCGATGCCACAATTACAACCGATATATGCAAACACCAAAAAACAATCATATACCAAATACACCAACACTACCAACAGGTTGTTTATGGTATAAATCAACCTATGGGTGCGAGAGGTTTTCAATCGGCGTTTGTAAATTTCTCATATTTTGATAAGGCATTTTTTGATGGAATGTTCGGGTCGTTTATGTTCCCGGATGGAACGAAACCGGAATGGGAATCGCTTTGTTGGCTGCAAAAGGATTTTATGATGTGGTTTAACGAGGAAAGATTGAAGACGTTGTTGACATTCCCGGTTGAAAGTGTTGCGTTGGTTTACCGCGATGGCGAATGGGCCGACCCGGATATGTTTAATTTTGTATGCGAGGAATATGCAAGAGGTCATTCATTCTTTACATATATAAGTGATACCGTTGATTCATTAAGTTCCTGCTGCCGCCTAAAAAATATGGTACAAACGAAGGAATTTAATTTCACAAACGGAAATATGGGTATAATGACCGGTTCAAAATCGGTTATTACCTTGAACCTGAATAGAATAATTCAAAAGGCACACCTCGAATGGATGAATAAACCGGACGATATTGATTATATGGATTACCTTAAACCATATTTAATTGACATCCTCGAAAAGGTTTATATTTTCCACGAAGCCTATAACGAAATATTGTGGGATTACTACAATGCCAATATGTTGCCGGTATACAAGGCCGGATTCATTGACCTGAATAAACAATACCTGACGATTGGCTTAAATGGATTAAATGAGGCCGCCGAATTTTTAGGAATGGAATGTAGTGATAATAAGGAATATGAGGAATTTTGTCAATTTATATTCTCAACCATTAAGGAGCAAAACCAATTACATAAGACCAAAAAGTTGACATTCAATACCGAACAGGTACCGGCCGAGTCGCTTGCCATTAAGAATTATAATTGGGATAAGGAGGATGGGTATTGGGTTCCGGAGGATAGAAACCTATACGCCTCATATATTTATATACCAAGTGATAACCAACGTTCCATTTTGGAAAAGATACGTATGCACGGCAAAAACTTTATTGGAAACTACCTCGACGGAGGTTCGGCCGCACATTTAAATTTAAGCGAGCACCTTTCCAAAAAACAATATGAATATGTATTAACATACGCCGCCAACGAAGGTTGTCAATATTTAACATTTAATATCCCAAACAGTGAATGCGATGATTGTGGTTTTATAGCAAAACAACCATTTGAAACCTGCCCTAAATGTGGATCGGCAAACATTACCTGGTGGGATAGGGTTATTGGTTATATGACACCGATAAAATCGTGGTCCACAGGCCGTAAGATTGAACAAAAGACCCGTATATACGAAACGGTGGATATATAATTAAAAATATTATATAATATTCAAAGGTTTGGGAATTAAATTTCCCGAACCTTTTTTGTATATTATTATGTAATTAAGAGGATTGTATTATGGATGGAATTTATGAATATTTGATTGGTGGGAAGAAAATCGGTAAAAGAAACGTTCCAGCATTTAATGAATTGGAGGTTGGTGATATTTTTTATGTTTACCAATATAAAAAACCCGACGAATGTATTAAACGATATAAAATAAAAAAAATTTACAAGGATGTACATAGTTCAATGATTGATTTTAAGGTTGATGCGGATATACATTGGTACCTACCATTAATTGAGGCAACAAAAACATTCCATAAAAATATCGATATGCCGGATACAAGGATTTATTTCGCAACAACGGAGAATGAATTGAAAAAACATATTAAATCCCAAAATATAGAAATAAAGGATATTAATTTATAAAATGTTAAAATATTATAATGCATTATTAACATTTCGGGAGGTGCCTAACGAGGTAACATTATGTATTAACATAAGTAATTGCCCGGTACATTGTCCCGATTGTCATTCCAAGTGGCTTTGGAAGGATGAGGGATATGATTTAACACCAAGTTCGATTGATAAACTTATTGAGGCAAATCCCGGTATAACTTGTGTCGCCATAATGGGGGGCGATCAGGATAAGGTATATGTTATGGGTATAGGCCGGTATATCAAAATTCACCATAAACTAAAAACAGCCTGGTATAGTGGCTGTGACCGTCAAATGGTTAGCCCAAATTGTTTTGATTTTTATAAATACGGACCGTATATTAATTCCCGGGGAGGACTTGATAATCCTAATACAAATCAGGTTTTTCTTAAATGGAATGGAAAGTTTTGGGAGGACCAAACACATTTATTTTATAATAAAAAAGGGGTTTTTTAACCCCCTTTTAGTATACGCTTACCTCGTATGAGGTATCGCGTTCATAACTAACCAACACCCTTCCGGAACGTCTCATTTTCCCCTTTATGACACCAATATTTGGTGCATATTCATAACTCGTAACGACGTTATCCGGATATTGTTTCCGATACCAGGTGCATATATATAATCTCGTTGCGTTTTGTTTCGAGCCGTCAAGTATGGATGATTTTAATGTCCTCATATTTTATGTTATTTTTTTGTCAAATCACTTATTTTTGCGGTTTTAAAAAATTTCACCGGAACTATTTTTTCCAATTCATTGAAAGTTGTTGCACAATATAATTTTAATCCATCATTATCAACCATTTTACCCGTGGATGAATGGCCACCTGCAAAATTAAAGGTATTATCATCATCACCCCCATTAAGGGCCACCGTGGTGATGGTCACAATACCATTTGTGATTTTTATATTTTTAATGTTTAAAATCATAATTGCATTTACATCGGTTTCAGGTGCCTTATTGAAGGAGGAATCCGCATAAGCCCAATAATATACGATATCCCCAACCCCGAGATCCTCCCATTTAGGGGTTTGTCGTATCCCTGTTTTCCTTCCACCTATTAAATATTCATATATATGTTCCATAATATTAAATTGTATTTGGTTGCATAAGAATTGCCGATCCACGATGGGACTTAACTTCCTCCTTGATGGATTCAAGTTCATTATCGGCCTCATCGTTAAATAATGAGTAATTTATGGTCACACCACCTGGATATTTGAATTCAAATGTACCGTAAATTGTTGATAATGACTTCTTTACCAGGCACACTACGTATCTTTGAAAATAATAATTATCATACAGGTCCTGAATCCTGCAACGAATGAATGTTTGTATTAATATATCACTACCACCAACGGCTCCCAATAATACCAATTTGTGTGAGAATTGGTTAAAGTTGAATGTTACCGGCGGATTAAGGATTTGATCAAAGGTGTCAATTTCATACATGGTGGCGACGACCTCCGGAAGTGTATATCCATATCCATTCCCCGGTCCTAATCCGGCACCGATGGCACCAACACCACCAAACATTGAATAAGTGGAAAGCATCATTCTCTCCAATGAAAAATCCCCCATGGCACCATATGCCATCGCCGATTGACGTTTATATACACCCCAAACGGCCATAATTTGTTGTGGTAGTTGTACTATTTTATTAAGACCTTGACCTTTTCCAACACCTTTACATATTTCCTTATTTGGAATGGCGTACATTCTTTCCTCCAAAGACCAGTCATCGTTTTGCCAAAACCAACGGGCGGCCTGCAAAATCAACGCTGGGATGCGCTCCAATGGAACGGCCATTGGTAATGCGCAGGATTGGGTTACCTCCTGTGAAATCAATGTCATAAATGCGGTATCAACCTCATTTTGCCACGTTGCATAATTAATATCATTTATATTTGCCTTCTCGCCACAACCGCAGGATGGATTCATATATACACAATTTTTTATAAAAATAACATAAACCCACATAAAATATAAGTGGACCTGAAAAATATTTATTTTATTAAAAATTTCATTGGTAGTTTTATTATTAGAAAAATAAGGGAAATATGAATTATCCGCAATCATTACAATCAATAAGGACAGGCAGATCCAGTTTGGAAAAATGGCTTCAAAAAAACTATCCGGAATTTAAGTTATTTTTGGATGAAAAATATCCGGGCACCTCATATCAATGTGGGTTATATATGTTTTATAACGGAATTGATTCCATACCATTATGTGATTGTGGAAAACCTGTTAAATTTTACGGGAACCAATATGGTTTTGCCCGTTGGTGTAGCCCCACCTGTGCCCAAACAAGTAATGAAATATTAAATAAGCACAAATCCACCTGTTTGGAACGATATGGTGTTGAATATTCATTACAAAATGATAAAATAAGAATGAAGGCAATCCAAACAAAGGAGGAAAAATATGGTGATCGAAATTATAATAATAAACAAAAATATAAATCCACCTGTTTGGAACGATATGGTGTGGATAATCCACAAAAATCCCAAATTATAAGGAAAAAGGTGGAAAATACCTGTTTGGAACGATATGGCGAGACCTCATTTTTGAAGACACAAACGGTAAAAAAAATAAATGATGAAAAATTTATTTTAAATAACCCATATTTTATCTCAAAGGTTGGTGATGTATATAAATTCAAATGTTCAAATCCAAACTGCAATAAATGTTCCGAAAAGGAATATGAAACAAATTATGATCTTCATTATCAACGAATAAATGTATATAACATCGAGCCGTGCCCAAAATGTATAGGCATTGGTGAGTCGGTCCAAATAAAACGGAGGAACAAATAATGTTGGAGACCGGTTATCTAAAAATATATGATACCGGACAAAGCAAATGGGTATTTAAAAACCATTAAAAAATATTATTATTCAAATATGAATAAAAAACAGGCAAAAATAGGTAATTTTAATCCCATAAAGGAGGACGAATCAGGCAAAAGGGCGAAACGTGTTATTTGGTCCACGAATGTTATAAATATGGCACTTGAAGGATTGGATAAAGGTAAACGCCTTGTTGCCAATCCTTTTTATGAGAATAATTCCAAATTATTGAAGGCCGGTCTCGTATTTCACCGCACACCGGAGGAGATTGAGGAATGGAAAAAATGTGCCGCCGATGTTATTTATTTTGCCAAACAATGTAAATTGATGACCCCGGAGGGTATTCAATATATTGAGTTGCGTCCATATCAGGAAAAATATTTACGGCATCTCGAACAACATAATATGAGTATATATCTTGCAGCCCGCCAAAGCGGTAAGACAACAACCTCCGCAATATTCCTATTGTGGTATATATTATTCAATTTTGATAAAAATGCCCTCGTTTTGGGTAATAAAGGTAAAACGGCAAAGGAAATTTTGGATAAAATCAAAAAGATATTTTATGAACTTCCATTTTATTTAAGACCCGGTGTGGAAAAATGGAATGAAATGGAGTTGGTATTTGATAATGGATGTAGAATTATGGCCGAGACCACAACAACACGTTCCGGTATTTCGTTTACATTCCACTGTGTACTTGCGGATGAGTTTGCACACATAATGCCAAATATTTTGGATGAATTTTATGAAAACCTTTTACCTGTAATTACGGCGGCAAAGGCCCGGTTAATCCTATCATCCACCCAAAATGGACGTAATCTTTTTTATCGTTTATACACGGCGGCCGTGGCAGGGGAAAATGAATATTCACCATTTAAAACCGATTGGTATGAGGTGCCGGAATGGAATCCGGATAAACGTTGTTGGGAGAAACGTGATGAGGCGTGGAGGAGACGTCAGGTTGCCAATTATGGTAGTGAGGAGGCATTTAACCGTCAATTTGGAACATCATTCGATTCCAATTCCAACACATTAATATCAAATCAGCGGTTACGTGAGGTTGATAACAATCGGGTCAATTTTGTGGAAAAATACCTGCCGGGATGGCAGCAGTATTTTGTATGGAGGGAGGATTATGAACCGGCGGAGATGCTCCGTAAGGATCCAATAATTATCACCTGTGACCTTGCCGAAGGTGGTGGAAATGATTATACCACATTCCTTTTTAATCGTATATATATTGATGAAAATGATATGGTTAGATATGAATGTGTGGGTATGTTCCATAGTAATGAGATCCCGCTGGAAAAGGCCGCATATATATTGAGGGGATTATGTTTGGCATATATGGTGAAATATAATTTTTATATCTCCGTGGAAATGAATACATACGGTGATTTATTTATCCGGTATATGAAGGATATGATCGACGGCGATGGTACTTGGGAAAAATTTAGTATGGATTGTTTCCTTAAATTTAAAAAGGAACGTATGGTGGGTAATAAAATGAAAGTGGAATATAAAATCGGTGTTCGATTGGACGCGAAGGAAAAGTTATTCGCCTGTATGAATTTTAAGACCAAATTTGAACGCCGGGAAATTGACAATTATAACACATTATTTCTCAACGAGGCATATAATTTTTGCGATACCGAAGGTCATAATACATACAAGGCCGCGTATGGGCACGATGATATATTTATGGCCCAAATGCAGTTGGTATTCTTTGAACGCTCCAACGTATATAATAATTTTATTCAATCCATTCGTGCCGGAAAAGGCCATATTGAACAAAAAAGAACGGTAAGTATATATGATATGCTTGACCAATATACACCAAACGGTTACCTGTCGCCGAATTTCCAGTCAATGAATGAGGAAATGTACGAAAATCAGGTATTTGAACGGTTTGGACGTCATCTTTCCTAAAATTTTATATATAAAACCTTAAAAATTGTAACTTTCGGATTATTTAATAAGAAAAATAATTCCGAATATGAATGATAATGAAAATGATGCACTCGAAAAACAAATAGGCAACTTGGGTGCACCGGGGGGGTCAACAAATAAAAACGAGGAAACCCCTACACTTACAGGAAAGAAATTAAAACACATTACCAAAAAGAATACATTATCGGAGGAGGACGAACAATCTATGAAGGATTTTCTCGCAAGAACCGACGGTAAAAGTGTATTCCAATCGGGACCAAAATTGATAGGCTCGCAGGCCGAAATAATTGAAAATGACGGCGATGCACCAATTTCAGGAGGATGGATTCCAATCGATCGTGCCGGATTGGGTGAACGTGATATTTTCTATCCTGCCGAGTGGGAGTTCCGTGTAAAACCGGCGAGTGTATCGGTTTGTAAAAAATGGTCACAAATCGATGAAAATGCCCGCGATGTTAAACTCCAAATTTGGAATGTGTTTAATGAAATCATCAAACAATGTGTTAAAATCCAAACACCAACAGGTAGTTTGAATTGGGGTCACATCAATAGTTGGGATAGATTTTGGTTTGTAAAACGTATCCACGATTATACCTACGCCAAGAGTAATAAGATTGAATTTACCGATATATGTGAAAATTGCGGCGAGGAATTGACATTCTCATTGGAAACCAATAGTTTATTATTCGAAACACCGGATGAATCGGTTATTGACAAGCATTGGGATACGGTTGAATATTGTTGGAAAATCGATCCAAAGGAATATGATATGACCGGCCCGATTATTAAACTTTATACACCAACAATGGGCAAGGATGATATCATCGTTCAATGGGCATATGCACAGGCACAAAATGGCCGTGTTGTGGACGAAGGTTTTATTAAGTTCCTTCCGTGGATGATGAAATCGGCTCCAAAGGATTTAAAACTTGCCGATAAAATTATCCGTGAATGTGAACGTCAATATAAATCCTGGGATATGGAAACGTTCAGTTTTTACGATGAAATTATTAGAAACATTGAGGTGGTTCCGGAGGAAAAATTAAGAACTGTATGTCCACATTGCGGTGAAGAGGTCCGCAGTGCCGCCCAGTTTCAAAATGGATTTAAGTCATTATTTTCAATGGAAACTCGACATAAGAAGTTTGGTACGAAGTAAGGCGTGGTTGGTTAAAAACTTTCATTTACAGCCGTCGGAAATTGATAGGATGGATATGTGGGAATGGAATTATTTTATTGACGACATAAATGAAATGGTTAAACGTGAGGAGGAGCAACACAAGAAGGAGGAGGCAAAATACAAATCATCCTTCAAAATGCCAAAATCACCGACCATACCGAAGGTATCAGGTATAAAATATTAGAATGAAATATGAAATTTTTTATTGTAGGGGCACAAGGAACAGGAAAACGGGAACTGTTGGATATTCTCCAACAGGACCATCCTGAAATCCGCATAGCCAAATTATTCTCAAACGTCAATCCGGAGCAAAAAGGCCTATATCGCAACATTAATGACTATATGCCTTATAATGAGGCCGATATACGTCTTATGTTTGAAAACAATGCATATTTATTTATGAAGGAAATTGATGAAATATCCTACGACATATATGAGGGCGTTTCATTATTTGAATTTAATAATAGCGACATTGTTATGTTAACGCCGGATGAGATGGTACGTATTCCAAGCCAAAGTATAAACGAGGAAATTTGTTTCATTTGGTTGGATAATAATACCAAAAATAGATTCAATAGATATAAAAGTGATAAACCAAACTATTCATTCCAACAACGTGAGGCGACCGAAAAATTGTGTATGAATGATTTTGTGACCAATATTTATTCGTTCCCAAATTCCAAACTCATATATTTTTATAATGAGGAGCCTTCGCGGGTAAGTGCCATATTATATGCACTATATAAGGATAATTCACTTGTGGATGAGTTTTCAAAAAAATTTAATTAATAATGTTTGATAATGGTATGATGATTGAGGGAGGCGGGCCAATGTTAACAGGTAATTGGGTAAATCCCAAAACCGGTGACTTTTTTACGGTCCGCGATAGTTTCTTTGAGGATGATGATTGTATTATAATCACAACCGATGGAAGACGATTGAATTATAAATTAATACAGGATTACGTTGGGACAAAGGATTCCGTTGAGCAACTTAAACGTGTAAAGGAAAGTATGGGAAAACGTGATGAACAACTCCCGCCGGAGGTTGCCAATTTGATTGACGATAATCCATTGGATAAACCGGTTCCTCCACGTAAGGATTCCAAACCACGGCAAACGGTGCCGGTGGTTGAGCCGGGCATGGATCCAAGTATGGATTACGATCCCGATTTACAGGAGGCGCTTGGTAATTATGGTAAGAAACCTGCATATGACCCATTAAATTCACCGATGGCGACAAAACGTGAGGAACAGCCCCGTGGGATTGTGGTTCAACCACAAAAACCAATTATTCAGGATGCCGATATCATTGAACGTGCAATGCGTAGGGTAAATGCACCTAAAATAAATATCTCGATGGTATTTGATAAATACCCGGAGAAACAACTTGATATGCTTGTTAACCTTATGGGATGTGAATATGAGGACATAGCCGCCTGGATATATGAATCATATTTTTCAAAGGACTTCCGTGCCATTATTATTAAGGAAATAACAAAAATATTGGAAAATGGACCGGAACCGGTTGAAACCCAAAAGGATAAATGGGAGCCACCATTCGGCAACGAGGGTGAATTGTGTAAAGACCCATATTTCACAAAGCCACACGAGGAGGAGATGCCTGTAATTGAGGAAAACCCTGTTGAAAAGCCGGTGGTAAAGGCCAAACCGGTTAAAAAGCCAACAACCAAAAAGAAAAAAACTAAAAAATAATTATGGACAACAAAACAAAGGATATGCCGTTTGATGTGGATACCACCACAACCGATATAATGGATCTTGTGGACGATACCGATGGTATAGTTGACATTCCTTTGGACGTCATTAATACCGAGTCGGTCAATGAGGCCGACTCGATTATTTATCACCTTATACGTGAAAAATATGGTAAGGATTATTTAACATTACATCCGGATTTGAAAAAATATGTGGATGTGGAAACCGAGGGATTGAGAAATCTCATCAAAATGAGAAAATCCAATGAAACGTTACACGATATCCTTATACGGGCAATCGGCGGAAATTCCAATAATGCGTCGTTATATATGGCCTTATCACGTATGCAGGGTGCAAATCTATCCATTCAAAAACAAATAGATGAAAAAATGGATAGTATCCGGAAATTAATTAAAAACTATCAGGCGGAACTCGATTTGGACCTTGATAGGGAGGATGAGGATGAGGAACCGGGGGATGAGACCGATATTACAATTACACGTGGTACGAGGGATTTTATCCGTCAAATAAAACAGGAGGAGGCCAACAAGCAACTCCAAATGGACGAACTTTTAAAATAGATTAAACTTTGACCATAAATACATTATTTTTTAAATAAAAAATCGAAATGGCTGAACAAACTGATGGAGTAAGTGGAAAATACGTACAACCCGAAGGCTATATGGAGGTTCGTACCCAACAACCGGGTACATCCTTAAATGAGGCCGCCGTGGATCCAATGAATATCCCGGGGTTTAGAAAAACCACAAACTTCCACCCAAATTATGCCGGTAGTGAACCAAAGAAAAAGAAGAAACGTCTAATCAACCAATTTTTCTCCGACCTATCACGTTGGGGTATGAATTATGAGGAGGACGTAATCAAAAATATGCAGGCCATACCTGCGGATAAAAACCTTATACCTAAACAAAACCAATTATTGATGCAGGATTTGTTTGCAAACAATAATTGGAAGGTAAAAACCAATAGGGATAGAAGTTTTTATGAAAAGGATTTCGCCTCGAAACGTGAGGTTCTCCGTAACCTTGCATTGCAGCCGGAATTGGAGGATATTTTGGATACACTTGCAAACGAGGCCGTTGTTTATGACTCCAATTATACATATTTTATCGAGCCATATATCGATGAAAATGAAACGAAGGAATTGGATAAAAAGGCCAACGAGGAACTCCGCAAAAATATGTCCGACTGGTTTGCCAAATTATATAAAATGTTGGAGTGGAAAACGAAGGCTTGGGATGATTTCAAACGATTTGCCGTGGAGGGTGAACTTGCGTGGGAAATTGTTTATGACAATGTGACAAATCCAACTAAAATTATTGGCCTCGTTCCACTTGATACCGCCACGCTGACGCGTACATTTAAGAATGGCAAGTGGTATTATATTCAATTCAAGGGTGTTATGGGTAAGGAACGCGAATTATTGGATTCCCGTGTGGTGTTTATCCAATATCAGGAAACCAATTGTATTTCACGTATGTCATACCTGGAACGATTGGTTCGCCCATTTAATATTTATCGTATTATTGAGCAGGCCCAAATTATTTGGACCGTATCCAACGCACAAAGCAAAATGATGTTTACCATTCCTACAAATGGTATGTCACAGGCGGAGAGTGCCATGACTGTTGCCTCCATGATGAATAGATATCGCGAGGTAATCAAATTCAAACAGGAATCCGGTGAGTTGGAAATTAACGGTCAATCAAATATTCCGGGAAATAAGGAATATTGGGTTGCATCAAATGAGGCCGGTGAACCTCAAATTGAAACCATAGCGGGTGAAGGACCTGAATTGAATGATAATGACCAATTGAAATACTTTTATAACCGTCTTATAAAGGCCTCAAAAATTCCGCTTGATCGTTTTGACGCGGAATCAGGTACAACATGGTTTGGCACCGATGGTTCGAGTGTGGCACGTGCCGAGATTTCATTCTCCCGTTTTGTGGATAGGATGCGTAATACATTCGTTCAGGCCATATTGAAGCCACTTCAAATCCAAATGATGCTATTGCAGCCGGAATTGAAGGAATATCTTGATATTGTAAATTCAATCTCAATCCACTTTAATTCATACAATCCTTTTGAGGAAATGCTTGAAATGGAGATGACCCAAAAACGTGTGGAATTTATCCAAACAATGAAGGAATCGTTGGTGGATATGGATGCGGAAGGAAATGATGTCAAATTCTTCTCAAGTGAGTTTTTGGTTAAGAAATATTTACATTACTCGGATGCCGACATTGCCCTTAATAAACGAATGAAGCAGAAGGAGGATGTGGAAATGGGTCTTGCCGGTGGTGAGAACGCCGACGAACAACTTGAATCCACGGACGAACAACTTGCAAATCTTCTTGAACAGGTTGAAAAACGTAAATCCGAACTAAAGGAGGAGATAAAGAAAAGAAAAAAGAAAACCAAACCTAAAAAGGACGAGGAGGAATAAAAAAATGATACCCGGGAATTAAATTTTCCGGGTATTTTTTTTATTTTAATTATTGAAATAATATTGGAAATGGACATAACATATTTATTGCAACAACCAAGGACAAGATGTAAGGAGGTTCATATAAGCAAATGGTTCCCACAGGATTACAACGAAATACTTAAACAACCCGGTACAAAATTTACGGAGAAATTATACCAATATATGTATAATAATCCGGAACATATATGTCCTGTATGTGGTAAACAAACCCCATTTCAAAATTTTATTTCCGGTTATTCCAAATATTGTAGTGTTAAATGTAGTGCCAACGATGAGGAATGTACAAAATTAAAAAAGGAAACCATATTGGAAAAATATGGTGTTGACAATATATCCAAATTGGAATCCATCAAACAGGTAAAAAAGGATATAATGAATGAACGGTATGGCGGCTTTTACAATAACAGGGATAAGGCAAGGAAAACAATGTTGGAAAAATATGGTGTTGACAATATATCCAAATTGGAATCCATCAAACAGGTAAAAAAGGATATAATGAATGAACGGTATGGCGGCTTTTATAACAATAGGGATAAGGCAACGAAAACAATGCTGGAAAAATATGGTATAAAAAGCACGTTGGCCTTGCCGGAGGTTAGACAAAAGGCATTGGAAACCAAAAGAAAACGGTTTCTTGACATAAATGATGATATAATTGATTATGATGGTGATTTGTGGATAATGAAATGTCCACACCCGGAATGTCAAAAATGTAAGGAAAAAACATTTAAAACACCACAAGGTATATATCACGATAGAAAACGTGACGGGTATGAATTATGTACAAATATATTACCAATACAGGATATCCGGGTATCAAATACATCGATCGAAATTTTTGTTAAACAAATTTTGGATGAATATGGTATTAAATATGAGGAAAATGTAAGAAATATAATTCCACCAAAGGAGTTGGATATTTATATTCCCGATATGCATATTGCGTTTGAATGTAACGGGTGTTATTGGCATAGTGATTTTAGGGATCACCGGCCAAAACGTCATTATGAAAAATATAAATTATGCCGGGATAAAGGGATTCAATTAATTACAATTTGGGAGGATTGGACCTATAATAAATCGGATATTTTAAAATCCATTATAAAAACAAAATTGGGTTTAATTGAAAATAAAATTTACGCAAGGAAATGTGAATTGGTGGATATATCAAACCAAAAAACATTGGTAAATAATTTCCTTGATGTAAACCATATACAAGGCCATACCGTTTTTGAAAAATGTATTGGTGCCTATTATTGTGGTGAGTTGGCCGCCGTGATGACCTTTGGACATAAACGGGGATGTCGTGGGGGTGCCGGTAAGGTATCAAATGAATGGGAATTAAGTAGGTTTTGTACAAAAATGGATGTGATTATTCCCGGCATTGCAAGCAGGTTATTGAAAAAATTCGAATATGAATTTAAACCGGAAATAATATATTCATTTTCATCCAACGATATTAGTTCCGGTAATTTATATAAAATACTTGGATTTGAGGAGGAACAAACAACGATTCCATATTGGTACATTGAACCCAAAACATTAAAACGTTACCATAGAACGGCATTTACAAAAAGGGAGATGATACGGAAACAAATGGCATCCGACTCGGATAATTTTACGGAATCCGAAATAATGAAAAAATATCATTTTTATAAGATTTATGATTCCGGAATGACCAGGTGGGAAAAACATCCTTGATTTTATAATTTATTTTGTGTTTAAGGAGAGATCTCCGCGTGGATAATGATTTCATCATTTTTATGACGATCTCCTCAAATAGGCCATTTAAAATCGAAAATAATAAATGAATGAATTTTATATAAAAAATTAAACCAATTTGTTAAATTTTTTCCGGATTCTTTATATATTAATATGTAAGTTAAATTTAAAGGATATAGGAGGACAAGGATATGAAAGCAAGTGTATATAATGGTGATAGTGTAACATATAGAATCAAGGTAAATGATAGAATTGCCGATAAATCGAGATTCCCTTGGGGGCGTAGTGAAATGTTCTATGGCGGTTTAACCGAGGATGTCATTGAGGACTATGGATGCTTTAAATATGTAAAAATTTGGGCCTGCCGAAGTTCGAGGAAAACATTGCGTACACTTATTTATGAGTGCCGGAATGGTAAATGGTTCGGATATGATGGTAAGGAGAAGTTTGAGACCACAAAGGAGGAAATTATCAGGGCACACAAACCGCTTTTATGATATGGTTGTACCCCGGCTCCAATTTTGGAATAAAAAAACCATAAGTTATTGACTTATGGTTTTTTGTTATCCTATATTAACCCCATAATGTGTGGTATATGTTAAAGACACCTTTTTCCTTATTACGGACTTCGAAAGGCCCATAAAATTTATTGTCATAATCCGAATAATAATACAATTCCTTTGGTACCTCATCGGTAAATCCAATCATCGGGACAAGGTTCCCGTCATTCAGTTCCTTCTTTGTATAAATATATCCGGAATTTGCCTTTACCGATGGCATATCACCACTACGGGTGGCAAACCCAAATAGTGCATCGCGGATGGTATCACCTTTCAATTCCGTCCCTTCCGGTCCAAAATTGTATTTATCGTATATTTCATTCAGTTCCTTTTCATTGGTGACATTGAACTCATTTAGGTCAATCCATTTAACCTGCCAATGGGTTGTGTGATAATTGCCGAGAATTAAATAACGATGCATCAGGATTTCCTCTATCCAGGCATTTGTTTGTTGTAATCTATTGTTATGCTCGGTTTGGGCCTTCCAAAATTTCTCCCTCATTGCCGTTATCCTACCATCAAGGTTAACAGGCAGTTTTTTCCCACCATTTAACTTCATAAGGGTGTCGTACAATTTGGTAAGTAACTTGTTTTTGGCGTCATCATCCGTTTTGATTCGCCATATATTTGTGGTGATGGCATCCACGGCGGCCGTTATCCAAAATAAGGTCTCACCCGGTGCCACTTCGGCAAAGCCGCGTTTTTTTACAAATTTTACCCCATCATCGATGATGAATTTTGCGAGTTTCCATATATTGGAAGTTGTCGCATCCTTACGTACCTCCGAGTAAAGTTTATTATATTGGCTCAATACCTTCGGATCGTTATTGTCCAGCCACCCCCGGAGATTATTTTCGGCCTCATCGTCAATACCCCCATATAGGTCGTATTGTTTTGAAATTTGCAACAATTTTTGTACCCCCTGTTTATCAACCGGAAGATTTTCCATTTCCCGGTCAAAATCAAAGAAACTTGCCTCGACTATATTTATTAGATGTTTCATATTTTCCTCTATTTTTTAAAACAATTATTTTTTGCAAATTTCCCATATTTATTATATTCGTAATAAGGATTCGTTGATTCTTTGGTTCAAATGTTTCATAGTTCCAATTTTATTTTAATCTTTTGACTTGTTCCTCAACCCATTCGTTTGGATACTGTTTTATGTCCTCAATATCAAAATACATTAATTCACCCAAATATGAAAAATCTTTGGGAAGAGATTTGGATTTATTATCATAATCCATATATTTTTTACGTTTCCAAACTTGGACCATATATTGATTTCCGTGTTTAACCTCAACGAATTTATACATACCATCGGACAAGCCCTTTATTACAACTTTACCATTATGTGGTTTTGATTCTAACATAATTTCATTCAAATGTCTCATATTTATATGTTTTTATTTCTTATCATTAATCTTACGGTACAAACACCATACCGGGGTGCACTAAAATGCATCAAATATTGTTTACCGGTTTTTGGGTCATAATGTCCACACGCGGTGGATGGAGTCCACTTTGCGATTGCATTCAAATTTTTCCTTATACCGGGATGACCGGCATACATTGTACCAAATATAGGTTCATACAAACTATCCAGGGTGCACCATACCCGGTCAAACATATCGACCACCCAAGGTTTTTTCTCTATGTTCACCCTAAACTCATAGTAACCAAGAGGGTAGTCCTTGTCGTCCTTCTTGGAATATGAGAAATATTTCTCCACCTGCGAAATAAGTACCTCCCAACTTTTGGTAATTGTATCCGTGTCCGTGAGTTTAGGTGCCGATATGGATTCGTATAAATGCCTCATATTTATGTGTTTTTTCGATTACATTTTCCTTATTTTCAATATTATGAATAATTATATTTTTAATTACACACCAAAACCATTTTCCCAATCATTCATAACAATATCCACCCATTTTTCTAAATCCTTGGTAATTTTAGCCGGGTAACTATATGCATCTATAAAACCTCCTGAAAAATTCCGGAACGTTTTAATGTCATTTATATAATTAGATTGGGCTTTAATAATATCATTATTTAAATTATACTCTATCAAAATATCCACATCATATTCTTGCATCATCTCAATGGTACAATAGAATATATTGTTTTTTATTTTAATATCTTTTATATTGTCGCATTCAAATAAATTTTTCAAAATTTGTTCTATATCATCTATAGGAAAATTTGATTTCGCTTCATTTATCAATCCTATTTCCCCATCAATTAATTCAAATAATATATTTTCACTTAAATGTTTCATATCATTTTGCTTATTTTCCTAAATAACCTTGTGATTTCCAACCTGTTATTATTTGTTTTAATGTGGCCGTTGCGTAATGTCGGCGATAAAATGATAGACGTTTGCCATATTGATCGTATAGTCTATCCAATTCGGATTTTTTAATGGTTGCCGAATATACAAATAATTCATATTTTGGGGGCTCCCCTATGGAACCGGCATATGAGTATTTGAGTGATACCTTACCCAAATCCTTCCATTTTTGCTTACCTATAATTTTCTCAATATCCTTAATCGATCTCCATTCCTGACCATCATTAAAGCGTATACCTCCATTGGCACACATATAACCCTTATCGTCCTCGGGGGACCAAATAAGACATGCCCTGTTTCTTCCGGTGGTAAGGTCAAGGTTACTATCGATATAATCATTTGTTTCCAATGCAATTACCTTTACCTCATCATTATTGACCATTGGCCGGGTTAGGCCTCCAAGTGCCTCCATTATTTTATTTTTGAGTGTTTCCATATTTTATATTTCCTTTTTTTATAAATGGATTATCCCAGTTGATTGTAATATATAGGGAAATACCAAAAAATTTAAGGTAATAATTATAAATTTTTCACATCCGTATCGCAAACAAATGATTTTGCCTGAATATTGGCCTTCATAGCGTAATATTTTGTGATTTTTCCCGGATTTCCGGTACATTTAAAGGTACCATCTATTTTGGCACATCCAATCAGGCCGTCAATGCCTTCAATGCCACAATCGCAAACATTATATACGCCGCCCAATTCATCGGTGCCGCAAATTGTTTTTGGTCCCTCCTTCAATGATGTCAATCTTGGATTATGATGTGCTATGAATTGTACACAACATTTTGGTGCTCCGGTTAAGGCCGTCAAATTATTATTTGAACAATTATACACATCCACAACAAGCGGTCCGCCACGTAATGTTCTTAATGCCGGATTATTTGCACAATTAAATGCATTGCATTCCTCCGGACAGCCACGTAATACCTTCAAGTCATTATTACTTATATCAAAATTACCTGCTATATATTTGAATTGGATAAATGATGGGAATGACGATAATCCCTTTCCGGATAAATCCACATCACCATCAACGTTGATTGTCATATCGCCATTAATGCGGTAGTTTTTTAATCCCATTTTCTTACACCAACCAACAATTTTTAGATATGTATCATTACCCTCTATATTAAGTGGTGTATTACCAATATGTTTTTGTTCGGTTATAAAATTATAAAGATGTTCCATTATATATCTTTTATTTAAATAAAAATAGGGAGTTGCCCCCCTATTTTTAGGAATTTGTTAATTATTCAATTATTTGTGAACTTAAACCACCTGTTTTGTAAAGTGTTAACTCCTGTACCATCTTACCGGCACACATAGCAGGTTCAATATTAATTGAGATAACCAACATTTCGTTATCGATAATTTCATTTGTGTTATTGCTTCTATCACAAACGTTTTCGAAGCGTGTAATACCACCATTTGTAACACAGGTTTCACAAATCTTATCGGCGCGCGATTTAAGTGTATCACGTAATGAGGCCGTGTTCTTATCCCAGTGGTAGGCCTTCATCATATTTTCGATTTCATCCTGTAGGAATATCGTCAACTCACGTACGTGGATTTTACTCAAAGCCGTTTCCGGTTTTTGTTTTGCCGTTTGGTTTGAGTTGATATATGTACCGATAAGTGGCTCGTATACCATGGCATTTACACCCATTGGTTCCAATATATCCAAATCGGCACGTGAGAAGTTGTAATCAGGTCCGACCAATCCCGGAGCCGTTAGATAACCATATTTTGCACCCGCAACGGCGTCAAATACGTGACGTGTTGTAAATTTATCCATAAATAGGTTACTTACCAACGCTGCGGCAGGAACAACGGTATTAACGGTTCCATCCGAAAATACAAGCGGGGTGTTATATGAGCAGAAACTTGCGCCATTTCCTTCACCGACCAACGAGAATCTTACACTTGCAGGTTTTTGTTTATTACATCCATCGGCAATGTATTTAACCTGGAATCTGCCATTTGAATCCTTGAATGATGTGTATGGGCATGTCTTAAATGTATTAACCGATGGGAAGTTAACGAATGCGAATGCATCGCCATTTTCCTTCGCAATTAATGAAATTGTCGACTGACACTCGGCCTCAACCAAACCTTCGAATGTTGAAACAATATATCTCCACGTTACATCCTTACGGTTTGTCAATCCAATACGGATACCTTCATAATCGGTCAATGCCGAAAGAATTGTTTTCTGCCATTGGAGTTTATCCCATTGATTCAACGATGCAGGCTTCATATCGGAATCCATTTGTGTATAACCTTCAATATAAATTGGTTCACTATTGGTATTGATATCACCCATTGTGTGTGAATACAAATAAATACCATCAGGTTCGGTACCAAATATGTCGCGGCTGAATTTGATTGTTATATCGGTTGGCTCGGCATCGTCACCATCCGCATATCCAACGGTAACCTCCGAAATTGTTGATAAACGGCCATCCTTTGCGATTACACGATCACCAACGGCAAGCCCAGATGCAATCCATTTTTGGGCATTTCCACTTTGTAAATATGCAGGGGAATCACCTTGTGCCGCAACATATGTATCACCATCACCAAATGAGTATTTGTAGAAGTTGATTGAAGCGGAATCACCTTCGATTGTATTAAATTCGAATGACCCGGTTACAGGGGAACCTTCGGTTTCAACCCATTCACCTACGGAAATTGTTGCCGTAACACCATTAGGAATATTGAATATACCATTTTTAATACCAATCATTTCAGGGGAACCCGGTAACATTTCAAGCGATCCGACACCTGTTGTTGAAATCATATCAACCGTAAATGGTTTATCCTCACCTTTTATTTTATATACACCATTATCCAACAAATCACTATTGAAATTCATCATCATTTTGTGGATTGAATAATCCGCGTTGAATAATAAATCCAATGAAATGTAATTTTCACGTGAATCCTTGAAGAATGGTAATGTCACACCGGTGTATACATTAATAAAGTTGGATGCATCATCCTCCGAAAGGGCCTCCAACGTATTAACCTTGTCACCGAATGAATTTTCAATATATGGTTTCAAAACAACGTTACCATCATTCGTAATATCGAAATAACGTTTTAAATTTGAGGTTGAAACTACATCCTTTGTGAATTTACCTCTAAATACATATATCTTCATAAGGAAATCCGAAACCATCATATCCTCATAACCCTCAAAGTATGTAGGCATTTCCTCCGATGCAACAGCCGAATACCATTCCTTGATTGTAACATCATAACGGTTGTCGGTATATCCGCACATAAAGATTGTATTTGATGAATCCTTTGAATCCGCTGCAACAACGGAAACATATTTATTTAATATTTGGTTTCCTTTTTCATCAACGGCCTCAATGGCTGTCGAAGGACTTAAAGCCCAAAATCTTGTGGTATCATAAATATCCTCGATTTTAAGATCCTTCAATTCGAATGCCTTAAATTCATCAGGATTTTCACCACCCGCCTCAATCAATTCATCCTTAACCGGATTGAATGTAATACCTTTTACATAACTATACTTTTTGGCATCCTCACCTTCACCATATGTGAATTTTTTAAGGTTCAATGCCAAAATAGGGCCACGTTCAAGTGCCTGTAATGCATTACGATGGAAGTACACACCACGTTTCTCCAATTGTCTTGAGATACCACCGAAAATACGGATAAATTCCGTTTGGTTTTTAACGTAAACCGGTGTATTGAATGGGCCTTTGTTGGAATAACCAACGACCAATCTTAATATCTCCGCAGTTGGATTGTCACGTTGTGACTTATCCCAAACAAAGCGATAAAAACCGCTCGATTTGATGTTTGCTAAATAACTTGGTATACTCATTTTATAATATTTTTTTTAATATAAAAATAAATGAAGTGCCATACAAAATTAAATTTTACCATATATTAGGAGAAACAATTAAAAAAAATAATATCCGGACTTATTTTTTAGAAAAATATTCCCTATGAATTTTTGGATTTTTGGCTCAAATAGAACTGTTATTGCATACGGCAAAACACCGGTCATTAAGGCCGTTAGTGCACGTTGGGCAAGTTTATTGGTAATTGATTTAAATTTGGGTATTAAAAACTTTACCCTTAATAATAATACTATAACATGTCATAAACAAAAGGTTGCGACCGTAATTTCGAAATATGAATTTATTAATAATATTTTCAATCCGAAACCAAAGCCACAACCAAAACCTCAACCGGTAAACCCTATTGAGGTGATTGGGACAATCCAACCGGAGGAACCTATAATTATAGAGGAAATCCCGGAGGAGGAAATTAAGGTGGAGGAAATTAAGGTGGAGGAAAAGGTTAAGAAACCAAAGTTTCTTCCACATATCGTAGTACGTGATGAGGAAAAGGTTGTGGAACCGGTATATGGCCCGGGATTTGAGGTCATTATTAAACCACCGGTTGAACAACCGGAACCAATCGTTGAGGAACCTGCCGTAATTGAGGAGGTAAAACCTGAACCGGTTGAGGAAAAGGTTGAGGAAAAGGTTGAGGAACCGAAACCTAAAAAGAAACGTAAATATACAAAACGAAAAAAATCCAATAAGGAGTAAAAATAAGGTCCATAATTAAATTTATGGACCTTTTTTTATATATTAATATGTAAGTTAAATTTAAAGGATGGAAATATGAAGTCAACGGTTAGATTTTGGAATGGTGAATTAAGTAACATCGATGGTTGGGAATGTTTTATTTACGATAGAATGACCAATACCGATAAAACCCGCAAGGATAAAACCAACCGTCGGTATTACCGTTATTATAATGACGGCGATTTTCCACGTGGCCTAAAACAGGAAAATGGTAATCCAATTTATGGTTGGATGAACGGCTCCGCCGCAGGCAGACAAATTATCGAAACCGCCTTGGAAAAAACGGTTGAGAATAATGCAAGATATATGATTAAAAAATATATGAC